>Ga0228535_1000028_pt1 | contig 459583 bp, 420 predicted proteins | sample SJ1metagenome_FD_168457 | JGI IMG/M metagenome (GOLD analysis project Ga0228535, IMG submission 168457) | Enriched culture of PCE-dechlorinating microbial communities from Ithaca, New York, USA - SJ1 | ecosystem: Engineered > Modeled > Simulated communities (microbial... > Unclassified... | reverse complement strand
GCCGATGGTACTGCTATACCAAGTGGGAGAGTAGGTAGCCGCCATCTTTAACTAAAGAGTCTGATGATCAAAAATCACCAGACTCTTTTTTTTTGCTGTAATTTATTAACTGATATAACTTTTAGAGGGATTTTTTTATTACTTTTATTTCATCTAAACTTAATTTTGAATGAAAAACTTTATAAAAAAGTATGAGCGATACGTATTTATCTTACTCTCAGTTATATTAATGCTATATATTGCTGTAGAAATATTTGAACTGGTATATCAATTTTTCCTTTCAATACTTTCTCCCGAGCAATCAAACGGTAGATTGCTGGTCTCAAACTCTCTTCTTAAAGATTTTCTTCCGATATTTTTTAATATTTTGATCGCTATTGAGCTTATTGATACATTTCTCGTTTATATGCAGAAGCACTCAATTAAAGTATTAAATATTCTTCTGATTGGTCTTATTGCAATTGGCAGAAAACTTATAGCTTTTGACTTTAATGATCTTTCAGGACTCTCTAATTTAGGATTGGCTGCATTAATAATAGCTCTGGCAGGTGGCTATTACTTAATAAAGAAAGATGAATACAAAGAGAGGGAGTGCGAAGACAAATTTGATAATAAAACGGAATAATCTATAAGTTATGAAACTTCAAAAAATTGCCATTACAACATTGGCTGTACTGGTCTCTCTGTCTCTATCAGCTAAGCAAAACGGTAAATGGGCCATAGTTATACATGGAGGAGCAGGAGGAGCTCCCAGAAACTTTACTGAAGCAGCAAAAATTAACTATGAAAAACATCTTGAAGAGGCCTTAAGAATAGGTGTTTCAATGCTGGAGAATGGAGAATCTGCTCTTAATGTTACACAAAAAGTTGTCAACTATTTGGAGGATTGTCCACTCTTTAACGCCGGGAAAGGAGCTGTAATGAACATTGATGGCATTCATGAACTTGATGCAGCAATAATGGATGGCTCAAACCTTAAAGCTGGTGCAGTTGCCGGAGTGAGAGATGTGAAAAATCCAATAAATGCTGCAAGGCTAGTAATGGATAGCACATCCCATGTCCTGTTAATTGGAGAGGGAGCATCATCATTCGCAGCTAAAATGGGGCTAGAGTTAGTTCCAAATCAATATTTTTCAACAAAAGCCAGAGTAGAACAAAACCGGGAGATTATAACCGGAAGAGAGAAAAGTGACCCAAGAGGAACAGTAGGTTGTGTCGCACTGGATCAAAACGGCAATTTGGCAGCTGCTACTTCAACCGGAGGCATGTCAGGTAAAAAGTGGGGCAGAGTAGGAGATGTTCCAGTTATTGGAGCCGGCACCTATGCAAATAATTCTACTGCTGCAATATCCGGAACCGGTCATGGTGAATTTTGGATAAGGAGAGTCGTCGCATTTGATATTTCGGCATTAATGGAATATAAGGGTTTGTCTTTGATAGATGCCGCAAACGAGGTTATTTTTAAAAAAATAGATCCAATGGGAGGATCTGGTGGAGGAATAATTGCAGTTGATCCAAACGCAAATATTGCTATGGTTTTTAACACCGGAATGATGCACCGTGCCTGGGCTACTTATAAGGGAGATGCTGGTATAGGTGTTCTTAAAGGCCAGGAAAAATTTATTCTTCTAAAGTAGCAGCTATGAAAAAAATTACATTGGGACTTCTGCCAAAAGTAATTATTGCGATTATACTTGGCATAGGAGCGTCTTACATACTTCCATTACCAGCTATCAGAGTTTTTATTACATTCAATTCAATATTCGGAAATTTCCTTGGATTTGTTATACCGTTGATAATATTGGGTCTAGTGGCACCGGGTATTGCAGATTTAGGAAAATCAGCTGGTAAATTGTTAGCAATAACAGCATTGATTGCTTATGGATCAACTGTAATCTCCGGAAGTTTTTCATTCTTTACAACTAAATGGTCTTTACCACTTCTTATGGAACAAAATGAGACCATCGCATCATTTGAAGAGTTGGCATCAAAATCTGTGAGCCATTTTTTTACGATTGATATGCCTCCAATTATGAGTGTAACTTCTGCGTTAATTTTCGCATTTGTCATAGGGTTAGGAGTATCTGCATTATCTGCTGATTCAATAAAAAAAGTATTGTCTGAATTCAGAGATTTAGTAACCTTAATCATTGTAAAGGCGATTATTCCGATTCTTCCACTTTACATTTTTGGGATTTTTTTAAAAATAGCTGCAGAGGGTCAGGCATCAATGATTATGGGCCTTTTTTTTAAGGTTATCATTGTAATATTTGCTATGCACATAATTTTATTGCTTGTGCAGTTTACAATAGCTGGTATTGTTGCTAATAGAAATCCCATCAAATCACTTTTAAATATGATGCCCGCATACATGACTGCCTTAGGTACTCAGTCATCCGCTGCGACAATACCTGTAACTCTTGACAGGGCTAAGAAGAATGGCGTTGACCCGGAATTGGCAGATTTTGTAATTCCACTTTGTGCAACGATACACCTTTCAGGCAGTATGCTAAAAATTGTCTCCTGTGCTTTTGCAATAATGTGGATGATGAATATGCCATACACAACGGAGATGTTCTTGGGCTTCATATTTATGTTAGCAATAACAATGGTAGCGGCACCGGGTGTTCCCGGAGGAGCCATAATGGCTGCAATTGGAGTACTTCAATCCTTGCTAAATTTTAATGAACAAGCCATAGGACTTATGATAGCACTATATATCGCGATGGATAGTTTCGGAACAGCATGCAATGTTACAGGTGATGGAGCAATTGCATTAATAGTAAATAAGATCCATAAAAAAATCAGCGCCCCGAATCCTTAATCATGCTTAATAATTCAGCAATAAACTCATCCTCATTAGTTAGCTCTGAAATCGTCAAATGCATCCTGTATTTCCAATAGTGTTTTGGATTAGCAGGTATATTGATTCTCTCAGAATGAGGATTTTCTCTTCTAAGACCAGAAGAAATTGAGAGCCAGTCCTGAAGGGGTAGAATTGTTAGCATAGATCCTGATGAAAGATGGTTTTTAATAATTTTCTTACAAATCCAAGGCTCGCAAAACTGAGGCGGATTGCCGGACTCTCCAAGAATTAGTCTATAATAGTCATTTGTAAGCGTTCGGTTCTCTTCCCACCAGCCTCTGATAGTGCTTGTGTCATGAGTGCCTGTAGTACAAACTGACAAATAGGGATAGTTGTTTGTATTACCAAATTTACTATTTGGGTCTTTAGGCATTCTCTCAATTTCAAGAGAGAGAATTCTTAAGGAATTCATTGCTGAAGGAACACATGAAGGTATCATCCCCAAATCCTCTCCGCATACTAGCATATTTGTTGAAGAAATTAGTGAGGGAAGCTTTTTCATTGCATTATAGAACCAGAAACCATCATTTCTGTGGTAGAAAAATTGATTGTAAATCTTATTATAAGCCTCTTTTTTATGCTCTGGAAGACTTGAGTAGGACTCAGTAAATTGAGATGATATTCTGGGATGATATCTTTTTAAATCATATGGATCCGGTATAAAAAGAACCTCTGAAACAATAGAAAAGAGGGACTCTCTGAATTTATCCAGTTCTGGATTATTATCAATGAAAATTCCAATATCTCGTTGAGTTGAAAATTCTTTTTTTAATTTGAGGAGATCCCAGCCAATATTATCAAAAAAGATCTCTGTAACAATTAAATAATCATCTTTGAATATATTCTTTAAACTAGATTCTCTGATATATGGTATGCAGTCTCTTTCATAATCAAACTCATATCCTAAGTTTCTAATCTCATCGGCAGTGAATGGTAAAGATGGATTAAAGTATCCCAGCAGACCATCTACTGCATTTACAGGGATCTCCCAAATTCTAAAAAACCCCAAAATATGATCTATTCTGTAAGAGTCAAAGTATTCTGACATTTTTCTGAATCTTTTTTTCCACCACTCATAACCATCTCTCTCCATGACATCCCAATTGTATGTGGGGAAACCCCAGTTTTGTCCTTTGATAGAGAAATCGTCTGGGGGAGCACCTGCCTGTCCGTTGAAATTGAAATAATGTGGTTCAAACCACGCCTCTACAGAATTCTTATTAATACCTATTGGTATATCACCCTTTAATATTATTCCCTTACTATTTACATATTCGTGGGCATATTTCAGTTGCCTGTCCAAATGGAATTGAATAAAATAGTAGAATGCAATTTCTGAATACTGTTTACTTCCTGGTTTTGTGAAGATTAGAGCATCCTCTTTTCTGTATGTGCTCCACTCTTCCCAATTTGAGAAATCTGGTGTAGAGAATTTATCACGAAAAAATGAGAATAGTGCATACGGTACAAGCCAGTCTTCATTTTGTTTAAAGAACTCTTTAAAACTTTTTGACTTTAATGTTTTCTCTCCCTCTTGTTGATACAGCTTTCTTAAATAGCTCCATTTTAAAGCAGCAACACCATCATAATCAATCTCCTCCAGACTATTAAGTCTCGCAGCCTCCTTTGTGTGTTTAATGAAAAACTCTTCATCTTTTATTCTTCCTGCATCTAATAAATTGATATAAAGGGGATGAAGGGCAAAGATAGAGATAGCTCCGTAGGGATATGAGTCCTCCCATGTGTTATTCATGGTAGTATCATTGACCGGAAGAATTTGAAGGACTCGTTGTCCAGTTTTATGAAGGAAATCGGCAAATGGGATTATATCAAGAAATTCTCCTATTCCGCAACTATTTTCACTTCGCAAGGAGAAAACTGGTATTGCCGTACCAGCAAAGCGTCCTCTTTCAGCTGGTAAGTTTAATGTATGATTATTAACAATTATTAAATCAGACTTATTCTCATATTCTGGTATGAATCTGTTTATACCCTCTTCCCATTTCATTGTGGAATCACCACTCTTTAATATAAACTTATACTCAGTTAAAGGAGGAACCTCTGCTTTTTTAAACGAGACATGCCAAATGCCAGAAAATGATCTATGCATTTTTACTGCATCGTTTTCGTTCCATTTTCCAAGAGCATCAGTACTTCCAGAAATGCATATAAATTGATTGTCTTTTATATTGTTAGCTGAACAAGTAATGAGAATGTCGCTAAAATCTACAGAAGAGATGTTTTCAGATTTATAAAAAACATTCCGGAATGCATTTGAACGAAATGGAGTCTCCTCATTATATTGTTGCCATTGATCATAAACAATACATTTATTGAACTGCCCAAACTTAAGAAACCTTGTCGGACCAGCCTCTGGCATTGTTTTTCCTTGCTCATCCTTAAGAAAATAAGAATAGGAAATATCTACGTTACTCTTTAATTTTAAGGCGTACCTCCATTTACCATTAGAGTATTCCATCTTAACAGCCTCTTCTACTCTCAGAGAACCAAGTTCAGGGATTGATCCTGTTATAAAAATCTCTTCACCGGGACGAGTATCAAAATGAATTTCAAATACTATTTCACTTTTCATATTTCCTCTATTATTACATTCATCTATCACAAACCTAATTTAATTTTTTCAAATAACCTTATTAGAATAATATTTTCTATATTTACATATAGTTGAAAACTAAATGAAATCATCTGTTTTTAAATCAAGTGGAGATAAGTCCAGTGATTTGATATTCGTCAATCTGGTAGTGCATCTGTTTGCAGCTACTCATGCATTAGTATGTATGTACCTTCGGTTAAAAGGAATTGATGATGGAATATTCCTTACAATCTTGACTTTATTGATGATCATTCTCCTTATTAATTTTTTTAATGGAACTACAGACGTTTTTGTTTCACTCTCTTTATTGTCACTTTTAGCTGGATTTTATTTAGGAACAAAAGGTGCTGATTTATTTGCATTAGCTTTCCCTAATTCTCCAGTTCTAACGCATGTTTTGGCTACCATTGCTGTTACCGAGATTCTCGGATGGATGGTATTCTTTATCTTAAGGAAAAGACTTATAAAAAGATGAAAAGTATCTCTTTACGCAGAGTATTTGAATTCACGATTTTAGCACTTTTAGTATTAGGATTTAGAGTTCTTTTCCAGGAGTTGATGCCAATGTTCCAAGAAAATCTGAATCTTACTTTCGGTAAATTTCTCGTTAAACTGCTGTCAAATTATCCATTGACTCTCTCTATGCTTTTATTAGATTTTGCTATAGTATATATAGCAAACAGATACATAAAGGAGCGATGGCCCTATATAAGTATTCTCTTTACATTTCTATCCTCTCTGTTAATTGCTGTTCTTTCAGCATTATGGATTAGGATTCCTATATGGAGTGATGCACATGGTTACAGATTTTTTGCTGACATCTATTTCAATCTGACTCTTTTCACCAGTTTTGTGTTTAATCTTGTAATAGTCTCATCTCTACATATATATTTCTATTATACAACTAAACAGGAGAGAGCGCTAAAAATGGAGATCGGCAAAAAGAATAAAGCCAGATACCAATACACTCAGCTAAAAAACCAACTTAATCCACATTTCCTTTTTAATAGTTTAAATGTCCTGGATTATCTCATATTTGAAGATCAGCAAAGAGCAAGTGATTTCGTAAGAAAACTATCTTCAGTTTACAGATATCTTCTAAAGAAAGAGGATAAACCTGCGGTTAGAATATCAGAAGAGATTGAATTTGTATGTCAGTACTTTGATCTGCTTAAAGAGCGTTTCAGGGATGCGCTTACTCTTAATCTATCAATCCCCGATGATATTTCCGGAAGGTATATAATTCCTGGTGGGCTACAAATGTTGGTGGAAAATGCCGTTAAACATAATATGGTCAGCCAGGAGCATCCTCTGATTATCTGTATATTTGCAGATAATAATATGATTGTTGTTAAAAATAATTTGCAACTCAGAATGACAACTATTGATTCAGGTGGTGTAGGACTGAAAAGTATAAAAGGTCAGTATCAATACCTGTTTAACAAAGATATTTCTGTAATATCAGGCCCAGATTTTTTTCAAGTAGAACTTCCAATAATTGACTCTCTATGAGAATATTGATATTAGAAGATGAAATACCGGCTCAATTGCAAATAAAAAAGCTAATTGAAAAGAATTTCCCTGAATTTGAAATTGCCGGGACTCTAAATTCAGTCATATCTGCTTCTAAATGGCTTTCACATAATAGTGCAGATTTAATATTTATGGATGTAGAGTTGTCAGACGGAGTTTGTTTTGAATTATTTAATCTTATTGAAATTTCTTCTTGTGTAATTATTACTACTGCTTATGAAAATTACGCGATAGAGGCATTTAGGGTGAACAGTATTGACTATCTTTTAAAGCCTCTGGATGAAAGAACTTTTGTTAAATCTGTTGAAAGATGCATTAAAATGAGAGAGAGTTATATAATTCCTAAAGATGTCATCTCCAAAATATCAAATTCTTCTAAAGTTTATAAGCAAAGATTCACAGTTAAGCTTGGTACACAAATTTATATTGTAAACATTACAGACATTGCCTATATATATTCAGAGAATAAGTCAACCGTAATTGTAACTAAAGACTCAAAAAAATTGTTGACAGACTTTTCTCTTGACTCAATTGAGGAGCAGTTAAACCCAAATTTGTTTTTTAAACTTTCTCGTTCATGCATTGCTGAAATTAATTCTATTGAACATATTACCAGGCATTTCAACTCCAGATTAAAGGTTCATCTAAACCCGCCACATAGTGAAGATATATATGTGAGCAGAGTTAAAGTCTCTCAATTTTTGGAATGGCTTGAGGGATCTGGGAATAATTAGATTCAGTTCATAATACAATTCATGCAGTTCGTCATATATTTCCGACAGTTCGTCGGAGACATATATTCATTTGTATCATATTCCACTATTTTTATAAAAATATGTTTTAATTATGATGCAGAAAAGAATGTCTTTCTGGGACATATGGAATATGACATTTGGCTTCTTAGGTATTCAATTTGGGTTCGCCCTGCAGAATGCCAATGCCAGCAGAATATTACAATCATTTGGCGCAGATGTTGAACATCTATCTTGGTTTTGGATAGCTGCTCCCCTTACAGGAATGATCGTTCAGCCAATTATTGGGCACTATAGTGATAAAACATGGACTAAGCTGGGTAGGAGAAGGCCTTACTTCCTTTTTGGCGCGATATTCACTGCAATTGCTCTTGTAATAATGCCTAACTCTGAAATGCTTGCCCACTTTCTCCCTCCAATGTTAGTTGGTGCCGGAATGCTTATGATTATGGATGCTTCAATAAATGTAGCAATGGAGCCATTCAGAGCATTAGTTGCAGATTTGCTACCTTCTGACCAAAGAACGCTCGGATTTTCAATACAAACTTTTCTGATTGGAACTGGTGCGGTTATTGGATCGTGGCTACCATACATTTTAGCAGAGTGGATGGGTGTTGAGAAGGCCGCAGCAGAGGGATCTGTTCCTGATAATGTAATTTTCTCATTTTATATAGGTGCAGCTGTTCTAATTTCCTCAATAGTCTGGACAGTTGTAAAAACTAAAGAGTACCCACCTGAAGATATGCCGGAGCAGGTAAACAGGAAAAAGAGAAGTGGCTTAGCAGAGATATTCAGTGATTTTATGGCTATGCCTAAAACAATGAAGCAATTAGGCATCGTTCAATTTTTCTCTTGGTTTGCACTTTTCTCCATGTGGGTATTTACAACACCTGCTGTCGCAGTTCATATTTATGGAGCAGATGTTTCGGATACATCATCTGTACTTTATCAGGATGCTGCCAACTGGGTAGGAATCATCTTTGGCGTATATAATCTTGTAGCGGCTATTTATGCTCTTCTTCTCCCTGCTATTGCAAAACAGATTGGCAGAAAACTAACTCACTCTGTATCACTTTTGTTTGGGGGTGCAAGTTTAATATCGTTCTATTTTATCAATGACCCAAATTTGCTTATACTTCCAATGTTGGGAATCGGGATGGCATGGGGTAGCATACTTGCAATGCCTTATGCAATTCTGGCAGGTTCTCTACCAGCAAAGAAAATGGGTATTTATATGGGAATCTTTAATTTTTTCATTACTCTGCCTCAAATAATTAATGGTATCGTAGGAGGTCCTATCGTTAAGAGGTTTTATGATTCTCAGGCAATATTTGCAATAGTTATAGCTGGGGTGTTTTTACTTATAGCCTCAATTACTGTTGTTTTTGTTGATGATAAGGATGACAAAGTTCAACTTAGAATATTTAAAAAATAACCAATTATTAATTTCTTAAACTAAAATTTATGAAGCGATTAATCATGATAATATCCATTCTGTTTATTATAACAGAAACGGATGTTTTCGCTCAACAAAGATTCTCTTTATCGGGAACCGTTGTTGATTCAAAAAACGCTCCATTGATTGGCGTGGCCGTTGTGGAAAAGGGTACGTTAAATGGAACTGAGACCAATTTGGATGGCAAGTTCTCTATCAATGTGAGTTCAAACAATTCCATACTTGTCTTTACATATATGGGGTTTGAATCCAGGGAAATAATAGCCTCTCAGGCCACTGTTGTTCAACTTCAGGAAGATGCAAGATTTCTTTCAGAAATTGTTGTAATAGGTTATGGCCAAGTGCGGAAAGAGGATGCAACAGGATCTATTGTTGCAATTAAACCTGAAGTGCTCAACAGAGGCGCGATAACTGCCCCTCAGGAGCTGTTGATTGGTAAGGTTGCCGGTGTTCAGATTACACCAGGCGATGGCAGCCCAGGATCTGGAGCTCAAATAAGAATAAGAGGAGGAGCTTCATTAAGAGCCAGCAACGATCCTCTTATTGTTATTGACGGAGTCCCAACATCAAATGATGCTGCACCGGGTATGAGAAACGGCTTGGCATCAATTAATCCTTCAGATATTGAGACTTTTACTGTATTAAAGGACGCTTCTGCAACCGCTATTTATGGAGCAAGAGCGTCTAATGGTGTAATTATTATCACTACAAAAAAAGGGACTAAAAGATTCCAAATTGATTATAATTCTACCTACTCAATCAATCAGAATACTAAAACAATTAGCTCTCTGAATGCAGCCGATTTTAAAACAAAATTGATGGAGGCATACCCGCAAAACACAACAACCGGAGCAGCTGCATTAGCATTAATGGGTACTAATGACACAAACTGGCAAAATGAAATTTATCAGTTAGGTTTGGCAACAGACCAAAATCTTTCAATATCGGGTACATTAGCTCAAATCCCATACAGAGTATCTTTAGGTTATAATAATCAAAAAGGGACACTTAAGACATCAACTTATGAAAGAGTTACTGCAGGTATAAACCTTACGCCCTCATTTTTTGATGACCACCTTAAGGTAGTTGGAAATTTCAAGGCTGTAGTCAATAACAATGATTATGCTGATGGTGGTGCTGTAGGAGCCGCAGCATTTTATGATCCGACACAGTCTGTTTACAATCTTAAGGGTGATGGTTCAATCAACTATGACCTTTTTAATGGTTTCAGAAACTGGGGAACAGCTCAGTTACCAAATACACTGAGCGGGACAAACCCACTTTCACTACTCTATGACAAATATGATAACGCTAGATCAAACAGATTTATTGGAAATCTTGAGTTAGATTATAAAATGCACTTTCTACCAGATTTGAGAGCACATTTAAATCTGGGATTTGATTATGGAGTTGGAAAAGGGACAAACGGAGTTCGTCAAAATTCGTTTCAGTCTTGGAAAGATGCTGATTTTAAAGGCGTCGGAAGAAAAACTGAGTGGAATAACCAAAGACGAAACTCTGTTCTTGATTTCTATCTAAACTATGCCAAAGAGATAGAGTCAATTGACTCTAAAATTGATGTAATGGCTGGATATTCATGGCAACACTTCTACTCTAAAGATTACAGTAAGGAGCTTTCAAATCATGATACCAGTCCTGTAATTAAAAAAGAGACAACATATCCAACTGAAAGTTATCTTGTATCATTCTATGGTAGATTAAATTATACATTTAAAGACAGATATCTGCTAACATTAACTCTTAGAGATGATGCCTCTTCAAGGTTCTCTCCTCAAACACGATGGGGTCTGTTCCCATCTGCTGCATTTGCATGGCAGATAAACAAAGAGTCCTTTCTTAGAAATTCTAAGACTATTAGCGATATGAAGCTAAGAGTTAGCTATGGTGTAACCGGACAACAAGACCTGGGTTTAAATGATTACCCGTATATTGCCCTTTACAATCAATCTACCATTTATTCAAACTATATGTTTGGTTCAACCTTCTATCCTCTTCTGAAACCAACAGGATATGATGAGAATATTAAGTGGGAGGAGACTGTCTCTTATAATATTGGAATGGACTTTGGATTTCTGAAGAATAGGATTACTGCTTCAGTTGATGCCTATATGAAAAAAACGGATGATCTTTTAAATGAAATTGATGTTGCTGCCGGAACAAACTTTGCAAATAGAATTGTAACAAATGTAGGTAATCTGGAAAATAAGGGTATTGAACTAAATATTAATGCTGTCGCAATTGACAATCCAAACTTCGTTTGGGAAATTGGTGTTAACGGAACTTGGAACGAAACTGTTATTACGAAGCTTACCGCAAATAATAATCCGGATTACTTAGGAATTCCGACAGGAGGCGTCTCTTCTGGAACAGGTGGTACTATTCAAATGCATAGTGTCGGAAAAGCACCAAATACATTTTACACATACAAGCAGGTTTATGACTTGAATGGTAAACCAATTCAGAATTTAGTAGTTGACATGAACAAGGATGGGCAAATTACTGAAGCCGACAGATATCTGACAGATTATAGCCCTGCACCAAAATACTATTTTGGATTAAGCAACATGTTCACAATGAAAGATTTTGATCTTGGTTTTAACTTAAGAGCAAATATTGGGAATTATATGTTCAATGACTTTGCTGCTGGTAACTCTACTACCTATAATTTTTCAAATCAGGGATTCCTAACAAATATGGTTGATGTAGTAAATAGAACAGGTTTCATAAGAAGCAACTCTCCTCAGCAAATTAAGTCAGATTATTTTATTGAAGATGCATCATTCCTCAAAATGGACAATATTACTCTTGGATACAACTTCAACAAACTGTTCAAATCTTCAATAAAAGGGAGACTAGCCTTCTCTGTACAAAATGTATTTGTAATAACTAAGTATTCAGGACTTGACCCTGAGGGTTGGGGTATTGATAATAACATATGGCCAAGACCTCGCATATATACATTAGGATTGAATTTAACTTTCTAAAGCACGACTTATGATGAAAAAAATTAATATTATAGCGACAGTTTTGTCAATTTCAATCCTGGCTACATCGTGTCTAAAAGATCTTGACACTAGGCCTTTGGATGATAAAACTTTTACGGTTGACAAGGCATATGCAGACCAGGCAGCATATCTGCAGGGGCTTGCAAAAATATATTCTGTAATGGCTGTATCCGGACAAGACGGTGCCGGTAGTACTGACATTACCGGTTTAGATCCAGGTAACTCTCAATTTCTAAGGAGTCTCTGGAACCTACAAGTTGTTACTACTGATGAGTGTAAAAACGGATGGGGTAATGATTCATGGGTGCCAGAACTTAATAATAACACCTGGAGCGATATCAAAAATGAGTCAATTGACGGAGTTTATTACAGGTCAATGTTTATTGTAGCTCTAGCTAACGAGTATCTTAAGCAGACGACTAGTGAAAAACTTGATCAGAGAGGACATACCGCAATTAAAGCCGAAGTTGAAAAATACAGGTTAGAGGCAAGGTTCATGAGAGCCTTAGCTTATACAATTCTAATTGACACTTATGGTAATCCTCCGTTCATTACAGAAGAGCATCCTATTGGCAGTTATATGCCAGAACAAATTGGGAGAGTTGCTTTGTTTGAGTATATTGAAAGTGAACTTTTAGATATTGAGTCTAAAATTGCAGCACCAAGAACAAATGAGTATGGGCGAGCTGATCAAGGAGCTGTTTGGTTTCTATTGGCCAGACTTTATCTTAATGCAGAAATATATACCGGAACAGCTAAATGGACAGAGGTTATTACTTACTCTAAAAGAGTTATTGGTGGTGGATACACTTTAGCTCCGGAGTATAGTCACTTATTTATGGCTGATAATAATATTTCTGCTGCAAAAAATGAGATTATTTTTCCAATTATTTTTGATGGGAATAAAATTCAGACTTGGGGTGGAATGACTTATTTAGTTGCTTCATCAAGATCTGGAAGCGAGAAAGACATTGTGGACAATGGGACTCAACAGGCTTGGGATGGAAACAGAGCTACTGAGAAACTTATTGACAAATTCTCATATACAGATGTAACAGGAGATTATCCACTTAGTTCGGATAAAAGAGCAATTTTCTTCAAAAAGGGCAGAAGCAAGGAGATAACAAACCCTCTTAATACATTTACAACACAAGGTTGGTCAGTATTTAAGTTTACTAACAAAACATCAACAGGAGGCAAAGGTGCTCACAATGATTTCCCTGATACAGATTTTCCATATTTTAGACTTGCTGATGCATATTTAATGCTTGCTGAAGCAGTTGTAAGAGGAGGGTCCGGATCTTCAACAGGTGAAGCACTTGGGTATGTAAATCAATTGAGAAGAAGAGCTTATGGTAATGATTCCGGTGATATAAGCACTATGAATTTAAATTTCATAATAGATGAGAGGTCACGCGAACTTTATTGGGAAGGGACTAGACGCTCTGATCTTATTAGATTTAACATGTATACTGGATCAGCATACTTATGGCCAATGAAGGGGGGACAACCATCCGGGGTTTCAATTGATGCAAAATATAATCTATTCCCTATACCAGTTGCAGATTTGATGGCTAATCCCAACTTGGTGCAAAACACAGGATATCAAAATTAAAAGGTTATGAAAATAATTAAATATACATTCTCAATATTGGCTTTGATGCTGTTAATAGTATCTTGTACCAAAGATGAAAGCCTAAACGTGGTGTTCAATCCTGCAGACGCAGTCTCAGGGGTTCTTTCTACTCCCGCTGCTATTGTGTTGACAGACGCATCAAAGGGAAACGATCTTCCTGCATTTACGTGGAGCCCAAGCTCATTTGGATTTGACGCAGCAATTAATTACACAATAGAAATCGGATTGGACGGTGATAATTTCTCAAAACTTAGAGTAATTGGTTCAGTGTCTACAAACAGACTTGTTGTTAAGCAATTAGAGTTGCAAAGTGCTTTAGAGAAACTGGGAGTTGTCCTTGGAACAACTGCTTCTATTCAGATGAGAGTAAAATCTCAAATTGTAGATCAAATTTCTCCGATTGTTTCAAATTCTGTAAAATTCAATGTAACTACATTTAAACCAGCAGAGAAGGAATATCCAAAAGTCTGGATTGTTGGTGGTTACTGCGACTGGAATCACTCAAAATCGCAATTCCTTTATGACATAAACGAAGATGGTGATTTCTATGAGGGTTGGGTTGCATTCAACGGTAAAGCTCAGGATGGCTTCAAAATTACATATACAGGAGGCTGGAACGGAGATGATATTGGCACTAATGATGCGGCTGTAGTAAATAACAAGATAAAAGTTGAACCTGGTGGAAACATTACACTTTTTGATGGTTTAATTATGTATTTGAAACTTGACAACAGAGATCAGAATAACAGAACACTAGAGAGAGTAAAGACAATATCAAGAATAGGTCTAGTCGGTAGTGCAACCCCTAGTGGTTGGGGCAGTCCTGATGTTGAGCTTCTGTTCAATACAAGCACAAACAAATTTGAAGCTACAGTAACTTTAACTGACGGAGAGGTTAAGTTCCGTGCAGATGATGATTGGGGGTTAAATTGGGGACCTTATAAATCTGATGAAGGCATGAATCCTGATCAGCTTAAGCAGGGGGGTGAAAACATACCGGTAACTGCTGGAACATATAAAGTTGTATTCAATTTAAATAAGGTTGTTCCTACTTTTGAAATTACTCCTGTTGAGTAGTAATTTGAATTTGACAAGTGGGGAGAGATCATGATATAGATTGCTCCCCACTTTTTTATAAAAGTTTGAAGATGAAAATACTCCATTATTATCTTATTATTATACTTCTTTTGGCTTCTTGTACGAAAGATGATAAACCCGCTCCGAACCCAAATCCTAAACCTCCAACTGATATTAGAGATGATATTTCTCAATATGATGCCAGACAATGGGATGGTGTAAAAAGAGGTGATATCTTTTATCAAATATTCGTTAGGTCTTTTGCCGATAGTAATGGTGATGGTATTGGCGATTTGAGAGGTATAACAGCAAAGCTAGAGTATCTTCATCAATTAGGAATAGCAGGAATATGGCTGACACCTATCCATCCATCGCCCTCATATCATGGATATGATGTGGATGACTATATGTCTGTTAAATCAGAGTATGGAACAATAACAGATTTTGATGCTATGATTGCCAAAGCGAACTCTTTGGGAATTAAAGTAATCCTGGATTTAGTCATAAATCACACTTCTAAAAACCACCCATGGTTTTTAGAGGCAATTAAATCTGAAAATAATCAATTTAGAGATTTCTTTCTTTTTGCTAAGTCAACAGAGATTGAGAGTTCTATAGCATCGGGGAATATTCCAATGACGAATTATTATTATTCTGGACATTGGCATAATGTTCCATCAGGAACAACGGATTACAAGTATATGGGTATGTTTTCCGATTGGATGCCAGAGATAAATTATGGGCTGTCTGACACTTGTGAAAACTCAGAACCGTTTAAGAATATGATTGAAATATCAAAATTCTGGCTTTCAAAAGGTGTGGCAGGATTTCGTCTGGATGCTGTTAAACATATTTACCAAAACGAAACTTCAGATGAGAATCCAATATTTCTTGGAAAATTTTTCAACGCTTTGAAGAGGGAGAAGGATGACCTATATATGGTTGGAGAGAATCTTAGCGGAAATTATAAGGATGTTTCTCCTTACTACAAAGGATTACCTTCTATGTTCAATTTTGATGCTTGGTATAAATTGATATATGTTATTGAAAATTCACATGCAAAATGGTTCCCAAAAGACATCATTGAGATGGAATCCAGCTTTAAAGCAAACAGATCAGATGCTATAAATGCAACAAAGCTTTCAAATCATGATGAAGACAGAACTCTTTCAAGGTTGGGAGGAGACCCGGCCAAAGCAAAAATAGCGGCAGCAGTATTACTCACAATTTCTGGATCTCCATATTTATACTACGGTGAGGAGATTGGAATGTTAGGTATGAAGACAGGCGGAGATGAGAATGTAAGAGAGCCATTCTTATGGGATGTATTAACATCAGACAATTACAGAACAACATGGAGAACCCCAATGTACTCCACAGATAACTTAGTAAAACCACTTGAAATTCAGAAGAAAGATTTGAATTCAATTTACAGGGTATATGAGAAATTTATTAAACTCAGGAACACTTATCCATCTTTAGCCCAAGGTTCCATATCTTATCCAAACTCATATTTTGAAACATATGAGAAAAATTTTATGGTTTTTTTCAGGGAATATCAGGGGGAAAAATTAATGGTCATTCACAATGTGTCTCCAAACATATCAACAATCGCAATCAGTGAGCCCATCAATAAACCAATTGCAGATATGGGAAAGGTGAACTATACAAAAATTAACTCTACAACTTACTCCGTTACGATGCCTCCTTATTCCACTATAATATTTGAATTATGATTAATTTGAAAATAGCACTTTTTATTATCCCATATTTATTGATTTCATGCATTAATAGTCAAAGCAGCAATAAATTTGAAGAATTTGAAGCTGCTCAACCAGTAAGAATTACTGCAGATACTACAATAATTCTTATCAGAGATTACTTCCCCTCTCTTGACTGTATTGACTCTGTTAATTCATTAACTCTTGGAATCTCTAAGTATAATAGTAATTTTGATACATTAAGAGTAATTACGCTACCAGAGACAAAGAGAATAAATGTAATTTCAATCAGTTCATCCGGAGAAAAAGGAAGTCTTGTAGTACTAGACTACAGAAATATTAACAGAGAATCCAATACAGAGCCTGTAATAGCAGTAAGTAGCGGAATAAAAGGGGAAAAAATTGCAGCGGAAATTTATGGAAAATCTCCAGAATATATTGTACTATGGCAAAACACTCTGGTTGACCCATTCCATATTGAGGAAAAAAGAGACAAGTCACATCATTATGGAAAAGTTGTGTTGAATATTGAGATTCCTTCAAATGCGAAAAAATTTGAGCGATCATATTTAAGGCTATACTCTGCTAATTCCTCAACACAAGGTAACGATATCTTAATACCATTGAATAATGGGCGAGTTATTGAATCTGCTTCATACCTTAAAAGAGATGATAAACATTCACAGATTATGTATTCTCTAATGATTGACAGATTCAGAGACGGGAATCCTTACAATACAATGAAGTTAAATAGTCCGGATGTTCTTCCAAAAGTTGATTATTACGGAGGAGACTTAGAGGGTATTATTGAAAAGATAAAATCTGGATTCTTCAATAATTTAGGTGTTAACACTATATGGATTTCACCAATTACCCAAAATCCATTAGATGCTTGGGGTCAGTTTGAAGACCCAGTAACCAAATTCAGCGGATATCACGGTTATTGGCCTATTTATTTAACAAAAATTGACAAAAGATTCGGCAATGAAGAGGTTCTAAAGGAACTTCTATTTGAAGCTCACTCCCGGGATATCAATGTTATCCTTGATTATGTTGCAAACCATATGCATATTGATAGCCCCACACTAAAAGCAAATCCTGAGTGGACAACCTCTCCTGTAACACCTGATGGCAGACCTAACTTTGAGTTATGGGATGAATTCAGATTAACTACTTGGTTTGACAAGCATATTCCCTCTCTTGATCTAGAGCGTAAAGAGGTATATGAACCAATGACAGATTCAGCTCTGTTCTGGATAACAAATTTTGAATTTGATGGATTCAGACACGATGCAACTAAACATATACCGGAAGTTTTCTGGAGGAGTTTAACAAAAAAAATTAAAGAGTCAAGACCGGGGAAATCTATTTATCAAATAGGTGAAACATATGGATCCCCATCACTTATTAATTCATATGTGAGAAACGGGATGCTAGACGGACAATTTGACTTCAATGTTTATGATTCATTCATTTGGAGTATTATTAATTCTGACGGATCATTCGCCAGCGTAATGAAGACACTTGAGGAGAGCCTGAGTACTTATGGCTATCACAATCTAATGGGATATATAACCGGGAATCATGACAGACCCAGATTTGTTTCATTGGCAGGAGGTGATCTTTTGGTTGATGAAGACTGGAAAAAAGCAGGCTGGAAAAGAGAAATTGGTTTTGGCAGATCTGAGGCTTATGATTATTTGTCAGTTCTTCATGCGTTTATATTAACAATACCTGGCATTCCAACTATTTACTATGGAGATGAATATGGTGAGCCGGGTGCAAACGATCCGGATAACCGCCGATGGATGAGATTTGAAGAATATTCAGAGAGAGAGAGAGCCGTTTTAGATAACTTTATTAAGCTTGCGAAGTATAGAAGTTCATCTATGCCTTTAATTTATGGAGATTTCATTCCATTAGTATCAGATAATGATATAATTGCATATATGAGAGTTTATATGGGACAGATAGTTATAATAGCTTTGAACAAATCTGACAAACCATTGAAATTAGATTTAAATATTCCCATAGATACAGATATTTCGTCACTTAAATCTAGAACTGGTAAAATCATATCTGCTGATTCAAATAAAATCACAATAGAAATTGAGCCAAGAGGATATACATTACTTAATAACTAAAATATTTATATGAAAAAATTAATAGTTAGCCTTTTAATAGTTGCTTCAATAATCCCTCTATCTTGCAGAACCGCTAAGAAGCTGATCATTTCAGAAGTGGAGCATCCCGAGTGGATTTCTGATGCAGTAATATATGAAGTAAATACGAGGCAATATACAAAAGAAGGAACTTTTAATGCATTCTACGATCATCTTCCAAGATTAAAGGAGCTGGGCGTGGAAATATTATGGTTCATGCCAATTCATCCTATAGGGGAAAAAGACAGGAAGGGCAGTCTTGGAAGCTATTATTCTATAAAAGATTATAAAGAAGTAAACCCGGAGTTTGGCAATTTAGATGATTTTAAAAGAGTTGTAGATAAAGCTCATGAACTGGGGATGAAGGTCATTCTTGATTGGGTTGCTAACCACACATCTAGAGATGCTGAATGGTTAAAGACAAATCCAGAATGGTATGTCATGGATTCTGTAACCAATTCTCCTGTTGCCCCTTTTGACTGGAGTGATGTGGCTAAACTGGATTTTAACAATAAAGAAATGAGAGCATCTATGCTTGATGCAATGAAGTTTTGGATTAATGAGGCAGACATTGATGGATTCAGGTGCGATGTTGCAAGTGAAGTTCCAATAGATTTCTGGGAATCTGCTGTAAAAGAGATTAAAACAATAAAGAGAGACATATTAATGCTGGCTGAGGCCGAGGAGCCTGGATTACAGAAGAGGGCATTTAATATGTATTATGGATGGAGATTTCATCATATAATGAATGGAATTGCTTCAGGCAAATACAATGCTGATACCATAAGAGCATATTATACAAGAGTTCACACTCGTTTCCCGATAAATACAATCGCCATGCATTTCACATCAAATCATGATGAAAACTCATGGAATGGAACAGAGTTTGAAAGACTTAAAGATCATTCTGAACAAATGGCGGCTCTAACATTTATACTTCCGGGCATACCACTCATTTATAATGGACAAGAGATTGGATTCAACAGAAGGCTTGAGTTTTTTGAAAAGGATTTAATTGATTGGACGGGTAATGAATATTTTACAGATTTTTACAAAAGCTTGATTAAATTAAAAAAGGAGAATGCTGCATTAAGTTCTTTAAATTTTGAAGGGTATAGAGAATTGGAAACTTCCTCAAATAGTAATATATATGCTATTGAGAGATTCGCCGGAGATAATATTGTTATAGGAATATTTAATTTTAACTCAGAATCAGTAGAGATCCGTTTAAAGAGCATTCCTAAAGATCTCAAGTTTACAGATTTTAAGACCGGAATAGAAAGAGATCTCTCAGAGAGTATAATTGTTGAACCATATGGATATATGATATACTTCAAATAATGAAAGCTTATAAATTTACTTTTCTTACAATTGTATTTCTCATTTGTTCTTCACTCGCCTACACTTTAGAAATTTCCAGAATTGAGCCCCCATCCTGGTGGAGCGGTATGAAAAATCCAAATCTACAGATTATGCTGTATGGAAAAGACTTAAAAGACTCCAAGGTTGAAGTCAAAGAGGCTGGAATTAAGGTTCATTCAGTAGAAAACGCAGACTCACCAGATTATTTGTTTATAAACATATTAGTCTCGCCAAATTTAAAACCTGGCAAATATAAATTTACTGTATCCAACCAATCTCAGAGTAGAGAATTTGAGTATGAAATTAACCGGAAAGGCTCAGGTTCTTCTTATACAGGAAGTGGATTTGGGCCAGCTGATATGGTATATCTGATAATGCCTGATAGATTTATCAACGGGGATACTTCAAACGACAACCACCCTGAAGCATTGGAGGGGGTAGATATTTCAAATAAATATGGAAGATATGGAGGTGATATAAAGGGAATCATTAACTCCCTAGATTACTTAAAAGAGTTAGGTGTGACGAAAATATGGTCAACGCCTCTGTTGTTTGACAACGAACCTGTAGCATCTTATCATGGATATGCATGTGCAGATTATTACAGAATAGACCCAAGATTCGGGGATAACGAACTCTTTAAAAAGTATGTTATGGAAGCTGGAAAAAGAGGAATCGGAGTAATAATGGATATGGTACCAAATCACTCAGGTCTCTCTCACTGGTGGATGAAAAATCTTCCGTTTAATGATTGGGTTCATACTTTCCCTCAATATACTCAATCTAATTACGCGATGTCAACTCATCATGATATCCATGCTTCAGTTTACGACAATGTCAAATGCACAACCGGATGGTTTGATACATCAATGCCAGATATGAATCTTAATAATAAATATCTCCTTACATACTTCATACAGAATGCGATTTGGTGGGTAGAGTGGAGTGGTTTATCCGGAATAAGGGTTGATACATATCCATACAGTGATAAAAATGCTATTTCAGAATGGACAAAAGCTGTAATGAGCGAATATCCGTCTATGAATATTGTCGGAGAATGCTGGTTCTCAACACCTCAGGAAATTGCGTATTGGGAAGGGGATGCAAGGAACAGAGATGGCTATTCAAGTAATTTGACGAACGTTATGGATTTTCCGCTTCAGGAGGCAATTGGCAGATCTTTAAACAGAGATGGTAACCCTGGATGGGGTGAGGGAATGTTTGGAATATATAGATCCATTTCATTGGATAATATCTACTCAGATCCTTTTAAATTGATGATATTCGCAGATAATCACGATACAAACAGAATTTCAGAGGTACTTAAAGGTAATAGAGACAAATTCAAAATGATGCTTGCAATTATTGCAACTATGAGGGGTATTCCACAAGTTTATTATGGCACAGAAATTATGATGATGACACCCGACGGAAAACTTGGACACGGTGAGGAGAGGATGGCAATGTTAAGAAGAGAACAATTTAATAATGAACAGATGGAGATGTTTGAGTATGTTTCTCAACTTTTTAACTGGAGAAAATCATCTGATGCTGTAATAAAGGGTACTATGAAACACTATTGGCCAAATGATAATCTATATGTCTATTTTAGGAGTTATGGAGATCAAAAAGTTATGGTTGTCACAAATAATAACACAAAAGAGCTTGAACTAAACTGGAACATATACAAAGAGTCGGTTAGTTTTGGAGAGAGGGGAATCAATATAATTAACCATAATGAAGTTATTGCCGGCGATAAATTTTTAGTTAATCCTCAATCTACATTTATTATAGAATTCAAAAAATAGATTAGTTATTCGTATATTGCGTCCCTATAGCTTTTATAATGAAATTAGCATTATGCAATATACCAATTATTTGGGAGAGGTTGGACCTTAACCTTGAGTATTGCGAAAAGGTATGTGATACTCTTCAAAATTTAGATTCCGGAGTAGAGTTGATCCTCTTTCCGGAATTCTTTACTTATGGGTTTACAGTGGACTCCTCTCTTTGTGAAGTGGATAATGGAGACACCCTTTCCTGGATGAAAATGAGTTCCGAAAGATTAAATGCTGCAATTTATGCCTCAGTCCCGGTCAAAACTGAGAGTGGATTATTCAACAGAGGGTATTTCGTAAAACCGGACGGTAAAGTAATAAATTACGATAAAAGACATCTGTTCTCCTATGGGGGGGAGGATAAAAGATTTAGCCCGGGAGAAGAGAGAGTCGTTGTTAATCATAATGGTTGGAGGATTTTACTGCAAATATGTTATGATTTAAGGTTCCCTGTCTGGAGCAGAAATATCAACCTTGATTATGACTTGGCACTTAATGTAGCAAGCTGGCCATCATCAAGATCTTCAGTTATTAGGAATCTTGTCGCAGCCAGGGCAATAGAGAACCAATCTTTTTACGCTTTTCTAAACAGATCAGGATGCGATCCCTTATCAGACTATAGTGGAGAATCATTTATATACTCATGGAGTGGTGACATTATAGAACCTGTATTGCAGTATTCAGAATTGAATATAAGCTTGTATGAAATTAAAAAAGAGAAATTATTATCAAACCGAGAGAGTTTTCCAGCGTGGAGAGATGCAGATAAGTTTAAAATTATTAAATAGTTAGAGTATGAGACATCTTATTTTTATCAGGATATCAGTTTTAATACTAATTGCAACTTCTTGCAACATTACTGAACCTTCTGATGGAAATTACAAACTGACAATTTTTGCTACAAATGATGTTCACGGGAAGATTTTTCCTTACGACTATATTGATTCTCTCCCTTTAAATTACTCATTATCATCTGCTGTGACAATTATTGAGGAAAAAAGAGGGGAGGTTGGTGAAAGTAATGTGATTCTAATTGATAATGGTGATCACCTGCAGGGCGATAACTCAGCATACTATTACAATTTTATTGACACATCATCTACGCACATATTCAGTGAGGTTTTTTCATGGATGAGATATGACGCTGTAGTAGTTGGTAATCATGATATAGAGGCAGGACATGATGTTTACGACAGACTCTTTAACAAAGAGGGAGTACCTTATATTGCAGCTAATATTATTAATCTAAAAAGAGGACTACCATACTTTGAGCCTTACAGAATAATAAAAAGGAATGGTTTAAAAATAGCTGTTATTGGAATGACAAATCCAAATATCAAAAAATGGCTCTCCGAGGATCTCTGGTCAGGGATGGAATTTGAAGAGATTCTTCCCACATTGCAAGTATGGGTTGATAAAATTATTAAGAAGGAGAAACCTCACATTGTTATTGCTGCCATTCACGCAGGCCTTGGGGAGCTAGATGCTTATGACATTGAAAATCCAGCCAGATTTGTTGCTGCAAATACTAATGGGATAGACATTGTCCTCTCTGCTCACGACCACAAAGCAACATCCGAGAAGATTTTTAATGGGATGGATACGGTTCTTCTATTGTCAGGAGGGGGAAGATCTTCACATATTTCTATGGCAGAAATATCACTAAACATATTAAAAGGCAAAATAGCTCATAAGCATATTGAGGGACGAGTAATTTCACTAACCGGAGTTGAGCCACATAACGAATTTGTGAATTTTTTCAAGAGTCACTATAATAAGGTAAAAGTGTTTACAAATACTGAAATTGGCAAGTTGCTGAATACTGTCAGATCAAGAGATGCTTATGCAGGACCATCATCCTATATAGATATGATTCATAAATTACAACTTGAGAATACAGGTGCTGATATCTCTTTTGCAGCACCTCTATCACTGGATATTACAGTTATGTCTAAAACATTGAACTTTCAGGACCTGTTCAGTATATACCCTTTTGAAAATCAGTTGTATGTAATCTCAATGACTGGCAAGGAGATAAAGGCTTATTTAGAGTATTCTTATTCAAAATGGATTAATATGCTTAACACATCTGAAGGACACCTTTTAATGATAAATCCCTCAGGAAAAGGAGAGAGAGGAAAGTTTAAGAATCCCTTTTTTAATTTTGATTCTGCTGCAGGAATAAAATATGAGGTAGATACACGAAAAGACTTAGGAGAAAGAATTAATATCATTTCAATGGCAGACGGGTCTCCTTTTAAGATAAACTCAGAGTATAAAGTTGCAATGTCATCCTATAGAGCTAATGGGGGAGGGGATTTATTAACTGAAGGGTCCGGACTATCCAAAAATGAATTAGAGAAAAGAGTCTATAAAAAGATGGGGGATATTAGAGAGATTATGTATAATCAAATAAAAAGGGACGGCTTTATTGAAGCAATCCCTCTTTACAACTGGAAATTTATTCCTGAAAAAGCTGCATCTGAGCAAATTCAAAAAGATTTAAATACTCTTTTTGGACCCTCTATTTAGCAAAACTAACAGATCTTGTCTCTCTAATCACTGTAATCTTCACCTGACCAGGATATACTAGTTCTTCCTGAATTTTTTTAGCAATGTCTAGTGAGAGCCTTTCAGAGTCCTGATCTGTTACCTGTTCGCTTCCTACTATTACTCTTAGCTCTCTTCCTGCCTGTATTGCGTAAGTTTTGGTAACACCCGGATATGAGAGAGCCAGGTCCTCCATCTCTTTTAATCGCTTTATGTAAGATTCAATTACTTCGCGTCTGGCTCCAGGCCTTGCTCCGGAAATTGCATCACTTACAAGAACAAGAGGTGCTATTAATGATGTCATCTCTACTTCCTCATGATGTGAACCAATTGCATTGCAAACCTCTGGTTTCTCTTTGTACTTTTCAGCCAACTTCATTCCTAACACTGCGTGTGGCAATTCAGGATCCTCATCTGACACCTTTCCAATGTCATGCAATAATCCTGCTCTTTTTGCAACTTTTGTATTTAGACCCAATTCAGAGGCCATTGTAGCACAAATATTAGCGACCTCTCTTGAGTGTTGAAGCAAATTTTGTCCATAAGATGAGCGATACTTCATTCTCCCAATAAGCCTAATCAACTCTGGATGTAAACCGTGAACTCCTAAATCAATACAGGTTCTTTTACCTGTTTCCATTATTTCATCGTCAAGTTGCTTTTGAACTTTTGTTACGACCTCCTCAATTCTAGCAGGGTGAATTCTACCGTCAGTCACTAACTGGTGGAGTGCTAATCGCGCAACCTCTCTTCTGACAGGATCAAATGCAGAAAGAAGTATTGCCTCAGGTGTATCGTCAACGACAATTTCAACTCCGGTAGCAGCTTCTAAAGCTCTAATATTTCTTCCCTCTCTCCCAATTATTCTGCCTTTAATTTCGTCGCTTTCAATATTAAAAACAGTAACAGCATTTTCAATTGCTGTCTCGGGTGCAATTCTTTGTATTGTATTTATAACTATTCTCTTAGCCTCCTTGCTAGCAGTTAGTCTAGCCTCGTCCATCACTTCGCTGATATATGACATTGCCTCTGACTTTGCTTCCGTCTTCATTGTTTCTATCAGCTGATTTTTTGCATCAACAGCTGAGAGACCGGCTATATTTTCAATTTTCAAGATTGCCTCTTGGCGGAGTTTCTCATATTCATCAATTTTTCTCTCCATTAACTCTTGTTGAGCTCTTATTTGATCTCGTTGAATCTCAACCTCTTTTTGTTTCTTCGCTAGTTCCTGATTCTGCTGATTAAGTGATATCTCTTTTTGTTTAATGCGGTTCTCTTGTTGAATAATTACATTACTTTTTTCAAGAATTTGCTGTTCATGCTCTGTTTTGAGTTGAAGAAATTTCTCTTTTGCCTGAAAAATTTTCTCTTTTTTAATATTCTCACCGTCTTGTTCAGCACATTTAAGAATATCTTCTCGTTTTTTCTTTAGGATGATATTGTTTCCCACATAGTAGGCCAATCCGAAGCCTGCGATAGCGGGTAGAATGATAGAAAGTATTATCTCCATTGTGTGTGTATATATGTAGTTGTGTGTCAAAAAAAGCCGTTGGTTGCTGTTTAGACAAAACCTTAATAAATTAAGATTTGAGCTCCGGCTTAGTGTCGCAAACTTCCAACGTCCTGCATGCAGAATCCCCCGAAGGGTAACCTAGGCCTGTTTTTGACTGCCGAGTAGGCTCGGTATTGTTTTAATGTTGATTTTGGCAAAGAGCTAAACCAACGGCAAACTAAAATGCTGCTTCCTTAAAGATTGACACTTATATATTCATCAAGGAGATTGCTAATGTTCTGAATTTCATCAACAATATGAGAAGACTCCTCTCTTTGCTCAGCTTCAATCAGCCTTATTACAAACTGAAGTAAAGTTATTGAAAGAGCGTCCTGTATGTCTCTGTTAGTATAACGCTTTCTGTACAAATCAACCTTTTCGTTAATAATTTTAACGGCTGTACGAATTTTCTCCTCATCCTGAAGTGATATCTTCAGTGGATAATATCTATCAGCAATGCAAATCTGTATGGACTGTTGTTCGTTCATCTCTTTAGTCGTTCAAAAGCGCAATACACTTATCTATCTCCTTGATTATCTTGCCAACCTTTTGCTTTGCCTCTCTGACATCAGAGGATGATGTCTTAAAGGCCTCAGCTAGCTGTAAATTACTTATTTTTAATTCTAATTCTTTTACTTTATTGTTACTTAAATCAAGCGCATTTTTTGTTTCCAGTAATTCTTTAGATAGGCGAGTGTTATCTGAAGACACATGTTCATACTTTGAGATTATTATCTCAATTTTCCTCTTCAGATTGTTCAACGCTGATTGATAGTCTTTACTCATAACAATAATGCACTATTGCAAAGATAATAATTTATTAAAATCTGATGCAAAAAAAAGAGTCCGGCTGTACTTTATCAGCCGGACTCTCTATTTAATGACCTTTAAAATTTAAAGTATATTGTGCATTACCAATCTATCCATACCCGCAGCAATAGCCTTTTCGTTCATGGGTATCAAAGAGTGATGCCTTTCAGGGATTGACTTCTTTAAGCCTTTAATTACATTCTCCATTGTAACAACAGGCCTGAGTTTCAAATAAGAACCCAGGACAACCATGTTATACCCCTTAGAATTACCAATCTCAGCTGCAATATCTACAGCTGCAATGGAGCAAATTGTAATATCTTTCCTTTGTGGCAGCTTAGTTATTCCATTAGGATCATATATCAGTAGTCCTCCTGGCTTTACTGCTGATTCAAATTTATCAAGCGATTGTTGGTTTAGAATGATTGCAACATCAAACCTGCTTAGAATAGGAGAGCTGATTTTTTTATCGCTCAGTATTACTGTTACATTTGCAGTTCCGCCTCTCATCTCAGGACCATAAGATGGCATCCAGGTTACCTCCTGACCTTGCATTATTCCTGAATATGCAAGAATCTTACCCATTGATAACACTCCCTGACCTCCAAAGCCCGCTATAATTATCTCTTCTTTCATAATGTTTACGTTTTATCTATCTTTAAGATCTCCCATAGGATATTCAGGGAACATATTCTCAACCATCCACTCGTTTGCTTTAACAGGTGATAGTTTCCAACCAGAATTGCAGGTACTAACCACTTCTACAAAAGAGGTCCCCTTGCCTAGAGCAGAGTTTTCAAAAGCTTTTCTAATTGCACGTTTAGTTTTTCTTGCAGAAGCAGCGTTATGTACAGATTGTCTGGTCACATAACATGTCCCCTCAAGCTGAGCAATAAGGTTTGTAATTTTTAGTGGCTGGCCATGAAGTTTTGGATCTCTTCCGTATGGGCTCGTAGCTGTTTTCATTCCGATTAGAGTAGTAGGAGCCATTTGACCTCCGGTCATACCATAAATTGCATTGTTGATAAAGATAACAACAATATTCTCCCCTCTGTTGCAGGCATGCATAATTTCAGCAGTTCCTATTGAAGCCAAATCACCGTCTCCCTGATATGTGAAAACATATTTCTCAGGGTGCAATCTCTTTGTAGCAGTTGCAAGTGCAGGCGCCCTGCCGTGAGCGGCCTGTTGCCAATCAATATCAATATAATTGTATGCAAAAACGGCACATCCAACAGGAGAGATTCCAATTGTCTGTTCCTGAATGCCCATCTCCTCAATAACTTCAGCTATAAGTTTATGAACAGTACCATGCGAACAACCCGGACAATAGTGCATTGTTGTACTGGTAAGAACAGGAGTTTTAGCGTAAACCCTGTTTTCTGGTTTGATTATATCTTTTACATCCATAATTGCTAGATTTAATTGTTAATAGACTTTTTGAATGCCTCAAAAACCTCCTCTGGCGATGGGACAATTCCGCCAAGTCTGCCGTAGAAATTCACGGGAATTCTACCGTTTACAGCAAGCTTAACATCCTCAAGCATCTGGCCTGTACTAAGCTCAACAGACATCATTGATTTCAGCTGAGGTACCATTCTGTCTATCTCTTTGGTCGGGAAGGGAAATAGAGTTATAGGTCTGAGTAAACCAAGCTTTATACCCTCTTTTCTGGCCATCTCAATTGTACTTTCACAAATCCGTGACATACAACCATATGCTACAATAACATGCTCAGCATCTTCACATTGAATACTCTCAAACCTAACATCTTCATCCTCCATTCTCTTATATTTTTCAATAAGAGTGTGGTTTAAGCGCTCATGAACAGCTGCATCAAGTGCCAATGAGGTAATTACATTTTGCTTTCTCGCTGGAGTTTTACCTGTTGTTGCCCAAGGCATATTCTTAACAATCTCTTCATTGGTCCATCTAGATTTCATAGGCCTAAGCTCAACCTTTTCCATCATTTGTCCAACTACTCCGTCTGCCAATATCATTGAAGGATTGCGGTATTTAAACGCCAACTCAAAACCGAGATCTACAAAATCATACATCTCTTGTGCAGATGCAGGTGCAAGTACTACCATTCTGTAGTCTCCATGTCCACCTCCTTTACATGCCTGAAAATAGTCTCCCTGTCCAGGCTGAATAGTTCCTAGTCCGGGACCACCTCTTACTACATTTACAACCAGACATGGAAGCTCTGCACCAGCCAGGTAGCTAAGCCCTTCACACATTAAACTTAAACCAGGACTACTGGATGATGTCATAACCTTTTTACCGCATGATGCACCGCCATACAACATGTTTATTGAAGAAGTCTCGCTCTCAGCCTGCAATACAACCATACCTGTAGTCTCCCAGGGTTGTTCATCCATAAGAGTCTCCATAATCTCTGATTGAGGAGTAATTGGGTATCCGAAATAACCATCACATCCGCATCTGATAGCAGCGTGAGCAATGGCTTCGTTACCTTTCATTAAAATTTGTTCTGCCATATTATTCTTTCTTATATTTTTATTATCAGACTTTTATCCTATATACTGTTATACAGGTGTCAGGACAAACAGTTGCACAATTTGTACATCCGGTGCAACTCTCCGGAGATTCCATATAGGCGTAGTTATAACCCTTGCTGTTGACCTCTCTGGCCAGTGCGATGGTTTGAGTAGGACAGTTTACAACGCAAACACTACATCCTTTGCATTTTTCTGTGTCTACCACGATAGCTCCTCTTAATGCCATATCTAAAGTATTTTAGTTTTTAAAGATTATCTACAAATTTAGATGAAAATATTTTAAATTGAAAGAATTTTCTTTCATATTTTACAAAATTATCTGGAAAAATAATTAAAACCTTTAATAATGTTATCAATTATGTAATTCCAGCGTAAAATAATACCGATTACGAGCAAAACAATAAGAATGATGTAGCCCTGTTGCATCTCTGTAAGGCCGGCAAACCATTTTATAATTTTTTTTGGTCCGCTCATGAATCTTAAAGTTTCTCAATTCTTATCCTTGCATCAACAGCCACAACCTGTTTTGAATTGCCCAACAGAGGATTGATGTCCATTTCAAAAATTTCAGGTGCTGTAATGCACAGTGCAGAGAGTCGTCTTACAGCATCTTTATATAATGTCTCATTAACCCCATCTTGCCCTCTTGTACCCTGTATTATCTTGTATCCCTTAAGCGATTTTATCATTTTATCTGCCTCAAGAGGTGATATTGGAGCCAATTTTGAGGATATATCTCCCAAAGCTTCAACAAATATACCACCAAGGCCACACATAACAATATGACCATATCCATCTTCTCTCTTAGCTCCTGCAAATAGCTGAGTTCCTGACAGCATAGGTTGCAATAATACAGATGTTGTTTCTGGAATTTTCATCATTCTGGTAAACTCTGAAATCAATGTTTCGTCGTCCATTATATTCAATGCAACACCTCCTACGTCGGATTTATGTACAGGGCCAATAACCTTCATAACTATAGGATACCCAATCTCTCTTGCTAGCCTCCTCAAATTTTTCTCATCATTAGCAACAGCCTCCTTTGCTCTCTGGATGCCTGCTGCATCCAGTAGTTTTTGGACCTGAACAGGGGAGAGATAACCATTTTCTGAGCCATCAATTATCTGTCTTATAATCTTTTTATCAACAGGGGGTAATTCAATTTTTTCTTCCGGGATATCTACCGACATAACTTTTGATAATGCAGATCCAAAGAGGACTTCATCAGGGAAACTTATTCCTCCCTTTGATTGGAAATCAGAAATCTCGTCTTTAACATTGACAATGGAGGGTAGAATGGGATATATTGGTTTTGAGCAAGTTTTAATCTTATTTAGAATCAGATTATAAACGTCATAGACAGTAGTAAGACCGGGAGAACCAAAAATTACAGCAATAGAATCTACATCAAAATCATTTTCACATGCATCAATTATGTGAGATAGTTGCTCGGCAGTTCCGGTTGCTAAAAAATCTACTGGATTTGCTGTTGAAGAGCCCGGATATAATTTGTTCAATAACTGATCTGCTTTGTCTCCGGAAAAATGAGGGATCTCCATTCCGCCAGAAGAGAGAATATCAGTAAGCATTACCGCAGGACCACCTGCGTGAGTGACAATTGCAACTTTTTTCCCTTTTGGTCTTGGGTGCATTAAAATTGATCCGACATTTACGAGTTCAGCTCTGCTGTTACATCTGATTATACCAGCTTTATCAAACAATGCTGCTACAGCCACATCTGGACTTGCAAGAGCACCTGTGTGGGAGGAGGCTGCTCTGCTTCCCTCTTCGCTAGAACCGGACTTTACAGCAGCAATCCTGGCTCCTTTTAATATTAGAGACTTAGCATGCTTAAGCAACATTTCAGGTTTGCTGATATTTTCTATATAAAGGAGTTTGACAGGAGAGCTGACACCGTGAACATATGTCTCATCCATATGCTTTAGTATCTCTTCTACTCCTGTTTGGGCACTATTCCCAACTGAAAACACAGAGGAGAATTTTAACCCCATTTGCATAGCTGCCTCAAGAATAAAAACAACTGTGGCTCCTGATCCGGAAATAATATCAACTCCATCTTTATCTAACTCCGGTATTGGCTGGGTAAACAAACCTGAATACTCAGGAGTCAATACCCCAATACAATTTGGACCAATCAAAGTAGCACCTGCGTTATTTACAGATCTTACTATCTCTCTTTCAAGCTCTGCACCCTCTTCACTATCCTCATGGAATCCTGCAGAGTATATTATTATAGCTTTACATCCTCTTTTTGAGCATAAATATTCAACTGTTGATGGACAAGCAGTAGCCGGAATTGCAAGAATAGCTAATTCAACATGAGGTAAATCCTCCAATGATTTAAAACTAGGAATCCCTTGTACTGTATCTGCTTTGGGATTAACAACGAATAAATCACCATTAAAACCCTTATTGATCAAATTTTTTAATGCACTTCCCCCTGTCTTTTTTGTGTCATCTGAACCACCAACTACTACAATGCTCTTTGGCGACAATAGCTCCTTTGTAATCATATATTATAATATTTTGGGTGCAAATATAATGAAAAGCAAATATTTTACTTAAATAACTTTATATCTGTAATGATATTTGTTGTTTTGTTTAATGAAATGTAACCTGATTGTGTTTTAGTGGTTTTATAGTAGGAGTGCCAAAAAATGGTATCTTTTGTATTGATTACATAATAAAAATGATCTTTATAATCCTTATAATCAAAAGGAATAGAGTTGCCTTTAAAATAGATTTCCCATTTTTTTGCCAACCTTCCCGGACCTTTATAAGTGGAAAAACCTGATAGCAACCATGCATTTGTCAGGTATAGTATGTTTTCTGATTCTTTTTTTAAAAGAAATTCATAAAGAATCATACCGCACTTTTCTGGTGAAATTCCATGGAGTTTTGTTAATGACAGGTAGGAGACAAATTCATTGAGGAAATTTGTTTCAGAGTTAATTAATCTTACGAATACACTTCTCCATTTTGAATCGTTATACCACAAATCTGAAACTCTTGAGAGGATGTTTGCCTGCAAAAGATCTGAAAAACTCATGGAATCTGATTCCAAGACTTCATACTGAGGTATTGGAGAGAATTTTAATTTGTAGTAATTGCTAAAATTTCTGAATTCTGTACCTGGAAGTACCTTTAAAAGCTCAACCTGTATCTCACTAACACCTGATTTTGCTAATTGAGAGAAGTCTTCAAAAAGTCTGATAAGTGTATATCCCGGTAATCCAGCTATTAGATCTGCATGGACCTCAATGTTTCTCAATCCAGCTAAATACTTCAATCCCTCCAGAGAGTTTAGAGCCGTCCCTTCTCTCCCTGCAATTTTCAGAACGTTCTCACTCAAACTTTGAATCCCAACTTCTGCATGAATCATATCTTGTGGTAAAATTTCTATTGCTCTCTTAAAAGAATCTGAAATAAATGCGGGATGAATCTCTAAATGAAAGCGTAGTTTCCCTGCAAATTGAGACATAATTTTTATTATTTCACATGCGTGCTTACTATTGGCATTAAAAGATCTGTCTAGAATCCTTACCTCTTTAACTCCATTATTAATTAAGTTTTGCAATCTTAATTTAAACGACTCATAATTAATAAAAGAAACTCTCTCTTTACAGCCACTGACACAAAACTTACATCCATTAAAACAACCTCTTGATGTTTCAATCTGTACAAAAGGCTTATTAAAATCAAAGAAAACTGATTTTTCAGGAATTTGTAATATTGAAATGTCAGATGAGCGAACCCTTCCATTGTCAATATATGAATCATTATAGAGAAGACAAACGCCTTCTATTTTAGAGATATCCAAGCTATTAATTAAGGAGCTGACTAACAGAGGATAAACCCGTTCTCCCTCACCTCTGACTACTGCGTAAATTTCTTTGTTATGATTTAGAAAATTTATGTTATCGCCAAGGAACTCAGGACCACCTAATATTATTTTAAGATCTGGTAATAAAGCCTTTATCCTTTTTAATAATGAAGTAACATACAAAGAATTAAACAGCCAGAGCGTGGAAAAAAGCACGTCTGGCCGTTTTATGAGAATTTGAGAAATTAAAACTGACGTATCAGTAGAAGTTGTTCCTGATACAATTGACCACTCGGCAGCATCTCTTAATTTATAATCAAGTTGAGCATCTAATGATGGAATAGCTAGAGATGAATGAGAGAATGAAGAATTGATATCAAGCCAAAGAAATCGCATTTTTTGCGACAAAAGTAGTCATTTAATCCTCAATGGGCTCAAAATCCTCTTTACCTACTCCGCACACAGGACATAGCCAATCGCTTGGAATATCTTCAAATGCAGTCCCTGGCATTATGCCACCATCCGGATCGCCCTGAGCAGGATCATAAACATAGTCACAAACTATGCAAACATATTTTTTCATAAATGTATTATTAAGTGATTTCTGTATACAATTATAGCACATTTTTTCCATAAAAAGCTAATTTTATTGTATAATTGTAAGATAAATTCAAAGAGAAATATATGGGTTCCATTTTGATAAAGAGGGCTATACTTGAAGGGGTTGAAAAAGACATTTTAATTATAGATGAAAAATTTGACAGAATAGGGGATGAGATAATGTTTGAAGCTGACAAACAGATTGAGGCTAATGGGAAGTGGGTTATTCCGGGTTTTGTCAATATGCATACTCACGCAGCGATGACGCTTATGAGAGGAATAGGTGAAGATATGCATCTGATAGATTGGCTTGAAAACAAGATTTGGCCTGTTGAAAAAAGGTTGGACGACGAGATGGTATATTGGGGAAGTAAGCTTGCAGCCTTAGAGATGATAAAGACAGGAACTACAACATTTAATGATCAGTACTGGAAGGTAACATCTTCTGTAAAAGCAATAGAGGAGTCTGGTCTTAGATCTGTTCAGCCATTTGTTATTTTAGACCAAATGGATCTAAGCAGATCGGAACAGATTAAGTATGATTGCAATGAGCTGTATATGCAGTCTAAAGACTGGAGTAATTTACATACATTTTCTATTGGGATACACTCTCCTTACAGTGTTTCAAAGGAGATGATAAAATGGGGATCAGATTTCGCAAAAGAGAGGGGATTGATGGTTCATATTCACTTATCTGAAACCGAATGGGAAAATAATGAATCTTTTAAAAAACACGGAGTATCTCCCACTTTATACCTTGAGAAGTTGGGAGTTCTCGGGCCTGAGGTAATAGCTGCACACTCCTTATGGCTTAGCGATCAGGATATTGAGATCCTTGCAAAATATCAGGTTAAGGTTGTTCACAATATAAACTCTAACCTAAAAATTGCATCCGGCTATAAATTCAGGTACAATGAACTTAGAGATGCCGGAGTTAATGTTACACTAGGAACAGACGGATGCGCATCATCTAACAATCTTGATATGCTGGAGGCAATGAAAACTGCAGCTCTGGTTCAGAAAGCTTGGAGAGGCGATCCAACTTCGCTTCCTTTGAATGAGTTGATGAATATTGCCACAATAAACGGAGGAGAAGCTTTAGGAATAAGGACAGGAAAGATTGAAGAGGGCTGGTATGCTGATTTTTCTCTGGTAGATGTAGCCAACTATGCTTTTACTCCTAATATAAATTTCCTTGCTAACTTGATTTATTCTGCAAACAGCTCTTGCATAGACACCGTTGTTTGTAATGGAAGAATTGTAATGGAAAAAAGAGTAGTTCCAGGAGAGAGTGAGACAATAGAAAATGTTAACAGATTATATAAAAAACTACTATAAATTATGGAGTCGATAAGAAGAATAGACGAAGCTGCTATCTATATCAGAGAGAGATCAAATGGCTTTAAGCCGGTAGCCGGGATAGTACTAGGAAGCGGTCTCGGAGGATTGGCCGAAACCATTGAAAACAAAATAGTTATCCCTTATGCTGAGATACCAAATTTTGCAAGATCAACAGCAGTAGGACATAAAGGGAACCTGATACTTGGGGTATTAGGCGGGAAAAATGTAATTGCTATGCAGGGAAGGTTTCACTATTATGAAGGCTACGGTATGGACATTGTCACTATGCCTGTAAGAGTTATGAAAAGATTGGGGATATCCTATCTCTTTGTCTCTAATGCCGCAGGTGGGATAAATCCTTATTTCAAAGTTGGAGATCTTATGATTATACGAGACCATATCAATCTAATGCCTAACCCGCTGATTGGCAAAAATATTGACGAGTTCGGGCCAAGGTTCCCAGATATGACAAGACCATATGATCCCAAACTCATTAATCTAGCTGAAGAGCTTGCTGACAAGCTTTCAATAAAATTAAAAAAAGGAGTATACCTTGCTGGAACAGGACCAACCTACGAAACACCTGCCGAATATGGATTCTTTGGAAGAGCAGGAGCAGACGCTGTCGGGATGTCAACTGTTCCTGAAGTAATTGTTGCACGTCACGCCTCTATTCCTGTTTTTGGTATGTCCGTCATTACAAATGAGGCCCACTCATTTTCTGAGGACTATGTAAACGATGGGGATGATGTTGTAAAAGCCGCAAATGCCGCATCAGAAAAGATGTCAAAGCTATTTAAAGCTATGATTGAAAACTTGTAATAAATAAAGCTATGACAGAATTTAGGCCTATACCGAAATTATATTATGACCAGGCGTTTGCACTGTCATATTATTCAGAAATTTTATGGCAAAAGTCTTTCGTTGAGGGGAATGGGGGCAACTTATCTATAAGATTGGATGAAGATCTTTTTATGATAACCCCCTCAATGCATTCAAAAAGCGGATTGAATGAGACAGATTTTGTAATAGTAGATTCAAAAGGGAACAAAATTTATGGAAATAAAAAAGCCTCTTCTGAACTGTTTACTCATCTTGCTATATACAACAATAATCCGGAAATAGGGGGCATTGTGCACTCTCACCCACCTTATGCGTGCTCCTACGCTTTTAGTGAAAGCGTCCCTTCTACACCAATGAGTGCAGAGGCAGTTATCTGGATGGGACAATTAACATTAGCTCAATACAACACTCCCGGATCCTCAGAGCTACTTGAGCAGGTTGAAACTCTCTCAAAGGGAAAGAATGTTTTACTTTTGCAAAACCATGGTCTTTTAACATGGGGAAAGAGTATTGAGGAGGCATATTGGAGGACAGAAGTTGTTGAAGCGCATTGTAAAATTTCTCATATCATGGAGACAAGGGGTTCTCAGCCCAGACACTTTACATATAAACAAATGACCCAACTAAGCGAACTGAGAGTCAAGTTTTTGAAGAATGAATAGAACTCCTCTTGGTTTTGATTCTATTGAATTTCCGCCTGACTGCAGCTGGATAAAAATTATTGACCAAACACTTCTTCCTGTAAAGGAGGAGTTTCTGATTATAGATAATATTTATACTCTAGTTGATGCAATTACAAAATTGAAGGTTAGGGGGGCACCTGCTTTAGGTGTTGTCTCTGCGGCAGGCATTGCAATGTCAATCAGTGGTTCAAATGGTTGTGGTTTTAATGAGATTAATTCAATAATTGAGAACGCAGCTAATATAATTTCTAATGCAAGGCCAACAGCCATAAATCTGAAGTGGGGAGTTGAAAGAATGATATGTTGTTTTAAGAAAAATTTCTCACCAGCAGCATTCAACTTGTCAGATTGCAAATTGACTTTAGCAAAGGAGGCTCACATTATTAAAGAGGAAGATATTAAAATGTCCATTAATATTGGAGAGAGAGCCCTATCTCTTCTTAAACCCGGATACAGACTTCTTACTCATTGCAATGCCGGACATTTGGCAACAGCCAGATATGGTACAGCACTAGCCCCAATCTATCTTGGGAATGAAAAAGGATACTCATTTAAGATATTTGCTACTGAAACCAGGCCACTAATGCAAGGAGCCAGACTTACTGCATATGAACTTAAAAAAGCCGGTGTAGATGTTACATTAATCTGCGACAATATGGTTTCAGAACTTATGAGAAGGGGAGTGGTAGATGCTGTTTTAACAGGATGTGACAGAATTGCAGCAAATGGTGATGTTGCAAATAAAATTGGGACATCTTCAATTGCTATACTATCCAAACATTATAATATACCCTTTTATATACTGGGACCAGAGAGTACTATTGACCGCTATACTGATGATGGAGATAAAATTATTATAGAGGAGAGAGATGGTTTTGAAGTAACTGATATGTGGTTCAGTAAGAGAGTAGCACCAATTGATGTAAATGTCTTTAATCCGGCATTTGATATCACTAAATCAGAATTAATTACGGCAATTATCACAGATAAATCTATTTATCACTACCCCTACTATTTTTCTAGTGTGGAGAAATGAGCCATATTTGCAAAAAAAAGTAAATGATAAAGAATATAATCTTTGACCTTGGAGGCGTTATTGTAAAGCTAGATAAAGTACGTTGCATTGATGCATTCAGCTCTATAGGCCATCCTGACTTTGGCAGAGTTATTAATGAATACTTTCAGGAGGGCTTCTTCATGGATTATGAAAAAGGTCTTATTTCCACAGAAGAGTTTCGAGATAAAATCCGTGATGAGATAAAAAAATATGTTACAGATGAAGAGATTGACTTTGCTATGTCATCTTTTTTACCGGGAATCCCAATGCAGAAATTAGAAGCACTAAAACATTATGCAGATAATTACCGCCTTTTCCTACTAAGCAATACGAATCCCATTGCAATAGAAACAGTAAAACCAATGTTTCTTGAAGGAGGGATGAAAATGGATGAATATTTTGAGAAAATGTACCTCTCGTATGAAATGAGGTGTGCAAAGCCGGATCCGGAAATTTTCAAAATGCTCCTTGATGATTCAGGAATATCTCCGGTAGAAACCTTGTTTGTTGATGATTCTCAAATTAATCTTGATTCAGCGTCAAAATTTGGAATAAAGACAGCTCTTATGCTACAGGAGAATGATCTTATTAAAGACCTTAAGGTATATCTATGCTAATAGTCCCGGAAGATTCAAATTGCGTGTCATTTATATCTCTGTCTTCAGGAAGCAACGGGAACTCATACTGGTTTTCAAACGGAGAAGTCTCTTTTCTAATTGACTTTGGGATTGGGATGAGGACAGCGAGGAAAAGACTGGCAGAGCATTCTGTATGCCTTGATAATATTGATTTTGTTTTAGTTACACATGACCACATTGATCATATAAAACATTTGGGCAGCCTCTCTGAGAGATCTTTTAAGCCGATTTGCGCAACTGAATCTTTACACAAAGCTTTGAATTCTCACTTTGTTACCAGAGGGAAGATTAATCTGTCAAAAATCATAATTGAGTCAGAATGCCAATTTGAGTTTAATGGTGTAAAGATTACTCCTTTTCCGGTCCCTCACGATGGGACAGATAATTACGGGTATTTTATTAACATGTCTAGTATAAAAATAGCCGTAATTACTGATATCGGACATGTTACTGACACAGTCTTAAAATACGCGTCAATGGCAGACCATTTAATAATAGAATCAAACTATGACTCTGCAATGCTTGAATCCGGTCCCTATCCAAAAGTCCTTATTGACAGAATCAGCAAAGGCAGAGGACATTTAAGTAATGCTGAAACAGCTGAGGCTGTTAAAAAAATCTTTCACAAAAATCTTAAAACATTGTTATTATGCCATTTAAGCGCAAATAACAACACTCCCGAGCTCGCTTTGGAATCAACAGGGATGGCCCTTTTAGAAAAGGGGGCCATCCCAGGAGTTGATTTAACACTTGAGTGTCTTCCAAGAGGAAGGGCATCAAGAATGTACAAATTTGAATAGAGACCTAGTCAACAAATTGTTTTGCAAAATATTTGGCTGTTAACTTCTCCCCGGTTGACCTCTCTATCATCTCATTCCATTCATACCTCATTCCGGCTTTAAAGACATTTTCATGCATCCATTTTCCAACCTCTTTGTTACCGGTATATGATTCATTTCTGTAGTCTCCAGATTTTGTAATGTTATCTACAATATAATAGTGCATTTGTGAGGCAAGAAGTTCACCTAGCTGATAATTGTGGTAATAGCATGGGTAAAGTGCAATATGAATTTTTGTTGCCCAGTCAGGCATATCTCTGTTAAACGGTTTGTTTAACATTTGGTATTTCTCAACCAAATTCCACCATAGAGAATTTAAATCCTGATCGGGATTTGAGTACATCTCTTTTTCAAATCTGTAAACGACCTGAACCCATCTGCTAAAAACAAGTTGTTGAAGTTTAAGAGAATTATAGCAATCATCTTCAATCAAATTTTTCTCGTCTACTGACAATCCTAAGTTTTGGAGCATCCACTCCGGATTTCGTGAAAGCCTGCCGAATATCATTGCAACAGCTTCAGTTGTAAATGCATGTGCAGCATTTCTCAGGAAATATGGATTAATCGGATCGTCATGGCCAAGTGCGTAAACACCATGTCCAAATTCATGTAGCATAGTGCCCATCCAAGACTCATTATCTGCAATATTTGCCAACACTCTAACATCTCCAGATGCATCTATATCAATGCAGTATGCGTGCTGATTTTTTCCTGGCTTCTCATAAAGGTCGCTACTTCTCATTATATCACTAACATCTAGTCCGATTCCTGAGTAAAAGCTTGCAGTGAGTTCTTCTAGGTTCTGACCTTTGTAGTACTTGTCTAAATCAACTGAGTAAAGTTTAGGCGACTCTTGAAAAAATCTACCCTGAAAATGCCAAGGCATTAATTTTTCTACTGGCACAGAGTATTTTTTTGAAAATAGGGAATTCATCTCGTCCTTTAACCTTTTAAATTCATCTCTTGTCAGAGAATCAAGTTCATCAAACAGAGCAGAAATATCCTCTGGATTCTGTCCTGAGAGCTCAAGTGACATTGTATGATAATTGTCATAACCAAGAGATCTGGCAAGCATATTTCGCAATTTAACGACTTCAATAACATCATAAGCGACAAATGGACCGATCTCTTTGTGAGCTTTCCAGACCTCTTCAAGTTCTCTGTTATCTACAGAGGTCTGCAATACTCTTTCAACTTCATTATCCGAGATCTCAATTCCTCTAAATTTTGCTCTGAACTCCGCATATTTTTGTTCAAGCATTGTAGATTTTTTTATAATCTCTTCCAATAGGGCTGTGTCTGCCTGATTTGAAAGATAATTATTATACAATATATCCAACTGTCTTTTTAAAATGGGATCTTTAACCTTATCACTTTCCCTTATCTCCTTAAGCTTGTTAAAAACAACTTTGTTTGAATAAATCTTAGACGTTTCAATATTAGCTTCAGAATACTTAGCAAATTCTTCCGGATTGCCAGTAATTGTTCCATTCCAATATGCATTTGAAGCTCTTATTAAAAGAGGGTGTACCTGGTTTTGAGTTTCACAAATAATTTTTTTTAACTCCATCTCATCCTTATTTGTACAGCTTGAAATCATAATCGTCAATACTGCCATTAAAATAAATGTTTTCATTGTCTATCTTTTTAACCGTTTTTTAAACGTTTTGACTGAAAAAATAATTACATCCTCCAAAGGTCTGTCATTATTGTCTGTTTCAACATCAGAAATAGCACCTACGACATCCATCCCGGAAATTACCTCACCAAATACAGTATATTGAGTGTCTAGATGAGGTGTTCCGCCATTTTTTTTGTAATACTCTCTTATATCACTCGGAATTTTATACCCTGACTCCTTACCAATAAGCCTGTTTCTGTCATTAATCCTTTTTTCAGCTAAATTTAGAGATTCGTCATCATGAATTTTTCCTTCAACAATATAAAATTGTGATCCAGAAGATTCTCTGCCTGGGTTAATATCATCACCCTCTCTGGCTGCAGCAAGTGCACCACGTTTATGGAATAGTCCGGGAACAAATTCTGCCGGAAGGTTTAATTCCGGCCCACCATTTCCGTAAATCTTTCCAGGCTCTCTCTCTTTTGAATCCGGATCACCAGATTGAATCATAAAATTATTGATCACCCTGTGAAAGAGCACCCCATTAAAATACCCTTTTTTAGCAAGTTTAAGAAAGTTGTCTCTGTGAACAGGTGTGTTATCATACAACATCAAAACAATCTCTCCTTTAGAGGAAATAAGCTTTACATGCCATACTCTTGATGATGCAGAAAGATTATTTGTATTAATTATTGATGAAAACAGGAGTAAGGTTGATATCAATAATAATTTTGCAGTTGTCTTTTTCATGTCCGATGTTATAATTGAGGACCGCAAGCTACAAGCGCTTTAGCTGCATCATTGTCACAGTATTGTTCAAAATTTTTAATATACTTGGAAGCCAATGAACGTGCCTTTTCTTCCCATATCACACTATCAGTATATGTATCTCTTGGATCAAGTATTCCATCGGAAACATCATGAAGTTTCACTGGTACTGTAAGATTGAGCACAGGGATTATTTTGGTCTCAGCTTTCTCAATTGAACTGTCAAGAATTGCATCAATTATTGCCCGCGTATCTTTTATTGATATTCTTTTTCCTGTTCCATTCCAGCCTGTATTGACCAAATATGCCTTAGCACCATGCTCATCCATCTTTTTTGCCAATGTTCCTGCATAAACAGTAGGGTGTAATGTTAGAAATGCCTCTCCAAAGGCAGGAGAGAATGAAGGGAGAGGCTCTGTAATCCCCCTCTCAGTTCCGGCAAGTTTGGATGTATATCCGCACAAGAAGTGGTACTGTGCCTGATCCCTGTCTAATATTGATACTGGAGGCAGTACACCATATGCATCAGCAGAAAGATATATTATCTTTTTTGGATGCCCGGCCTTTGACGGGAGAACAATTTTATTAATATGATATATAGGGTAGGAGACTCTTGTATTCTCTGTTACAGAAGCATCTGAAAAATCAATGCTGCCATCTTCATTAACAGTTACATTTTCTAATAGTGCATCTCTTTTAATTGCCCTCCAAATATCTGGTTCATTCTCTTTGCTTAGATTAATTGTTTTTGCGTAGCACCCTCCTTCAAGATTAAATACGCCATGGTTATCCCATCCATGTTCATCGTCTCCAATTAAATATCTTTTTGGATCAGCTGAAAGTGTTGTTTTTCCTGTACCGGACAATCCAAAGAAAATAGCGACATCACCATCTTTTCCAACATTTGCAGAACAGTGCATAGAGGCAATACCTTTAAGAGGTAAGTAGTAGTTCATCATTGAAAATATCCCCTTTTTCATCTCTCCACCATACCAAGTGCCACCACATACAGAAACTCTCTCTGTTAAGTTGAATAAAACAAATACTTCTGAATTGAGATTGTGCTCTCTCCATTTTGGATTAACAGCCTTTGAAGCATTAATAAAGACAAAATCCGGCTCACCATAATTGTCCAACTCATAATTAGAAGGACGTATAAACATGTTAGTTACAAAATGAGCCTGCCACGCAACCTCCATTATGAATCTAACTTTCATTCTTGTATCTTCATTTGTCCCACAGTATGTGTCCACCACATAAATAATATCCTTATCAGACAACTGATCCTGTGCAATTTTCTTGCAGTCATTCCATACTTCTAATGAAATAGGTTTGTTAATGGTTCCGTCCCACCATATTGTTTCGTCTGTAACATTATCTTTTACAATGTATTTGTCTTTTGGCGACCTTCCAGTAAAGATGCCTGTCATTACTGCTACTGCACCTGTATCTGTGAGTACGCCTTTGTCGAATCCCTCATTTTTTTCATCAATTTCAGCCTTGAACATCTCTTCGTAGGTGGGATTATACATCACCTTTCCGACATTTACAATGCCATACTTTAATAAATCAGAAGCTATCATCACAAGTTTAGTTAGTTTTGTTTAAGTTTTGTTTAAAGTTTTTATCTATATTCAAACAAATTTAACGAATTATTTACAGATAATTCAACTTATTTAACAATGTCAAAATCACTGGAGATACTTGAGCGATACTGGGGTTATACAACCTTTAGGCCCATGCAGGAGGAGGTTATAAACTCTGCATTGGAGGGGAGGGATACACTGGCATTAATGCCTACGGGAGGAGGAAAATCTATTACTTTCCAGGTCCCAACACTAATAAAAGATGGTATATCCCTAGTTGTCACTCCTTTAATCGCTCTTATGAAGGATCAGGCTGAGGCATTGAAGGCAAAAGGGATTCCAGTTATAGCTATTCATTCCGGATTAAACAGTGACGAAATAGATGCACTCATTGACAACGCTATACATGGTGATTTTAAGTTTCTCTATCTCTCTCCTGAAAGACTGAACAGTGAATTGTTCAGGGCAAGGGTGTCTAAGATGAATATTAACTACCTGATTGTTGATGAAGCGCATTGCATTTCACAATGGGGGCATGATTTCAGACCAGACTATCTTAAAATTAAAGAGATTAAAAGTCTTATTTCACCAATTGCGACAATTGCGGTTACAGCAACAGCTACACCAACTGTTGTAAAAGAGATAATTGAGAATCTTGAACTTAATACTCCAAATATTATAAAATCAAGCTTTAGGCGGGATAATCTCTCATATGTGTGCAGGGAGGCTGATGATAAATATCTTCAGCTCTTGAAGATTATAAGGGTAATTGATGGCTCCGGTATTGTTTACGTTAGGGAGAGGAGAAAAACAACAGAGGTATCAGATTTCCTTCAGGCTCACGGAGTATCTGCAGAACCCTTTAGTGCAGCACTTGCGCCTGCTTCAAGAGCCTTAAGGCAAGACGAGTGGAAGAGTGGGAATCTGAGAGTAATCGTTGCAACTAATGCCTTTGGAATGGGTATTGATAAGCCAGATGTAAGATTTGTGTGTCACCTTGATCCGCCTGAATCACTTGAAGCATATTATCAGGAGGCTGGAAGAGCTGGAAGGGACGGAGTTAAATCATTCGCAATAATGCTCTGGAACAGACAAGATCCTGGACGATTAAGAAAAATACTCTCAACGACATTTCCCTCCGAAGAGTATATAAAAGGTGTTTATCAGAAGCTCTTTATATATCTTGGCTTTGCATATGGTTCCGGCAAGGATAGAATTATTAATTTCAGCCTTAAGGATTTTTGCAACTCTAGTTCATTGCACCCCGTACCAGCTTATCACTCGCTGAAATACATAGAAAAAGAGGGTTACATTGAACTTACAGATGAAATGGATAATCCTTCAAAAGTTAAATTTATTGTAAACAGGGATGAGCTATATAATGTGCAGTTAAAAAATAATTCACTTGACGCCTTTATCAAAACTCTTTTAAGATTATACACAGGACTCTTCTCTGTCCCTGTTGCTATTGATGAAGAGTATATAGCAAAGTTAACAAGAAACAGTAAAGCGGCAATCACATCTAGTCTTATAAGGCTATCAAGAATGGGTGTTATTTCATACTCCCCTGCGGTTAGATCTCCTCTTCTGATTATTAAAAAAGAGAGACTTGACGAAAGAAACTTTAGAATTGACAATAACAATTATCTAATGTTAAAGAGCAATATGGAGGCCAAAATTGAAAGTGTTATAGCCTATTTTCAAAATGGAGAGGTATGCAGGGAGAGGACATTAACTGAATATTTTGGGGAGATTGCACCCCAAAATTGTGGCAGGTGTGATACATGTCTTGGATCAAGACACAGAAAAGATAACTCAGACTACTATTATTCAATAGAAGAGAAGGTCTTTGAAATTTTGTCCAAAGGCCCGAAAAGTATGGCCGAAATTTCCCTTGAAATTGACGACGATACCAGACTCTATGTTGAAGTGGTCAGAGACCTTACAGAGAGAGGAGCTATTAAACTGGAGGGGGAGATATTCACATTGGTTAGTGAATAAGGTTTAACAACCTGATTCAATAAAATTACACAATTCGTTATAAAGGGAGTGAACTGGTAATCCCATAACATTAAAATAAGAGCCTTCTATTTTATTTATTGCAACATATCCTATCCACTCCTGAGCCCCATAAGCACCTGCTTTGTCAAAAGGCTTGTAATTTTCAACATAATAGAGTATCTCTTCATGAGATAAATCTTTGAAATATACATTAGTGGATACTGAGAAACTTTTTTCACCTCTATTACTCTTCAAATGTACTCCGGTTACAACAGTATGCATTCTCCCGGAAAGAAATGATAGCATATCAATTGCCTCTTTTGAATTATCTGGTTTTCCCATTATCTTACCATTACAAAAGACCATTGTGTCAGCTGTCATTAATATATCTCCATTTGTTAAAGGTCGTCCAAAATTGTCTGATTTCATTTTTGCAAGTATCAAGGGGATATTTTCAGATTGTTCCAGCTGATTATAACTCTCATCATACTCTTCAGGTATCTCAATTTTAAAAGGAATATCAAGGCCGGAGATTAACTGATGTCTTCTAGGTGAAGAGGATGCAACAATAAGCATCCTTCCTCTAAACAATTTTGATAGTGTACTCATCCTGAATATGCCTCGGGCGTGATATCCCATTTATTTTGTATTTTCATAACTTGCTCAATAACATCTCTTACACAGCCTTTACCTCCACCATATATTGATATATAATCACACACATCTTTAACCTCATTTACTGCATCTGAAGGACAGGAAGAGACCCCGGAAATTTTTAAAACATCAATATCAGGAATATCGTCACCCATAAAGAGAACCTCATCAGAAGTAAGACTATGTCTGTTCAGGAAATCACTAAAATCAGGCATTTTCTTTATTGATTTTAGATATATGTCTTCTCTTTTGACTCCAATCTGAAGGAATCTCAAAGCTATTGACTCGGAGGATCCTCCGGTAATTATTGCCACAGGAAAATCCTTCATAATTGCCACTCTTACTGCATATCCATCTTTTGCATTATGTGATCTAAGTAAATCTCCGGTTTCTGTTGCAAGAACCTGACCGTCGGTGAATACTCCATCAACATCAAATGCAAATGCTTTTATCTTATGCAGCTTAACTTTAAAATTTGACATTTCTTTGATTTAATTGTTTTAGTTTGTCCGTAATACTTTTTGAGATTAACTGATAAATTTGAATATGTTCGGGCATATCCATTAAAGCATCAAGATGTTTTTTTATAGTGTCAAAGTCTCCTCTTGATTCTGGGCCAGTCTGTACAAGGGCAGGATCTCCGTATAAAAACGCTTTTCTTATAGTCTCTACAGCAAGAGGCAAGAGCAAAACATGGTTAGGAGAAGCTATCTCATAAGCAAGTGCTGACAGATAATTTGCAAATGAGCTAACATAAACCGCAGCGATTTGCATTTTAAGTCTGTCAGAAGATTTGACAACAGAAAATTCAGAACCAATTGTATTGCATAAGTCTTTAATTTTCTGGCCACTAAAATTATCTGAATACTCAATCAGAAAAGGAGTAATAGAAATATCAATAGGTTTATTTTTACTTAATGTCATTAGTGGGTAAAATACTCCGTATGATGGAAGATTACTAAGTGAATCAATTGATACAGCTCCACTTATATGACATACTGTTGTAAAGCCATCCCTTACACTTGAAATACTTAAAACATTCTGCGTTACCTCGTCTATAGCCTTATCGGATACACTTAACAGAATAATATCCGATCCGTTTGCTGAATCATAAGAATTTGAATAGATTGTATCAGCAAGTTTGTATGGATTATTTTCTGGTTTGTTTAGAATTGAGGCTAACAATTTTGCAGAATCAATTCTTCTGTTTATTACAGATATTACCTCAACACCTGAAGATTTCAATGAAACAGCCAGCCGGAAACCCGCATTTCCAACTCCAATTATGGAAACTCTAATCCTGGAATTCATCTCGGCGAGCCTCCGGTTGCAAACTGAGGAATGCTCTCATTTCCCTCTTCAGAGACACTTTGGATAGCAAAAAAATAGTTGTCTTTACTGTATGGAATATCTATTGAATTTCCCTTAACGAATATTTTTTTCTCCCAGTTAGATTTATGCGTCTCCCTTATAAGTATGTAATATCCAAATGGTTTTTTACCCTTATTTGAATCCTTCCACGAGATTTGACTTGAGGAAGAGAGCTTAGATATATCTATGATAACACTATTAGGTTTCTCTGGAGCGAATGCTAAGTTCAAAAGTGTTGCCAGATTAGCCTGAGTGTTCTTTTTTACATATTCAATATCAACGCCTTCAATCAAATCTCCGTAATGTTTACCATCCCTTGTACCTGGTATTTGGTGTGTTCTGTCATAATTTTCAAAATACTCACATAACCTTACAGAAGCGAATCCCTCCCTGTTAAACGGAGTGTGGTCACCGCCTCTACCAAACCTATCGTTGCGGTAAATTAGAGTAATCTCCAGGTTATCAACATATCTTTCAGAAATTTCTTTGATGTATCTGGCAAGTTGTCTTGAATCACTATCATTTTCTCCGGAGTTATACTCTCTTATCTTTTTCTCTTGTGGACTCTCTGAAAAAGGGATATTTTCCGAAAATACTCTCAATCTGGTATTATTTGATATCTCAGTACCGCTTGAGCGAGAGTTACCAATCATGTCATTGTTAATGACAGCATTTATATTCCACCCCTCTCTCTTTGCTACAGATGCCATATAAGTTGCACCAAGTAGACCATGCTCCTCTCCTGATAGAAATATAAGTTTCACATTTACTGGCAATTGAGGTGTTATGGATAATATTCTAGCTATCTCCATTAATGCAGCAACGCCGCTTCCATTATCATTAGCTCCTGGTGCGAATGTGGTAGAGTCAGTATTATCAAACGAGCGACTATCATAATGGGCGAGAAGCACAATTGTTCTGTCTGTTGTTAAATCGCTCCCTTTAAATTCTGCAACAATATTTTTTAGTGTTATCTCTCTTAAAAGTCTGGTGCCACTTCCACCAGCCCTGTAGCTATATTCCTTTACTGAAAGAGCTGAATTAGCCTTCGCGTATTTGTCAAGCTGTTTTTTTATAAAATTAGAAGCAGCTCCTATTCCCTTATTATTATCAGTTTGAGTACTGAGATTATGCCTGGTATATATTGATACCAAATTCAATATTGTTGACTTCAAACTATCTGAATCAACACTTGATATTGCATATGCTATTCTACTGTCTTTTATTAAAATCTGCTGGGAGTATAATATATTTGAAAGCAATATTAGAAGGAGGGTTACAGAATAATTAATTATTTTCATAATAACACTAATAAAGTTGGAAAAAATGCTCAAGCTCCTCTATATAATTTCCCGGTATAAGAATAGTGTGGTTTCCAAGATGGGAATTTAGGAATGTATCTATCTCTTTTTCATTATCAAACACAAATTTAACTTGTGTTCTGCACCTCTCAGCAACTCTGGTGTTTTCAACAACTCTACCAGAAGCGCAAAACATAATATCAAGACTTTCACCACCACATTTAAAAAGTGTGTAATTCCCCAGAGTGAGCTCTGCTGCAACTCCAATTCCAATCCCTGATTCAAAATGAGATGGCAGTTTAAATTTATCGGAAAATGATAGAGGCGTTGTACAATGTGCAAAATCTACACTTCTTGTTGATCTATCAATAGAGGATGGGTTTGCCATGAAAACCGGTTTATTAAGTAGCGCCCTGGCAATAATCATTGACCAAAGTGTTGGTATATCTCCTTCACATCCTGATACTAAGCCCTTATCATTTAAAATTGACAATGCAAGACATGCTGTAGTTTTGCATGTACCAATAACATCAAAACATTTGATAGATATTGCATTAAGCTCATTATCCTGAACAATTTGTTTAATTGCATTGTACATCTTTACAGCCTCTATAACATCTCCCTTTGTCCTTCCTCCGTCAATTACTTTAGAATAATCAGTTATGAGTTTTTCAGACTCACTTGAGGTAAGTGCATATTTGCCGCTGTATGTATCTATGTTATTGAATCTCTCTTCTAATGATGAAATTGGTATATCAATAAACTTTACTCCCAGCCTTGAAGTCAACGAATATTTATCAACATCTGATGCAATCAACCATGGAGAGGCTTCACCTATCAATCCTACTTTTGTGGTTGAAATCTCTTTAAAAGCTTTATGAACATTTGAAAGTAGAGATATCTCCCTATGAAGGTTGCTCATGTAATCTTCTGTTGGGTTTATAGGGAAGTTGAGATGTTTATGTTTAATTTTTCTACCACTAAGCCAGCTGGATATCTCAAGGGTAGCTGCTAAAGAGTTATGGAAAGAGTCGCTTAAAATAACCAGGGGCCTTGATATTTTTTGCCAATTGCTAAGGAATAGCTGCTCAGTACCTCCGGTAGCAATAAATGCAATTGCAAACTCCTCCTGTCCTTTTATTGGCTCATACTCCTGTGCACTAACAATTTTTAATGAATAATTTTTCTTAAAATCTGAGTAAAGAGCCTCTCTGGATCCGGATACAGATTGATTATCATGGAGATTAGAGGCAAATACTACTAGGGTAAGGTTTATTTCCATAAAATGCTTTTAATTTTGCAAAGATAAAAATTTTAATCAATATGGGTTTTGCAAACAATCCCCTCGCTTAAGTGTTAATACCATATTAAAAGCGTTATGAAAGAGAGTGATTCTAATGATTCTACCGGCAATATTTTAATTGCATTTTTGTTAAATCTTTGCTTTGCAATTATTGAATTGATTGGAGGAGTTGTAACAAATTCAGTTGCAATTCTTTCTGATGCTATCCATGATTTCGGAGACTCTCTTTCTCTTGGAGTAGCCTATTATCTCCAAAGAAAATCAAAAAAGAGGGGTGACGACAAATTCACCTATGGATACAGACGATTCTCCCTATTGGGGTCTGTATTTATTTCGGTTGTTCTTCTTTTTGGATCAATGATTATGATCAGCGAGAGTATTGAAAGATTGATTAATCCTCAGGAGAGCAATGCCTTTGGAATGATAGCACTCTCATTGCTTGGTATAGTCGTTAACGGAGTTGCTGTAATTAAGCTTAGAAGAGGTAAATCTCACAATGAAAAGGCTGTAACTATACATATGATGGAGGATGTTTTGGGGTGGGGGGCAATTCTGATTGGAAGCATAATTATGTACTTTACCGGCATTTCATATATTGACCCTCTGCTATCATTAGTTGTAGTAATCTGGGTAATTATTAACGTTTATAGAAACTTAAAAGAGACATTCTCAATTTTGCTCCAACAAGTACCACCTGAATTAGATATATCTAAATTAGAGCATATAATTGCAAATTTAGATGGTGTAAAATCAATTTCTGATTTTCATGTGTGGAGTATGGATGGGGAGAAAAACATAGCTTCTTTACACTATGTTTGTAATCCGGATTTTGACTCAAACAAGGTTAAAGGAAGCATAAGGTCAGTTCTCTTGAGAGAGGGTATTGAGCACTCAACTATTGAACAAGAGAAACTAGATGAATCAGACAACTATAAAGGGAGAAGGGAGTGCAGATAAAAAATAACAGTCGGGAAAGCTTTTCCGACTGTTATTAAGATGTTAAAGAGAATACTACGCTTCCAAAGGCTTCTCGCCTTTTACTGCTAGAAACGAGCCCATTTTAAATTCTGTAAAATCTCGTATATAAGAGAATCTTTCGTTATTCCACGATTTTGATTTATCAAGAAATATTTCCATAGATGCGGCATAACTATCTTCTCTTTGAGTGTCACCAAGAAGAAGGTAGCTCATAATAATGTGAGAGGCCATCTCAACGAGCCTTCTAGCATGAAAGTCAATATATTCAGAGTCCTTATCTGCAACAATTTGAACTGCTTTTTCATACTGGTCAGTCATATCAATTATCTCTCTTTTATACGGCTCATACTCTGGCTTCACTGAGATTTTTTCATACTCCCGCATTTGAGCTAAATATGATCCATTTGTAACATACCTTTGGGCCGCAACAACCTGAAGCTGTGAGGTTCCCTCATAAATTGTAGTAATTCTTGCGTCTCGGTATATTCTCTCAATAGGATAATCCTTCATAAATCCTGAACCTCCATGTATTTGCAAAGAATCGTAAGAATTCTGATTGCAATACTCAGATGATACTAGTTTAAGCATAGGTGTAAACATATCTGCAAGCTTCTGATACTTTTTTGATTCAGCTCGCTCATCTGGTGACAACTTCCTCTCCTCTGCAATAAATCCATATGCTTTATATATATCAACAAATCTTGTTGTCTCATATAATAGAGTTCTTGATGCCTGCAACTTGGCCTTTATCAGTGCAAGCATCTCGTAAACAGCAGGGAATTGAATAATTGGCTTTCCAAACTGAGCTCTTTCATGTGCGTATTTTAAAGCTTCTCTGTACGCGGCTTCAGAAATACCTACAGACTGAGCACCAACACCAAGTCTGGCTCCGTTCATTAGCGACATAACATATTTTATCAAACCCAGCTTTCTCTCACCAACTAGTTTAGCCGGTGCGTTGTTAAATACTAGTTCACACGTCGGACTACCTTTTATTCCGAGCTTGTTCTCAATTCTTCTGACAGTTACACCGCCCCATTTCTTATCATACACAAAATATGAGAGCCCTCTGCCATCTGTTGTTCCCTCCTCCGATCTTGCAAGAACCAGTTTAATTTCGGCATCTCCATTTGTAATGAACCTCTTTACTCCATTAAGATACCATCTGTTCTCACTTTCATTATAAGATGCCCTTAGCATTACGGCCTGCAGATCTGAACCTGCGTCTGGCTCAGTAAGATCCATTGAGCAGGTTTCACCGCAATTGATTCTTGGAAGAAACTCCTTTTTTATCTCTTCTGATGCATATTCATTAATTGTTTCAGCACAATCTTGAAGCCCCCAGATATTTGCGAATCCAGCATCTGCTCTTGCGACAATTTCAGCCGACATTACATAAGGAACCATAGAGAAATTTAACCCTCCGAATTCACGGGGAAGAGCCATTCCATAAAGACCGGCCTGTGTTAAAACATCTTGATTTTGTCTTGTTCCAGAGGCGTAGTAAACTCTTCCTTCATGATGAACAGGACCAGATTTATCAACGTTTTCGGCATTTGGAGAGATTACATTTCCGCAGATGTCTCCCATAATTTCCATTACCTTATCATAAGAATCAATTGCATCTTCAGCTGTGCAAGGAGCGTAGTCAAATTGCCCTGAATCTCTGAAATCCTGCTCCTTTAAAGATACAATCGTCTTCATAAGAGGATGTTCAAACTGAAATTTCAGATCTTTATTGTCTTTGTAAAAATTAGCCATCTCTATTTGCTGTTGTTTTTGTACGACTTAATCATTCTCGGAATAACCTCAGTAAAATCACCAATTATTGCATAATCAGCTATCTGATTAACAGGTGCAGAGGGGTCTGTGTTTATTGAAATAATCATTGCAGACTGATCCATACCGGCAGTGTGTTGTATCTGGCCAGAAATTCCAACAGCTATGTAAAGCTTTGGTCTAACAGTTACACCGGTTTGTCCAATTTGCCTTGCATGATCCGCGAAACCTGCGTCAACTGCAGCTCTTGATGCTCCAACCTCTCCGCCTAGAACACGGGCAAGTTCAAAAAGCAACTCAAAATTCTCTTTTGAACCAACTCCAAAACCTCCTGCAACTATTACAGAAGAGGACTTAATATCAATTTTTCTATCCTCTACGTGCCTTTCAATAATCTTAACTATGAAATGGATATCATTCAGGATTTTATCAACATCAATTTTTACGCACTTGCAATCAACAGGTCGATTCAGAGGCTCCCTTTTCATTACACCTTCTCTGACAGTAGCCATTTGTGGCCTGTGGTCCGGATTAATAATTGTTGCAATAATGTTACCTCCAAAAGCGGGCCTTATTTGATACAGTAGATTTTCATACGTCTTAGCAGACTTATTATCAGTATGTGGTCCAATTTCTAACGATGTGCAATCTGCTGTCAATCCGCTGTTGAGAGCTCCTGAAACCCTTGGAGCCAAGTCTCTTCCGACACTTGTAGCTCCAAACAGAGCTATTTGCGGGCTCTCTTTCTTTAGTGTAGATATTGCTATTTCCGCATATGGAAGAGTCAGGTAGTTCTCAAGTCTCTTATCATCTGCCAGGTGAACCTTTGAAGCTCCGTATTCAGCAAGAACAGGAATGAGATTTTCTACACCAAATCCAATCAGCAATGCCTCCAGTTTGCATCCAAGCTGAGCTGAAAGTGCTCTCCCCTTAGTAAGAAGTTCCAGACTGACATCACTTACATTTCCGTTTTCAGTCTCAATATATACAATTATATTATTCATTATCTAATATTTATTATATTAACCTATTGTATGCGAAGCTATTAATTCCTTCATTAGGGAGTCAATATCTTGCGGGGATGAGGTAAGTCTCTTAGACTCTTTTGCCTGAAAAACAATGTTTTCAATCTTTTTAACCTTTGTTGGAGATCCGGAAAGGCCATAATTTTTCTCATCACCTCCAATTTCATTAACACCCCACTCCTCAATTTTCAGATAGTCCATTGTGAATAGTGGCAGATATGAGTTATGCTCATTATCCTGTTCTTCCGACAAAGTCCTTGCATGCTTATATTTCATCAATTGTTTTGCATTTCTTGGTCTGCATTCAGGGGCTGTAGCATGTACAGTCACTACAGCCGGAAGAGAAGATTCAACTACCTCAATGCCTCTTTCCAGTCTTCTTTTGACTGTTATAGTATTACTATTTATATCAATAACCTCTTCTGCATAGGTAATTTGAGGAAAATTAAGCTTTTGTGCAACCTGTGGTCCAACCTGAGCTGTGTCACCATCTATCGCCTGCCTTCCAGCAAAAATAAGATCCGGCTTCATTTTGTCAAGTGCCATAGAGATTGCATAAGAGGTAGCAAGTGTATCTGCACCTGCGAACTTTCTGTCGGTTAAAAGGACGCCACCATCTGCACCTCTGAATAGACCCTCTCTAATTATATCTGCTGCTCTGCCGGGTCCCATAGTAAGAAGATAGACTTTAGTACCGGGGTTTTTATCTTTTATCCTGAGGGCCTGTTCAAGAGCGTTCATGTCCTCAGGGTTGAATATGGCCGGAAGGGCCGCTCTGTTAACGGTGCCATCTTCCTTCATTGCATTTTTGCCAACATTTCTTGTATCTGGCACTTGTTTTGCCAGAACTACGATTTTAAATGCTTTCGTCATATTTGTTAATTATTGTTTTCAGGCCTCGGCATTATTATTACCAAAGGCCATTGGAATAGATCCATTCTCATTATTATGAATGATAATTTCTCCAAATTGATCTTCAAACTTGTTAATATTATCCTCTAGTGCTTTAAGCACCCTTTTTGCATTCTCTGCAGTCATAATTATTCTACTGTCAACCTTAGGTTTAGGCACCCCTGGCATCATTCGTATGAAATCAATTATAAATTCACTACTAGAATGTGTAATTATTGCAAGATTTGAGTAAGCTCCTTCGGCAACTTCTGCACTCAACTCTATATTTAGCTCATTATCAGCGTTCATTTTTATTAGTGTAATTATATGGTTCGCAAATATAAGATAAAAATTCATACATTTGTAGATTGTTAAATCATATAAAGTTTTATGGAGATTCCAGCAAAATACGACCCCGCAGGGACTGAGGAGAAATGGTACTCATACTGGCTAAGCCACAAATTATTTCATTCTGAGCCGGATGAAAGGGAGCCTTACACTATTGTAATACCCCCCCCTAACGTAACAGGAGTACTTCATATGGGACATATGCTAAATAATACAATACAGGATGTATTAATCAGAAGGGCAAGAATGTCAGGCAAGAATGCATGCTGGGTTCCAGGAACGGATCACGCATCAATTGCTACTGAGGCTAAGGTTGTATCCAAGCTCAAGGCAGAAGGTATTGAGAAATCCGAAATAACGAGAGAGGAGTTTCTTAAACATGCCTGGGATTGGAAGGAGAAGCATGGTGGAATTATTCTTGAGCAGCTTAAAAAACTGGGTGCATCTTGCGATTGGGATAGGACTAAATTTACAATGGACCCAGAGTTAAGTGATGGCGTGATTAACACTTTTGTACATTACTACAAAAAGGGGTTGATATACAGAGGCGTCAGAATGGTGAACTGGGATCCTGAGGGTCAAACAGCTGTAAGTGACGAAGAGGTAATCAGAAAAGAGACAAAATCAAAATTATATCATTTAAGATACTATATATCTGATAATGGCAAAAAGACCGACAGGTATATTGTTGTTGCTACTACCAGACCTGAAACAATAATGGCTGATTCAGCTGTTTGTATTCACCCTGACGATGAAAGGTACTCATATCTTAAAGGTAAAAAAGTTTTAATCCCTCTGATAGAAAAGGAGATTCCAATTATTCAGGACAATTATGTAACCATGGATTTTGGAACAGGATGCCTTAAGGTTACTCCTGCACACGATATAAACGACTATGAGATTGGGTTAAGACATAATTTGCCTTTCACAGACATAATAGATAAGTGGGGAAGACTTAATGAAGAGGCAAAGATATTTGTCGGAGAAGAGAGATTTGAAGCACGCAAAAAAATTGTGGGAATGCTTTATGAAAAGGGGCATATGGAGAGAGAGGAGGATTACACTTCTCAAATTGGATACTCAGAAAGGACAAATGCAGTAATTGAACCAAAACTATCTCTTCAGTGGTTTATGAAGATGGATGATGCAGCCTCCAGAGCCTTAGAATATATAGATGAGGACAAAATTAAACTTATACCGGATAAGTTCAGGAATTCATACAGACACTGGATGGAGAATGTAAAAGATTGGTGCATATCCAGACAATTGTGGTGGGGGCAGAGAATCCCGGCATGGTACCTGCCTGACGGAAGCTATGTTGTAGCTGCAGATATAAAAGAGGCATTAGTTGAGGCAAAAAAAAGAGACTCTGGAATTGAAGAGCATATGCTTATACAGGATCCCGATGTACTGGACACATGGTTCTCTTCCTGGCTGTGGCCAATTTCTGTTTTTGATCCTGAAAAACCAGGATTTCCAGATAAAAAGCCAAACAGAGATCTTGAATATTACTATCCAACCAATGATCTAGTCACTGCTCCTGAAATCCTGTTTTTCTGGGTAGCGAGGATGGTTATGGCTGGTGATGAGTTTTGCGGAAATATGCCTTTTAGAAACGTATATTTAACCGGAATTGTGAGAGATAAACTTGGAAGAAAGATGTCTAAGTCCCTGGGTAATTCGCCAGATCCCATAGATTTGATGAAGATTTATGGTGCAGATGGAGTCCGTGTTGGTATGCTACTCTGTAGCAGTGCCGGAAACGATATACTCTTTGACGAGAGTCAGGTTGAACAGGGGAGGAATTTTTCAAACAAAATATGGAATGCATACAGACTCGTGTCAGGATGGGAGAGTAGCGATAATGTTTCTCAAAACGAAAGATCAGCCACTGCAGTAAAATGGTTTGACAATCTGTTGTCATACTCCTTCACAATTATTGAGGATCATTTCTCAAAGTTCAGAATATCTGATGCACTTATGACATTGTATAAGCTATTTTGGGATGATTTCTGTTCTTGGTATCTTGAGATTATTAAGCCTGGCAGAGGAGAGAAGATTGACATCCATACCCATCAGTCAACAAATGAGTTCTTTGACAAGCTTTTAAGATTGCTTCACCCATTTATGCCATTCATTACAGAGGAGCTATGGCAGAATCTAGAAAAGAGAGATGAGGGCGATAGTATAATGATATCATGTATGCCTAAGGCAGTAGAATATGACTTATCATTTATTAAGAAGGCAGAGGAGTGCAAGGAGGCCATAGTTAATATCCGGAATATAAGGCAGTCACGTAATATTTCACTTAAGGAGACTCTAAAACTCTTTGTTACAGACAACTCAATTCCGTCTGAACTTCTGTCATTTATAACAAAATTGGTAAATATTGAATCTGTAAAACCCATATCAGAGAGAGGGAGTAATAATGCCGGAGCCTCTTTTATGGTTGGTACGACAGAGTTTTTCATACCGCTTGATAATTACATAGACAAAGAGCAGGAGGTAGAAAAAATTGACGCAGAGATTAAAAGATTGGACGGATTTTTAAACAGCGTAAATAAAAAACTTTCAAATCCAAGATTTGTGGAAAGTGCACCAAAAGAGGTTGTTGAGACAGAATACAACAAACAGAGAGACGCAATTACAAAAATTGAAAAACTAACAAGAGCCCGTGAGGATTTATTAAAATTATGATAAAGATTTGTGCTACATATAAATTGTGTTTGATCGCAGTTTTTGTAGCTGTGATTTTACACTCTTGTGAAAAAGTAGCACAACTAAGTGACGATAACATAATTATTAGCGTAAGTATTGACAATGTTGAACCTGAAAAGGTTCTTCTGGATAATCCTGTAGTTGAAGAGTCATCAGTAATTATTCCAGTAAAATTTGGAAAATATCTCTTTCCGCTTAAGTTATATCCAACAATAATCTGTAATGACAGCAAGGTAAAAATACTTGGTCTTGAAGATGATGGCTCGTTGATTTTTCCTGTCTTAAATTCAATTAATACAATTACAATAGTTTCTGAGAGCGGAATGCCAAAACGATATGAGATTAAGCTTAATCTTATATCTTCCAATGAGATATCCGAGATTCTGAAGTTCAAGATTAAGAGTTCATCTAATGGTATTTTAAATGTAGGAGAGGAGGCTTTTGCTGACCCCACAGAGTCTATTGTAAAAATATACGCTGTTGATCCAACTTATCCCCTGATTATCAATCCCGAGGTTGAGGTTTCAGAAGGTGCTGTATTTACCGACTGGGAAAAGGGAGAGTCGCTAACATTTTCGTTTCAGGGAGAAACAAAAACATTAAACTTATTAAGTGAGAGTGGGAGAGAGGAGAAATGGCAAGTTTCTATAATTAATGCTAAAGAGGATATTACATCAAACCAGAGGCTTATTAATCCATTTAATCATTTTGATGCAAAATTTACTTCATCTTTACATAATTTAGACACTGTCACTTTTAACACAAAAGACCGGCAGGTAATTCTTTACTATTCAGGAGATAAGAAAGCAGAAAACTTTGGCGTACTTTTCAATTTTAGTTTTAATGAGTTCATTACAGGTTCCTCGGTATATAGTGGTGAGGAGTATATTTTTCAAAATGAAGATGATTCCCACCAGTTAATTATTATAGACAATATAACCGGAAACTATAATAAATGGGAAATTGTTTTTAGACAAACAAACACAATTATAAAAGTAACCGGAGTAGAATGGGGCTCCTATTATTCATCTGATAACGACATAAAATTAGGTCCTCCTGAGATTTATCCGGAATTAAGAGAAATCTCCATCCCTGTTCTCTCAAATGGAGAGTTTCCACTGATAATAAACGATTTCTCTATTTTACTTTCACAACCCACAGAGAATAGTCTCTCTGCTGATATCAACTTTTCCTCTATGAATGATTATAAGACATTTAATCTTACAAGAAATGGCAAAAATGAATTATGGTCATTAAAGCTTGTAAATAGATTAACTCCTCTTTCAAATCAGGCGGATGTGACAGGTTTCCATTACGGTAAACCCTCTTTCTCATACTCAGTTGACGAAATATATATTGAGCCGGAAATTAGTGAAATAGTAATTGTGTGTGAAAATTTTGAGTACAATACCTCTTTAAAGCTTACTCCAATAATAGAAACATCTACCGGATCAAAAATTGAGGGGATGGTCTCAGGAGGTGTTGTTGAAATTCCTTGGGGTGGTACAAAAAAATTCAAAATAATTTCTGAGAGTGGCAGCTCCAGAGAGTGGACAATAAGAGTAATACCTGCACCCCAGCTACCTAACAAAGATTTTGAAGAGTGGGTAGTACATCCTCAGTTTAAGAGCCTAGAGACATCCATCTTCCCAAGTGATGGTTCCGGCTGGAACAGCTCAAATAATCCATCAGCAGTTAATGTAGTAAGAGTGGATGGCTACCAATCAAAATATGCAGCCAGAATACTCACAAAACTTTCAACAATAAATTTTGCAGATATAATTAAGGTCACTTCTTTAACTTCCGGAAATCTCTTTTTGGGCAAATTTAGATATAGCACGGCTACAGCAGATGTCTATTCACCAGGAAGAATGATTGTAAAGGGGATACCATTTAACACATACTACCTGCCTAAACAACTCATTATCTGGCATAAATACCGAAAGGGAGAGACCTTAGTAAAAACTTCTCCTAAGATTACTTCAACTACTATTCCTGCTTTCAATCCAGTTGAAACAGTCGCCGGAAATGACCAGGGATTGCTTAAAGCAGATCTTTGGAACAACTCTCAGGAGAATCTTGTTGCATCTGCCTCTTATATTTTTTCAGGGAATAGTGAATGGACAAGGTCAATAATTGATTTTTCTTATGACAATTGGATGGAGGGTTCAAAATATATTTCAGTTTCAATTTCATCTAGTATCTTTGGGGAAATATTTACAGGCGCAGACGGGAGCGTGCTTGATGTAGATTCAATAAGATTGATTTACCACCTGCCCGGTAATGGTTCAATAAAAATTAAATAGGTATGTTCACATCTGAGACAACTCTTGAAGTAAGATACTATGAAACAGATCTGATGGGCATTGTTCATCATTCCAATTACATAAGATATTTTGAAACTGCCAGGAGCAAAGCATTGAAAGAATTGGGTCTTCCAATTAATAAAATTGAAGAATCAGGGATTATGATGCCTGTTATTCATGTTGAATGCGATTATAAAATACCCGTTAAAATGGGGGAGGAGATAAAAATTATCAGCACAATAAAAGAGCTACCAAAAGTTAAGATTAGGATTGACTCTTGCATTTTTAATGATAAAAACGAGAGAGTTGCTTCAGGTAGTGTAACATTGGGTTTTATCCATTCTGATAGCAGAAAACCTACAAGAGCTCCAGAATATGTAGTTGATGCATTTAAACCATTTTTTGAAACAATATAAAACAAACAAAATGAATAACCTACTTTTTCTTGGCTCAATAGGAGCAACAGAGATTATCATTATAGCCCTCATTGTCCTTTTACTTTTTGGAGGTAAAAAAATTCCCGAATTAATGAAGGGTATTGGTAAAGGGGTAAAAAGCTTTAAAGACGGGGTTAAAGGTATTGAGGATGAAATCAATACAACAGATACCAATAAAGACAATGAGAAGAAGTGAGTAGCGAGATGACCTTTTGGGATCATCTGGACGAACTTAGAGGTGTTTTGTTCAGGTCTGCCATTGCGATTATTATTATTGCCGTGCCTGTATTCCTGGCAAAGGAGTATCTCTTTGACTATATTATTTTTGCACCAACTAAACAGAGCTTTATACTATACAGGTGGCTTGAAGGTGCATTTCCGTCAGATTTCAATATAAATCTGATTAACATTGATCTTTCTGCCCAGTTTTTTATCCATATATCTGTTTCACTAACTCTGTCGTTTATACTGGCAGTCCCATACATTTTATATCAATTTTGGTCCTTTATTAAGCCTGGTTTATATGAAAACGAACAGAGAGCAACGCGCAGAGCATTTGGTTTCGGTTCCCTGCTATTCTTAACAGGAGTTGTTATTGGATACCTCTTTGTATTTCCTCTTACATTAAGATTCCTTGGAACTTATCAGGTAAGCGAATATGTACCCAATCAAATCTCTCTTCAATCTTATATTTCAATGTTTACCCGGCTGATTCTCATTATGGGGATTGTATTTGAGATGCCGGCACTTGCACTCATATTGTCCAGAATAGGCATTATCAGCAAATCATTGTTAATAAAGTACAGAAAACACGCATTTGTATTTCTTTTGATAGCTGCAGCCATAATTACACCAAGCGGAGATGCTTTTACCCTTATGGTAGTTGCGATGCCGCTTTATCTTCTTTACGAATTCAGCATACTTATCTGTCGTGATATCAATTAATGACCTTGTAGTAACCTTTGGCGGTTCAGATCTCTTCAGTGAAGTTAATTTCCATGTCGGTGACAGGGACAAAATCGGACTGGTTGGAAAAAACGGATCCGGCAAATCTACTATTTTAAAAATACTTGCTGGAGTAGGGAGACCCTCTTCCGGTAAAGTAATGATTCCATCTTCTGAAAAAATTGGCTATCTGCCTCAAGAGATGGAGCATAATAAAGACAAAAGTGTAATTGAGGAAGCTATGCTTGCATTCTCTCATATAGATGCTATTAAAGAGAATATTGACAATATTTCTCTAAAACTATCTGAAAGAAATGATTATGAAAGCGAAAGTTATCATAAACTTATTATTGAGCTTAATGATCTACATGACAAACTCACAATAATTGAAGATGGCAATCCCAGAGGCACGGCAGAGAAGACTCTGTTTGGATTAGGATTTCGGCCAAAAGAACTAGATCGCCCTACATCAACCTTTAGTCAGGGGTGGAACATGCGTATAGAGCTGGCGAAAATCCTGCTTTCATCTCCTACAACTCTTCTTCTGGACGAACCCACAAATCACCTTGACATTGAATCTATACAATGGCTGGAGGAGTATCTTGCATCATACCAGGGGGCACTTATACTTGTTTCACATGACAGGAGATTTCTTGATAGTGTTACAAACCGAACTGTAGAGATTATGCTTGGCAAAATCCACGATTATAAGGTACCCTATTCAAAATACCTGATATTAAGAAAAGAGAGAATGGAGCAGCAGAGAGCTGCATTTGACAATCAACAGAGATTAATTGAAAAGAGCGAAGAGTTTATAGAGCGTTTTAGGTACAAGGCGACAAAGTCAAACCAGGTTCAATCAAGAATAAAGCAACTAGACAAGATTGACCGAATTGAAGTAGAGGAGGATGATAAATCTTCAATTTCGGTTAAGTTTCCATCTGCTCCCAGATCTGGAAATGTTGTACTTAAAACAAAGGAACTAGGAAAGTCTTATGGAGAGAAAACGGTATTCAAGGGGGCAGATATTGTCATAGAAAGAGGAGAAAAGATCGCTCTTGTAGGAAGAAACGGAGAGGGTAAAACTACATTTATGAAGCTACTTTCTAAGGAGATAAATCCAAGTCATGGGGTAATAGAGCTTGGACATAATGTCTCTTTAGGATATTACGCTCAAAACCAAGACGAACTACTTGACTGTAATGACACAGTTTTTGAAACACTTGAAAAAGTAGCTGTTGGGGATGTCAGAACAAGGCTTAGAGATATACTTGGAGCTTTTCTTTTCAAAGGGGAAGATATTGACAAAAGGGTATCTGTTTTAAGTGGAGGAGAGAAATCCAGACTAGCAATGGCAAAACTGATTCTCAAGCCATATAATCTTCTTGCACTTGATGAACCGACTAATCATATGGATATCAAATCTAAAGATATTCTAAAGCAGGCTCTTTTAAGATATAATGGCACCTTGCTAGTAGTTTCTCATGACAGAGATTTTTTAGATGGCCTTGTAAATAAGGTACTAGAGTTTAAAGATGGAAGAATAAGAGAACACATTGGATCCGTTTCTGATTATCTTGAAAGGAAAAGAACTGAAGAGGTGTTTGAATATAATATTGAGAAAAATAAAGATGATAACTCTGCCCAGCCAATAAAAAATATTCAAAATAATGGAAGGGAAAAGGCAAAAGAGGAGCGTAGAAAACGTCAGCAAATTGAAAGATTTGAATCTCTGATAGAGGAGTGTGAAACGGATATAGCAAATATAGAAACTGAGCTTGCAGAGTTAAAAGACAAGGCAAGACTTAGTGAACTAATTAATAATTATAATGTTTTAAAAGAGAGACTTTCAAAGCTTATGGATGAGTGGGAGTCTCTGCACAATTAATTTAAGATAATGGAAAATAAAAGCGAGTATCTTTTTGGTATGCACCCTGTTACGGAGGCTCTGAAGGCTGGGGAAAAAATTGAAAAGGTAATGTTCAGACAGGGGTTAGAGGGTCCCCAGTTCCACAAGTTGCTTAAGCAGCTTCAGGAAGCAGGTGTAGGGGTACAGTTTGTTCCGGAAGAGAGGTTAAACAGAGTAGCCAAGGGTCGTCACCAGGGCGTAGTAGCTCTTATCTCACAGGTTGATTATGTAACTATAGAGAAACTCATAGAGGATGCCTTGTCTACAGATAAATCGCCAATGGTGATATTACTTGATGGAGTGAGCGATGTCAGAAATTTTGGTGCTACTGCTCGAAGTGCTGAGTGTGCAGGTGCTAAAGGGATAATTTTACCAGCAAAGGGGGGAGCAGCTGTAAATGCAGAGGCAATTAAAGCCTCAGCAGGAGCGTTGCTGAGAATTTCCACCTCTAAAGTCCCAAATTTAAGAACAGCTGTCTATTTGCTAGCAGAGAATGGTTTCCAGATTGTCGCGGCCACAGAGAGAGGAGACAGCAGCATATACGAGATTGACTTCAATAAGCCGACAGCAGTAATAATGGGATCTGAGGACAGAGGTGTATCAGATGCATTATTGGGGATTGCAGATATTAAAGCCAGGATCCCTCAGGCCGGAAAAATTGGATCTCTTAATGTTTCGGTAGCTGCTTCAGTAATAATGTTTGAAGCTATGCGCCAAAAGGGCGTCTGAATTCCGCCAAAACTATAGCCGTTGCAACAGCAACATTCAGGGATTCTCCTCTTGTAGATTCGGGTGGATAGGGGGGAATTGTTATTTTAGTCTTTATTAAAGACGTAATCTCTTCGGAGATACCATCAGATTCGCTTCCTAATACTATAAGTCCTCTTCTCTCAAGTTGTGTCTCGTAAATTGACTTTGCGGCCAGAAAGGTGCCATAAACAGGCATTTTCTTAATACTGCCTCCTATAAGCTCCTTTAAGTTAGTGTATTGAACGTTTACACGAAAAATAGCACCCATTGTGGCTTGTACACATTTTGGATTATATACTTCAACGCTTCCGCTTGATATGTAAATGTTGTTTATACTGAACCAGTCTGCGATTCTGATTATAGTTCCCAGATTGCCCGGATCTTTAACAGAGTCTATTACTAAATGAAGTTTTTCTTCATCAGGTTTTACTAAACCTTCATTCTCCTCCATTTTTATTACAGCCAAAACAGGTGAAGGGGAGGAGAGCAGAGATATTCTAGCCATTGCATCCTCACCAATTTCATCTCTTTTGTACACCTTTAAGATTGTCGCGCCACTTCTCTCAGCCTCATGCAAAAGCTTCTCTCCTTCAATAATAAACATTGAGTGTTCATCTCTGAACTTCTTTTGAGACAAAGATTTGACAAACTTCAGCTCCTGCTTTGATATCATCAGTAACCAAGTATTTTAAGCATTGATTTGTAGGTCTGTTCTTTGCTGAATAGCTTAGTAAAGTACTCCCCGTTTTCATCCAAATCAATAATAATATGCTTTGGAGCAGGCTGCAGACAGTGCTGTATTCCCCCGAAACCTGCTATGGATTCCTGATAGGCACCTGTATGAAAAAACCCTATATACAAAGGATCCCCTCCATTTATAACAGGAAGAAATATTGCATTTGCATGCGCTTCAGCGTTATAGTAATCCTGACTATCACAAGTCAGACCACCTAGAAATACTCGTTGGTACTCATCGTTCCATTTATTTACAGGTAGAAGTATAAACCGTTGCTTAAGACCCCAGGTATCCGGCAATGTAGTCATGAAAGAGCTGTCAACCATATACCATCTCTCCCTGTCATTCTGTTGTTTCTGTCCCATGACCTGATATATTGTAGCACCACTTTCGCCCACCGTAAAACTTCCAAACTCTGTAAAAATATTTGGTTCTGGAATTCCCCTTTGCTGACATATGCTTTTAATTTGAGCAATAATCTCCTCTGCCATATACTCATAATCATAATCTTGCGCCAGAGAATTTTTAATTGGGAATCCCCCTCCAATGTTCAGTGAGTCTAACTCAGGGCAGACAGCTTTAAGATCACAATATACAGAAACACACTTACTTAATTCATTCCAATAGTAAGCATTATCTCTTATTCCTGTATTGATGAAAAAATGAAGCATTTTCAAAGAGAACTTTTTGTTCTTTTTAATCTTGCTCTCATAGAAGGGCATAATATCACTGTAACGTATTCCAAGCCGAGAAGTATAAAACTCAAATTTTGGCTCCTCCTCAGCCGCAATCCTAATTCCTATTTTTATATTGCTTTCTATAGCCGCATCAAGTTGATCAAGCTCATTCATGTTATCAAGAACCGGAATCGTATTCTTCCATCCATTCTGAATTAGTCCGGCAATATTCTCAATGTATATATCCTTTTTATATCCATTACAAATAATATAGTGCTCTTTGTCAACAACATTCTGTTCATACAGTGATTCAATAAGGTTTAAGTCAAATGCAGATGATGTCTCAATATGAATGTCATTCTTCAATGCCTCCTCCATTACAAAAGAGAAATGAGAACTTTTCGTACAATAACAATAATTATACTCTCCTTTGTAATCAACCTTTGCCATTGCAACATTGAACATTCTTTTTGCTCTCTGAATCTGAGAAGAGATTTTTGGCAGATAGGTAATTTTCAAAGGAGTTCCATATTGTTCTATCAAATCCATTACCGGTATATTGTGAAAGTAGAGTTCTCCATCTTCTACCCGAAACTCATCTTGTGGAAACTCAAAAGACTGTTCAATCAAATCAATGTATTTATTCTTCATCTTCTAAATGTAACTTAGTTGGATTGCATATTTTACATCAAAGTAACTCGCTCGGATTACTTTTGCCCGCAAATATATTTCTTTTTTGTCTTTTCTCTATAGAAAAAAATATTATTTAAGTTATTTTTGCATAAAATTGATAATCAGGATGAAGTGGTGTAAAAGGTATTTCTTTGCTTTTGCTTTGATTATAAGCATCTTGAATTCATGCAGCACTGTAAAGGTTGTTCCGGATGGAGAGTATCGTCTAAAGAAAAATACAATTTATATCCCTGTTAACTCAAAAGTCAAAGAGTCTGAATTGGCATCTTATGTACGGCAGAAACCAAACAGTGAGTTTTTATTTGGATGGAATCCTTTTTTAAATATATATAACTGGAGCGATGGAACAGGAAGCGGTTGGGATAGATTTGTTACCAGACTCGGACAGGCTCCCGTAATATTTGACAGCGCCCTTGTTAAAAAAAGTAATGAAAATATTACAAGCCATCTAGAATCAATTGGATACTACAATAGTACTGTAAAGGATAGTATTAAACTTAACCGAAAGCTTGCTTCAGTAACTTATACAGCATATCCGGGTAAAAGATATATAATTTCAGATATTACCTATGAAATTACCGATGATTTAATACGTGACATAGTCTTAACCGACACCTCATCATCATTACTTAAAGTAGGCAATTATCTATCAGAAAAGGTCTTAGAGGCAGAAAGTGAGAGGATAACTACAAAGTTAAGAGACATTGGATACTACAATTTTTCAAAAAATTATTTCTCTTTTATTGCAGACACCTTGATAAGAAAGGACTCTGCCACTATAATGGTAAGAATTCTTAATCACACCCGGAATGAAAAACCGGAGGAGTCCAGACCTCATAACAAATACAGCATTAATAGTGTGAAAATACTTACAGTCAGTGACCCCTCTTCACAAAATCTAACATCAGCACAAGAGAATGACACACTTATCTTAAATGGTATAGAAATTATAACTCCGGGTGAGAGTATTGTTAGTCCTTCGGTTTTGTATAAGATGAATCAAATAAAGCCTGGAGAGATATATTCAGAGAGCAAAGTAAATAGGACTTATGACAGATTACTGGCATTAAGACTCTTCTCAGGAGTTAACCTTCAATTTGACGAGAATACTAAAACAATCAACGATTCTATATTCAATCCATCTGTTAACGCTACTATAAGACTTACACCATCAAAAATGCAGGGTTATAAGATTAATATTGAAGCATCAAGTAACTCAAATGGTTTACTTGGAGTCTCACCTGCAATTTCCTACTATCATAAGAATATTTTTAAAGGCGGAGAGTGGCTAAATCTGGGATTTATGGGTAATTTTCAATTTAAAATAAATGATCCTGTTAAATCAACCGAACTAGGTGTATCCGCTGGAATCTCAACTCCAAATTTTCTGCTTCTTCCCGACAGGATATTTAAACACTCAGTACCAAGGACCGATATTACCTTAAGTTACAATTATCAAAACAGGCCGGAGTTTACAAGGAATCTAATATCTTTTAATTACGGTTATAACTGGAATATTGGAAGGATATACTACAGGGTAAATCCTATTCAGCTAAACATAGTTAAGCTTAATAATATGTCTGAGACTTTCTATGAGAGTCTTACAGATCCTTTTTTAAGAAATTCATATGTAAACCACTTTGATATGGGTGCTGGAGGAACAATTTTCTATACAACAGACCCCTCTCCATATCCAAAAAATTCTTTTTTCTATATCCGCTGGATAAATGACATATCCGGCAATTTGCTTAGTCTATTCAACTCAAAATTGCCAACCGACTCAACCGGCTCAAAAACTGTATGGAATACACCATATTCACAGTATTTCAGGACCGATTTTACAATGTCTAAAACCTGGCGGATTGACGAGAAAAATGCATTTGCTGCACGTTTTAACGGAGGTGTCGGAATAGCTTACGGAAATTCAAAATCGGTACCATTTGAAAAACTTTTTTATGCCGGAGGTGCAAATAGTTTAAGGGGATGGCAAGCAAGATCTGTAGGACCGGGCTCAGCACCATTAGATACGACATTCTCAATTCCAAATCAGACAGGAAACCTTAAATTGGAACTTAATGCAGAATTCAGATTCCTCATGTTCTGGAAAGTTGAAGGGGCCGTTTTTGCTGATCTTGGAAATATATGGACTATAAAAGGAGAGCAGGGGAGAGAAGAGGGAAGATTCAGATTGAATGACTTTTACAAGAGCCTTGCTTTCAACTGGGGATTCGGAGCAAGGTTAAATCTTGATTTTGTTATATTACGTCTTGATTTAGGTATGGTCGCGTATGATCCTGTTAAACAGAACTGGATAAAACCGTTTAACTGGTTCAAACGAGATACCTATAGCCTTCAGTTTGGTGTTGGTTACCCTTTCTAGAGGCTTAAAGAGAGCAGAAACTATTTCCCGATACAGAATTTGCTGAAAATATTCCCTAGTATCTCCTCTGTGTTGATCTCTCCAACAATCTCTCCTAAATGGAACAGGGTCTCTCTAATATCCTGAGCTAGCAGATCAGTTGGAGCCTCAGCAATCATTCCCTCTTCTACCCTTACAAGTGCATCCAAAGCAAGATTAAGGGCCTGATGATGTCTTAAATTGGTAACCAGTACGGCATCAGAAGGGATATCTGAAACTTCACCGGCATTTGATATTTTATCCTTCAAAACTGAAACACTATTTTCACTCTTTGCGGAAAAAGGCAATACTGCAAATGGCTTAAGACTTTTACCTTCTGCAATATTATTGACCTCTCTTAGCAACTCTGACTCTCTTTCGGGATCATTCACAGTATCACATTTGTTTATCAGAATAATCAGGGTTTGCTGACTAGAAGAAATTATCTCAGCTATTTTTGATACTCCTTCTGTAAAATCATCCGGTCTCTCCGAGTCTAACATCAAAACAACAATATTAGCCCTTTTAATCTTCTCATAAGTTCTCTCAATACCTATTATCTCTATTTTCTCCTCCGTTTTTCTTATTCCTGCTGTGTCAATAAATCTGAAAGCTGTCCCGTTAATATTTACGACATCCTCAATAAAGTCTCGTGTTGTTCCGTGAATTTCTGAAACTATTGCTCGCTCCTCTCCCAATAATGAGTTTAACAGTGTACTCTTTCCAGTATTTGTGGCACCTACAATAGCCACAGGTACACCATTTTTAATAACATTACCTAGAGCAAAAGAGTCAATAAGTTTCTCAATATGTAACCTAACCTCTAATAGCAGAGTTTTCAGATTATCTCTATCAGCAAACTCTACATCCTCATCACTAAAATCCAGCTCAAGCTCCATAAGAGAGACCAAATTCAGAAGTTTGCTCCTCATTTGTGACAACTCTTTTGAGAATCCACCCTTCATTTGATTAATTGCCACTCTGTGAGAAGCTGAAGTTTCAGATGAGATAAGATCTGCAACAGCTTCTGCTTGTGATAAATCTACTTTGCCATTTAAAAATGCCCTCATTGAAAACTCACCAGGCATTGCCTGCCTTACCCCCTTGGAAAAAAGAATCATCATAATCTCTTTTCTAATGAAAACAGATCCATGACAGAATATTTCAGCTGAATTTTCACCTGTATAAGAGGCTTTTCCCGGGAAGGAGACAACCAAGACCTCATCTATTAGATTATTCTCTTTAGAGATATGTCCAAACCTCATCATTCTTGATGGTCCTTCCTGAAATGACTTGCCAGAATATGGTGTAAAGATCTCATTTACTATTGATATAGCATTTACTCCGCTTACTCTGATTACTGATATTGCTGTACTTCCACCAGGTGTCGCAACAGCACATATAGTATCTTCTTTGCCGAACCTACTCTGTTTTATATCCATTTTAATGCCTCTCTTTTACTCAATTTACTAATTCTATTTACCTCAACAAATTCTCTTACCCATAAAGCATTAGTCCTTGCGTATTGTCTTAACGCCCATCCTATAGCTTTATCAATAAAGAATTCTTCTGTGTCATTATTCTTAAGTATAGCTTTAGTTAATATCTCTATATTAGTGTTATGCTTATACTTAAGCTGAAATAATATTGACATTCTAATTAGCCAGACATTCCCTGAATCCATCCATTTATATATAAAATTCAAAACATAATTTGGATTCTTCAAATATAAAAAGCCCACCAACGGAGCAATTGAGTCTATTGTATCCCACCATGGTTTTATATAGGCTAACTTCTCAATATTTGATATTTCAGTAGGATCTAAATTATTTTTCAATCTGCTGATATAGCTAATTGCAAGATAGGCAAACTCCCTTTCAGATCTGTTAAAACACTCATATACAAAAACCCAGTCTATTTTTTCAGATTTGTCTAACTCTAATAGAAAGGGGCGGGAGAGTTCAGCTCTTCTAACAGACCCTATTCCCAAAAATGGAAATTGATTTCTCATATACGCAGCCATCTGAGCTCCCCTTTCGGAGTCTCCGCTACTGTTGAATAACTGAAGTATTTCAGTCTTTTTCATTTTTTAAAACTAAAAGAACAACATTTTCAAGGTGATGGGTATGAGGAAACATATCTACAGGCTGAACTCTCTTTATCTTGTAACTATCTTTAATTAAAGAAAGATCTCTGGCTTGTGTAGCAGGGTTGCAGCTGACATACACTATTTTAACAGGCTTTACCTTCATAATCACATTAAGCACATCTGGGTGAACTCCTGCTCTTGGAGGATCCAGTACAATTACATCAGGAGCTCCATTCTGCTCTATAAAAGACTCTGTTATCATATCCTTCATATCTCCGGCATAGAACACTGCGTTTGATATTTTGTTCAAGTGAGAGTTTATTATAGCATCCTCAATTGCCTCCGGAACATACTCTACACCTATTACTTTTGCTACTCTTGAAGAGAGAAAAAGCGCTATAGTCCCTGTTCCGGTATATAAATCATATAATGTTTCTGTCCCATTTAATGATGCAAATTCTCTGATAATTGAGTAAAGCTTGTATGCCTGAAGACTATTTGTCTGATAGAATGATTTCGGTCCAATTCTGAATTTTAGCCCCTCCATCTCTTCGTAAATGCAATCTCTTCCATAGTAATTAATTACCTCAAGATCATTTATTGTATCATTCCTTTTTCCATTAACCACATAGTTAAGTGATGTAATTTGAGTAAAAGTTGATATGAGAGAGGTCATTAAATTGTCTATCATTTCTTTATCAAAATAACTTACAACAAGTATAACCATCAATTCCCCTGTAGAAGTTGTTCTAATTATCAGGGTTCTGAGAAACCCGGTATGTTCCCTTAAATCATAAAATGAATATCTGTTTTCTAAAGCAACTCTTTTAATGTAATTTCTAATTTCATTAGATGGATCATCCTGAAGGTGGCACTTTTCAATATCAAGGACTTTATCAAACATCCCTGCAATATGAAAACCCAGCCCGTATCTTTCAAATTCGCCTAAATTCTCTGCCTCTGAAAGAGACTCAATCCACCTTTTATTTGAGAAGGTGAACTCTAGTTTATTTCGATATCTGACAACTCTTTCAGAACCAATAATAGACGAAATCTCCGGTAAATCAAGATTCCCTATTCTTAATAGCTGATCCTCTACTTGTTGCTGCTTATATTTTAGTTGCATAGAGTAGGGCAGAGGCTGCCATTTACATCCTCCGCATACCCCATAGTGACTGCAAAAAGGATCTAGTCTGTGAGGGGAGGGCATAACAACCCTTTTTACGACTCCCTCCATCCATCCACTTTTTTTTCTATGTATCTCCACATCAACAATATCTCCTGGAATTGCAAAGGGCACAAATAAAATTTTCCCGTTAATCTTTGCAATTGAACGACCCTCTGCAGCTACAGATTCAATAACAACTCCCTCTAAAACCTCTCTAACTTTTTTCTTCATTGTTTGTTAATATATAACGCAAAATTAAGGTTTTTCGTAAATTCGTAAAAGAAACATTTAAACACTATAAAATATGAAGGCTTATTACAGACTGACAATATTAATATTGACTCTAAGCTTCAATATTATACATGCCCAGGAGTACTATTCAGTATCTGGAAGAGTACTGGATGCCTCAAGCAAAAGACAACTTAGTTATGCATCTATTCAACTGTTATCTACCAATATAAGCAATGTGTCAAATTCTGAAGGTAACTTTCTTTTGAAAATTCCCTCTATTTTAAAGGCTGACACTCTGCTTGTCTCGTATTTAGGATATAAAACTCAAAAAATTGCCATAAAACCAGGATCAGATCAAAGGGTTAGTGTATTGCTAAATCCTTCAGAGATAAGTTTAGCACCAATTACAGTGAGACCTCAGGATGCTTCAGAATTAATGATGATGGCATTAAACAGAATTGATCGTAACTATCATGTTGACCCAATGCAAATAACTGCATTTTACAGAGAAATGATAAAAAAAGGGAACTCCTATGTATCTATAAATGAGGCTGTACTGGACATTAACAAATCTGCTTATGGCAGATATGGTGTTGATCAAATAGGTATTTACAAGGCAAGAGGGAATTATGACTCCAACAGGATTGATACGCTAATGGTTAAATTTCAGGGGGGGCCAAATTCCGCGCTTGATATTGACGTAGCAAGGGATCCTTTCTTAGGCGTTGAACCCATGCTAATTAAAGAGTATTATGATTTTAAAATGTCTGCTCCTGTTACCATTGACAACAGATACTTTTATGTAATTGAATTTAACCAAAAACCCTATGTAAGCGATGTATTCTTCAGAGGTAGAGTGTATATTGAATCTCAATCAATGGCCATTGCAAGAATTGAGTTTAATATGAATGTAGAGGAGAACCCAAGGGCAAATTCATATTTTATCCGAAAAAAACCTACTAATCTTAAAATGGAGGTTTTATCCGCTGCTTATTTGGTAAATTATAAAGAAATCAATGGACTCTGGCATTTTGACTACTCAAGGACAGAAGTTAAGTTCAATGCAAAATGGGACAGAAGATGGTTTAGAAGTACATATACAATTATGTCAGAGCTTGCAACTACAGAGATATCAGATCGTCAAAGAAAAATTGAAAACCAAAACAGAATTCGTTCAAGAGATATTATGTCTGCAAAAGTTCAGGATTTTACAGATGATAATTTCTGGGGTGGATACAATATCATTGAACCTGACGCTTCAATTGAAAGTGTTATTTCAAGGATTATTAGACAGTTAAGTCGCAGAGAGCGAGAAATTCAATAATAACAACACAATTTATATTATGTTAAATAGCCCCGAAGAGAACCAATTTAACTTAACTCAGCCATTAGCCGAGAGAATGCGCCCCACTACCCTTGATGAATATGTGGGACAAGAACACCTGGCAGGTAAAGATGCTGTTTTGAGAAAAATGATAGAGAGTGGAAATATTTCCTCATTTATTCTCTGGGGTCCTCCTGGTGTTGGCAAAACTACTTTGGCAAAAATAATTTCTCATCAACTAGAACGTCCCTTTCATACACTATCAGCAGTCAATGCTGGGGTCAAAGATGTAAGAGAGATAATTGAAAAATCTAAATCCCGCTCAATTTTTCAAAAAGGAAGGCCGATTCTTTTTATTGATGAAATTCACAGATTTAATAAATCACAGCAAGATGCTCTCCTTGGCGCTGTAGAGGATGGCACTATAACCCTGATTGGTGCTACAACAGAAAACCCTTCATTTGAAGTAATTACCCCCCTACTCTCTCGATGTCAAGTATATATACTTAAACCATTAGATGAGGCGGATCTTGAGAAATTATCTAGAAAAGCTATAAATGAAGACTCTCTGTTAAGGAGTAGAAAGATTGAAATATATGAGAGTGATGCTCTTTTCAGATTTTCTGGTGGAGATGCCAGAAAGTTGTTTAATATTATTGAGCTCATTGTCTCCTCATTCTCACCAAATGAAGAGATAATAATTTCTAATAACCTTGTAACTGAAAAACTCCAGGAGAATATTGCAATTTATGATAAGAACGGAGAGCAGCATTATGATATAATTTCTGCCTTTATTAAAAGCATAAGGGGTTCAGATCCAAATGCTGCAGTTTATTGGATGGCCAGAATGATTTCTGGAGGTGAGGATCCTCTTTTTATAGCCAGAAGAATGATAATCCTTGCATCTGAGGATATTGGTCTTGCAAATCCCAATGCACTCCTTCTTGCAAATGCTTGCTTTGAATCCGTAAGTAAGATTGGAATGCCTGAATCAAGAATTATTCTCTCACACACAGCAATATATCTTGCCACTTCACCAAAAAGTAATTCGGCCTATTTAGCAATAGATGAGGCACTTTCCATTGTTGAAAAAACAGGATATCAACCTGTTCCGTTACATTTGAGAAACGCTCCTACTAAACTTATGAAGAGCATAGGGTATGGCAAAGACTATAAGTATGCACACTCTTATGAGGGGAATTTCACAGATTTGGAGTTTATGCCTGAATCTCTTATGGGGAGCTGTATTTATAATCCTGCTAATAATCCAAGAGAAAGAGAGATACGTTTAATGCTTGAGCGTATGTGGAAAAAGTATGGATACTGATAACAATTTTTAACTACTTTTGCAGTTCAATTTTAAAGTTATGATAATTCACGGTGATTTTACAAAGAGGTACGAGAAAATCCCGGTAGATATCTACGAAGATTCTTCCGCAGCATCACTTCTCGTTGCCGAGACCATTGCAGAGCTAATTAGAGGTAAAGCCAGAAAGGGACAGAATTGTGTTCTGGCTCTTAGTGCAAGTTCATCTGCAATACAGGTTTATGAAGAACTGGTTAACATTCACAAGAAGAAGGACTTATCCTTTAAAAACGTTCATTTATTCTCTGTTGAAGAGTATTGGCCCCTGAATAAAAAAGAGCTTCAAAGCCATTACCGCTTTTTTCAGGAATACCTGCTGGATGGTATTGAGATACCATCAGAAAATATCCACTTTCTTGATGGTGAGATTAAAAAAGAGGTTGTTCATGATTATTGCGACAACTACGAGCTTCTGATTAAAAAATTGGGAGGTATTGATGCTTTAATTACAGGTGGGATGGGATTTAATGAACCTGGTTCATATTATAATTCAAAGACCAGGCTTATAACATTAAACTACTCATCCAGAATCTCTGCAGCGTCAGAATTTTTCGGAGTGGAATATGTTCCATATCATGCCCTTACAATGGGTATTGAGACTATCCTATCAGCAAAAAAAATATTCTTCCTGGCATGGGGCGAGGGTAAGGCATCAGCTATTGCAAAGATGGTTGAGGGTTCAATCAATGAGCAAAATCCCCTATCCTATCTTCAGCAACATGATAATCTTGAGATAATAATTGACCTGCCAGCAGCTGCTGAACTGACCAGGGTCAAGACTCCGTGGTTGACAGGAAGTGTAGAGTGGACAGACTTTATGATAAGAAAATCTGTATTCTGGCTTTGCAAAAAACTTGATAAACCAATATTAAAGCTAACTGATAGAGATTACAATGACAATGGTATGAGTGATCTGGTCACCGAGAAAGGACCAGCAAGCAAAATAAACATAAAAGTATTTAATGATTTGCAACACACTATCTCAGGATGGCCGGGTGGTAAACCAAATGCAGATGACTCCACAAGACCGGAAAGAGCAAAACCTTTTCCTAAAAGAGTTGTAATTTTCAGCCCACACCCCGACGATGATGTAATATCTATGGGGGGAACGATGGCTCGTCTATCTGAACATGGGCATGAAGTACATATTGCATACCAAGTTTCTGGAAATATTGCTGTTTTTGACCATGATGCCGTAAGATTTCTTGACTTCCTGAGAGATAGTGCTAAGATATTTGACTTTGATACAGCTAAAAGCGATAATATTTACACAACTGCTCAGAAAGAGCTCAGTATCAAACACCCCGGAGAGCCCGATAGTCCTAGTATCAGGGCTGTAAAAGGGGCTATCAGAAGAGGAGAGGCAAAAGCAGCCTGCAGATATTTAAAAATCCCGGAAAACAGAGTTCACTTCCTGGATCTCCCATTCTATGAAACAGGAGGTGTGAAGAAGAAGCCAATTAGCAGCGCAGATATTGAAATTGTAAAAAACCTCCTGCAGAAGATTAAACCTCATCAGGTTTATGCTGCAGGTGATCTGAGCGATCCTCACGGAACCCATAGAGTTTGTCTTCAGGCAATATTGGCTGCTTTAGATGAGCTAAAAGATGAAAAATGGATTAAGGATTGCAGAGTTTGGCTTTACAGAGGTGCCTGGCAGGAGTGGGATGTTGCAGATTCTGACATGGCGGTTCCTTTGAGTCCAGAAGAGGTTAACATTAAAAGAGAGGCTATATTCAAACACCAGTCTCAAAAGGACCGTCCTCTATTCCCCGGATCTGATAAGAGAGAGTTCTGGCAACGTGCTGAAGAGAGAAATCATAACACAGCATTACTGTTTGATAAATTAGGAATGGCAGAATATCAGGCAATTGAGTTATTTGTAAGACATGATATGTAAAATAACTTAATTTAACTCATTACAAAGGGCCGGCTAAAGTAAATTTTAGCCGGCCCCTCTTTTTTAAAAAAGGGTGGATTCAACAATATGATTAAATGATTGTTTTACTAATAAATCATTAACAAAAAAAACATGTTCAAAGAATATAACCCAATAAACAACAAGGAGTTTCAGATACTTGACCATAAAGGAAAAGTTGTGGCCAAAGAGATGATGCCTCCAATAAAGGATGATGAACTTCTAAAAGCCTACAAAGAGATGCTCTTTGCAAGGACAGCTGACCTACAAATAGTTTCATATCAAAGACAGGGGAGAATTTACACTTACCCCCCAAATTATGGACAGGAGGCAATCTCCGGAGCGGTTGGAGCATTAATAAAAGATAGCGACTGGCTTGTCCCTGCATTTAGAGAGATGGGAGCTATGCTTGCAAAAGGTGTGACGTTAAAAGAGCTTTTTCTCTATTTTATGGGATATGAGGATGGATCAAAATTCAGCAAAGCAAAAAAGACCTTGCCAATAAGCGTTCCTATTGCTTCACAGCTTCTTCATGCAGCCGGACTTGGATATGCAATCAAATATAATAAAGAGAAAGATCTAGTCTATGCTTTTGTGGGAGACGGTGGAACTTCAGAGGGAGATTTTCACGAGGCAGTAAACTTTGCAGGTGTTTGGAAGGTTCCGGTAATTTTTATTATACAGAATAACCAATATGGTATCTCCACCCCTACCCGTATGCAAACTGCATCCGATAATCTTGCAGTTAAAGCAATTGCTTATGGCGTAAAAGGAATTAAAGTAGATGGCAACGACTACTTTGCAATGTACAAGGCAATTCAGGAGTCAATCAAGGTTTGTGAGGCTGGAGAGGGACCAGTTCTGATTGAGGCTGTTACATATAGAAAAGGTGCGCACACTACATCGGATGATCCAACTAAATACAGGACAAAAGAGGAGGAGGAGCAATGGGATTTAAAAGACCCTTTGAAGAGATTGAAAAGCTATCTGATTGCTAAGAAAATTTGGAGCGACAAAGAGGAGGAGAAGGTGATTGAGCAGTATAAAGTAGAGGTCGACCGACAGTTTCTTGAAGCAGAAAACTACGGCCCTTATCCAAAAGAGGATATTTTCAAGTATATGTATGCCGAGATGCCCGACGATCTTAAAGATCAGGAGAGGGAATATGAGAGATTTATGGAGTGGAAGGCAGCCAGGGCAAAATAATAACTAACCAAACAAGAGAAAGTGTAATGAAAATAATGAATATGGTCAATGCTATCAATGATGCATTGGATATCAAGTTAAAAGAGGACAGAAATGTTGTTGTTTACGGAGAGGATGTTGGTGTAGAGGGGGGTGTTTTCCGGGTTACCGAAGGGCTTCAGAAGATACATGGAGCAGAGAGAGTTTTTGACTCTCCGCTTGCTGAATCCGGCATTGTCGGGACAGCAATAGGAATGGCAATTGCTGGAATGAGGCCAGTTGTAGAGATGCAGTTTTGCGGTTTTATTTATCCTGCATTTAACCAAATAATAAGCCATGCTTCAAGAATGCACAATCGCTCCAGGGGAGTTCATAAGACGCCGATGGTCATAAGAATGCCTTATGGAGGGGGAATCAATGCACTTGAGCACCACAGCGAGAGTATGGAAGCAATTTTTGGACACATACCCGGTCTTAAAGTTATAGCCCCATCTACACCCCACGATGCAAAAGGAATGCTTATATCTGCTATTGAAAGCGATGACACAATACTTTTCATGGAACCAAAGAGGATATACAGAGCAATTAAACAGGAAGTAGCTGAGGGTAAGTACACGATTCCTTTGGGTAAAGCGAACGTTCTTAGTCAGGGCAAAGATGTAACAGTAGTATCTTTTGGGGCAATGATAAGAGAGGTTCAAAAGGCTATAGTTATGGCAAAAGAGGCCGGTATTAGTGTGGAACTGATAGATCTTAGATCAATCTATCCTATTGACAAAGAGACAATAGCAAAATCTGTTAAGAAAACAGGCAGAATAATTACCGTGACAGAGGGCCCAAAATCTTTCGGTCTTGGAGCAGAGATCAGTCAAATTGCAATTGAAGAGGCATTCCTTCATCTTGAGGCTCCTCCTGCAAGAGTATCTGGTTACGATGTAATAGTTCCGCTACCAAAAGGAGAGCATCACTATATGCAAGATCCTTTAAAAATTTTCTTTGAAATTGAAAAAATTGTAAAATACTAGGTTTATGAGATATATATTTAAATTCCCAGATATAGGCGAGGGTCTTGAAGAGGGAACAATAGTTGAGTGGCATGTGGAGAAGGGTCAGAACGTAAAGATGGGAGATTCTCTTGTAACTATGGAAACCGATAAGGTAGTAACAGCAATACCCTCTCCCAAAGACGGAATCATAGCGGCAAAGTTTGGAAAAGTAGGAGAAACAATCCATGTGGGTTCTGCTCTTGTTGAGATAGATATTGCAGGTATTGAAGGTGAGGCTGCAATTACCGAGGCATCCAAAAGTGAAGCTGTTGAAGAGGAGGGAGCAGGCGTTGTTGGAACCTTGGAGGTAGCCGGAAATTCTGCTGTCCTATCAGCCAGCAAAGAGGGAGTGGAGAGCTCTTCAATATTAACTGAAAAGCCAGCAAAGGTATTGGCCACTCCTGTAGCCAGAGCACTAGCCAAAGAGAGTGGTGTTGACATTAATGTTGTTAAAGGAAGCGGACCTGCCGGCAGAGTTACTAAGGAGGATATAATCAGATTTATTTCCACTTCTTCACAAATGGGCTCCTCCCCTGCTCAGACAGACTCAAAAGGTAAGAGTCATCAGCAAAATATTGAGATAGAGCCTCTATCTCAGATTAGAAAAACGATTGCAAAAAATATGATTCAAAGCAAGCATAATGCTGCTCACATGACTGTTTTTGAAGAAGTTGAGATAAGTGAACTAGAAAGGGTGAGAAAAAAATACAAGGATAAATTTTCTCAGGAGGGGATAAAACTCACTTATCTTGCTTTTATTATAAAGGCAACTGCATCTTCCCTTAAAAAATTCAGAGCATTAAATGCAGAGATGGATATGGAGAGAGGCAATATGATCTATAAAAAGTACTACAATATTGGGATAGCAATTGATACACCAAAAGGACTTGTTGTACCAGTAATAAGAGACGCTGATAAACTTTCAGTAAAAGATATTGCTACCGAGATACAAACTCTATCAGATAAGGCGAGAGATGGAAAACTGACACTTGATGACATGAAGGATGGAACATTCACAATTACAAGCTATGGAAGCATAGGAGGTCTTTTTGCTGTTCCTGTCATTAATTACCCCCAGGCGGGTATCCTTGGGATAGGGAGAATTGATAAAAAGCCTGTAGTTAAAGAGGATCAAGTTGTACCTGGTATGGTGTTGCCACTTTCACTCTCTGTAGATCACAGAATTGCTGATGGTGGTGAAACGGCAAGATTCATTAATTCAATAATGTACTATCTTGAGGATCCAGTTAGTTTAATAATGGAATAAATTTGGGAGGAAATAAATATGTACGACTTAATAATAATAGGTTCAGGCCCGGCAGGCTATGTTGCGGCAATCAGAGCCGGCCAGGTTGGACTAAAAACCGCCATAATAGAGAAGAATCAGATTGGCGGAATGTGCCTTAATTGGGGTTGTATTCCCTCAAAGGCGATGATGGAGAGTGTAAAACTTTATCAGAAAATCTCTAAGGACTCAGCACGTTTTGGTATAGAGGGAATTGACAAAAAAGCAATCTCCTTCAACTGGAACAAAGGTATTAAGAGAGCTGATACAATCGTTAAGAGACTGACCGGTGGCGTTGAGTTTCTATTGAAAAAGAACGGAGTTGATATAATAAATGGTGAGGCTAAAATAATTTCATCTAATTCAGTATTAGTTGATAACAGACTACTTGAAACTAAAAACATCATAATTGCAACTGGTTCATCATCTCCCAAAATTGATAATGATATTGACAACCTGGTAGTTGAGCCTAAAAAGCTCTTTTCTGAAAGGGAGATTCCGCAAAACATCGTGGTTATAGGAAAGAGTCCTGTCGCAATTGAGCTGGCTCAATTGTTTAATATGATGGATAAAAATGTCACACTTATCTCAGATTCATCCCATATAATGCCAAAAGCAGATTCTTATGTTCGGGATTACATGGCCGGAAAACTTAAAAAGGATAAAATTGAGATTATTTACAACACAACAATAACAACTACAAAAGGAATTTGGAATAATGGAACTCTTAACTTATCAGGCAAAGAGATTGCTTGTGATTTAATCATCAATGCGGCGGACAGAAAGGCTAACATTCTCCCGTCAGACTTGGATTTTGTTATCCAAGATGGTTATATACAAGTGGATGAATATTTTGAAACGTCTGTTAAAGGGATTTATGCTGTTGGCGATGTAAACGGTACGGCTATGTTTGCTCACATCGGCTCTGCACAGGGGCTCTTTGTGATTAACAGACTAAAAGGAATTGAGGGTAAACTTGATATTTCTAAACTCCCAATGAATATGTACACAGTTCCTGAAGCCGCTCAAATTGGTTTTACAGAAGAGCGTCTTAAAGAGGAGGGTTATGATTATAAAGTTAGCGAATTTCCACTCTCAGCCAACGGCAAAGCTCAAACAGAGGGAAATGCAGAGGGTTTTGTCAGAATTTTATCCGACAACAGACTGGGAGAGGTATTAGGTGTGCAGATAGTTGCTCCTAATGCGACAGATATGATAAATGAGGCTGCTGCATATATTCAGCTTGAATCAACTGTTTATGATATAGCACAGACAGTTCACACACACCCAACCGTATCTGAGGTGTTTATGGAGGCTGGCTTTGAGGCCGTAGATAAAGCAATTCACAAGTAGAATGAAGTTCACAGACAGGCCCATTTATGGGCCTGAACTTTTAATAGTATGAAAAGAGAAGTAAAAACCCTACCCTACTCACTTCCTGATATTGATGTGTTATATAACAATAGAAATCAGAGATATAAAATTTGGCACCCCGACCGGACTTATATAGTTTTAGGAAGATCTAATAAAGCAGAAATTGACTTGAATCTAGATTTAGTTTTAAAAGATAACATTACTGTATTTCAGAGGCCTTCAGGCGGAGAGACAGTTGTATTAACACCTAAAACTATTATTTTTTCTATAACTATTAATGCCGGCAACTCTGAGACACCAAAGTCTCTTTTTAAGAGAATCAACCAATTACTTATTGAGGAATTTGAAAAATCTGGCGTTGTTGGAATCCACTCCAGAGGCATCTCTGACCTCTCTATTGGCGAGAAGAAGATTATGGGATCCTCCATGTACTTAAAAGAGAATCTCTTTTTTTACCATGCTGTACTAAATATTTCTGAACATGCAGATATAATTGCTGCGTATCTTAAACATCCAAAAAGAGAACCAGAATATAGAAAAGGGAGAAGTCATACAGATTTTATTACATCTTTGAAAGAGAAGGGCTATAATCTTTCAGGAAAAGATTGCGAATTAATTATTGGCAGTGCCATAGAAAAATTCTTTATAAACGAATCAGTTAAATAATAATTTTTAAATTTGGCGATGTAGTTATAATTGACAAAAATAAGAGAGGAGTTATGGACAATGTATTTAATTTCTCAGGAAAGAAATTGTTGTTGGCAGAGGATGATGAACCTAGTTTTCTACTCTTAAAAGCAATACTTAAAAGGACGGGCATTGAGATTATCAGGGCTAAAAGCGGTCGTGAGGCGGTTAGTTTTGCTCTGTCTGATGAAAATATTTCAATTATACTGATGGATATTAACATGCCTGATATGAATGGTTATGAGGCAACTGAGGCCATTAAGAAGGAGAGATCTAATATACCGATAATTGCTCAGACAGCTTATTCTGTATCCGGAGACAAGGAGAAAATACTGGGATCAGGTTTTGACGACTATATATCAAAACCCATCAACAAAACTGAATTGTTTAAGATAATTGAAAGAAACTTACTGTAATTATGTGCTTCTATTTCAGGCAGACAAAAGAGGCCCTGGAGGTGGCAAACAGATTCAAGGTTAAGAAGAGTGAAGTTTTCCAATCCACACCAAACAGGGAGTATAACGGGTTTTCTCATCCACTTTGCGAAACTATTACAACCAGAGCCCCAGACTCAATAACTCCTCTTTCATGGGGACTAATACCCGGAGAATCTTCAAATAACTATATCAGGTCAAAAACGCTGAATGCCAGGATTGAAACACTTGAAAAAACCATGTCATTCAAAAATTACATAAATGATAGATGCCTTGTTATTTCAGACGGATTCTATGAATGGAAACACATAATTAAACCAGGTGGCGTCATTAAAGAGAGATATCTGATAACAACTCCTGAAGAGAATCTTTTCTCTTTTGCTGGAATATGCTCTTGGTGGAGAGATTCAGCTAATGGCAGTATTACAGGCACGTTCGCTATTATTACAACAGCGGCCAATAATATTATGAGTGAAATACACAATACAAATAAGAGGATGCCGGTTATTCTTAGTCCCAAAGATGAAAATTATTGGTTAGAGGGAGCTGATTACAAAGAATTTGCACTTCCTTACTCTGTTGATCTTATTGCAAGACCCTCTCCTAATTTCACAGAGAACAAAAAGAGAGGAGATTTGATGAATCTCCTCTTCTAATTAATAATTTTATTACTGAATGTCTATCAATCTTACAGGCTTGGGTTTAGCCTCTTCCCTTTTTGGTATTGTAACAAGAAGGATACCCCTATCATATTTAGCCTCAATCTTATCACTCTCAACTGTCAAAGGCAAGCTAAAGGATCTGCAGAATGACTGATAGCTGAACTCCCTTCTGCTATATGACTCCTCTTTTACCTCGTTTTCTCCCCTCTTCTCAGAAGATATTTTAAGAGTACCTTGATTAACCTCAATGGAGAAGTCGCTTTTTTCAAGTCCCGGAGCAGCAACCTCAATAATAAAATTGTCGTTGTTCTCTTTAATATTGACCGATGGAATAGTGGTGTTTGTTCTAGAATAATTCTTCAATCCCCAGTCACTCCAGTCATTGTTCAGGAAATCATCAAAAATGTTTGAAAACCCCGGTAAATTCTGATTTCTTCTTATTAGTGCCATAATTTTTCCTCCTATTATTTTTATTGTTTCTTACTTAGATATATCAAAGTAGATACCAATCAATAAAAAGTGGAGAGATAGAGACACTTTGTCATTTATTGTGCTTATTATCTGACAAAATTTCCGCCAACTAACTGACAATCAAAGCTTATTAATCCAGTCTAATATAATTTTAATTACACTTTCAGAGAAGGTCTCTTCAATTTTTGAATATTCAGATGGGAGTCCGGTTGAGGAGTGTTGAAAGAGATGATTTACTCCATCCACGCCAACTATTTTAATTTTCTCTTTATTTCCATAGTTATTGCCTATTATCTCAAGATTCTCAACAGGAACCTGTAAATCTTTTGTTCCGTTTATTGCAAGAGCTGGAATATTACACATTTGTATGGCTGGGAGTGGATCATAAAGTAAAAACTCAATCATCCAAGGATTTACAACAGTTCTTGCCTGAGATTTTATAACGCTCTCGCTCTCATCCGGAACACTTTTTCTTATAAAATCTGTAACTATCTCAAATAACATTGGATTATCTCTGTTGTTCTCAATTAGCAGAAACATCTCTCTTGAGGTTTTCTCATATTCATCCAACTCCTGCTCACCCAATCCTGAGCCTGATGCAATCAATCTCTGCTGTCTTAAAATAATCTCTGATCCTTTCATGGCAGGAGCCGCTAACAGGACCATAAAGTCGGCGTAATTGCCCTCAGAGGCTATCATTGGGGCAATGATTCCACCCTCACTATGCCCAACCATACCTATCTTAACCATAGCCAGCTCCTCTCTCTCTCTTAAATACTGAAGAGCTGCCCTGGCATCAGTTGCAAAATCCCTGGTTGTTGCAATTGCGTGGTTTCCTCCAGACATTCCAGCACCCCTATCGTCATATCTAAGTACAGCCACACCGTTTTTAGTAAGATAATCAGATAAAACCAAAAAAGGTTTATGGCCCATAATCTCACTGTCTCTATTCTGTATGCCACTACCCGATATTAAAATGACAGCTGCCTTAACTGGGCAGCTTTGAGGAAGAGTGAGAGTACCAGCCAACACAATGCTGTCCACTCTATTAACAATTAAAACATCCTCTGATTTATAAGGAAAAGGCTTTTTGGGCTCCTGAGGCCTTTTACTTGATTCAAAGGCTCTTCTGGACATGTTCAAAGGAATTGAGAGTCCACCCTGCTTAAATGTACCCATTAATCTGTCTCCTGTATATACAGCTGTATATTCAATCATTGCCCCTGCAATAGTTAATCTAAGCATTGAATTTTCATAATTTACAGAGGTCGCAGTTATACCAAATGCACTTTGATCGGGAGAGTCCATATCTGCTGTATAACCACTCTCTCCCTTTTTTACGTGAAATGCTATTTTAAGCTCAACTCCCTGAATATTAAGAATGCCATACCATGAACCTTCTGGCCCTGTCGCCTCCTGAGCAAAAATCTTAAAGGGGAAGGAATTGATAATTAATAAATTCGTTATTGCAATTAAGAGTAATTTCTTCATAAAAAAAAAGCCTGTATCTCTACAAGCAGCATTTTAGATTGTGAACTGTACGTGAAATCCGACGACCGGATATTTTAGCTCGTTCATGAAAAATTGAAAATAGAGATGTTTGAACAGAAGTACATTAGCTCCAAGATTGAAATCTCTTGAGTCGTATTCTGCAATTATGTTCAAATTTTTATAGAAGGCAGGAGAGAAAGAGATACCTCCAGAAACAGGAAACTCCTGTTTTACGTGTACACTTACCGGTATATTATAAGCAGCATGCAAACCTAGTCTGTTTGCTCCAATGTCAAAGTGTTTTGTCAGCGCAATATAATGTGTGCCGAAAAATTTATTACCCTGAGCATAGCCGACAAGACTAGATGTAGAGATCACATCATTGGAACCAATCACAACAGCCGGCCAGTATTTTCCCTCCTTAACCGGTCTAAGTCGAACAGATATTGACCTGTCAACATTACTGAAATATCCTGCATCCCATAAATCAAATGCAGTATTATTCATTGAGACCTCTACAAATGAGAGGAAGGTTATGTTTATAAAGAAGTTAAATGTATGATAATCCCAAGTATCAGTTGTAAACTGCTTTGGGAGGAAGTTTCCACCAATTTTAACAGTCCTGTCCGGAGACATCTCTGCCGTAGGGCTATTAAGAAGCCCGGTTACGCCAAGAGTTGTCTGTGCGTTTAAAAAAGAAGATGTCAGGAGCAGAATAGCTGCTCCCAACATCATCTTTGTAATTTGGATCTTTAATCTCATTCAGAGACTTGGTTCAAAAGTTATACTGTACCGCCTCCACCAAGACCGTGATCGTGACCGTGGTAGTGTCCGTGAGCGTGCTCATCATAAATCAGATGTTCAAAGAATAGCTCAACTGCACCAGCGTGAATAGTTGTAACGACAATTGTTTTCTCTGTTAACCCATCAAGTGTCTTTACTTTAAGAGTATAAGTCTTAGTGTTAAATGTTTGTTTACCTGTTACAATCATGTAAGTAAGACTTGGGATTTGTTTTTCAGAAACAAATGCATCTTCACCAGATGTGAAAGCATTTTGAGCTTCAATTCCTCCATTGTGGTATTTTACAATATTCTTGATAGAGTTAATCAGTTGCTCTTGGTCAGCACCAGTTATACCGGCGGCGTTAAGAGTTGCATCAAGAGGCTGTGAGAATACATAACCACTCTTCTTAATATGCTTCCAGTTGCTCCATGAAACACCTGTAAGGCCTCTATTAATCTTAAGGCTATCAATAACTGTAATAGGCTGTTCAGAAGAAGCACCTGCAGCGATAGGAACATCAAATGCAAGTTTGTACATTGAGAAGTGGCTGATTGATGTTACATAATCATTAGCAGTAGCATCAAATGTTACAGGAGTAGTCTGAGTAACCCAAGCGTTATTTGTGAAGTACTGAAGGATAAGATTTGAGTACCTGTAGTTTGTAAGAGGGTTGTCAACTTTCAATGCAAGAGCAGGAGTAAATGTGTATCCTGTTGGAGCGAAGCTAAATACCTTCAGAGGCGCATTAAGTGTAGTGCCGGCAACCTGGTCGTTAGCTTGAACAGCCAAAATCTGATAAGGAGTTGTTATTGTTGCTCCGTTTGCATCTTTAACTACTGTATTGGCAGCAACTGTCAATGTAGCATCCTGAGCACCACCATCAATAAACAGAGTTCCTCCAACTGATGGCTCAATATAAGTTCCTCCTGGAACATATGGAACCATCTTAGCAGATACAGTATAAATCATGGCATGATTAGGAGCTGCAGGCTGGAATTCCAGCGTTATAGCAGTTGAAAGAAATCCGGCTTTTGAAAGATTGATAATATACTTGCCTGCTGATGTAAGGTTAAGAAATTGGAATTTACCTGCATTATCAGTTGTGGTAGTCAGTGTTCCCATTTGAACAGTAACACCTGCCAGAGCTGCATTAGTAGAGTTGTTATAAACCTCTCCTTTAATTGAGTAGGTGGCAGGCTGAGGCTGAGGAAGAGGTGTAGGCTCATCTACCTTTGTGCAAGCACTTGTAAAAAGCGCGAACAGGAGTGAAGCAGATGCTACTCCCATCAGTTTTGTAAAGAATTTTCTTGCTTTCATAAATCTTGTTGGTTAATTATTGGTTAATTTTCAAATAGTTGACTTAAATGTATTCTGTTAAAAAAGTTGTACGACGAATTTTCGTCGGGAGAGGTTGTGAAATATCTTCCGTGATAAGTATATGGTCTGGCAATATACTCAAGGGGGAAATAGTCACCTGCAGAAACTCTAACAAATTTGTTCCTGTTATGTTTATAGGGCGGAAGGGAAATTGCAAAAAAGAATCCCCCGTTTATAGGATAGTCGGGAATATCCATAGTCTGGACATAAAATCCAACTGCAGAGTTTTTGAAATATCTTGTCACCTCTCCACGTACTGAAATATCATTTCCCAGATATTTTCCTACGGATGCACTAAATATCATTTTAAGAGGCTTATATACATAATTTGCACCAAGTTTCCAGGTTAGTGTATTGAATCCGGAGTAGAGCCAGTCATCAAACATTGGAACAGAGTACGCAGTATAACTAACCTGTCCGAACACACCCAAACGCTTGCCAATAGACCTATATAATTTTAAATCAGCTCCTGCTCTGAACATATTGAAATTACCCAATGTTACCATGGAGTATATGTTGTAAGGCAGACGAAACTGCTGCGAAATGGTAAGAAATCCCGGACGTATCTTTCCCTCTTCAACAGAGTAATCATTAACAACCGGGAAAATTATCTGTGCTGTAGCCTTTGCACCTCTCCACAATGATACTTCAAGTGTGGGGTTTATATTGAATTGCAAAAGATACATTACATCAAGCCTGGAATTTTTAAATCTGAATGTAGGATAAAGTTTCAAGTCCAGCTTACCGGCTGATTCGTATTCAAATTTTGTCCCATCATAAGAACGAATCTCACCCATTGCCTCCTCCAGCATGAAATCAGATTTCCAAATTGTCTCATCAGGACTCTTCAATGATGCGTAAGTCCTAAGAAGAGGGATCTTTTCATCCATTAATACTATTTCAACATTATCTGTTAAAAATTCGTTTTTCAATAGTGAAACCTCCTCCCTTGCCGCCTCTACTGCTCTCTGTTGGTTTGAATATGATTTATTTTCCAAAAAGAGTATCTCTTTTCCTGGTTTGGATATATGCCTCACATTTTCAAACCCGGCATTATTTAAAGCATTCTCAATCTTGCTTTGTGCTGTTGCAAACAGGCTGATTTGCAATAGAACAAAGGCAAGGATAAAAACCCTGCATGATTGTTTAACACCGGAAAGTTTTGATACCATTAAGTTTAGGTGATTCATATTCACTATTGCAAATGTAATATTTTTTTAATTCTAATCAAATTATTTTTAATTCATTATGTTTTTTTTAACATTAATTTAACATCTCATTCTTAAATAGTAATTTTGCATAGAATAAAAAATAGCCTTACAAAATATAACTTTATATATAATAATATGATTATCAGAGCTAAATCTGGACTTGAACTATTCTCTCCAGAAGAGAAGAGCACAATTTCAGTTACACTTTCAGAGACGCCGGTTCACGCTGGCTTTCCATCTCCTGCTGACGACCACTTGGAAAGCAAGCTTGACCTGAATAAAGCCCTGGTAAAGAACCCTGCTGCCACATTTTTTGCACGAGTTAAGGGAGAGAGTATGGTTGGAGAGGGTGTAGATGATGGAGATATACTCGTAATTGACAAGTCTGTTGACCCTTACGAAAACTGTCTGGCAGTTTGCTATCTTGAAGGAGAGTTTACACTTAAGCGAGTAAAGGTTGATGGTGACAATCTGTTACTGATTCCTGCCAATCCAAAATTTAAAACAATAAAAGTAAGCAGAGAGAATGATTTCTATATTTGGGGCATTGTAAGGTATCTAATTAAGAGGGTTTAATGAAAAATGTAAGAATTTTGTTCAAAGTACTGTTCATAATATATATATGTATGGTTCTGTTCCTTTGTCTATACTCCTTCAAAGAGAGCGACATTGATTTATCCAGCTATATTTTTGGCATAAGAGCAGACAGAGTGGCCCACTTTGTAATGTTCTTCCCCTACCCCTTCTCAGCATGGCTGGCTGTAAAAGGTGAGTTGAGAGAGAGATTTGGCAAAATGTCCCACGCCATTGTACTTACCTCCGGAGTCATTTTAGCTCTTGCCGCAGAGGCTTTGCAATCCTTAACACCTGCACGGGATACTGATCCGCTGGATTTAGCATCAAATATTGCTGCTATTATTTCTGCTTCAATAATAATTTTTGCTCTGGAAAAAAAAATTGACAATGTTTGGCCTGATAGATTGCAATAATTTCTATGTCAGTTGTGAAAGAATCTTCAACCCCTCTTTAAACGGAAAACCTGTTGTGGTACTTAGCAACAACGATGGGTGCGTAATATCAAGATCTGAAGAGGCTAAATCACTAGGCATAAAGATGGGAGAGCCGTTTTTTAAATTGACCAGCTATATAAAAAAGAGCGGACTTATATGCTACTCCTCAAACTTTCCTCTGTATGGGGATATATCAGCAAGAGTAATGGATACTCTTCGCAGAGAGACTCCTGGAATAGAGATATATTCAATTGATGAAGCATTTATGGATTTAAGAGGAGTATGCGAAAAGGATGCAAGATTACTGGGAAAGAGTCTGGTGTCAAAAATAAGAAAAGAGATTGGTGTCCCAATTAGCATAGGTATCTCAAAAACAAAGACACTTGCAAAGATTGCAACAAAAATGAGCAAAAAATATCCCGCCACCATGGGATTCTGCTTCATAATCAGGGAAGAACAAATTGCAAAGGTACTATCAGGATTTCCTGTTGAAGATATCTGGGGAGTGGGAAGAGCCTACTCCAAGATGCTAAATCAATCAGGAGTAGATACCGCAGCAGATTTTTTAAAAAAGAGTGACAAGTGGGTCAGGCAAAAAATGGGTGTAACAGGGCTAAAGTGCTGGAGAGAGCTTGGAGGAACGCCTTGCATAAGTTTGGAGGAGTCTGTACCTGATAAAAAACAGATCTGCACAAGTAGAAGTTTTTCATATGACATATTTGACATTGAGGAGATCCTTAAAGCAATAGCTACCTTCTCCTCATACTCTGCAGAGAAACTTAGACGACAAAACGGAGTATGCAGAGAGGCAATAGTTTTTCTTCTTACTAACCCATTCAGAGAGGGAGCAGAACATCATAACCAAAGCGTACTTGTTACTTTTTCCGACTATACTGATAATACTCTTAAAATAGCATCAAATGCTTGTTATGCAGTAAGGGAGATTTTCCGAGAGGGATATGGATATAAAAAATGCGGAGTAATTCTCTCGTCAATTATATCAAAGAGTGAGAATATACCCTCATTGTTCACTCCTCATGAAGAGCTCTTCAGAGAGAGTGCTCTAATGAATGTATTGGATGAGATTAATGAGAAATATGGAAAGAGCAGTATAGTTACCGCTGCAGCTGGAGTAGAGAGAATAAGAGCAAATCAGAATTTATTATCTAAAAGATATACAACATCTTGGGATGATATTATTCAAGTAATAGTTTAATTATTGAATATGAATATCCCTCAACACTGAATTCAATTGTTTTATTTGAGGATAGATCAATATAGCCTGATGAACCACTCTTCAAGTTGAAAAATTTCCTTGATAAATTGTTGGCAATATTCCAGTGATTAAAAAGATGCTCAGGAATATTCAAATGTCCGTTAGCTTGATAATCTGAGAAATTAACAATTACAAGTATCAATTCTGTGTTTAATCTCCTTGCAAATGAAAAAAGTCTGTTTGAGTTGTAATGATTAGATGATTCATTTGCATACTGAAGATCAAATGTATCTCCATCTCTAAGGGCTAATTCGTTAATTGCAATATTTAAAAGGAACTTATATTCATTATATAGATAACTATTGTATTTGCCTTTATAATAATCATTTAATACCTGCAATGACCAAAAATCAAAGATAGAGGTTCTACCATCCAAAGTACTAAAACCTTCTGAATCCATACCTCTCTCACCAAGCTCCTGTCCAAAGTAAATCATAAATGGCGCGCTATTTAAAAGCAGAGATACAGCTACAGCGGGTAAAGCTCTCTCAGGGAAGCCGGCAACATAATCAGACGCGACTCTTTGTTCATCATGATTTTCAAGAAAATTAAGCATTTTATGCTGTATTTCGCCTAGAGATTGCCAGCAACTTGATATATCAGAAGGGTTTCTATTGCCCTTAATTATGTCAATAATAGTATCATACAGACCAACCTTATCGTATAGCAGGTCAAAACCCGAGGCTAAATATAATGAGTATTGCGCAGGGTCATAAATCTCAGCAATAAATATAAGATTAGGATATTGAGCCTTTACACTATTAATTGCGTAATTCCAGAATTCAGCAGGAACCATCTCAGCCATATCACACCTGAAACCATCAACTCCTTTCTCTGCCCAGTATTGCAATATATGTTTCATCTTTTCCCATACGGGCGGATAGGGTTTGAAATAACTATTACCTCCTGACTGATAATCAATTCCATAATTTAATTTTACTGTTTCATACCAATCATTCTTAGAAGGTCTCTCTGAAAAGCAATTATTTCCGGTTGCTTTAGCTGGCACCTCACTGAAAGTCTGAATAACTGAACTATCAGGTGAAATAAAGCTTGCGCCTGGAATGTAGTAATGGTCATTTTGCGGAGAAAAAGAGAGAGACTCATCATCATCAACGCCAAAATCTTTATAAAGTCCGGGATTCTTATCTGATTTGTAATTTCTGGATATATGGTTGGGAACAAAGTCAATAATCACCTTAAGGTCCGCAAAGTGGCATCTGGATACAAGCTCTTCAAACTCCTCAATCCTATTATCATGATTATTTGCAAGATAATGAGCAACATCATAATAGTCCTTTACGGCATATGGAGAACCTGCTATGCCTTTGACAATTTCCGGAGGGTCTGTAAGGCATCTTTTATCTAAACAAGGAGTTTGAGTAGCATGCTCTATAATTCCTGTAAACCAAACATGTGTACATCCGAGTTTTTTAATTCTCAACAATTCATCATCATTAAAAAAATCAAATTTACCGACACCATTTATGGTATAAGAAGATCCGGGAACAGGGTTCTCTCTCCTGTTCCCGGATAATCTGGGAAATGTTTGATATATAATTATCTTGCCATTCACACTCTATTTCCAGTTCAGGACCTTTTTAAAGTCATACTCTTCTGGATTTGCAATATATTCAGAGGCTGCCTCATAGTCATTTTCAGTTATATATTGCATAATATTGTTTATTACAGCCTGAACCCTGTCTGATTCTAAACTTACAAGTCTGGGTGGAATCTTTCCTGTCTTTGGATCTTGAATATCCTTAAGGAATAGAGGTTCAACCTTTCCAAGGTTGTCAATATATACCATACAACCCGTTTTGCCTTCATCAAACAGCTGATGAACAGCAATTCCAAGCTCTGTACAGTATACAAGATCATAAGCAACGGGAGGCTGACACCTTAATTCATAACCAAGCTCTACGGGTCTACACTTTGTCTTAAGACCTAATTTACGAAGCTTAGCCTCTAATAATTCGTTAAAAATGTGTGCTTTAGATACTTTTCCAAGCTCCGGATGACCGTGGTCATCATATGAAAATGTAACACCGGACTCTTTCAATTCGTTCTCATCAAGCTCGTGGAAAACACCCTCAGATATCATCACAGAACCATAATCAATTCCTAAAATCAATCTCTTAACTATTGAAGAAATAGCTAGTTTGGTTATTTTATCTAAAGTGATAGCTGTTTTATTAAACATTTCCGGAATAACAATCATTGGATAGTGAGCAGCCGAACCGATGCCAAAGGCTAAATGGCCTGCAGACCGTCCCATTGCACAAACTACAAACCAGTTATTACTGGTTCTTGCATCCTCATAAACGGTTGTTGCAAGTCTTGCACCTTCTGATTTTGCTGATTCATATCCAAAGGTTGGTCTTGCAAGTGGTAGCGGTAAATCGTTATCTATTGTTTTAGGAACGTGGATATTTGATATTGGGAAATTGTGTTCAGTCAAAAATTTTGCAACCCTGTTAGCTGTTGAAGCAGTGTCATCTCCACCAATTGTAACAAGTAGTTTAATATTATTATCTCTAAAAAATTCAATATTGAAATTCTGTTCAAAATCCTCAGGAGTAGGCTTATAACGGCTCATAATCAAATAAGATCCCCCTCTGTTAAAGATTGAGTCAGCTAAAAGAAAATCTAACTCAGTGTACTTAGGACTTTTAGAAAAGAGTCCTTTATATCCACCGTGTAATCCAATAACTCTATAACCGTTTGAAATGAAGGTTTTCGCAATACTGCCTACAACAGTATTCATTCCTGGCGCGGGACCTCCTCCCGTAAGAATAACAATTGATTTTTTCATTACTTTACTTAATTGAGCGTGCAAAGTTAACAATAATTAAAAAATATGTAAATTTGTTGGTTAAGATTATGAAGAAAAATATTTCAGAGGCATCAAATAGAATCAAACTGTTAAGAGAGGAGATAGAGAGGCATAATAAGAGCTATTATATAGATAATCAGCCTATTATATCTGATTTTGAATATGATTTGCTCATAAATGAACTTCAAACCCTTGAGAACAAATTTCCTGAGCTAAAGGAGATAAACTCACCATCTGTAAGGGTGGGAAGCGATATATTGCAAGGAGAGGAAAAAAACTCCTTTGTACAGCGCTCCCATAAACACCCTATGCTTTCCTTAAGTAATACTTATGATAAAAGCGAGCTATTATCGTTTAATGAGCGTATTATAAAATCAACAAACACCTCTTTTAGATACGTGTGCGAATTAAAAATTGATGGTTCAGCTATTTCGCTAACATATCGTAACGGCTCATTATTATATGCCTTAACAAGAGGTGATGGAGAAAAAGGGGATGATGTTACTGCCAATATATTAAAAATTAAATCTGTTCCTAAAAAATTAAAGGGAGATAATTTCCCTGAAGAGCTGGAGATTAGGGGTGAAGTATTTATGCCTTGGTTGGCTTTTGAAGAGTTGAACAGAGTAAGAGAGGAGAATGAGGATCCACTTTTTGCAAACCCAAGAAATGCCGCAGCAGGGTCTCTTAAATTGCTTAACTCCTCTGAAGCTGGAGAGAGAGGACTTGATATAATATTGTACCATGTAATATGCGAGCCTTCAATATTCAAAACTCACCACGAAGCATTAGAAGCCGCAGAGTCATGGGGTCTGCCAATTTCAGAGCACACAAGAGTCTGCAGTACAATTGGAGAGGTAATTGAGTATTTAGATTACTGGGAGGTGAATAGGAAAGCCCTTCCCTATCCTACTGACGGCGCTGTTATTAAAATAGATAGCATTGATCTTCAAAGAGATCTGGGTTATACTTCAAAATCCCCAAGATGGGCTACTGCATATAAATTTCAGGCGGAAAGAGCTTTGACCAGATTGATATCTGTTGATTATCAGGTTGGACGCACCGGTGCTGTCACACCTGTAGCCAATCTGGAGCCGGTCCTTCTCTCCGGAACAACGGTTAAGAGGGCCTCTCTGCACAATAGCGACCAGATGAAGGTTCTTGACATTCATATTAATGACTTTGTATATGTAGAGAAGGGAGGAGAAATTATTCCTAAAATTACCTCTGTTGAACTCTCAATGAGAGTTGCAGAAGCAAATAGGCCTATGTTTCCGGAAATATGTCCGGATTGCGGTACTAATCTTTCAAGAGCAGAGGACGAGGCAAAGCACTTCTGTCCAAACTCAACAGGTTGTCCTACACAGATAAAGGGCAGGCTTATACACTTCTGCAGCAGAAAAGCAATGGATATTATGGCCGGAGAGGCTACAGTAGAGCTCCTTTTCAATGCCGGAATGCTAAAAAGTCCTGCAGATTTTTACATGCTTAGAGAGTCGGACCTTCTTCAGTTTGAAGGATGGAGAGAGAAAGCTGCATTAAGACTGATTTCAAGTATTGAAAATTCAAAAAAGGTCCCATTTTACAGAGTTCTATTCGCACTAGGTATTAAGCATGTTGGAGAGACTAGTGCTAAATCACTTGCTAACCATTTTGGCAATATTGATTCATTAATATCTGCCACTAAAGAACAATTAACAGACATTGAAGATGTTGGAGATATTGTTGCAGGGTCAATTACAGACTTTTTCAGTAAAACTGACAATATCATGATGATTGAAAAGTTAAAGGAGCATGGTTTAAGTTTAAAAGGCAAATCTGATAATTCAAACAAACTTTCAGAAATTCTCAGAGGAAAAAACATAGTAATATCAGGCAACTTTTCAGTTTCAAGAGAGGAGATTAAGACTATCATAGAGATGCACTCTGGGAAAAACAGCTCTTCAATCTCATCTAAGAGCTCATATCTTCTTGCTGGCAATGAAGCAGGACCCGCAAAACTTGAAAAGGCAAAAAAGCTTGGAATAGAGATTATCACAGAGGAGCAATTCAAAAGATTAATTGAAAATAATTGATTAATTTTGTAGAATATTTAACTATATTCAACAATTAGCATTTACAAGTATTTAATATGAAGCAGATAGTTGTCAGTAATAATATCTACTACTTAGGGACAAACGACAGAAAGAAGTCTCTCTTTGAAAATAATTGGCCACTTCCAAATGGTGTGGCATATAACTCATATCTAATTAATGATCAGAAGACAGCACTTATAGATACTCTTGAGTTTGGATCCAAAGAGGATTATTTGAACGAAATTTCAGATCAGCTAAAAGGAAGAGAACTTGATTACCTGATAGTCAATCATATGGAGCCAGATCACTCTAGTATGATAGGTATTTTGATGAAATTTTATCCCGATCTTAAGATTGTCTCAAATATAAAGGCTTTTAAAATGCTTGAAGCCTATTTCGGAATATCACCTGAGAATTTTATAGAGGTCAAAGAGGGAGAGGTGCTAGATCTGGGATATCACAAACTTTCATTTCATATTACCCCCTGGGTTCACTGGCCGGAAACTATGATGACCTTTGATACAACTGATAGTGTACTATTCTCATGCGATGCTTTCGGTAGCTTCGGCACACTGGACGGTGGGATATTTGATGATGAGATTAATTTTGAACGCTTTGAGGACGAGATGAGGAGATACTACTCTAACATTGTCGGTAAATATAGCAATATGGTTCAAAAGGCTTTTGTCAAGTTAAAGGATATTGATATCAAGATAATTTGCCCTTCTCACGGCCCTATATGGAGAGAGAACCCTGGAAAAGCGATTGGACTTTATGACAAATGGAGTAAACATGAATCAGAAGAGGGGGTAGTGATTGCATTTGCATCTATGTATGGAAATACCGAGAGAATGGCAGACTATGCAGCCAGGCTCATAGCAGAGAGTGGTGTGAAAAACATTAGGGTGTATGATGTTTCAAAAACGCATGCCTCTTTTATTTTAAGTGATATCTGGAGGTATAAAAGCGTAATCCTGGGATCATGTGCCTATAATGCAGGTATGCACCCTATGATGGAACATCTTTGCCATGAACTGACTGTAATAAACCCTAAGGATAAGAATTATGCCCTTTTTGGATCTTACAGTTGGAATGGAGGCGGATTGAAGTCACTACTCTCTTTTGCTGAAAAGATGACATGGACTAAGATAGCAGAGCCCGTAGAATTAATGGGTGCTCCTGATATTTCTAAAATGGAGGGATTTAGTTTGATAGCAAAAAACATTTTGTAGATGGAGAGAGGAAAGAGTTTAAGAGTTGATAAAATTGTGGAGAGCTCAGACAGTGCAGCTGCATTAGGGTCCGGTCTCTTGGATGTATTTTCTACTCCGGCAATGGTTGCGCTTATGGAGAAAAGTGCGCATCTTTTGGCTAAAAGTATGTTGCCGGATAATCAGGATACAGTTGGCATAGAGTTGATGATTAAGCACTTAAGAGCGACACCCGTTGGATCTTCTGTTTACGCAGAGGCTGAATTAGTTGAAATTGACGGAAGAAGACTTGATTTCAAAGTCACTGCCTATGATGATAAAGGAGAGATAGGCAGCGGAAGGCATACCAGATTTATTATTGACCCCGTTAAATTTATGAATAAACTGAATTGAAGAGATATAAGGAGATACATCATACCTATCAGAGAGTCCTGAAGTTTCTTATAAACGACATCTGGAGGCTTGATCTTTCTGAGCTCAGCATCATGAGAGCACGGATGATACGCTATCTTAAGGTCTTTATAATAACTATTAAAGGATTTTCTAACGACAAGGTGGGTTTACAGGCTGTCAACTTAAGTTTCTTCTCTGCGATGTCTGTCGTACCGTTTGTTGCAATTATGTTTACTGTAACAAAGGGTTTCGGTCTTGCAAAAAATTTAGAGATTCTTCTTCTTACTTACTTTGCTGAAAATGAAGAGATAATTGAGTACATCCTACATTTTGCCAATAATATTCTTGACTCTGCTGAAAATGGATTCTTTGGAATAATAAGCTTCATATTCCTTCTTTGGACCGTTATATGGCTTATGCTTAGTATTGAGAAATCATTCAATGATATCTGGAAGGTTGAGGACAGGAGGTCTATTGCCAAAAGAGCTCTATACTACCCTCTCCTGCTTTTAGTCTCTCCCCTGATTATTTTAATTTTTCTCTCTCTCGCTCTGATCTATACAAATACATTAAAATCCGTAGGGCTTCAAATTGACAGAATTATCCCCATTACTTCAATATTCACATGGCTTACATTTTACGGAATTGTTGCACTAGTCTTTTCTGTAATGTACTACTTTATCCCAAATGTAAAAGTTAAGTTTGCCGCAGCATTCAATTCATCACTTGTTGTCTCCCTCGCATTTGTATCTGTACAGTTTCTCTATCTTGAGACTCAAATTCTGGTTTCAGGCCTTAATGCAGTTTACGGAGTCTTCGCTGCAATTCCTCTGTTTCTGGTTTGGATGAACATAAGCTGGACAATTATTCTATTTGGTGCGGAGCTTTCGCACGCATATCAAAATGTAGATAAATACAATATTCAAAATGAAAATGAACCTTGAACTTACAAAGGATGCTGTTGATTTCATTAATGATGAAAAACTGCACAATCTTATAAATAACACAAAAGAGAATCCGGTAAAGATTCGCGATATATTTCAGAAAAGCAGATCTAAACAGGCTCTGAGTGTTGAAGAGACAGCAGAGCTTTTGGCAATAAAGTCTCCTGAAATGCTAGAGGAACTTTATCAGACTGCAAGAGATCTGAAAAAATCAATTTATGGAAACAGAATTGTACTATTTGCACCGCTTTACATTGGTAATTATTGCATAAATAACTGCCAGTATTGTGGATTCAGAAGTTCTCTTTCAAGAGCAGTCAGAAGGACTCTTACAGACCAGGAGTTAGTTGCTGAGGTTGCCCAGCTTGAGAAAGAGGGACACAAAAGATTAATTCTTGTATATGGCGAACATCCAAAGTACACACCTGAATATATAGCACAAACTGTAAAGACATGCTACAACGTGAAGGTTGGTAATGGCGAGATAAGACGGGTGAACATAAATGCAGCTCCTATGACAATTGAGGGCTTCAGGACAGTTAAGGAGGCCGGCATAGGGACATTCCAGGTATTTCAGGAGACTTACCATAAAGAGACATATAAAAAATTTCACCCTGCACCCGGAGTCAAAAGCGACTATATGTGGAGGTTGAATGCAATGGACAGGGCGTTTGAAGGGGGGCATGATGATGTTGGAATCGGAGCTCTTTTTGGATTATATGACTGGAGATTTGAAGTACTGGGACTGGTTGAACACTCTCACCATTTACAAGACAGATATGGAGTGGGTCCCCATACAATAAGCTTTCCTCGTGTTAAACCTGCTTACGGACTTGACCTGCACCTCCCTTATCAGGTTACCGATGATCAGTTTAAGCAACTTGTTGCAATATTGCGTCTTGCTGTGCCTTACACAGGCCTCATAATGACGGCAAGAGAGAGTGCAGAGGTTAGGGATGCGGTTATTGAATTTGGAGTATCACAGATAGATGCCGGAACCAGACTGGAAATTGGGGGTTATCAAGAGGAGAGAGGAAAAAATCAGGAGCTTGACAGAGAACAATTTGAAGTAGGTGACAGAAGGGAGCTTGATCAAGTAATAGAATGGCTGCTCACAAAAGGATTTATACCTAGTTTTTGTACATCTTGCTACAGAGTAGGAAGAACAGGCGAACATTTTATGGAGTATGCCATACCTGGTTTTATTGGAAGATTTTGTACCCCAAATGCAATGCTCACTCTGGCTGAGTATTTGGAGGATTACTCATCTGCTGAGACTAAAAAAGCAGGCTATGAACTTATTGAAAGAGAACTTTCATATATAAAGGATGAGAAAAAAAGAGAGGATGTTGCATCTAAACTTTCACTGATTAAAAACGGTAAAAGAGACTTACTTTATTAATAAAAATATGTTTACCGATAAGGATAACGAGCTTATTGAGAGCGAATTTGAGGAATTAAAGCTAGCAAGCTTAAAAAGGTGTGCTAATCAAGCTGAATTTGAGATTGTTCTCAAAGCCTTTGAGTTTGCAAAGGCTGCACATAATGGAGTAAGAAGACGCTCCGGAGAGCCATATATCCTTCATCCCATTGCTGTATCCAAGATAGTGGTAAAAGAGATTGGTCTGGGATACAAATCTATTGTGGCTGCCCTTCTGCATGATGTAGTTGAGGATACAGAATACAATACAGATGATATTGAGAGACTTTTTGGTGCTAAAATCGCATCTCTGGTTGATGGATTAACAAAAATTAAAAGTGCTTTTGATAGTGGCACAAGTAGTCAGGCAGAGAACTTTAAACGTATTCTGCTGACTCTAAATGATGATGTCAGGGTTATTCTGATAAAACTCGCTGACAGACTACATAATATGAGGACTATTGAGTTTATGCCTGAGCATAAGCAGTCCAAAATTCTCAGTGAGACGATGTATATTTTTATACCTCTTGCTCATCGTCTTGGTCTGTACAGCATTAAATCTGAGTTGGAGAATATATGGCTAATGCATACTCTGCCTGCAGAGTACGAGAGCATACAGGCAAAAATTTCACAAACGGTTGCTGAGAGAGGCTGTGCTATGGACAGTTTTATGGAACCTATATCCGAAAGTTTAAATAAAGCCGGTTACAAGTTCACTGTTTCAAAAAGAACCAAAAGCCCCTACTCCATCTGGAGAAAGATGAATGCGAAGTCTATTCCGTTTGAACAGATTTATGACCTTTATGCCGTCAGAATTATTTTTGACGCAAAGCCCGACCAACCTGAGAGAATTCAATGTTGGCACATCTATTCACTAATAACTGAGCTATACCTCTCAAAAACAGATAGAATCAGAGACTGGGTCAGCACTCCTAAGATTAATGGATATGAGGCTCTCCATTGTACAGTAATGGCCCCTCAAGGCAACTGGGTAGAGATTCAGATCAGGACCTCCAGAATGGATGATCTGGCTGAGAGAGGTGTAGCTGCTCACTGGAGCTACAAAGGAAGCTCTCCCTCAGAGGGAGAGATGGACAAATGGCTTAATATGGTAAGAGAGGTATTAGAAAATCCCGATGTTAATGCCCTTGAATTTCTTGATAAGTTCCATACCGGGCTACTCTCCTCTGAAATCTATGTTTTTACGCCAAAAGGTGAGTCAAGATCTCTGCCAAAAGGTGCGACAGCTTTAGATTTCGCCTACGCAATCCATACTGAGGTTGGAAATAAAGCTATCGCTGCAAAGGCAAACTTTAAACTGGTTCCGCTTACATATGAACTGAGGAACGGGGATCAGATAGAGATAATTACAGCTGAGTCCCAGAGACCACAAAGAGATTGGCTGGAATTTATTAAAACCCCAAAGGCAAAAAGCTTCATTCTTGATGCGCTTAAGTCAGAAATTAAAGACTCTCAGAAGAGGGGTCAAGAGATTTTAGATGAAAGACTTAAGTCAATGGGTATAAGACCAATGTCCAGAGTTTACAGGAAACTCTCAGAAAATTACAAGCTCAACAACAGAGAGGAACTTTTTAGTAAAATTGGAGCCAACCTTATAGATCTGGCAGACTTATCAAAAGTATTAAAAAAGAACACAACAAGTAAATTTGTCAGATATTGGAGTCTTCAGTTTTCAAAAATTACAGGAGGAGACTCCGAGGGTAAATGGGATTGGCAGGGCGAGGAGGAGCTTTCTGATGACCCTGTTGAAATACAGAAAGTACAGGAAGAGAAAAGAGCTTCAAAAATTGATATTAAAAAGGATTTTCTGCTAAAGGAAAACCCAGTGGAGAAGACCCTGTCATATCAGGTAGCTGTATGTTGCCGGCCTATTCCCGGTGATAAAGTTATTGGGTTTATTGATGATAACGACGTTGTAATAGTTCACAAAAACAGCTGTCCTGAAGCCATACACATGGCTTCAAGGGATGGAGAAAGAATTGTAAAGGCTAAATGGAGTAAGCACACAGTCCTCTCTTTTCTTGCAAGAATAAATATGAGAGGTATTGACAGACTTGGGATAGTTAATGAACTTACACAATATATTACATTAGTTCTTAGTGTCAATATCAGAAAAATATTCATAGAGACCCATGATGGAATATTTGAGGGATATATTGATCTTTATGTACACAGTGTTGAAGATCTTGAAAAACTTATGAAGCAAATGTCTTCAGTTAAAGGTGTTATGAGTGTTGCCCGCACAGAAATTAAGGATAATCAGTAACTGATGCTTATGAACCAATTTAGACAAACATATACTTTAATTATCATTTTAATTTCCATTGGTTTAATTAATCTGTTTCAATCCTGTGCAAATACAACTGCACCACCCTCCGGTGGTGTGAAAGATACTCTGGCACCTGTTCTGGTCAAAGTCACCCCTGATTCAAACAGGGTCTTCTTTCCATTAAAGGGAGAGAAAATTGAGTTGAAATTCAACGAATTTATAGTCTTGAAAGAGGCTGAAAAAAATATTGTTGTATCTCCTCCTCAGGCAAGAAGAGTTGAAGCAAAGGTTCGTGGAAAGAGCGTGATTGTCCAATTCAGAGACTCTCTCAATCACAATACAACATACTCTGTCTCTTTTAATAATTCAATTGTTGACAATAACGAAGGTAATGCATTCTATCCGTACAGATATGTATTCTCAACCGGAGAGAGTATTGATTCATTAATCTCTACAGCAGATATTGTTGATGCGGCCACTCTGCTACCCCTTCCTGGTATAACTCTTGCCTTTTACGAAAATCATTCTGACTCTTCCCTTTATAACCAATTGCCATCAGCAATTTCTAAAAGTGATAAATGGGGCCACTTTGTTATTACAAATTTAAAACCTGTGCCATATAGAGTCATAGCCTTTTCAGATGAAAACGGAAATAATATTTATAATCCAGAAAATGAAAAACTCGCATTTTTAGACACTCTGTTTACACCCTCTAAGATAATGAAGAGAGGGATGGCGGAACTTGCTTATGTAGATCCAAAAGATACAACTGCATCTCTTGCCAGAAAGAGCGATTTCAGACTCTATCTATTTAGAGAAGAGGCTTCAAGACAATTTGTCAAAGAGTATGAAAGACTGTCAGAAAGAGAGTGTTACATAAAATTTAATGCCCACAATGCTGTAATTGATTCTTTAGGTTTTAATGAGATAGACTCTAATCAGATTATCAAGAAATTCAATATCACAAGAGATAGTCTTACCATTTGGATTAAGGGAGACACTAAAAGAGTTCCGGATACATTAAATTTTTCAATTAAGTATCTTAAAACAGATTCTTTGGAAAATCTTGTAATGACAAGAGAAAATTTCAGGTTTCTGATCCCAAGAAAATCAAGGCAACAAGAGCAACGTGAAAAAGAGCGTAAAAAAGATAGCAGACCAAATATTTTAGAGTTAAAACTTGACGCCAATCCGGCCTTAGTTGAAAAAGAGGGTTTCAAACTTGAATTTCCGGCACCCATTGAGTCAATATTAATTGACAGCATAAAACTCATTTCGCTTACTCCAAAAGGACAAGAGGCTTCTGAAAAGTTTAAACTAAAGGCTGATACTCTGGAGTTGAGACGATATACTGTATTGCCTGAAAACAGACTACAGCAGGGTTATGACTACATCTTATCTGTTGATAGCAGAGCTTTTACCGATATCTCAGGCAATTACAATGATTCAACAGCAATTAAGATTATGCTTCCAAAAAGCGATAAACTTGGGAGAATAGATCTTGAAATTAAGGGATCTGATGGTGATTCCTATGTGGTTGAACTAATTAATCAGGCTCGTGATAAGGTATTCAGATCATACAGAATAACATCTGACGCAATCCTTGATTTTCCATACCTTGAACCCGGGAAATACTCTATAAGGGTATTCAAAGACACAAATGGAAACGGAATCCTTGATTCAGGGCTACTGAAAGAGAGACGACAACCTGAGATGGTTAGGCTATACAAACTTCCTTCCGGCACTGAGATCTTTGATCTTAAAGAGGGTATGGAGTTGTCTCAGGGTATTGATCTAAAAGAAATTTTCAGATGAAAAAAGTAATAATATCAGTTATAACAATATTTTCTCTGGTATTATCTGGAGAGATTCAGGCCCAGAATAAATTACACATGGCAGGGGTAAGTTACGGTTATAACATTTCAGGGGTCTATTTTGATCCTCCACTTGAACACAGATCTGTAAAGACTTTTAAAAATTTCTCTCTGCTATATACCTACTATCATGATATCTGGGGCTCCTCACCCTATTTTGGACTTCAGACAGGTTTGTCTCTGATGGAGACCGGCTACGAAGTGGGTGGCGAGAGGCTGGTCTCTCAAATGTATAGAGTTCCTCTGGTATCTCAATTCCACATTGATTTTTGGAAAATGAGACTACTTCTGAATCTTGGAGCATATGGAGGATACAGAGGCAAACGAATAGAGCCAAATTGCCTGCCATATGAAGATGGAGACAACAGGCTTGAATTCGGAATAATCGGAGGGGGAGGCCTTGCATTTGTATTAAAACCTTTTGAGCTACATCTGGAGGCAAATTACAATTATTCTTTAACTTATCTGAATGATCCAAGAAAAGGCGGAGTTACAAGACCACAATACTCTTATCCAAATCACTTGATATTAAGTGCTTCGCTCTTCTTTCATATCAAATCAAAATGAGACATATAGTTGTTAAAATAGGAGATCTTCATATTGGAGGAGCTTCACCAATTGTTGTACAGACAATGTGCAATACTTCAACCCAGGATATTGACTCTTCTTACAATCAATGTCTTCGTCTGTCAAAAGCTGGTGCACAGCTAATTAGACTAACCTCGCAAGGAATGAAAGAGGTAGAGGCACTGAGAGTGATTAAAAGGCGTCTTATGGATAATGGAATTACTACCCCACTCTCAGCAGATGTCCATTTTACAGCTGATGTGGCTATTGCTGCAGCAGAAGTTGTTGATAAGGTCAGGATAAACCCTGGAAATTTTGCCAGGGACTTTGAAACGGCAAGAATAAAATTCCATGAATTAATTACGGTATGTAAAAGAAGAGGCGTTGCTTTGAGAATAGGAGTAAACCACGGATCTTTAGGAGAGAGAATAATAGACAAGTACGGAGACTCCCCTGTGGGTATGATGCAATCTGCTTTAGAGTGGATTAAAATGGCTGAGGAGTTTGATTTTGACCAAATAGTCATCTCACTTAAGGCCAGCAATACTTTGGTAATGACTGAGGCGTACAGATTACTTTATAATGAATTTAAGCAAAGAGGTATATTTTATCCTCTTCATCTAGGGGTAACTGAGGCTGGGAACGGACAGTCCGGACGCGTTAAATCATCCGTTGGCCTTGCAGCACTGCTTAGTCAAGGCATTGGAGACACTCTGAGAGTTTCTCTTACAGAGGATCCTGAAAATGAGATCCCGGTAGCCAGGTTTATTGCCAATTATCTTAAAGAGAAGAGATCAAATACTGGAGAACAAAGAGATAGAGTAATAAAGGCATCCTACAACGAAGATTGCTGGGATAATTTTATTCTTAAAGCGAGTTGTGATCTTGGTCCTCTGCTGCTTGACAAAATTATTGACGATGTAATATTTGAAGTCTCAATAAATGGAGCTCCTGCCGATGTGGAAAAGATCTCTGTATTCAGGGATGATCTGCTTCAGGCAAGCAGAAGAGTCTTTTCTAAACCGGAGTATATCGCATGTCCCGGTTGCGGAAGAACTCTTTTCAATCTTGAGCCGGTTTTTGAGGAGGTTAAAAGAAGGACAGCTCATCTCAAGGGGTACAACATTGCTGTAATGGGTTGCGTCGTTAACGGACCCGGCGAAATGGCTGACGCAGACTATGGCTATGTCGGTGAAGGTAAAAACCGAGTTAGTATTTACAGAGGAAAAACTGCTGTTTACAGAGCAGTTCCTGAAAATGAGGCTATTGACAAGCTACTTGAACTCATTGAGGAAGACGCTCGCAATAAACTCTTCCGCCCTCGGCTTTAGTAACAACCAATTCATCACCTTTATCTGCCATTCCATATTCAAGAGTAGCTTCATACCATCTCCCATCTATTTCAACTTTTCCGGATGGCCTCAGGCTGCTTGTCGCTATTGCCCTCTTACCAATTAATGTTTGAAGTTTGTCTTCAACTCCTACGAATCCTGTATTAGACTCAAGACTTGTTTTAAGCGAGAGATACGAAAAGCTCTTGCCGGGATACAATCTTCCAGCGAGCCAAATTGACAGTACGAGGGAGGAGAATCCAGATAACAGAACAATAGACAAAGGTTTAATAATCACGATAAAATCAACTCTCCCATCAAAATAGAAGAGATTATTGTCAATCATTGCAAATACCAGAGAGACAACAGTAGCCAATATTCCTGAGATACCGGCTATTCCAAATCCTGGTATTACAAATATCTCTGCAAGGATTAACAAAACACCGACAATAAACAGGATTATCTCCCAATTTTCGGCAAGTCCCTCAAGGTAGAGAGGGGCAAAATAGAGTAGAGCGGCAATTACGGCTGCTGCAGAAGGAAATCCGATTCCCGGACTCTGGAGTTCAAAATAGAGACCACCTATGATTGCCATTAGTAAAAGTCCCTGCAGCATGGGCGAAAGAAGAAAAGAGATCAGCTTGTCAAGTGACGAAATCTTCATCTCTTCAACAGTATAATTCTCTCCATTTACGAGCATAGTTGCAACCCCGTAAATGGTTGAAGCTGACCCTTCACAATAACCGTTGGCAATGGCCTCCTCCATTGTAAAACTAAGAACCTTTAGACTATCGTCGGCAATTCCGGGAACAACTATAGATGGATCAACCATTGCCTCTGCAATTAATGGATCACGGCCATTTGCCTGAGCAGTAGATCTCATCATCGCCCTCATAAAAGATTGGTATTTGTCCGGCATAGGTTCTCCTGACTGATTTACAACAGTTGCTGCCCCAATTGTGCTACCGGTTGTCATATATATAGAGTCGCACGCAATGCTAATCAGCGCTCCTGCTGAAACTGCTTGATTATCAATGAAGGCTGCTACTGGTTTCCCAAATTTAAGCAAAGCACTCCTCATACTGTCTGCGGAAGCTACTGCACCTCCATAAGTGTTTAAATGTATAATAACAAAATCAGCCTCCCTCTCTGTTGCCTGTTTAAGACCTTTGCTAAGAGTACGCTCAGTTGCCTTTGATATCTCCCCTTTTACGGGTATTACAAATACACGCCTGTCCTCTGCAGAAGATACAAAGGAGATTAGCACTGTTAAGAATGCCAGAAATAATCTAAACATAGTAATGGTGTTGGATTTGGTAAAGATAATGTTATTTTTGCATATACAACAATTAACACCAGAACTATGAATATGAAGAGAATTTCCCTTTTGTTGCTGGGGCTATTTTTTACGTTAGTCTCATCTGCACAGACTCAATGGATCCCGGTTGATCCTGATGATGAAAATTTTTCTGAGAGTTGCACCTCCATAATGGTAGGAAAAAAGGCAAGCACAGACGGCTCTGTAATGACTGCTCATACTTGTGACTCCAACTACCGTACCTGGGTGGAGATGACTGCCAGGAAAAAATTTAAACCAGGAGAGAGTGAGCCTGTTTTTTGGGGAGTCCTCCATAACGAAGAGCCTTGGGATACAAGAAATGTAGTTGAGAAGGGTCGGATACCGGCTGTTGAGGAGACCTATGCCTACCTTAATACTGCTTACCCCTGCATGAACGAGAAGCAACTTGCTATGGGAGAGACCACAATTACCGGGAGGGATCTTTTGGTAAACAAAAGTGGGCTTTTTTTGATTGAGGAGTTGCAGAGAATTGCATTACAAAGATGTAGCACAGCCAGAGATGCAATTAAGCTAATTGGCAAACTTGCTGAAACATACGGTTACGGAGATTCTGGAGAGTGCCTTACTATAGCAGATAAAAAAGAGGTGTGGCAACTGGAGATATTCGGATCAGGTCCCGGCAAGCCATCTGCCATATGGGTTGCACAAAGAATTCCGGATGACCACGTAGGAATATCTGCAAATATTCCCAGAATATCCAATGTAAACTTTAATGACCCGGATTTTTTCATGTATAGCAATGATATTAAAGAGAGATGTAAAAAGCTGGGCTTATGGGATGGAAAAGAGGAGTTTAAATTTTGGAAAATCAATAACGGAAGAAAGCCATTCTCAATAAGAGAGTACTTCGTTCTTAACTCAGTAGCGCCATCACTTAACTTGAAATATGATGCAGAGGAGTTACCTTTCTCTGTAAAACCTGATAAAAAGATTTCAGTTAGAGATGTGATGTCTTTCTATAGGGAGACATATGAGGGTACAGAGTGGGATCAGACAAAAAATTTAGTTGCGGAGATAACCAGAAGAGATTCAAAAGGAAACGAATACAAAGATACTATAAAGCCAGTATCAAATTTCATGAGTAATGAGATGAGAGCTCTTTTGAACTCTGTAAAACCAGGTGTTACGGAAAGAGTAAGAGGAATTGCTGTTATTCAGTGTTCCTATTCACATATTATTCAACTAAGAGATTGGCTGCCGGATGAGGTTGGAGGAGTTGCATACTTCTCTTTTGACAATCCTGCGCAGAGTCCAAGAATTCCAATATACTCTGGTACAATATCTCTACCAAGCTCATTTTATGTTTGCGGTCAGCACAGATACCGTGAAGATGCTGCGATATGGGCTTACAGGGAGACTAACAGAATCGCTACAATCAACTGGGATAAAACAAGGGGGATTCTTGAGCCGGAAATTGCAAGATTTGAAGATGATATGTTCAGGACCGCCCCATCTGCCGAATTTGAGGCCACTGAGTTAATTAAGGCAGGAAAGAGTGATGAGGCAAAACAGCTTCTAACCAGGCGTACTCACGATTATGCACTTTCAACGATGCAACGCTGGAAAGATCTTAAAGCTCAGTTGTGGTCTGTTTTTGCCAGAGCAATGTAATTGTATATGGTATTTTTTGAATATTAATACATAACTTTGCAGGAATTTATTAAAAGATTTTTTAGAAAAAGAGATGCACAAATACAAACCCGCAACACTCGTTCTTGAGGATGGAACAGAGTTTTCCGGTTACTCATTTGGAAACGACCAAGCCATTGATGGTGAGGTCGTTTTTTCTACTGCTATGGTGGGTTATCCGGAGAGTCTCACAGACCCCTCCTATTCTGGTCAGATACTCTGTGTAACCTTCCCCCTGGTTGGGAATTACGGAGTGCCTGCAGATTCTGTAACAAATAGTCTTTCATCATTTTATGAGTCAGAAAAAATTCATGTCAGAGGATTGATTATTTCTGATTATTCATTTAATTACAGCCACTGGAATGCCTCAAAAAGCCTTGATGAATGGCTTAAGGAGAGCAAAGTGCCCGGAATTTTTGGTGTTGATACAAGGGAACTCACCAAAATATTGAGAGAGAAGGGATCCATGCTTGGTAAAATCGTTCCCTCCGGGGCGAAATTAGAAAAAATTGAGGATCCGAACAGATATAACCAAGTGGATATAGTCAGCTGTAAAGAGGTACTAAGATATGGTACAGCTGAGGGGAAAAAGAGGGTTCTGCTGGTGGACTGTGGTGTTAAACATAACATTATAAGATGCTTTATCAGCAGAGGTGTTGAAGTAATCAGAGTCCCATGGAATTATGACTTCTCCAAAATTGATTACGATGGACTTTTTATCTCAAATGGACCCGGAGACCCTAACTTTTGTGACGAGGCTGTGGAAAACATAAAAAGTGCATTAAATAATGACAAACCAATATTTGGTATATGTATGGGAAATCAGCTTCTCTCAAAAGCAGCAGGAGCATCTGTTTTCAAATTGAAATATGGCCACAGAAGCCATAATCAGCCCGTAAGAATGGCCGGGACCAACAGATGCTTCATTACGTCTCAGAATCACGGCTACGCAGTAAATGACGCAACGCTGGGAAAGGATTGGGAACCTCTCTTTGTTAATATGAATGATGGAACTAACGAGGGAATTAAGCATAAATACAAACCATTCTTCTCATGCCAGTTTCATCCGGAGGCCTCAAGCGGACCTACTGATACAGAATTCCTTTTTGATGATTTTATAAAACTTCTTTAGAATGATTGACACCACTATAAAAAAGGCACTTATACTTGGATCCGGAGCTCTCAAGATAGGTGAAGCCGGAGAGTTTGACTATTCAGGTTCACAGGCTCTTAAAGCACTTAGGGAGGAGGGCATTGAGACAATTCTCATTAATCCAAACATTGCAACTGTTCAGACCTCTGAAGGTGTTGCAGATAAAATTTACTTCCTGCCTGTTACACCTCATTTTGTAGAGGAGGTGATTAAAAAGGAGAGACCTCAGGGGATACTGCTTGCATTTGGAGGGCAAACTGCTTTAAATTGCGGAGTGGAGCTTTACAGGAGCGGAATTCTGGAGAGATACAATATAAAAGTGCTTGGTACACCAGTACAGGCAATAATGGACACTGAAGACAGAGAGCTTTTTGTGAAAAAGCTTGATCAGATTGACGTCAAAACCATTAAAAGTAAAGCTGTTGAGGATAAGGAAAGTGCAAGAAAGGCGGCTGAGGAGCTGGGCTATCCGGTTATAATAAGAGCAGCATACGCACTTGGTGGACTTGGAAGTGGCTTTTGCAATGATGAAGATGAACTTGACTCACTATGTGAAAAGGCATTCTCCTACTCTCCTCAGGTTTTAGTTGAAAAGTCCCTTAAAGGATGGAAGGAGATTGAGTACGAAGTGGTAAGAGACAGATTTGACAATTGCATTACTGTATGCAATATGGAGAACTTTGACCCGCTGGGAATTCATACAGGAGAGAGTATAGTGGTAGCCCCGTCACAAACCCTTACTAACAGCGAGTATCATCTTCTAAGAGAACTCGCAATAAAAATTGTCAGACATATTGGAATTGTTGGGGAGTGCAATGTACAGTATGCATTTGATCCACTTTCTGAAGATTACAGAGTTATTGAAGTAAATGCAAGACTTAGCAGGTCCTCTGCATTGGCATCAAAAGCAACAGGCTATCCACTTGCCTTTGTTGCAGCCAAATTGGGTTTGGGATATGGCCTGTTTGATCTGAAAAATTCTGTAACAAAGAGTACACCAGCATTCTTTGAACCCGCTCTGGACTATATTGTCTGCAAAATTCCAAGATGGGATCTCTCAAAGTTTCAGGGTGTGTCCAGAGAGATAGGCTCAAGCATGAAGAGTGTAGGCGAGGTAATGGCAATAGGCCGAACCTTTGAGGAGGCTATCCAAAAAGGTTTAAGGATGATTGGACAAGGTGCACACGGTTTTGTGGCCAACAGAGAGATAACAGTTCCTGATATTGATAAATCCTTGAGGGAGCCTACTGACAATAGGATTTTTGTAATCTCTAAAGCATTTAAAAAGGGTTACACAGTTGACGAAATCCATGAACTTACAAAAATTGACAGATGGTTTCTTGACAAATTGTATAATATCCACAAGACATCTGTTGAATTGGCAGAATTTAACGATATAGAATCCCTCTCTTCAGATTTGCTAAAACTGGCAAAACAACAGGGATTTTCGGATTTCCAGATAGGAAGATTGCTTTATAAGGATATAATTGATGTGGATGACTCATCTGCAAAAGTAAGAGCTCTGAGAAAAGAGATGGGAATAGTACCCGTTGTAAAACAGATTGACACTCTTGCTGCAGAGTTTCCTGCAGTTACCAACTACCTTTATCTGACATACAACGGCACACATAATGATGTTAAATACCTTGGAGACAGAAAATCAATTATTGTACTTGGCTCTGGAGCATACAGAATTGGCAGCTCTGTAGAATTTGACTGGTGCAGCGTTAACGCACTTGATACAATAAGGAAACAGGGATGGAGGGGTGTGATGATAAACTACAACCCGGAAACTGTCTCTACAGATTATGACATGTGCGACAGGCTCTATTTTGATGAGCTTACCTATGAGAGGGTTATGGATATTTACGAACTGGAGAACCCCGGAGGAGTAATTGTATCGGTTGGAGGACAAATTCCAAACAATCTTGCCCTCAGACTTGATAAAAGCGATGTAAAAATTCTTGGCACATCAGCCAAAAGTATTGACAATGCAGAGGACAGGCACAAGTTTTCATCAATGTTAGACAGATTACAGATTGATCAACCAAGATGGAAAGAGCTTTCAACATTAGAGGATGTACATGAGTTTGTTTCACAGGTAGGATATCCGGTTTTGGTTAGACCCTCATATGTTCTCTCAGGTGCGGCTATGAATGTGTGCTCAAACGATTCTGAGCTTGAAGAGTTTCTTAAGCTTGCAGCCAATGTCTCAAAGAAGCATCCTGTTGTGGTCTCTGAGTTCATACAAAATGCAAAAGAGATTGAATTTGATGCAGTTGCTCAGAATGGGGAGGTAAAAGCATATGCAATATCAGAACATATAGAATTTGCAGGAGTGCACTCAGGCGATGCTACTATACAGTTTCCGCCTCAAAAGCTATATGTTGAGACAGCCAGAAGAATTAAGAGAATAGCACGCAAAATAGCTCAGGAGCTTGAGATTTCCGGTCCATTCAATATTCAATTCCTGGCAAAGGAGAATGACATCAAGGTAATTGAGTGTAATTTAAGAGCTTCAAGAAGTTTTCCTTTTGTATCTAAAGTTTTGAAAATAAATTTTATTGAATTGGCTACTAGGGTGATGATTGGCGAGAAAGTTGAAGCTCCGAGTAAAAGTGCCTTTGACCTAGATTATGTTGGGATCAAAGCATCTCAATTTTCTTTTACAAGACTTCAGAAGGCAGATCCTGTACTTGGAGTGGATATGGCATCAACAGGTGAAGTAGGATGTATTGGGGATGATACAAATGAAGCAATACTAAAGGCGATGCTTTCCGTTGGTTATAAGTTACCAAAAAAGGGCATTCTGTTGTCTACAGGAGATGCGAAACAGAAAGTTGAGATGTTGATGGCATGCAGATTACTTCTAGAGAAGGGGTTCAACCTATATGCCACAGGAGGAACACATAAGTTTCTGAAAGATAATGGAATTGACTCAACTCATGTCTTTTGGCCCAGCGAAACGGGAATGAAGCCTCAGGCGATGGATCTTCTTCATGCTAAAGAGGTTGATTTTGTAATTAACATCCCAAAAAATTTAACCCGTGAGGAGTTGGATAATGGATACAGAATAAGGAGAACTGCAACTGACCTTAATATTCCGTTGATAACAAATGCCAGATTAGCAACAGCTTTCATCAGATCCTTCTCAGCTATGTCTGTGGAGCAGATACAGATAAAGAGCTGGGATGAGTATAAATCATAAATTTAAAATCGCTATATTTGTACAAATAGTACAAATATCATTTTGTGATGATTCTGAACAAACAAGTTGGTGTTTTCCTGAATCTAGTCCACTGCAAATTCAAGCAGTTTATGAACTCAATATTTGCAGAACATGGATTCAACTTGACAGCAGAGCAGTTTCTTGTAATGGACACGCTTTGGGATGAAGGCACTATGTCTCAGCAGGAGATTGCCGACATTATCCTCAAAGACAAAAACTCGGTAACCAAGTTAATTGATGCACTAGAGAAGAAGGGATTGGTGATTAGAGTTGCAGGTGAATCAGACAGAAGACAAAAAATAATCCATCTTACTGAAAAAGCTGTTGAGGTGAAAGAGGCAATAACCAAGATAGCTCTTGAGTCAACAGACAAGATAATCAAAGAGATTCCAAGGGAGGAGCTTATAAGCTTCGTTAAGGTTCTTCACAAAATGGCAGAAAATATTGATTCACTATCTCATGACAATGGGCAATAATTTTTTAACACCTCCTGAGATAGTTGATTTTGCAGAAGATGCCGGCGTTAAGAAGGCCTCATTTCCCTTTGAGCGAACTATGCTCCTCTCCTTTATGGCGGGAGTATTTATTGCTCTCGCCTCAGTTGGGAGCAATATAATATCTCATAATATTGAGGATATTGGTTTAGCAAAGTATCTGGCAGGGCTGATATTCCCTACCGGGCTTATTTTAGTGGTTGTTGCCGGTGCAGAGCTCTTTACTGGTAATAACTTAATCTCTGTAGCACTACTAGCAGGAAAAGTAAAATGGAGCAAGTATCTGGGGAATCTTTCGCTGGTTTGGCTTGGAAACCTGATCGGATCTGTTTTCATAGCCCTTCTGATCTACATGTCGGGGCAACTTGACTATTCAGAGGGTTTGCTGGGTGCATACACAATAAAGGTAGCCTCCACCAAGACGTCACTCTCCTTTACTCAGGCCTTCACATCCGGAATTTTATGCAATCTGCTGGTATGTCTTGCTGTATGGATGTCTTATGCAGCAAAAGATATTGCAGGCAAAGTACTGGCTATATTCTTCCCAATATGGCTTTTTATCGCATCCGGGTATGAACACTCTGTGGCAAACATGTATTATCTTTCAGCCGGCCTTATGGCAAAAAGCAGTTCATCCTTTGCCATGAAAGCGGCAAATGAGCTGGAAGTCTCATCTGATATTCTAAATAATCTATCAATAATGAACGCATTTACCGATAACCTGATTCCTGTAACATTGGGTAATCTTGTCGGAGGGGCTCTGTTTATTGGAGCTTGGTATTGGTGGGCGTATAAAAGAGTTACTAAATAGTTCATGACAAGTTATAAATTAAGCAATTGCTCAACAGGAAGAGTATTTGAGGATAGTGGATGGCTACTTACAGACCCGTTTTATGAAAAGCCATCTCTTATAAGGAGTATCTATGAAGTAAAGCAGCCGAATTTTAAAGATGAGAAATCTGGTTTTTACAGATTTGCCGACTGGTTGCCAATCTGCAGAGAACTTGGAGGATCCTCTTCTCCTATAACATATAAAGCAAATATGCTCGGAGAGTCTCTTGGACTATCAAATTTATGGGTTACCTTCAATGGCTACTGGCCAGAGAGGGGGGCAAGAATGAGCACATGCTCATTCAAGGAGACCGAGGCTTACTCTGTATGCGGAAGAATGGGGTCTGCACAAAAAGGCGTAATGGTTGTTGCTTCAGCAGGTAATACAGCAAGGGCATTTGCAAAGGTTTGTTCGGATAATGACATTCCACTTCTCTTGGTTGTACCTGAAGAAAATTGCGATGCTCTATGGTTTAGCTCTGAGATTGCATCTTGTGTAAAGCTTATATCAACTCCAAGAGGAAGTGACTACTTTGATGCGATAGATCTTGCAGCAAAAATTTGCATGTCTGAGATGTTTTACGAAGAGGGTGGTGCAAAAAATGTTGCCAGACGTGATGGTATGGGAACAACAGTCCTATCCGCAGCATCTGCAATTGGAGAAATTCCGGAATATTACTTCCAGTCAATTGGTAGCGGAACAGGTACAATTGCAGCATGGGAGGCAAATCTGAGGCTAATTGAAGATGGAAGATACGGTGATAGAAAAATGGTCCTTTTACCTTCTCAAAACTACCCATTCACTCCTATGTATGATGCATGGAGAGCAGGGAGCCGAGCACTACTGCCTTTTGACGACAATCTGGAGAGGGAGAAGGCATTAAAAATCAAGGCAAAAGTGCTATCTAACAGGAGACCACCCTACTCTATTCCTGGAGGGCTATACGACGCTCTGAAGGATACCGGAGGAGACATTGAAATTGTGGACAATATGGAGCTGGAGGCTGCTTGCAGAACTTTTGAGGAGATTGAAGGAATTGATATTCACCCGGCAGCCGGAGTCGCCCTGGCAGGAATGATGAAGAGCATAGAGTCTGGAAAAGCCGGCAAAGATTCATTGCTTATGCTAAATATTACAGGAGGCGGAGAGAAGCGGTTTAAAAAAGAGAACCGTATACACTTTTTAAAGCCATCGCTAATATTAAATAACGACCGTGATTTAAAAGAGATCATCCGCTCTGCCGAATCTCTTTTTTAGTTGGATACTAGCTTTTATTTCATAAATTTGCACCCTCTTACAAATTTCACGGTGCAATGGATTTAAATTTTGCTTCGACCTTCCGGCCGAAATTTTTCTCCCTTTTCCGTAAAGGTGCTTACGACAAGAAGACTTTTACATCAGATCTTATAGCAGGTATAATTGTGGGTATAGTTGCCCTCCCTTTGGCAATAGCATTTGGTATTGCCTCAGGTGTTACACCACAGCAGGGTCTTATAACCGCAATTGTAGCCGGCCTTCTTATGTCTCTTTTTGGAGGCTCAAATTTTCTGATTGGAGGTCCTACAGGTGCTTTTATAGTGATTGTTTTTGGTATCGTCTCTCAATATGGGGTATCTGGGTTGATTATCGCCACTGTTTTAGCCGGGATTATGCTTGTTGCAATGGGTGTTTTTAAACTTGGCAATATTATAAAATTTATACCCTATCCAATTGTTGTTGGTTTTACAAGCGGAATAGCTCTTGTTATTTTCTCAACTCAGATAAAAGATATTTTAGGCCTTCAAATTGAAGAGGTTCCATCAGAGTTTATTCCAAAATGGATATCTTATTTTAAAAATCTATCCACAATAAATCTCTGGGAGGCGGGACTTGGAATATTCAGCCTGCTTATTATTGTTTTCTGGCCAAAAGTAACATCTAAAGTACCTGGATCTCTGATTGCAATTTTTGCAGGAACCATTACTGCTCTGTTACTTAGTAAATTTGGCGGTGTGGATTTTGCTACTATTGGGAGCAAATTTCCTGAACTGGCAGGAGGAATACCAATTCCAAGACCAGAGGCCCCTAAAATTGATTTTGAAGCTGTTAAAATGCTGTTTCAGCCAGCCTTCACAATTGCATTGCTCTGCGCTATAGAATCTCTGTTGGCTGCTATGGTGGCAGACGGAGTGACCGGAAAAAGACATGATTCAAATACAGAGCTTATTGGCCAAGGGATTGCAAATATAGTTACTCCTTTTTTTGGAGGTATCCCATCTACAGGAGCAATAGCCAGAACAATGGCAAATATAAACAATGGAGGGAAAACTCCGGTTGCAGGTATAATCCATGCTATTGTCCTTCTCTTGATTTTCCTCTTTTTAATGCCTTACGCAGTTTATATTCCACTTTCAGTATTAGCAGCAATTCTTATTATTGTTGCATACAACATGAGTGAGTGGAGAACATTCAAATACCTCCTTAAAGGACACAGGGCAGATGTAGCAGTTCTGCTACTCACTTTTTTCCTGACTGTTATAATTGATCTTACTGTTGCAATTGAGGTTGGTGTTTTGCTCGCAATCATTCTATTTGTAAAAAGAGTTTCTGAGAGTTCAAGTATTACCCAGATTGATAATAATTTCCTGCCTGCAACTGAACGTAGTGAATACACATCAGATGTGGAGATATTAGACATTCCCAGAGGAGTTGAGGTATATGAGATTGACGGGCCTTTCTTCTTTGGTCTTGCAAACAAACTTGATGAGATTGATACAGCATCTCACCACATAGTAAAGGCCAGAGTTATAAGAATGAGGAAAGTTCCATTTGTGGACTCAACTGGATTAAATAATCTTAGGAATCTTTGGAAAAGATCAAAAAAAGAGAGGATTCAGTTGATACTCTCAGGTGTTAGCGATTCGGTACTACAAACACTGATAAAATCTGGTTTTGCAGATGAGGTTGGGAAAGAGAATATATTTCCGCATATACAGCTTGCGCTTGAGAGAGCTGCAGAAATTGTAAGGCATCAAAACGAACTTGCTGTTAAAAAGGGGCTGAGAAATGAGTAGAAAATCTCTGCCTCCAAAGTTTAAAGGTGTTTTATTAATTATGGCGGCAAATGTTCTATTTGCCATCAATATGCCGGTGTCAAAAGAATTAACCCCAGAGTGGATTGACCCGTTTGGTCTCTCTCAATACAGAATAACATTTGCCTTTATCACCCTATACATTCTAGGTCTCTTTGTTAAGGATGAAGGGGGTAAATTCACTTTTAAAGAGCACCTGATACTTATTCTTGCAGGACTGATGGGTACTGCGGCAAATCAACTCTCTTTTCTAGCCGGCCTCTCTATGACTTCACCAGTTGACGCATCCCTGATTATTACGATAACCCCAATTATCACAATGGTCTTTGCGGCTATAATTATCAAAGAGCCTATTTCACTTAAGAAGTCAGTAGGTGTAATTGTTGGAATGTCAGGGGCTGCCATAATACTTTATACAGCACAATACGGACATTTTGATCAAAGTGGAACCCTAAAGGGGAACCTTGTGGTTTTAATAAGTTGCTTTGTATATGGTCTATACCTCGTTATTATCAGACCATTTATGGCAAAACACTCTCCCGTGCATGTTATGAAATGGACCTTTATGTACGGAGCAATAATCGCCCTGCCATTAACATGGAACAAACTGGGGATAAACAACGGTTCCTCCTCTCAGGAGTGGTTTCAACTAGCCTACGCTCTATTTATGGGCACATTTGCAGCCTATCTTTTGGTTGCTTTCTCTCTTAAATTGCTAAGACCTACAACAGTAAGTATGTTTAATTATGTACAGCCTCTGATTGCTTCTACCATTGCAATTGTTATTGGACAAGATGTTTTGAATTGGACAAAACCACTCTCCGCCATCTTGATTTTTACAGGGGTATATCTTGTAATAACTTCAAAATCAAGAGCCGACCTTGATCAAAGAGTCAATTAGTTTACCCATCCCATCCTCAAGAATATCCAGCACCAATTCAAATCCCTCATCTCCACCATAATAGGGATCTGGAACTTCATCATACATAGCATTAGTACAAAAATCCGTAAACAATCTTATTTTCTCTCTTGATCTGCCATCTGGAGCAATTTTTGTAAGAGACCTCTGAACATCTCTGTCCATTGCAACAATAAGATCAAAGTTTGCGAAATCGTTAATTGTAATTTTTCTGGAACAAGAGGTAAGGTCGTACCCCCGTCTGGCTCCATGTCGTCTCATTCTTACATCAGCCTTCTCCCCGCTGTGGTAATCATGTAAACCTGCAGAATCTGCTTTAGGAAAACGAATATCTCCTGCCTCTGAAATCATCTTATTAAAGATTGCCTCAGCAGCAGGAGATCTACAGATATTTCCCAGGCAGATGAAAATAACCCTTTTCATTCTGTCTAAGATTAAAATTTAAGCTCTTTTCACAATGATGGCTGTCCCCATTCCCCCTCCTATGCAAAGTGATGCAAGACCGACTTGTTTATTTTCGGCCATTAAAGAGTGTATAAGAGAAACGATTATTCTGTTTCCTGATGCTCCTATCGGGTGACCCAAGGCAATAGCTCCGCCATTTATATTAGTAACCTTATCAATCCACTCCCTGCTCACTCCATGCTCCTCAATAAGTTCATGGATAACACCTAGCGATTGCGCTGCAAAAGCTTCATTAAGTTCAACCAGATCCATTTCTGAAAGCTTCATACCAGCATTTTTCAGAGCACTTCTAATAGCAGGAACAGGACCCATTCCCATTATTTGAGGATCTACCCCACCCTGGCCACAAGCAATTATTTCGGCCAGAGGTTTAAGTCCATACTTGTTTACAGCATCTTCCGACGCTACCATGACAAATGAGGCTCCATCGTTAACACCTGATGCATTTCCGGCTGTCACAGTTCCATCCTTTTTAAATGCAGGCTTCAATCCTGCTAGCTTTTCAGGAGAGGTGGTTCTGTTAGGGAATTCATCTCTGGAGAATATTGTGCTCTCCCTCTTTGAAACAATCTCAACAGGAACAATCTCTTTGTCAAATTTACCTGCATCAACCGCCTCTATAGCTTTTCTCTGAGAAGAGTAAGCAAACTTATCCTGATCCTCTCTTGTAATTCCAAACTTAGAAGCAATATTCTCTGCTGTTATACCCATATGGTAATTATTGAAAGCATCTGTAAGTCCGTCGGCTACCATATGGTCAACAGCCTGAATGTTACCCATTTTGTTACCTGTTCTCAAATTACCGCTCATTACAAAGCCGGCATTTGACATTGATTCAGTTCCTCCGGCAATAATTACTTCAGCAGCACCAGATAGTATTTCAGCATATGCATTCATTACAGACTTCATTCCAGAACCGCAAACCATATTGAGAGAATATGCGGGAACCTCTTGAGGAATTCCGCCTTTAATTGCAGCCTGTCTAGCTACACCTTGCAACTGGCCTGCTGATAGAATATTTCCTGCAATAACAGAATCAATTTTATCAGGCGATATACCCGTCTCCTTTATAATCTCTTTGATGACAATAGCACCAAGCTCTCCAGGATTAAACGGCGAGAGAGAGCCCATAAATTTCCCTATGGCAGTTCTTTTAGCTGCTACAATGTAAACTTTTTTCATATTACAGTCTCATTTTTAATAAATTGTCCGGTATAATAAGCTTTGCTCCTGTGGCCTCCTGAACTTGATCTACAGTAAATTCAGGGTGTATCTCTCTTAATACTATTCCTTCAGCTGTAATATCCATTACCCCCATCTCTGTAATTATCATATTCACCTGGCCTGCAGCAGTAAGCGGGAGGTTGCATCTTTTTAATATTTTATGTGAACCTTTAGCGGTATGCTCCATTGCCAAAATCACTCTTTTGGCTCCAACTATAAGATCCATAGCTCCACCCATACCAGGTGTCTTTTTCCCGGGAATCATCCAGTTTGCAAGGTTGCCCTCTTCATCTGCCTCCAAAGCTCCCAGAAATGTTACATCAACATGCCCGCCTCTTATAATTGAGAATGACAGAGAGCTGTCAAAGGCGGATGCCCCTGGAAAATAGGTGATATGTCCTCCTCCTGCATTTGTATAGTTGCTGTCCTCTTCACCCGGAGCTGGCTCTGGGCCCATTCCCAAAAGGCCATTTTCAGACTGAAGCGTAACATTGATACCTTCAGGAAGATAGTTTGGAATAAGCGTTGGCAAACCAATACCAAGGTTAACCACATCTCCGTCCTTTAGCTCAAGGGCAGCCCTTTTGGCAATAACCTCCCTTATCTGATTCTTATCCATAAGTAATATTTTGATAATTATAAATTCATATTAGAAGCTCTCTTAACATACTCTTGCGCAATATAAGAGGCAACATCGTCTGCATAGCTGTTCATTCCAAAGCCTGCATCATATCCTAACTCTTTTGCCAGTTCATGAGAAATTCGTGGACCTCCGCAAACTAAGATCACCTTATCTCTTAAACCCTCTGCTTCTAACAGCTCAACCAATTCAACCAAATTCTTAACATGAACATCTTTCTGTGTAACAGTCTGTGAAACTAGCAAGGCATCTGCTTTCAATTCAAGAGCCTTAGCTATAAACTCCTCATTTGGTACCTGAGAACCCAGGTTAAATGCCTCAATCATCTCATATCTCTCCAATCCGTAATGCCCTGCATAACCCTTCATATTCATAATAGCATCAATTCCAACTGTATGAGCATCTGTTCCGGTACTTGCACCAACTACAATCAACGGCCTTCCAACGTTCTCTTTAATATACTCATCCGTCTGATGCATATCCATCACTCCAGACTCTACTTTTGGAACATATATAGATGTATAGTCCACTGTATGAACGCAGCTGCCATAGCAGTTAAAGAAGGTGTAACCTGAAGTAAGTTCTTTATAGAATACAACTTGTGGATTCTCTAAACCCATTTTCTTAATGAGTTGCTTAGCTGCCTCAATTGCTTCATCTCCAACAGGCACAGGAAGTGTGAAACTTAACTGCACCTTCCCATCGTTCATTGTGTCTCCATATGGCTTAACACTCTTAAGATCTAGTGTTTTATCAAATTCTTTTGATTGCATAGAATATAGTCCGCCACTCATATTATTTACCTCCCATCATTATATTAACAAATGGATTCATATAATTAATCCCCTTCTCCACGACCCCCTCCAGCCCTTTTCCACCATTTCTGGGTCTCTTTACATTACCAAAAATCCCCTTTTCAAGTGCAGAAAAGAGTCCCTCCTTATCAATATTTTCAAGCAACAGAATTGCCGAGTCAATAACTTCTGCAGCTCTTTGTCTGGCAATCCCCCCTTCCTTGAATTCCATTTCATCTCCTATTTTTCTCATGTTGCTGAATATATATTTAGCATTCTCAATAGATAGATATCTGTCCGACATAAAAGGGGTATGAATAGCCTCTGTGGGCATACCAAGTAGCTGAATACCCTGACCGGTCCATATCCCAATCATATTAAAAAGTGCATCCTGAATATGGCCTCTGAATATATTTCCTGTCATAAATTTTGTAGGGGGCATATATTTCAGCGGAGCATCGGGGAATATTTCTCTAGTCATCTGTGCCTGAGCAAGTTCAAATATAAAACCATTTTCAAGATCAGGATTCATCTCAAAAGCGTGCCCAAGCCCCATTTGGCTTTGAGGCAATCCTGCAATAAGAGCCAGCTGCTCATTGATAAAATCAGATGCAAGTACAGTATGCGCTTCATCAAAAGCGTCTGCTGTTGTAAGATAGTTATCCTCTCCTGTATTAATTATTACACCCGCAAAACCATTTATAACCCTGGAGAAAAACTGGTCAACCAATGTTCTTTGCATATTGATGTCTCTGAATAAAATCCCGTAGAGAGCATCATTCAGCATTACATCAAGCCCTTCAAAAGCACCCATTGCAGCTATTTCAGGCATACAAAGTCCAGAACAGTAATTACATAATCTAATATACCGACCAAGCTCCTCTCCTGTTTTATCCAGAGCAGACCGCATGATTCTGAAGTTCTCCTGAGTTGCAAAGGTACCTCCGAAACCCTCTGTAGTGGCTCCATATGGGACATAATCCAGAAGGGATTGTCCAGTTGTTCTTATTACAGCAATAATATCTGCCCCTTGCCTTGCGGCAGCCTCAGCCTGGACTACATCTTCATAGATATTGCCGGTTGCAACAATAACGTAGAGATATGGTCTGGGGCCCTCTCCAAGATTTTTCAAATAAGCCTCTCTCCTCTCTCTTCTGTCAACAATTTTCTTAATGCTCTCCTCTACAACTGGTTTTAAAGCTGATGATATCTCACTCTCAGATGCTATCGGAAGCTTTGTTATGTCCAATGAACCCATGGAAACCCTCTCTGCTATCTCCTGTGGAGTTAACTTTTCAGATAAAATTGCATTCCCTATGAAGAAGAGTGCTCCCTCTCCAAGTAGTCCTCTCTCCTTTATATGGTCAACCAAAACATTTGGAAGTGGCACCATATTCTCATCCACACCGTCAATACCAACCAGCCTGCATAGAGTTCTTTCAACTGCTACAGTTGAGTATTTCTCAGCAAAAGCCTGGACCTCAGTGGCAATTTTACCTGCCAACTCTCTGGCATAATCCACTTTTTTAAAGTCTAATCCTAATTTACTCTGCATATCTTGATTTAAATATTGTTGTATTTATTCTCCATCAGCCTAACAGCCTCGTTTAACCACCTCTCATCAATACCAAGTGATTTTGCAATATTTATCGCCTCCCTTGGAGCCTCGCCTCCATCTGCACAAACAATCTGGTAGTTCATCACACCGTTCTCCATTCCCTTAACTCTCAATTTTACACACCCCTCTGGATCTGCGTTATAGTGAGTAGCCGTAATGGACAATATTCCTCTCTCCTTTAGTATTGATAAAAGAGATTCCACAAGGGCTCTTCCCTCATATGGGTTAGTGGTTTTTGCCGGTTCGTCAAGCAAAGCCAGTATTGAGCTGCTCTTTTCGGAGTCTCTTAATAGTTTGTCTATTTGCCTCATTTCAGCGGCGAATGAAGAGAGCCCCTTTTTAATATCTTGGTAATCACCGCTTAAAAAATGAATCTGATGAATTGGAATAACCTCTGCACATTGTGCAGGCACTCCAAGACCAAATTGAAACATTAACTGTGATAAAGCTAGTGTTCTTAATGTTACACTCTTCCCTCCCATATTTGCTCCCACAAGTAATGTAGGAGTTCCTTTTCTTATCATTAAGCTTACTGGCTGATAAACCATCCCTTTATGTCCAAGTAATTCAGATATCTCCGGATTGAACATTTCAGTATAGCTTGTCTCTTTTTCTGAAATTTCAGGTATGACTAAATGCCACTTTATGAATAAGTTGGCCTTTGCAAGCAAAATATCCGCCTCTGCCAGAGAGTGCATCGCATCATTTAGATCATTAACAAATGGTATTAATCTGACAGAAAGATCTCTTCTTACTTCATCTTCAATTAAGGCACATTGACTGTACAACTCTTCGGAAAAGGCTGAAGAGGCTTTAATCTCTCTTCTTATTTCTGAAAGTCTGGAGTCATAAGAGTCATAAATATAGAATGATGGAACTCTGAAAGATTCCGGATCCAACAAATCTACAACAGGTTCCAAAACAGGAAGTCCCGGGAGAGATTGTGATATTTCTTTAAGAATAGGTCTTACTCTTTCAGAAATCATAGCAAGATTCTTGATCTCATAAAGCTCTATGTCGTCAGGGACTTTGCCGGCAGATATTGATGACAGCGTGTTTCTAATATCTCTCAGCCCAGTAAGTACGCTCTTTGCAATCTCAGCTCTATTACAAATATTATTGTCTCTCAGAGCATTTACAGCATCTTCAAGCTGCCTGTAAAGCAATGCTATTTTATATGAAGCTACAGGCATCTCCCTTTCTAGCAAAAGATGACCAGAGAGAGGAGATGAGAGTTGCAAAGATGCAAACACCTCTCTCATCCCGCATGGCATTTCAAAATAACTCCTAAGCTTCATCATTTATTCTTCTAATATCGTAAACCGGAAGATCAAGTGTTTCCGATAATTTATTGCACAATCTCTTTGAATCCAGAATGTAACCCTCAGGGGATACAGGATTGGCACAAACAGCAATTAACCTGCTTTTGTCAAGCACTTTAATCTTCCCTCCGGCCCGTTGAAATGACGAAAATACCTGAGGGGAAATAAATGCTTTTGTAAAGTCTCTTATAATAAGCTCAATATCATTATCAAGACAAAGTGACCTAATATGATTAAGAAACCTGTCGGTAAGTGCTCCTGAAATAAAAACAGCACTTGCACCCTCAATGGCTTGAGGATGTATTGAAGAGAAGGAGAATACTCCCCCTTCAACAATTGAGTAAAGTTCTCCTTCAGAGTTTACTCCCCAAATGCCCCTTTCCGGTATTGATCCACAATCATTCAATAAAGTGGTTTTTTCCAGTTTTATGAGGGAGACCATATGTGATGTTCTGAATACCAGATTATCAATATTTGCAGAGAGTGCTGCTCCTGTTGCAAGGAGAAGAGCTTCTGTTACAGCTGGTGAGGCTATACTTACTCTGGAAAGAGCTCCGTCTATAATTGTAAGATTAGCTCCGTAAATTTTAGATGCTCTCTCAATCCACCTTTTTAGAGATTGAGTGGTGGGATGACCAGAGAGTTGACTCTTTCCACCTGTAATAGCCCTTGCTGTGACAACTCTTCCAAGCGAAGTCTTTCTGTTAGATATCTCCAGAAGTTCTGAGATTAACTGGCGCTCTCTGTAGTGCTTTTCGCTGGTGGCAAAGAGAGTTCCCTCCCTTAGAAAAATTTCCGGTTTTGAAGTACCTGTAACCTGATCTACACCTTCACCGTCTATTCCGGCGGAGCTAACAGCTACTGTATATCCCTCCGCAGGAAGACGGTTAAGAATGTAGTTAAGACACTCGGTTTTTCCGGTGTTTTTTCCGAGACCAACCACAGAGATGCTTCTGTAGCTCATAATCTCCTGAACAAAAGGCATATCCTTAATTATTGTGAGACCTCTCTTTTCTTAGTAAATGGGCAGGTTCAATGGATAATCTATCTCCTTTATGTAGTGAAGCAACCCCATCGGCAGGTATATTTGCCTTGCAATCATCACATTCACAATTATTTTTATACTCTTCAGGTTCTGAGTAAGTCGTAATTACACCCTCAAAATTTCTGAGTATTATCTTCCCGGGTGATTGCGAAATTATGTAGGTAGGCATGACAGGAGTCTTACCTCCTCCTCCGGGTGCATCAACAACAAATGTCGGTACTGCATACCCGGAAGTGTGACCTCTCAGCCCCTCAATTATCTCAATCCCTTTAGAGACTGGTGTTCTAAAGTGCTCAAGTCCCATAGATAGGTCACACTGGTAAATATAGTAAGGTCTAACCCTCATTTTCACCAACCCATGAACAAGTCTCTTCATTATATTGACACAATCGTTTACTCCTCTCAACAGCACAGATTGATTTCCCAGGGGTATTCCTGCGTTTGCCATTCTCTCACAAGCAGCAATTGATTCAGGAGTTATTTCATTCGGATGGTTGAAGTGAGTGTTAAGCCAAATTGGATGATACTGCTTTAGCATATCAACCAGATTGACAGTAATCCGCTGAGGGCAAACTACAGGAACACGTGAACCTATACGAATAATCTCAACATGAGGAATTGCCCTCAATCGTTTAATAATGGATTCAAGTTTTGCATCAGATACCATAAGTGCATCTCCCCCGGATAGCAATACATCTCTCACTTGTGGAGTGGCGGCTATGTAGTCAATGGCCTTTTGGATATAATCGGCAGGGGCTTCATCATCCTTTTGCCCTGCAAATCTTCTTCTTGTACAGTGTCTGCAGTACATTGAGCACATGTCTGTTATAAGTAACAGAACTCTGTCAGGGTATCTGTGTGTCAATCCTTTTACAGGTGAGTCCTCATCTTCATGAAGAGGATCCAGCAGGTCAACCGGAGATATATGAGTTTCCGAGCCTGTAGGAATGGCCTGTTTTCTTACCGGGTCATTCGGGTTGTCCGGATCAATCAAAGTCAGGTAATATGGAGTAATAGCCATTCTCAGTGTCTGAAGAGATTTGCTAACACCCTCCTCCTCCTCTTTTGTAAGAGGAATAATTTTTTTGAGATCATCAAGGGTCTCTACTCTATTTTTTACTTGCCATTTCCAGTCATTCCACTGTTCGTCGGTAACCTCCGGAAATAACGTTTTCCTTCTGCTTTCTGCCATATTATTAAATATAAAGTTTTTCAAATAACTCTCTTATTGGTTTAGACTCTCTTATAATGTTAAGAGTTAAGTTTGCATGCCCTTTAGCGAAACCGTTTCCAACAATAAGATTAATATCCTTCCCAACGCCTTCGGCACCAAGCGCCGCCTTTGTAAAGCTTGTAGCCATTGAGAAAAAGTAAACGCTTCCCTGTCCCTTAGTAATTAAAATAGAGGTCATCTCTGTTGAGGGAACATTGACATTATTTACAGTTACATCGCATCCCCTTCCACCTGTAATTGCCATTACCTTGTTATACACATCCATTACATTTGTAGCATCTGCTACAATTACATCGGTTGCTAGTCCAAGATCCTCTATTCTCTTTGCGTTCTCTTTTGAATATTCCACCACTATCACCTTGCCTGAAGATCCTGCATTCTGCATAGCCTGATAGCAGCAAAGTATTCCAGACTTTCCACCTCCACCCAATATGCAGACAATATCTCCCTCTGTAACAAGTCTGTCAACCTGAGCAGGAGCACCTGCTACATCAAGAACAGCTAGGGCCAGTTTTTCAGGAATGTCGTCAGGCAAAACGGCAAAGAGACCGCTCTCAAAGAGAATGGCCTCTGCCTCAACATCAATCTGATCTGAATCAGGTGTCAATTTTTTTATCTGTTTTATCTTAAGAGGAGTCAGCGAAAGAGAGACAAGAGTTGCAATTTTGTCACCTACCTTTAGTCTGTTTGATGGGAATGCAGATCCAATCTCCTTTACTGTTCCTATCAACATACCTCCGGAACCTGTGACAGGGTTCTGCATTTTTCCCCTTTCACTTACAATTGACAAAATCATTTGCTCCATTTTTGAGGCGTCACCGCCGCAAGCCTTCTTTATTTGAGTATATGACGCTGAGTCAATATTTAAAGTTGAAACCTCAATCAATACCTCATTGTCATACACACTCATTGAGTTGTCAAGACGATAGGCCGGCTGAGGCAATGTTCCTGCCGGCTCTAACACCCTGTGCGTACCATATCTGCACCCTTTTTTCATCTACTGTTTTATGCGTATAGTTCTTCAAATACTTTTCTTAGCTTATCAGACTCTCTGAGGAGTTGAAGAGTAATCTCCGCATGACCTCTAGTGTACCCATTACCCACGATCATTGTCACATCACTTCCGACACCTTCAGCACCAAGAGCGGCTTTGGTAAAGCTTGTTGCCATTGAGAAGAAATATACCAATCCTGTATCTTTTGTGCACAGGATACTAGTCATTTCTGTATCTGTAATATTAACGTTATTTATTGTTACATCGCACATTGCTCCGCCTGTAAGTTCCTCTATCTTCTCAAGTACCGGTACAGGTTGAGTTGCATCAGCAGAGAAAACATGGTCACAGAAGCCTAAATCCATAAGCCTTTTTGTACTCCTCTCGCTATGGCATAGTCCAATTACCTTACCTGTTACGCCGGCTCTCTTCTTGGCCTCATAACAACAAAGCATACCAGACTTTCCTCCGGCTCCAATAATCAGTACTGTGTCACCGGGTTTAACCAGCTTTGCAGTCTGAGCGGGTGCTCCGGCCACGTCTAATGCAGAGAGCGCTAAATTTGCAGGCATATCATCAGGAATCTTTGCATAGATTCCGCTTTCAAACAGAATTGCCTTACCATCAATATCAACCTGATCAATATCAGGACGAATATCTTTTATTTTGTCAATTCTTAGAGGAGTCAAAGAGAGGGAGACAAGAGTTGCAATTTTATCACCTACCTTAAGATCTGTTTTGCCTATTAATGCATCACCAATCTTCTCCACAGTACCAAGCAACATACCGCCAGATCCTGTAACCGGATTTCTGTGCTTACCCTGTTTCTCTACAATTCCAAGCATTATTTCTGCAATTTTCGCCTTATCACCTCCAGCCTGTTCTTCAATTTGAGTGAAGCTCGCAGAATCAATATTAAGAGTTTGAACATCTATGAGAATCTCATTGTCATAGATCTCATCCATATTGTTGTCAATCTTATTTGCCGGTTGTGGAAGAACACCCTTAGGTTCAATTACTCTGTGTACACCGTATTTATTACCTTTTTTCATATGATTTGTTGTTTAGATTCAATAATTATCTTGGTTTAAGGCCTAGTATTTCACGTGCCTCAGCCGGGGTTGCAATATCTCTTCCCAGCTCTTTTGCCATTCTTACGACCTTCTCTACTAGTTCTCCGTTTGATTTGGCAAGAACTCCTTTGGATATAAACACATTATCCTCAAATCCAACTCTTACATGGCCACCATCAATAATTGCTGCTGCCGCAAGAGGGAATTCAAATCGGCCAATTCCTGCAACTGTATAGGTAGCATCATGAGGAATAGAGCCTCTTAGGAACACGAAATCTCTTAACTCACCGCTGATTCCTCCATTGACACCCATTACAAAATCAAAATGCATAGGTTTTTGTATGAAGCCCTTCTTATGAAGCCTCAGCGCCATGTCAATCATACTTTTATCAAAAACCTCAAGTTCTGGCTTTATACCCCTTTCTATCATTCTCTGACCAAAATACTTTATGGTATTCTCAGTATTCATAAATACCTCATCTCCGCCGAAATTAAGAGTCCCGCAGTCAAGGGTAGCCATTTCCGGATTTAATTCAGTAGGCTGAAGCCTCTCATCATCTGTCATACCTACAGCACCCCCGGTTGATGGCTGGATTATCACATCTGGACAAACCTTATAAATGGCGTCCATTACCTCTTTGAATCTGTTTTTATCCTGAGTTGGTGTCCCATCATCATACCTGACGTGCAGATGGATTATAGAGGCACCTGCATCATACGCACTTTTAGCCTCTCTTACACACTCTTCAACTGTATATGGAACAGCCGGATTGTGCTCTTTTAACACCTCTGCGCCACATATGGCAGCTGTAATAATAAGTTTATCCATGTCTGTATTAATTATTTGTTATTTCTTTGACACTGCTTTGGAGTTACACAGGTACCACTGGCTTTGCAAACAATTATTGGTTCTGCAAGTATATCTGCAGCTGAAGGTGAAATATCAGCTCTTGGAACGATAACTTTTTTTGCAACAAAATTCATTTTTCTGGATGTGTTTCCCTCTGAGACAATCTCACCAGTAGCCTCAATGTAATCACCGGCATAAACAGGTGCAAGAAATTCAACATTGTCATAAGCCTTGAATAAACCCTCGTCACCATCTCTTAAGATGAGAAGTTCTGTGGCTACATCTCCGAAAAGTTGCAGCATCTTTGCTCCGTCAACCAGATTGCCACCATAGTGCGCATCATGAGAACTCATACGCACTCTTATCATTGCACTCTTAACCATAATTTATTATTTTTTGATATTACAAATTTTGTCTACAAGAATTGCCGGCGTATGGACATTTTCCGGTTCAAAGGTACCGGTAGGAACAACCTCCTCCGTCTCTGCTATTACCATTTCAGAAGCCATAGCCACAATAGGATTGAAGTTTCTGGTTGTCCCCTTATAGTAGAGATTACCCGACATATCAGCCATTGAGGCACCTATAAACGAAATATCCCCCTTCAATGGTCTCTCAAGAATATATTTTTTCCCTTCAACTTCAACCAGTTGCTTACCATCTTGTACTACCGTTCCTAGACCGGTAGGAGTCAGGACTCCACCAAGTCCTGCGCCATATGCCCTGATTCTTTCTATTAATGTTCCCTGAGGAGAGAATTCAACAATAAGTTCTCCTGCATTCATCTGGTCTATTGCCGCTGAATTTGAACCAATGTATGATGTTATGATCTTTTTAACCATTTTTTTAGCTATAAGCTTTCCAAGTCCCTTATCGGGGTATGCGGCATCATTTGCAATTATTGTCAAATCCTTAAGATCAGATTCAGCCAGAATATCCATAATTTTGTTAGGGCCTCCGTTTGTAAGAAATCCCCCTATTATTAATGTCATCCCGCTTTTAACCTTGGAAGCGGCCTCCTCTACAGAGATCAGTTTATCCATAAAAATTCTGTTTATTTAACTTTTTTCAAGCTATGTACAAATTACGCAAATTTATGAATTTTATTGGCTTTAAACAATACCTAACATTCAACAAAAAACCCTGCGTACAGCAGGGTTTGATTATAATTTATAAGTAATTAATTACAATTTTGTTCGTAACTAGCCATTATGAGAAACGGGATTTGCATAAATTGAGAGAAAAATCTCCTTAATCTCCTCCATATTTCCTTCAAAATCAGATGTTTTATAAGCAAGGTATTTCTCAAACTTTTCTCTTTCAGAGGGGGTATAGTTAGCTGTGTATTTATTAGTCTTATTCAGAATGTCATAAGCAATAAAGTTATTAGGCCAGAGATGAAAAGTAGAGTTAATCCTGCTATCCATAATTTCACCCAAAGCTTTAAAGCGCTCATTCTTTTCCATATTAACACAATCTGCCAGGTCATCACTAGTAACAACATTGCAGAAATTGAAGTGTATGCTTCCTTTAAACTGCATGATACCAGTAAGTATACTGTTAAGATCCTCACCTTCGCTCTTAATATACTTTTGTCTTCTGCTTATATATAGCTCTTTAGACTTCAGTATATCGCAGGGTTCAAACTCATATGATACAGAAACGGGTACTATTGAAAGCTCTGAAAAATCCTCTGCAAAGTTCCCTTTGCCACTCATGTCAAGCATCTTAAGTAGTCCTTGCTCAGTCATATCAACGCCATCCTTAGTCCGTCCGTTTCTCTGGGCAATCCACACAGAACTCTCTTCATTTGCAACCCTCTTTCTTATATATTCTGAAAGAAGTACTGAGGAGGCATACATCTCGCGTGCATTTGTGTTCCTTACAACCTTAATCATCTTATTTACCCTAGCAATATCCTCCAAAAGAGGGTCTGTAATAAGGTTGTCTCCAACAGCCATCTCAGAAGTACTCATTCCGGTCTCAAAAAGTATCATCTGAAGTATTGCAGAATCAAGCATAATGTCTCTGTGGTTAGAGATGAAAAGGTATCTCTTCCCCTTGTCAAGTGAATCAATTCCTGAATAAGTCAGATTCGTTGAGGTGTCTTCAAGGATTTTTTTCACGGCCACTCTCATCACTTTTGCCTGAAATTCAAAAACCCCTCCAACAGAAGCAATGAGGCTTCTTAAAACCGTAGAATCCTTGCCGGGAAAAAGAAAAGCCGATATCTTTTCAAGTACCGGATGTTCTGAGATTCTAGCCAGGGCTTCAACAGACTCTTGGTCGTTATAGGGTCTAATATCTGAATACTTATCCTCTGTCATTACGCTCTCTTTAGTTTAAACAAAGTTACTAAATATTAATCCTATTTAGCAAGTTTTATGCTAAGCCGATGAATATGTGGAAAAAACATAAACCATATTAATGAAAAGATAGTCAAGGGAAGAAAAAGTGCACCTGAATATAATGCCATATATATTAAGTGAAGAAATGGAAGCACGGTCATCAAAGAGATAAAAAGAAAGGCACCAAACACAATCCATCCGTACTTAAAGTTTATGAATAGTCCGGAAATCATTGAAAATAAAAATGGTATAAACAGGAAAAAATTCTCTCCAGAAAAGATCAGGAATATTCCAGAGAAAAACATGCAGAGTATCTCTGCTGAAATATGAAATTCAACGTATGATACCCTTCTATTATAAGATAACACCGAATAAGCAATTGATATAAAAATGATTGTGGCAGCAAAAGCAAGAATGGCCAGCAAGTTGTCAAATTTGATATGTGCTAACCCAATTAACTTATAATCAACTCCGTTAATTAATGATAAAATAAACGAAAGCGCAAATGTGAAAAATGAGATTAAAATAAGGACACTAAGCATCGTTGCCATTGTGCGCACTAGTCTATTTAAGCTTAGTCCACCGGATTTTCTCAACCATATAACTTTAAACAAAAGTAAAAAAGCAAACGATATATTCAAAAGAAAATAGCCCCATCTTGAGAATGTAAAAAGTCCTGCAAAGGGTATGGTAAAATAGACAAGGTCTCTGTTAGCAAACAAATATTTGTTATCTGAGTATTTAGAATTTACAAGGTACTCTTCAATTATTGGAGCAATCTGAACCCCGTAATGCTGTAAAGAGGACAGGGATATATTCTCATAATTGTCAAGTTCAGTATGATAATAATCAAGATTGTCAATAACAGCGAAATTCATTCCCGGATAATCATCCTTTATCAAAGAGAAATCTGTATAATTTGGCAAGATTCCATATACAAAAGATGAAAGTGAATATCCAGACGGGTGGGAACTTTTAGAAAAAAGTTTCACAAGCTCTTTGTTCCCCGGCGATGTTTCAAAAAGGACAGCAGGCCCTTTAACACCTCTGGCCTCAATATTGATTATTAATCCTACATCCTTAAAAAAGTCTCCTCTATTCTTCAGTGCTGCCTTTATTCCATATAAATTTTTCTCCTCTCCGTCAGTGAATAAAATCTTAAGACCCTGAGACCAGTACTCATGATATTTCAGAGAATTTGCTGCAAGCTCTATAATGGATGCCAGACCATACCCGTCATCAGCCGCACCAAGCGAATAGTGAACCTTTCCATTAACAGTATAAGCATGCCTGGAATCAAGATGTGCCATAAGCAACAAATAGCTCCCATTAAGCGAGTCATTGTCAACTGGAGGTAAATAAGCATAAATATTGCCAATAGTATCGTAAAACTCAATTTCAGTTCTGAAGCCTGCCTCATCAAGCCTTGTTTTAAGATAGTCCCTTACCCTGTCTCTGGCCTCTGGATGATCAAGAGAGTGAGGCTCAATGCTAATCTCTTTAATATCATCAGCTGCGCGCTTAGCCGAGAAATTGAGCGACTCTCTGTTTTGAGGCTCAGGCAACCAGGCATAGAGAAGTGTTGCAAAAATTGTAAAAGCCGTTATTATCGCAAATGCAACAGCCCTCTTTATTGAGATCATGTCAGATTGTACCTGTTATAAATATTCTTACCATCAGGAGTATATGCAAAAGCAATCTCCTCTCTGTATCTCTCCTCAACTTTACCCCTTACCATCTTCATAGTGGAGTTAATCATTCTGTTTTGTTCACTAAATGGCTCAGATGTAAATATGAATGCAGCCGGAAGCCATCTTTCCGGAAACATTCCGGCATAGATACCTCTTCCTTTATACTTCTCTATTTCATCCCATACTGCTTTAACCAAGTCCTTCCCATCTAATCCCGCACCCCGGTCAGGAGTAATAATAGCTATTGTATAGGGGGACTGGTTATTGTAGAGCATAACCTGCTGTATGATTCTGGACTGAGATACCAGCATCTCCTCAATCTCCTCTGGTGCATATTTCTCACCATCGGAACCAATCAAAAGACTTTTGAACCTGCCTTTAACATATAAAAAACCCTCTTTTGTCATATATCCCATATCCCCAGTGTACAACCATCCATTTTTGATTGTCTCGTTTGTAGCCTTCTGATTCTTCCAATAACCCGCCATAACATTCTCACCCTTAACAACTATTTCACCTGGCACTCCTAATGGAAGCTCAACTCCCTCTGAATCTAATATTCTAATTTCCAATGGCTTTACCAATATTCCTGAGGAGCCAAGTTTATGTTTGTCTGGAGTATTAGTGGAGATTACAGGGGTTGCTTCTGAGAGCCCGTATCCCTGATACATAGGGATGCCGATAGCGTAATAAAATCTTTGAAGCTCCTTGTCCAGAAGGGCTCCTCCTCCTACAAAGAAATCCAGTTCACCGCCCATTGCCAGTCTAACTTTTGAGAAAAGGATTTTGTCAAAGAGCGACTTAAGGGGATACAACAAAAGTCTCCATCCCCGGCCTCTGTCCCACCCCTCTCCATTGTATATGTAGGCTAGTTTAAGTGCAAAATTGTAAAGTTTCCATGTGGCCTTCCCTTTTGACTTTACGGAGTTTTCTATGTTCTTTCTGAAACTTTTCGCCAGTGCAGGCACAGACAATATTATATTTGGCTTGACCTCCTGAATATTCTGAGGAATATTCTTCAATGTCTCCATTGCTGTTCTTCCTTGCTGTACTGTAGCAACAATCGCTCCTCTGGCTATCATTATATAAAAACCGACTACGTGTGCAAAACAGTGATCCAGAGGCAATATGATAAAATTCTTGTATCCCTCCGGAATGGTCATGCATGTCAGTGACTGCTCTACATTTGCTGTATAGTTTCTGTGTGTTAAAACAACCCCCTTAGGGTCTGCGGTAGTGCCTGATGTATAAGTAATTGTTGCAATATCATCATTTCTTATACTTTTTCCGATATTAAGAAAATCTGAATAATTGTCTTTCAAATAACTCTTTCCCTCCTCTATGATATTCTCAGAGCTAACTTCGCCACTCTCCAGAGGGTTTACGGGATCAAAGACAATAACTGTTTTTAACAACGGCAATTTATCTTTGATGGCCCTTATTTTTGGCAATTGCCTCTCTGAGACCATTATCAAAACGACATCTGCGTGGATAAGTCTGAAGGTAAGGTCCGAACTCTCCTCCAGTTTAACAGAGAGAGGAACGTTTATCCCACCTGCATAAAATATGGCCAACTCTCCAATGATCCACATATTGCACCCCTCAGCAAGAATTGAAGCATTCTCCCCCTTTTTAAAACCAAGTGAACAAAGGCCTGCGCCAAATTGTTGTGCAAGCAATCTGGTCTTTGAATATGATGTGGGGCGAAATTCACCATCCTTTTTCTCAAGAAGAAATGGTTTCTCTGAGTATTTGGCTACGGACTCTTCAAAAAGGTCCAGAAGGGTTCTTTTATGAATGTTGCTTGCTTCGTTTTTCATAGCAGTGTTTTTATGCAAATTTAAAAATTAATGTCCAAGATTTGTTCACCATATCTTAAGTTGTTGTCCGGAAAGGGTATAGAATGGAACTATACTCTATCTTCAGATCTTTTGTCTAAGGCAAAAAAAGAGGATAAACTCATTTTTTTGCATATAGGGTACTTGAGTAACGTCAAGGTCAGAGAGGGCTCAGTAAGATTATTCTCAGACAGTGAAGTCTCATCAAAACTCAATGACAACTTCATATGCATAGCTGAAGATAAAGACGATAATCCTGAGTCTTTCCTTGTCGCGTTAGATATGCTCTTATTGAATAACGACTACTCATACGGGCCAATGAACCTTTTTATAATGCCGGACAGAAGGCCGATACTTTGTACTTCTGAGACAGATCCAAAAGAGTTCATCAATGTAATAAATAAAATTCTCCAGGCAAAATTAACCAAGAGAGAGCTGTTGGATAAATTGGCAAATGAGCTCTCGCACAGGACAAAACTGTCAGGAGTAATAACAGATATTGCAGAAGAGCCCAGGGATGAATTGGAGACACTTCGTAAATATGTAAAGAACTGGCACAATATTATGTTTCATTCAGATTTTTTGGAGAATCTGAGACCATATACACCAAATCCCGGTAGCTTAATTACAATTATAGAATATTTAAGGCACTTTCCAGATAAGGAGATAAAGGATTCCATGCTCTCTCTCCTTGAAGATCTGCAGTTTTCTCCTCTATTTGACCCTATTGACGGTGGGTTTTTCAGGCAGGCAGCTGATTATACATGTTCAAACCCCTTGTATGAAAAGAGCTTAGAAGACAACAGTCAGTATATCGTACTTTACTCAACCGCATGGGAACTATTCAGAAAAGAGTCATTCAGAGAGACTGCAATGCAAACATACAGCTTCATTTTAAATGAAATGTCCAGTCATTCAGGTGGCTATTTCAGCAATACAACAATATCAGAAGATCCTTCAACTGCTGTTTACTTTTCATGCTCAATAAAAGAGTTACAGATTATGTTTCCTGAGCGATATCAGGAGATATCAGTTGCACTGGGTTTGGACACTCGGAAAGAGATAAATGCAAAGCAGATACCCGTTAGAAACAGCGACACATATCACATAATAAACAGAGAGGAACTAGATAGTCTAAAAGAGAGGAGAAAGGAGCACAGGGGCTACATTAAAGACACCAGAATCATTACATCATATAACTCACAGCTGGCAAAATCACTTGCAATTGCATCTGTTGCATTGGATAATGAAGAGATGCTTGAGGAAGCCTCTACCCTCTTTGAATATATCCTGAATAACAATATCAATGCTAAGGGCAGACTATTGAGATACACCTGCTGTGCTAATGGATGCCGGTTTGGATTCCTCTCTGATTATGCAGGATTTACCGATGCTGCTGTTACCATGTATAAAGTTACAGGAAAGAGAGAGTACAGAGATATAGCCACAACATATCTTGACTTTATAATTGACAACTTCTACAAGCCAGAGAACGGTATGTTCAGCAAATCAGAGAAGGGAGCTGAAGTTCCTGTCGTTCCATTTAAAAGAGAGTCAAATATTGATCTGATTAAACCCTCTGCAAACTCTGTTATGGCAGGTGTAATGATAGAAATGTACAAGCTTACAAGCGAGAAAAGGTATTTAAATATTGCAAGTCAGCAGATTGGTAATATCCTGCCTTCAATCACCCGTTCCGGTCCCCTTCTATCAAGCTGGGCTCATAAACTAATGGAGTTTGGTTTGATTTCTGAAAAGTAAGGAGCTGTCTCCATAACTTAGAAATCTGAAATTGTTATTTAAAGCATAATTGTAAATCTCTCTCCAGGATTTGCCTACAAATGATGCAATTAATAAAAGGAGTGTGCTTGACGGCTGATGGAAGTTTGTAATCAATGCGTCAATAATTTTGAATTTATAGCCTGGTACAATAATTATCCTTGTTTTTGCCTCAAATGAATCAATCTTCCTTCTCTCCATCCATTCGCATATAGATTTAATAGCCATTAAAGGTGACAATTGAAAATCAGCACCATAAGGTTCCCATTGCTCAACATCCTTAACTTCATTCTCACCTCTGTTGAGTTTTATACCTATATAATATAGGCTCTCTAATGTTCTCGCAGATGTAGTCCCAACTGATACTATGGTTTTCCGTTCCATACACTCAATCAGACTTCTTAAAAAAGACAAAGAGACAGAAAATGGTTCTGAGTGCATAGGATGATCTTTAATAAGTTCGCTTTTTACAGGCCTGAATGTACCAGTACCTACATGAAGAGAGAGTTCTTCCCTGATAATACCCTTTTTATCAATAGATTCAAGCACACTATTAGTAAAATGGAGCCCAGCAGTTGGAGCTGCTACCGAACCTCTGTATTTAGCATAAAGAGTTTGGTATCTATCCCTGTCAGACTCCTCAGACTCTCTGTTTAGATAAGGAGGGATGGGTACTTTACCGCACATCTCCATAATTTGCGCAAAGGAGTAACCACCCTCCCAGGTAAATTTGACAACAGAGGTTTCACCATCAATTGAGACCCTGGTTGCAGTTAGGTTGCACAACTCCAGAAGAGAATTTCCTGAGTGATCAAACTTCACATCGTCACTCTTCCATTTCTTACTATTGCCGACAATGCATCGCCAAGTTGTCTCCCCGGTTGTCTCAAAAGATCTTGCATAATCAGGAGGAGAGAGTGGTTCAATGCAAAATATTTCCAAATGAGCTCCGCTCTCTTTTTTAAAAAAGAGTCTAGCCGGTACAACTCTGGTATTGTTAAAAACCATCATTGAATCAGAAGGGATAAAGTCGGCCAGATTAGAAAATTTTGACTCAAAAATTTTATTGTCTTGAAAAATTAAAATTTTGGAATCATCTCTTGAGGGTAGAGGATATTTGGCAATTTTTTCCTCAGGCAAAATATAGGTATAGTCTTTAATCTTGATTTCAGGCTCCACAATCAATTATTTTTTGCAAAGCTATACAATTCTAGGTTTACTGGGAAATAACGGAAATTTGATTTTTTGTTTACATTTGTAGTTCACTTATATAAACACAGCTCAAGCATAGTGTAACCATTTAGGAATTTATTTAGTTTAATTGATGACAATAGTATAAAGTCGTCATAGATAGTGCCTATTAGTCTTAATCTGGTTGCTTATTACATTGTTTATCAATTATTTATAGAAGTCATATAAAGTTTTATAACCTATTTAAACCTGAGTATTTTATAATTTTTAGGTATTTTTTGCAATTTCCCAGTCTAAGCGAATTTTAATGAATTTATATCCAGCTATTTACACCTCTTCATATCAATTTATAGTTAAACAAATGGATTAATAGTAGGAATTTACATAAGTGCTTATATTTAATTTGATTCCGGGATACTGCTTGTTTTAGTGATTACAGTTGTACCCAACAGGCAATGTAACTTTGTAAACAATTTTATTACTACATTTGTAATTATTATTGTTTACAATTATGAAGGGTCGTTTACAGCAATTTTTAGAGGTTGAGCAGCTCTCTCCGGCTAGATTATCTGAGATTATGGGAATACAAAGATCAGGACTCTCTCATATTTTATCTGGCAGAAATAAACCGGGTTTTGATTTTATTCAGAAATTGCTTGTAAAATTTCCTGCACTCAATGCAGAATGGCTGATAACAGGAAAGGGGAAGATGTACAAAGATCAAAACAGATCAGAAAAATTATTAGGCAGAGATGAGCCTAATATTGGCACATCAGACTTATTCGCAGATAATGAGGATGATAGAACACTTATTGACGAATCTGAACTCATTGAGAATCGCCTAAATTCTTCAACGATGGATAGTGGTGGGAAAAATCGCAGTTTAAAACGGGTTTTGTTGATATACTCTGACAACTCTTTTGAAGATATTACGCCCGGGAAAATTGTCTAGTCGGCGTTATAATTATATCTTTGTGCAAACTTTTGGAAATGTTCCGAATTTTCATCAAACCACTTCTATTTGCTTTTTCGCCTGAAACCGCCCACAATATTGTGGCAAGGCTGTTGCTGTTGCTCTCTTACATCCCTTTTTCAAGGCATATCATAAGACTTTTCTACAGATACTCCTCTCCTTCACTTGAGAGAGAGGTGATAGGCATAAAGTTTCCAAATCCTGTTGGTATGGCAGCCGGATTTGACAAGAATGGAGAGCTATACAATCAATTGTCTGATTTTGGTTTTGGTTTTATTGAAATTGGTTCAGTAACACCTGTTGAACAGCCTGGTAATTCAAAGCCGAGAGTTTTTAGAATTCCACAGGATAATGCTCTTATCAACAGAATGGGAATCAACAATAAGGGTGTGAAGAGCGTTGTTTCAAAACTCAAACAGAATAAGCCAAGAGTTATTATTGGAGGAAACATAAGCAAAAGTACTGCAAGCCGTAATGAGCAGGCACCATTGGATTACGAGAAGAGCTTTGCTCAGCTTTATGATTTTGTAGATTACTTTGTTGTCAATGTATCATGCCCAAATGTCAAGGGGTTAACTAAGCTTCAGGACATAACATCTCTTTCAGAAATCATTGACAAGCTGACACAGCTGCGAAAATACTTTGATGATTACCGCCCAATACTACTAAAGGTCTCACCAGACCTGACAGATGAGCAACTGGATGAGATTATTGAATTGATACTAGTTTCCGGGCTGGATGGCATAGTAGCCACTAATACAACAACATCCAGAAACAATTTAACAATTGAACCACAACAAATTGAGTCCATTGGAGACGGAGGACTCAGTGGAGCACCTCTTTATAGCAGGAGTCTGGAGATTATAAGATACATAAGCCGAAAAACAAGTGGGCAACTTCCAATTATTGGCGTGGGTGGAATTATGACGCCAAGGCAGGCAGAGGAGATGCTAAATGCAGGAGCAAGCCTTGTTCAAATATACACTGGTTTTATTTATAACGGCCCGGGCTTTGTAAGAAAAATTCTAAAACATTTAAGTAAAAAGTCATTATGCTGACTGCTTCTATTTGTACCATTGGCGATGAGATATTGATAGGCCAGATAGTGGACACAAATAAATCCTATATATCTTCAGCTCTAAACACAGCAGGAATAAAGGTAATATCCCACTTAACAACCGGTGACGATGAGAATTCAATTGAGAGTACTATTAATAGTGCCTTAAGTTCGTCTGACATTGTTATTGCGACAGGAGGACTTGGTCCTACAAAAGATGATATTACTAAGAGAGTACTGGCAAAAATTTCCGGGAATAGTGAAATGTTCTATGATTCCAAACAATTGGAAATAATTAAAAGCATTTGTCTTAAGAGAGAGGTGTTGCTATCTGATCTAAACAAAGATCAGGCCCTCGTTCCAGTAAACTGCACTGTATTTCAGAATAGTTTCGGCACCGCTCCAGCCATGAAATTCATTATTGGAGATAAGCTCTTATATTCTCTTCCAGGAGTGCCATATGAGATGCAGCATCTTATGGAGCTGGTAATCAAAGATATTGAAACTCTTGGAAGATGTGAAAAAATAATACATCACTCTTTTAACTCGTATGGAATTCCAGAATCTGAGTTGGCCCAAAAACTTTCAGAGTGGGAGGATAATCTCCCCAAAGGGTTTAAACTGGCATACCTTCCCAATCCGGCAAAAGGGGTGAAACTAAGGCTCTCGGTCTATGATGGAGAGGAGTTATCAAATAAAGAGACCATTAAAGGGCTATTTAATGAGCTTAAAGGTATTCTTGGTAATAGTCTGTACGGAGAGGGGGAAGATACCTTAGAATCTGTCGTTTCAAAGGCTCTGGCAGAGAGAGGAGAGACTCTTTCAGTTGCCGAATCCTGTACAGGAGGTAATATTGGAAGAATATTCACATCAATACCCGGATCATCATCTCTATTTAAAGGTGGCATAACTGCATACGATAATTCTGCTAAAACAGATATTTTAGGGGTTGACCCGGGAATAATTGAGAAATTCGGAGCTGTTAGTGAAGAGTGCGTAGTAGCAATGGCCATTTCAGTTAAAAAGATGTTCAAAACAGACTGGTCAATATCAACATCCGGAATAGCCGGACCAGACGGGGGTACGGATGAGAAACCTTTAGGTACACTGTGGATAGCTGTATCCGGCCCCAATGTCCTGGTTACAAAAAAGTCCGTATATTTTGGAGATCGTGAAAGAAATATCACAAGGTTTTCATCAGGAGCAGTTGATTTCTTAAGAAAAACAATGGGGGTAGAATTAAATTTTATAAATGTATAATTGTTTTATTTACAACATATTTAACTCTATTGTTTATTTCTAACAGTATTTATTACATAATTATTAAATACCCTAATTATGAAATACATAATTATATTTTTAACAGCTTTAATTATGGTGGCTTCTTGTAAAGAAAAAAGAGCAGATAATATTCTTGGAGTAATAAAAGAGATTGACTCTCTTTTTAAACTTCAATACCCAGATGACCAACCCGGCGCCTCTGTAATGATATTAGTTGATGACTCAATAATTTTCAGCAAAGGTTATGGAGTGGCAGATATGGAAAGCGGGATTACAGCTGATGAAAACACCTTTTACAACATAGCATCTGTATCAAAGCAGTTTTCAGCAATTGCTCTTTTAATGCTTGAGGAGGAGGGTAAACTCTCACTTGATGACAATCTAAAAAAGTGGTTTCCACATTTTAAGGCAGATTTTTTTGACAAAATTACATTGAGGCATCTTCTTTCACATACATCCGGGATACCCGACTCAAGGGACAGAAGTAACAGAGAGTTCGTTACCAAGGCTACCGATGTTGAGTCCTACTCATATATAGCAGAGTTGACTCAATTAAATTTTGAACCTGGAACACGCTATGAGTATATGAATCCTACATTTCAGCTTATGTACACAATCGTAGAGAAGGCTTCAGGAATGCAATTTGAGGATTTTATGAGAGAACGAATTTTCAGCCCATCCGGAATGGAGGAAACTCTATACTTCCAGGAGGGAAGAGCTATCCCAAGAATGGCCAGAGGATATCTTTACAATAATGAAGCCGGTGTGTATAACGAATTTGACTATGGTGAAGAGAGTTTCTTTGCCACAAAAGCTGATGGTGGAATATATACCTCAGTAATGGAATTTATTAAATGGGAGATGGCACTAAGGGAGAACCTGCTTGTTTCAGAGGGTGTGTTAAAAAATGCACATTCAGCAAAAATAGATATTCTTGACATGCCTGGTCATTATTACGGATATGGATGGTTTATTGAAAAAAGAGCTGGCTTCCCTGATAAAATATATCATACAGGAGATAATGGAGGATTTCAAATTTATGCAGCAAGATATCCTGATCAAAAAATTCTGATTCTAATCTTTTCTAACAGGAATGACAGAGACAGGGAGGGAAATGCCGCTAAAGTTGACTCAATTCTTAAAAAAGGTGGACTAATCTAGCCTACTCCTTTCTATCAATTAAAGACACACTTGCCTGAGCAAGAGGCATAACGGTTACATCGCTAATATTGACATGTGCAGGGGCTAATGCCACAAATTTTATAACATCAGCAATATCCTTGGCTGAAAGAGGTTGAAAACCCTTATAAACTGCTACGGCTCTATTAGTATCTCCTTTAAATCTAACCATTGAGAATTCTGTCTCAACAGCTCCCGGGCAGACTTGGGATACTTTTATATTGTGCTTGTAAAGATCCATCATCATTCCTCTGGAAAGTGCATCTACAGCATGTTTGGTTGCGCAGTATACATTTCCGTTTGGATATACATCCTTGCCTGCAATTGACCCTATATTAATGATGTGTCCCCCACCCCTTTTTATCATAAAATTGGAGACAATTTTTGTAATATAAAGTAAACCCTTAATATTGGTGTCAATCATTCTCTCCCAATCATCCAGAACACCCTGATTTATTGGGTTTAAACCAACTGCCAACCCTGCATTATTTATAAGAAGATCAATCTCTGACCAGGTTGATGGCAATGCTCCCAGATAGTGCTCTACCTGTTGGATTTCTCTTACATCAAAACTCAGAGGAAGCACCTTTACATGATGCTCTTTTTCAATTCTTTTTGCAATTTTTGTCAATTGAGCAAGCCTTCTGCCCGTAATAATAAGATCATATCCTGCTTCAGCTAATACAACAGCTGCAGCCTCTCCAATGCCGGAAGTGGCGCCTGTAATAAGTGCAATTTTACCCATATCTATTCAAGCAATCTAAGAAAATTTTCACCCAGAATAAGTTTGACAGAATCCTCTGAATAACCTCTTTCTAAAAGTTCTTCAGTAATTACAACTAATTTGTCAACACTCTCCACCCCCTCAGGTGCAACCTCAATGCCGTCAAAATCTGTTCCTATCCCGACATGTTGTACTCCGACAAGTTTAACTATGTGGTCTATGTGGTCCACAACCTGTTTATAAGAGGGCCTCTTAAGTGCAAACATCTCTCTTTTAGCTTGTTCATACTCGTCAATATATTTGACCGGATCCTCCTTCCACCTCTTTTCGGCCTCTTCAAATGCATCGCACAGTGGCCAGAATTTCTCTGCATATTCACTGTCTAAAAAAGGCGGATAGAAGTTTATCTGGACAACGCCTCCTGTAGAGGCAATATCCTTTATCATATCGTCTGTAAGGTTTCTTGGGTGGTTGGCTATTGCTCTGCAACATGAGTGTGTTGCAACCACTGGTCCCTTTGAGAGTTTTATTACATCTTTGAAAGAATCGTCTGAAATATGAGAGACGTCAATCAGCATGCCAAGTCTGTTCATCTCCTTTACAACCTCCTCTCCGAATGGACTCAAACCGTTCCATCTCTTCTCCTTTGTTGCACAAGAGTCACAAATTTCATTATTGCCGGCATGAGTAAGTGTCATATATCTCACACCCATATCGTAGAACAGTCTTAACAGACTTAAATCCTTCTGAATAGGGAGGCCATTCTCCATTCCCAAGAAAATTGAAAGCACTCCAGACTCAAAGTTATCTCTTGCATCCTGAGCATCAAGAGCAACGGCAGCTTTACCATTACTTGCCTCTACCGCATCGTATGTGCGGGCTATCATTTGCAATGCTCTTCTGGTTGCAGTATCCGGTTCTATTGTGTTAGGGGTATATATGGCAAAGAAGGCAGCGTTAAGGCCACCCTCTTCCATTCTTATAAAATCAAAATGTCCCTCCTCTCCTCTTATGTTTATGTCATAACCGGCTAATAGCCTGATTGGTGTATCACAATGAGAATCAAGAACAAATAACTTTTTATGGAGATCTTTACCTTTCATACTATCTTTTTGGAAATTTTGATAAAGATAGCAAAAAGTTCAGCCACTCCTATCTTGCCTCTCCAATTCTTTTAATTGATCCCTGAGAGCTTGTTTCAACTTTTTTCATAACAGGGCTGCCTAAGTATCTTACAACCGAGCCTCCGGAGATCTCTGCAGAGATACTGCCAGTCACTTTTGTCCTTATGTTGCTTACTCCACTAGCCTCTATCTCAACATCTTTCACCTCAAAATTTTCAGCATCAAGTACAGAGGCTCCAGAGGCTTCAAATACAGCATTAGATGCAGAGCCCTTCATTTTCATGTTAGTGGCACCTGAGACTGAAACATCTACTCTGGAACTCTTTCCGGAATATGCCATAACTGACGCTCCGCTTCCACCCAGCTTTACATCGGCTGCATCCTGTTCAATTGTTACATTAGAAGCTCCGGATATGTCATATTTTACGGTTTGGAAGTTTCCTGCTATCTCAAGTCTTGACGCTCCGCTGGCAACTATTGTTGCTGTTTCAGATTTTATATCAAGCCCCTTTGCTGAAACAGCTCCGCTAAAATCGCCTTTGAAGCTTTGTGGATTAAACTTACCTGAAGAAATAAGCTTTGCAGCACCGGACAAATTAATTCTCTCAAGCTGAGGAGTGGAGATATTTGCCTTTATGTATTTCATCTTTCTCTTCAGAGTAACAGGCATTTTGTCTGTATCAAGCTCCAGGTATAGCATCCCGTTCTTTACATTAACCTCAACATAGGGTAATAACTCTTTATCGGAGATAATTGCAACTGAATGAGAAACTCCTTTTGTTAAGGTAATGTCAAATACTCCTCCGGCATCAATACCAGTAAAAGAGGATACATTGTAGTTCTTTGTTACGTCCTGAGCAGATAGTGTAATAGTCAGGATTAAAGTCATCAATAGAGAACAGATCTTTTTCATCTTTTTATAATTTTAAATTTTACAATCATTTTAATATTAGATAATTATGCATAATTTCATTTTTATTCCACTAAGGATTTTACATATGTTTCCAACCTTTCGGCACCCTCTAACTTATTATTGTAATAGCCCTTTACAATCTCTCTTCTCTCTTTTCTGCTGATAGAGTTTGGAAGTTGCTGAACAAGTGGTATTGGATCTTCTGTCAGCTGTCTCAAAGTAGATTTTACATTGTACTGAGTCTCAGGATCAAGTGCATTTGCAAGTTTCTCAATTCTATCGCTTTGATTTTCCAGTAATTGGGTGAAATATTCACCAGATTCCATTTGAGAAAACCTCTGATTTACAAAAATTGGTATCGCCATTAAAATAACGACTACAGATGCAACTGCCATTCGTGCCCACTGGGGCATAATAATAAACTTAGTATGGGACTCTGTTTTCTGGTCTTTAAGTCTCTTCAGAAACCTCTCCTTATGTCCTGATCTCAATTCAGAAGTGTTGAATGACTCCCTATTTTCGTCAATAAAATTTCTTAAACTGTCCATCTTTATTCCTCCTTTTATTATCCTCTTCTCTTTTCCAACTCATCGATTAACCTTGCCTTACCTCTGATATACTGAGTTCTGACTGATACCTCTTTAACGCCAATAATCTGTGCTATTTCCTCGTAATCATATCCTTCAAACAATACTAACGAGAGAATAACTCTATATCCCTCAGCCAATGCCTGCAATGCCTCTTTTACCATACTTACTGTAACACCCTTGAATGAATACTCCTCGTAGCTATCACTCTCCTCTAATTCACCCTTAAGCTCTTCCCTCTTTAAAAGATTATCTTCAGATCGTCTCTTTCTTAACCTGTCAATAGACAAATTAATACATACCCTGGTGAGCCATGAATCTCTCTCTCTCTGAGAATCAAATTCCTCTCTTGCAAAATATTTAAGTAGTGTGTCGTGCATCACCTCTTCAGCCTCCATTGTGTTGTTAAGGATCCTTAAGCTTGTATAATACAGCTTTTTATGACATTCGTCGTAAATCTGTTCCTCTCTGGGAACACCCCTTTTTGAACTGCCAAAAATCCGATTCATTATATCTTCTTTCTGCTTATTAAACGAAATCACTTTTTGAATGTTGCATTATTTATATAATTTTAAGAAAAAAATATACATTTTGTATGAATAACTCAATCTATAATTTTAATCTTCCTGCAAACGAACCAGTTTTGCAGTACCTTCAAGGATCTCCGGAGAGGATAGCTCTTGAACAGGAGCTTAACAGACAAAGCAGTACAGTAGAAGAGATTCCTTTGATTATTGGTGGAGAGAGAATCTTTACCGGGAGTATCGGAAAGGTTGTTATGCCACATAAACACGGACATGTTATTGCCAGGTATCACAAAGCCGGAGAGAGAGAGATCAAAATGGCAGTTGAGGCAGCCAAAACTGCTCATGACAGCTGGAACTCTCAGCACTGGACAACAAGGGCATCAATAATGTTAAAAATTGCAGAACTCATTACCGTCAAATACAGGGCAAAGCTAAATGCAGCAACAATGTTGGGCCAAAGTAAAAATATTTATCAGTCTGAAATTGACGCAATATGTGAAACTGCAGATTTTCTCAGATTCAATGTCTATTTTGCATCTGAAATATACAAAACTCAACCTCTCTCATCGTTTAATCAGCTAAACAGAATGGAGTACAGAGCTCTTGAGGGTGTAGTCTTTGCTGTCAGTCCTTTCAATTTTACAGCAATTGCATCTAACCTCAATATGTCACCTGTTATGATGGGCAACACAACCGTATGGAAACCTGCAACAACATCTCTGCTATCTAACTACTACCTTATGGAGATATTCATGGAGGCAGGTGTTCCCGCAGGAGTTGTCAATTTTATTCCCGGAAGCGGAGCTCAGATTGGGTCTATTTTAACCTCTTCTCCGGATCTTGCCGGCATTCACTTTACAGGTTCAAACTCTACATTCAACTCACTTTGGAAAAGCGTGGCAAATAATCTGGAGAACTACAAATCTTATCCAAGACTTGTAGGAGAGACAGGAGGCAAAGATTTCATATTTGTGCTTCCAGGAGCTGACACAGACGAGGTTGCAGCCGGAGCATTTAGCGGAGCGTTTGAATACCAGGGTCAGAAATGCTCAGCTGCATCCAGAATGTATATTCCTGAATCACTTTGGGAAAGCATAAGAGATAAGATGACAGAATTCAGCAAGGTCGCAAAAATGGGTGCACCTACGGATCCAATGAACTTTGTCAATGCAGTTATAGATGAATCGGCGTTCAATGATATTGTCTCTTTCATAGATTATGCAAAAGGTTCTGAGAAAGCTGAAATCATATTTGGCGGTACATATGATAAGTCGGAAGGCTACTTCATCTCTCCAACAATGATTAAGACGAGTGATCCTCACTTCAAAACAATGGAGGAGGAGATATTCGGGCCTGTAATAACTGCTTATGTATATAAGGACTCAGATGTTGAAGAGACTCTGGACATGTGCAATAATACCTCACCTTACGGATTGACCGGAGCCGTATTTGGAAAGGACAGAATGGAGATTGTAAAGGCATGCTCCAAGTTGCAATACGCAGCAGGTAACTTCTATATAAATGACAAGCCAACAGGTGCAGTTGTTGGAAAACAGCCGTTTGGAGGATCAAGAGGCTCAGGAACAAACGATAAAGCGGGAGGAGAATTTAACCTGATTAGATGGGTAAGTCCTAGAACCGTAAAGGAGACCTTTATCCCGCCAAAAGATATCCTTTACGGTTATATGAAATAATCAGAAACGGAACTGCTCCTGTTTAGGGAATAGTCCAAATATGCCACCTGTATGAATAAAGAGGACATTGGCCCCTAGAGGGACATTGCCCTCTTTTATTTCATTATAAAGGCCGAACATAGCCTTGCCTGTATAAACCGGATCTAGCACAAGTGCCTCTTTAGAGGCTATATAAGATATAAACTCCAGCTCCTCAGGCCTGCTGATGGCATATCCCTCTCCAATATATTTATCGTTTATCTCAATATCCTCCCTTGAGAACTGAGATATTAGTCTTGCTAGCTTGGCGGCCTCATTATTAATCTTATTGATCTTCTCCGTAAAATATTCTCTGTCTGATGCTACTGCAAAGCCCAGCACTCTTTTTTTCAAACCAAGCTCCTTGTTTGCAGTACACAATCCAGAATATGTTCCGCCGGATCCAACGGCTACTGCAACTGTGTCAAAATATAGTCCGCTCGCTCTCTCCTGGGAAACAATCTCTCTCATTGCATCAAAGTAACCCAGGCTTCCGGCTGCATTAGATGCTCCCTCCGGAATAATAAAACACCTTCTTCCGGCATCTTTCTCAAGCCTCTCTCCTATCTCCGACATTATCTTATCCCGGGACTCTCTGTACTCATCGGCATTGCAGAAATTAATACTGGCACCAAATAATTTGTCAAGAAAATAGTTACCCTCAATTTTAGGTACATCGCCAACTCTTAGTAAAAGCTCGCACTTAAGACCCAGGAGAGCTGCAGAGGCTGCAGTAGCCCTGCAGTGGTTAGACTGAATACCCCCTGTTGTAATAAGTGTATCGCAATTCTCATCCAAAGCAATCTTAAGTAAATATTCAAGTTTCCGTATTTTATTGCCGGAAATTTCTGATCCTGTTTGATCATCTCTTTTTATAAACAGGTTTACTCCCCACTCCTTAGAAAGACGCTCTAGCTTGGAAATCTTTGTAGGCAGATTTGCCAAAGAAATTTTCTCAATCATTTATCTGAAGTTTTATTTAATTCACTGTCAATTACTTTTACCATCTCAGCAAACTCCTCCATATCAAACAGTCTTGTAAGCATTATTATCTTTCCCTCTCTGTCTAAGATTATATTTCTTGTTACACCGGCATCTGGCCCGCAAAATTTATTAAATATCGCCCCATCCTCGTCAAGTGTAAGAGGATATGAGATATTCATATCTTTTGCAAATTTTGCAGTTGTCTCTGCACTCTCCTTATAATCAATTCCAATTAATGCAAACTCATTATTAGATGAATGCTTTTTCCAAATTTCATCCTCAATATGTGGCATCTCTTTTCTGCATACTCCACACCAACTCGCAGTAAACTGAATCATCACAACCTTTCCCCTCAAATCTGAGAGTAATTGAGTTGATCCGTCCAGATAATTAATAGTAAAATCGGGGGAGATATCCCCTATCTTTACAATATAACCTCTGCTGTCAACCTCAGATGACAATACTGATACTTCTGTACTCTCGCTCCTGTTTCTGCATCCAAGAGTCAGCAAAACAAAAGCTGTTAATAGAACTAAGCTCTTCTTCATTTTTAGCTATTTTATTATTTAACTGTTAATGCAAATTTACTCTTTTATGATTACTTTTGCACTTCAACTTTTAGCAATATGAAAAAAATCTTTCCCCTGCTTTTTGCCCTGTTTTCTACCATAATTTTAAATGCACAGCGACTGGACTCAAAACAATTTAATGCTGCAGCTGACTCTTTGCAGTCTTATTTTAAGAGTCAGGCGAAGGTTCTGGGAAAGATAACAGTTACCAGAGCGGATAAAACCGGTAACACATTAACCATTACATTTTCAAATGCACTCTCTGAATACCCTTTTAGGAATGAAAATGTTAAAAAGGCTTATGAAATTGTAAGAGAAAATATCCCTGCTCAGTACAGAGGTTTGGGGCTTAAAATAATAAGTAGCAGACTACCTATAGACGACTATATTCCAAACCCCTCGCATAGTACTGTAAAGAATACTAAAAAGAGTGAAAATCCTCTTGTAAGATCAGTTAACAGTATTACAACCTTTTCAGACGGTCTAGAAGGCAAACATATTGCTTTATGGCAAAGCCACGGATATTATTATGAACAAAAGCTTTTAAGATGGGAGTGGCAACGTGCAAGAATCTTCCAGACTGTTGAAGATCTTTACACTCAATCATATATTCTGCCATTTCTTGTCCCAATGCTTGAGAACTCAGGAGCTTATGTACTTATGCCAAGAGAGAGAGATGTTCAGTTGAATGAACTTATTATTGACAATGACAAAGAAGGATCAGGCTATGAAGAGAGAACTGGTTCCAGGCGATGGAATACTACAGACTCAGCCGGATTTTCATCACCAAAAGAGATCTATGAAACCGCAGAGAATCCCTTCAGGATGGGAACTGCAAGGTATGTAAGGGGGACCGATGATAAAGAGGATGAAAGCGCTGCATTATGGAGAGCAGAGATACCGGAAACGGGAGACTATGCAGTATATGTATCTTATCAAACTCTACCCAGAAGCTCTGAAAAGGCAAAATATACAGTACACCACTCCACAGGTGAGAGCTCATTCTATGTAAACCAAAAGATGGGTGGCGGTACATGGGTATATCTTGGCACATTTCATTTCAAGAAAGGAGCTGCTAATCAGCTTATCTCTCTTTCAAACTACACCGGAAGCAACCGAGACTATGTGACGGCAGATGCTGTAAAAATTGGAGGTGGCTTTGGCAATATTGCAAGGAAACCATCTGATGAGGGCTCTCAAATGAATATTAAGAGCTCCTCCAGCGAGCCTGTTAAAAGTGTAAAAATTGACCTGGATGTTGTTCCAGAAATTAGCGGGTATCCCAGATTTACAGAGGGTGCCAGATATTGGCTTCAATGGGCAGGTTTTTCAGATACAATCTATTCACCAAACAAAAATGCCAATGACTATAATGACGACTATATGTCCAGAGGAAGATGGGTCAATGTTATAAGCGGAGGGTCCAGGGTAAATCCCGAGGAGAGAGGACTCAATATCCCTGTAGATCTGGCATTCGCATTTCATACAGATGCTGGCACTACCCTCAATGACTCAATAATAGGGACATTAGGAATCTATACCAGGTCGTCAAATGGTAATGATCAATACCCGGATGGCAGAGACAGAGTTGAGGGAAGATATCTTTCAGACTTTATTCAGACTCAAATTGTTGATGATGTAAAAGCGAAATACGAACCCATCTGGCAGAGAAGAGGCCTTTGGGACAGATCCTATGCCGAATCCAGATCTCCCAATGTGCCAACAATGCTCCTTGAGCTTCTGTCTCACCAGAATCTTGCAGATATGAGATACGGGCTGGACCCTATGTTCCGATTTACTGTGTCCAGGGCAATATATAAGGGGATGCTAAAATATATTTCTTCAACTGAGAACAGAGACTATGTTGTACAACCTCTTCCCGTTGAGGAGTTTTCAGTTTCACTTCACAACGATATCGCTCTACTACGGTGGAGGGGTGTTGAGGATAGCTTAGAGATGACCGCAACGCCGGAGAGATATATAGTCTATACAAGAAAGGGGGATTCGGGCTTTGACAAAGGAAGAGTTGTTGAGGGCAACTCTCTCGCAATAGATATTGATAAAGATGTTGTTTACTCTTTCAGGGTAACGGCTGTAAACAAAGGTGGTGAGAGTTTCCCTTCTGAGACACTATCACTTTACAGCTCATCGGCTGAGAGGGGAAAAGTTTTGATTGTTAATGGCTTCACCAGAGTCTCTGCACCAGCCCATTTTGCAACTCCGGACACAACTATGGGGGGCTTTGCAGACTTTGATGATAATGGAGTGCCATACATTAGAGATATATCATACATTGGAAGCCAATATGAGTTCAGAAGAGAGATTCCATGGATGGATGACGACTCTCCGGGTTTTGGAGCCTCTTATGCCGATTACGAATCAAAAGTGATAGCCGGAAATACTTTTGATTATACGGCAATTCACGGCAATGCATTTGCAAAAGAGGGATATAGCTTTGTATCGGCAGGAAGAGCTGCTGTAGAGAGCGGTGCTGTGGAGCTGAAGGCCTACCCTATTATTGACATAATAATGGGGAAACAGAGACAATATAAAATTGGCAGAGGTACTGGAGATGTGAAATTCAAAGTATTCACTCCGGAATTAATGAGAGCAATTGAAGATTATGTTAAGATAGGAGGCAATATTCTGTTAAGCGGAGCTTATATTGGAACAGATGTCTGGGATAGCATAGAGATGGATGACTCAACAAAGAACTTTGTTAAGAGAGTATTGAAATATGAGTGGAGAACAAACCATGCCAGCAAGACAGGATATGCAAGAGCTGTTCAGAGCCCTTACAAGTTCAGTGGCCATTTCTCATTCCATACTGTTCCTAACGAATTTTCATACACATCAGAGGCTCCGGATGGAATTGATCCGGTTGGCAAAGATGCCTGGACGGTGCTTAGGTATCAGGATAATAATATATCAGCTGGAGTTGCATACAGAGGGGAGTATCGCTCACTCTCTATTGGATTCCCTATAGAAACTCTAAAAAGCAAAGAACAAATTGAGATGATTATTAAAAACGCAATTAATTTCTTCAACGAGTAATACAAAGATTATAATGACAACACCAAGTGAAAAGTCAATAATTGAATTGATAAAGAGAGAGGTGAAGCCTGCATTGGGGTGCACTGAGCCTGTAGCCGTCTCTCTGGCTGTTGCTGTAGCCTCTGAAGAGATTGAAAAATTTGGGCTTAAGCCTGAAAGGGTAATTGCGGAGGTTAGTGCTAACATACTTAAAAACGGGATGGGCGTAGGGGTACCAGGCACAGGCATGGTTGGACTTCATATTGCAGCCGCATTGGGAGTAACCTGTGGCAAAAGTTCATACAGGTTGGAGGTACTAAGAGACATTGACCATGAGTCTATAGAGAGTGCAAAGAGAATGCTTGAAGAAAAGAGAGTGGAGATTTCACTTTCCGATTCTGAGAAAAAACTATTCATTAAGGCAACTTGTATTTCAGGAGAACATAAGGCAGAAGTTACCATAGAGGACAACCATGACTCAATAACAAGTATTGTGCTGGACAATAAGGTATTATTTAAGAATACTCCGGAAACCAGAGATAGCGGGGAAGAAAATAGCGCTGAGGAGAGAGATACCAGATACAAATTAACTATAAAAAAAATATGGGATTTTTCCATTAATGTAAATTTCTCTGATATTGAGTTTATTCTTGAATCAGAGAGAATGAACAGAGCTCTTGCTGCAGAGGGTTTGGAGAACAGATATGGGCTTCAGGTCGGCAGGACAATTCAGGATAATGTTCACAAAAACATATTTGGAAACGGGCTTCTCACCTACTCTATGGCTGTTACTGCAGCTGCCTCTGATGCCAGAATGGCCGGATGTACTCTCCCTGCCATGAGCAATTCTGGAAGCGGCAATCAGGGAATTACTGTAACTATGCCAATAATTGCTGCAGCAGACAAACTTGAGAGCACAAATGAGGAGTTGGCAAGAGCTCTGGTTCTGGGACATCTGGTAGCTATTCACATCAAACACTATCTTGGCAAACTATCGGCACTGTGTGGCTGTGTTATAGCCTCAACAGGAGCCTCTTGCGGGATAGTATATCTTAGAGGCGGAAATTATGAACAGGTTACTTTCGCCATAAAGAATATGATAGGTAATATTACTGGCATGGTGTGCGACGGAGCAAAGGTAGGGTGCGCTCTTAAAGTTGCTTCAGGTGTCTCATCAGCAGTACAATCATCAATACTGGCACTTGACAATATCTGTATCTCAGAGAATGACGGTATCATTGAGAAAGATATTGAGAAGACAATAAAAAACCTTGGGACAATAGGATCTGAGGGTATGAAGATTACGGACAATATGATTCTTGACATAATGGTCTGTAAATAACCGTATATGACGAAATGTCAGAAAGAGGCATACATTTTAACAATGGTATGCCTTTTGATTTTTGTAACCCACAGATAATATTTTCAAAACTTAAAAAAATATAATAATTATGCAGAAAGGGACTATTGGTGTAACAAGCGAAAACATCTTTCCGATAATCAAAAAATTTCTCTATTCAGACCACGAAATATTCTTAAGAGAGCTTGTGTCAAATGCGGTTGATGCAACTCAGAAACTCAAAGCTCTTGCTCTGTCAGGTGAATTTAAGGGAGAGACCGGTGAGTTAAGGGTGAAGGTCTCTTCAGACCCGAAAAAGGGAACCATCACAATTAGCGATAACGGTATAGGGATGACTGAAGATGAGGTAAACAGATATATCAATCAGATTGCCTTCTCAAGTGCCGGAGAGTTTCTGGATAAATATAAGGATCAACTCAGCAATATTATCGGGCACTTTGGTTTAGGATTTTACTCGGCCTTTATGGTGTCAAAAAAAGTTGAAATTCAGACTCTTTCATGGAGAGAGGAGGCACAACCTGTTAAATGGAGCTGTGAAGGAGATCCTGCATACGAGATAGGCAAGGGGAAAAGAAAAGAGAGAGGTACTGATATAATCCTCTATTTGGATGATGAATCAAAAGAGTTTGCCTCTGAAGATAAGATTAACTATCTGCTTAACAAGTACTGTAAATTCCTTCCTGTTGAGATTGCATATGGAAAAGAGACAGAGTGGAAAGATGGAAAACAGGTAGAAACCGGAAAGGATAAAATAATAAACAATCCCTCACCTTTGTGGACAAGAAAACCTTCTGAACTCAAAGATGAGGATTATGCAAATTTTTACAGGGAGCTATATCCAATGCAAGAGGATCCTCTGTTCCACATACACCTTAACGTTGACTATCCTTTTAACCTGACAGGAATACTCTATTTTCCAAAGATCAAGGATAAAATTGAGGTCTCACGCAATAAGATTCAGTTATATTGCAATCAGGTATTTGTAACTGACTCTGTAGAAAATATTGTACCGGATTTTCTGACTCTTCTGCATGGAGTAATTGATTCACCGGATATTCCGCTTAATGTATCAAGAAGTTACCTGCAGTCAGACTCCAATGTAAAAAAGATCTCCTCTCATATTACAAAAAAGGTAGCAGACAGACTTGAGGATATCTATAAGAACGACAGAAAGTCACTTGAAGAGAAATGGGATAACCTTAAGATTTTTATTGAGTATGGAATGCTTACTGACGAGAAATTCTACGAAAGAGCGGAGAAGTTCTCGCTTCTTAAAAACACGGTCGGCAAGTTCTTCAGCTACGACGAGTATAGGAAACTGATTGAAAGTGAGCAGACTGATAAAAACAAGAAGCTGGTTTACCTCTATTCAACAGATGTCCAGGAGCAGTATTCTTACATAGAGAGTGCAAGAAACAGAGGTTATGACGTCCTGGTTTTTGACAGTCAGCTGGACTCACACTTTGTGAATTTACTTGAATCAAAGTTTAAGGACTCCTCTTTTATGAGGGTTGATTCTGACCATATTGACAAATTAATCCAGAAGACAGATAAAGAGAAGCCTTTAATTAGCGAAAGTGAAGTAAAAGATATTTCAACTGTATTTGAAGCAGTTATGCCTTCCGGAAGTCACTATAGCGTCTCAATTGAAAACCTTGGAGAGAACGAACCGGCAGTACTGATAACAAGGAGCGAATTCATGAGAAGATACAGAGAGATGTCTGCTCTCAACGGTGGTATGAACTTCTACGGATCTCTTCCCGAATCTTACAACTTAACAATTAATTACAGCCACTCTGCAATTAAAAAAATTATGGAACAGAAGAGTGATAAACTCTCTCTAGATATCAGAGCATTTGACTCCCGGATTGCTGCTCCGGTAAAGGCGCTGGATGAGATAAAAGAGAGTATTAAGGGTAAAAAAGAGGATGATATTGATTTATCAGTAAAAGAGAGAAAGGAGAGCTTAGAGAGGGAGATTGAGGGGATTAATGATGAGAGGAAAAAATTACTGGCCACATTCGGGAAAGAGAATGAAATAGTAAGACAGGTTTGCGATCTGGCACTACTTTCAAACGGAATGTTAAAGGGAGAAGATCTGAATAGGTTTATTAAAAGAAGCCTGAGCTTAATAAGCTAAATATCTATTATATAGATACTTGACAAAAAGCGTAGCAAAATTGTTACGCTTTTGTTAATTTTTAGATATTAATGTCTGATTATTCTTTTTTCTCATAATTACAGAATAATTTTGCGCGAAATTTAAGTTTTATGAAAATTGATAAATTTTTCCAGCTATTCGTAGTTAAAGAGAAAAAATTCTACCCGCTTTACATCTCTCAGACAGAAAATGTTGTACTCGCCGCAGAGGAGTTGAAAAGATTATTTCTGGAGAGCAATTACGAACTTCAAAGGGAGAGTTACAGAAAAATAAAGGAGATTGAGACAAAAGGAGACCAAATTACAGCACGAATATATGAGGAGCTGAATAAAACTTTTGTCACTCCGTTTGACAGAGAGGATATTCATATTCTCGCCTCAAGAATTGATACATTCCTTGATTTTATTCACGATTCCGGAAGAAAACTGGTGATGTACAAACCCTCTTCTCCCGCAAAAGACCTAATAACAATTGTTGACTTAATACTTGAGGATGCAAGATTGGTTGCTGAAATTGCCAAAGAGCTGGAAAATCTCACAAAAAGAGACAATGAGATTATTCATAAATGTAAAAAAATTAAGGATATTGAGCATAAAGTGGATGAACTATACGAGGAGTATAATACTTTTCTGTTCCAAAATGAGAAGGATGCAATTGAACTGGTGAAAAATAAGAATATAGTTCAAAGCCTTGAGGATGCAACAGATAAAGCTAAAGAGATTGCAGACAGTATCAGATCAATCATCGTAAAACTGGCGTAATATGCTCACAATAGTTATTGCAGGTATAATACTGGCGCTTCTCTTCGATTTTTTAAACGGGATGAATGACGCTGCCAACTCAATTGCAACAATTGTTTCTACAAAAGTACTCTCTCCTGGTTTGGCGGTTCTATGGGCTGCCTTCTGGAATTTTGCAGCTTATTTTATTTTTGGGATCCATGTTGCTAACACAATTGGCAAAGGAATAATTGATCCTGGAATTGTAAGCCCGCCACTAATTTTATCTGCCCTTACCGGCGCTGTTATCTGGGTTTGGGTTTGCACTCATTATGGACTTCCAATAAGTGTTTCCCATGCACTAATCGGTGGTATGATTGGACCTGCTTGGTTTGTCTTTGGAGCAGATGCACTAGTAACATCGGGAATCCTTAAGATTGCACTTTTTATTGTACTTTCACCATTAATTGGCTCCCTCCTGAGTTTCTTTATGATGTCTTTAACACTATGGGTATTCAAAAGAAGTCACCCATTGAAAGTTGAGAGCGTCTTCAAAGGGATGCAACTCTTTTCATCTGCAATTTTCTCACTTGGACATGGTGGTAATGATGCTCAGAAAACAATGGGAATCATTGCAATACTATTATTTAGTGTGTCAGGGACAAATACATTTATTGACACTTATCTTTATGAGAATACAGGAGAGTTTCATGTACCGGTATGGTTAATAATCACTTGCTACTCAGTAATTGCCCTTGGCACTATTACAGGTGGATGGAAGGTAATCAGAACCCTGGGAGATGGTCTGGCAAAGCTAAAGCCTGTACAAGGCTTCTGTGCGGAGACAGCTGGTGCTCTTACCCTTATTGGGACAGCACTTGGCGGAATACCTGTAAGTACCACTCACACTATTACCGGTTCAATTATTGGCGTTGGACTTACCAAAGGGGTTGCCTCTGTTAAGTGGGCTACTGCAAAGAACATTGTTGCAGCATGGATATTTACAATTCCGGCAACTCTTCTGATATCAGGCTCTTTATACCTGCTCTATTCTCTGCTCTTTGTCTGAGCAGAGTCATATCAGCCATTAAGGGGAATATATTGATCAAAAAGTGTTACCTTTATGAATTAAAAAAATAAAGTAACACACTATGAATCTCCAATTTGTATCTCTAAAAAGAGAGGGATGCGTAGCCACTCTCTCAATTAACAATCCATCTGCGCTTAACGCCTTAAATTCTGCAATTTTGACGGAACTATCTGTCACAATTGAAGAGATCAGTAATGACGACACTATCAGTGTGGTCATTATTACAGGAGAAGGACGTGCTTTTGTTGCCGGAGCTGACATACAGGAGATGGCTGGGTTAAACTCAGCTGATGGGGAGCAGTTTGGAAAAAGAGGGACAGATCTTTTCAGAAAAATTGAGACACTAGAAAAACCAGTAATAGCAGCAGTTAATGGTTTTGCACTGGGAGGAGGATGTGAACTTGCAATGTCTTGCGATATAAGAATAGCATCAGATAGCGCTAAATTCGGACAACCGGAAGTTGGCTTGGGCATAACTCCTGGTTTTGGAGGTACGGTAAGGATGACTAAGCTTGTTGGACCAGCAAAGGCAAAAGAGCTAATATTTACCGGAAGGGTTATTGATGCCATGGAGGCTCTCTCAATTGGATTGGTAAATAAAGTGGTCCCTGCAGAGGAGCTGATTGGTGAAGCTCTTAAGATGGCCGAGACAATTGCCTCTAAGGCTCCGGTTGCAGTGAGGCTCTCAAAAAAGGCAATAAACTACTCCGCCGACTACCCAGCAGAGGAATCGGCCTCTCTGGAGAACAGGCTTTTTGGAAGTTGCTTTGACACACTTGATCAGAAGGAGGGCATGAAGGCGTTCCTTCAGAAACGTAAACCTGAATTTACTAACAGATAAATAATCACTTAATAATCATTAGATGAAAGCAGCAGTAATTGGTACAGGAACAATGGGCAGCGGTATTGTTCAGGCCTTTGCCCAGGCTGGAGTACCTGTAATTATGAAAGGGTACAACAAATCAGAACTTGAAGCCGGAGAGAGAATAATAAAAAAAAGTCTCTCAAAACTTGTTGAGAAGGGTAAAATGTCTCAGGAGCAGATGGATGAAGTTCTCTCAAACATTACTGGAACAACTGAATATGAAGCATGTGCAGATGCAGATATTGTTGTAGAGGCTATCCTTGAGACTATAGAAATCAAACGTGAAGTATTTGGATTGCTGGATAAAATATGCAAACCTGAAACTATTCTGGCATCTAACACCTCCTCGCTTTCAATTACTGAAATTGCAGCATCTACAAAAAGAGCTGACAGGGTAATTGGAATGCACTTTTTCAATCCGGCTCCTGTTATGAAGCTTGTAGAGGTAATAAAGGGCCAGCTTACATCTGACGAGGTGCAGAAATCTGTTACGGAGTTAGCCGTTAAGATAGGGAAGACTCCAGTAAATGTAAACGAGGCTCCAGGATTCGTCGTAAACAGAATTCTAATCCCACTTGTTAATGAGGGGGTATCAATACTCGCAGATGGAGTAGCTAAGGCTGAAGAGATTGATGAGGCAATGAAACTCGGTGCCAACCATCCTATGGGACCTTTGGCATTGGGAGATTTAATTGGGCTGGATGTCTGTCTGGCAATTATGGAAGTTCTTTACAAAGAGTTTGGAGACAGCAAATACAGACCTCACCCTTTACTTAGAAAAATGGTAAGGGCAAACCTTCTTGGAAGAAAAACCGGAAAGGGTTTCTATGATTACACAAAATAAAAATTAGATAACTATGCCACATAGCCGAACAGTTCAGAAAAGCACCCGGACAAACTATAAGGGTCTCATGCAAAGAAGAGTGCGGCGTGTTCTTATGATTTGCAGCAGCTATGATGCATATACACTTGAAGAGGACGGAAGAATTGAGGTTCAGATTTATAAAGAGTACGTAGATCTGAACCTCAGTAATCCTCCAACTTTTACATGGGTTACTTCTTCAAGTGAAGCCTCTAAAATTCTTGCAGGTGATCACGATTTTGATCTTATAATTAGCATGTTTAATGTCGGAGAGCTTGATGTATTCAAGTTCTCCAGACAGCTTAAAGAGGGAGGAACAACTATTCCATTTGTTCTGCTTACCCACTTTTCAAAAGAGCTTTATAGAATAATTGACAGTCAGGACAAATCCGGAATTGATTACATATTCAGCTGGCAGGGAAATGCTGATCTTATTCTTGCCATCATCAAACTTTTTGAAGACAGAATAAATGCCGATGATGATATTATTGGGTCCGGAGTGCAGAGTATCCTACTGGTAGAGGACTCAGTAAGATATTACTCTACCTATCTACCAGCACTCTACAAGCTTGTACTACAACAAAGTGCTGAGTTCCTTAAAGAGGCACTTAATGAACAGCAACAAAAACTGAGAAAAAGAGCCAGACCAAAAATATTACTTGCAACAAACTATTCTGAGGCTGTAGAATTATATGGGAAATATAAGCAGAACCTTCTTGGAATTATTTCAGACGTTGCATTTGTAATCAACAAAAACGATCCATCTCACACAGAGAAGATGGATGCCGGAGTTGACCTTTGTAAAATGATTAAAGCTGATAATCCTCATATGCCGTTTCTTATGCAATCTTCACAGGAGAGCATGAGGGAGGTGGCCAGAGAACTTGGGGTCGGGTTCCTTGTAAAGTATTCAAAAACTTTACTGATTGAGCTAAGCGACTACATTAGCGAGGAGTTCCTCTTTGGCGACTTTGTGTTCAGAGATCTGCATACAGGAGAGGTTTTGGGAAAGGCCAGGGATTTGAGGGATTTACAATATCTTGTGATGGAGATACCTGAAGATGTTCTGCTATTTCACGGTTCCAGAAACAGGCTCTCCAAGTGGATGTACTCAAGGGGGCTATTCTCTCTGGCATCTAAAATAAGAAAAGCAGATAAAAGCCATTTTAAAGATACAAATCAGCTAAGAAAATATATTGTACAGGCAATTATTGATTACAGGATACTTCTTGGCCACGGAGTTGTAGCAAGGTTTGACCCGGCAACATATAGCCGCTACATTTGGTTTTCAAGAATTGGCGAGGGTTCGCTTGGCGGTAAAGCCAGAGGTCTTGCATTCATAAATAATATGCTGGAGAAGTATAACTTGCTTAACAAATACAATGGAGTAAAAATACTTATACCAAGAACAGCTGTCGTTGCCACTGACTATTTTGACGAGTTCATTAAGGTTAACGGACTTCAGTATGTTATCAATTCTGATATTTCAGATGAGGAGATTCTGTCAGAATTTGTAAGCTCAAGACTACCAGAAGCTCTTGTACAGGACTTAAGAGTTTATATTGATAATGCTGCCGGCCCAATCGCTGTAAGATCAAGCTCCAAACTTGAAGATTCTCACTATCAACCTTTTGCGGGAATATATTCAACATATATGATTCCCCTTACTCATAATAAGGATCAGATGCTCAGGCTTCTTGGAAAGGCAATTAAGAGTGTCTATGCATCTGTATATTTCGCAGCAAGCAGATCTTATATTCAGGCAACATCAAACCTTCTGAGTGAGGAGAAGATGGCCGTAGTCCTGCAGGATGTATGCGGAACTGAAGATTCCGGTTACTTCTTCCCTACTCTCTCCGGGGTTGCCAGATCAATTAATTTTTACCCGATTGGCTCTGAACGACCAGAAGATGGGATTGTCAATATGGCCTTCGGTCTTGGAAAAATTGTTGTAGAAGGTGGTAAAACACTTAGGTTTTCGCCCAGACACCCAAAGCATATACTGCAACTATCAACACCTTCAATGGCACTCAATGAAACTCAAAATGAGATGTATGCCCTAAGCCTTAAACCGGAAAAATTCAAAACATCCGTTGATGATGCAGTAAATCTAGAAATATTTAAGATTGGCGAAGCAAAACATTTCAGAAATATGAACCACGTTGCCTCAACATGGGATTTCAATTACCAGAGAATGGTGGATAATAACTTTGAGGAGGGAAGAAAAGTTATTACATTCTCACACATCCTGAAGTATGATGTAATGCCATTGGCCGATATAATTAGCGATCTTTTGGAGATTTGTCAGAAAGAGATGAGATCTGCTGTTGAGATTGAGTTTGCAGTAAACATGGATGTCCCGGCCGGAGAGGATGCTGTATTTAACTTTCTTCAGATAAGGCCGGTAACAGAGAGTTTGGATAACAAATCACTGGAGTGGGATAAAATTAACTTGTCTGAATCTATAATCTATTCACAGAGAGCCCTTGGAGCCGGTTTCATTGACAAAGTACAGGATATTGTCTATGTCAAGGAGGATAACTTTGACAGTGCAAAGACTAAAGAGATGGCAGATGAGATAGATATGCTCAATAAGAGGTATAAAGAGGGTAGTAAAGGTTATGTTTTGATTGGGCCCGGCAGATGGGGATCAAGTGATCCGTGGTTAGGTATTCCTGTTAAGTGGCCTCATATATCAGAAGCAAAAGTTATTGTAGAATGTGGGCTTAAGAATTTTCAAATTGAGCCCAGTCAGGGAACACACTTTTTCCAAAACCTGACATCATTTGGCATTGGATATCTCACAATTAATCCATTCAACGGAGATGGAATTATGGACTTTGAAAGACTTAACAATATGGAGGCATCATACGAAAGTCACTTTCTCAGAGCAGTCAGCTTTAAAGAGCCTCTTTACATATTTATTGACGGAAGAAAAAATAAAGGAATCATTAAAATTCAGAACCAGTAAATGAGCGACAGAATCAACCATGAGTGCGGTATTGCTCTTATAAGGCTAAGAAAGCCTCTTGAATTTTACAAAGAGAGGTACGGAACCATTATGTACGGACTCAAAAGACTGTATATACTGATGGAGAAGCAGAGAAACAGAGGACAAGAGGGAGCCGGGATTGTGGGGGTAAAATTGAACATGGAGCCGGGATACAAATATATGGACCGGGTTAGATCATGCGGATCAAATCCAATTCAGGAGGTTTTTGGATCTATTAACAGTCAGATAGAGAGTAAAACTATCAACACATCAGATCCAGAGAGGGCTAAAAGAGAGATTCCCTTCATATCAGAAATATACCTGGGTCACCTAAGGTATGCTACTTTTGGGAAGAACAATATTGATCTGGTACATCCACTTAAAAGGGCCAGCAACTGGAGAAGCAGAAATCTTGCACTCGCAGCCAATTTCAACCTCACAAATACAGATGAACTGTTCAGAAGTCTTATTATTGCAGGACAACATCCAAGAAACTATTCAGATACCGTGACCATTTTAGAAAAGGTTGGTTATTTTATGGATGATGAGATTCAAAATAAGTACAGACATTACAGAGATTTAGGATACTCAAGGGAGGAGATATCTCTGCAGATAGAGGATAATCTTAATTGGCAGGAGGTTCTATCAAAAAGTTGTTCAGATTGGGATGGCGGATATGCGGCTGCAGGAGTTGCAGGACACGGAGACGCTTTTGTAATGAGAGACCCCTGGGGCATAAGGCCCGCATTCTATTATACCGATGACGAGGTCGCTGTTGTAGCATCGGAAGCCTCTGTAATCAGGACTGCTTTCAATATTGACGACCTGAAAATTAAAGAGGTATCACCAGGATTTGCGCTAATTATCAAAAAAAACGGAGAAATTAACCATATAAAGGTCAGAGAGCCTCAAAAACGTTCTTACTGCTCTTTTGAAAGGATCTACTTTTCCAGAGGCAATGACAGACACATATATAAAGAGAGAAAAAGGTTGGGTGAACTTTTAACAGAACAGATTGTAGAATCTGTTGAGGGGGAACTTGAGAAGACCGTTCTCTCGTTTATACCAAATACTGCAGAGACCTCTTTTTTAGGCATGGTTGAGGGTCTTGAGAACTACTGCAGGTATAAGGGAATAGGTAGAAAGCCTAGAGTTGAAAAGATAGTAATAAAAGATGCGAAATTAAGAACCTTTATTACATCGGATTCAGACAGAGACGAGATGGCAGGTCATGTATATGATGTTACATATGGAGTTATTGACCCAGGAGATAGTCTCGTGGTAATGGATGACTCAATTGTAAGAGGTACTACTCTCAGGAAGAGCATTTTAAGAATACTTGATGGTTTGGGACCAAAAAGGATAGTAATTGTATCTTCTGCACCTCAGATAAGATATCCTGATTGCTATGGAATTGATATGACACGTATGGGTGAATTTATTGCTTTTAATGCTGCAGTTGAACTTCTTAGAGAGAGGGGGATGATGAATATTATTGATGAGGTTTATAAAAAATGTAAAGAGCAGCAGGGTATGGACAAAGAGATGATGAAGAACTATGTTAAAAAGATATATGAGCAGTTTACAGATAGTGATATATCTCTGAAAATCGCCAGTATGGTAAGAAACTCGTTCATAAAGGCAGAGGTTAAAATTGTTTTTCAGACCATAGAAAATCTGCACAGAGCGATACCCGATCATACCGGAGATTGGTATTTTTCAGGAGACTACCCTACTTCTGGAGGAAACAAGGTTGTAAATACATCTTTTATTAACTGGTACGAAGGTAGAGATGAGAGATCCTACTAATTTTAAGGCTTATTGTTATGGAGGTGGTTTTTCGCAAGCCGGAGGAGCGGTTCAGGTGGTTGGTAAAACAGTATGAGCAGATCATAGCAATAGAGAGCACAGATATTCTTGAAAAGTTTATTCCAAGGGAAGATGTATCTCTTGTGTTTCATTTTGGGACCTCTCCATATTTGATAGAACCACAAAGAGGTTACCTCCCCTCTTTTTTTATTGCACCTGTAGTCTCTAACTGTAAATTAATGAAAATCAACGCATCTAACCTCTCATTTATAGTCACTTGTATCCCATCTGTACTCTCAAAAGTATTTAAAATTGACATTAATGCAGGTAATAATATATATGTAAAATTGCCAGACAATCCATTTTTTGGATTATGGAGAGAACTCTCTTCCATGGATAGTTTTACAGATAAAATTGATTGCTTTCAGATGTTTTTGGAAACCCGGGCTGGTGAAGAATACACTCCAGACCATATAGATATTTTTTACAATACAATAATTGACCCTGAAACTGAAAAAAGTGTTTCTGAAATTGAGACAGAATTTACAGTTTCACCCAGAACCATTCAGAGGCAGTTTATTAAGAGAGTTGGGGTCTCTCCAAAGAAGTTAGAGAGAATTACACGGCTCAACAGAGTTTGGGAGTCAATATCAGGTATGGATACTATAGATTATCAAAATCTTATTTATAAAGGAAGATACTATGATCAGTCTCACTTTATTAAAGATTTCAAAGAGATTACAGGAGAGACACCTGACAAATTTTTCAGGAGAGATTTAAGCAATGTGAGGATTATGTCAGGCAAAGAGTGTGAACAGGGATAAAAATATGTCAACAATGGGCTTAATTGAGTTAAATTTATTGGATAGAGGGAAGATATCTTCCTTTGTAAATTACAGAATAGAGTATTTGGAAGAGATGCAGGGATTCATCTCTGATAGCTATAAAGAGATTTTAAGGGAGAAGTTTAATGCTTACTTTACAGGAGCGATTGACGAGGGGCGTTTCTTTGGATATGTGTTAAAGAAAGATGATAAAGAGGTAAGCTTTGGAGGTATGGTATTGAAGGAGATTCCCGGGGATACAAATAAGCCGTTATATACTGAGGGTGAAATTTTAAATATGTACACTTTGCCGGAGGCTCGTAAAAAGGGTTACTCATCAGCAGTGTTAAAGGCTTTAATTGATGAAGCTGAAAGAAGAGGAGTAAGCAAATTATCTCTTCACACCTCAAAGGATGGTGAAAGACTTTACAGAAGTTTTGGATTTTGCGAGCCTGCTTTTCCGGTGTTAGAGAGGGGTTTGTAGGGAGGAGACCATTTTACGCCTTTGGGATTGCCTCCTTTCTGTCGGCGTTCCCTGGTGGGGGGCTCTAACAAAGAAAAAAATAAACAGCTCGCCCCCTACCCACCTTGGGATTGCCTCCTTTCTGTCGGCGTTCCCTAGTGGGGGGCTCTAACAAAGAAAAAAATAAACAGCTCGCCCCCTACCCACCTTGGGATTGCCTCCTTTCTGTCGGCGTTCCCTGGTGGGGGGCTCTAACAAAGAAAAAAATGTAAGCTCAGATGGAGCTATTTATTATTCGGTTTGACGGATTCAAGCGAGCTTGATCCGTCAAAGCATAATAAAATAAGCCGCACAAATGTGCGGCTTGCATTTTTTTGCTTTGTGATTCGGTTGGGATTCGAACCCAAGACCCACAGCTTAGAAGGCTGTTAAGTACAATTTTTAATTATCTTATATTATGTGTATTATAGATGTATTGATTTTAAATGTAAAACTATTGGCAAACATATTTAATAAAAAATCTGTTAATGTTAACTAATCTAATAAAAATGAGAGCTACTCTTCAGTAGCCCTCAAACCAAAATCTTAATATGATGCGATTTTACTCGCAAAACAAAATTAACAAAAAAATTATTTCCTATCTGATTTTTTCTTATCAATCATTTTAATTTGCTTGCTCTTATCCTTCAACTGTTTTTTTACTACTTGCAAGTCTTCGTGAGGTGGCAAATTCTCTGGCAAAACTCCACTTATCTCTTTCATCGTTTTACGAACTTTTGCACCAACTGTTTCAGCGGCATTCTCTAGTGACGCTTGACCAACGATTTTCTCTTGCTTAATTTTAAGTTCTGTTTGAGTAATCCTAAACAAATTTGCGGCTAATTCCTCTTTCCCCATAAAGTCTAATGGAGACTTTTTTGAAGGGATTCCTCGCATATGCCTTAATTGATTTATATTTTTATTGTACATGCCACGATATCCTGCATTCTGAAAAAAAGCATAATTATTAATTCCAGATCTATGAACTACTCCAGAAAGGCTAGCTTCTCTTTCAGAAATTTCATCGCGAATCACAAGTCTTTCAACCTTATTAGCTTCTTCAATATAATTATGAACAGCTCCAGCCAAAGTCGCAAAATATGCTTGGGCCATCGCAACACCAGGTTTGCGCCCATCGGCATTCATTACTGTTAAATAACAAGCAAATCTAGAAAGTCTAAAATCATTAACAGTCTTCCCATTAACATCCCTACTTTCTTGGAAAAAATTATCAAAAATTGGGATATTTAATGTATTACATGTAGTCATTGCTTTATTAATAGCTTTATGGAAAGTCGAGAAATTCTCATAATCCAACATTTTCACTAAATCTGAAGCATACCAGTATGTAAAACCGTTTTCGTGGCTGAATTTCTCATAATTTTCGCCAGAAAAACTATCCATAAATAAATCAATCCCTGCCATATTAAATCATATTTATGCAAATATAAAAATTCTCCTAGCTAAAATGAAAAAGACTTTCATAGCAAATCACTGTTCTCTCTCCAATACATCAATTTATGCCGTTAAAAGGAACGCAGTAGCTCAGGAAGAGATAAAAACGAAGAGTAAGGAGTTTTAATAGTAAAAGGCGCCCCTGTCAGCGCCATAAACTACCCTCCGAAATGGAGATCTAAGGCCAAAGCGTCAGATTATGCTCTTTGCTTGTCGCTCTTAACATAAAAGTGAAAGTATTCGGCATTTTTAGGATACCTAATCGTACCATCCTTAGCTTTTATGAATTTACAGAAAATCTCCACGTAGCCATCGGGAGGCGTTTTGCCTAAATTACTCATATAAATTAAGTATTATGCTACAATTATTGTTGAGGTTTATAGCGACCCCCTATGTGATTTCACCAGGGCCTTCCTGGATCCTACACAAAGTAAGAAGCCCATCGTTACAGGTAGGATGGGCTTCTTTTTTAAGTCATTGGTCAATTTGGCTAAAATTGTTCCAATAGTTGCGGTTATTAGGTTTAACACATAACCTACATGACTAATTTAGGCGCTCAAATATACATTTTTTTATAAAGCAAAAAATTATTTTTTACTTTTTATAAAAATTTTTATAGATAAGAGGTAATAATTAATATGAAATATGGATAAAAAAGAGGGTGACTAAAAAGTAAAGTCGCCCTCTTAGATAGCAAAATATAATTATTTAGTGGTTAAAAGAACTGATGCCTTAATAATTTATACGCTAGATAGCCGATTCCTGCCAATACAATAAATCCTATGAGGTAATATTTGATTGGAATTCCTGACTTTTTCTCGTTAACTTTTTCGATATCTCGGTTTTGAAATTTTTGAGAACTGTCTTCTTTTATTCCCTTATCCTCTGTTAAGGTAGCATTTTCAGTCGAAGAGTTTTGAGTTGTTGTAGTGATATTCTTCTCAATAGTAATGTCCTCTTTTATTGCTTGTTTTCCGGAACTGTCAGAAGTAGGATAGTAGGTTACAATTTTGATTTTTGAGAGATCTACCTGGGAAATAACATTGTTTATAACACTCTGCCAGGCAGCTTCAGTTTTCGATGTGTCAATCTTTTTTATTGTAGTCTCAACAGATGTGCTTAAATCTGTTTTCGTCACTTTTTTTGTAGGTGCACAGGACGGGATGAGCATTACAATTATCAGAGCAATGCTTAATACTACTGTTCTAATCATCGAATTCAATTTTATTTGTTGGATCTGAATAAGTAAATCCCGAACATATGCCTCCGGACCATGTTCCCCCGGATGCATAAGAAAAATGGAGATGAGGGCCAGTACTCTGGCCGGTGTTCCCTGATTTGGCGATTTGGATTCCCTGAGCAACTGTTTGACCAGCATTATAACATGCTTCATTAAGGTGACAAAAAGCATATCGATCATTATTTCGCAGATCTCTGAGAACGACTGTCAACCCTCCAAGCTCATGCATGTATACTTTTTCAATCTTTGCCCGTACAGGGGAATATACAGGGGTATTTCGAGGACAAGCAATGTCTACTCCATTATGGAATGATGACGGCTGGCCAGTCACCGGATGGATACGATTTCCAAACTTAGATGTAATTACACCCTCACACACCTTCCTTTTCATGTTCAATTTCTTTATAAGTTCCTAATGTTGGTATTCGTTCTTGACATGGCAAATTCAGGCAAATATGGTTTTGAGCATACTTTAATTGAGAAACAATTGCATTTTGTGCCTTCTGGAGCCCAGTTTGAACCCTCTTAATATTCGATATCTCAAAATCATACTCTGACAGTTTGCTCTTCAAGTTATAATTTTCAGATAGCAGCTGCGAGTTTACTTCAGACAGAGCCATTTTCTCTTCAGTTGCTTTAACAAGAGCTTTCCCTTGTAGTTCTGATACCTTTTCAAGATTATTAAGGACAGATGAATCAGCCCCTGCTTGTTCTGTTCTTTTTGTGATGCGAGGGAATATGAGATACCTCAAAAAAGTACCCCCAATTCCTACTCCAAATAGCCCAATTATTCCTGGCAATATTGCGTTTATCCAGTCCATAGCAGTAGAATTAAGTGCCTGCCCTTATTTAACAGGCACCGGTTTATATTACTTTTTCTTAGTCTTAGCCTCCTTCGGCTCTTTCTCTTTTGTCTCAACAAAAAACGCTTCTGTCAGCAACTCGTACTCCTCAATAGTGAGGTCATTCTCGTGCTTGAGCTGTTGAAGTTTTTTCTTGTCAAGAAACTTCTTCAGCGCAACCTCTTTCTTATTGAATTCAGCAAGCTTCTCATTGACCGCTCTTGTGTCTTCCTCTTTGCAGGCGGAATCAAAAAAGCGAGGATCTTCCTCATTCAGCTTGACAGAGTGCTGATCAAACAACTCCTTGACAAATTCCTGATTCTCCTCAATCAGTTTCTTAACTAGCCTCTTCTGCTCAACAAGCGACTCAAAATCATCAAGTCCGAGTGCGCGTGTCTTAAGTTTTGCAAGCAAATCCTGCAGTTTGTGTAATTGCTCATTCGTTACCATATTACACTTCCTCCTCCGGATTATTAAGGTTAAACTCTGTCTGCATATACGACTGTACAGCTGATGCGATTGCATTAATACAAGCTTCTGCAGCAGCGATCTTAGCCTCAAGGATTGTTTTTTTCTCGGCAGAGGCATTCTCAAGCTGCATAATCATGTCTTTCAGGCGTATTGCAGATACTTCTACGTCATTCTGTGCCGGTTGTACCACTTTGCCTGATGCAAGTGTAAAGTTCTGTATGCCTCTTACGAAAAGAGACATGTCGCTTAAATTGAGGTTTATTGTAGCTTTTGCTACTTCAATACCCTCGGCAATGTTTAGTTTTTCTTGTGTCATAACTACTTATAATTTTTAAGATTCGTAATCAATAGGACGCTTTGGGCCTTTTACAGGTTCGTCTGCTCCGCCCGGCTTTGTAGTGCGTTTTGGAGCTCTTTTGCGCTTTGCAACCAGATATCCTATTCCGATTGCTGTGAGTGCGATAATTAAATACTTAACCATGTCTTAATATTTTAAATTAAACTTCTTGAATGCTTATATATAGTGCGTCTCCATCATTGAGCGACCACGGACAGTTAAGGCTCTGCTGGAAACGGATTGGGGTATTAACGTTGCCTGAGTTGATGTCATACCAGCTCCATAGTGCAACCTGCCCGTGAGGACTATTGAGGAATACATTAACATACTGTTGCGTTGAAAACTGAACAGTAAAGTCAATTGAAAGTGTCGCGTATGAGTATGGAGGGTTACCCGCAATATTGCCGATCGTATTATTAAGTGCAAGCTCCTCAAACATCACATCAACCTGCTCTATTGCATTAGTGAAGTATGGCTTCTTAAGCACAATGAGGGTAATCTGCTTATTAAATATCGCATATTGCTGAGAGTTATTCCTGGCAAATGTGTCTGCAATTGCCACTGTTATATCAACTACGTTGTTCCCGATCTGCAGGAGAGATTTATTGATGATAAAATTTATATCACCGCCCCAGAGTACGGTCCCTATTGATGATGTATCATCTATATTAACTTTCGTTGCTCCAAGTTTTACCTCTTTGATAAATGCCCAACACTCGCTATAACCGGTTATCTGTTGCCACTTGAGCTCACCTAGTTCAATGCCGCACTGAACATTATAATAGCCCGAATTTTCATACCCAAGCGGAATGGGACCGTCAATGATAAGTTCAGGCTTAACCGCCTGATGGTTGTACCCAAAAAATCTATCAGCAAAAATGATATAGTCCTTTAATGGGTTAGTTACCAAACCGGCACTGCGCGGAAATCGGAAAATCAAATTGATTCCGGAGCGGATCCACTCGCCAGGAGAAAACCCGGACCAGATATTCCAGCGAGGGAACTCCCCAGATTTGAGCACTCCGGTTGTTTCGTCAAACGCACTTTCCGACTCGCTCCATGCAGCTGACGGGTTGCCTCCTACTCGCTGCCTAAATAATCTTCCGGCATCGTTGGGTGAGTAACCAATCATTGACTGTATAAGAGGAAGACTACCTCGTGAAGCTCTTACTTTATTATATGAAGAAGAGTGGTCATACTTCGGATACCCGCCCACCTGTGTTGCTCTTTCTACAATCTGTGCCGGAGTGAATCCACAATATGCTTCAAGCTCTACATACTTATCTGTTATAACTTCGTGTACTGCCATGTCTTAATAATATTATGAGTAGAATGCCACTCCACCAGAGCTGACAATTCCTGCTGATGTTATTTTGAATTTTAGCGAGCCGGAAAGGATGAATTCAAGCTCTTCGGAAGCGTTTTGCTTGATTTCCCATGTGCCGAGTTTGTAGTAGGCTGCCTGGATGTATGAAGAGGCGACCATTGTGGTTGCGCCGGTAAATGCTCCCGCAATAGCTAGGGAACCGTTGATAGTAGATGGCCCATTATAATATGTTGAGCCATTAACGGCAAGTTTATAGCCTAAATCTGTAGTATAACCTATTGAAACATTTTGCCCATAGTGAATACGCATTGCTTCCGAGAGACTGTTTGCATAACCATAAGTTGTAGTAAAGAATGCCAACTCTCCTTGCCAAAATTCATCTTTATTGTAAGTTCGGATTGCAGAGATTAGATAACTTGATGGGTATGTTGAATATGTCTCTATATTTGAAACGAGTGCCCCTGTTGCATAAACAGTTCTTACTATATTTATATTTGTTCCATCTGTTTTTATTGGACTATTAGCTAAACTACTCCCATCCCAATAAGTGAGATAGCCGCTCGCTAAATTTTGAGTGAGGTTGCCTGAATGGTAAATCTCTTTCCAATCATTCTGAAACCCTAGATTATTAGACATTCGCCAACCAATCTTATAGGTTGGAGTCGTGGTATTATGTAAAGTAGTGGTTGCGATTTGAAGGGCTAGAGAATCATATGCAGAATTCAACTGATATACTGAGCCATACTGAAACCAACTCGGCTGATTAGATATAATTGCTCCTTGTCCATAATTCCACCACGACCCACCTCCTGAAAGAAAGGTGTTTAAATCAACGACTCCATCCGTATCTGACGATTTTAATTTTGCAGCATTACCTGCGCTTACAGCATAATTTACAGACTGTGAACCAATATTACCTGCATGAACTAAGGTATATTTTGAAAATCCAGCGTTTGGCGAATAATATGGTGTATTGTCATCAAGAATTCCAATAGTTGCCTGATTACCTTGATTATTTTGTAGAAAGGTTCCTAGAAAAGAATACCATCCAAAATAACTCTTAGAATAACCCCCGATTGCAAATGTGAGGTAGTTATCAGAAGCCGTTGAGGATATAATCAATGGACTGACAACATTACCATTTATGGTCCCTCCCGACAATGGTAGTGCATAAGAGGAGAAATTCTCTGAATCTAATAGTGTCTTCCAACTTCCTGGCGTTCCGGCAGAAAAACGTCTTGAATATATATTTCCGTTAGAAGAAAACCCTAATTGATGATTATAACCTCCTCCATGTGTCGCTATTGATAAAATCGCATTAGCATTATTAGAGATAGGAAATAAGTTGGTACTTGATGATATAACACAGTGCGTGTAGACTAATCTATAGTCCTGAATTAAATCATTAACGTTACCACCGTAATATGAAGTGTTATAAAAAGATGCGTGAGTGTGCCCATTAAATGTAGCAGTAGGGACATAGTCATGAGAGTGAGATTTAAAAGCATATCTCTCATCTGATTCACTCTTATTAAAATAGTTTGATAAGTCAATTGATACAGAACCGGCTCCCCACTTACCAGTTGCAAGTTTTACAAGAGGAGTACCGGTTGCTGCTCCAGAGATTGAGGCATCAATGTCTGACAGGTCAAGCAACGATGCCACTGGTGTGGAACCGCTCCCGACTCCGCCGTAGAAGCCAACTGAGCCGTCAGCAATCACATCATTAAACTTGACATTTGATGTCTGCGAAAGGTTCTGATTTATGCTGTCAAGGTTGGCCTTATTTCCGTGGGTGTGCCTTTTGTCGTAAGAGTCATTCCAATTTGCCCTCTCGGCATCGGTCAAAAATCTGCGTGTGGCGGACTCATCAATCATTGATGCCGGGTGAGTGGCAGGGTGCGAGTAAGGTGCAGCGACAGAGATTCGGCCCTGCGCATCAACATTGACGTTTGCCCCTATCATCACTCCGCCTAACATTGCTGCAGCTGCAATAGGAAGAACATACCTGTTTACCCATGAACGGACACCGCCTGCAGTAGAGGCAAGAATCTTTCCGTCTGTATCAGGATTACTCAGACTCGGTTCCTTGGCGTTCCATGCTGTTCTTTCTCCGGAAGTAATATGCTTTTCAGAATCGGCAGTATGTGAATTAAATGTAGCGATAGGGACATAATCATGTGAATGAGATTTGAAAGCATATCTATCATCTGATTCACTCTTATTAAAATAGTTTGATAAGTCAATTGATACAGATCCTGGGCCCCACTTGCCGGATGCAAGTTTCACAAGAGGAGTACCGGTTGCTGCTGCGGAAATTGAGGCATCAATGTCTGACAGGTCTAGCAGGGATGCCACCGGAGTGGAACCGCTCCCGACACCACCGTAAAAGGCAATAGAACCATCTGCGATGATATCATTGAACTTAACATTAGATGTCTGAGATAGGTTCTGATTAATACTATCAAGATTGGCCTTGTTGTTATGAGTATGCTTGTCATTATAGGCTTCATTGATCTTTGCTTTCTCTTCCTGAGTAGTGTGTTTTATAGAGTCACCGGCATGGGAATTAAATGTAGCAGTAGGGACATAGTCATGAGAGTGAGATTTAAAAGCATATCTCTCATCTGATTCACTCTTATTAAAATAGTTTGATAAGTCAATTGATACAGATCCTGGGCCCCATTTGCCTGTTGCAAGCTTAACAAGCGACACTCCCACATTTGCAGTTGCTAATGATGGATCAATATCACTCAAGTCAAGGAGGGATTGTGGAATACCTGGTGACTGAGATCTTATATAATCCAGGATTGCTCCCTTGACAACCCCTAGACTAATTTTCTTCCATTCCTGAAGATACGGAGACTGCACCGGCAGGATAAACTCATCTACGAACTCAGCTGAAGGAAACTCAGAGAGACGGGGGGCTAAAAAAAAAAGTTCACCGGCAGGATCTACAATTTCAAGTGGTGCTTCAGGGGCCTCGACCCTCGGAAGATTGAGATATTTTGTTGACAGAGATAAACTGAAGGTAAAGTTATACGAGCTCGGATTGCTTTTCTGCGAATTAATAGTTGAAGACAACACTGTAAGCTTTTCAAAATATCCTCTGTGAGAGAGAAAGTATCTCTCACTTGTTTTAAAGAATTCAGCAATCCAAATTCTATGTTTGTCACTGATGAAATAGCCTGTATTCTTTGAATACTTTTCAGCAAGATCTACCTGGTACTCATTGGTTGTGTCTTCCTGGGAAAATGTCTTTACATCCGATGATGCCTCATTCTTTATAGTACCTGTAAAAATAACTGAATCCCAACCTCCAAGAGAGTTTTTAAATAGAAAACAATTATCATCTGAAGTAGTATTTTTCAATACAAATCTTTGAATATATGATAGCCTCTGCCCGGATTCATTTTCAGTCCACACATCTATATAAGTAGGTTGCTTATCAGAAAATTTTGCCGGAATGGAGGAATATTGAAGGTTTGCTGTATTGACTTTGTTTGCTGCTAGCGCTCCAAATAATATTGTCTGATTTGTTCCATCCGCAAAGTATCCCTTTACTTTTAGATTGCAAGCTGCAAGGGCAATATAGCTTAAAAATTGAGGTTGATTCCAGGTGACATATGATGTCTGAGGCTGCCAAGTGAGGAAATTGCCGGCGAACCAAGTAGATGCAATAATCGCATCAACCCCACCCTCAAAAGCATAAAATACGAACTCAGCGCCTTGATCTACAGAGAAGCTGAAAGAAGGAAAGTCCTTAACAGCAATAGAACTAGTGACAGGTATTGATGATGTTAAGGTATCCTGAATGATTTTTTTAATATCTATCTCTACCTTATCATTTAGATCTGGATCATATGAAGACTCAATCAAGACTTCAGAACCATATTTCAACTTGAAAGTGATTCTTGCTTCAGTAGTCACGACAATGTTTTTCAAATTGCCTGCGAAACTATATTGATCTGGTTGTTGTATTATTGTTGCCATATTTCTATACAAAAATCACAAATGAAATCTCGTTCTAAAAGGACATTATTTTTCTGCTACAGTATACCAGTAAGAGAGCGTTCTCTCAAACTCATCCAAGAAGTTACTCATCACATAATGCTCAATAATTATTGATACAGTATTTTCATAAAACTTGACTCCATCTTGGCTATCCGCATACTGCTGAGCAGTTGGAGATGCTACTGGCTGCACTATTTCTCCATTCAGCCTAAATATGTATTCATCCAAACCTTGAGTCTGAGGCACCACAGCTGCACTATCATCATTATACTCCCAAAAGAAAATTGATGAAGTATGATCAGTTATTAAGGACGGAATTGATTGCTCCTCCTGTAAATTATATGGCTCATAGAACTTGACAGTCCTGAACAAGCACTTTTTTTGCAGCCTCCGTCCAATTGTATATGCTATTGAATCCGGAAGTAAGAGCTGGTTTTTAATAAGCAGTGGTTGTATTTCAGAAACATTATTTTTCTGTGCTTCTGTCAAAAGGATATCAACAGAGACAATCATATTAGAATGACGATAAAATGAATCCATCTGCTTATAGAACCTATGGAATATACCATCTGCTCCCCATGTCTGAAGACTGTAATCTCCATCCCTAACTCCCTTGTCATCGTAATTAAATGGAGAACCGTAAGAGTACTGAAGGCTACCTATTGTCCCGAATTTCGCAAAACACAGCATAGCAAATTTTGAGGAGTCTTTTTTCTCCTCTTTGGTCTCACCTGACTTCTCTTTTATTGCTGTATTGACATGAAGTATATTACCAACAAATGGCATAAGAATAGATCCAACCTGAACTACCGGTACAGCTGTGTTTTTAAGTTGAATCTCCTGAGAAGTAAGATCACCTCCTTTGTTATAGTTAAAAAAGGATGAGCTAACCGGCTCTCTCCTGGTGTTTATGCCATCAAATTCTATTGAGTAAAAGCGACCTTCAGCGAGTCTTAAAACAGCACTATATCTACTGATAATGGCTTGGTCTGCCCATTCAACTTCATTTACAGCTCCTACTGATTTATACTTATCAATAAACTTTTCAAGAGTATCTGTCTCAGGAGCTGCGTTTTCTATAGAGGCATCTTGATTTATGACTAGTTGAGCGAAAGATGGTAAGTCATAATCAAACTCTCCTGCCTTTACTCCTGAGAGATCAATTGATGGGATATGTGATAATTGATCCTTAAAAAATGAGATAGAAATAGTTTTATTGGCCTCATCAGGAATAAATTCGCATCCAAAAGCTGCTCTAATCACATCCAGAAGGTCCTGAACACTTAAATTTGGAACAATCTGCGAATATTCAATTCTATTAATTACGACAGTATCTGCAGAGTTATTCAGTAAACACAAATTTTTAAATGCAGATCCTGATAGAAAGTTATTATCAATTGAGTAACCAAAGTGCGACACTACCATTGTCAACGCCGAATGTAGCCTTAAGAACGGAGTAATACCATAGTTAATCGGGACAACAGTATCCTTATCACCCTCTTTAATTGTTCTGGCTTTGCGCCCAATTAGATAAGGAGTTCCTCCGGAGTCTACATTTTCAGTCTGATTCAATATAAAATAGTCATCACTTCCATTATTACATGCAACGGGGAAGACTACGAAATCATAACCAGCTGTAGATTTCATCGAATTCTGAAGGTCCGCCATCAACGTCTCGCTTGTATATGTGTACTGGGCCATTACATCCTTGAGCTTCTTATCCTTAATTTTTGTCCAGAATGCTCCTATGTTTGGATAAAATGTTGTGGATATCCCCTCTTTTGATGTTTTATGGATTACTTGCTTAGCGAATAGTCTGGTCACTCCATCCTCAATGAGTACATCCAAAGAGGTCACTGGCTTGTTCTTCGAATCCAATTTATTATAACCAATTATCTTTAAGTTATTAGGAGTAATTGGCAGAGTAACCGGAATGCTCTTTTCTCCAATCTTGGAAAAGAATGGATTTTTCCTCTCAATCTCAAGTACAAAATTGGCCGGCAGATCATACTGTCCTTTATCGGTTATTATCCTCATGATTTTGAAGCTAGGTTATTACTTGATTCTTGAAGTTCTGTTTGCTCCTGCAGTTCTGAGAGCACCACCTTTGCTTTTACTCCATTTCTTTTTAAATATTGAAGAAGAGAAATGAGTTCAGTAAGTAAATCATGATCAATTTGATTCCCAAAATTGGGAATTACCGGAGCAGTCTGTTGTGGCTGTACGTATCCTCCAGATTCATACCCCTTTCCGGATGGTTTAACAGCACTAAGTATAGCATCCATATTAAGCTGCTCTACATATCCTCCCTCCTGGGCATTATTTATCAAGTCCAAAAATGGCTTGATGCTTTTGTTTGATACAGCTGCAGCATTGGCAACAAATTCAGTACCTCCTTCTGACACCAGTAGGCTTGGTTCGTTAAAATATCCTTTTGATTTTTTTGACTTTTTGGCCCAGAAACGCTTCTTGTCTTGTTCTCTTGTAACATTAATATATCCTCCATCTTCTTTACCGGTAACTACTCTTTGTTGAGGAGGAGAAGAAGATCCTGCGCTATCAAGGGTCATTGCTTTTACTTTTCTCCTTTCAGCATTTGCCGATATCACCTGGGCCACACCAGTCGCGCCCATCAGTACAGCAGCAATAGCACCTCCAATTGGTCCAAGCTGAGCAAAACCCTGCATAATAGCAACTGCAGTATTTGCAATAATCTCTGCAACCTTAATTGCGAAATTGACATCGGCATATTTCTTTTCAATATCAAGCTTCTTTTGAGCCTTTTCTTTTTCAAGCCTCTCAACCTCTTCATTATTATCTCCTGCTGCAGCAATCTTCTCATCATATGTTGCCTCCATAGTGGATATTTCAGCGTCCATAAAAGCGCTAACTGCATTTTTGCCCAGCCCAAGATAATAATCAAAGTACTCCTTTGCCTGAGACATTTTCATATTTTTGAGAGCTGCCTGATACTCCTCTTCAGAGAGCATCCCGGCTTTATGCAACTGATCTAGTTGCAGCTTTTGCATCTCAAACTCTTCAGCCCAATTTGATATGTTTAATGACTTTCTTAAATTAAATCTGTCCTGTTCAGAATTTAAAGCAATGTTTGTCTTTGCCTGCTCGTAGGCTGCAGTGAGAGCACTCGTATCCGCACCCTCTTTTTCAAGAAATTCCTTCTTAGCCTTGTAGACATCTTCAAGAATTTTTGTCTGCAGCTTTATCTCTTCATCGTAGGTCAGTAATCCAAATTGTTGCTTGAAGTCAAGCGTTGAATTAGTTATAGTCTCATATATGGCTTTCCTCTTATCCGCTGCCTCAGTTTCTGCCTGGATAACTAGTGTATTTGCATCGATAACAGCCTGCTCTTTTAATGCGCCTGTCTCAAGCTCCAGCGCAACAACATCATCTTTATAACCCTGAACAATCAACACCCTGCTATCTGCAGTATGCTCATCTAACTGAAGCATTAGTGTATCATATTGCTCTTGAGAGATTTTTCGATCGGCCAATGCATTATCAAATGTCAACTTCTGAACACTGTATGCATTGTCCAGGAGCTTCAGGTTTTTGTCTAAGCCATCTTTTATTATCCCCAGCTTAATATTGTCTGAATTTTTTTGCGATTCCACAATAGCTAGTTCATCGTCTGAGATCTTCTTTAATATTTCGCTTCTGAGCTTTTCATCTTTGACTTTTTTCAAATATTCCTTAAGTGACTGTATTCTGTCCTGGAAGAATTTTTTATCCTGGCGTGCTGTCAGAAGATTTATTTCGTTATCTGTTTGTCCCATCAGAATACCATTCTTTTTGATTACAGAAACCCTGTTATTATAGTTTGTCTCCAGATTGTTCAATTGTGTATCAAGTGCATCTTTCTGCCTCTGAATTGCCTCTTTTGCTGCTTCCTGGGCATTACGCCTTTCCTCTGCTATAAATGCATTTTTCTTTTCCTGTATTCCTCTTGTTTTTTCATACATTTCGGTTTCCGACTGTATCACAGCAGCTTCAAGTTCTTTAAGGTTTTTCTCTACTTCAGATGTATTTCCTGCTCGGGCAGCTTCAATTCGGGCGATTCTCAATTTCTCTTTAGCCTGGCGAACTGATTCTTCCGATATTTTTTTCTCTGCAGTAAGTGCAGCATCAAGAAATCCGAGTCTTTCCTGGACTGAATATTTGTCTCTTTGATAAGCCTTATCCCTATTTTTTGCTACCTCATTTTCAAGCTGAGCCCTTCCTACAATCCACTCCCTTTCTTGTCGCTGTAATGCCTGTTTTTCCTTTTCTAATTTTATTGCGTCACGTGCAGTATCATTGATTTCTTTCATTTTTTCACCGACAAATGGTAGCTTTTCAAGCAATTTTGAAATGCCGGAAAACGCAGCTTCAGCAAAATTCAAAAAACCAATGACCAGATCCTGCAGGATCTTCAGCAAGAATTGAAGGAATTTTGTCAAAGGAGCAAGTATCTGATTGAGTTTGAATGTGGCTTCTTCAGAAGAGTTGATTGCTTTCTTAAATGCCATAAACACTAACACAATAGCTGCTATTACTGCTCCTACAGGATTGGCAACAAGAGCCATCATTGCCTTACCCATCCCCATCAAACTTTGAACTGCCTGGCCAGCAGGACCTGGAATTGAGCTTAGTTGAGACATCATCCCTTTTCCGGTATTTTTTAACTGCCACATTCTATTGTCAACTTGTGTCAATTCTTTTTGAAGCTTCGTGTACTCTTCAGGATCTGTCGCCAGTGAAGTATTATCCAACTGTTTCTGCAGATCCTTTGCCCGGTTTTTGAGTTGTGACATTGTCATTTCCTCAAGCTTTAGCTGCTTTAAAGACCTCTCTATAACCTCGTTATTCTTATCAATAAGGGAGCTGTTCTCAATGATTCTTTCATTGTAATCAGCAATTTCGTTTTTGGTTGTTTCATAAGTTGCCTTTAGTTCTTGATAAGCAGATGTGTTTGTTTTACCGGCTCTCTCCAGGGACTTCATTTGTCGTTCAGTTCCCTTCAGGTATTTGTTAGCAAGATCCATTTCTGCCTGAAGGGCTTTATTCTCCTGGGCAAACTTTTTAACTGCAGCTGAAGACTTACCAATCTCTGCCTGGAGTCCTTTTGCTTCCAGGTTCAGTATAAACTTTATTTCATCATCTCTTAGCTTACCCATATCATATTGCTTTTTCGAGTTCAGTTCTTATCCTTTCCTTTACCTGCTCTGTCAAACCATACTTTATGTCAGAGCGAGTTTCATTATACAGTCGGCCATAAATTACCCGGTTATAAAGAGCCAATTTTGAACGCAGTTCCTTATTCTTAAATTTATCCATTGAGCTCTTAATGTCCAGAAAACGGAGATATCTCAAATAATTAAATTGGAGCATCATTCTGTTATCATCAGCCTGGATCTGGAAGTCTTTTCTGTAAATGGACCTTAGTAAGCGACCTGATACTCTCCTTAAATTCTCAGAGATAACCTTACCTTGAGTTTCATTGATAAACTTAGCATCCCTCTCAAGGATCTCCCGGACATATTGAGTTTTTATCGCACCACCTGATATCATAATCTCTCCTTTACAATCCATTTAAAAACAAGCCTGAAAGACTCTATTTCAACAGTATACTTGTATCCCTTTTGAAGCATTGCATTCTTAACGTGGCCACTTGAAATGTATTTGTCACTTGTAAAAATTGATATCGCCCTGGTGATCTCCTCTGTAGTAAATTGGTTGGTTGCATGCTTAATATCCTCCGCAGGGATATATTTCCTACAAAAGCTGTCCAATAGTTCAAAGCTCAATGGATCCGGCTCCTTCCTTGGTCTTTTATCCTTTTCTCCAACCTCATCAGCCGGCTCATCATTCCGAGCAGCAAAACCAATCTTCTTTCCCATCACTAAATCATATCAATTCCTTCAAGTTGAAATATCATGCTGAAACCATAACTATTATTCAGTTCTCTGGATGAAAATGGAATTATATCAGTTGGAAGAGTCAGCATCTTGACAAATGGGTCATCCTTAATGGCCATAATGTCATTTCTGATGAGCTTAAGGAGCTCAAGAGTTCTGTCAATTATCACAATTTCTTCAATTGAGTCCATACCAAGGTTGGATGAAAAAGGCTTGGCAATAGTGACTGATAAATCGAAGTTATCTTTCTTGACTTTTAGTTGATTTTCAGTTGTTCTAATGTTGCCATAATCAACAAAAAGATATAAACCAGTAATGGCAGTTATTCTCTTTTTAACAGCATCATCAGACACTCCAAATACATAGTCTGCAATCTCCGGATACTTTGATTTTACAGATAAGGCCTCTGCTTTTGATTTAAAGGCATTATAATTTTCTGCAAGAGATTTTTTATTGAAGTTCTTCATCACTCCGGCATGATCCGGATACCTTGCAAAAAATAAGAAGGTATTCTCTAGTATCATACGAATTGATTTATTTGTTCAACAGTAAGTTTTAGCTTCTTGGCGATCTCCTGCTTATTCATTTTCGAATCATTGAGCTGGTGAATTGAATCAACCAGGTTCTTATACATCAACTCAAAGAATTCAATCAGATTCAGGCTAGAGATCTCCCTAATGTTTCCATATCCTTTTTCTGTCATTGTATAGACTATTGAATTGAATCCTAGGGACTGTTTGTCCTGCTTTTTCGGCTTATTCTTGTTAAAAAGAATCACATATTTGGTTTCAGAAGTCAACCATGACAGTATTGATTCAAAATTGAATACAACAGCGAATTTTATTGCCGGATTGAGTTTTTTAAACTTTGGAGAGAGTTCTTTGGCTTTTTGTGAGGTGTAGCTACCAGGGCAGTATAGAGTTGCCAATAGCAAATCAATATATTCATCCGGCCCCTGAGATGCTATCAAAGACAATATTGTCAGTGTATCTATGAACTGTTCAGCTGTTATCGAGGTATTAACGATATCTCCCCTGCGATCAAATAAATAACCAGGATACTTTTTTAATCCAACAAAAAGATTTGGGATAAGCTGTTTGCAGATAGAAGCATCAATTTCGACAGTTCGTTGAAACTTTGAGGCAATAACTGCCTCAGGTTCATCCACAATCTTCTCTGGATTGGTCTTTCTAAGTCGCTCCTGCATCTTTGGATCCAGGTTCTTGAATCGGGGATCATCATAGACGAACTTAAAGCAGAAGTTCATCTTGTCTAGATTGCGAAAAATCTCTTTTTCAAACCATTCATAGTCATGTCTGAGGATCCTGCGAGAATTAATGTTCGAAAGCTCTGTGTAAAGCCTCAATTGAAGCTCTCTCACATCAAACTTTTTTGCTTTATACTCAAGAAGGATGCATATGACAGTTACAAACTGGACAGGATCCAGTTCTTCCCATGAGTTGGGGAATTTCACGTTATTTGAAGCTCCAAGGAGCCTTTTTTCAAGTTTTGTAATCATGACATAACATATATTTTATCGTTTTCACGATTATTATTAACGATATTTTCAGTTACTCCGGATGAGACACTCTTTGCCCTCTCTATGTCGGAATAGTATGACAAAACATCCTTCATGATAATGGCATTTAGCTTCTCTCTAACCTGAACAGCAGTCCCTCCCTTTGTGAATTCATGTGCAACATCGTTTCTTATGCTTTTTGGAAGTTCAGTAATATCAAAAAGAACAGCAGCATCTGCCATAACGTGACTGCAAAGGGCTCTTTTGCACTTATCCTTAAGCTTTTCATTAGTGAGGGAAGCGAGATCTCCGACCCTTGGAATAATTTGATCCTGGTTGATCTTTTTAATTAAAAACTGAACCTTTGAGAAGAAGTATGGCGAATTATCAATTCCAAAGTAACTGTTAAACTCCCTGGCATCCTTAATTGGCAACTCAGCCCTTTGCTTATACTGATCAGAATCCTTCCATGAACCAAGATCTTCATGACTCTCCAGATACCTCAGAAGCTCATCCATTGATGCCCAAAACATGGTTATGTACTCTTCCTTTATCTCATCTAGCTGATACTTGTACAGTTTCTGCTCGCTGCCGTTTTTACTGACAGCATCAAAAATCTTGTACTTATACATTGTGTAGTTAGCAATGGCAGATTTGATAGCTAAAATTGCTATGAGGTGTTGCGGTTGTTCCAAAGCACAGTCTTCATTAATTGCGTCATACACCCCTACAGTGATTACATCCTGAATTCGCTTTTTTGATGGTAAAAACGATGGATATAATGAATCCAACTGTAAGGTACCATCAACACCTGGTGCGAAAGATCTGAAGTCGTCAATATTATCGAAAAAGTCAATTGCGTTCATATCTATACTTGTGTATTAGTAAGTCTGTTATCTTCAGATACATTCTGTTGTTTTTCAATTGCAGAGCGATAAAAACCAAGTCGGATACCGGCTTTATAAGCTTCCGGAAAGTTCAGTTTAATGGCAAAATTGATGTCCCGGCAAACAACATCCTCCGGAATGGTAAGCCCATTCAGGTATATCATGTAATTGTAATGCGCATCAGATCCGGACTTGCTGATAACTCCATCCTTCGAGATATTAGAAATTGAGGAATCAATACCCTTTGCAGAAGTAATTACCTCATCAGCTCTTTTATCATAGGTTGTATGAGCTTCAATATACTCCTTGGATTTGTTGGGAATCTCTTCAATTTTCCAACGCTCCTCTTGACCTTCACTATTTGTAAAGCTGTATGAAGCATACAATTTACCCTGGTTCTTGCCGGCTCCGGATAGATAGTTGGCCAGTTTACGCAGTTCTTTTGTTGTGTATTCAGCTATCAAACCCTCATGGTATTCAGTGCCGACATCCATCACGTCCGTATCTGAAAACTTAATCACAAGTAGAGATTGATTATCTGCTTTTCTCTCTGAATTTGTATTACACATATCCTTAAGCATCTCTATCTTAGACTGTACCCATGCATTTGGAATTATAATGTGAAGCCTCGCAGATATAGCATTTTCAAGGAAACTGTTGATGTATTCCGGAGTTCTGTTTGAGCCTATCACCCAAGCTTTAATTCCTCTGAAAAACACGTTAAATGCATAGATTTCTTCTCCATGACTAGGGTTTTTCGAATAGCTGACTGCAGTTGTATGAGCAAATGGATCTGTATAATCGAAACGATTGTAGACCTTATATTCCTTACCTGGTTGTGTCCAGTTGCCTATAATAACGTGCTTAAATTCATTGTCTTCAAAATCCACTCTGTTAATTGTATCAGCAGTAGTGGCAAGCCTTGCTCTTAAGTTTGAAACATGCTCCAATCCGGCAATCTTTTTAATCCCAATTCTTATACCTGCAGAGAGTCTCCATTTAGAGAATACCCCCTCATCGTAATAATAGGATCTAATGGCTTTATTAAAGTATGTTTTATAATCATCAGCCATGCCATTCTCCAGCCATGAATCAAGCCAGTCCTGAATATCTGTATGGTCCACAAACTCCTTCCATACATCCTTACCCTTTCGCCTGGTAATGTAGAGAACCGGACCAGTACCATATAGCATGCGGATCTGCTTCTCAATAAGTTCTGGTAGTAGTCTGTTAGAAGCAATCATCTCCTTCTGCTCATTAGGCTCAAGGTTATTTGCACCTGCAGGGTAGACCTTAAACTTGTCTACCTTAACAAGCTGCACATTACTTCTACCTGTGCTCTGTATAGAGTCAGAGAAGAGCTCCTGTGCCTCATGTAGTGTTTCACCTATCTGATAGGTGAATGTGTCCGGCCCGGCCTTAACGTAACCCAGACTGTTCAATTCATACTTAGTTCCCTTCTTCATTATTAAACCATTTAACTTTCTTTAATCTATAGTTGTCACTGGGGAAGCCGATGTACCTGATTAGGTACTTATAACATGCCTTATTCCCTTCAGAACACTCAAATAGGAAGTAGTTGTCCCCATCAATATTCCACTTCTCATGAGGCATCTGAGCTCTGGTCCTGCACCCTGATATAGTCCTCAGCTTTGTTGAAGCTTCTCTCTTTGAGCGAGAGCACTTAAAGAATGAGATAGTGAACGTCCCCCCTGCCCTGGTTATATCCTCCAGAGTTTTAAGTGCTTTGTATCCATCAATCGTTTCCATAGTTCAAATATCTCATTGTAATCTCTGTCGATAAAGGACATGCATTGCAAGAACTACTGTATGAATTTCTTTTTAAGAATTGTATCTACCTAATAGAACATGTCTATCTTCTACATCCCGCGCCCCATCATATATCCCGACATTTTCACTTCTTGCATCGCATTTCCGAAAATCAGCGTGCCGGTATTCGGAACCGGAAAAACAAAACCCTTTTTCGCTGTTTCACTATATAAATTCTGTCTATCAATTAATTAAATATTGTTTTTATGTCTAAACACCCCCATTTTATATGTTTTAGGCTGTCATATTGCTTGGAATATTGCCGAAATTTCCACCTTTTGCCATAATCAGGAATTTTTCAAATTTGCCCCAAAGCAGATAAAACATTCCTGAAGGTATCTGAGTGGATAAACCGGCCTGAAGGTTTAGTGGCAACTTAACTTCGCTCGACTTATCAAGCTCAATCGGATTAGAACCTTTTTTAATTGGTGCTGAATAAATTGAAGAAATAAGGTTAGGACATTCATTGGCATCAATCATAATTTTTGGAATAGTCTTATCATCAGGTGCAAACAGTTTTAGCATCAACTTATAGAGCTCCCAGTGGAAAATGGTTCTTTGGTTCAGACTCATCAAACGCACCCTCCAGCCATACTTCTCCAGTTCGTGCTTTAACTCTTTTGCATCTGTTTCGTGCTGTCGTTTTTGTGGCTTTCGTTGGTTGCCGGCCCGGTCATAATACAAGTCTATGTTTCTGTTTCTGCGGTTGCACCAAAACTGATTAAACTCCCTGGCTAATTCTGGGAGGTCTTTTGGAGAAAAAACATAGTGTTCTTTCAAAATCCTGTATTCGTTTGTTTTTCTGTTTTCTTGGGCAACAACAAATGAAGCAAAGGAACCGGGGTCAAACCCCAACTCTAATTTTTCATCTGGATTGTAGTGTTTCAGATATTCTGAAGTAATCCTGAAGTTGTCCTTAAGATTAAACTTCATTATCGACTCATATTTATATGAATCATCAAATGTGTGTATTAGCTCATCAAAATTGGCAACAAACATGTTCTCAGCTTTCTTCTCCCGGACAGAACATATTGATGTCAGAAACTCAGATGGAGTGAGCAACTTCTTTTGTGTAGCAAAATATTGGGGGCCAAGTACCTCCCGGTTAATGAAGGTTGAAACGCGCATATAGTATGTTGCTGCCTTACGCGCCCGGCTTAAGATGGGTGTATATTTTGCCAGGCGTTTTTGCATTGCATCTACATTCTTTCCAATATGAATGTTATACAGAGCCTCGTTTACGTACAATGAAAGAGTTACAATTTCAGCAATAAGCTCTTCATTCATATTCTCCTCATATTCCTGAAACCAAGAGTCTTCTCCTAGGGATACTCTAGCAGTATCTGAGACACCTGTTACTCCCTGATAATAAATAGATGCCTGTGTTTGAGAGATATTCTTTGTGAGCCTGCCAACGCGCATTGCAGGGATAAGCCGGCTTTTTAATTTGGCTCCTTTGTTAAGTTTCATCTCTTCCAAAAAGATATGCACTATGTTGGACCCGGCGATAGACTCCTGCTGATCAGTTGCGACCAGGCGTATATTATGGCCATTGGCAAAGAAAATGGTATGTTCCGGATGCTCCGGTGCATAGCGAGGTTTTTGAAAGTGTCCTGGTAAAGTTCTCTCTCCAACTACATAGTCAATTCCTTCTCTCAGTAGAGGCTTCTGTTCTTCTCCCCTGGGTTCAGAATAGAAAGCAATAATGTTTGGAACTACGTTGGCCAGCAAAGCAACATAGGACTTATGTGCCAGGACTGATGTTTCCCTGGGGAGATCCTTGGCAACACTGATTGTCCTGCGACTTGTCACACCTTCAGTCTTACCGGTACCCCGACCGGCTTCAACAATTACAGTGTTACAGTCCACAATCTGAACCAGCATCTGCATGTTGTTTAGATACAGCTCTTCGAAGCTATTATATTCCAGTTCATTATTCATCTTCCATTACCTCCTCGTGTTCAACATCAACAATGTTTGCTTCCCGGATGAGTCTCTTCTTTTCTTTATCAGTCGTCTCAAGAGAGTTGATAAGATTGATGTAGAATCCATCTTCATCTTTTCGCACAATGTCATGAAGGCTCTTCTTCTCAAATCCAAGATCAGTATGCTTGACTTTGTTTGTTATTATGAATACCGGCACTTGCCAGTCTGTCACTTTAATCCTCTCTGCAGCTTTGGTTCTGAATTCGTGCGCCTTATCGTAACATCTTTTAGCAGAATCAATCTTATCCATTGCAATACTTAAGCGAGCCAGATCCTCCATCTTATCTGCATAATAGTTATCCCAGGCATCTACAGTAATACTATCATCGATATGAAAGAAGTTCATTGCGTCGTAGTAGATCTCTCTTGCTGTGCTGAAATTGAGATGAGGAAACTGCTTCTGGAGAGATCGCACGACCCTTGTCATGTTAGCTCCAACATGATGTACTATTGAGGGTACAGCATCAATCTTGATAATATATTCCTGCAGATCTTCCGGGAGCGCTGCACTTCTGCGCGTCTTCAGGAAGTTCTGCAAAACATCAGGATCAAGTGTCTGTAATCTCTCTAGTTTATTCATACTCCAAATAAGTCGTTTTTGAGTTCATTAATTTTGCGCGTCCTTTGCCTGTCTCTCAACTGCAGCTCTGCATCCATATTACCTCCTTCAGCCTCTTTTACAAGGGATACATCCATGTTGTAATCGCCAATGGCAGATCCCATTTCATACATCTTTTTCAGAGGATGATCATCTGTCTCGATATCGTCCAGAAAAATCTGCGCTTCTTCTTTTGGCAGATCCAGCAGGGTAACTATCCGGGAAGGAGAATACTTCAAAGAAGCCCAGTTTCTAACCTTTACAAGAATATGGTTGTCATATGTTGCCATTATACTCTTTACCATTTATTGTTACCTGAATATTTGAATCAAACCTCTTCATTCTGTCAACTACCATCTGACAATGTTTTGGAGTGATCTCCATTGCATAGCAATTTCTGTGAAGCTGATGAGCTGCCACCATTGTCGTCCCGGATCCAATGAATGGATCATAAACTGAGTCGTTTATTGCTGAGTTATTCATTATTGGCCTGGCCATACATTCAATGGGTTTCTGAGTACCATGACCAGAAACGCCTTCCCTCTCCCGCACGCTTTTTGATGAAAGGTTTTGGATATCCCATACTGACATTACATTTCTTGCACCTTGCCAGTTATGTCTCTGACCCTTTTTCACTCCATACCAACACGATTCATGCTTCCAATGGATGTCTCCTCTGGACATGGCACAAGTATTTTTGTTCCAGATTATTTGAGATATCAGGCTGAAACCGGCTTCCTCAATATCAGTGGCAAAGACATGTGTAAAAAGAGCCCCATGCCATATGTATACTACATTACCTGGGAAGAGAACATATGCGTTAAACCATGAAGGATTATCATCATTTGTGACTTTGCTAACAGACTTAATTTTCCCTCCAACTTTAGCTCTCCAGCTTGGATCATAATTCACTCCGTAAGGAGGATCTGTTACCATCAGCATGGGCTTGGCTCCGGCTAATAGCTTAGCCACATCTTCAGAACTTGTACTATCACCACAAAGAAGGCGGTGTTTGAGATTTCCCAGGGAAAATTCGATGATATCGCCAAGAACAATATCCGTCGCCAGATCTTCCGGCTCTTCATAGTCATCCTGTTCAGCCTTCAGCTCTGGTTCATCAGAAAGCATGCTTGAAAAATCCATGTTGACTGGAGCCATGTCAAGATTAAACACAGATAGATCTTCATCTGAAATTTCGTATTTGTCAAAAAGAATTGTATCCGGATTCCGTTGTGCAAAAATGGAGTTCTGAGCAGCAATCTCTGCGACAGCATCTCTTTTGTCCTCGGCATAAATTGACTCGTAAGGAATTGGAGGGACAACAAATCCCTGGCTTCTTAGTTCAGCAAGTGCCTTTTTCCTTTGATGAGCATCAATAATCCATTTCTTTCCATCTTCATCAACCCAGACAAGAAAAGAATACTTAAAGCCGCGCGTAATGATAAGATTCTGGAGCTTTTTATTCAGTTCCGGATCATGTATCTTAAAATCTTCTTGAAGGTCATAAAACTCTTCAAAATCGCAAACAGGGAGGTTCCCCAGATTAAATACTCTAATAGTTCTTTCCATTGTTTAGTTCTTGCATTATCTCGGCCATTAAGGCGAGCTTTTCTGTGTGTTTATTTAATTGGCTCTGCCATTTATTTTTGTCTGCCTCTTTGGCTTTCTTCCGGTTCAGAAACGATTTATACCTGGATACATTGTTCGATACATTTTTATGTTCTTCCAGGAATGCCTGTGGGTCACTTTTCATCAGGGCAACCAAAGTGGAACGAAGCGTATTCTTTTGAATCAATGGGTGCTCATATAGGAACCGGCCATTTTTATTGAAATACTCAAGCTCTTTGAAACAAATTCTGTTTCTGATGCCGAGTTCAACCATTTCAATTATCCTGGATGTAGTTGGCTCTACTTCAAGCGCTTTATCCAATTCGCACATCCGGCGATAGCTGTAGACCCGGTCTGAATACACTGTGTGAGCATCTCTGATGTCTTGACTTTCAAGTTTTGTCCACCTGATATTGGGGTACTCTTCCTCTTTTGTAACTTTTTTTTTTCGTCTTTTGAGACTTTCTGCTTTTGCTTCGCAACCGGCTCGGGAGTCTTTTCTGTTGAGCTTGATTTCCGGTGAGAAATAATGCTTTCTCTTGACTCAAAATCAAGAAGCAGATAAAGAATATCGAAAGATAGATCCGGCCGGGATGGGCCGACAGAACGCAACAGAAGTTTGTCTGCAGGGAGATGCTTACGCAATAACTGCTTGTCTTTGTCAATATGAATATCGTTAGCCAGCTCCTTAGCTATTGAATTCTTCTCTCGAAAACTTAAACTCATGACTTGAAATTTTAATTTTTACAACCTTGCAATGCAAACTTATCTATCCTTTACCCGTAGCCGAAGGACAAAGAAAAAAAGCTGCGGACATCACTGCCGGCAGCTTTTAAATAATTAACCTAAAAACGAAACTTTACGCTGTCTGAACTCTTGACCCCTCTACCAATGTCTCTGAATCGAGCACTTTAAGAGTTAATCTGCTTCCTGCATTTGCAATCCAGGTTGCATCACTCTTGAGGACAATAGCAGCAATAGAGTCTATGTGTGTTGGATTGGCACCACCTCCTCCGACAATTTCGATAATCCTACCTTCATCAGCAGCAGCTAACCCTGAGATAGTAGCGATTGTTGTCGCTGCAGCATTAGCAGCACTTGTGATGTACTGGTTGGCCGAGGTGAAAGCAAGCTCGGTGGCATTAGCAGCAATGGCTGCCGGTGCTTCTTTTACAATTGCTCCAACATATTTCTGTGGCTGAAGGAAACTGTTGTTCTCAAAAGTGAAGGAAACACTTCTGGACTCTTTATTATTTGTTCTATCAAAGGATTTTAGAATCATTGGCTTGAGCTCATTACCTACAATGTGATACTGAGCATCACTTGCCATCTGATAGATGATTATAAACCTGTCTCCAGCGTGATCCTCCATAAATTTCTGCAGCGATCTTCTGTACCCACCCATAATAAAGGTAAATGAATTTGTCACTGCAGTAGTTATATCTCCTTTACTGCCAGTAGATTTATCATCAAGAGAGTCATCAATAGCTTCAAAGTAATGCATATATTCTCCGGCCTTAAGCGGAACAGTTCCTACTTCACCATTAGCATTTGGCCTCGGAAACTGAACCGTATCATCAACCTGATCCAAAGCAATTAGCCAAATTCGTGATGATATCTGAGCTCCAGCAGTCTCTCTATCGGTTACTCTGCCGATGTTGCCAACAGCAGCCATAACGCAATAAGTCACTCCTGAACCGGTAATGCCTATGCTTTCAAGAACACCCATGCCTGAATCTACGGCCATGGAAAAAATGAAAAGGCCAATGAGCGCAATTATCAGAGAAGATATCAGCGCTAGCCTTTTATTAAATTTCTGTTTAAACTTTTTCATATGAAATAATATTTACTCTATTGAAAATGTATTGATTTGATAACAAAAGGCAGGGACCGGAGCCCCTGCCGGATTGTTTCAAGTGTTATCCGCGAGCAACCTCAAGGAACTTTGAGTTTGCCTTATCGTAGATCAGTTTGATCCACTCACCAACTTCTGTAGGCTCCCATGCCTCAGAGATAAGAGAGAACTTGCCAGCCTTGGCAATATGCTGAGGATTGTCGGCTGAACCAATCTCAATTTTGTACACAACACCCTCTTCAGGATTTATTATGTCGGTGATTGAGAGGTTTGCAGGCTCAACATCAGCAGTATTGGCTTGAGTAAGGAACCATATGTTCTTCGAGCCATCAACAGTTGTTGCATCAGCAGCAAGCGTAGTCACCGGCTTGTTAATGAAGATGGCCTGTTCTTTTCTTCCTGCAGCCAAGAGAGCTGCTTGTGTAGCATATGGTTTGCCTGCATAAGCAGCAGCTGTACCTTCTTTCCATGTTGAGAATCCCCACACACTCTCCAGACGACGCTCAAAATATGTGTTGTACATCTCACCAGGGATGTTTTCCAGTGCCTGAACGTTACCAAGTTCAGTAATCCACATGAACTTCAGATTGCCCATGTTTGGAACCCATACGATTGGAATATCGTAGTTCATCAGCTTCATCTCATCCGGACCGGCAAAGTCCATATCCTTGCCATAAGTGGCACGATAACTCTGAAGATACCAAGGTCTGTGCTTCAGGTTGAGGTAAATTGCTTTACCCAACAGATTTGGAAGAAGCTGGTTTACCTCTTCTGCAAATGATTCAACAACGGAAACCATTGTCTGTGCAGTATAAGATGCAAAATCTGAATCATCAAATGGAAGGATCTGGTTGTTTTCGATATACGACAACAGCCTGTGAATAACACCGGTTGATGAGTTAAGATAATGACCTTTAACTCCTACTGTTGGCTCAATTCTATGACCCATAACAGTTCTCACATTGCGCTCATTATTGAGAACAGTAGCGATGTTAAGGATCATCCACTCAATCATCTGCCATTTTATAGGGTCACTGCCGGCAGTGTTAAGATAACCGATATACTGAGTCTCAATCCACTTCATTGATTTGAAGAGGGTCTTGAACATCACGTCATGAACCTTTGCCTTTTCAGGAACCAGATCCATTCCACCTTTTGAAATCTCGCCTTCCTGGTAAGCCTGTGAGAATTCACCAAAGAATGCATTAGTGATTATATCACCATCCTGAATATTGGAGCGAAGAGGGAATACGTTAAATACATTCGGCAATGCAATAATCCTTGCGATAAGGGCATCCTGTCTTCTTACCAGGAACTGAGTACCAAGACCTGCATCAGCAAGACCAGAATAGTCAATTGAACCATCTGTATTGAGAGATTTAACGTTAAGAAGGCCATTTTTCTTGAGCTCCTGCATCCTCTTACAAATATCCTTACCATAGGATTTAAATTCCTTCTGGAAGCTTTCGAATGACTCCTCGTCCGGATCTGACTGCAGGGAGATGTTTTTTCCATGCATAAGAATCTGGTTCCAGCGTTTCTCTGCAGCGAACATCGGATGCTCGATACCGAAAGCATATTTTGGTGTATGGAAACCACCTAATCCAACGATTGCAACCCTTCTTGTGTCAAGAGGTTGATCAGGAGTAGCTTTTGAGACAAGTGATTGCACCTGCTCTGTAAGTTTCTTATTGCTGCTCACAATCTTCTTGACAATTTTACCAAGGTTCTTGGTTTTCTTTTTTGGCTGATCTTCTTTATCACCATCCTCATCTGAGTCGGCGTTTGTGTCGTCTCCCTCTTCATCTCCTTCATTGTTCTCATCCTCATCTTCCGGATCTACATCTGCAGATGAAATGATTTCCATTGCATAATCGTAAGCTTTAGCTTTGTCTGCATCCTCGCTGTCCTCATTGGCATCAGCGTAAAAATCACGACCAAAGGTTTCCTTATAGGAAGCCTGAATCTTGGTCCAGTCCTCTTTCGAGAGAGTTTTGCTCTTGGCTTTGTCCATCAAGCCCAGGGCTTTCAGAACCTTTTGAAAATTCTTTTTAAACATGTCTTTAGAAATTAAGTGATTGAAATTTTGCTTCTTGTCTGATACTCTTTACCGAGTTTAAATGCTTCCTGAAGAATTTCATCAATGTTCTTGATCCCATCAATGAGTCCATATTGCATTGCTTCTTCAGCGTAGTAGATCTCTCCATTGAAGAGATGTGACTCTTCAGGAGCCTTGGATGTGTTTGGTCGGGATGCTCGAATGGCTTTTTCAAATTCTTCTTGCACCGGATCCAGAAACCGTTTAATGAATTCCTCTGTTTTGCCTTCGCTCACGTCATTAGTAAGCTTATTCTTATGAGTACTCTTTGTTGCATAGGCCTCTCTCAGAATATAACCATACTGTTCGAGAGCCTTCTTGCTATCCCAATAAGAGATCATTGTTCCAATTGATCCTACTATGTCAAACTTATTAAGGCAATAAACTCTGTCACCGGCAGATCCTATGTAAACACCTGCACTGGCCATGATTTTCTTGACTGCAACCAGGATGGGTTTATCCAGAGAACGCAATCTCTCATTTACCTTCTCAAGTCCGTAGCTTTCGCCTCCTGGAGAATTGATGATTAAAACATGAGCGATGATCTTTTCATTTTCCTCTGCCGTCTCTATATCCTCAAGCAACTGCTCTGTTGAACAGTACCACCAGTTTTTATCATGGGCTATGAAACCATCAATGAAATGAACTGCTATACTTTCGGGTATAGATCTATCTTCATAATCTGATGTTATGAAGATTGATTCATTATTCTCCTGGTATGATTTAATCTGTTCGTTGACAAATTCTGAATACTTCTCCGGTTCTGAGTTGTTTTTCACGAAACAATCAAACCTTACTAGAAACTCGTCGAAAGAGTCTTTAGAAATTATTAAAGGCGCTAAGCGAAAGAAGCTGAGCGTTTGGTCCAAATACGATTGCAGCATATCTGTTGTTTTTACAAATATGCTGCACTCATATATATGTGTAAAGGACTGAATCTAAAATTCCAAAGGGAATGGAGAGGATCTTGTCAGCTCAACACTAGAAGTTGAAACCTGAGGGGTTATTTTGCATTTTACCGGGAATTCTTTTGATCCCCAAACAAAAGTTTTATCTTTTAGTGAATAGAGGATGATCATCAGGTCCTGACCTCTAAACCTCAATAATTCATCATTTTTTTTTACGATGGCAGTTAAATTCTGGAGGTAAAGATCTCCGGCATCTGTTGGATTTGATTTTTGATCCAGGTTCAGATCATTCATTGTAAAATATGATCTTAAGTTCTGATAAGTTGATAAGGTGAAATTGTTCCCAGAGATACTTTGAACATCTCTTAGGGGTACAATTGATATTTTATTGCCTAATTGGTCAAAATTTTCATTCATAACTATCTGATTTTTAAAGAGTGTGCACTTTTGATGCAGTTTTGATGCAGTTTTGTCACTCAAAACGGACAAAATGATACACCAAGTCGTACAAATATTTTTTAAGAATTTTGGCGGAAGTAATTTCGTTTTTCCTTATTTCTGCGCCTGGTTGCATTTCTCCACCTGTAATAGTTCTTTAACATGGCATCTTCACTTATACCGGTGATATTATACTTGTTGCAGAAGATATGCACAGTATCGATGTATTCAATTCCCAAACGATGCTTATTATGGTCCAAATCTTCATGAAGCTCAGTCCACAACATTGTAGCTATCTTGTATTGTATGACTCTTACTCCCCGATCTGATATATAGTTGTAAACACGAGGATTCTTACCCTCTCTCCTATCCGGCAAAACAAGCTCAACATTACCAGAATCAATCTGCTTGTCATCTGGTCTCTTACTCATTATATCCCATACGAAATGATACAATGGAATGTTATCAGGTAAAGAAACCGGATTATTCATCCTGGCACCATACTTACCGATGATGTACTCAGCTAGATGCTGCAGAATCTGAATCTTTGTTGTAATCATAAAGCTACCTCCATTTTACCGTTTATAAATTTTTCTAAAAGCTTATCTGCAAATCTGTCATAGATTAAAGCAGTTTGATACTTACCCTTGAACCTATTCTCAAGAAGCCGGCGTTTCATTCCCCTTAATGCCACTTCATTACTCTTTTTCTCTTCGTTGATAAGGGAATAAAATGTATGCCGATCCCCTGATTTCATGTAAATGACCATCTTAAATTTTGATTGCTCGTTTCCGAAGTTTGACATATTATTTCCGTTTTAGGCTAATTAATTGACGTTTTATGCGATTTTCTTGACTTTTGTTGCAATATTGCTACTGCAGCGTGCTCATATTCCTGGATCTTTCCCGGAGCTTTATTCAGCAGATAAGATCTCCAGTAGGTAAATGCCGATTCGTTTCTATATTTCTGCTCAAAGCGTTTCAATGCGTATGCAAGTATCTGCTGCTCTGTCCGGATCTTGCGAGTTTTATACTGCAGCTCCAGGTAGTCCTGATGCTTCTTCATCCATTTCTGAGTCATGATAAAACCGGATGTATAATTTTCAGGATCCATGTACCTGGCCGGCCAGATGTTGTCGAATGAGAAAGCTTTGTTGTTTTCAAGATATCGCTCAACTAACCGGACGCGTTGCCGGTATTGTTCCAGGGCTTTTGCACAATCCGTTTCAGAATTGAATTTATCGAAGTAGTATTCTGCAAATTTGTAGGCTTTATTCCTCTCTGATTTGTAAATAGATCTGCTGTTAAAGAGCACAGATATCACAAATTCAACCAACATAATGGCATAACGTCTGGTTCTCTCCTCTTCCTTCCTTCGAAGTGCCTCTATCTTCTGGCCATATTCGTCCAATGTGTTAATTTTTGCACACTCTTTTGGCAAAATCTGCACTCCGAAAGCGTTTGTTGTCACTCCCTTACTTTCCGATGTGTTAATTTTTGCCATGTTCAGGGCGAGGAGCTCCTCGAGCGACCCTCGCGGATCTCCTGTGTTCCCGTAGAGAGTTCCAGTCTGTTCATTGAAATCAATCGGCGGAGCCGATACCTCTTCGTGTTCCTGAAAGTTCCCTGTGATTACTTTTTTATTAAGATTGTTCAAGTTACTAGAACATGGCGTGCAAATTGAACGCAATGTCTGCTGAATCGTTGTATCTATTGAGTTTTTCAAAATGTAGAGCAGTGGATTAAAATCCTCGTTTTTATGATCAGAAACCGGCACCATTTCGGGATTTAGGAAGAGCTCGTAATCTCTCTGAGTGCCATGATTTACCTTCTCAAGAATAATCTTGGCATCAATTAAACGTTCTGTAAGGCGGTAAATGGTAGCTTCGGACTTCTTAGTGAACTCAGACATCCTTTTGCGGTTTGTGTTCAACACAAGGGGCGAAAAAGCCTCCATTTTAAGCAGTTCCGGAGCGTCTCGCATAATGTACCTGGCTGAAGTCATCTTTGCTTTCAGAGAAAAAATCAGCTCCCGGTAAAGCTCTCTGTGAGCACTTTTAAGGAAGTTCCTGGTCTTATCCCCATTATCCCTCTCAATAGCCACAATACCGTTGTAATCGGCCGATTTCGCATCATATAGAGCCATAATAGCTGCAAAATGATTGTCTGTATCAATAAATGGTAAATGTATTGTCATAATAAACTAGTTCAGAATGTCCCTTAATTGCTCAATCCTTGACTCAATATCTTTGATGTTGTATTCATTCTCAAGCCTTTTGCGAATTTCATAGCTTAAAAATGTCTTCCCTTCAGGTAGTCCACCTATCTCGTTTTCAATTCTCTGTTTGAAAACACTTAATCGCTGATCTTCATTGGAAAGCTGCCTTCTTAGTGACTCTTCAGAAATTCCTGTTGAAAGGATTAGTAAAACAGGCTTAAGCTTTGAGTGAGCACTTAAGAAAGCCCTCTGCTCTTTTTTATCTTTTGTCAACAAATACTTTTTCTCAATCTCAACAATCTGAGATTTTATTGATTCTAAAGTCTTCATAGCTTTGTTCTTATTGATTTCTTAAAAAATTCATTATTACACACTTATTACTGCCAATAATGAGTAGCAGAGGATATTGTTACATCTACTTTTTTGCACTTCCAACCTGATTTTTTTGCCTCACTCCAGCTTGCCTTAGAGTCTCTGAGAAACCCAGATATACAATCGCCTCTTTTGTAGTTTAGCGTTGGCAAATATCCTGTACCACGCTTATCAACGATTATGTACATTGTTGTTTTAATATCTCTCATATTATAATCGGCATTTATGAAAAATTTGGGAGAGAGACAGGAGTCGAACCTGCACGAAGTATTTCTACCTAGAATTATTTCCTTCACCTATTCAACATAGGCATGGCTACCAGTTTCATCACTCTCTCCATTATTTATCCAAAGTACTTTATACTTTTGGACAGTCTCTTTGAGGGCCACCTGTGCTAACAGACCCAACTGTAACACCTTCTCCAATGACTTCAAGTTGTTGAACATCTATGTACATACACTCCTGAAGTTTTCCATCCTTATCTATAGGAGGTCTAACGCAGTATTGAACACAACCGTTTAAATATTCAACTCTTGCTGTTGCAATTCCTTCCATTCCGGTAACGATGTCTTTTACTTTTTCACCTAGTTTAATTTCCATTTTAAAGTTGTTTTTAGTTAATTATTGATTAATAATCGCCTTTACTCTGGCGTACGTAATCGTGTTTTTTTGAGTTCGCTGCCAATCAGTTTTGAATGAGAATTTTGTTCTCGGGAATTTTGATTTAACCAACTCTATCGCCTTGTCTTTGTCACTATCTGACACAAACCAGCAATTTTCAAGCGCCTCTTTCAGCTCTCTTCTTACTCTGCTTTTCTTTGTATTCATAAAACATGTTAATGCAAGTGTTATCCAGCAGATTCCAATCATTAGCACTATTGCGACAACAGGACTCATACTGTGATAAAGTTTTCTTTAAGGAATTTATTAATGAAATAAACCTGACCACGACCCGTAACCATTGGCGTTGATGTAGTCAATGTAGATCCGTCAGGTTTTAGAATTGTTTGCTTTTTAATCTGGAATAACCCCTGCTCCATAGCTTTTTGAGATGGCTGATTCCAATAATCGCCCTTACTAAGTAAATACCCTCGACTACGAAGGATCTTGAAGAGTCTGTTCTGGCCTATTTCAACACCTTTTTGTGTGAGAATTTTAGCTAAATCACTCACCAATACTGATGTAGATGATGCTTCTACTGCTTCAGAGAACCTTACCCTTGGCTGCTGTGAATGAATAACCTCTTTTAGCTCCATATTCTGCTGGAGCATCATATTTTTTTCTCTTCTCTCGTTCTGCAGCTGAGTAGCAAGAGATATCAGCAGCTCCGGATTGGAAACTAGCTGTTCAATCTTTGTCTCAGAGGCTGTAAATCCGTACTTGGCCAGCTCCTTGATTCGATCATTACACCAGATGGCAAACATCGGAGAGAGCCATCGGGCAAATTCAAGCGCGACATCCTCATGCATCCAGGTTCCAATTCCGTTCTCTGTGGACACTAAATTGGACCTATGGGATTTTCCCATAGCTTCCAAGGCGGAGAGAAAGTTCATTGTTGAGGGCAGTCTAAGCCACTCACCGGCACGCTTACCAAATGGCCGGGCCATCTCTGTTGCGTTAATCATAACGTCACCATTCCCAAAATAGAAGGTAACGTCATTCCCATCATAATTGTACTTCTGATTCATAATCTTATAAGTTTATATGGGATAAAGACCGGGGGCCGGGGTTACTGACATGTCTGCTTTCATCCCGGTCCTCGCGGATCTCCTGTTTTGCAAAAATGATAGTTGATTGTTCATCATTAAAGGACCTAATCCTGGATAAAATGTGGTTGTTCGAGAAGTTCGTTAAAAGCCTTATCTCTTGCTGATTTAGTGGGAAACACCTCTAGTGTGCACCAATCTTTGTGATCTTCATCCTTATACTTAATCCTGATGTTGGGAAAATCATCTGTTCGTATTATTGTAAATCCGAATTCAATGATTTTAAGTTGAGATTTACTGTCCATGTTGATTGGTTTTAAAAAATGATTTTGAGCATTTAAGAACTACCGGTGGCTGAACATCACCATATTTTACGCTAAGCCATACCCTACCAGTCAAAAGAGCTGTCATTCTCTCTCTGAAGGAAAGGTTCCAACAAGATATTGTCTGCTGGCCATCTGTGAATACTGGAAGAGGAGAGCACTCATCTGGAGTTCTCGTGCTTGGTCTCACAAGAGTTGTATTAGCCTCTTTAAAGTTTATTGGTTTCATATGGCTTCAATTAAACTGTAAGTTTCTTATAGATTACTGTCCAGGCAAAAAATGAAGGGATGGCCACGTGAATCAGCAGGCTCACAAATACCATCCCTGCAGTGATCTTGTTTTCACCACTCCACTGATTCAGAACATATACTGACAAAGCGATGCAAAGCATTACAATCATTGTCATCAGAGCCTTTTTTGAAATCTTAGTTTTCATAAGCTTCGTTTTTTATTGTATTTGATATTGCTGAATGTTCTTGCTGCATATTTCTTTGGTGCCAATCCGGTTCTGGAGGCGTTTACAGCAGCCCTTGCCCGGTATATTGTCTGAGTACTTACTCCGAAAATCTTCCCTATCTCATACAGCAGATCTCTTGTCTTAAGCTTCTTTTTGAACTCCTCCCTGGCGCGCTGCTGGACATCATAAATCAGATTGTACTGGTCTTGCAGACTAACCACTTGAGAGAGTTCGTTTTTGTAGGAGAAACACAACTCCCTTAGTTTTAACCTTTGCTCCCTTGCTCCTCGCATAACTCCTTCTGTCTATAAAATGAGATTCTGTTACTTGCTGAGGCAACTGACTCCAACTGCAGGCGGTCAATGCGGATGGAATGATTAGAATCGCCATCCTTGATCTGCTTGATGAGACCTTCCTTCAGCCACCGGTCCACCAGGCGACGTCCATAAAGTTTATAAGCTTCTGATTTTGACAAATAAGGTTTTAACTGCATAGTCTCAATCAGCACCTTCTGTGCACCTATGGCAAAAGCATCTGCCATAATGTTCACAAGCTCCAGTCGCTCCATTGTGATTATGTTGTTCTTGATTGTCATAACTCAGATTAATTCAAAGGTTGATTCGTCTTTACGTCTTATCCTGGCCGAGAATGATCTGCAGATTCTGCTTCTGCTAGATCCAGGGCGAATGAAGTAACTTAGAGAAGAGAATTCACTTGGCAGGATAATCAGCAGTAATACAATGGAAATAACCTTCCTTTTAAGAGGTGATAGCGATGCCGGTATAGAGAAATGAGTCACGAAATACCAGGCTGAAAGCTCGTTCACTTTCTGAATACCCAGTTTTTCATAGATATTGCGCACTGTATTCTCAACAGTTTGGATTGCGATAGGTCCTCTTCCGGGTTTAACCGGCAGAAGATCCGGAACCTCCTTCTTTGCAGCTCCCCAAGCAAGCAATTCTGCTATCTGCTCTTCGCGTTTTGTGAGTTTTACAGTTGCGCTCATCTTACTTTTCTCCCCAGATATTGGTTATACCATATTTTTTGAAGACAGTTTCAATAGCCTTGGCCTCCGAAACCTTGGGCTCTACTCTTCCTTTCAGGCGTTGCAACCAGTTGCTGTTGGTAGTGATGCCGAGTTTTTTCATAATCTCTGCTTTTACCTCTTTTGCCTGGCCTACAGTAACCTGTCCCCAGCCCCTTTGAAAAGAAAATTCACTCATAATGTGGCGTTTTAGCATTTTTGTGCTATTTTTTTTATAGCTTTATGCGTTACTTTTGTTTTGCGATGCAATATAAACTTATCGCAGTACAAATATAAACTTATTTATATTAACTACAAATAAAATATAAACTATTTTATATTTTATAATTTAATATACTCTTAAATGTCTGATTTAGACCGCATTAAAATTGTAATTCAATGGCTTGTAAGCTCTGGCGTTGCTGCAAATCAAGGAGCCATTGCTACTTTAATGGGCTATAAGAATAAATCTGCCTTCTCCCAGATATTAAATGGGCATGTTCCAATTCCAAAAAAGTTTATAGAATCTCTTTCTTCTTTACATCCTGACATAAATTCTGACTGGATCTTAACAGGTGAAGGAGAACTCATAAAGAAAATTAGCGAACAAGCTCAGCTTCGTGATGAATCTCGACCAGAATACAGGACTTCAGGTGTCCCTTACTATGAAGATCTTGATGTGACAGCATCTGTCATCACCTCTTTCCATGATTATAAGGAAGAGGCAACATTCATGATCAATTACAAACACTTTAATGATTGTGATGCTTACCTCCCGGTAGTGGGAGACAGTATGCATCCAAAATACCCAGCCGGAGAGATTGTAGCAGTTAAGCAGATCCGGAATCTGGACACCCTTCTATGGGGTGAAACCTACCTTGTAATTACAAACGATAATGCAAATAACTTACGCACCATAAAAGATGTACATTACTGTAGTGATGAGTCCAAGGTTATCCTACGTGCAGCAAACCCAGAATTTGCCGGTGACACCAGGATAAACAAGGAAGATATCCTCTCTATGTATATCGTTAAAGGCAGAATACGTAGAAACCAATTATAGTCCCACTGGCTTTAACAGCCATTTGCTCCTGCCTAAAAGGCAATTGAACATTTCCTATTAGCCCCAAATTTTTGCTCCACATAGCTCCTGTGATTTAGGATCAGGTCGGTATTGCTTTTTACTTGGCTTAAATCAGTTCTTACAGTTTAAAAAACATATTAATATTTAACTAACATAGTTATCAAACTATATGGATGATAATTTTGAAGCCGATCTTAGGATATACGAAATATCCAGAACAGTAAGTGATGAAAATATAAATGCTATCCCTCTCCATGATCTTCAAAAACTTGCAATCCTATTTAAGGATAAAATTCAAAGACAATCTATTGAAATTAAGGAGCTCAGAAAAGAGATAAAAACAACAAAATCACTAAATTCTGACATTAATCCATTAAGCATAACTAGTTTTATTGCTATAGACTTTGAAACAGCCACATACAAAAGAATGGCATGCCAGCTGGGCATAGTAAAAGTTGAGAACCTCCAGATTGTTGAGGAAATGATTTATTTGATACAACCTCCAAATAACTATTATGATTCAGGATGCTTGAATGTACATGGCATAAATCCTTCAATAACTAAAAATAGTCCAACATTTAGAGACCTATGGCCTGAGATAAAGCATTACTTTAATGACACTCCTGTTGTGGCTCATAATGCCGCATTTGACATTGATGTTCTTAAAACAAATTGCACCTACTACAATCTTTCCTTACCAGAGCTAACCACTTTTTGCACTTGCCAAATTCACAACAATCTCACTCTTCCTGACACTTGTGCCTTATACAATATTGAACTTAGAAACCACCATGATGCTCTTGAAGATGCCAGGGCTTGTGCTAGAATTTTTATCCATCATCTCAAAGTCATTAACTCCCTAAAAAGCCTAAAGGTTAAAGAAAATAGTCAAGCCAGAAAAGAGAAGAATTCTGCATATTTCAAACCAGCCTCAAGGACTATATCCTCAGAAGCTCTTAAGCAAGACCTCAGCTCAGTTTCCAACCCAGACAACTACTTCTATAATAAAAAGGTTGTAATTACAGGAGTATTTGAAACATTCCCTATTAGAGAAGATCTTGCACTAAAACTCAAAGAGATGGGAGCCGATGTCTGTACTTCAATTTCTAAGAAAACCAATATTGTTATTTACGGAGAAGGTTTCGGCCCGGCAAAACTAAATAAAGTGGCAGTACTTCAGGCAGAGGGATATGATATAGTCCTGATTGATGAAGTTGAATTGAGCAAGCTATTAATTTAAAAATAAGCATTACCCAAAAACTATACCCTATGAAAAAATTCATTTTACTAGCACTTATTGCACTCTCTTCACAATTATTATTCTCTCAAGAAAATCAACCCAGTAAAAACGGAGAGGCTTACATATATTGTGAGATCCTCGGTACTCAAAAATTCCTAAGCAACAAGGTTACCGTCAATGTTGACTTTGGCCAAAACACCAGGTTTGGGGAAGATACCAGGCTTAGAGATGAAACAGGGAAAGTAATAGTTTTCAACTCAATGGTTGATGCTATGAACTGGATGGGAGGCCAGGGATGGGAATTTGTCCAGGCATATGTTGTAACTGTTCAAAACCAAAATGTTTACCACTGGCTTCTGAAGCTTGATATAAAATACCTTTCTCCTGAAGAGCTAGAAGAGGTAAAAGCCATGTTCAAGACAAAGAGGAGTGTACCTAAGGATGCTTTGTATAATTAATATTCAACAAAAATATGCCTAGAGGAAATCAAAGAGGTTACAAAGGGATGTCTGGATACAAAGGAGGGGCAAAGATATTTGATAGTTTTGTAAAAGCAGGCCTAACTGCAGCTCTTGGCAAACCGAAAAGGAGGTCAAGAAAAACTACTTCAAAAAAAACAAACTACACCCCTGAGAATAGTGGATGCCTTGTTGTATTAACCTTTATTTTTATGATTAACCTGCTAATTATCATTGTCGTTTTATAATTCAAAGCTTAACTATGAAAAAAATTTTAACGATTCTTTTAATGGTAATGTCAAACTGGGTCTTTGGACAAGACATACAAAGTTTGACAAAAGAAATTCAAGACCTAAGATTAAGAGTAGAAACTCTTGAAAGAATTATTGCAATACAGTTTGACTCACTTCCAAAGTATAAAAACACTACGGCAACTCCTAGTGCTTCTGAAACAAAACGATGTATTGCAATCACTAATGCCGGCACTCAGTGCTCAAGAAACGCTGAGCCTGGAAGTGATTACTGTTGGCAACATAAAAAAACTTACGAGCCTACATCAAGCACTTCTGTAACAAAAAGCACTTCATCAAGTTCTACAACATCAACCGGACGGACTATTCACACTGGGCCAAGAGGAGGCAAGTACTATATCAATTCAAGTGGCAAGAAGGTATATGTAAAGAAAAAATGAAAAGCTTATTATTCTTTTTATTTCTACTGATAAGCCCGGTTAATGATATAATTACCGGAAAAATTGTGGGTGTTTCTGATGGAGATACAGTCATACTCTTAACAGAGGATAAGACCCAAATAAAAGTTCGCCTGGATGGGATAGACTGTCCGGAGTCTCATCAAGCATTCGGCCAGCGAGCAAAGCAATTCACTTCCGATTTTTGTTTTGGAAAACAAGCTATCCTCATTTCCCATGGTAAAGACAGATATGGCAGATCTCTTGGATTAATCGTTATTGGCCAGGACACACTCAACTATGAGCTCCTGAAGGCAGGATATGCATGGCATTACAAACAATACAATAAAGAGCCCCGACTATCAGAAATGGAACTCCAGGCTAAAAACAGCAAACTTGGTTTATGGGTAGATCCAGAACCTATTGCTCCATGGATTTTTAGAAGAATTAAGAAATGAAAAATGCTACTTAAAATGAATAATAGACTATTATTGAAATTTCTTAAATATACATTTATAGTTAGTGCTGCATATTTTTCAATCAGGTTGGGAGATTCATTGTGTGATATACTTAATATTCCAATTAACTTTTCAAAAGATACATTACAACTGATTCTACCAATAATTACCACTCTATTACTGATTGAGGTCACCTATTCAATTGGAGAAAGAGGAAATGAGTTGCAAAAACACAATTTAAAGACACAATTGTTTGATAAAAGGTACAAAGTATTTCAATCCATTATCGAAGCAAATTCATTAGTTAGCACTAAAACAGAAATTATATCAGATGTTTATAAATCAGATCGTCTAGAAGTTTTTAACAGCCAACTTACTGAACACTTAAATCAACTTAGGGATTCTGAATTGATTTCTAAGAAATTGCTTAATGAGGATATCTGTAATAAAATGGGAACAATTGTTTCTCAATTTGAAAATATTCGTAATGATTTTATTAAACTGTATAAGCTCAATGTTAAACTTCAAATAAGTCTGAATAACAGTGAAAAGCTTGACATTATTAATATGAATAACATTACAAATGAAAAACTTGAGAATGCAAAAATTAAGATTAAATATCAACATGACATAATGGATCTTAATTCCGGATGGATTACTTGGAAAGATTCAGTTGGTATTTTTTCTTCATTTATTCAATCTTCTGGCATTTTAAATGATTTCGACAAATATTTAATAATTAATGATATATAATAAAACTAATATTTAAAATCATGACAGACAGAAAAAAATATCACGTAACAAAAACAGAAAATGGTTGGATAGGTAAAGCTGAAGGAGCAGTCAGAGCATCAGTAACCGGCCCGACTAAAGAAGTAGTGGTAAAGCAAACAATTGATCTAGCCAAGAGACAGGGTGCATCTTCAGTTACAATCCATAAAAAAGATGGCAATTTTCAGGAAGAAAGAACTTTTCCAAAAAGTAGTGATCCATTTCCACCTAAAGGTTAAATTGATGTTTCTAGACAATTTTAAATCTGAAATCATCTGCGTTTAATAACGCGTGTAGTGAATTTTGAAAGTCTTTTGCGTTTCTAATTGTTTCATCCTTATTATTCGGAAATGGTATAATGAATTCCTCTAACCAAGCATTTCTTTTTAGTTCTGGCTGACTAGCTGTTTGGGATAAATAATAAATCTGTTTTCGACAATATTCACTTCTTAAAGAATACCAAAGCAAATATCCTTCATCTTCATTCCTTGGGCGAATCACTAGGAAACCACTGGTACATATTGCGCCTTCAAACTCTTCTGGAACTAAAACAACTGTGCCTCTCGAACTAATATTCAATGCTACTAAAATATCCCCTTTTTTAACGCGATATTCCCCCCTTGTAGGTAGTTGATCAAATGTTCCGTTTAAAGACTTTAAAATCAATCCATAATCTGTCACATCGCCAATTTCAATATATTTTAATCTTTCATTTGAATTTATTAGATCAATCTTATCTTGTTTAGAAAGCTTATTTGCTAATTTAAAATCTTTGCCATGCTTAATGTCAATTTGATTTTCATTTTTCAACTGAATTAACTGGGTTCTAATTTGAGAAAGTTCAATCGAATAATAATAAGCATCCAATCTTTTATAATTAATAGTTGATGGAGGTACAATCCATATTTGTTCAGGACATTCTAAGTTTTCATTTTGATCCTGATTTTCTTTTAACACTTGATAAAAAACACCTGTTCTTTGCCATTCAACATAGGTAGAGAAAATATCATTCAAATTATTCTTCTCGGGTGTATCTGCAAGTGCATTATTGTGCCCAATATTATTACTTATTGACATTATTACATGCCCTTGGTTATCATTATCCCCAGATTTTTTTCTAAGATGCAGAATTGAAGTTTTAATATTTGCTTTTGCTTTAAAAAAGGCATTAAATGGTAATGAGTGAACTCCAATTAAAACAAAATTTGCAAGCAACCATTTTCTAATTTCAATACAAGTTGCGCCATTCAAAATTGTATCGTCAAGAACTATTAGCATTTCTCCACCAGGCTTTAATAACTCTAGATATCTATCTAAAAATAAAATGTTTGACTTGACTGATGTGGCATTAACCGATAAATCTCTCTGTTTTAATATTCGTTCTTCTGAATCATTAGAACTTTTATATGTCATACTAAAAGGAGGATTGCTTAGTACTAAATCAAAACTATTTGCCTTAATCTTGATTGAGTGATCAATTACTTCAGCTGCTCTTTCATCCGTCATGTCATCTTCTGTTACAGGATCATTATCTAGACCATCTCCGAAAAATATATGACTTCCTCCATCTCCATGTAAAAACATATTAATTCTTGCAATCCTGGCTACTCTTTCATTAGCTTCTATACCAAATAACCTTTCATTACAAATTAGTTCTTTAATTTGCTGCTTTTCCTTATCATTAAATCTTGAATCGTCTCTCAAACCTGAAAGTAGATATGCCATTATTTCAATTAAAAATCCGGCGGTTCCTGAACATGCATCAATTGTTCTAGGAGGATTAGTAACATTAAAATCTGGTCTTAAAAGAGCAATTCTAGTCATAAAGTCCACCACAGGTCTCGGGGTGAAGTATTGACCGAGGCCTCTGCCTCTAACTGCCGCATTCAGAAAAACCTCAAACATTCTTCCATTTAAATCTTCATCAATCGAACTCAAATTTATCGTTTGAAATCTCTTGATAAGCTCTTTGCATGTTGAGGCGCTAAGCTTTAATGTCTCATCTTTATCAAATATTCTTTTCTTCTTATCCTTATTTATTGCTGTTTCTAAATCTTGATGTAGTTGTCTGAATAATATATCTCTCACTGGGTGTTTTGATGTAGTATCCTGAGCAATTAGCCATTCAGTAGTAAGAGGTAACTTGTATACTTGTTCTGAAGACATTATTCGCTCTCTTTTTTTATCTTCTCTAATTTTAATAAAAATAAATTTGCAGAACTCAAAGAATGCATCAGTAGGATTCAACTTCTCTTTTTTCCAAATCATATTATGGCACTCTTCAAAAAGCAGATTTAGCTTATCAGCTGCAATTACTTCAAATGCCAAGCCTCCAGATAATGATTCATCTGCAGTCTTAAATTTAATATATGAACGTAAATTCACATAAGGAGGTGAGCCACTAGCAAAATCTGAAAGCCGAAGAGTTACAATAGGGACTATACTATCATGCTTAAATAGTGAAGTTATATGGCCATTACTAATAAGTAGCCATTGAATTTTGCTATTGTTATCCTTATTCTTGTTATAACTTAAAGCATAACTAGCAGCTTGACCCCATGCATCCTGCACATTTATTGTTGGATCCTTTGCTTCAACGATAACCTTAGCCAGGTTATTACTCCCCATTAGAATAAAATCAACTGTTTTCTTTGTTTTTTTTACTCCATCGCTAATAATCAGGGACTCAACATGCTTTTTCGGTATAATAGAGGCTGAGGGATAACCCAAATCATTAAAAATTTTGGACAACAGCCGAGTTTCAACTTCGGCTTCTGTTGACAATTCGTTGATACTCAGTTTAAATAAAGTACTATATTGCATATCTCTGTTATTCAATTTTTTAAGATTAACACATTACAAAATTACAATTAAAATTTGGTAAAAAAATTATTGTTAAACATTCTATCGATACGTTATTTTTAAAATGTGATAAGATTATAGTTTGAATGATAAAATAACGAATTATTTTAATATAATATATCTATTACTTTACGGTTTGCACGATCAATTCTTGCGAAATCTTTTTTAATATACCCAGAGGTGATCTTGTGTTCTGAAACGTGGTTCAAGCAAAATGCAGCTTCTGACTCAGAACCTTCACAATCATTAACAAACAAAGTAGCCCAGGTATGCCTAGCTGCGTAAAAATCCAGCTCATCAACCCCTATTGCCTTTCCAATTTCCTTGAGATATTCATTGACTGCAGAATTGAATCCAGCTGCAGTAGCATATCTATAATGAAAATTGAAAATTCTCTCATTTTGTTTGTCTCGATACTTTTCAATTAATGGTACTGCTTCAGGTTCAATTTTTATAGAGATCTCTGCACCATCAGCTCGAACACTTCTAGTTTTTGCTCTTTTATAAGTAATCCGGTCATCGGAAATTTTTGATGCCTGGTAAAGGTCAACTGTATTCATTCCTACTAAATAGAATGAAAGCATGAAAACATCTTGAGCGAATTGCACCGTTTCTCTTTGAGGTTGGTAAGCAATAAAGGCTCTTAACTGGTCTAGAGATAATGCACGTTTTTCCGGTACCTCCACTTTAGGTAAAGAAAAGCGTTTAAAAGGATTTCTAGTGATTCGTATGATGTCGTTATCATCATCATTATACTCTCTAACTGCAGCGTTAAATATAGCCCTCAAATTCGATAAGTAAAGGGATCTTCCTCTTGTTCCAACTCCGTTATTTTTAAGCCAATTGTCGAAGTTACCAAGAAAATTAAATGTGATGTCATTGAACGATAAGTTTTCGCTCCCAACGTATGCTTGAATTTTCCTCACTGAAATCCCGTAATTTCCCCTGGAAGCTTGGTTGTTTTCCTCCATTCTAGCAATATGCGTTTTGGCAAACTCAAAGAAATTTATGTTATCCTTCTTTTTTGAATATAGGAAATCCGATAAGTACTCTCCTACATGAATAGTATTCATATCAGCAAGCTTTTCGAAAGAATGAGCGACTTCTCTTCGAGCTTTATTCAAATCCTCATCAACCTGCATCTGGAGGAATTTATCTTTAATCTCAAACGCCTTATTTATTTGAGACTTTACCACATAATATGGAGTTGAAATATATGTAGTCTTTCTTTGATAAGAAATTCTTAAATTTACTGGCCAGGTTCCATCCTTCTTTTGGCGATCCGGGCGAATTACCATTTTAAGAGTAATCATATTTCAATCCTATTATTTTTGGAAAACATGTAAAACATTTGGAAAACATTTATGTGTAAATGTACATATTTTCCATGTACTTTTGGAAAACACCCTATAGAAAGCCACTTGAGATGATAGCCAATTTTAATGTAGGTAAAAACTCATTTAAAGACTAGTAACACCTTAATATCAATGTTTTATACAAACAAAAAACTCTGCAATTTTACTTGCAGAGTTTTCATTTTGGAGTGATTCGGTTGGGATTCGAACCCAAGACCCACAGCTTAGAAGGCTGTTGCTCTATCCAACTGAGCTACCGAACCCTTTTGCGGAGTGCAAAGATAGAACATTTTTTTATTTCTTCAAGGATTTGGCTGCAAATTCAATTATAAAAACAATTGAAAAGCCAATCGCAATGAAAAGAAGTGCCAGACTTAGCTGGGATGAATTGCCAGTCTGAAGCTCAAACTGAGAGGGAAGGATTGGTCTGTCAATATGAGAGACTTCATCTATTACCCTCTTCCATGGCCAGACCTTAACCAATGAGCCAATCATAAATCCGGCAAGTAGGAAGAGAGTTGGCTTATAGTACTTCTTTAGAAGCCATGTCAGGAAATGGGAAAAACTTATAATGCCAATAGCAGCACCCGCTGCAAATATTAAAAGAACGGGGATATTTAGTTCTGTTACAGCCTTCATGACAAAGGCATATTTTCCCAGAAGCAGAAGAATAAAACTTCCCGAGATGCCCGGTAAAATCATTGCGCAAATTGCAATGGCTCCTGAAATAAATATAAACCAATATGCCTCAGTAGTCTGACTTGGAGAGACCAAACAAATCCAGGCAGCAACCGAGACTCCTGCTATCAAAGATAATAGATTAGTAATAGTTAGTTTACCTGTATCTTTTAATACATATATTGCAGATGCGGCAATTAATCCCATAAAGAATGACCATAGAGGAATAGGATGATGAACCAATAGATATTGCATTAGTCTTGCCAAAGAGAAAATGCTTGTTAGAATTCCGCCACCAACAGTAACAAGAAATTTTAAATTTACTGCATTTGTAAACTCTTTGAATTTACCGGAAAACAGAAGTTTGGCACTATTCCAGTTCAGTGATTTTATTGATGAGAGTAGCTCAGCGTAAATACCTGTTAAAAAGGCTATCGTTCCTCCTGAAACTCCCGGGATAACGTCGGCAGCCCCCATAGCTACCCCTTTAAAATAGGTTAGTATGTATTTTTTCATATAGTTGTTTATGGTTACTTAATCAGATATTTTCGCATTATAGCTTGGTAGTGCTTCTCCTTCTTTATTCCAGGAACCATATCTGATAGCCTTCTTATCCAGAGCTGATCAACAGATGCCAGCTTCTCAACGCAAACATTAAACTGATCTTTGTTTTTAAGGAAAAACTGTGATATTGCATAGAATAAAAGAAATTCCGGAAGAGATGTCCTTTTGTAGGTTACATTTAACTGATGGGCAAGCAGGTTGTAATCAGTATCCTCTTTCCCAATAACCCTTCTCAGATAAATAAGAGAACTGAAATGATCCTGTCTGAGCATGCTAATGTATGCCAGACCTGTATTAGATTCAGTATTATCTTTATCAATAATAAGAGCCTCTCTGAAGAATTTTTCTGATTCAACAAGGTTATCCATTGCAAGAAACGCATCTGCTATTCCAATAATAGCAAACAGATTACCCGGTTCATGGGTAAGAAATTCTAAAAAAGTCTCAACCCCTTTATTGAAATTGTCTGTGTTAACGTAAACAATTGCTTTGTTATACAAAACAGATGAATTACCAGGATTCAGTGCCATAGCATAGTCAAATGCCTCAATAGCCTTTTCAAACCTAAGCTCGCGTGCGTGAATTGTACCTAGATTAAACCAAATGTTATCGTTAAATGGATCTTCATCAAGACATTTTTCATAAGCAACTATACTCTCATTGAAGTTTCCTAGTCTCTCATAACAGAAGGCGAGATCATTGAGTAACTCAAGAGTCTCCCCCTCAATAGAGATAGTTTTATTGATAAACTCCAAAGCGTTCTCAAAATCATTGAAATCAATGCAGTCCTGTGCTAATGTATGATACATATCTGCTGCGTCGTCAGGAGCTAAATCGGCTGCTTTGGTTAGAGAAATTTTTGCAAGCTGAATATTACCCTCTCTAATGAAGGCCCTAGAAAATAGAAAATAGACATCTCCATTATGAGGTACTTTATCCAGCAACATTGAGAGTATCTCTTTGGCACGCTCTGTCTCTCTGTTAACAATGAGGACATCAACATATTTCATTCCAAGATCAGCAGAGTAAGGGTGTTGCTCATACGCCATCCTCGCAAGTTCATAAACGATCTGATCTTCAGCCTCATTTAGAAAATGTCCGATTAACAGGTCAAACTCCTCTTCCGAGAATCTTAGCTCAGCCAAAGTCCCTTCAAAATGGGCAGAAATTGCCTTGTTGGCTAAAGGTACGATATCATATATCTCCTCATCTCCCTCTCCGTTGTAAAAATCATCCATCATAGCCTGGCAGGTTTGATTGATTCTAAATAGTGAATTACCTGTTTTATGTATTGAAGAGGGTTGTCATCAGCCGCCTTAGCTATAAAGTCGTATGCAGAATCACTCTCTGATGAGTACCTGCCCACCTTAAAGGTGGCATCAATGTACCTGGAAATATAGTGTGTTGTGAACTCATAATTAGCAGATATATCTATCAGAATATCAAATTTTTCATTTAGTTGTTCTATTTTGTCAATAGATTTCGGAAGACCGTAGTATGTTAAATCTGTATTTCTTATAATTATAAAGTCACCCCTGTGAGAAAAATCAACACTCCTTTTATTATGTCTTTCCACCACCATCCCAATCCACTTTATTCCTCTGTCAATAAGCTCTTTTACCAGATAATCCACACTCTCTTCAATACCCTCTTCATCCGATTCTAGTATAAAGGCTACTCGGTGAGCATTACCAATAGGCATAAAATTGGAAGGGGCCCTCTTCTTAAGCCTCTTTACCGCCCTGTTTTGCAATCTCTTCTTAAATAACATAGTTTGCTCTCCTTTCACCTGCACAAATTTAACAAAAATCGGACCACTGGCAACCTGTTATATTTTTTGGATTTCATATCTTTGCATTAACGCAAAATGACAGACATATGTTAAGTGAGGTAATGGGAATGAGTTTGGCGGATATCTTCGCAAAGAGCATTGTTGACTTTGGGGAACGAGATGCATTTTCAACTATTAAAAAAGAGAAGCTAACATACAACCAATTTGGAGAGAGAGTAGAGCGTCTTACAGAGATATTTAATAAGAATGGTATTAAAAGTGGAGAAAAGATAGCAATTCTCGGTAATAATATGCCCAACTGGGCCGTCTCATATATTGCTGCAACAACATCTTCCCGTATAGCAGTTCCCATTTTGCCTGATTTTACTGCTTTTGAAATAGCCAATGTTATTGAACACTCAGAGTCATCTGTAATAATTGTTTCAGATAAGTTGAGTTACAAAATATCCAAGGTAATCTCAGAGAAGTTTGATCTGATTATTAGCATGGACTCTTTAGACATTGTAAAAAGCAGAGACGGAGCCGAATACATATTGAATGCTCTTCCCAAACCTGAAGACTTGGCCACAATCATATATACCTCTGGAACATCAGGAACATCTAAAGGCGTTATGCTTTCACATAGAAATCTTGTTACTCAGAATTATATGGCTAATAAACTTATGCCAATATTTCCAGATGATGTATTCCTCTCCATTCTCCCCCTCTCTCACGCATATGAGTGCAGTTTAGGGTTAATACTCCCTTTGAGCAGAGGTGCTCAGGTAGTATATCTTGACGGAGCACCTACACCATCATTACTTTTGCCAGCACTATCTGAGGTTAGACCGACAATTATGCTTAGCGTACCTCTTATTGTTGAAAAGATATACAAAAACAAAATACGTCCCATGTTTACAAAGAACTGGATTATGCAGTTCTTATACTCAATCCACTTCATCAGAAGAGGATTTCATAAAGTTGCAGGGAAAAAACTATGTCAGACCTTTGGTGGAAGGTTAAGATTTTTTGGTATTGGTGGCTCAAAACTGGACGGTGTAGTTGAAAGATTCCTTTCAGATGCTGGATTCCCTTACAGCATTGGTTATGGACTTACAGAAACCTCACCTCTTTTAGCAGGTGCTCTTCCCGGAAAGGTTACATGGCAATCAACGGGTCCTCATTTGCCGGATCTGGAGATGAAAATTCTAAATCCAAATAAAAAGGGGATTGGTGAAATCGTGGTAAAGGGACCAAATGTTATGGAGGGATACTATAAGGATCCGAGCACAACAGCCAGTTGTTTTACCGCTGATGGTTGGTTCAGAACAAAGGATCTGGGATTCATTGACAAGAAGGGGAATCTGTTTATTAAAGGGCGAAAGGATAATATGATTGTCGGACCAAATGGCGAAAACATATATCCTGAAGAGATTGAGGCTGTTATAAACGAACACGATCTTGTGCTTGAATCGCTTGTTGTAAACATTAAGGGCAAACTTACAGCAATGGTTCATTACAACTATGAGCAGATTGAGAAGCTTCATACTTTCAGCGAAGAGGCTGTTGTAAATATGGAGCAAAGGGTATCTGAAATAAAAAAAGATCTGATGGCTTATGTTAATGACAGAGTTAACAAATCGTCAAAAATCATTGATATCATTGAGCAGGCCGTCCCTTTTGAAAAGACGGCTACTCAAAAAATTAAACGCTATCTATACTCTTAATTCCTGAAAACAAGAACATCTTCAAAATAGTCAACTATAATTGGCCTCTCTTTGTTGAGTTCTCCTTTTAAAATTTCTTTTGCCAGTTCATTAACAAGCTCCTTCTGCAGTAGCCGTTTAACAGGTCTTGCTCCATATGCGGGGTCATAACCTTTATTGCATATATATTGTAAAGCATACTCTGAATACTCAAGTCTAAGTCCCTTCTCTCTCATCATGGCACTTATACCCTCTAGCTGCATTTTTACAATCTCCCTTATGTTTTGAATTGTAAGTGGATGGAACATTATTATTTCATCTATTCTGTTCAGAAATTCAGGTCTTACATTATTTCTAAGCAACTCCATAACCTCTCCACGAGTCTTCTCAAGAAGCTCATCCCTGTTTCTGTCATTTAATCTGGACAAGTTATCCTGAATTATAGCAGAACCTGCATTTGAAGTCATTATAAGAACGGTATTTCTAAAATCTGCCGTCCTACCTTTATTGTCGGTTAGTCTTCCCTCATCTAGCACCTGAAGGAGAGTGTTGAAAACATCCGGGTGGGCTTTTTCAATCTCATCAAGAAGGACAACTGAGTATGGCTTCCTTCTGACAGCCTCTGTGAGTTGTCCTCCCTCATCGTATCCAACGTATCCCGGAGGAGCTCCAACCAGCCTTGAAACTGAATGTCTCTCCTGATATTCGCTCATATCAATTCTGGTTATTAGGTTTTCATCATTGAACATGAATTCTGCCAGTGCTTTGGCTAACTCTGTCTTACCAACTCCTGTAGTTCCCAGAAAAAGGAATGAGCCAATAGGCCTTTTGGCATCCTGAAGTCCTGCTCTGCTCCTTCTTATTGCGTCAGAAACTGCCTCAATAGCCTCGTCCTGGCCTACAACTCTCCTGTGAAGAGCCTCCTCCATCCTTAAAAGTTTCTCCTTTTCACTCTCCAGCATTCTTCTGACAGGAATGCCGGTCCATTTAGAGACAACCTCGGCAATATCCTCATCCTCTACATATTCATTGATCATAGTAAACTCTGAGGCTCCCTTCTGCTTCATCAACTCATTAATCTTCTTCTCTGCAGCTACTATTTTCCCATATCTCAGCTCTGCAACCTTACCGTAATCACCGCTTCTCTCAGCCTCCTGAGCTTCAAATTTCAACTTTTCTATCTCAATCTTCTTTTTCTGAACCTGATCAATAAGAGACCTTTCGTGCTCCCAAATTCTGTTCATCTTCTCCCGATCGCTAAACAGAGAGTCTATCTCGTTTGTAAGTTGTGCAACTTTCTCTTTATCTCCCTCTCTCTTTATGGCCTCTCGCTCAATCTCAAGTTGCATTATTCTCCTGTTAAGTTCGTCAATCTCTTCAGGCACAGAGTTTATTGCCATCCTCAGCTTAGATGCTGCCTCATCTATCAAATCTATAGCCTTATCCGGAAGATACCTGTTTGTAATGTATCTGTGTGATAAATCCACAGCGGCTATTATAGCATCATCCTTAATTTGTACTTTATGGTGATTCTCATACCTCTCTTTTAACCCTCTCAATATTGAAATAGCCTCTGATGGAGAGGGTTCATCTACCATAACCATCTGAAAACGTCTTTCAAGTGCTTTGTCCTGCTCAAAATATTTTTGGTACTCATCAAGTGTCGTAGATCCGACTGCCCTCAACTCCCCTCTCGCTAACGCCGGTTTAAGAATATTGGCTGCATCCATGGCTCCATCGCTTCTGCCTGCGCCCACTAATGTATGGATTTCATCTATAAAAAGAATTACCTCGCCGGAGCTCTCAATAACCTCTTTAACTACAGATTTAAGCCTCTCTTCAAACTCTCCTTTGTATTTGGCACCTGCAATCAGGGCACCCATATCAAGAGAATATATTAATCTTGACTTAAGGTTTTCAGGAACATCCCCCCGGACTATCCTCTGAGCGATTCCCTCTGCTATAGCAGTTTTACCTACACCAGGTTCTCCTACCAGTATCGGATTGTTCTTTGTTCTTCTGCTTAATATTTGTAACACTCTTCTAATCTCGTCATCCCTGCCTATTACAGGATCAAGCTTGCCAGATACAGCCTGTTTATTCAGGTTTACTGCATAGGTGTCAAGCGCCTGATAATTTTGCTTGTTCATTTGTCAGTTCTCCCATTTAATTTATTATTCATAATGCAACAAATCTGCCATCTGCCTGTTTCTGACAAAAAGGCACACCAATTTGGATGCTATGTATTAACTTTGCAAAAAATTCAATAATGAAATTTCCGATACTTGAAGATGGGGCACTACTGCCTCTTGTTGAGAGTTTCTATACTATACAGGGAGAAGGGTTTAATACCGGCAAAGCTGCATTTTTTATAAGGCTTGGCGGTTGTGATGTCGGTTGCAGCTGGTGCGATGCAAAAGAGACATGGAATCCATCTGTGCACCCACCTGTACCCATTGCATCAATTGTTCAGGAGGCTGCCTCTTATTCTGCAAAATCTATAGTAATCACCGGAGGGGAACCTCTTAACTACCCTCTTGATAAACTTTGCTCCCTATTGAAAATGGAGGGTATGGAAATTTACCTTGAGACCTCCGGCTCATCACCCCTAAGTGGAGTATTTGACTGGATATGCCTCTCACCAAAAAAGCGAAAACCTCCGGTTGAAGGAATCCATATGTTAGCCTCTGAGTTGAAAGTTATTATTGAGACCGATGAAGATTTTGTTTGGGCAGAGGAGAACCGAAAAAAGGTTACCAGTAATTGCCTTCTCTATCTGCAGCCAGAATGGAGCAGAAGCTCAGAGATGCTTCCAAAAATTATTGAATATGTTAAGGCGAATCCCAATTGGAATGTCTCTTTACAAACTCATAAATATATGAACATCCCTTAGTGGATTATCTCTTTTTTTATAACTTTGAGAGTTAAACAAAAAACTTTCAAATTGTGAAAAAGAAAATACTTCTCTTAGCCTTAACTTATGCATTTATATTTTTTGCTGATTATGCAACTGCACAAATATCAGGAAGTACTGCGTATAAGTTTAATGTAATTAAAGAGCTTCCTGTAACATCTGTTAAGAATCAAAGCAGGACAAGTACCTGCTGGAGCTTTTCTACTCTATCTTTTATTGAATCAGAACTGTTAAGGATGGGGAAAGGTATACATGACCTTTCAGAGATGTTTATCGTTGCTAATTCATACTTTGACAAATCAGAAAAATATATCAGAACCGGAGGCAAAATCAATATGGCTCCCGGAAGCTCTTTTGGTGACGCTCTGTATGTTATTAAGCATTATGGGATTGTTCCTGAAGAGGTGATGACCGGCCTGAACTATGGCGAGGAGATACATGTGCATAATGAGATGGACGCTGCTCTTTCCGGATACATTAAAGCAATTGAGAGAAATCCAAACGGCAAGCTCTCTTCGGCTTGGAAATCAGGTGTCAAGGGAATTCTTAATGCATATTTAGGTGAGATTCCAGTTAACTTCAGATATCAGGACAAAGAGTATTCGCCTAACAGCTTCGCTGCCTCATTAGGTATTAATCCTGACGAGTATGTATCTCTAACATCATATACTCACCACCCTTTCTACTCATCATTTGCTTTGGAAATCCCTGATAACTGGAGATGGGACTCTTCATACAATCTGCCGATAGATGAGCTGGTACAAGTAGTAAACAATTCAATTGAAAAGGGATATACAGTTCTTTGGGCATCTGACGTAAGCGAAAAGGGATTTACAAGAAAGGGTATAGCAGTTGTCCCAGAAACAGATACAAAGAATATGTCTGGATCGGATCAGGAGAGATGGCTCGGTTTAAGCAGAAATGAGATTGATGCGAAAATTTACTCGCTAGAAAATGTTGTAAAAGAAAAATTTATTAACCAAGAGATTAGACAAAATGGATATGACAATCTTCAGACAACAGATGATCATGGAATGCATATATTCGGCGTTGCCCGTGAAAATAATGGAGATATTTTCTACATGGTAAAAAACAGCTGGGGCGAGACCGGGGATTATAAAGGGATTTGGTTTGTATCAGAGACTTTCCTAAAATATAAAACAATGAATATTGTTGTTCACAAAAATGCGATTCCAATTGAGATACTAAAAAAACTTAACCTATAAAACAATATGAAAAAATCAATGCTTTCAATTGCTATTGCAATCATCTCATTAGCAATTACAGCGAATTTAAGTGCACAGGGATATATTTTTACAGATGTAGTAAAAGTCCCTGCAACTTCAGTAAAAAATCAGGCATCCAGCGGAACATGCTGGAGTTATGCTACTGCTGCATTATTAGAGTCAGAACTCCTTAGAACAGGAAAAGGGGAGCATGATCTTTCAGAGATGTTCGCTGTAAGATATAACTATATAAACAAGATGAACGATAATTACCTTAGAAGGGGCAAAGGCAATCTGGGACAAGGTAGTCTGGCCCACATGTTTACCAATATAGTTAAGACACATGGCATTGTCCCTCAGGAGGCTTACAATGGAATTAATTACGACTCTGAACTAAATAATCACAGAGAACTCAACAAATATATTAATGTTTTTTCAACCGGAGCAGTTGAGCTAAAACAGAAAAGTCCTCAATATGATATCCTTGTGGAGGCAATTCTTGATACATACCTGGGAAAAGTTCCGGAAAAATTTCAATATAGAGGGAAAGAGTACACACCTCTCTCATTTGCATCAGAGACGGGACTCAAAATGGATGATTATATTGAACTGACCTCTCTCTCGCACCTCCCCTACTATCAAGCGTCTGTAATTGAAGTTCCGGACAACTGGGACTATGGAAGGTTCTGGAATGTTCCCCTTGATGAATTCATGACTATTATTGACAATGCTTTATCAAATGGATATGCAGTTTGTTGGGACGGAGATGTTAGTGAAAAGGGATTCTCTCATAAAAACGGAGTTGCAATCAACCCCGTTGAGGAGATGAGAGAGGAGGCACTAAAATTTGAGAAGATATATCCTGAAGTAAAAGTAGATCAAAAAATCAGACAACAGGGATACGAAAATTTCACAACTACGGACGATCATCTTATGTTGCTAACTGGTATTAGCAAAGATCAGGAGGGAAATAAGTACTATATTACCAAAAATTCATGGGGTACTGAAAGAAATAGCTTTGGAGGCTATCTTAACATGTCAGAAAGTTTTGTCAGAGCTAAAAGTATCTCAATTATGGTACACAAAAACTCTATACCTAAAGATATCCTAAAAAAACTTAAGTTCTGACAATGAGACTAAAAAGTTTCATCCCAAATACAATTACCTCCTTTAACCTTCTGTTCGGTGCTACTGCAGTAATATTAGCTTTCAAAGGAGAGGAAAACGCTGCGGTCTATCTGATTTTAGCCGCAGCATTAATGGATTTCCTGGACGGCTTTTCAGCCAGACTGCTAAAGGCATATTCTGCAATAGGCAAAGAACTGGACTCATTGGCTGATTTGATAAGTTTTGGGATGGTTCCTTCAATATTGATATTCAAAAGATTTGAGGCGTTGCTCTCCTCTAATATGACTGATAGCAACGTCCTCTTTCTTATCTCTCTCATACCACTATCAATCATTCTGTTTTCAGCTTTAAGACTAGCAAAATTCAATGTGGACAGCAGACAAACTTCCGGTTTTCTAGGTTTGCCAACTCCGGCAAATGCTATTCTTATTGCATGCTATATATATTATGCTAATTTAAATCCATCCTTTTATGTTATTGAGAATAGGCTCCTTTTTTGGCCTATTGTATCTATATTGCTATCATCTCTATTGGTAAGCAATATCCCGATGTTCTCTCTGAAATTAAAAAATCTTAAATGGAAAGATAACAGAATCATTTACGGTTTCTTGTTTTTTGGTTTGTGGATAGCTGCATTGGCTGTAGTATTTTCAGTAAACTGGTCCGGATGTATTGTCATTTTAATAGTATCATATATATTATTCAATATCTTCAGGTATCTGTTTACTCAATTAACCGTCAGTCATGAAAGAAATTAATGCTGAACTTGAGAAGATAAAGCTTCTTATTGAGGAGAGGGAATTAAGGCTTATATTGGACAATAGCTTCAACATGATTGCCAATATTGATCTTGACGGGAGAATATTATACTGTAATGAGGCCTATACAGGTCTGCTTGATTATCCCAAAGAGGAGCTAAAAGGAAAGTCTATATACTCTCTGTTTCACCCGGATGAGAGAAGCCATGTCAAGGAGAGAATGTTCGCACAGCTTTTGGAAAATGGCAAAGGCAGGATTGAATCATCGTTACAGACTAAAGAGGGGTTTTACAGACTGGCAGAACATAGATTCAGATTACTGCTGGGAAGCATTAAAGGAAGTGACACTATTGTAATTACATCACAGGATATAACAGAAATTAAAAGATCTGAGATGGTACTTAAGGTACAAAGAAACCTGGCCCATTCAGTAGTTTCAGCTTCTACATTTTCCGAGTTCTACAACGTTATTGTTTCTGAACTCAACACCGTGATGGAGGTTAATAACGTATTTGTTGCTTTCTATGATGAAGAGAGCGAAATGCTGAGAATGGCGGGTATAAGTGATGAAAAAGAGCGAATTGAGTACTTCTCATCCAAAGGATCTCTCACAGGACATTTGATAAGAGGCGGGAGGTCTGCCATTTACTATTATGACGATATAATTAGACTCCATGAAGAGGAGGGGCTGAATTTACTGGGAACTATTGCACAGGTTTGGCTGGGTGCTCCTATCAAAAGCGGCAATAAAATAATTGGAGCAATTGTGATTCAGAATTACGACTCAAAGGATGCTTTCTCAAAACTAGATCTTGATATTATTGACATTGTTGCTAATGAGATAGCAAATTATATGGAGATAAAGTCAGCAGAAGAGGCCTCACAGAAGTTAAACATTGCAGTAATTCAATCTCCGGCATCAGTAATAATTACCGACTCCTCCGGCAACATTGAGTTTGTAAACCCAAAGTTCTCACAGCTAACCGGATATGATATTGGGGAGGTAATTGGAGAGAATCCCAGAATACTTAATTCCGGCACACACACACGTGAAATGTACCAACATTTGTGGAGCACAATATCTTCCGGAGAAGAGTGGAGAGGAGAGATTAAGAATAAAAAGAAGAATGGAGAGTACTATTGGGAGGATGTCTCTATATCCCCAATATTCAATGAAGAGGGCAAAATCGTAAACTATGTTGCAGTAAAAGAGGATGTGACTGACAGAAAAAAGTTAATAAATGATCTGATAGAAGCAAAAGAGAGAGCAGAGGAGAGCGACAGACTTAAAACCGCCTTCCTGCAAAATATCAGCCATGAAATAAGAACCCCTATGAACAGTATTATGGGGTTTATTGAGCTCCTTCAAGATCCGGATACAACAGGAGAGGAGAGAGCAGAGTACATTCAGATAATTGAGAAGAGTGGAAACAGAATGCTTTCTACCATCAACGATATTATAAATATCTCCAAAATTGAAGCGGGCATTATAACTCTAAATAATGGACCTGTTGACATGAATGCGCTTTTGTTTGAAATTGCTGGAACTTTCAGGCCCGAGGTTGACAAATGTGGTATGGTTTTACATACTGATATCAATTCAAATGACAGTAGGACTATTATTGAAGGTGATCAGGAGAAGATTTTTGCAATTTATGTCAATCTTGTTAAAAATGCATTAAAATACTCACTGGAAGGAACAATAACAATTGGATTCAGAGTTTCTGACAGTTATGTAATCTGCTATGTAAAGGATACTGGTATAGGAATATCTAAAGAGAAGCAGGTGAAAATCTTTGAGAGATTCACCAGAATTGAGGGAGCCTCTTCAAAAAATGTTGAGGGTGCAGGACTTGGACTCTCAATTGTAAAGGGCTATCTTGACCTTATGAACGGAGATATATCACTGGAATCAGAACCAGGGAGAGGTTCAAAATTCACCTTCCGTATCCCATTTAAAGAGCCTCAAGCTGACTTACCATCTGCATAAGCTTGGCATCAAGAATTTTATCCACTTTTTCAAAATCCTCTTTTGATTCTAAAGTCTCCTTGACTCCAAAATAGTATTTAATTTTTGGTTCGGTCCCGGACGGCCTTACTGAGACAATGCTGTTATCAGCACTGACAAACTGAAGTACATTTGATTTTGGCAGATTAATTTTGAATCTTAAGTCGCTTATCATATCAACACTCTCAGATTTCTGATAATCATGAATCAATACCACCTCAGACTCTCCCAGCTTTTGAAGTGGACTCTCTCTCAAGCTCTTCATCAGGTCTCTTATCTGTTCAGAACCATCCTTACCCCTCTTTGTTACAGAGAGTAGCCTCTCTTTATAAAAGCCGAATTTTAAGTAAATTTCAATAAGTAGTTCATATAGAGTAAGCCCTCTGGCAGCCGCCCACGCAGCAGCCTCAGCCACCATTACAGCCGCAATAACAGCATCCTTATCTCTTACAAACTCTCCTATATTAAAACCATAACTCTCCTCTCCTCCGCATATAAATTCCCTTTTACCTTCATAAATTCTTACTACCTCGGCAATATACTTGAAACCGGTAAGGACATCAATCATCTCAACACCGTATGCCTCAGCCATGCTTTTTAACAAGTCTGTGGTAACTATAGTTTTGACCATATAATAGTGAGGATTTACGTCCTCTTTAAGCTTACCACACTCTCTCCACCTCTCCAGTATATAATAAGAGAGAATTGATGCCATCTGGTTTCCGTTCAGGAGTTTCATCCTCCCTCTGCCATCCCTTACTGCAATTCCCAGTCTGTCTGCATCCGGGTCGGTTGCCATAACTAAATCTGCATCTGTCTTATCTGCCCTGTCAAGAGCCATTTGCAAAGCAGAGCTCTCCTCTGGATTTGGAGATTTTACGGTTGGAAAATTGCCGTCACTAACGTCTTGTGCAGGAACATTAATAATATTTTTGAATCCAGCCTCTCTCAGGGCTCTGGGAACAATCTTTACACCTGTTCCGTGCAGAGGGGTGTAAACAATCTTTAGTCCAGTTTCTCTTTTAATACTATCAGGCAGAAGAGTAAGTGTCAAAACAGATTTAAGATATGCGTCGTCAAGTTCCTTGCCTATAAGATGAATCTCTGATGACTCAGAAGAGAATAAAACCTGAGAGATATCCGAAATCTTCTCCACCTCAGCAATTATGTTTGCATCGTGAGGAGATGTAATCTGAGCACCATCTTCCCAGTAAACTTTATAACCATTATATTCAGGGGGATTGTGAGAAGCTGTAATCATTACCCCTGCCATGCATTTGTAATGCCTTATGGCAAAACTTAAAACAGGCGTCGGCCTTATATCATCGCACATATATACCCTAAACCCGTTAGCTGCAAATACAGATGCAGTAATTCCGGCAAATTCCCTGCTGTTGTTTCTGCTGTCGTATGAGACAGCAACTGCAGGACAATCTTTACCTTTATATACAGACTTAATATAATTTGAGAGACCCTGAGTTGCCATACCCACTGTGTATCTGTTAACCCGGTTTGTGCCGACTCCCATCACTCCCCTCAGGCCACCGGTTCCAAACTCAAGATTCTTGTAAAATGAATCTTCAAGCTCCTTCAAGTTCTCATTCAACATTCTGTTTATCTCATTTTTGGAATCATCATCAAATGCTCCATTTAGCCAAACATCTGCCCTCTCCCTGAAATTTGTTTCCATATAGCTCATTTTGGACCAAATTTAATGATAAGCAACGAATATTAAAAAAATAAGATAAAAGTAGAGTATCTTTGTCATATGTTTCTGAAAGAGTACATTCCCTTCTATAAAAGGAACCTGAAGGTGGCTATACCAGTAATGCTTACGCAAGCAGGCCAGATTACTGTAAATCTGGCTGACAATATTATGGTTGGGCACCTGGGAACTGCTGAGCTAGCCGGAGTATCTTTTGCTAACTCAATTTTTATACTGGGGATGGTATTCGGTATTGGCTTTACTCAGGGGCTAACCCCCCATGTAGGGCAGTCGTTTGGAAGAGGAGATCATGGAAAAGTTGGAGCATTGTTAGAGAACTCCCTGGCATTAAACTTTATTATTGGATTGTTTCTTACTTTAGCAATGTTTGGACTGGGTTTCTTTATGAACAGCATGGGGCAGACTGCAGATGTCGTTGATCAGGCAAAGTTATACTACAATACCTTGCTTTTCTCTCTCCTACCCTTTATAATGTTCTTTGGCTTAAGGCAGTTTTCTGAAGGAATCGGCATTACAAAATATGCAATGTATATTACATTAATTGCAAACGGAGTAAACATTCTTCTTAACTGGGTTTTGATATACGGTCATCTTGGTTTCAGCCCAATGGGTGTAAAGGGAGCTGCAACAGCTACTCTCATAAGCAGATTATTGATGGTAATCTCATTTCTGCTCTTCTTTTTCAAGCACTCATCATACAACAAATATCTTGCATATTTTTCTAAAAAAATTATTAATAAACATCTATTGAGAGAGGTACTGAGGACATCTGTTCCTCTCTCTTTTCAAAATCTTGTAGAGATAACTGCATTTAGCCTTAGTGCTATAATGGTCGGATGGAGTGGAAAAGTATCTCTCGCTGCCCATCAGGTTGCCATGAGTATGAGCAGTTTCTCATTCATGCTGGCCCTGGGAGTAGGTGCTGCTTCCACTATTAGAGTATCTCACCAATACGGATTTGGAGACTACAAGGCTATGCGAAAAGCAGGCTTTGCTGCCGTCCATTTAAGCGTCGCACTAATGTCGGTAAGCGGAATTGCATATGTCGTTTTCAGAAACTACATACCTATCATCTATACTGAGGATCCCCTTGTGAGGGAGTTGGCTGCCAGGCTTCTGATTATATCTGCGCTATTTCAGATATTTGATGCAATGCAACTCTCCGGCCTTGCAGCTTTAAGAGCACTTGCGGATGTAAAAATTCCACTGATCCTATCAATAATTTCTTATTACTTCGTCTGTTTGCCTCTTGGTTATATTTGCGGAGTAACCTTGGGTCTGGGAGCAGTTGGGGTATGGATAGGCTTGTTGCTTGGATTGGTATTTGCAGCGCTCCTGTTCTTATGGAGATTTAACAAAATATCAAATAAGATTATTTCTGACAGTTTAAAATGAAATCTCTGTTAAACAATATCTCATTATTCAAAAAACATCTCTTCTGGCTGATTGCACTCTCCACAATCACCAGAGGGTTACTGGCATGGATACTGGACCTTGGATCTAACGAAGCATATTACTGGACATATGGCTCCTATCCGGAGCTAAGCCATATTGATCATCCACCCATGATTGGTTGGTTTATTCAACTTTTTACTGTCAATCTTGCATTAGATGGTGAGCTCTTTTTAAGACTTGCATCAATTGTTACAGGTAGTATTAATACCTGGTTGGTATTTGTCATTGGAAGAAGAGTCAGGAACGAAAGAACAGGACTTTACGCAGCATTTATTTATACTGCTTCTGCATACTGCTCTCTTTTTACCGGCACATTTATTACTCCTGATACTCCCCAAAGTCTCTTTTTACTCCTCTCTGTTTACTTCCTTCATGAAGGTTTGACAGTTAAGTATGAGCTTTGTCAGGAGACAAAGATTCTCTGCAGGATTGCAATCCTACTCGCAGGTATATTCATTGGGCTGTCAATGCTTTCAAAATATTCCTCTGTATTTATATGGGCTGGTGCAATAGCATATATGGTATCGTCAAACAGAAAAATTTTAAAAGACATTACATTATATATTTCATTTTCTATAAGCCTGCTATTCCTTTTGCCTGTAATTCTCTGGAATATAGACAATAACTTCATTAGCTTTGCGTTCCAGAGTTCAAGAATGCCTGTTTCAAACTTAACACCGGACCTCTTATCCTTTATTAAATCCTTAGGGTGGATATTATTGTATAACAATCCCCTTAGCATTTCAATAATGGCATTTGCTCTCTTTTCCTTCAGGCAGGATAAATACTTAAAGCCTGAACAATACAAGCTATTCCTTTCGCTATCCCTACCATTTCTGATTTTTTTTATTGGAATCTCTCTCTTTACAGAGAGTAGGCCAAACTGGTCAGCTCCGGGCTTTTATCCCCTTATGTTTATAGCTGCAGCCTATCTGGACAATAAATCAAAAATAGTATCTAATTCTGAGGAGGGCATTATTCCCTTGCCTGTATCCAACTCAATAACTCTGATGCTATTAATGATGCTGATTGTTTTTGTACATCATTTCAGTGGTTTTCTCTCATTTGATTATAAGAAGGAGGCTCATAAAGAGATTGGAGAGGGCGATATAACCTTGAACTACTTCGGCTGGAGGACTCTTTCAAAAGAGTTTGAGAAGATTAAGGCCGATGATGTAAGTGCCGGCCTGATGCCAGAGAAATGCTTTATCCTCTCCGACAACTGGGCACATGCATCACTTATGGATTTCTATGTAGCATCTCCGTCATCTTCAATTGTAAAAACAATAGGTAATCTAGAAGATACAAGAAAGTACGCATGGGTTACTGGCAAACTGGGAACATTCAGATATGGCGAGAGTGCCTATTTCATTGAGTCCTCAATAGAACCAAAGAGGGCAGATGAAATTGGTAAAAGATATTTCAGCGATACACATAAGGCTCGGTCAGTTTATATTAAGAAGCTTGGAAAGCCGGTTCTGAGATTTGATATATACCGTTTAAAAAATATGACAAGAATCCCTGAAAGAGAACTTTGTTCATACACAAAGTATTAATATGGACCCTGTTAACAGTAAATTCAAAGACTTTGTTCAATTATATGCTCAGGAGAGCGTAGACAAACTTCTGCTTTCATTTTCAGGGAAATGCGAATTTGACCTAAAACTGGCTGTTTCAACCATTGAAGTCAGAAGACGATTGCAGAAAAAGGTTCCTGAATGGGCAGCAACAGAGGGTATGGTATTCCCAAATACTGTTTCTGCAGAACAATGCAGCTCCTATATAACAGCACTATTCAAACAACGTTTCTTCAATAAAAACACATCTGTTTTTGACCTTACCGGAGGATTGGGTGTTGATTCATACTATATATCCAAAGCATCAAAAAATGTCATTATGTGTGAACGTGATAATCTTTTGAGTGAATGTGCAGAACATAATTTCAGAATACTTGGAGCCCACAATATAGTTGTTGAGAATATTTCCACTTCTGAATCATCAATATCCGGACTTTTTAAGAAATACTCAGAAACAGAGAGCAATAGAAATGACATTATTGCATACATTGACCCTTCCAGAAGAGGATCCGGCGGTGAGAGGCTACGCTCACTAAGAAATTATGAGCCGGATTTGATTGATATTAAGGATAGTATCCTGAAACACTCTGGAAAAATTATAGCAAAAATTTCACCAATGGAGGATATATCTGAGCTTATGCGCGAAGTAAAAGGTTGTAAAAGACTGCATATAGTTTCGGTCCACGATGAATGTAAAGAGATAATCTTGGAGATTGATGATTTTAATAAAGAGATTGATATTGGAGAGATTCCTGTTGAGGCGTGGAACTACACAAAAGACGATAAATGGGAGTCAGTCAGCTGGACATTAAATGAAGAGAGGGAAATTGATAGTGTTATTACAACTCCGGTTGTTGACATGTATCTATACGAGCCTAATTCGTCTATAATGAAGGGAGGGGCGTATAAGGTTGTAGCAAACAGGTATTCTGTTGGAAAAGCTGATAAAAGCTCACACATATATTTTTCAGATAAGTTTATTGCCAATTTTCCGGGAAGGATATTCTTAATTGAAGCCATCTATAACTTTAACAAAAAGTGTTTGGCCGAAATCTCTTCCAGATACCCCAGAGCCTCAATTTCCACAAGAAACTTTCCTCTCTCACCGGTTACATTACGAAACAGGCTTAAAATTAATGAGGGAGAGAAATTCCATATTTTCGGAACAACACTCCCTCATAATTTAAAAAAGCTGATTGTTTGCAGTAAAATCTAATCAGCCCTCAAGTTTCTCATTATTTGAATCATACCATATAACTTGCAGAAGATAATTGTCAGAAGACTCTTTTATCTTGAGATTGCATTTGTATTTTAGGGCAAGTTTAAATCTTATGCTTGGAATACCCTTGGTCAGATATGCTCCAAGTATAGGGTTCACTTTTAGTGTCATAGATTTATAGCCCTTTTCCTTAACATAAAAGGCAAGCTGTCTCTCAATTGTTTCGTCAATCAGCAATGAGGATGAGATTTTGCCTGTTCCATTGCAAGTAGGACATGTCTCTGCAGTATTGATCTCCATAGCAGGTCTTACTCTTTGCCTGGTAATCTGCATCAATCCAAATTTAGTGATTGGGAGAATGTTGTGCTTTGCCCTATCGCTCTGCATAAGAGATTGCATATGTTTAAACAGCTTTATTTTATTCTCATTGCTGTCCATATCAATGAAATCTACTATTATGATTCCACCCATATCCCTAAGCCTTAATTGCCTGGCAATCTCTTCAGCGGCATTCATATTGACATCAAAAGCATTTTGCTCCTGATCAGCTCCGGATTTTGCCCGAATTCCGCTATTTACATCTATTACGTGCAGGGCCTCAGTATGCTCAATAATAAGATAAGCACCTTGTCTTATGGTAATTACTTTTCCAAAGGAGCCTCTAATCTGTTTTGTAACATCAAAATTGTCAAAAATTGGAAGAGATCCTTTGTATAACTTTACAATTTTCTCGTGTTCAGGAGCTATTATGGAGATATAGTCCTTAACCTCCTCAAAAATTGATTCGTCATTTACATAGATGTTTGTAAATGATTCATTCAGCAGATCTCTTAGTATAGTAGTTGTTCTGCTGTTTTCGGTAAAAAGAAGTTGAGGGGCATTTCCCTTGGCAAGTTTGCTCCAGGAGTCCTCCCATTTTTTTATAAGAGATTTCAACTCTCCATCCAGTACTGCTGCCCTTTTACCCTCAGCGGCAGTTCTAATGATAACTCCGTAATTAGACGGCAAAATACTATAAACCAACCTTTCCAGTCTCTTCTTTTCCTCTTTTGAGGTTATTTTTTGTGAAATATTCACCTTGTCAGAAAATGGCATAAGTACCATATTTCTTCCGGCAATAGATATTTCAGAAGTCAACCTGGAGCCTTTGGTAGAGATAGGTTCCTTAACAATTTGGGTAACTATAAGTTGCCCGGGTTTGAGTATGTCCGCAATTTTACCCTCTTTTTCTAAAATATCATTCAACTTTACTTTAGAAAAAAGTTCGCTGTGAGATTGCTTACTATTGCCAATATGTCTGGTAAACCAGTCAAGGGCCTTAAAGGCAATCCCAAGATCTAGGTAATGGATGAACGCATCTTTGTTGTCTCCAATATCAACAAATGCCGCGTTCAACGCAGGCATTATTCTCTTAACCCTTCCAAGATAAACATCACCTACCGAGTAGTGACCATTGTTCTGCTCCTTATTTAGCTCCATCAATCTGTGATTTTCAAGGAGCGCAATAGATACTTCGGTAGTGTTTACATCAATAATCAGATCTTTCTCCATCGACCATTTTTAAATGAATAAATCTAAAGCAAATCCTGAGATTTGCTTTAGATTATCACGCACTCTAGACTAAAAAAGCAACTCTATTTTTTCTTTTTGTGCCTGTTTTTACGCAGACGCTTTTTGCGCTTGTGAGTTGCCATTTTGTGTCTTTTCCTTTTCTTTCCGCTTGGCATAACTTAGTTTTATTTTTTCTTACTTAAAGTAATATTACTTTACATTGTTCTTAACCTTGTTCATAAATACCTTCGCAGGTTTGAACGCTGGTATGAAGTGCTCAGGAATTACAAGTGTTGTGTTTTTTGAGATGTTTCTTGCAGTCTTTTTCGCACGCTTTTTTACTATAAAGCTACCAAAACCACGAAGATAAACATTCTTGTCTTTTGCCAGAGAGTCCTTCACGCTGTCCATGAAACTTTCAACAACATTTTGCACAGCGATTTTTTCCATTCCGGTTGCTTTTGCAACCTCATTTACGATATCCGCTTTTGTCATAATAATTAAATAATTTAAAGGGTTAGTCAATTTTTTTGACGAACAAAATTACTATTATTTTATTGATTTACGCAAACTTTGGGGTTTTTTTTTAATAATTAACCCCAAAAAATCAACAGATGTCGCCACAATTTATTATATTATGGAGTAATCAGTTACATCTTCAGCAAAAATAGTACCGCAATTATATCTTGGCACAGAGATTGACACATTAAATGAAATTAATGTTTTTCTATTCACACGGAGAAACATGTGACAAAATGACATAATTGAGTTACCATTATATGAAAGTTAAAAATCTGATATTTCAACAATCTGCGGGAGACGATATGAGCATGATACCGGTAATGAGTTTTGAGGGGGGACAGGATGCAAGAGACATTATTATGCCGGACACACTACCCATTTTGGCATTGAGAAATGCTGTGCTATTCCCTGATACTATTATACCCATAACTGTAGGAAGAGAGAAGTCTGTCAAACTGGTTAGAGAGGTCTATTCAAAGGATAGAATTCTTGGGGCTGTTGCCCAGAAAGATGCAAGAATAGAGGATCCGGGGGATATGGACCTTTATGAAACCGGTACACTCGCAAGAATAATCAAAATTATTGAGATGCCTGACGGAGGCACTACAATTATCCTTCAGGGAATTAAAAGGTTCAGGATTATAGATATACTTTTCTCTGAACCCTACTTTACAGCGTCTGTTAAGTATCTGGAAGAGGAGATCAGCAAAAGGGCCTCTAAGGAACTTGATGCAATAACCAGCTCCATTAAGGATGCCGCTCTTCACATAATTAAACTCTCGCCAAACCTGCCACAGGAGGCCGCATTCGCTATTAAGAACATTGAGGGTCATAGTTTCCTGATAAATTTCATAGCATCTAGCATGGAGATTGAGAATCCCCTGGATAAAATGGTACTGTTGAGAGAAAACAAGCTTAAGAACAGAGCTCTGAAGCTCCTGGAACTTCTTAACAAGCAAATAGATTTGCTAAAAATTAAAGACGATATTCAGCAGAAGGTTAGAACCGAGATTGATCAGCAACAGCGGGAGTATTATCTAAACAACCAGCTTAAGACAATACAGGAGGAGCTTGGAATTAATAATAACCTTCAAGAGTTTAATGAACTAAGACAACAGGCAAAAGACAAGATTTGGTCAAAACATGTTGCCGAAACCTTTGAAAAAGAGTTGCAAAAACTGGAGAGAACTAACCCAAACTCTCCGGATTACAACATTCAGCTTTCATATGTAAAATTTCTGATTGAACTTCCCTGGGGAGAGACCAGCATAGATAACCTGGATCTTAACCATGCTAAGAAAACTTTGGATGCAGACCACTTTGGACTGGAGCAAGTTAAAGAGAGAATTATAGAACATTTGGCAGTTCTTAAACTCAAAGGCGACATGAAGTCTCCAATATTATGCCTATATGGTCCTCCCGGAGTTGGGAAGACTTCTCTGGGAAAATCAATAGCCAAAGCTTTGGCAAGAGAGTACGGAAGAATCTCTCTGGGTGGTCTTCATGATGAATCAGAGATACGAGGACACAGAAGAACCTATATTGGTGCTATGCCCGGCAGAATAATTAATGCCATAAAAAAGGCCGGCACATCAAATCCGCTTATTGTCCTGGATGAAATAGACAAGGTAAGTAGCGACTTTCGAGGAGATCCGGCATCTGCACTGTTAGAGGTATTGGATCCTGAGCAGAACACAACGTTTCATGACAACTATTTGGATATTGATTATGACCTGTCAAAAGTTCTGTTTATTACAACTGCCAACAACATCCACACAATACATCCCGCTTTAAGGGACAGAATGGAGATGATAAACGTAAGCGGTTATCTGGCAGAAGAGAAGAGATCTATAGCAAAAGACCATCTTCTTCCAAAACAAAGGGATGCTCACGGTCTTGAGAAGAGTCAGCTTAGAATTAATTCAAAAGGTCTTGATGTTATTATTGACGAATATACAAGGGAATCGGGAGTAAGGGGTCTTGACAAACAAATTGCTAAGATAGCAAGAGTTACTGCAAAGAGAATTGCATTTGGGGAGGAGCTTCCACAGATTCTTGGGCCAAATGAGGTTAAGGAGATACTTGGAATTCCTACAAATCAGCATGATATTCAAAAAGGAAATGAAGCCCCGGGTGTCGTAACAGGTTTGGCTTGGACGCAAAACGGAGGTGAAATTCTGTTTATTGAATGTTCAACCAGTAAAGGTAAGGGAGTTCTTACTTCCACAGGTAATCTTGGAGATGTAATGAAAGAATCTTCAGTAATAGCATATCAATATCTGAAATCTCACCCCGATAAGCTTGGCATGACACATAAGGAGTTTATGGAGAGAGATCTTCACATACATGTGCCTGAAGGTGCTATTCCTAAGGATGGACCCTCTGCCGGTATAACAATGGTAAGTGCAATGGCATCTGCATTGATGAAAAAGAGTGTGAAAAGCGGAATTGCTATGACTGGGGAGATTACACTAAGAGGAAAAGTTCTTCCTGTGGGGGGGATAAAAGAGAAGATTCTTGCAGCTAAAAGAGCGGGTATTAAAACAATACTCCTCTCATCTGAAAATGAAAAAGATATTAAAGATATTAAAGAAATATACATTAAGGGTCTTGAATTCAGATATTTCAAGACAATTGAAGATGTGCTTGAGTTCATTTTCGCATAATTTATGGAGGTGAAAATTGAGAAATCCTGGGCTGAGATTCTTAGGAACGAGTTTGAAAAAGACTATTTTAAATCTATAGTATCATACCTGAAGCAGGAGATTGCTTCGGGTATTACTATATATCCAAAGGGGTCCGGTATTTTCAAAGCATTTGATTCCACTCCGTTTGATCAAGTAAAAGTAGTTATTCTAGGCCAGGATCCTTATCATGGTGAAGGACAGGCTCATGGGCTATCATTCTCCGTACCTGTTGGTATTGCCCAGCCACCATCACTTCAAAACATATTTAAGGAGCTGAGAGATGATTTAGGAATCCCTTTGCCTGACTCAGGTAACCTGGAGAGATGGGCTAATGAAGGTGTCTTTCTGCTAAACTCTATCTTAACAGTCAGAGCGGGTATTCCTGCATCTCACTCAAAGATTGGCTGGTCTCAGTTTACTGATGTAGTCATAAGAGAATTATCTACAAGAAGAGATGGAGTGGTCTTTATGCTTTGGGGAAATTTTGCAAGAGGAAAGCGAGATTTGATAGACCAGGAGAAGCACCTAATACTTGAGGCAGCACACCCATCTCCACTTGCAAGAGGTGCTTTCTTCGGATGCCGTCATTTTTCAAAGGCAAATGATTATCTAGTTAAAAGAGGAGATAAACCTGTTGATTGGAGACTTTAGTCCATTAGTATCTAGATCCAAATATACCTGTTCCGATTCTTACCATTGTACTCCCCTCCTCTACCGCTACTATGTAATCTCCGGACATTCCCATAGATATTTCACTAAAATAGTTAATGTCTGAAAAAAGATCTCTCTTTAGTGAATCAAATGTCCCTTTTAAAGCGGCAAATTCACTCCTCACCTTTACCAGATCATCTGTAAAAGAGGCCATTCCCATAACACCACAAACCTTAATATTGCCTCTCTCAATTGCAAATTTTGAAGCCTCAAACATTTCATCAAAGGTAAAACCCTGCTTACTCTCCTCTTCAGAAATATGCTGTTGGAGCAATATTGAGGGAAAGAGTCCTCTTTTTGCAGCCTCTTTTGATATCTCAGAAAGCAATTTAATTGAATCAACAGAGTGGATAAGATGAACCCTGTTAATTATCATCTTAATTTTATTGGTTTGCAAACGACCAATAAAGTGCCATCTTATGTCAGCAGGAAGCCTCTCCATTTTTGCCGACATCTCCTGGGGTCTGTTCTCCGCAAAATCTCTTATACCGTTATTATAGGCCTCCAATATAAGATCATCTGAAATGAATTTGGAAACTGCCACCAACTTTGTAGTTGACGGCAGCTCCTTTAGTATTGTAAGAATGTTATCCTTTATTTTCATTTTCTACTCTTCATTTGCTGCTGCTGGGCTTTATATGCCGCATCAAGCCTCTCCTGAAACTTTGATTTCTTTTTCGGCTGGGCTGCCTTCTCCTTAAGTTTTGCATAAATTTTCTCCTCATCAACAAAGAACTTTCTTATAGCCCAGGTCTGGATCATTGTTATCAAGTTTGAAAGAAGGTAATAATAACTTAGCCCACTAGAAAAGTTGTTTCCAAGGAAAAGAAGGAATATTGGCATAAAATAGAGAGACATATATTTCATACCAGCCATTTGAGGTCCTGAGTTCATTTGATCTATATTCATCCTTGAGTAGAAGAATGTTGACAATGCCATCAGAAGTGCAAAGAGGCTAAGGTGATCTCCAAACAGAGGGATAGTAAATCCAAAATCAAGAATAGAGTCATAGGTACTAAGATCTTTAGCCCACAAAAATCCCTCCTGTCTTAGCTCAAACGAAGATGGAAAGAACCTGAACATTGCAAAAAGAATTGGAAACTGAAGCAACATAGGAAGACAGCCTCCAAACATACTGACTCCAGTTTTACTGTAAAGAGCCATTGTCTCCTGCTGCTTCTTCATCGCATCCTCACTCTTAGGGTACTTAGCATTGATTTTGTCAATCTCAGGTTTTAAAACCCTCATTTTGGCAGAAGAGATATAGGACTTGAATGTCAAAGGAGAAATAACCAATTTAATCAGGATTGTCAGTATTAGTATTATTATCCCGTAATTGCCAATGAATTTGCCAAGGAAATCAAATACAGTTATGATAACATACCTGTTAATCCAACCAATCAACCATCCACCTAGTGGTACTATCTTTTCAAATCCTTTATCATAGGATTTGAGCGTTTTAAAGTGATTAGGCCCAAAATAGATACTTAGAGGAATTGAGACATCATCACCATCTGTATAAGGAAGCTGCATAAATGACTCACATCTCATAAGAGTGTTCTGAGCATCCCCCTCCTGCATAAATGCATAGCTCATTCTTGCATTACTGAAACTATTATCTGCAACTAGTATTGCCGAGAAAAACTGTTGCTGGAATGCAACCCACTCAACCTTTGTTCTTATCTCTTCATCTGATGTGTCTTTTCTGAGTCCTAAGTCTTCAACACTTTTTACATTTGGGAACTTATAGACAATTGTAGAATAATTCTTTTCATTATCGTACCCTTTCTCAAGACGAGGAATATCCATTCTCCATAACAGATCTGCTGATGTAACATTTCTTGGAATGTGATTTTTCATCCCTTTGAAAGAGAGATCCAGCGAGACCATATAGCTATCAGCTGGAAGAGTATATTTATACTGAATATAAGAAGCTGAGTCAAGATACAGTCTGTATGTCAGGGTAGTATCCCCACTCTCCGTAAGTTCAAATGCGAATTTATCTGTATGAATCTCCTGTCCTGCATATATCCTCATTGACAGATTACCGGACTTCTCTCTGAGTAATACCAGTTCCTGCTTATCATGAGTTGTGAAGTTTTTTATTGTTGCTTTATAGGGCTGAGCTCCAACATTAGAAAAATCTAATTTAACCTTGTCATTCTCAAGCGTAGCAAAAGATTCTCTAAGTCTGCTTGCCTTAATTAACAATGAGTCCTTATAAGGTGAATCCTGATTTAAAATTGGTTCATTTGCCTTTTCAACTGCAACAGTATCAGCAGAAATTTGTCCGCCAGACTGAGCACCAACGGCTAAAGATGTGTCAGTCACTGGCTGCGTCATGATTTGCTCTTCAGTAATTTTTGTATTGTACCAGCTGAAAGCTATCAGAATGACTCCAATTAAAACGAAGCCAAGAATGGAATTTTTGTTCATTATAAAATATTACTCCTGTTGGTTGTCAATAACTTTAATCTTCTCCTCTATTTGTGCAAGCTCCTCTTTTGCTCTGGCAATTTTCTTATCAAGTTCCATGAGCAGGGCATCTGCATTCTTTGATTTTGCAAAGAAGCCCATATTGTTTTCCCAAACAGCTATATCATTCTCCATTTGGCGGAACTTCTGGACAAGTTTATCTCTCTCGCTTCTTATCCCTCTGTCACCTCTGCCGGAACTCTGAAGCTCCTTTATGTGCTTTTTGTATCTGTCAATTTTATGAACCTGTTCTGTAGATCTGATATCGGCAAATTTACTGTCTAGAGCATGCCTGTAAGCAGCCTGTACTCTCTCCTTCTCTTTTATCGGGACAAATCCAAGTTCAGACCACCTGGTCTGGAAATCCTTTAGTGCTTCAATATTTTCTGCAGTCTTTGAGTCTGGTTTATAATCATTTATTTCCTGAATAAGTTCAAGTTTTCTCTTCAGATTCTCCTCATAAGACTCATCTACAGAGCTAAAATGTTTAGACTTCCTCTCAAAGAAATCATCGCATGCAGCTCTGAATCTTTTCCATACAACATCTGATTGTTTTCTTGCTACGGGACCTATCTCTTTCCACCTTTTCTGAAGGCTGATAAGCTGGTCTGTAGTCTTTTTCCAGTCTGTACTCTCCTTCAAAGACTCTGCCTGCTCGCATAGAGCAATTTTCCTGTCCAGATTTTCCTGCATCTGAACTTTAAATCCAGAGTAAAAATCTCTTTTTGCATTATAAAAATTGTCGCATGCAGCTCTAAATCTGTCGTATATCTTCTGGTTCTCCTTTCTGGAGGCAAAGCCAATATTTTTCCACTCTGTCTGCAGATTTTCAATCTGTTTAGACAGATTGTTCCAGTCCTTACCTTCAATATTATCAATTGCAGCAATTGCTTCTGCTTTTTCACATATTGCGGCTTTAAGGTCTAAATTATGCTTCTGATCCTCCTTAAGCCTTTCAAAAAACTCCTGCTGTCGTTTATTTATTGCAGATGTAGCCTTTTTAAATCTCTCCCATATTTCCTCCCTAAGCTCCTTAGGAACAGGACCTAACTCTCTCCACTCCTCATGCAATTTTTGAAGCTTTCTGAATGCTTCAACAACATTGCTGTCATTTATAAGCTCCTCCGCTTTGGCACACAGATCGTTTTTAATTTCCAGATTCTTTTTGAGGTCCAGGTCTCTCAATTCGTTATTAATCTTGACAAAATCATAAAATTTCTCAACGCTGAACTGATAACTCTCCCATACATCCTTATTTGAAGCCTGAGGAACTGGGCCTGTAGCTTTCCACTTATTTTGCAATTCCCTGAAAGCCGGAAATGTATGATTAAGGTCCTCCTGTTTCTCCAAAAGTCCCTTTAGCTCCTCAATAATTTCTAACTTTATTCTAAGGTTCTCCTCTTTCTGCTTTTCAATATTCTGAATAAAAGAGGTTCTCATTGTCTTGTAATTCTGATACAAATCCTTAAAACCTCTTTCAAGTTCAGCAAATGGATTGTTAGAGATTATGCTCTCCTCACCCTCCTCTTCGACTGAGTCAGGTGTATCCGAAGGAATCTGAAATCCAGCTGCTATCTTCTCCCTTTTCAAGACTTTGTAAAATGCAGCCTTCAGTATATCTGCATTTTTGTATAGTTCTTGCTGATCTGCTCTTTCTAGCATCTGTTGGAAAATTTCAATAATCTCCATAAGACTCTTGGAAGAGTAATCTTGAAAATCAGATAGAGGTTCTTCATGAATCTTATCAGTGAGAATCTCTTCGCCTTTTTGCTCGTTTAGGGCAGATGTGTTCAGTTCCTGGTTCATTGGTACAAGACAATTATATTTAATAACCCGCAAATATAAAAAAAAATTGCCAAAGCGGTGATTTATGTAAATTTGCGCTATGATAAGGATAGATATTTTATCGGTGGTTCCGGAATTGCTTGAGAGCCCGCTTAGTCACTCTATTGTTAAAAGAGCCTCAGATAAAGGGCTCGCAGAGATATATGTTCACAATATCAGAGAGTATGGAAGGGGGGCGTACAGACAGGTTGACGACTACCCGTTTGGAGGCGAAGCTGGAATGGTATTGATGATTGAGCCGATTTTTAACATAATTACAAAATTGAAGGCCGAGAGAGATTATGATGAAGTAATCTATATGACGCCTGATGGTGAGATGCTGGATCAGCCTATGGCTAACAGACTCTCCTGTAAGAGGAATATGATAATTCTATGTGGGCATTACAAAGGAGTTGATCACAGAGTAAGAGAGAACCTTGTAACGATGGAGGTGTCAATTGGTAACTATGTACTGAGTGGAGGCGAAATTCCAGCGGCTGCTCTTGTAGATTCAATAGTAAGACTCATTCCGGGGGCAATTGGAGATGAGATGTCTGCTTTAAGTGACTCTTTTCAGGACGAACTGCTTGCTCCACCTGTATATACCAGACCCGCCGATTTTAACGGATGGCGAGTTCCGGATGTTCTGCTTTCAGGCAATCCCAAACTGATAGATGCATGGAGAGAGAGAGAGAGTCTTGAGAGGACAAAAAAACTTCGCCCATCGTTACTGAAGGGCGAAGATTAAAGACAGTTCCTAATTTGCTAAAAACCGAAATCGTCAACGACTATCTTTTCCTGCTTTTCAACTTTTGGCGGTGTTGCTAATTTGTGTACAGCCCTAGGCTCTACAATCATAGCTTTATCTGCCGCAGGACATACATATTCGCAGCCCCCGCATCCAATGCAAATATCACGATCAACAACAGGTATTGTCAAACCCTCGTCTCCGTAAGGAATCATAGTAATAGCCTTGGTTGGACAGTGTTCATCGCATGCACCACAAGCAGTATTGTCAGTTACAACAATGCAACTCTCCTCAATAAACTTAACCTGACCTATTTGTGTAAGTTTCTTATCTTCAAGACTAAGTGGCAAAAGTGCTCCGTTAGGACATACTTTAGAGCAAACATTGCAGTCATATGCGCAGAAGTGCTTTTCAAAGCTTAATACAGGCATTAAAAGGCCATCAATTCCATACTGACCTGTAGAAGGCTTTATGATTCCGTTGGGGCAAGCTGCTACACAAGCCTGACATGCAGTACAATTACTTTTAAGATTAGCAGTACTTTTTGCTCCGGGAGGGGCTATTCCGTCAATTGTTTCAGGCTCTTTTGCCGGCATCTTTCTTGAGATTGCTCTGGCCGCAATAAAACTGCCGAGCAGACCCATAGTCAGAATGGCCTCCCTCCTGCCCTTTATAGGAGCGACATCCTCTTCCCTGATCTTTTTCCACATATATTTATAAGAAACCGCTCCTCTTTTGCAGACAGTCATGCAATTAAAACATGCGACACATCTTGATGCATCAATTTGGCCGTTATCAAGATTTATACACTCAGATTTACAGTTTGAGATACACAAGCGGCATTTATTACAGCTCTCACTGTCAATAGACGGCCTGAATGCGGAAAATTTAGATATTAATCCCAAAGTCGTTCCAACCGGACATACAGTATTGCAGTACAGTCTGCCACGTAAAGCACTCATGATTATAACAATCATGAGAAACAACAGAGCAAAAATAAATGAGACAGCTATGAATTGCGAATAACTTCTGAAGAAGACAGTTTGAGGGAAAATCTCCGAAAGAAGATTATGCACAAACTGTTCACTTCTGCTTAATATTTCTGAGGATATCTTTCCGTAATTGGAGTATGGGTCTAGCAGTGAAATTACAAAAGATGAACCAAAGACAAGCGGAATTGCTGATATTGCCAGAAAGAGATATCTAAGCCAGCTTATTGGAGAGGTATATTTAAATCTACTCTTTTTTTTGTTTCTGAACAATGAAAAAGATCTCCAAATTACATCCTGCATTGTTCCCAAAGGACAAACAGTTGAACAGTAAACCCTTCCAAACAACAGAACAAATATTAACAGAAAAAGGAGAATAATGGCTGATCCTGTAAAAATCCCCAGTAAAGCTGGGACAAACTGAATTTTCAGGATTGACGAAAAAATAAAATTGTCTCTGTTAGAGAAAAACATAAAGGCCAGAGTGATCATTATTGCCAGAGCAACAGAGAGAACAACCCTGCCCCTTTTAAGCCATTTGTACATTACTGTCAGATTTTTATTCTTTCAACCTTAATGGCATCCAGATTTGTTGTACCCACTTTTGCTCTTTCAGCTCTTTGAATATGTGAAACATCCTCTATCCTCATCTCTTTGAACTGATTGAAAAATCTAAGCGCAGCTGTGTCCACCGCTACAATATCAGTTGAAAGAAAAAGAGCTTTGGCCAAAACAACATCCTCTGTCGTCTTACCCTTTGGTCCATTTTGGGTCATTACTCTGTATGCATCAATTATGTTCAGAACGGGCATTTTTGAGTATGTAGAGCAATCTGCAATGCATTGCTGAAGGTCATTGGCATGCCAGTATCTTCTATCCCAAACAATTCCCATGAAATTCTTCATAGCCATTGTCATCTTAGCTCCACCATGATTTTTTAGGACAGGCACATTTATCCATACGTCGCAATCAATGATTGATTCATGAATCTTAGCCGACTTAAGCCTTACTCCCATTGGAAGCGAAATCTCCCTGTAATACTTCTCATCATGCGCAAAAGCAATTTTTGCTCCGGCTGCTTTTGCCGCTGCCTCAATACCGCTGTTTCTGTAACATGCCTGCCACTCATCGCAAGTGTGATCAAAAACCACAACTTCAGAGGCTCCTGCAGCAAGACAGTCTTTAACTATAGCAGCAACGAGCTCCGGATTAGTATTAGCGGCAAACTCCGGTTTTTTATCCCATCCTATGTTTGGCTTTACCACAACCTTATTGCCCTTTTTTATGAACCTTGACATTCCACCCATCGCAGAGATGCCTCTTTTATACATATTCAAGGGCTCCCCGCCCATTACAGCCACAAGGTCATTCTCCCCCTGAACCTCTTTGCTTTCTGATGCGAAAAGCGAAGAGGGTTTTAGCTGGACTGCCCCGGCTAAACCTCCGAGAATTGCAGATTTTAGAAAATTTCTTCTTTCCATAGGTCTCTTTGTTATTTACACAAATATAACTTATAGCTTTTGCCCGAGCAAAAAAAAAGCTATATTAGAGGAAATTTTCTTTTATGAAAAACAACGTTTTCAAGAGAATATGGAATTTCTATTATGAGGGTTTTACAAATATGACCTCACTTGGAAAAACCCTGTGGCTGATCATAGCAATCAAACTCTTCATAATGTTTTTCGTTCTTAAGTTATTCTTCTTTAAATCAGACCTTAGAGAGTATGACTCTTTTGAGGAGAAGAGTGACAAAGTGATAGAGAACCTTACCAATCCTAAATAATCACTACTAACAACTTAAACCATGATTTTAGCTTCACTTGTTGATTTGTCAAGACTCCAGTTTGCACTTACAGCAATGTACCACTGGATTTTTGTACCTCTCACCCTGGGACTCGGATTCATAATTGCTATTATGGAGACATATTATGTCAGGACAGGCAATGAATTCTGGAAGAGAACCGCAAAGTTCTGGATGAATATTTTTGCAGTAAATTTTGCAATAGGAGTTGCCACAGGTATTATTCTTGAATTTCAGTTCGGCACAAACTGGTCAAATTACTCCTGGTTTGTTGGCGACATTTTTGGTGCTCCTCTGGCAATAGAGGGGATACTAGCCTTCTTCCTTGAGAGTACCTTCTTTGCCGTTATGTTCTTTGGCTGGAATAAGGTGAGCAAAAAGGCTCACTTAATCTCAACATACCTTGTGGCTATCGGAACAAATCTCTCTGCTCTCTGGATACTCGTTGCAAATGCCTGGATGCAATTCCCAATAGGCATGCAATTCAATCCTGATACGGCAAGGAATGAAATGGTAGATTTTTGGGCTGTTGCCCTTTCACCTGTAGCTATAAATAAATTTATTCACACTACAACAAACGGTTATGTTCTTGCTGCAGTTTTTGTGATAGGTGTTTCTGCGTGGTTCCTTATGAAAAAGAGGGAGGAGGAGTTTGCCAGAAAGAGCATCAAAATATCTGCAATTTTTGGACTTATCTCTCTAATTGTACTTATTTGGTCCGGAGACGGCTCTGCTGTTCATGTCGCCAAGAAACAGCCAATGAAGCTGGCTGCAATGGAGGGTCTTTATAAAAGCCATGAAGGGACATCAATAGTTGCATTAGGGGTTCTTAATCCCAAAAAACAAATTGCTGACTATTATGAAAATCCACTCCGATACAAAAATGAAAAGCCTTATTGGTTTAACATATCAATTCCTCAGGGTCTCTCTTTGCTTGTTAACAGGAAAATGGATACCTATGTTCCGGGAATTGAGGACATTCTGGAGGGAGGATATGTTTACACTGACAGAAATGGAGATGAAAAAATTGCCCCTCCTGTTGAAGAGCGTATGGCTTTGGGAAAACTGGCAATAGCCGGTCTTGCAGATTACAGAAAAGCCAGCAAAGCTGGTGATGAGGAGGGAAAAGAGATTGCTTACAGGCAGCTAATGGACAATTTCGACCATTTTGGATACGGATATATAGATAAGCCTCAAGACATTGTGCCAAATGTTCCTCTTACCTTCTATGCATTTCATATAATGGTAACTTTGGGAGGCTTCTTCCTGCTCTTTTTTGCAATAACTATTTTCCTTGAATACAGGGGTATAATAGGAAAACATAAATGGTACCATTGGATGGCAATTGCAAGTATTCCTCTTGTTTACTTATGCTCTCAGGCGGGATGGATTGTTGCTGAGGTTGGAAGGCAGCCCTGGACAATTCAGGATCTTCTCCCTGTCAATGCTGCTGTGTCAGGTGTAAGTGCCGGTTCTGTAAAGACAACTCTTATCATGTTCTTCATACTCTTCACAGTTCTGCTGATTGCAGAGATAGGTATAATGTTAAAAGTAATCAAGAAGGGCCCGGGAGCATAATCTCACCTGTTATAAGAAACTTAAATCAGATAAAACTATGATATACATACTTCAACAATATTGGTGGATAATAGTCTCACTATTAGGCTCTCTCCTTGTTTTCCTTATGTTTGTTCAGGGGGGGCAATCTCTGCTTTTTGGTACTGCAAAGGAGAAAGATGAAAAGACTTTGCTCGTTAATGCATTAGGTCATAAATGGGAGCTAACCTTTACTACATTGGTTACATTCGGCGGAGCAATTTTCGCCTCTTTTCCTCTTTACTATTCAACAAGCTTCGGAGGGGCCTACTGGCTTTGGATGGCAATTCTTTTTCTTTTTGTAATACAAGCCGTATCATTTGAATTCAGAAGCAAGGCAGGCAATTTACTAGGACCAAGAACTTATGAGATATTTCTGCTGTTAAACGGAACTTTTGGAACAATTCTGCTCGGCGTAGCTGTAGGAATGTTCTTCACGGGGGGAGCTTTTGTAATGGACAAAAGCAGTATTGCAGATTCGTTCAGACCAACAATTTCATATTGGACTAACGGATGGCATGGACTGGAGTCTATCGTTAATCCATTCAATTTACTTCTCGGGATAGTTGTTTACCTTGCTGCACGAACATTGGGCCTGATGTATGTTATGATGCAGATTGATTCAGAATCACTTAGCAAAAAATGCAAAAGTCAGATAAAGATTACCGGACCTGCATTTGTTATGGGATTTGTAGCATTTTTGGTTGCTTTATTTACTATGACCGGATTCCATGTGAACCCGGAGAACGAGTTGATAACTCCAGTCAGATACAAGTATTTCTTTAATATGACTGAGTTGATTTGGCCTATGGTTATGCTTGTTACCGGCGTAATTCTTGTTTTATCAGGACTGACATTAAATATTATCGGGAAAAAGGCGGGTAAAAGCAGCTTCTTCATGACAGGCGGAGGTGTGGTTCTGGCTGTGTGGAGTATTCTTATTTGCGCTGCATTTAACAATACAGCCTATTTTGTATCAACAGTTGACCCTCAATACTCCCTCACTCTTTACAACAGCTCTTCAAGCGAGTTTACACTAAAGACAATGGCATATGCCTCACTTATGGTTCCATTTGTATTTGGGTACATTTATTATGTGTGGAGGGCTATGACAAAGGTCAAAATGAGTAACGAGGACCTTTCAAAGCCAGATACTCACAAATATTAACGGCGACCTGTAACAACCTCACCTTTAGAGTGGTCGTATTCAGAACCTGCAGTACTATGAGGAATTGAATAGACCAGAAGCATAACAAGGGCAGCGAAAATATAAAGATATTTTCTGTTGCCCTTTTTTCTGTTAAGTAAAAAAGCTGACATCCAGACTATAAAAGCGAAAAGTGTTTTATTATCCGTCAAATCCTCTCCAAAAGGCCATCCGGTCCAGTAAGCGTCAAAAGCATATTTCTGAACAACAGGACCAAGTATCAAACCTCCAATACCCAGCATAATAAGAACAGCAATGGCATACCTCTCTATTTTGATATTCTTCAGATAAGCTGCAACTCCGGTAAAATTAGAGAAAAGCATAGCAACAAACATCAAGATTATATGAGGTACCAGTACAAAGGCAGGAACAGGAGCCTTAAATCTGAGAACAACATTGCCATTTCCAACCAGAAAATTTTCCTCAGAATCAACCAGGTAAACAGAATACTGAATTTTTGATGCTGCAGGGAGAGATGGAACTTCAAATGTGAACATATCCCCCACTCTTGCTGAGCAGAGAGTATCAAGGGACCAATCTCCCGGATAAAGAGAGTAAACCATAACTGCATTGACCCCATCAGGAAGGTTGGTTGCCATGAATCTTAAAGGAGAGGTTTTGCCTAAAGTTGCATAATCCTTAAGCGCCTCATCATGAGTTAATGTTGTTTCAGTACTTCTTAATAAAACAGCTTTTGAGTTCACTCCTTTAAAATTAAAATCAACGCGTACAGGTTTAGTAGGTCCGGTAACTCTTTGAAAATATACAGCTGACAAGGTGATTACAATTGCAGCTATCCATAGTAGTATCTTTTTCATAACTGAATCTCAAGTTTTAATATTGCACCCTCTCTCTCCACCTCAATTGATAGTAATTCGCCGGCTTTTAATTCACTTAACATTGCCATATATTCATATATATTTGATATCTTTTTATTATTCATAACTTTAATTATATCACCTGCAATCATTCCACCCTTTTGAGCCGGCTTTCCGTCCGAGACAGAACCAACTCTGAATCCATCTCCTTTTTCATATGTGAAGTCAGGAATTACCCCAAGTGTTACTTTAAAAGATGCCCTTGACATTGTTGTAGGTGCCTCGGTTTTTATATATCTTGGTACACCTTTGGATGACATATCAGCAATTAATGAGGATATAAATTCAGAAATCCTGCCTATACCTTCAAAATTAATAAACTCAATATCGTCTTCAGGAGTGTGGTACTGTTTGTGAACCCCTGTTGTGAAATAGAGGACCGGTACCCCTGCTGTATAAAAGGATGAGTGGTCTGACGGTCCGTATCCGTCCTGAGTCATTGTAATGGTGAATTTCTTATCGGTATTGACACTATCAACAATGTCAGCCGCCTCTGCAAAGGTCCCTACACCTCCAATCTGGAGTTTGTTCTCTGTCATCCTCCCTACCATATCCAGATTAATCATTATATCTGGTAATATGTCAAGCTTTTTTAAAGTATCCGCCATTGACCTTGATCCAATCAATCCCCTCTCCTCAGCACCGAAGGCAGCAACAAATACCTGAACCCCCAATGAATCTGCATAACTTGTTAATAATCTTCCAATTTCAATTGCTGCAGCAACTCCGCTGGCATTGTCATCAGCACCATTGTGAACAGCGTTTTCTCCAGGCTTCATACTTCCTGAAGCTACACCTCCCATTCCCAGATGGTCATAATGAGCACCTATCATAACCTTTAAAGGAGCATTGTCTTTGCCATACTTCATTAGTACATTATATGTAGTTCCAGAAACTTGATTAGTAACAGTTTTAATGGAAAGAGAGCTTACAGAGTCGGACTTAATATTTGAATAAAGCTGCTCTGAAATCTGTATAACAGGTAAAGAAAGAGTGGTTATGCCTCCCCTTCTCTGCTCTTTTAACTCCTCTCCGGTGAATATCATAATTGCATCTGCTCCGCCGGATTTATGTTTTGCTGCTAAAAGCGGTATACTGTCATACGATGCCTTAATAACACTGACTGAGTTGTTAAGTATGGCTCTTATTTCAACGGACGGAGATTGAGGGTGAATCATAAAATCTCTCCACTCCACAAGACTTTTTTTATCAATTGTCATAGATGAGCCATAGCCAGTCTCTCTGTACAGAATCAAATTAAAAGGGATAAGTGGTTTCTCTCCGATAACAGGCTTAAATCCATGCTCTTCTAACCGTTCAGCTATGTATTTTGCTGCTTTTTTGTCCTCTTTTGTTCCGGCTGCCCTACCCTTTAGATTGTCATCAGCTAAAAATGACAGTATCTCTTTTATATCACTCTCAGAATGGTTGAAATTTTGGGAATAAGATTTCTGCCAAAAAAAAATACAAATCAAAAGACTCAGATATACAGGTGCTTTCTTCATTTCGCTTAAAAATATTTATTACAAAACTAATTTTTTTTTGGTAGAAAGAAAAAAGGAATTACATTTGCAGTGCACTACTTCACTAATACACCGAGACGAAACAAAACAAAATAGAGATGGTAACAATTGACAATTTACACTTTAATTATTCCAAACACATTGTATTCAATGATGTTACACTTAAACTAGAGGCCGGTAAAATATATGGTCTTCTGGGACAAAATGGAGTTGGTAAGACAACTTTACTTAAAATAATTTCTGGTTTGCTTAATGTAAAAAGTGGCTCATGCAGAGTAAACGGACACAATCCATTCTTAAGAGAGCCCGATTTCCTTGGAGATCTGTTCTACATCCCGGAGGATTTTATTGGACCGGATCTGGTTGTGAACAAATTCGCAAGGCTAAGAGGAGAGTTCTATCCAAATTTTGATTACAACAAGTACAGCAGACTAATGACAGAATTTGAGGTAAACGGAAATTCAAAATTCACAAAGCTCTCATTTGGACAGCAGAAAAAAGCAATTATTGCCTTTGCTCTCTCAACAAACACAAAACTGATATTAATGGACGAACCAAGTAATGGTTTGGACATTCCTTCAAAAGCTCAGCTTAGAAGAGTTATCTCTCAGGCGTCAACAGATGAATCTTGTATAGTTATCTCTACCCACCAGGTAAGAGATTTGGAAAATCTTATAGATCCAATTATTATTCTTGACAGGAATGGTGTTTTACTTAATGAAACTATAGATGAAATCAGCAAAAGGCTCTGCTTTGAATTCGGCGCAACAGTCTCTGATAAAGCAATCTATAGCGAGCAAACTATTGGAGGATACATTAATGTTTGCAGGAACGAAACAAACAGAGAGTGCAAAATAAATATAGAAGCACTATTTAATACAGTACATCAAAACAGAGATCTTATTAAGGATATTTTTAAAAAATAATTAACATGAAAGAGTTTTTCACCATAAATAGATTTTTCAAACTTGTTCAGAAGGAGTCCTCTGAGAGGTTCCACATGATGCTCAAAATATCAGCCATTTTCGCAGCATTGCTTGCGGGATACTGGCTTAGCATGATAGTATTCAGCACAGAGGGAGAGATTACCGCAGCCGGCAGCAGAGCTGGATATGTTTTTTTCTCTACATTAATTGCAATGCTCATTGCACCATTCAACCTATATAAAAGCTACAACCACAGAAAGGGGGGTATAGACTATGCTCTTCTTCCTGCCTCTGTTATGGAGAAGTATGGAAGCATGTTGGTCAATTGCATCATCTTCTTGCCCCTTATGACTTTTGTTTCAGTGTTGGCTGTTGATACAATTATTACTACAATCACACCTTCTCTTTTTGATGGATATGCTATATCAAACATGAATCTAGGGGATAAATTGTCAACTGGGTTTCTGGAGGCAGTAATACTTCAGCTTGGATTCATATACTGCAACCTTCTATTCAGAAAGTACAAAGTTACGAAGACGCTTCTTGCTACAGTAAGTGTTTACATAGTATTTATAATGATTGTTGTCTTTTTCGTAACTGTGGTTTTTAAAGAGGAGTTTAAAATGATGGAGGGGATGTCTGTTAACATTAATATAGCTAATTTCAGCGACTTATCTCAGCTGGATCAGTTTGAAGGCTTTTCGTCACTATTTAAAACCTTGTACTACATAAGTCAGACAATCATTTATGGCATAATGCCGGCATGGTTTCTTTTTGGTTCATATCACAGAATGAAAACACTTCAATACTAGCAAAATGGAATTCAACGAACACAAACCGATATACCTTCAGATTTCCGAGAACATCTGCGATCTAATTCTTACAGGTGAATGGAGCGAAGAGGAGAGAATCCCGTCCGTCAGAGAGTACGGAGGAGTATTAGGAGTAAATCCAAATACAATAATGAGAACCTATGACCATCTACAGGAAGCTGAGATTATTTACAATAAAAGAGGTGTTGGCTACTTTATCAGTTCAGGTGCCAAAATGAAAATAATTTCAATTCAGCGTGAACAGTTTATTGATGAAGAGGTGCCTAAAATTAAGCGTAGGCTTGATCTTCTGGGATTAAAAGCAACAGATATTTTCTAATTTTTTAAAAAGATTTCTTGATTTTTTATTGAAGTGTGCAACTAATCAAGGTTAGTCTTCGTCTAAAGGTGTGAATAATATATTAGGCTTTACAATGTATTTATATTTCACTACAACTATGTATAACAAATTTCTATCACTCTTATTGATCTTAATGATCTCAGTTGGCGCAACAGCCGCCAAAAACAACGGAATAATAACCGGTAAAGTTTCCGAAAAGGGAAACGGCTCTCCCCTCTCTTTTGCAACAATTAGTATTCAGGATAAAGAGAATAAAGTTCTTGGTGGCGCGACATCTGGTGAAGATGGCAAATTCATGATAGACAGAGTAATTCTTGGAGAGTGCAAGGTAAAAGTCTCATTTATTGGCTTCAGAGATACAACTCTTAATGTAAATATTGCAGAGGGTGCAAATATGGTAGATCTTGGAGAAATCAAATTAAGCAGCGATGCTATTGCTATCGCATCTGCAGTAGTAACAGCAAAAATTCCTGTTATTGAACAAAAAATTGACAAGATCATTTTCAACGTTTCAGAGGCTGTCTCAACTCAGGGAAGCAACGGGCTTGACATATTAAGAAAAACTCCAGGTGTAAGCGTTGATCCGGATGGCAATATCTTGCTTAACGGCTCTGCAGTTCAGGTGTGGATTGACGGAAGGCCATCCAATATGAATGGTCAGCAGCTTGAGCAGCTCCTTAGTGGAACAGATGCCTCAACAATTGATAAGATTGAAATAATGGCACACCCCTCGTCAAAATATGATGCTTCTGGTTCCGGCGGAATAATAAATATCAGAACAAAAAAGAATTTCATGAAGGGTGTAAATGGCTTTGCCAGACTCGGATATTCAGCATCTCCATATTACAGTAAAAATTATAATGGTTTAGACGGAACAATCAATCTTAATTACAGAGGTGAGAAGACCAACACTTCGGTTAACTACAGTCCTAGATACAATCAGAGGTTTAATGACTTCTACTCATCAACAAATCTCGGAGATGGTTTAATTTTAGATGGATCAACTAAGTCAGACATGACCCAGAGGTTTCACAATCTTAGAATAACAAATGACTTTTTTATAAACAAGAAAAATGTAATTGGAGTAATCCTCTCTGGTTTTGACAGGTCAAGTGAAGAGAATAGTGATGATGCAATTACAGGAAACACCCTGAGCAGAAACGGAAATTTGATTGAGAAAACAGCAACTTCAATTGACAACAACGACTCTTTCAGAACACTTTATGCAAATCTAAACTACACCTTAACAGTAAAAGATGGGCAGGAGCTTACCCTTAACGCTGACTATGGCAGGTACAGTACTATACAAAAGAGCCTTCAGGAGAATGTTTTCACAGATATTAACGGGGCTCCGACAAAAGATGCGACTCTTTTCAGAAGCAACTCAGATCAGTTAATTGAGATTTATACGGCCAAAGCAGATTATGAACAGGTAATTTTTAAAAATTACAAATTTGAGGCAGGGGTAAAATGGGCTACAAGCCTAACAAACAATGATCTTCAAAGAGATGACAAAATTGGAGAGACATGGGTTCCGAACCAAAATCTGAGCAGTCTTTTTGGATACCAGGAGAATGTTTACGCATCATATCTCTCACTTGCAAGACAATTTGGTCCTAAATGGAGTGTTAAGGCAGGCTTAAGGGCTGAGATAACCGATGCAACCGGTGACTGGATCAGCTCAGACACAACAACACATAAGGTTTATACAGACCTGTTTCCTACATTTTTTGTAGGGTACACACCAAGCAAAGACTTCAGATTTGGTCTCTCATATACAAAGAGGGTAAATCGCCCAAGATTTTTCCAGCTAAATCCATTCAGAATATATGTTGACGCAAACAGCTCTGTTGAAGGGAATCCTGAACTTATGCCTCAGTACGGACATATGCTGAGCCTCTCTCTCGGATACAAGCAGCACTATTCACTGAACCTGATTGGACAAATGATAAATGGCGTCATAATTCAGAACCCTTACTTTAATGTTCAGACTGGAGAGAAGATGCTTAAATGGGAGAATTTCGGCACACAAGCCTTCTATGGCGGATCGTTTTCAATTTCTGAACTACCTCTGACAAAATGGCTGGTACTAAATGCGAATGCTAATCTTCTTGGAGTTTCCAATACTACTGAAGGTTTTAAAAGCAGCTCCATTTATGCAAACGGATATCTGAATGCAACACTCCTTCTACCTAAGAGTTATAAAATTGAGCTTACAGGATCTGTTCAGTCAGGTATTCCTTACGGATATTTTAAAGTTAAGCCGTCAGGTGATGTTAATCTTGGAGTAAAGAAGAGCCTGTTTGACAATAAAGGCACTATTGCTCTGAATATTACTGATATTTTCAAAACAAGGAGAAATAGAGCATCGCTTAACTCTGACATGCTTGATAATTATTACTTCACATCCAATTACAACAGCAGACAGATTACAATAAGCTTCCAGTATCGTTTTGGAAAGGGAAAAGCAGTGAAAGCAAGAAAGGTTGGCAACAACGAAGAGGCTTCAAGAACAGGTGCGGGCAATTAATTCAAAAATAGCAGTATCTCAGTAAATTAAAATCTTGAAACAGAAATGAAAACAAAAATTATCTTCTTGATAATGGCCTCTTTTATTGTCATGACTCTGCCATTTAGAGCATATTGCGGACCTAACTCCTCAATTACAGGGAAGGTTATAGAGAGCGTAACAAGGGAGCCGCTTAGCTTTGCTACAGTAGCATTACAAAATTTTGACAATAGAGTTGTAAGGGGTGCAACAACAGGAGACGATGGTCTTTTTAAAATAGAGAATCTGGAAACAGGAAAATATACCCTTAAAATCTCATTTATAGGCTTTAGAGATACTTTGGTAAATGTTGAAATTTCCGATGAGCCAAAAAGAGTTGATTTAGGGAACCTGACACTTTGTGAAGAGACAATGGGTATTAAATCTGCAATTGTTACCGCTAAAGTTCCATTACTTGAACAAAAGCTTGATAAGATAGTGATGAATATTTCAGAGTCCTCTATTGCATTGGGTAGTAATGCAACAGAGATTATAAGGAGAGCACCCGGTGTTACAATTGACTCGGACGGCAACCTGTTGCTTAACGGAAAACCAGTACAAATATGGATTGACGGCAGACCGTCAAATCTAAATGGGAGCGCACTAGAGTCTTTCCTTGAGAGTACAGACGGCTCTACAATAGATAAAATTGAGGTTATTGCACATCCCTCTGCAAAATATGATGCATCCGGATCCGGTGGCATAATCAATTTAAAGACAAAAAAGAATTTCGCAAAGGGTTTAAGTGGCTCTGCGAGAGCAACTCTCCATGCAGGATTCTATGACAAACCATATCCTGCAGCAGATGGGTCAATTATGGCTGGATACAGAGGAGAGAAAAGCAACACAACAATAACCTATAGTCCAAGGATAAACAAATCCTTTCACAGCTTTGCCAGCACAACTCAGTTTTCTGATAATAGAAAAATTGAGAGTTATACACAATTAGACAGAATCGCTAAAGGTCACAATCTAAGGATAAGCAGTGATATATTTATTGATAAAAAGAATATCGCAGGTTTTATTATAAATGGCAGTTTATCTGGCATGAGAGATACAACATCCAACAACACCGGAAATCTACTTTATAATGGAGGCATCCTTACCCAAAAGACAAAAACATATATTGGCAACAACTTCAATTATAACAATTTTTCTCTAAACCTGAATTATACTCATATTTTTAAAGAGGGGACAGAAATAACTTCAAATATTGACTATTACAATTATTATATGCCCGATGGATCCTCACAAAAAAATATATATCTTGATAAAAACGAGAATGAAATTTCAACACCTTATGAATTTAGAAGCAGCTCTGAACAGCTTATAAAAATATATTCAGCCAAAACTGATTTTGAAACAGGGCTTTGGGAAAAAGCGAAGTTGGAGTCTGGGTTGAAATATGCTGTCAGTTTAACTGACAACTCTCTTATCAGAGAAGAGAGAGAGGATGGTCTCTGGGTTGTAAATCCATATATTAGCAGTAGCTTCAATTACAGAGAGGATATTGCAGCTGCTTACGCCACTCTTTCTATCTCACCATCAGATAAATTCAACTTAAAAGCAGGTATAAGAGGAGAGATGACGCAGGCAACCGGAGAGTGGATAAGCTCGGACACCGTTACAAAAAAGAGCTATCTAGATCTTTTCCCTTCTCTCTTTTTTGGATACAATCCCAGTAAAACTATCCGACTCTCAATCTCATACTCAAAAAGAGTTCAGAGGCCGAATTTTGAACAGCTAAACCCCCAAAGATTCTATATTGACTCAGAAAGTTCAATGACAGGAAATCCAGATATTCTTCCTCAATACACGCATAACATCAATATTTCAGCCGGACTTGGAAAATTTGTCACTCTGACCTTAAGAGGAGACTTTACAAAAAAAATTATTGTTCAAAATCCGGGAATTGATCCCATTACCGGAGAGAAGTTATTTATTTGGGAGAATTTTGGCAACATATCAACCGCCGGAGCTGCGGTTTCACTTACAGAACTACCTTTAACAAAGTGGCTGTCATTAACATGTAATGTTTTTGGAGGTAATATGAGCTCAACCGACAAAGATTACTCCGCAAATAGATTTATTGTAAATGGCAATTTCAGAACAACTTTTGCACTCCCGTGGGATTGTAAATTTGAAGTATCCGGATTTTATCAAAGTAAAATGATGTTCGGATATCTTATTGCAAATCCCAGAGCTGACATTACATTAGGACTCAGAAAAAATCTGCTGAACAACAATGCAACAATCTCCCTGCTTGCAACCGACATTTTCAAAACACATACATCGACAGTTAGTACCGCAAACAATCCAGACTTTAAATATGATGTTGACGTTAATTACAGAAGCCAAAGATTCGCAATTACGTTTGTTTACAGATTTGGTCAGAGCAAAGCAATCAAAACAAGAAAAGTTGGTGGCTCAGATGAAGCAGGAAGAGTCTCTACCAGAAATTAAACCAACTACCTGTTTTTAGAAGCTTTGAGAGTGTTCTTCAGAAGAGAAATAATTGTCATTGGTCCAACACCTCCTGGAACAGGAGTTATGAATGAGCATTTTGGAGCAACCTCATCATAAAGCACATCGCCAACAAGTCTGAAACCACTTTTGTTATCAGCCTTTACTCTGGTAATCCCAACGTCAATAACGACTGCCCCCTCCTTTACCATATCTCCTTTTAGAAACTCAGGCACACCCAACGCTGCAACAATAATGTCAGCATTCAGGGTGTGCTCTTTTAATTCCTTGGTCCTGCTATGGCAGATAGTTACTGTGCAGTCGCCAGGACTTCTTTTTTGGGAGAGAAGATTTGCCATCGGCTTTCCAACAATATTGCTTCTTCCTATAATTACGCAGTTTTTACCTGATGTCTCAATATTATATCTATCCAGCAACTCAATTATTCCCCATGGTGTTGCCGAAACAAATGAAGGTAATCCTAATACCATTTTTCCAACATTAACGGGGTGAAAGCCATCCACATCCTTCTTAGGATCAATTGCTTCAATAACTCTTTGCTCATCAATATGTTTTGGCAAAGGGAGCTGTACAATCAGACCGTCAATATCCGGATTATTATTAATCTTCTCAATTTCTGACAGAAGAAAATCTTCAGTAATCTCAGCAGAAAATCTGAGTAATGTAGATTTAAAGCCAACCTGAGCACACGCTCTCTCTTTATGACCCACATATGTTTGAGATGCCCCATCCTCTCCAACGAGAATTGCTGCCAAATGAGGGATTTTACCCCCGGCAGAAACGATCAACTCTACTTCGCGAGCAATTTCACTCTTTATCAAATCGGCCGTTGCCTTTCCATCCAGAATTTTCATCTATGATTAGTTTAATAATTATTATCTTTTTCTCAAAGAGGCCATATTTCTCATGGCACCTTTTGCCCCTCCTCCTGCCATACTCTTCATAACCTTTCTCATATCCTCAAATTGCTTCACAAGTCTGTTTACCTCGGCAATTGAGGTTCCGCTTCCCATTGCAATCCTCTTTCTTCTGTTTCCGTTAAGTATTGCCGGATTGTTCTTCTCCTCCTTTGTCATTGACTGAATAATAGCCTCTATACTCTTGAATGAATTATTATCCATGTCAACATCCTTAAGAGCCTTGCCCACTCCGGGGATCATAGCCGCAAGATCCTTTATGTTCCCCATCTTCTTAATCTGCTGAATCTGAGTATAAAAATCCTCAAGTGTAAACTGATCTTTTGCCAGTTTTTTCTGGAGTTTTCTTGCCTCCTCTTCGTCATACTGCTCCTGAGCCTTTTCTACAAGCGAGACAACGTCTCCCATACCAAGAATTCTGTCTGCGATTCTTCTTGGATGGAACACATCCAGAGCATCCATTTTCTCTCCAGATGAAACAAATTTAATTGGTTTGTTTACAACGGCCCTGATAGAGAGGGCAGCACCACCTCTTGTATCTCCGTCAAGCTTTGTTAATACAACTCCGTCAAAATCAAGCCTTTCATTAAATGTTTTTGCAGTTTCTACAGCGTCCTGACCCGTCATTGAGTCAACCACAAAGAGAGTTTCTGTAGGATTGACAGCCCTTTTAACAGCCTCAATCTCTCTCATCATCTCTTCATCAATTGCTAATCGCCCAGCTGTATCAATAATCACCAGAGAGAAACCTTCGCTTTTGGCTTTTGAAATTGCATTTTTAGCTATTGATACCGGGTTTTTAACACCCTCCTCTGAATAGACCTCAACTCCAACCTGCTCACCTAAAACCTTAAGCTGATCAATTGCCGCCGGTCTGTAAACATCGCCGGCAACAAGAAGAGTTTTCAGGCCCCTTTTATTTTTGCTGTTTAATGCCAGCTTGCCGCAAAAAGTTGTCTTTCCAGAACCTTGAAGACCGGCAACGAGTACTATTCCGGGATAACCTTTAACATTTATGTCTGTTGCTTCGCTACCCATTAATGCAGCTAATTCATCATGGACAATTTTTGTCAGCATCTGTCCCGGACGAACAGCTTTAAGTACATCCTGCCCCATAGCCTTCTGCTTGACATCGTCACAAAAGCTTTTTGCAATCTTGTAGCTAACATCAGCGTCCAGTAAAGCCTTTCTAATATCCTTTAGTGTCTCTGCAACATTGACCTCAGTTATCCTACCCTCGCCCTTGAGAAGTTTGAATGAACTCTCCAGCCTGTCAATCAAATTTTCAAACATCGTATATCAATAATTTTTTATTTACTTAACTCTTTTTTGAATAATCTCATTAAGAACTCCCCTTCCATCGTTATTTACGATTGACTCCAAATGATATCTTACTAACTCTGAATGAAAGACATAAGGATCCTTAAGATATTTATACGCCCCATTCCAGGAATAAATTCTTGACATTGCTGAGGTGAAGAAGAGGGTCACCAGTTCCTTATTGAAATCTTCTCTGTACAGCCCCTCTGAAATACCTCTGTCAATATTCTCTGCAATGATCCTTGAATAAAAAGACATTCTGTTAGTGTGATCAAGCAATTTAAGATCCGGCAGATATTTAGAAGAGTCACTTAAGAGAAGCGGACCAATTTCTGATAGAGATTTATTCATCATGTCGCTTGTAAGATACAGAGCCTCTATTGCATCACGGCCCTGAGAGAGAGCCATGTTAATCTTAAATTCAATCTCCCCCAGTATATGCTGCATCACTGTCCTCATCAACTCCTCTTTGCTGTTGAAGTTATTATAAAGAGTCTTTTTTGTCAGTTTTAAATGTTCTGCAATCTCATCCATTGTCATTTTAAGACCCTTTTTTCTGAAGAGTTCGTAAACCTGCACTACATATTTCTCTTTTGAACTTACTCTGCTCATAGCTCAATATATTACATTTATACTTATTCTGAATAGTATTCCGGTGCCAAATCCCTTTGATTGTATTTCATAGCCATTACCTGTCCATAAGCACCGGCAGATCTTATCGCCATTATATCTCCTCTTTTAGTTTCAGGCAGTAAAGTCCCTTTAGAGAATCTGTCACTTGATTCACATACAGGACCGACAACATCATATTTCATAATACGACCAGTAGAGGTGAGGTTTTCAATTTTGTGCTTTGCCTGATATAGAGCAGGTCTTATCAAGTCGTTCATTCCGGCATCCAGAATGGCAAATTTCTTGCCCCTTCCAAACTTAACATACAATACACGTGATATAAGTGTACCGCACTGAGCTACTATGGTTCTTCCCGGTTCAAAATGAATATTTTGACCTGGTCTAACCTCTAGTCCTTTGTTGAATATACTAAAATAAGTATTAAAATCTGATATCGGGTTTGATTCAGGATTCTCATAATCAATACCCAGACCTCCACCCAGATTTATGTTTTGGATATCTATCCCCTTTTCAAAAAACCAACTCTGAATTTCATTAACTCTCTTAGCCAGCATCTCAAATACCTTCATATCAGTAATCTGAGATCCCACATGAAAATGCAATCCTACAAGCTGAAGATTTTTGCATTTATTAATAGTTTCAATAACATCCTGAAACATCCATGTACTAATTCCAAATTTATCCTGAGACCTGCCGGTACTTATATATTTATGTGTGTGTGCATCAATATCAGGATTAATCCTCAATGATACAGAGGCAACCTTGCCCATGGATGATGCTATTGAGTCAATAATCTCCAGCTCCGGAACAGATTCACAGTTGAAACTAAAAATATTACCTGCAAGTGCAGCCCTGATCTCCTTGTCTGATTTGCCAACACCTGCATATACTACCATTGAGGGATCAAATCCTGATTCAAGAGCAAGTTTCACCTCATTCCCGCTAACACAATCAGCACCAAGACCGTAACTTTTAACAATTGACAATATCCTGTCATTTGCATTGGCTTTCAGGGCATAATGGGCATGATAGCTATATTTTTTTAGATTTGCAGTATAGATGTCAAGGGTTTTCTTCAGCAATCCAAGGTCATAATAGTAAAATGGAGTTTCTAGCTGTTGGAATTCTCGGATCTCGTTTGTATTGAACATTGTGTTTATTTATTGGGGTTTGAACCTGCAAAATTAGTAAAAAACTTGTACTTAATTTAAATTATCTATCTTTGCAAAAAATTTAAATAAAAGAGGATGAAACCAACAAAAAAGGATCTCCTTCAGGAGACAATAAAGCACATTGACATTACAAAACTGGACTCTACCTATCTGATAGACTCCATGAGAGAGATGTCTTTCTCTTCTAGAGACACCGCATCTGCTGCCGACATCCTTCAATTGATGATTAATGACAAGGAATCAACCAATTGGCTCATCCTTGCGGGAAGTACATCGGCAGGTGGCTGTATGCAGGTCTATGTAGATATGGTAAGATTCAACATGATTGATGCTGTTGTTGCAACAGGTGCTTCTATAATTGATATGGATTTCTTTGAAGCACTAGGTTACAAACACTATAAGGGAACTCAATTTATTGATGACACTCAACTAAGAGACAACTACATTGACAGAATATATGATACATTCATAGATGAAGAGGAACTTCAGGCATGCGATGCTACCATTAAGGCTATTGCAGACTCCCTGGAGCCAAGACCATATTCATCAAGAGAGTTTATCTATGAAATTGGCAAATGGCTTTCAAACAACGCAAAAAAGAGCAACTCACTTATCCAGACAGCATACGAGCACAATCTTCCAATTTTCTGCCCTGCCTTCACTGACAGCAGTGCAGGGTTTGGTCTTGTTATGCACCAGGTTGAAAGGATGAAAGAGGGAAAACCATATTTGACAATTGATTCAATTGCAGATTTCAGAGAGCTTACAGAGGTTAAGATGTCTGCCAAAACAAGTGGCCTGTTTATGGTTGGAGGCGGAGTACCCAAGAACTTTGCGCAAGATACAGTAGTATGTGCCGAGTGTCTTGGCTTTGATGTTCCTATGCATCAATACGCGGTCCAAATTACCGTAGCTGATGTAAGGGACGGAGCATGCTCTTCTTCCACACTAAAAGAGGCAAATTCCTGGGGCAAAGTAAACACAGCCCACGAGCAAATGGTTTATGCAGAAGCGACTACAGTTGTACCTGTAATTGTGAGTTATGCATATCATAAAGGTGACTGGAAAAGAAGAGAAGCAAAAAAACACTCGCTACTATTCAAAAAAGGCACTCAGGGTACAGGAATCCTTCTACAAGATCCGGTATAGTGAAAAAGATATAGTGAATAAAAGGGGCACCAAAAAGAAATTTTTGGTGCCCCCTTTTTAACAGTAATAAACCGCATTAATTATTTTTTTGCCTTAATTTTCATCTCAGCAATAAAACCTCCGGTTAACCCCATACCTCCGAAAAGCAGTGTAGAGGCACCATAAATAACACTTTGAGTCTGTAACATACTGTAAGAGACATCCCCTGCAACAGGAAACGAGACATTGACAATTACATATCCAATAAGCAGACCTAGACCCAATCCCATTAGAAGCGAGCCAATTCTCAGTGTTAAGTACTGATTTTGTAGTGCTTTCACCTCTCCAAACACCCCGTTCAGATTAAAGCTACTGGTATTAATGTTCTCAAGCGTATCCAGCTTGTCTATCAGCATAAGACGCTCTTTTTTCCTTACAAAAAGCTCTATTACCTTATAAAAAGCGTAGGCTCCAATTCCAAAAGTCAACGGGATAGTAATAAATTCCATCATTGTTTTTAATGTTTTTAGTTAATTTGCAATCTGTTCTTTTGACGAGTCTGCAAAAAAAAGGTTACACACTGTAACCTAGATTTATGTTATGCGTCTAAAAAATAATGAAAAGAGATGAGGAGTTGAATATTATCTTAAGGATCAAGGATGGAGATACCGCTTTGTACAACAGACTTGTTGTTGAGCACTCGCCAAAAATTCTTGCACTGGTAAGAGGAGTCGTTGGCAACCAGGAAGATGCCGAGGAGATATCACAGGATGTATTCGTAAAAGCCTTCTTCTCTCTTAAGTCATTTCGTGGAGAATGCTCATTCTCAACATGGCTGTACAGAATAGCATACAATATGTCAATTACTGCTGCCAGAAAGAAGAAAAGAGTATCTGTTCAAATTGATTCCGTTGCAAACATCTCAGACAATTCAGAAGAGCAGAGAATTGAGACAAAGGAGATGGAAAATAAGTTTAACATTTTATATAAAGCCGTTGACAACCTGCATCCGGAAGAGCGCTTCATTATTCTCTCATTTTACAATTATCAGAAGAGCATAAAAGAGATATCAGAGATAACCGGAATATCGGAGTCAAATGTAAAAGTTAAGCTACACAGGATAAAAAAGAGACTTGGAGTGTTGATAGGAGATAAAATTGATTTATGTTATGGATGAGCAAGATATAAATATCAGAGAGATTTTGTCGCTGAGGTGCGATGAATCTGTTCCGTTTGGTTTTGATGAAAAAATAATGAGAAAAATAGAGCAGAGGAGAGCAATAATAGAGTCCCGTCATGAGACTTTCAAGAACATCTTCATAACCCTGCTCCTGGCCCTCCTGTTTTCTGCAGCACTTCTAATTATTAACCACTTCTACTTCAGAATCAATCTCGCATTAGATATCAACATCTCATTTTCCCGGTTGGCTGAGACTTTAGAAAAGCTCTCTGGTATTTTGAAGTCAGAGGTTTCGTTTACCTGGGTTATAATTGGGGTTAATATTGCAATACTGCTTGGAGTAGAACGAATTCTCTCAAACAGGTTAAAATGGAGAGAAAACAACAACTAGAGAGAGAGTTTACCTGAGTGTTGGGGCCTCAATAAATCATTTACCGTTTTAACCGGATTGAATGTTGATATCGGTACCTCCACAAAAATTGTATTCCAATTACTCATTCCTCCGTTCCAGAGACCAGGCAGCTCAAGAGCCATCAGAGATCTTCCCTGTAAACTTTTATTAGAAATAAGGCAGGCCTCATTATCAATAAATTTTGACAGATTAAATTTTTCACCCTGGTAATTATATAAAGAGCAGACTATATCCACGGGGTTGAAATGTGTTGAACCTGACATCCATCGGCCATAATTCGTATCTTTTTTGTTTAACTGAGCTGCTTCCAGTATTTGAAGCGATTTGGATCCATCTGCCTCCTTGACAATAAATGGTCCTCCACCCGGCTCTCCCTCATTCCTAACCATCCCACAGACCCTAATCGGCCTGTTTAACTTTGCATATAGATACTCCCTGGTAATCTCTTCCGGCAAATCTGGTATCTCAGTACATAGCCTCTCCCTGAGGAACGAGACTATTTCACTGTTCAGCCCCTTATCTGATTCTCCGTCCAACCTTCTCAGAAAAGAGAAGACTTGCTCTCTTGTCTCTATTAGCACACCTGCAATCGTCTCCTTCCAGATAGCCGTATCATCCAGAAAATTCTCTCGGGTAACATTATCAATATTTTTAATAAAAACAATATCACTCTCCAACTCCTGAAGATTATTTAAAAGTGCTCCATGTCCTGCTGGTCTGAAAAGTATTGACCCATCTTCATTTCTGAAAGGGTTCCCATCAGAGTCAAGGGCAATAGTATCAGTAGCTCTGCTTTGAATTGAAAATCTTGTGTTAATCTCAACCCCTCTCTCTCTCTTGTACTTTTTTACAATCTCTCCTGAGTGAGATTTAAATGCTTCTAAATGCTCCTCTGAAACGGTAAACATCAATTTAGCCCCGCCTTCAACTGATTGAGCGTAAAGAATACTCTCTACAATCTGTTCTTCAAATGCAGTTCGTGAGCCATTATTATATCTGTGAAACTTTAACAGCCCTTTAGGTAAAGAGCCGTAATTTAACCCCGAAGGTTCCAGTAACATCCTTAACACGCTCTTCTTGTCGCTCTGGTCAAAGCCTCTGACAGACTTTAAATCATCATAAAACGGAAAGACTTCCAGATTTAAAAAGAAATTATAAGCCGCATGCCCCGGTTTAATATTATTGCCACTTTCAATCAGATCTATTGCTTCGTAAAGCTCCTTAAACATTCTTGTAGCTGCTCCGGATGCAGGTATAAACCTTGTGACCTGGGTGCGCGAGGAATTGAATAAATCTGAGTATCTCTTTTGCTCCTTTTTCCCTATCACCATAATGCCCCTATCTGTCGTTGCAGGAGATACAATTTCTAAAAATGGAAAACCCCTTCTCATTGACTCAACCTGATCCAAAACCACACTCTTGTCAATGCCTATAGACTCAAACTGCTTTTCATCTTTGCTGTTAAACATACTCGTTCTTTATTATACTGTCAAACATACCCTTAACCTCTTCCGAGTACTCCTCTCTGTAGCTGTATCCGTTTCTAATTGTCTCAAATATATCCGGTGACTCTTTCAGTATTTTTGAGTCCTCTCCTATATCATAGAGAGAAAAGATTAGATTGCTGAGATTAACAAATGGCTCACTGTCAGATGAGGGTTTAAACAGTAGCTCTCGTCCGGGAGGGTAATCAATTATAAGATCTGACAATTCACGGATTTTAAAATAATCCCCAAAACTATTAACTGTCATTCTTGTTGCATTAATCTTCCCCTCTATTGAGTAGCCTGCTATATGAGGAGTGGCAATATCAGTAATCTTCATAAGCTCTGTATTAATATCTGGTTCATTGCGCCAAACATCAATCACAATCCCTGAGAGAGCACCTGAATATTTGATTAGTGCCTTTTCATTTACTACCTCTCCTCTTGAACTATTTATAAACATCGCTCCACTCTTCATAGCTGAGAAGAATCTATCATCTGCCATATCCCAAGTCATAGCCGTGAGGGGAACGTGAACTGACACAATATCGGAGTGCTCTAAAAGATAAGAAAGAGGATAGAAATCTCTCTCAGAAAGGTGAGATCTGTCCGGCCCCTCAATATTATTTGCGAAATAACCTGGGTCATTTTGGATTAATGATTTGAGAGGCGGGTCACATCTAAGCACTTTAAACCCTAACCTCTCAGCCAGTGAAGCGAGCCTTTCACCAACATTTCCCGCCCCTACTACTCCCAGAGTTTTGCCTTCAGGACTCTCTCCCCTTTTGTCAAAAACATAGAATATGGATGTGATGACATATTGGACGACACCCCAGGCATTGCAACCGGACGCGTTGGAAAAATGGATTCCGGCTTCTTTGCACCACTCCACATCTACATGGTCGCTTCCTATGGTTGCTGAGGCGATGAACCTGACATTTGAACCCTGTAGCAGCTCTGAGTTACATTTAGTTCTTGTTCTGATAAAGAGGGCGTCGCTCCCCATTATCCTCTCTCTAGTAATTTCAGATCCTTTCAGATATTCAATCTCTGCAAAAGGTTCTATTAAACCTTTTAAAAACGGTATATCAGAATCTGCTGTAACTTTTATAGCTCTCTTCATAACAGAAGAAATTATTTCAAAACAATATCCTTTAGAACCACCTCTCCAATTTTGTCATTAATCTTATCTATAAGACTACCTTTTAATAAAGATAATGAATCTCTTGCGACTGAAGATGTCATTGAACAAAATAGCTTTCCATTATTAAACTCTCTGGATAAGATATATTTTGAATATCTTGTGTCCAAAAGCTCATCAAATGCTGTACAAACAGTATTTCCCACAAGCCCTTTTGCTATGCCCATGGATCTTATATAATCCGGTAACAAATCTCCTATTTTGACAAAATCTTTTCTTTTCATGCAAGATTCCCGTTGTCTATTTCTATTGACTTAGAGTCGTTTCCTATTTTAGCAAGAACACCATCAATCCTCACCTTATTGCTGTCGGTAATAAATATCTGTCCAAATCCTTTTGCAGATACAAGAGTAAGGAGATCCTCTACTCTTGTCATATCAAGCTTATCAAAAACATCATCAAGCAGTAGTATAGGATTTTTGCCGTTCAACTCTCTGAACAATAAATATTGAGCAAGTTTTAGGGATATTAAAAAGGATTTTTGCTGTCCTTGTGATCCGACCCTTCTTATCAATTCACCATCCATGGTAAACAGAAGCTCATCTCTGTGAATGCCCGCTGTAGTATATCCCAGCCTTGACTCTTTATCATAAGCCTCTTTAAGAATTTCCGTTAAAGAGCCATTCTCAAGATCCGATTTATATGCAACAGAAACCGTTTCCCTTCCTCCAGAAATCACATTATAGTACTTAACAACCAAGGGAAGAAAATCCTTTACAAATGCATATCTTTTTCTGTAAATATACTCGGCATTATCCTGCATCCTCTCTGTAATTGTCTCCAAAAGAAGATAATTTACAGCATCCATCTTAAGGAGCCTGTTTCTCTGAGAAAGAAGTTGATTATAGTTTTGCACTCTTCTAAGATATTCTCCGTCAATTTGTGATATCACAGCATTAAGAAATCTTCGCCTCTCCTCCCCAGACTCATTTATTAGACATGTATCATATGGCGACACCATCACAATTGGAACGACCCCAATATGGTCAGACAACCTCCTGTAAAGTTTCCCGCCTCTCTTCAGTTGCTTCTCACCAGTTTTTGAAAGCGACAAGGAGAGCTGTTCAGTAGTACTGTCATCCCGTCTATATTCCCCTGAAACATATGCCGTCTGTTCACTGTGAGAGACAGCAAGGTGATCCTGAGTTGATAGATAGCTTTTTGTCATTGAAAGATAATAAACCGCATCTAGAAGGTTTGTCTTTCCGGCACCATTTTTACCAGTAATGCAATTTAGCTTGGGTGAGAATTCAAGTGAAATCTCTTTGAAATTTTTAAAGCCTGTTAGGGATATTTTATTAAGATACATCTATTAAGGTTTCTATTACAAAGTTACTCATTTTCTACATTAAAAATTTGAGATTAGACAAAATATTGTAAATTTGCACCCTGCTTAAAAAAAGAAGAGATGTCAAAGAAAAACCAACATCAGGATCCTGAACAAACAGTTGAACAGGCGCTGAATACTACCGAACAACTTATTGAGAAGTACAAAAAGCCGTTACTTTATGGTGCGATAGCCATAATAGCAATTGCTGCAATCGGTTTTGCATACCAGCACCTATACCGCAAACCTCTTATCAACGAGGCCCTTGCACAAACATTTATGGCTGAACAACACTTTCGTTCAGACTCCTTTGCCCTGGCTCTAAATGGTGACGGCAATTCTTTGGGATTCGCCCAGATTATTGATGAGTACGGCAATAAAGCGGGAGAGGCAATATATCTTTACGCCGGAGTATCCGAGCTTCATCTAGGAAACTATGAAAGCGCGATCGCTTACCTAAAGAAATACAACGGCAAAGACCCTGTTCTTAAGGCAAGATCCATTAGCAATATTGGCGATGCGTATGCTGGTTTAGAGAACTATAAAGAGGCTGTGTCAAATTATTTAAAAGCTGCCGATTTTGCAGACAATGCATTTGCAGCCGGCTACCTGTTGAAAGCTGGTATAATTTATGAGGAGCTTGGCGATACAGCAAAGGCTCTTGAGGCGTACAACAAAATTAAAGACAAATATCCTCAGAGTGTTGAGGGCTTTGATATAGACAAGTACATTTCCAGACTTGCCAAATAGATCTATCAAGCAACCAAATAAAGTGATTTATGGGAAGAGCGTTTGAATTTAGGAAAGAGAGGAAGTTCAAAAGATGGGGTAATATGGCAAGGGTGTTTACTCGCCTTGGAAAGGAGATTACAATGGCAGCAAAAGCCGGAGGAACCGATCCAGACAATAACCCAAGACTAAGAGCTCTTGTACATAATGCCAGAAGTGAAAATATGCCCAAAGACAATATTGAAAGGGCAATTAAAAGAGCTGTTGAAAAAGATCATTCAGATTACAAAGAGGTTGTTTACGAAGGGTATGGTCCGCATGGCATAGCTTTTCTTATTGAGACAGCTACAGATAATACAACCCGGACCGTAGCCAATATCAGAAGCTATTTCAATAAATTTGGCGGCTCTTTGGGAACTTCGGGAAGTGTTGACTTTATGTTTGAAAGAAAGTGCGTCTTCAAAATCAAGGCAAACGACATCAACCTTGAAGAGCTGGAACTTGACCTGATTGATTTTGGTGCAGAGGAGGTCTTTGCTGATGAAGATTGCATTATGATTTATGGTGCATTTGAATCATACGGAGCTATTCAAAAATTCATTGAGGAGAGGAGCTATGAAATGGTTTCAGGATCATTTGAAAGAATTCCTACAGTTGAGTTGAAAAGCCTCAATGATGAACAGAGGGCTGACGTGGAAAAAATTATAGAAAGATTTGAAAATGACGATGATGTACAGAATGTATATCATACTATGGCAAACTGAAAACAGGACATATTGTAAGAGAAAAAAGTAGTCAAAAACGGCTACTTTTTTTTTGTTAAAACTCTTATTAATGCGTACCTTTGCCTGATATTTACTTACAAATTTCAACCATCTAATTATAATTCGTTATGAAACTGTCCCATATTGAGCACATTGGAATTGCTGTAAAATCATTAGAGTCAGCTATTCCTTTTTACGAAGAGATGCTCGGTCTCAAGTGCTATGCCATAGAGGAGGTAGCAGATCAAAGGGTTAAAACTGCATTTTTTAAAATCGGTCAAACAAAGATTGAACTTCTGGAGAGCACAGACCCGGAGGGGCCTATTGGAAAGTTTATAGAAAAGAAGGGTGAGGGAATTCACCATATTGCTTTTGCAACTGAGGATGGCATTCAGAAATCTTTAGACGAACTAGCCCAGAAGGGGGTACAATTGATTGACAAGGCTCCCCGCAAAGGAGCAGAAGGTTTGAACATAGCATTCCTTCACCCAAAATCCACAGTTGGGGTTCTTACTGAGCTGTGCGAAGATCCAAATAAAGTTAACTGCTAATTATAAATAACAAACAGATTATACAAATGAGCCAGCAACTTGAACAGGTTAAGGCGCTAATTCAACTTCGTGAAAAGGCGCGTCTGGGCGGAGGTCAGAAAAGAATTGACTCTCAGCACCAGAAGGGTAAATTCACAGCCAGAGAGAGAATCTCAATGCTGTTGGACGAAGGAAGTTTTGAGGAGTTTGATATGTTTGTAACACATCGTTGTACAAACTTTGGGATGGAGAAGGAGAGATTCCTTGGTGACGGTGTTGTTACAGGCTACGGAACTATTGAAGGCAGACTAGTCTATGTTTTCGCCCAGGATTTCACGGTTTTTGGAGGTTCTTTGTCTGAAAGTTTTGCAATGAAGATTTGCAAGATCATGGATCAGGCTATGAAGATGGGCGCTCCGGTAATTGGTGTAAATGACTCCGGTGGAGCCAGAATTCAGGAGGGTGTAAATGCACTTGCGGGATATGCTGAAATTTTCCAAAGGAATATTTTAGCCTCTGGCGTGATACCTCAAATATCTGCAATATTCGGACCTTGTGCCGGTGGAGCGGTTTACTCCCCTGCCCTGACAGACTTCAACATTATGACCAGAGGGACAAGCTATATGTTCCTTACAGGTCCTAAAGTAGTTAAGACGGTTACAGGAGAGGATGTGACCCAGGAGCAGCTTGGAGGAGCATCTGTGCACGCTACAAAGAGTGGTGTTGCCCATTTTGCTGTTGACTCAGAAGAGGATGGGATCAGAATTATCCGCGAACTGATTAGCTATCTTCCGCAAAACAATCTTGAGGAGGCTCCGATACTTCATACAAATGACCCTATTGACAGACTTGAAGACTCTCTTAATGAAATAATCCCAGACAGTCCGAACAAACCATATGATATGTATGAGGTTATAGGTGCAATTGTTGACGACGGCAAATTCTTGGAGGTTCACAAAGACTATGCTACAAACATTATAGTTGGATTTGCAAGATTTAACGGGACATCTGTGGGAATCGTGGCAAATCAGCCTAAAGTTCTTGCAGGAGTTCTTGACAATAATGCTTCAAGAAAAGCTGCGAGATTTGTTCGCTTTTGCGACGCCTTTAACATTCCAATAGTAACTCTGGTGGATGTTCCCGGTTTCCTTCCTGGAACTCAGCAGGAGTATGGTGGAATTATTCTTCACGGAGCAAAGCTTCTCTTCGCATACGGAGAGGCAACTGTACCAAAAGTTACTGTAACTCTGAGGAAGTCCTACGGAGGAGCATATTGTGTTATGTCAAGTAAACACCTTCGCGGGGATATCAACTATGCATGGCCGACTGCTGAGATAGCTGTAATGGGTCCATCAGGTGCTATTGAGGTACTTTATGGGAAAGAGGTGGCTGCTGCTGAAGATCCTGCAGCACTTTCTGCTGAAAAAGAGAAGGAGTACAGGGATGCCTTTGCAAATCCATACAATGCAGCCCGCTACGGATACATTGATGATGTGATTGAACCAAGAAATACCCGTTTCAGGATTATCAGATCACTGCAACAACTTGCAACAAAGAAGGTTACAAACCCGCCTAAGAAGCACGACAACCTTCCACTTTAATAAATGTAATCCCGAACAATATGAAAAGATTATTTAAAATATTTCTGTTGTCTGGGCTTGTTTTGGCAGGCACTCAGCTATATGGACAGAGCCAGGCCGATATGTGCATCAACGAATACCTTGTATATAATACAGACGATTTTGTTGATGACTACGGACACAAAAGCGGATGGATTGAGCTTTTCAACTCCTCTTACGGAACTGTAAATATTGGCGGGTGCTACCTGACAAATGACCCGAACAACCTTACAAAATACATTATCCCTAAGGGTGATGTCCTGACAAAAATAAAACCAAGACAGCATATTTTATTTTGGGCGGACAATCAGCCTCACAGAGGTACATTTCACGTCAATTTCAGACTAGAGGAGTCTGACGAGGTGATTTTAGTTGCTTCAGATGGCAGAACAATAATTGACAGAATAAAGATCAAAAAGGATCTTGACACAAATGCCTCTTACGGACGGATTGAGGATGGAATTGGAACGAGAGACGGGAGTGAAGGGTGGGATCTTTTACAACGCACTTCACCCAGTACAAACAACTCAGGTTCTGATAAAGAGTCTGCCTCAACCATTTTCAAGAGAATTGACCCTTACGGATTTATTATGGCAGTAACAGCTATGTCTGTAGTGTTTCTTGCTCTGATATTACTTTATGTAGTTTTCAAAAATTACGGCAAATATAATATTCGCAAAAACAGAGAGAGGGCTGAACAGACTCACGGAAAGCAGGCTGCAAAAGCAGAGGAGGAGACATCTGCAGAGATTTACGCAGCAATTGCTACGGCGATGCATATGTATGCAATGGATGATGAGTCTCATGATATTGAGAATACTATCTTAACCATTGCAAGAGTAACAAAGAATTACTCTCCTTGGAGTTCAAAAATATATACGCTCCGTGAAAACCCTTGTAAAAAATAACAGATTAAGTCATTACAATTATGAAAGAATATAAACTGAAAATTAATGGCAACGAATATGCCGTAACAATAAACGACATAGACGATACAATTGCTGATGTAGAGGTAAACGGAATACCATTTAAGGTAGAGATTGAGCGCCCTGCTAAGAAACAGGTTGCTCCAAAACCTAATAAACCGGCACAAGTTACCGCCAACGTAGCAAAGCCTGCCGCTTCCGGCTCAGAGACAGCTGTTACATCACCACTGCCAGGCGTAATCCTTGAGGTTGTAGTAAAAGAGGGCGATGATGTGAAGAGAGGACAAAAGCTGATGGTTCTTGAGGCGATGAAGATGGAGAATGTGATTGAGGCCAATGCAGACGGAAAGGTAATTTCTATTAAAGCAAACAAAGGGGACTCTGTTCTTGAGGGAGCTCCGCTAATAATCATCGGATAATATGGATAATCAAGGTCTATTTACTCAAATAGCAGATAACCTGTCACAATTCCTGCAATATACCGGATTTGCCAACGCTACCTGGGGGCATATCCTTATGATTGCGATAGGTCTGGTGTTTATTTATCTTGCTATTAAAAAAGATTGGGAACCACTTTTACTGGTCCCTATTGGATTCGGTATTATAATAGGCAATATACCGCTGTTTCCCGGCTTGAGTGTAGGTGTTTATGAAGAGGGTTCTGTTCTGAACATACTTTACCAGGGAGTGCAGCAGGGCTGGTATCCACCTCTGATCTTTTTGGGAATTGGGGCAATGACAGATTTTTCTGCTCTCATTTCAAATCCCAAATTGTTGCTTATAGGTGCTGCTGCTCAATTTGGTATCTTTGGAGCCTATGCAATAGCTCTTTTAATGGGCTTTTCGCCTGCAGAGGCAGGTGCAATTGGTATAATCGGCGGTGCTGATGGTCCTACAGCTATCTTCCTCTCTTCAAGGCTTGCACCGGATCTCATGGGTGCTATTGCTGTGTCGGCGTACTCCTACATGGCATTAGTACCGGTAATCCAGCCCCCGGTTATGAGACTGCTTACAACTAATAAGGAGAGACTCATTAAAATGAAACCTCCTAGAGCAGTATCTCAGACTGAGAAGAAGCTCTTTCCTATTATAGGTTTCCTTATGACTGCCTTTATCGTTCCTTCAGGTCTTCCTCTACTAGGAATGCTGTTTTTTGGCAATCTACTTAAGGAAAGTGGTGTTACAAGAAGACTTGCAGAGACTGCCCGCGGACCACTTATTGATGTGATTACAATTTTAATTGGTGTTACTGTTGGCTGTTCAACACAGGCAGACAAATTCCTTCAGTTAAAATCAGTTTACATTTTTGTTCTTGGAGCAACCTCTTTTATCATTGCAACAGCTACGGGTGTTCTTTTTGTAAAACTATTCAATGTTTTCCTAAAAGAGGGTAACAAGATAAATCCTCTCATAGGAAACGCAGGTGTTTCAGCAGTGCCGGATTCTGCTAGAGTTTCAAATAATGTTGGGCTTGAATATGACAAAACAAACTATCTTCTCATGCATGCTATGGGACCAAATGTGGCAGGAGTGATAGGAAGTGCTGTGGCTGCCGGTATCCTTTTGGGATTCCTCTCATAATAATGAAATCTTTTAATAAATAGAAGGGCTTCTAAAAAGAGGCCCTTCTCTTTTTTACATATATCAAATAGTTAAAACCTGTCTATTTTTATACGATTTATTTAGTTTGCAAGAGTAAATTTACTCCCCCTTTTTAAAAAAAAATTGTAAATTTGTGAATTCACATTAATTTACATGGTATGCAAAACAAGTTGCAAGAGCTAACAGACAAATTGTACAACGAAGGTCTGTCAAAGGGTAAACAGGAGGCTGATGAAATGGTTGCCAAAGCAAAAAGAGAGGCTGCTACAATTCTGAATGAGGCTAAATCAGATTCTGAAAAAATTATCTCTCAGGCAAAAAAAGAGGCAGCTGATTTAAAACAAAAGATGGAGGCTGAAATTCAGATGGCCTTCAGGCAAACAATCACCTCGCTTAAAAATCAGATAGAAAACACCCTTATTTCTAACTCAATCAACAAACATGTCTCTTCAGTGTCAGACAATACATCTTTCCTGAAAGATCTTATTATTGCAGCCATCTCAGCATTTAATCCAAAGGGTAGCGAAATGGTATCTCTCTCGTTACTCTTGCCTGAGAACAAAAGAGCAGACCTGGATTCATTCATTATGAATGAATCTACAAGGCAAATGATGGAGGGTGTGGAGGTTAAATTTGAAAATAAACTCCAGAACGGATTCAAGATAGGTCCTGCAAAAGAGGGATACCACATTAGCTTTACAGACAAAGATCTTCAGCTTCTGTTCAGCGAATATCTCAAGCCTAAGACTAGGGAATTTTTATTCAAGGATTAGTTATGAACAACTATCCATATCTAATCGCGGGGCTCCCTGAACTTTTCCCGGATTTTGAAAAGAGCAGCCACAACATAGATCTCCTTATGACTCACATAAGAGAGAATACTCATCCAAACGATATAAAATATCTGGATTGGCTTATTTTTGGGCTTAAGGGTGAGAATCTCACATCTCACTTTTACAGGGAGGTTTTTAAAACCCGTAACAGGTTTCTGAAAGAGTTCTTCAGATATGATCTTGATATGCGTAATATCCAGGTTGCATATATTTCTAAACAGGGCGGTATTGACTCTTCAATGCACCTGATTGGCCGGAATGACCTTGTCAATGCTATTATGAGCAGCAGGGCGGCTGATTTTGGTGCTTCGGAATATTTTGAAGATGCCGGAAAGCTAATCTCACTTCTATCAAATCAAAATATTTTGGAGAGAGAGCAGGCCCTTGATCTGATGAGGTGGAACAGGGCACTTCAGATAACAATATTCAACTATTTTGATATTGATTGGATACTTGGATTCGTTACCAGGCTTGAGATTGCCCGAAGATGGGATGCTCTTGACCGCAAAATTGGAGCTGAATTGTTTAAAAAGCTTGTTGACGAAGTAAGGGAGACATACAGGAAAGATAACAAAGAGGAATAAGAGAAATAATTTTTTATAAGATATGAAAACCAGAGGAACAGTTAAGGGGATCATCTCCAACCTTGTAACCATAGAGGTTGACGGTCCCGTTTCCCAAAACGAGATCTGTTTTATTGACCTTGCAGGAACCAAACTAATGGCTGAGGTTATTAAAGTTACAGGTAAAAATGCCTTTGTTCAGGTGTACGAGAGCACAAGAGGTTTGAAAGTTGGAGATACTGCCGAGTTTGAAGGGCATATGCTTCAGGTTACCTTAGGTCCCGGCATACTGTCAAGCAATTATGACGGTCTGCAAAACGACCTGGAGACAATGGAGGGTGTTTTCCTTACAAGAGGAGAGTACACAAGACCCCTGGATCTTGAAAAACAGTGGGAATTTGTACCTCAGGCCAAAGAAGGAGATGAGGTATCTGCTGCCTCATGGCTGGGAGAGGTAAAGGAGGGCTGGCTTCCCCATAAAATTATGGTGCCATTCTCTATGACTGACAAATATAAAGTAAAATCTGTTGCTCCATCTGGTAGTTATAAGGTTACAGATACTATTGCTGTTGTATCTGACGAATCAGGCAATGAGCATAACATTACCATGATGCAGAAATGGCCGGTGAAAGTTGCTATCACAGCCTATAAAGATAAGCCAAGGCCATACAGGATAATGGAAACAGGTGTCCGCACTATTGATACTTTCAATCCAATGGCAGAGGGCGGAACAGGATTTATTCCGGGACCATTTGGATGTGGTAAAACAGTGCTTCAGCACGCTATATCAAAGCAGGCAGAGGCCGATGTTATAATTATGGCGGCATGCGGAGAGCGTGCAAATGAGGTTGTGGAAATTTTTACTGAGTTTCCTGAACTTATTGACCCAAGAACAGGCAGGAAACTTATGGAGAGAACCACAATTATATGTAATACATCAAATATGCCTGTAGCAGCCAGGGAGGCATCGGTTTACACAGCAATGACAATTGGTGAGTACTACAGATCTATGGGACTTAAAGTCCTTCTTTTGGCCGACTCAACATCAAGATGGGCTCAAGCATTAAGAGAGATGTCAAACAGAATGGAGGAGCTCCCGGGAGCAGATGCCTTCCCAATGGACCTGCCGGCAATTATCTCTAGTTTCTATGCCCGTGCAGGAATAGTAAACCTATACAATGGAAGTACAGGTTCTGTAACATTTATCGGGACAGTATCTCCTGCAGGAGGAAACCTTAAGGAGCCTGTTACAGAGTCAACTAAAAAAGCTGCAAGATGTTTCTATGCTCTTGCTCAGAACAGAGCTGATAAAAAGAGATATCCAGCCGTTGACCCTATTGACTCATATTCAAAGTACCTTGAGTATCCTGAGATCATTGAGGATCTTAAGAAGAGAATAAGCGAAGATTGGGTTGACAAAGTACTTAAAGGCAAAAACATTGCATTGAGAGGAAAAGAGGCGTATGATCAAATCAATATTCTGGGGGATGACGGTGTACCCGTTGACTACCATACCAGATACTGGAAATCAGAGCTACTTGACTTCATAATTTTGCAACAGGATGCTTTTGACAAAATTGATCAATCTACGCCACTAGAGAGACAAAAGTTCATGTACAATCTTGTAATGGATATTTGTGATCAGGAGCTTGATTTTGATAATTTTGAAGAGTGCTCTGACTACTACAAAAAACTGATAAACATAATGCGTCAGATGAACTACTCTGAATACCAGAGTAAAGAGTTCAACAACTATCTTGAACAACTAAAAAAGGAGATTGAAAATGGCAACTAAAGCATTCCAGAAGATTTATACAAAAGTTGAAGCCATTACAAAGGCAACAATATCCCTCAGAGCTGCAGGCGTGGCAAACGAGGAGCTGGCTACAGTCTCCGGGAGGCTGGCTCAGGTTGTGAAACTAAAAGATGATCTTGTAACCCTGCAGGTGTTTGAAGGTACTGACGGCATTGCAACAAACGCTGAGGTTGTTTTCTTTGGAGAACCCCCTACCCTGCATGTCAGTGACGAATTGGCCGGAAGGTTCTTCAACTCATACGGACAACCAATTGACAACAGACCCCCTGTTGAGGGAGAGAAGAGATATATTGGAGGACCGTCTGTAAATCCGTTTAGAAGGAAACAACCATCTGAGCTTATCCCTACAGGTATTGCGGGTATAGACCTTAACAATACTCTTGTTTCCGGACAGAAGATTCCTTTCTTTGCTGACCCGGATCAACCGTACAATCAGGTGATGGCACAGGTGGCACTCAAGGCAGACGTTGATAAAATAATCCTCGGAGGGATGGGTTTAACAAACGATGATTATCTCTACTTCAAACAGATGTTTGAAAATGCAGGAGCCCTGAATAAGATCATCAGCTTTGTAAACACAACTGAACAACCTCCGGTTGAGAGGCTCCTTATTCCTGACATGGCACTTGCAGCAGCTGAGTATTTTGCTGTTGACAAAAACGAAAAGGTGCTGGTTCTGCTGACAGATATGACGCTATATGCAGATGCATTGAGTATAGTGAGCAACCGTATGGATCAGATTCCTTCTAAAGACTCTATGCCCGGGTCACTATACTCAGATTTGGCAAAAATTTATGAGAAGGCTGTTCAATTACCTGACGGAGGTTCAATTACCATTATTGCTGTAACGACTCTTAGTGGTGGAGATATAACACACGCAATACCGGACAATACCGGCTATATTACAGAGGGACAGCTATTCTTAAGAGCAGATTCAGATACCGGGAAAGTGATAGTTGATCCTTTCAGATCTCTCTCCAGGTTAAAACAACTGGTTATAGGCAAAAAAACAAGAGAGGACCATAACCACGTGATGAATGCTGCTGTAAGGCTATACGCCGACGCTGCAAATGCAAAAACAAAGTTGGAAAACGGATTTGATCTCAGCGACTATGACATGAGATGTCTTGACTACGCAAAAGCATACTCCAGAAGGCTATTGGCTATTGATGTAAATATAAACACAACTCAGATGCTTGATACTGCATGGGAGCTGTTCTCTAAACATTTTACAAAAGAGGAGCTGAGCATCAAAGAGAATATCCTGAACAAGTACTGGAAAACCGCATAGATTTCAATTATGGCTATTAAATTCCAATTTAACAAAACCTCTCTTAACGACCTGAACAAGCAGCTTAAGGTTAGGACTAATGCATTGCCAACCCTTAAAAATAAAGAGTCTGCCCTTAGAATGGAGGTTAAGAGAGCAAAATACCGCTCTGACGAGCTATTGGAACAGCTGGCCTCATCTCTGCAATCATTTGACTATCTGGCTGGTTTATGGAACGAATTTGAACCCGGACTGATCTCTGTTAAGGATGTAGTTCTTGAAACGGTAAAAATTGCCGGAATAAAGACACCCTCTCTGAAAGAGGTCATATATGATGTTAGACCCTACAATCTTTTTTCAAAACCTGTCTGGTATGCTGACGGAGTTAAGATTCTTCAGCAGCTGGCTCAACTTGGAATTGAGTCTGAGATTTATCTTGAGAAGATGAGGCTGCTTGAGTTTGCAAGAAAAAAGACTACTCAGAAGGTAAATCTCTACGAAAAGGTTCAGATACCGGGTTATAAAGAGGCGATACTAAAGATAAAGCGATTTATGGAGGATGAAGAGAACCTCTCTAAGGCATCTCAGAAAATCGTAAAAAACAGACAACAACAGGAGGTGGCTGCCCTATGATTACAAAAATGACAAAATACTCCTTTATTCTTTTTCATAAAGAGGTTATGCCCTTTTTAGAAAGAGTTCAGGAGATTGGCATGGTGGACATCACCAGAGAGAATAAGGCTGTTGATGATCACTCAAAAGAGAAGTTTGCTCTGCTTGAAAGATACTCATCTGCAGAAAAAAGCCTTAATTTATTACGAGAGTCTCTCTCTCAAACTGAGATACAAACAGATACCGGCAATTTTGAGAAGCTCACCTCTGAGGAGTTGCTTCTTGTTGCAGAGAGTTCGCTTGAAGAGAGGGAGATGCTGTCAGCAGAGCTTAAAAGCCTGACCAGAGAGAGAGATGAGGCCTATCAATGGGGGGCTTTTACTAAAGAGGATATTGATAAAATATCTTCTCTGGGATTCAAGATGCACTTTTTCATAATCTCTGAATCTAACTATAATCCTGATTGGGAGAGTCAATATATTCTTCACATTCTATCTAAAGAGGATGGTAAATGTCGTTTTGTCATATTGCTCCCTAAAGAGGAGGAGTTACATTTTAAATACCCCGAAAGTAAGTTCCCGGTTAACTCATATCATATCATTGACAAAAAGATAGAGGAGAATTTGGAGAGGAGTGATGCTGTTCAAAAGAGGATTGCCGCTCTTATAAACAAGATTGACCATCTGAAATCCGGGGCTGCAGCCGAGCGGGCAAGACTTGAACTTCATCTTGCGGGGGAGGCCTCTGTCAAGGAGGCTGAAGGAACTATTGCAGTGATGACTGGATTTGCTCCTGCAGAGAAGAGAAAAGAGTTATTGGAGTTTTTTGAAGGGACCGGAGTCTATTTTATGGAGGAGACGGCAAAAGAGGAGGACAATCCGCCTGTTAAGCTAAAAAACAACTTTTTCACCAGATTATTTGAGCCAATAGGTGAGCTTTATATGCTTCCTAAATATGGTGAGTTGGATTTAACCCCTTACTTTGCACCTTTCTATATGCTCTTCTTTGGGCTATGCCTGGGGGACATCGGTTATGGAATAGTATTGCTGACCGCAGGTACAATAGGAAGATTCAAATTGCCTAAAATGAGGGGCTATATGATGCTGGTACAGTTTCTAGGAGTTGGCTCAATGATTATGCCGTTGCTAAATGGTGTGTTTTTTGGAGCTAAGCTACAGGACATCATCCCCATGCCAGACTCTATTAAGGAGCTCTTCTTCTCTGATATTAAGATGTTTTGGTTTGCAATAATCTTTGGACTGTTCCAGATAGTTTTTGCGAGGCTGGTAAATGCCATAGACTCTATGATCAGAAAGGGGTGGCAGCATGGAATGCACAATCTTGGATGGGCAATTTTAGTTGTTTGGCTGGCACTCATTTACGCAGGATCAATGATGCCCGAACTAATTATTCCTGCTTATGTAAACTATATCGGATATGCCGGACTTGCATTTATAATATTCTTCTCTTCCACTCAAGGAAATATTTTCGCACGAGTAATGAAAGGCGCATTCTCTCTTTATGATATAACCAGCATTTTTGGAGATATGCTCTCTTATATAAGGCTTTTTGGATTGGGTACAGCAGGAGGTATTCTAGGCTTAGTTGTAAATTCTATTGCTATGAATATGTCCGGTATCCCTTATGTCGGGTGGTTTTTCACAGGTTTGATGCTGTTAGTAGGCCATACTGCCGTACTACTGCTTAACAGCTTAGGAGCATTTGTTCACCCAATGCGTCTAACTTTTGTTGAGTTTTATAAAAATGCCGGTTTCGGAGGGGGAGGCAGAGCCTTCAGACCACTTACAAAAAATGATAATTAATAATAAAAACAACAATAAAACATTTTTAACATTATGGAACAATTATTACCATTGACATTAGCCTATGTAGGAATGGGCATAATGCTTGCCGTTTCATGTATCGGCAGCACCATTGGAGTTACAATAGGCGGAAACGCAACAATCGGAGCTCTGAAGAAAAATCCCGATATGTTTGGTTCTGCGATGATTCTCTGCGCGCTTCCCTCTACTCAGGGTCTCTACGGCTTTGCAGGATTTTTCCTTATGCTCAACAGACTGCTTGAGATGCCTATATTGAGCCTTGGTCAAGGTTTTGCGATTTTTGCAGTAGGTGTAGGTCTTGGAGTAGTTGGCTATTTCTCTGCTCTAAAACAGGCCTCTATCGTAGCTAATGGAATTGTTGAGATGAGCAACGGGCAGGATGTGTTTGGTAAGACGCTTATTCTGGGTGTATTCCCTGAGCTATATGCAATCCTTGCATTTGCAGCTGCCTTTCTTGCAATTCCTGCATAATACTGTAAAACAAAGTAATAATCGAAGCCGAAGAGATTACTCTCTCTTCGGCTCTCTTTTTTTTGCTATCTTTGGTTGATTTAAATATTAGAAAAATGACGCTAATAAAATCTATTTCAGGGATAAGGGGAACCATTGGCGGGGTGCCGGGAGGGGCACTTACACCGCCGGATATAGTAAAGTTTGTATCAGCATACTCATTCAGGCTTAAAAAAAGAATTCCCGGTAAAAACAGATATAAGGTTGTTGTGGGAAGAGATGCAAGGATCTCAGGAGAGATGGTAGAGCAACTGGTTTGTGGCACTCTTATGGCTTGCGGAATTGATGTAATCAACGCCTCTCTTGCATCCACCCCTACTGTGGAGATGGCTGTGACATTTGAAAATGCTGACGGAGGGATTATTTTAACAGCATCTCATAACCCCAGACAGTGGAATGCTCTAAAACTACTAAATGAAAGAGGAGAGTTTCTGGATGCAGAAGAGGGTGCAAAACTACTTGAGTGCGCTGAGAATTGCGAATTTAGTTTTTCAGAGGTAGATCAGATTGGAATCATTACCCATAAAGATTTTACAAAACAACATATTGAGGCTGTACTCTCCCACCCTTTAGTAGACACCGAAGCAATCTATAGAGCTGGATACAAAGTAGTTGTGGATGCTGTTAATTCAGTAGGAGGAGTAATTATGCCACAGCTTCTTGAGGCACTTGGAGTCAGCTGTATAAAGGTTAACTGCGACCCCACCGGACAGTTCGCCCACAATCCTGAGCCACTGCCAGAACACCTAACAGAACTCTCATCAAGAGTCGTCAGAGAGGGGGCAGATCTTGGCATATCTGTCGATCCTGATGTTGACAGGCTCGCCTTAATATGTGAAGATGGAAATCCGTTTGGAGAGGAATATACTCTGGTGGCCGTTGCCGATTATATACTAAGACATAAAAAGGGTCCGACTGTATCAAATCTTTCATCGTCAAGAGCATTAAGAGATATAACAGAAAACGCAGGCTGTGAATACTATGCTTCTGCAGTGGGTGAAGTAAACGTTGTAACTGAGATGAAGCGAGTGGGAGCTGTAATTGGCGGAGAGGGGAACGGTGGAGTTATTGTCCCTGATTTGCACTATGGACGAGATGCAATGATAGGAATAGCACTTCTTTTAAGCCATCTTGCAAAAGAGAGAAAATCACTTACTGAGCTTAAGGCAGATTACCCACATTATTATATATCAAAAAATAAGATTGAACTCTCTCCAGCTATTGATGTTGACTCAATACTGGCAGAGGTAAAGAGGCGTTTCTCCAAATACAGGGTTACTGATATAGATGGAATTAAGGTTGATTTTGACGCTGACAAAAGATGGGTACACCTTAGAAAGTCAAATACAGAGCCAATTATCAGAATCTATGCAGAGGCCTCTGCTGAGGAGATAGCATCTGCACTGGCCGGGGAAATGATAAGTGTAATTAACGAAATAATGAGTACTTAATATGTTTTCATTCAGAACGACACCTTTAACCGAACAAACAGATGTTGTCCTAAGAGGCGGGAGGTTAGCTGTGCTTTGTAATCAGACCTCATGGCATCCTTTAAAGGGCGAGTATCTTTTTGAGACTTTGCATAAGAGAGGTCAACTTAAGAGAGTGTTTATCCCTGAACACGGTCTATTTGCAGAGCTTCAGGACCAGGTAAAACTAGACTCAACCAGTGATTATGACAAACTTGCTCCTGGATGCGAATTTGTCTCACTTTACGGCAGTAGTGAAGATAGCCTGTCTATTAGAAAGGAGAAGCTGGAGGATATTGATGCTCTCATAATAGATATTCAGGATGCCGGAGCAAGGTACTACACCTTTCCTATGACAATGCTGAACCTCTTCAGGACACTTAAAGAGAACTCTATCAACCTGCCTGTATATGTTGTTGACAGAATTAATCCTATGGGAAGGCAGGTAGAGGGTACAATGCTAAAGGAGGGTTACTCATCATTTATAGGTGAAACCGGGATTGTACACAGACACGGTCTTACACTCGGAGAGTTGGCAAACCTCTTCTACACAGAACTTAACGGCAAATTTCCTTTACATATTATCTCATATCTTGCAGAGCCTGTTAACAGAGAGCTATTGCCCTGGAGCATCCCGCCATCTCCAAATATTCCGGGCCTCTTTACCTGTCATTTTTACAGCGGACAGTGTCTTTGGGAGGGTACCAATGTCAGTGAAGGAAGAGGCACAACAAGACCTTTTGAAATTTTCGGTGCTCCTTTTATAGAGAGTCTGACAGATTTTAACAAAAAAAATGGCTGTGAAAACTGGAATGATCCGTCTCACCCAATTGCAGATCAAGGTGTTTACATAAGATGGACCAGGTTTATACCTCAGTTTCATAAATTTGCCGGTCAGGTATGCTCAGGGTTTCAGCTTCACCCTATTCCCGGAAGACAGTACCATGCATTGGCACACAATTTGAGAATTATGAGGTTCATCCGAGAAAACTGCAATGAGTTTGCATTCCGTCCCGGCAGATACGAAGCAGGAAATGATAAAAGGGCAATAGAGCTTCTATGCGGAGATCCTGTATTGCTTGATTACCTGGAGGGAAGAGAGAGCTGGGTGACAATCAGGGATGAAATGAAGCATGAAGAGCAGAAGTGGATACGCAAGGCTAAAAGAGTGCTTCTTTATGAAGAGCAGCTTTTCAGGTGCAAATAGTTTGAATATAAAAAACAAGAGTAATATGTCTAATCCGGTTTTAAGCGAAAAGATTTTTAGAAGAGAGGCATCGTTGGACGCTTCAGGAACAATGACAGTAAAGGGAACTGCACTGAAGTCAATTGTGCTTGCATTAATTGTATTTGCTGGTGCAGCATATACATGGAAAATATTTAATGAGTCTATAAATCCATCATCAATTCAGCCATGGATGTGGGGTGGTCTTATTGGAGGGTTTGTTGTTGCTATGATTATATCATTTAAGCCCAATTTTGCTCAATATCTCGCTCCTGTATATGCAGTATTGGAGGGTCTGTTCCTTGGTGCAATCTCGGCAATGTTTAATGCGGCATTTGCCGAAACAGCTCCCGGTATTGTTATGAATGCTGTATTGCTCACTATGATGACTGCCTTTGTTATGTTCCTCCTTTACAGGAGCAGACTAATAAAAGTTAACGAGAAGTTTACTAAAATTATTACTGCTGCCGTAGGTGCTGTTGCACTTTACTACATAGTTAATATTATTCTCTCCCTGTTTGGTGTAAACCTGGTAATGCTTCACAACAGTGGTCCGTTAAGTATCGGAATTAGTTTAGTAATAGTAGGTGTTGCAGCATTCAGTCTCATGATGGATTTTAACTTTATTGAGAGAGCCTCGGAGGCAGGTGCACCTAAATATATGGAGTGGTACGGAGCCTTCGGCCTAATGGTAACCCTAATATGGCTCTACCTTGAAATTCTTAAATTACTTGCTAAATTCGCAGGCAGCAGAGATTAAATTTTTGCACAGTAAAATAAATATTTGTACTTTTGCAACCCCATAATAATTAACAACAATAGTAATGAAAAAAGGAATACATCCCGAAACCTACCGTCTTGTAGCTTTCAAGGATATGTCAAATGACCATGTATTTATCACACGCTCGTGTGCAAATACAAGAGAGACAATTGAACACGAGGGAGTTGAATACCCTGTAATTAAGGTGGAGATTTCAAATACTTCACATCCATTCTATACAGGTAAGATGAAACTGGTTGATACAGCCGGTCGTGTTGATAAATTCCTCAACAGATACAAAAAGGCACAAAAGTAATTTGTCCATAAAGTACACACACTAAAAAAAACCATCTGAATGACTCAGATGGTTTTTTTAGTTTTCTGACAGGAAACTTACTCCTTCTTTTTATCTCCAAGCTTGAATACCACAGGAAATGTATATCTGACACTTACCGGTTTACCCTGGTGTAGTGCAGGCTCCCATTCAGGTGACTGAGATACAATTCTATATGCCTCCTTATCCAGGAGATCATGGACTCCTTTAACTATTTTTACATTCTCTACCTTCCCCTTTTCGGTAAGTAAAAACTGAACAATAACCCTACCCTGAACACCCTCTTTTTTAGCCTGTTCCGGATATACAACCTGACTCGTAACCCATTTAGTAAAATTTGATTCATCGCCCCCCTGGAATTTTGGTTTTACATCCACAATGGTAAAGGGGATAACTTTTGAGGTATCCTGAGGCAATACCTCAGGAGAGTTCATTACTTCACTGATTGTAACTTCATTTTCCTGAGTCTTGATTTCGGCTTTACTAAATGAAGTAACAGAGAACAGCAGAAGAGCGGCAACAGAGAACAAGGCAATAAGCCTGGCTCCCACTTTTGATTGTTTAAGATTTTCCATTTTAATAAATCTTTTAAAAGTTAATGACTTGTGGAGGCTGTTTGATATATCCGGGGCTGAAGAAAATTGGGATAAAAAGATTAGCTCTTGGTACTCTGATATGTCTGCTCCATAATTTAGAACATCCATATCTGCCTGAAACTCATGAATCTCAATTAGTTTAGATTTGAGTATATACATAAAAGGATTAAACCACTGAACAGAAATCAGAAGGTTCATAAAAATAATATCTGCAGTATGATTTCTTTTTATGTGAGATAATTCGTGCCTGACAATCATCTCCCTATCATTGGAGTTAAATGTATCTGGCAAGAATATCAATTTACCAAAAGAGAATGGCGTATCTATCTCTTTCTGCTTGTAAATTGAGTACGATTTTGATTTGAAAACAATTTCAGATCTACTCTGGAGTATAAATATCTTTACGAGTTCAATCAGGTATTTGGAAACAAAAAACAACGATATTAATCCAAAAAATAAAAAAGAGTAGCTCATTAGCTTGGGTCCACTCATCTCTGTTGTCAGACCTGAGGAATAATCGCTGATTACATATGCCGGATTTAAAAGATATCCGGGAACAACAGCGTTTGAAACCGGAATACTGATAAGTGGAAAAATTGTTGCCAGGAGCGATGATACAAGTATTGATACTCTTTGAAATGAATAGTTATTCTCCTTTGAAAAAATCAATCTGAACAGCAGAAGAAACACGGCTCCGCAAACTAGCGATTCAGCCATATAGCTTATTAAAGCATTCATGATTAACTACTTTTTTTCTTAATAATTTTTATTAGTTTATCAGCCTCTTCAACTGATAACTGCTCCTTTTTAGACAAGAAGGAGACCATATTCGCAACAGATCCGGAAAAAAAGGAGTTTACTATTCCATGCATTAACGAGTTCAGATAAGAATCTTTATCAACTACAGGGAAGTACTTATGAGTGTTCCCATGGGATTCATGTGAAACAAACCCTTTTTTCTCAAGTATTCTAACAATAGTGGAGACAGTATTGTACGCCGGTTTAGGCTCCGGCATCTCTTCAAGGAGATCGTTAACGTATGCGCTCTCCTTATCCCAAAGCAGTTGCATAATTTGCAACTCTGCCCTTGTCAGCTCTTTTACTTTTTTCTTATCCATTTTTAAACTAATTTAATAGTTGTTTAACTAAATATTTAGTTGCAAATTTTGTGCCAGTAAATCATTAAGAATAAGATGTTATCTTTGCAGACAGTAAAAAAAGGAGACTCATATGAACAGCCTTCAGGAGTTAGCTGAGAAATACAACCATACAGATTACTTTAAATATGATCCAATAATTTTCCCCAGACACTTTAAGGATCTTTGGTTAAAGGGGAGGGCCTCTCTTATGGATATTGAGATCTCCGGGATACTATGCGCACATCTCGCCTGGGGCAGAAGAGAGATGATTGTAAGGGATTGCAACAAACTGATGGATGAGATGGAGTGGAGACCTTATCACTATGTTATGGCTGGAAACTACAGATCTGACCACACATCTCTTCACAGAACCATTAAATGGAGTGAAATATCCACGATTCTTAAGAATCTTAAGGAGTATTATTCAGGAAACAGCTCTCTGGAGATGCTTGAACCAGAAGAGTACAGAGAGCGCATTTTTGGACGCAAGAAAAATCCTAAGGCTGCCAACAAAAAGATTCATATGTTCAGACGATGGATGGTAAGGAGTGACGGTAAAGTTGATCTGGGAGTTTGGAAAAACATTTCCCCTGAATCACTGATAATCCCCCTTGATGTGCATGTTCACAGGATGGCCCTTGAAATGGGTATTACACAAAGGAAAAGCTCCGATATTACTACTGCGACAGAGATAACAGATTATCTGAAGGCTATCTTCCCCGGAGATCCCTGTTTAGGTGACTTCGCACTCTTTGCATACGGAGCATCAGGAAAAAAATAGCTATATTTGGTTAATAGTATTAATCTATCCCTATGCCCAAACTTTATATAATTTCAGGGTGCAACGGTGCCGGAAAAACTACTGCATCATATACAATTTTACCGGAAATGCTGGATTGCAGGGAGTTTGTCAATGCAGATGAAATCGCCAGAGGTATATCTCCATTTAAGCCAGAAAGTGTCTCAATTCAAGCAGGGAAGATAATGATTGAGAGGATAAGCAACTTAATGGCCAACGGCACGGATTTTGCGATTGAAACAACGCTGGCCACTAAGATTTATGCTAAAATCATCAGGTACGCACAAGAGAGAGGTTATAAAGTCACATTACTTTTTTTCTGGCTATCTATGCCAAACCTTGCCGTTGAGAGAGTTAAGATGAGGGTAGCATCAGGCGGCCACAATATTGAAGAAAAAACCATAAGAAGAAGGTACGATATTGGAATAAAAAACTTATTTTCGCTTTATATTCCACTATGTGAATACTGGATGATAATAAATAACTCTACAATTCCGCAAGAGCTTATAGCTGAGGGCGGAAAGAGTATGGAACCTAAGATTTACAACAAAACCACCTACAACAAACTAATTAATTATGAGCGAACTGGAGACTAAAGAGCTACGACAGAGCATACTCAATGGTTTAAACCTCGCTTTTCACAGACTCATTCAGGAAAAGAAAAAAAACAATTCGGAACTAGCCTTTTCAAACAGAGGAAAAGTGGTAAAGGTAAAAGCCACTGACCTTTAGACCCAACTGAGAATAAGATAATGATAAAGGGTATTTTAACTTTACTGCTGCCAATATTATTGTGCAGCGGTGATATTTTTGCACAAATCAGATTCTCTTCTGGTTTTGAATCAGGCAGCCTAGGCGAAGTCAAGCTGATTGACTCAGTTCTGTTCAGCAAAAGAGCTGGCGACACTACTCTTCACATCTCTTACCAGGTTAATTCAAGGTTTGATCCTTTTAATCCCATAGATACAGCACTTCGTCCAAGTGCAAGATGGTACTACTTTAGAATGGATGGAGTGAAAGATAAAATGGTCTATCTAGAGATTAAGAACTCTGAGGCTTTAAGGCCATTTTACAGCTATGACGGAGTCTCATTTTTCAGATTTACCAAGTCGGAAAATCCTGAAAAAGGTTTAATTGCAAAGAGATTTGAGAAGGATACTGTTTATATCTCTCATTTCTGGCCATATACATATAGCAGGCATATAATGAAACTTGAGGAGTGGTCGGCTAACAAGTTCGTTAAAAGAGAGGAGATAGGAAGAAGCAGCAATAATCTGCCAATTGATATGCTTACTGTAACAGATACAATTTTTTCAGATGAGAATAAAAAGAGAGTCTGGATACATGGCCGCTCCCATCCCAGTGAACAACCTGCGAGTTGGCATCTGGAGGCACTGACCGACTATATTTTATCTGACAGACCTGAAGCACAAGATCTTAGAAAAAACTCAATAATTTACATAGTCCCATTTATAAATCCTGACGGGGTTTACGGCGGATACTCACGTTCAACATCAACGGGAGTTAATATTGAGATAAACTGGGATAGGCCTGACTCTATGACAATGCCTGAAGTCAAAGCTCTTAAAGCGGCTCTGGAGAATGTAACATCAAAGAAGCCACTTGATATACTACTCAATATGCATTCTCAGATAGCAAACTCTGCTTCATACTGGATCCATACAGCGGAGTCCACAACAGAGAGGTTTCTGGACAGACAGCTTCTGCTATCGGCTCTTACAATGGACGACAGAATGTATTACAGAGAGGAGGATGAACAATTTTCAGCAGTAGCATCCAGGTATGCAGAGGGCTGGATATGGGACAGATTTGGTGAAAACACACTTGCAATAACATTTGAGACACCATATACATTCTATAAAGAGAATCCTGAGGGAGAGTGGGTATCCGTTGATAATTTGAAAGAGCTGGCTGAGGATACCTTTTACGCTATATATGATTACCTGATGATTCCCGGAGAGAGAAGAGTTATAATTGAAACGGAGAGACTAAAAGGCAGAGGTTGGAGAGTAGGTGAAAGAAAGGAGAGAAGATACTTTGGAGATGATTATCACATAGATGAATCGGGAAATGGAAAGGCAATCTTCAGGCTGGACAATTTAACCAACGGTGAGTATAAAGTATATAATTTCAAATCTAATAAATGGGTAGAGATGGACATTGTCCTGCAAAAAAGAGATGGGAGATTTGTATATAAAGCAAAATCCGCTCAGTTAGAGGGAGAGGCAGATGCTATTTTGCTGATCAAGCAATAAAATATTTATATTTGCATCATATTATGCGGTAGTAGCTCAGTCGGTAGAGCATCAGCTTCCCAAGCTGAGGGTCGTGGGTTCGAACCCCATTTACCGCTCAAAAACAGGGGCAAATCTTTCTTCAGATTTGCCCCTGTTTAATTTACAAGGCTCTGTTCTTCTCAATAAACTCTGCCAATGTTCTAACAGATTTAAAGACCTCTTTGTTTGCCTTTGGATCTTCCATCCTGATTCCATACTCTCTCTCAAGCAAAATTACCAGCTCAAGTGCATCAATTGAGTCTAATCCAAGCCCCTCGCCAAATAGTGGAGCATCAGTGTCAATATCATCAGGCGTTATCTCCTCAAGATTTAAAGCCTCAATAATTTGCTGCTTCAGTTTTAGAATAAGTTCATCCATAGTATTAATATTAAATTTATGAGTATATTCTCTTTTTTCTGCGTGTATAGAGTGCAACTGTAAAACACAGTATTCCAAATGTCAGAAGTGCCAGACCCTCAGGTAATACAGATAAGAATCCCTCATCCCTTAGGAACAGACTGTAAAAACCGGACATTCCCCAATTCATAGGTGATAGTTTGCTTATCAGCTGCATCTGTGGCGACATAAGAAAAAGAGGAATCCAGACACCCCCTACAGCTGCAAGTATAACAACTGAGACTGCTCCAAATACAGATGCCTGCTGATGAGTCCTCGCAATATTGCCAATTGCTATGCCATAGCCGATTGCAGCTACAGCAACTGCAAATCCCACAAAAAAGAGTGCTGTAACAGAGTGTCCCAGTTCAAGCGCGGGTAAACCGGTACAAGGTAGTACATAGACACCGATTAAAAGCATTAAGGTAAATTGAATAAGGGCAACAATAAGATATACAGCAGCCTTACTTATCAGATACTCTGCATAACTGCATGGCATTGTCAGCAGTCTTGTGAAGCTCCCCCCCTCTCTCTCTTTTATAATATTACCGGCCAGAGAGACGACAATAAAGAATATCGCAAACAGGCTCCAGGCAGGCACATTATGCTGTACTGAATTGGGCATAATATTACTGCCTTCTCTTGTTACAAACTTATCCTCAATCACAAATTGCTCTCCGGAAAAATTTGCAGTATTGACTGCAACAGGTGAGATATCATTGACCTGCTGAGATATCTCCCTCATAATATATTCAAACTGAACCTTTTGAGACCTCTCTCTAAGTGTACTCATTAGCACCGAGTGGAAAGAGCCTTTTGCAGCAGGATCAACCAATACTGTGATATCTACAATATTGTCAACAGGCACTTCGTCTATCCCATTAAAAGCACTTACAACATATTTTTGAACATTGCCTCTTATTATCTTTGTCGCATCTTCCGGTATGAATATTCCAATCATATTGTCTCCCGGAGATATCCGGCTCTCCATAGATGTCGGTGTTAAGTAAGAATCGGCTGTGTCGCTCTCTATTTCAAACAGTCCGGAGGACTCAATTTCTTTAACAACTGCCGCACCAAGCTCGCCTCTATCCCTGTTGACGAGAAGAAGCGGGATTTTATTGCCCTTGACAAAATTAAGAGTACTGTCCTGAAGGTTTGCCATAAGAATTACAAGCAGAACAGGCATCAGGAACATGAGAATTATTCCTCCCAAATCTCTTTTGAGCATCAGGAAGTCTTTATATAGCAAATATTTTATACGTCTATTCATAGGTATCTCTCATCTGTTTGCCTGTGAGCTTAAAATACAATGCCTCTAAATTCTTGCACTCAGGATGTGATTTGGCTAATTCTGTCGGATTGCCCTCAAGAACAATTTTGCCGCCATCCATCAGTCCGACTCTGTTACATATAGTCTCTGCCTCTTCAAGGTAGTGAGAGATAAAAAGCACAGTAGTCCCCTCCTTGTTGAGCTTGACCAGCTCTTCAAGAATTAGGTTTCTTGATTGTGCATCAACACCTACAGTAGGTTCATCAAGTATAAGTATTTTTGGTTTATGAAGCAGACCTGCCAACAGGTTTATTCTTCTCTTCATTCCTCCTGAGTACTGGGTTATTGGTCTATCGGCACTGTTCTCAAGACCGAATCTATAAAGTAATTCATCAACCCTCTCATTCAACACTCCCCCCTCAACACCATACATCCCTCCTATTACCTTTAGGTTCTCTCTGCCTGTCAGCATTGGAAAAAGGGCAATCTCCTGAGGTACAAGACCTATAATTCTCTTAATATCTGATAGTTTAGAGGGGACCCCAAGTCCGTCAATCTTTACAATACCTTCATCAAAACGTTTAAGCCCGCACAATATATCTATGGTTGTCGTTTTACCCGCTCCATTAGGTGCCAGCAGACCATAAAGAGATCCATCCGGAATTCTTAAGTCAAGTCCGTTGAGTGTGGGATTTGATTTCCCCTTATATCTTTTTTTCAGCCCCTCTGTATATATTGCAAAGTTATCTGACATTCTTCATAAGTTTTTCAAGTCCTCTGAATATTGACTCCTCTTTATCAGCAATTCTTAGTAGCTTGTCGGCCAGAATATCGTAAGTTACTGTGTCGCCATCTCTCTTTTTAAACATTCTTGCAGCATGATATGAGAAGTCGCGCCACATATCTCCTGCTGCAGTCATCTCCTCTGAAAATTTTCTCAGCTCTGGCAAATTCATAACTCCGGCAGCCTCCTGCAAAAAAGCCGCGTATATGAATCTAAAGCCTGCACCTCCTGTCCCGATCTCCTCATTCATCCTGATTACCTGAGCAAGGTTAAGAGCCGCTCGTTTGGAGCCCATCCGTCTCTCCCATCTCCTCATTCTTCCTGCCAGGAACCTTATTCCTTTAACTCCAAACATAGGAACAGGGATTCTTATCATTCTATTGCAATTCAAGAGTATAGACCTTCTGATAGACTCATTGTCAATATCCTTTTTATTACTGACATCAGTAATATGGTACATTCTTCCGCTTGGGGGATATGTCCCCTTTGCAAATCTTACTAGTTTAAGCTCTTCCGATGTGAGGGTACACTTATCCACAACCACCGGATCTGAAACTGTGTAAACATCACCCTCTTTTCCAATTACACAAATATTGTGAGCATTAAAGTGGAATCTGTACTCTTTGGGGAAATAGGGAAGGTTGTAAACCCCTACAAGCATGCCGACAGGAACACCTCTCAGAAGCACCTTGTCAAGAGCAGCCATAGCCTTCTCCCTGTCTCTGAACTTATATCTCTTCATCTTTATTCCTAAAAGAGACATAACCCTTGAAAATATTGCCCCGGGTAAAGGTCTGAATGACGTGACAGCCATTCCGTGAAGCTTTATAAATGGCATATGGGCAAAAAACAGGCCTGAACCCAGACCAAAAACCATCGCCTCGCTTATGTTAACACCATAAAATCCCAGAAGGTTGCTTACAACTCCATTCTCGCAATGTCCTGATGGCTTGTGATTAAAATCCAATTGCATACTAATTCACTCTTACTAATTGATCCACTCCGATTTTCAAAACACTTGCAATCTTCTCAAGTCTCTCTCTGTCCAGATTTGAAAAGTGCCTTGGCTTACACCACCTTCTTATCTCTCTCTTTGAGAAACCAGTGTATGATGCCAATATCTCCGGAGTCATTACATTTTTATGTATATGAAAGGCAAGAGGACTCAGTTTCCCCGCCTCAACATCTTTTTTAATGGCCTCTGCCTCCTCCTCAATTATACTCCAGGCATAATTGATAGCCTCGTTCTTCGGCTCCCAGCCGACACTTATAACCTGCTTATAATCTCCATTCTCATCTACGGCATAGCAAACATCTCTGACTTCGCCGCTTTTTTCAAGAATTTTGCCATCCTGAGGCACCTCTTTTATTTTCATATTCAGCAAACTGTAAGATATACATATGCGTAAGAGAACCTTGCGCTCTCAGGCACCATAATTAATATTCTATCACCCTTTTTCAACCTCCCCGATTTGCAAAGTTCATCCAGCATAAGGAAGGCCGATGCTGCCGCCACATTGCCAAGTTTTGGAAGGTTGACAAACCACTTCTCTTCAGTGATAGGAAATCCAAGGCTAGCAAGTTCGTCAAATATCTTTTTCCTGAAATACATAGATGAGAGGTGAGGTAGAAACCAGTCAATTTCGTCAGGCTTTAGCCCCCTCTTCTCTGATATATCCATAAGGAATTTGCCGCCTAGTTTAACAATATTGGCCCCAAGCAGCTTGGTATCTTGTTTAAGTGAGAAGAGCGACTTTTCAGTCCACTCCCTCTCATTATATCTTGTCCACCCCAACAATTCATCACCTTCATACTGAGCACCAGCATACATACATGCAGGCATTGTATTAGCGTAGGATGTAAGTTCAATCCAGTCCAATCTCAAAGATACTCCCTCAGCAGAAGGCTTGTCTGTAACCAATACTGCAGAAGCCCCGTCGGAGAGCATAAATCTGAGAAAATCCTTCTCAAATGCAATCATTGGATCCTCCATCAACCTTGAGAGATTCTCATACTCATCCTTAAAAAACGAAGCCCTCATCCATGCAGAAAATCTCTCAGATGCAACAGCAACAGCTAAGGTTTTATCACCTGAGGCGACAGCCATCTGACAATATTTAAGAGCATGTATTCCGCTACAGCAAGATCCTGCAAATGAGACAACCTCTATATCTTTACCTCCTCCCATTACTCCGTGGATCTGAACTGCGTGTGAGGGCATTATCATCTCCTGAGAGGCAGTCCCGGCGGCTAACAGATCTATAGTCTCCTCATTCACACCATCTCCATAAAGAGACCTAATAGCCTCTGCTGCCATATCAAATGCTGTATGGGTTACATTTTGCTCCTTATCAAGAGCATAGTATCTGGATTTTATCTGGTTGTTTCTAAGTATAAGCTCCTTCGCTCTTGACGGTTTGCCACCAATCATTCCCAAATACTCCTCAATTTCATGATTCTCTACAGGAGAATTGGGCATAAAAGAAGATGTTCTTGTAATATATACAGGAGTCATAATTAATTGGTTAATTGTTAAACAAAAGAAGGTCTTTCTCAATATTCTTATACGATCGCCTTCTGAGTGGCCAGGTTAAGGCAAAGAAAATGGACCCGAATGGGGAAATTGCAAAAATAAGGGTAAGAAGGTACCACTTAAAGATTTTCAGTCTGAACCTCCTTGCCGGATCTCCATGTCCTCCCTTTTTAAGAACCCACTTTGCCCAACTGCCCCATATTTTATTTCCGTTATTTTCAATAAAATAAATGTTAGGAGAAAATCTAAGACCTCCACTCGCCACTATCTCTCTCTGCAGTTCAGAATAGTCACTCTTCTCCAATGCAGATAAAACATACTTTGAGTATTGAGAGGCAGATCTTATATCTTCAGGGGAGACTCCTGCTGCCGGAAGGTATTTTGTTGCCTCTTTCTTATTATTGATAAGCCATCTGAAAATGGTCAGAACACTTACGAGGTTATTGTGCTTGTCCTCAAAAGCCATATGTCCAACAAGTCTGGCCCCCGCTTCGTCCAGTCTCTCTTTTATGCTTTTAATCGCTGAAACCCACATATTTCTGGTTCCTCCTACTGCTATCACATCCCTGCCGGAGAGATAAAGCTGAGTCTCTTTTTCTCTTAAAAAAGAGGCTACCGGAATTGAGGGGGCCAGAAACCATGGCTGATAACCCAGCACTACCAAATCTGCATCCATGATGTCTGAAAAATCTGTCGGCTTTAAGGGGAAAGGTACCTCTGCCCTTGATTCCGGAAATATATCATAAAACTGATCTGATGTCCAGGGAAAAGGGAAGGGTTCCAGGGGTTCAATTCTCTTATAGACTACATTGCACCCTTTGTTCACTAAAGGAGTCAGTAATGAATGCAGTATATCAGCCAGTTGTCCTGTCTGAGAATAGTAAAAAACTGCAATCTTTTTATCTCTGCTCATAGGTTAAGGTTTAAAAAAGGTTGAGGCAAACTTTCTGTTTGTAGAAATACCCTTGAACTTGTATGTTGTTATATCTTCGCTCTTCTCATAAAGAGCTAACTCCTCAATAGCATAATCAGATTCACTGAGTCTTAGCTCAATTCTGTTATAAGGGTTCATTTTTGACTTTATCTTAGGTTCAATAACCAGGATATGGCCCTGTTCTCCCTTCAGATAGCTGACACTATAAGTATCTGGAATTGAGGAAAAATCCCCGCCCATACAAGCCTCCATAACCTTTGCAAGATCAGAGAGTCCTTTTTGTTTCTCTAACGAAAATGTGCTTGCATTCTGAGCAGAAATAATATGAATGTTTGATGAAGTCATTATTATTGTCATCTCTTTTGGAGAGAGGTAGTCAAATCTTACATTCCCCGGCCGGCTGTAATAAAACTGGCCGGAAGATTTAACATACTGATTTAGAACCTTTATTTGCTTAACCTGGTCAAATGTACCAGAAACAGTTTTAACCTCTGCTGATTTGCGTGCAAGCGCAGTAAAAAATCTCTCGCCGGAATCCGGAGAAAAGGAGAAAAAAACAAATAAGGACAAACAGGCAAATAACTTTCTCATACTGCTTTAATCAACAAATATAATGAAAAAAGAGACACTATCTTACATCCAGGAATTTAATGGCCTTACGGCTTTGAGGGGGCAGAATAGCCTTAGCAAGTAACTCAACCGGCTCAAAACTAATCTCGGGAGCCACTCTGATTCTTGCTCTGAAGTGCTCTTTAATTCTCCTTTCAAAAGTTTCAGATGGCTTCTCAGCACCAATTTTTATGAGTATCGAGTCTGTCCCCAAAGAGTTTGTATAAACCTGAACCTGGTAGTTTACAATGCCTTCAATATTGTCAAGTATATCGTACAATGCGGAAGGATAAAGGGTTGTCCCTTTGTATTTAATCATCTGTCCCTTTCTTCCCAGGATAGGACTCAGTCTTGTACTGTTTCTTCCGCAGCTGCAAGTTTCATTAAATGCCCTGCATAAGTCACCAGTCTTAAATCTTATTAATGGCATACCCTCTACCCCAAGAGTTGTTATGACCAACTCTCCTATTTCACCTGCGGGGACAGCCCTCTCATTTTCATCAAGTATCTCTATAATAATCAGATCTGGTTGATGATGTGCTCCGCACAAGTGTTCGCACTCAGTAAATGAACTCTGCATCTCAGTTGATGCGTATGTAGAGTGAAGAGAGAGGTTAGGCCAAATTTGTTTAATTTTTCTTGTAAGAGTATTATCAGAGAGATCTATATCCCTTAAAGGCTCTCCAATACAGATTGCTCTCTTAAGGGAGGAGCTGTGCAAATCAATCCCGTTTTTTGATGCATACTCTGCAAGTTTAATTAAGAAGGATGGAACAACAATGCAGGACTCCGGTTTAACATTCAGAACCGAGCTCCATTGAAGTTCCGGAATTCCGTTCCCTACTCTGACAATGCCTGATCCAAGCGACCTGGCTCCCATAAAGTAGGCAAGTCCAGCCATAAATCTTCTGTCCAGAGTGGTCATTATTTGAATAACCTCACCTGGCTTACACCCTGCAGTTGTAAATGAAACCTTCTCATTATATGCCAGTCTGTCTAGGTCGCTCTCAGTTAGCATAAATGTTACCGGTTCGCCTAAGGTCCCGGATGTTGTAACGTAATCAATAACTCTCTCTCTGTTGACACATAGAAAAGACTCATTATGAATCTGTAAATCCTGTTTATTTGTTGTAGGTAAAATAGCCAAATCTGAAACAGACCTAACTGTAGATGGATCTGCTCCCCTCTCGCTAAAGAGCTTTTTATAATATGGCGAGTTTTCTGAGACATATTTTAAAGTCTCTTTCAGGGCCGAGTTTTGAAATTCAGTTATCTCCTCGTGTGATTTGAACTGTAGCTGAGGATCTCTATTCATTTCTCTTAATTTTATCTAATTTATGTTTAATCCCTCTCTCAATGTCTTTGGAGGGAATCTTCATCTCAAGTGAGCGAATATACATCTCATTTGCCTCTTTGTAATTTCCAGCTGAGAAGAAATTATCCCCCAGATTAAGATAGGTTTGGAAAAAATGAGGATTTAGGTCTATATAATTTGATCTAATATCATCAGTAACCTCTATTCTCTCAACACTCTTTGACAATATCATTTTTGACATCTCTCTGAACTTTTGAACTTTGGGAAATACATATTTTATCTGCACAGAATCGGCGTCAATATCCCTGTATTGGCGTTTACCGTCGGCCCCTTCAATATCAAATAGGTCATTAAGATCATACTTCACCATAACACCCAACTGCCACGGGGCGGTACTAATCCACATTATCCGCTCCACAGGTTTAAAAACTACAGCATGATGAGATATGTACTGATTGATAGACATCTCATTTGTCAAGCCTAAAGACTCTCCAGAAATTCCATTTTGATCTCTGAGTATGTCGGCACTCTTTTCCGGGCTAAGTGGTCTCTTACTAGAGATTAGCTCCTCTAATCTTATATATCTGTATTTTGAATGACTTCCCTCAATAGCATCTATTGCCTCCTTATTATCAGGGTCACTGTTAAATTCCTTTGAAAGAAAGTGGTTTGTTGAAATAATCACATCTTCTTTAGTATTATAAAGCCTCGTCCCTTTAGGTGTCTTCTCAATAATGGCTGCTCTGTTCTCTTCAGCTGAACCAATCAGCAATGATTCCGATACAAAGGCCTCTCTTTTTGAGGCTATTTCATAGGCCTCACTAATGTTTGAGGCATATTGCAATATCTCTCTTGCAATAATTGAAATTGGAGTTTTTGACCTTATTGGCGGCGAGGATTTTGCTGCATTCATAGTAATTGTCAACCCCTTTTCATTCATGCCTGAGAGTACGCCCGACATTCCAGCCCAACCAACCGATACAAATTTGTAGCCTCTGTCAGGCTCCATAATGGTAACAAGCTTGTTTCTGGCAAAATCATCACCTACCCAGAAGTCAAAATTTCTACCTATCACAAGGGTAGAATCTTCGCTGGCAGATGCCCATCCCGCAAATGAAGAACAGCCTACAAGCATATACTCCTGCATTGCATGCCCAAGATCATGAGCGGCATGATAATTCAACTGCCTGTCGTATGGTTCTCCTATATAGTTGAATTCGTCACTGCTCCCGAGTGAGGTTGCGTAAATCTCCTTTCTAAACTCCTCCTCAATATTCTCCTGAATATTTCTGTTGTAGATTATTGTAAGATACTTCAGAAATGAGAGATATCTCTCATTTGGAACCAATATTTTTATCTGGTTTACAAATGCCCTCTCCTGTTCATACATCAGCTCTTTGCAAAGCTGTCCGAAAGCAAGCCCCCTCTCCTCCGGTGATCCCTTAAGTCTCAAGTTCCATAAGTCCCCCACCCCTCTCTCAAGGGATGATTTCCCAAACAGCAGAACACCTGATGAATCTTTAGGCTCAGGCATGAACTCAGTGATTGAAACCTCAGGTAAGCTTCTGTCGGCGGACATGTACAATATAACCCCTGAAAAGGTTAAAACTCCAATCAGAAAAATTAATGTTACTGCTGAATACTTCAGTATTTTTAATAAATATTTCATCACAATCCTACCTTTTTTGCTACTCCTCCACCCAGTATCTCGGAGCAGGTGAGAAGAGATGTGAATGTCACGCCCATTACTCCGTGCAGATTGATGCTTTGTCCGGCAAGATAGAGGTTTTCCACCCTTGATTTAACAGGAAGAAATGTTGAAAGCGGTCTTTTACAATCCTTTACCACTCCATAAACCGAACCCATAGGTGTCTTTATATAATCTCTAAAAGTCAGAGGGGAGGCTGAACAGCTATATTCAATAGATGAATTCAATCCCGGAAGAACCACCTCTGCCCTTTTTATAAGTTTATCTGAAAACTCTTTTTTGAACTCGCAATATTCATCTCCTCGTTGCCCTGGTTTTGAATTGCTCCATTTAGCTACATCATCATATAGCATTGGAGCAATTAAGGTTATTACCTCAGCAAACTCACCCCCATTTTGAGGTGGTTGCATAGAGACCATAACCGGGATCTCTCCGAGTAGTTGAAAATTTCTGTTGATATATTTGTATTGTCCTTGTTTCATAATAAGATAGAGGCAAAACATTCCGGGAGAGTTTTTCAATTCAGCAACTCTCTTTCTGTAACTCTCCTTTAAGCCAGAATCCGCTCCCAGCATATCTGAGGTGTGTACCGGATGAATCGTAGATATTACTCTTTCTGATAATATCCTCTCGCCACTTTTTGTCTCAATCCCGACACTCTTTCCCCCTTCAACCAATATTGACTTAACCTCCTCAGAACATCTTATTTCCCCTCCCATTGATTTTATTTTTGAGGCAATTGCCTCAGTCACAGAATGGGCACCGCCCCTTATCCTCCATGATGACTCAATATATGAGTTGTTTGTCATTGCGTGGACATAAAATGGAGTAACCTTCTCATCACCAAGGTAAATTATTGAATTGCCCATCAGAACTCTTCTAAGCTTAACATCTTTTATGTAATACGATATTTCTTCACCAACAGAGGTTGTTATCGCCTCCATAGACTCTTTTGAAAAACCTTCGCCTCTTCTTACTCCCTCAATTGAGAGTAAAGAGACGCTTTTTATCGCATCTGCATAGCGTTGCAATCCATTTTTCTCCTTTGGAAAAAACCCGGCCAGCCTCTCAACAAAATTGCTATGTCCCATTGCAAATGGAAAAACCTCTCCCTCTAAACAAACAGACTCAAACTGGTCGTTATCCATTCTTACAAAATCAACCATCTCCATTATTCCCAGGTAAGAGAAGAATCTCTCCATAAACTGGCCCTTATCAAGGCTTCCAATGTAGTGCACAGATGAGTCTATAGTAACACCTCTTCGCCTGAATGGCTGGAAGAAACCGCCCGGAACAGCCCCCTGTTCAATTAGGAGGACACTCATCCCCTCCTTTGTCAGGATGGAGGCACACTCAAGACCTGCAATCCCAGCTCCTATTACAACTACATCATACCTTTTCATCTTAATCTGTTTTAGGTTTAATAATGTAAATGGTGTTTGATGTCAATTTATCGTTTCTCATCTCCTCCGCAATGCAGCCCATTCTATCCGCAATCTCTCTAATTTTACTGCCAGAAGTGAAGCAGGGAGGATGAAGCGCCTTATTAAATCCCAATGCCTTAATTGAGAACCATTCTGTCATTTTTGTCACTTTATGATATCTGACCTTCTCTGAATCTCCATCCCTTAATATAAGAAATCCTCCGGATTTAACTTTTAGTAAAACTCTCTTCAAAAGAAGTTCCTGCTCTTCCGGCATTAGGTAGTGAAGCACATCATTCATAACAAATACATCACTATCAGGGAGCTCAACACTCATTGCGTCTGCGTGCATAAAATTGATATTTCCGCCTGACAGCCATGAACTTTTTGCGACATCAATCTTATCCTTATCATAATCTATTCCAGTCACAACCCTTTTTGCTGAGAGCAACCCCAGCATAAAACAGAGGGGGCCATATCCGCAACCAATATCTGTAATTCTGGCATCATATGGTATAATCCTGTGGTAGAGCTCATAATATCTCTCCATTTTCATTTTTATCCTTATATACCATTCTGTTACAGGCCCTTTATAAATGTAGCCAGACATTATTTTCTGGAAGAAAAAGAGATTTGATGGATTATCATACTCAGACCTCAAAGAGGCATACTCTCTTCTGAACAGACCTGCAATATTTTTTGCACGCTCCCTGTAGTCACATCCCAAAGACAAATCATCATGTTTTACTCTTTTCAGTATCCTGTAACCTATTACACCTCTTTTTACATAGAACGGCTGACGCTTAGATACGAGGTTACCATTTCCATATATTACAACCGGTACAATATCAAGAGACAGCTCCTGAGCTATTTTAAAAGCTCCTTTGTGAAACCTGTGAATCTCCATATCAGCTGATCTTGTCCCCTCCGGGAATATTAAGACTGAATAACCCTCACTTACCATTGGTCTTAGGGTCTCAAGATGATTATCCAATCCATCTTTATGATACACAAAGCCTGCGAATCTCACAATATGCCCGAATATCGGCGAGTTCCACACCCACCTGTTTGTCATCATGATTATTTTAGGATGAAGAGAGAGCAACATAAGTATATCAATGAATGACTGGTGATTCGCCACTATTACCGCAGGTTTGGAGAACTCTTCTGCATATTTGTTTTCAGCAAATATTCTTACAGTCGGAGAGAGCTTTACCGGTAAAAAAACAATTGCTCTGATTATCCTTCTGAAAAGCAAAACTCTTTTGGAGTGCTTGACCGGAAGTGTAATAAGAATAGGAATAATAAATGCAGCAAACAGACATCCCAGTAAAAATGCAGAAAATGTTATTATCATCTGTATTACCCCAAAAAGAGTATATGGATGAACTCCCGCTGCTGCAGGTCTTGTAATAAAAAACCTGTAAACAATTGGCTGTATAGTATAGGCGACTATCCATACGGCAGATATTCCTATTATTGAAACAAGGGCAATTGACCTCAGAGCAGGATGTGAGGCAAATGCCATTGAGCCTACACCCGCCAGAACGGTAAATGTTGAGAAGAATATAGCACTCTTATGCGATGCAAGAGCCGATTCCCTACCCTGATATTCAGCCGAAAGTCCATCCAGAACAAATATGCTGAAATCGTCTCCTATCCCAAAAATAAAAGTTGCCAGAAGAATATTGAAAATGTTAAACTCAATACTCAGAATATGCATCAAACCAAGAATGATAACCCAGCTTACTGCCATAGGCAAAAATGCCATTGCTGCCAGCTCTACTCTTCCGTATGATATTAGCAAGGTAACGAATACAAGAATAGAAGATACCAAAAGGATAAAGTTAAAATCCTCCTTTATGCTAACAGCCCATTCAGAGGAGAAGTGAGCCCTGTCCAATATTCCAAAACCTGTCCTTGACGAGAGTGTTTTGTAAAGCTCCTCTTTTTGGGACTCATCTGTATGCAACTGAGTAATAAAAGTATAAACTCCATCTCTCTCTTCAATCCACTCATTTAAAAAACTTGGCATCTCCTCTCTCTCACCGGAAAAATCCTTTACATCAAACTTTTTTGATATTAAATTTGTGAAATAAACAAAAGCCCCCTTTTTGAATCCCAAAGATTCTCCATAACTATCAATATCTTTTATAACATCCTCTCTCCTTTCAGCACTCCAAAACTCCTCCCACATATCTATTCTTTGCTGCTGCACATCTACAGGCGGAATAAGCCAGGAGATAGAGGCACTTTTTAGCACACTCCCAGATAAGACAAGGGAGTCAAGCAGAATATTATCCCAATAGTATTTGTCAGCAGCTTCATTAAAATCCTCAGATGAGTTGAGGAGGAATACTCGTGACTCACCTCCTCCGAACTCATTTTCAAAATGAAATTGTGCTTTTGAAAGCCCCTCAGGCTCAAAACCAAGATTTGAAAAATCACTGTCAAATTTCACACCCGGAGCTAGTATAACTCCTGCAAAAAATAAGAGAACAATCAACCATTTAAGCCATTTTACTCTCTCATATTCATATGATGAAATCTTTAAAATCAGACGATAGACCTTTGTTTCCTTTGATTCTCCAATATTTACAAAGTGGGGAAGAAAAACAAGTGAGAAAAGCGTTGTCCCGGTTAGAGTTAGTGCAGAAAAAAGTCCGAAATCCTGGAGTAACGATGAGTTAGTGAATAGTAATCCTATAAATGCTCCAATAGTAGTAAACCCTCCAACAGTGAGAGGATAGGCTAGCTCCTCAATCAGCTGCTCAATTGAATCAACATGTTTCAAATGTGAGATCACATGTATTGAGTAACTAAGCGCGATTCCCATAACAGTTGCTCCTGCTCCTACTGCTATGGCAGATACAGGTTCACCTCTCATAGCCATATAAGCAATAGCAAACAGTGCCCCAAAAAGTGCCGGCAAAATAAGAGTAACAAGCGTTCTGGAATTTTTGAATGAGAGCCAGAAAAGTGTTACGATCAACAACAACGCAATGGAGCTTGTAGCCACCGTATCTCTCTTAATTGCCCTGGCATTATACGTAGCAGCAAGAGGGGCACCCGATATCATTACATCAACACTCTTAAACTCATCTTCAACTACTCTCACTGCACTCTCTAATGCCGTTGTAATCTTTTCATTTATTGAAGACTCAGACGTGGAAAACTTGGGAGAGATAATGAAAAACAGAGCGTTTGAATCTTCCGAATATATATTTTCTCTGTAGATATTCATCTTAACACCCATTCTGAGTGAATCAAGCTTTGCAAGCAAATGGGTTCCAATTGCTAGAGGGTCTCTGGAAATCATCTCGTTAGCAACTGCACCTGCCGGAGAAAGAAGTATTGCTAATGAACTCTCCAATTTGTTTCCAATCTCATTGCTTGCAATACTATTCTCAATTCTTTTGTAATCATCTCTGTCCAAATAAATTGGAAGTCTGCTATATATGAAGTCAATCATCTGGTTTTGCCCAAACCCCTTCTCAATCTCTGAGGTCTCAACAAGCCCATTAGTGTATAGATCATTTATACTCTCTCTGAATCTCAGTGCAGCATCTGCTAATAAATCCGGATCACCCTCATCCTCTCCCGAATTTACAATCTGGACAATAATCTTATCCTTTGCCTTCAGCTTAACAAACGCCCTTGCACTCCCGGACCCTTCACCGCTTTCCGGAAAAAGTTGGAGAGGATCTTCTGTAAATCTAATTTTAGCTGCAGCCATTACCATCACTATTGTGACAAGCGTCAACACAGAAAAAAGAAGCCACCTCCGTTTGTTCAGGAAGCGATACAGAACGACAAGTATTTTACCCAGACTCATACCTCCCTCCTTCTAAATATTGACAAAAATATATAAGCAGTAAACATCCCCGACAAGCCGGCCAATATAGCAAAGGCAAAACTACCAATAAGGTATTGCTTGAGACTTCCGGATATAGACTCCAAAGAAAGTTCAGAAGGTAATACATTTAGTGGCTCTCCCAGTATAAGAGACCCTGCCAGAAAGCTCCCATATAGTATAAAGGGGATCATTGGTGGGATGCTTATATTAGAGGAGACTAACGTAAGAACTTTATTTAGTTTGAGCAGGTGTGCCGTTGCTACTGCAGCAATCATCTGATACCCCCAAAGCGGAGAGATCCCGAAAAAGAGTCCGAGGCCAACTGAAGAGGCTATTTTCAAATTACTCTCTTTTGATTCAGTAATATGATTCTTTATAAATTTTTTAATATTCTCCTTTGTAAACCACTTAAAAAACCTTAGTGGCCACCACCAAAGCAGCGCAATAAATGTTAACACTGTATTTAGAAGAGATATTCTTGTAAAGTCTTTAATTGGTTTAAAATGTGATACTCTTTCCCCTTCCGGAGGATAGTACACCTTTATAGGATAGTTCCTTACATCAATACCCATCCATGCTGCCCTAACAATTATTTCCAACTCCCACTCATATCTCCCACTTATAATTCTTATACTTGACAATTTTTCCAGAGGATAAATCCTTAGACCCGATTGTGTATCACTAAGGTTTATACCAGTCTCAGCCCTGAACCAGAAATTTGAAAATTTATTTGCAAAAGTATTTTTTCCGGGCATATTTTTGCAACCCAACTCTCGTGAGCCTATCCATAATACATGTGGCTCTTCCTCTGCCGCTTTTACTATCCCGGGAATATCTTCAGGAAAATGTTGCCCATCTGCATCAAAAGTCAAAGCATGAGAAAAACCAAGCTCTCTAGCCCTTCTTAATCCTGTGGAGAGTGCAGGTCCTTTACCTCTGTTCTTACTGTGTCTTATTAAAATAACCCCCTTTAGTTGAGTAGCCACACTAGCCCCCTCAATGTCAGATCCATCATCAACTACAATTATATCTGAGGAGTACTTAAGTACACCCTCAACTACATTTGCCAGCGTTAAAGGATTGTTGTAAGTAGGTATAATGACAGCCAGTCTAAACATATCCTTTAAATTTAAGTATGGCTCTTCCGGAGTCATGCGCAAATACAACAGCATTTATTGTTATAGAACCATCATCAGAATTTTTTGCTGTGATCTTGACCTCAAGGATTCTGTCAAGATTTGGATCTACCATTCCCGTAAATTTACATTGAGGGATTCTTGTAAAGATAATTTCTCTCTTAAGCAAACTCTCAGTACAATCCTTAACAATTTCCATTGTACAAACTCCAGGCAGTACCGGTGTGCCGGGAAAGTGGCCTTTGAATATCTCGCTTTCAGGGTTTAGGCTAATTTTAAAGATAGCCTCTTCACTATAACTATTACCTGCAGAGATATCAGTTTTATCTATTGAATACAGATTCTCAATTTTCATTGTAGGCTCTTTTAATCATTGTCAGTTTTATTCCCAACAAAGGATGGCTTATCTTTATTTCATTCGGATAGCCTTTTAAATAATTTTCAAAATGCATAACAGTTCTAGTTATTCCATTTCCTTGCTGTAGAGCGGTAATCTCACCGTTCAAATTGAATACATATTTAGTTACAGGAGAGTGGTCAGGTTTAAATAGAATCTCAAAATCCTTTTTTAACAGCAAAATAATTCGTTCTCTGTTCATTTGCTCAATGCAGTAATTTATTTTAATGCTTCTCCCATCAAGTTCAAAGTCAAGAAATGTCATTCCAAAGAATGATGTCATAACTATTCTTTTACTACTCTCACTTTCAGATTTCACAACAACCATCCCATCAATGGAATCCCCCTTTCTGGTTAGAGTGAAATCAAAAATTGACAGCTCCTCTGAATGATTGTAAACCGCTGGAATGCCACCATGTATATATGGTGTTGAGTGGAGCCAGACACCCTCCCTAAGTGATGTGCATCCTGTCGCAGTAATAAGCTGGGCAACAGCAATACTAATTAATAGCAAATATCTCATTATCAATATTTACATTTGTTTTTTGATCAAAGAAAAGATATCTTGTTGTTCCGGCTGACCCCTCTAAAACGGTTATCTCTTTTATCTCTCCTGTCATTTTATCAAACAATACATTTATTGATTTAATCATAGAGGCAATCCTGCTGGATTTTGGCTTAACCAATGCAGAGACACCACCATCTTTATAATCAAATGTAATATCATAGTTAGAAAATGCTTGATCAATTGTACCTGTAAAGACAGATGTAATAAGTTCATTCATCTGCTTCATAACCGGATTTGAGGAGAGGTCCATTTTTGAACTTCCTGAGGCAGTAATCATTTTAAATTTTGACCCGTTCATAATCATAGCGTACTTACCCGGCTTCTCATAAAGGAAAGCTATTTTGTCTCCGTTTGAGTAAATGAATTTTCCTTCAGAGATCATCTCTCCCTTCATCATCTCCATCTTTTTGTATTGTTTAAAGCTGGCAGACATCGTTTTTACCTTTTGTGCACGGGCTGACAGAGTATTCAAAAACTCCTTCAACTCATCACCGGAAATATGGGTTGAATTCTGTGAATAGCCTTCTGATAAGAAGAGCATAATAAAGGCTGATGTCAGTAAAAAAACTCTACAATACCTTACTGAAAATTTTTGCATAATAACCGTTTTCCTCCAAGTAGTCTAATAATTTTTCCAATAAACCTGCACTGTTTTTCAGTCTGTCATGAAGAAGAATAATTGATCCTCCGGATACCCTTTTTGTCACCCTTTTAAGAGACCTCACTGTATCACTTTCATACATTGTGTCAAAGCTTCTTACATTCCAGCCTATACTTTTCAGATTCAACTCCTTTACAGCTTTTCCTATTGAAGGATTTGTTACTCCGTAAGGAGGTCTGAACAGAGTTACCCTCTGCCCCGATAAATCCTCTAGTATCTTAATTGAAGCCTCCAGGTCTTTTTTAACCATCTTTGCTGACAATATTGTAAATTCAGGGGTGTGTCTTAATGAGTGAACACCAATAATATGCCCATCATCAGATATTCTTTTAACTATTTCAGGGTATTCAAGTGCCCTCTCTCCTATTAGAAAAAAGAGAGCCCTGACACCTCTTTCTTTCAAAACATCAAGCACCTCTTTCGTATGGCCAGGATGAGGTCCATCATCAAAAGTCAGCATAACCTCCTTGCTGTTTTCCAGCCTCTCACCGCAATAAGACTTTAAAAAAAGGCCCCAGCTCATAATAAATGAGGCAGCGATAAGAGAAGCAATTAAAACAACAATTATGATAATGGCTAAAACAATCATATTGAGAGTTCAATTAAAGTACAAACATCTTTAACATAGCTATTCAAAAGAACAATTCTGGAATGATTACCCTCTTTTTGAAATTTTTGAGTAGCAATAAGCAGTCCCAGGGCCGAGGCAGTTGGGAATTCACCAGTATTGTTCTTGTAGTTCTCACAATTACAACCTCTCTCTTTAAGAGTTTTGCACAACTCGTCATCACCACATAGAAACAAAGTGCCCTCTGAACCCTCCTGAACAGCTGATTCACAAATCTCATATTTAGATTTCCCTATTGAGAATATCTCCACTTTAGAAATTCTTCCCTTATATCCTTCACGAGGCTCCCTTGCCAAAACAAAGAATGCAGATCCCTCTCCCCCCTTATGATCTCTCCACATACCCATCCTTCCAAGGAGGTGTCTTTTAGTTGGGGTAAGTTCATCAAACCCCCCTGCCAGAATAATATCTCTACCCTCTTCAGCCAGTAATGCTGCATCTGTTAAAGCCGATTCAAATGAGCTGCTGCCATGAACATAAGTATTATTGTAATGTTTATCACCCAGCATGAGTGCGATTTGTGCCCCTATCGTATTTGATGTGCTCTGTATGAATGAAGAGGGGTTCAGCAACCTCTCTTCATTCTGAATTATTGACACCAGGAACTTCTCCGTATCAGCCAGGCAACCCCATCCGGTTCCGGTTACAATAGCATCCAATGACTCTATCTTCGCCTCTCTCATTGCAATAATTGCTGAAGCGACAGACATCCTAATAATTCGGCTCATTCTTCTTCGCAATCCGGCATCCTGAATAAACTCTTTGTAATCCGGTTCAATATCAGAGATCCCACCTGCTCCCAATATATAGAGATTTGTCTTCATATCAGCATTTTTCAAATATTAATGTTGTGCAGTTTCCACCAAATCCGAATGAGTTTGTCATTACAGATCGCATGTTCACTCCCTGTTTTACCTCTGTCTGAGGTGATTTTGGGCACTCCTCAAGTCTCTCTCTGAAATTCAAGTTTGGCCATATAAAGCCCCCTTCCAGAGCAAGTATTGCAAAAATGGACTCAAGCCCTCCGGCTGCTCCAAGCGCATGTCCGGTATAACCTTTAGTTGAGCTGAAAGGCGGAACACTTTCACCAAAGAGTCTCACCATGGCAGTCGCTTCAGAAGCATCGTTATTCTGAGTACCGGTGCCGTGTACATTTATATATCCTATATCATCGCCTGAAAGTCCGCTCATCTCCAGTGCACCCTTCATTGCCAGATAGGCACCCTCTCCTTCAGAAGAGGAGGCAGTCTGATGGAAAGCATCATTTGCATTTGAATAACCGGCCACTTTACAATATATTTTTTTGCATTCAACTCTGTCAGAGACAAGAAGCAGATATCCCGCTCCCTCTCCCAGGTTAAGCCCGGCTCTTCCTGCATCAAATGGCCTGCAATGTTTTTCATCCAGTATTCCAAGAGAGGAGAAGCCATTAACGGTAAATCTGCAAAGAGAATCTGTACCTCCTGCAATTACAGCATCCAGTAACCCAGCCTTTATCATCCTGGAACCAAGCATAATGGCATTATTGGCAGATGAGCAGGCTGTGTTTATAGTAGTACAAAAACCATTCAGTCCAAGCTTATCGTAAATGAACTGTGTAGAGGCTCCACAGTCATGACCAATAAGTTGTCGCAGCCTGCCACGTCTGTTATCCGGAAGATACTCTCTGTAGAATAACTCGCTAACATCCATTCCTCCAACAGATGTAGCTGAAATCAACCCTACTCTCAACCCCTCTGTCATTAATCCGGAGTCTTTAAGAGCCTCTCCGGAAGCAGCTAATCCCAACAATGTAGTCCTTGAATACTCCTTACCTGATGGCAGCTCAAGCATTTCCCGGAGATCTTCGTTGCTCATATGCACTTCTCCTGCCATAACTCCATGGATTGTATCAAATAGAGTAAGAGGCGCTATTCCCGATATCTCTCCTAACAGAGAGCCTCTCTGTTTTGAGACACCGACTCCCAATGCTGAGATGCAGCCTAAACCTGCCACAAAAACGTCTTTACCCATATATTTCTCTTTTATAGAGTTTTAAATTTAGTGAATATCTCCCTGCCAAGTAATCGCACCAACCACAAATCAATATCTCAAGCTTGGTTGGTTCTGCATGTTTCAGCAACTCTTCAAACATCTCCTCTCCCCTCTCTTCTGAGTGGAGAAAAAAGATGTTCTCCCCCTTAAATCCCCTTCTTATTGCAATCTCACCCATCACAATATTTGGCAGAGTATAAACAAATACTGCCGGGCTTGCAGCTGACTCCCCACCCTCATCTATCAACATCTGGTGTCTGATATCAGTCTCAAGAGATGATGACCTGTTAGCCAGCAGCATACCCTTTTTAAAAGAGTCAACTCCATCATTATCAAAACCCTTTAAAAGATTAGCAACACCAATCACTCCCAGTCTTGAGAGGTTATCCATTTTAAAGAATTTAATATCCTTTAAATCAAGTTCTCTATACTTTTCTCTAATAATTGTATCAAAATCACCCTCTCCATCAAGGCTGTACTGAGACAACTCTTCCCACTCTCCGTAAGCACCTCTGTACTTTGCAACAGAAACAGATTCCAGTGCCATTACCATTGCAGCATTGCAGCCACCAAAACCAGATGCGCTTTTAATGCATCTTTCTAATCTTCTCTCGCTGTGGTGAGGGCTAACCTTTATTTCCATAGGTACTCCAAGTTCTCTAAACCCTCTGGTCCCAAATAAGAACGAGTTTTTCATTTGCCAGGCCGATGCTATTGCCTCCACAACACCTGATGCCCCAAGTGTATGGCCGAAGAATGGCTTTAGGCTCTGTACCGGACTATCTTGGAGTGAAGCAAAATGGATAGCTTTAGACTCCATCTCATCGTTGTAGAGTGTTGAAGTACCATGCGCGTTAATAAAGGATACAGACTCCTGTTTTACCCCTGCATCTTCAAGTGCATACAGCATAGCAGTACCCAGACCGTCACCTGTTCTTGATGGGGCTGACAGGTGGTTGGCATCATTTGTTATTGCCCCACCCTCAATAATTATCGGGTCCGGATCTTTGCACAACTCCCTCTCCCTTGAAAGCAAAACAGCTGCGACAGCCTCTCCTAAGTTAAGTCCGTCTCTTGATTTATCGTAAGGAACGCATATTGAAGAGCTTATAGACTTAAATGACTCAAAACCTGAAACTACGAATTTTGACAAAATATCAGCACCTATTATCAGAACATTTTTACACTCTCCTCTTTCAATAATCCTTGCTCCCTCTATTAAGGCATTAACTCCAGAAATGCAAGCACTGGATATTACAATAGGGTCTTTTAAAACTCCCAGCCAATGTGCTATTCTGGAAGCCATCACTCCGGGAAATGCAGCATCTTGCAAACTCTCTCCGTTACCCTCCAGAAGATCAACATTCCCCTTTGTTGTTGCAATTATAAGCCTAGTCTCGGCTAAAAGGGAGTCAATATTTTTTGTCCCACATCTGTTAATTGCACCTCTTGCCGCCTCTAGCGCTCTCTTTTCCAATAATGTAGCCTCAGAAGGAAAATTCTCCTCAAATCCTCTCTCCGGATCATCTTTGATTTTAGCCCCCATGAATGGCAAGGAGTACAAAGAGGTATCCTCAATTTTTTCAACACCGCTGTGAAAGAGCATAATCTCCCTCATATTGGATTCAGTATCTCTGCCTAAGGGAGAGATAATTGAATCAGAGACCATATATGCCCTATATTTTACTCTTCCTTTATCCATTCTTTTTTCCAATTTAAATAGAATTCCGGATTATTCCATTCCAGGTTTCCTTCACTGTCCAGAAATACCTGCAGGGAGAAGCCTGTTGCAACCAGAGCATTGTCACTCTCTCTGAAGATATCATACTCAAATCTCACCTTTGCAGAGGGTAGATTTATAAACCTTGTCTCAACAATTGCAGTGTCTCCGTATTTCAATGGCTGAATGTATGAGCACTGAAGTTCAACTACCGGAGCTGTATAGCCTGAGTTATATATATCAAGATAGCCTATTCCGTAATGCCTTCCAAAAGCCTCTCTTCCATCTTCAAAAAATTTAACATAATTGCCATGCCAGACTATATTCATAGAATCAACCTCAGAGAATCTTACATCAATCCTGTGTCTGTGCACGAGAGCAGCTCTGTTTTTACCCCTCTGCTTCCTCATTTCACGCTATTTTCATTTATAAATATCTTCAACTTCCCCTTTGCTATGAGATCATCTCCCTGCCTGCTCTCTGTCTCCACAAGAGAAATCCCTCCAAACTCACCACAAAACCTCACAAATGTTTTTATCTCAATCCCTGCAACAGGCAATTTATATAGCTCAAAATCTGAAACTGCTCCAATATAACCCACAGGAATACTTTCTCCCCTCTCCCGGCAACTCCAGCCTGTAGATGCAGCTGCAGACTGAGCCATATTTTCAACTATACCTGCCTCATACAAATATCCCATTTTTGTAAACAGCGTTCTGTCATTTGGCGTGAATCCGCAGCAGAACTCACCACCCTCCTCTCCGTAGAATGAATCTACAAAAATAAATGGGCTTCTCTGGGGAATTAGTTCAACAATTCTCTCTCTATCAACTATGGCTTTCTCAAATACTCCCATATCAAACCTTTTTTCTTTTTAACAACCCTCATTCTTTCAATATCATCTGCCAATGGATCATCCGGAAAAATCCATGCCTTACCGGTAGCAGAGGCAAGTTCACGACATCTTTCAAGGCTAAAATCATCTGAAAGATAATAAGTTGGCTCCAAAAGAGTGTCGTTTTCCGAGATTTTTCCATCCTTAATAGCCATCCTCTGTAGAGGTGTACCAGGATAAATCCTCATTCCTATATATGGAAAAAAAACAGAGTACCTTATTTTCAGTGAATTCTCCATCGTCTCCTTAAGAGTTTTCTCGGTCTCTCCAATCCCTCCGAGAATGAGGAAGTGTGCATAAAAAACATTATGTTTAAGGCACAACTCAGAGTTTCTAAGCACATCATCAAAAGAGAAATTCTTACCGTATCTGTGCATCTGCTCAGTACATAATGACTCCGTTCCAAACTCTATGTGCTTCAGACCTGATCTTCTGAAGAGCCCCATCAAATCATCGGTGAGGTTATGAGGAGAAAAATAGGCACCCCAGTTTATCTTAATTCCGCTTTTAATAATCTTTTCCGCCAGTTCGGCGTTGTATGAATTGTGGATATTGAATACCGAATCCGTGAAAAACACATAGTTTATCCCCTTCTCTCTGTATAGCCGATCAAGAGTATTAACAATTAAATCTGTATCTAGTGTTCTAACCTTTCTGCCATCAATTATAGGATATGAACAATATATACAGTTGTAGCAGCACCCCCTTTTAGTCTGGATATTAAGCATTCCGCTCTTTTCCCAATAAAAGTCAGATAGGTTTTCATCAAATGATAGGTTTAGTGAACTCAGATATTTAGTATGCGGATACTGAACTTTACCCCCTGTCTCCTTTGATATAAGCCCCTCAATACCGTTCAGAGTACCATTATTCTCAATTGCCTCCAGCAAAAGCCTGAGACTCTCTTCGCCCTCTCCAACTATTCCATAATCTGGAGATAGTATTTTGTACATTATTTCAGGATAAACAGAGAATCCTGCTCCTCCAATGATAACAGGAGCCTCTGAAGATTCTCTTACCGCTTCCACAATCTCTTTATATCCTGGGATAAAACTTGTCCTATCAAGCGAATTTGCGCCGTCAATATTTCTGAAAGATATCCCAATATAATCTGGTGAGTAGCTTCTTACTCTTTGCTTCAGAGATTCAATATCTGAAAGGTTCATATCACAGATGGCTGTCTCAATCCAATTACACCTCTCTCTTAAATAGGTTTGGAGATATGAAATCCCAATTGGATAAACCGGATATGGATCTGCAAGTCTGTTAGCAGATATAAAAAGCAACTTTCTCCTATCTCTCATAGCCAAAATTTATAAAAATTAAACCACTGCTCAGGAGAAGACTTCAATACAGCCTCCAATTCTCCCTTGTATGCCTCCATCACAGCCAACTCACCACCTCTTCGTTTTGTAGATTCATCAGCTTTAAACAGTCTGAAAACAAACTTGTATTTTTTAAAGCCCTCTCTAACAGCAAAATAAAAAATCACAGGGGCATCACATCTGGATGCCATCACAAATGGACCTAAAGGGAAGAGAGCTTCTCTTCCCATAAAGTGCACCTCTCTGCTCTTACCGTTTGGAGTTAACCTGTCTCCCTGCATTGCTACATACTCCCCCTTGGAGATTGCTTCTCTTATAGTAAAGACGTGATCCAGAGAATTTTCATATACCGGGATAACGGAAAAAGCATTCAGTCTGTTCTCTTTTTCAAGTATAGTTTTGATATTTTGATACTCAGCATCCATCATAACCACATTCATCTTCTTACCATATTTTCCGAAATATGGCGCACCAACCTCCCAGTTGCCAAAATGGGCTCCAATAATTAATGCGCCGGATCTGCCTGAAAGAATCTCGCTAACCTCTGCCGGTTCGTCAAAACTGAATGTAAAATTTTTAAAAAGCCCTGCTGATGCTGCAGTTTTGTCAATCAGTGCAACTCCAAGGTTGAAATAGTTTGAGTAGAGAAACCGAATTGATGAAAACCTCCCCTTCCCAAGAATCTTCCTGGAATAGAACCAAACAGATTTAGTAGAGTTGGGTGCGAAAGGGATAAAGTAAAACGCAACAAATGCCAGAAGAACATAAGCCGATCCTAAACCAAGTCTTTTTATGAGGAAAACAAAGACAAGGTATCCGACAGATCCTCCACGGGATTTGCCACTCCAATCATTCGGGCGCCCCTTTTTCATTTAACCTGCTGTTGATAAAGTGATAAAAATCATTGAATGTCTTAATTCCGACAAAATCTTTGGCTACAACTGTAAAACCGAAGTTATGTTCAATGAGTACCACCATATCTACAAGGTCAAGGCTATCCAGATCAAGAGTCTGCATAAGAGGAGCATCCGGGACAATCTTTTCAATGTCAATTTCAAACTCCTCAGCCAACACGCTGTTAATCTTTTCTATCAGGGCTTGGTCAATCATTACAGTTTAGGTGTATTTTTCTATAAGTTCTTAATAATCAGGGTAGAATTCGTTCCTCCGAACCCAAAAGAGTTAGAAAGAAATGTATCAAACTCAAAGTTAACTACTTTATTGTTAATATTAAGCTTTTCTGACGCTTCGTCAGGTTTTTCAAAGTTGATTGTTGGTGCAATAAATGAGTTTTTCATCATTAAAATTGAGTATATGACTTCGCTTGCACCTGCCATCCACATTTCGTGTCCGGTCATGCTTTTGGTTGAGCCCACAAATGGTCTTAAGTCGCCAAAAACTTCACTTATTGCCATTGCCTCGTTAAAATCTCCAACTGGGGTTGAAGTTGCATGAGCATTAATGTATTTAATATCAGAAGGACCTAAATTTGCTTGATTTAAGGCCATTTCAAGAGACCTCCTAGGGCCATCAATATTTGGAACCGATATATGATCTCCATTTGAGGAGAATCCATAAGCAACAACTTCTGCTAATATAGGTGCCCCCCTCTTTACAGCAGATTCATAACTCTCTAATATTAGGGTTGCAGCTCCTCCGCTGGGCACTAAACCATCTCTGTCAGCATCAAAAGGTCTTGAGGCTCCCTCAGGATTATCATTTCTTACAGAGAAGGCATTGAGTCCGTCAAAACTAGAGACAGCATAAGGATTGACCTCTTGAGCGCCTCCGCAAACAATACAATCCTGAAGGCCATTTTTAATCATAAAATAGCCCATCCCAATTGCATGTGATCCACTTGCACATGCTCCTGCAATAGTAAGATTAATCCCCTTAAGCCTGTATATAACAGAGAGGTTCATGCTGACTGTTGAATTCATTGACTGAAAAACAGAGCCTGAACCAACAAGGGTGGTATTTTTCTTCTCTCTAATTATATCTATTCCGTCAATTACAGCTTGCGCACTACTGTCGTTTCCGTACAGAATTCCCACCTCCCTTGAGTCCAGGAACTCCTGATCAATTCTTGCATTTGTAAAGGCTTCCTCTGTAGCAATATATGCATAAGAGGCCTCTTCAGACATAGACATGCGCTTTCTTCTGTCAAGTCTTTTTGAGAGATCAGGTTTTGGCAGAATACCTGTGAGATATGATCTGAATCCCATATCCCTTCTTGCCGGGTCAACTCCTACACCCGTTTTTCCTAACCTTAGAGACTCTGTTACAGAATTTAGATCCTGACCTATGCAGGAGTATATTCCCATCCCTGTTATAACAACTCTTCCCATATTCTTCTAAGTGTAAAGCCCTCCGTTGATGGAGATTATTTCACCAGTTATATAAGAGGCCTCTGGAGAGGCAAGAAAACCAACCAGAGAGGCTACCTCCTCAGGAGTGCCGAATCTTTCGGCCGGGATCTGTCTCTTAAGAGATGCCTCATCCAAATCTGCTGTCATATCGCTTTTAATGAAACCGGGAGCGACACCATTTACGGTAACACCTTTTTTTGCAACCTCTTGAGCTAGTGCCTTTGTTGCCGCAATTACTCCGCCTTTAGCAGCAGAGTAGTTTGTCTGCCCTGGCAACCCCTTTATTCCTGAAAGAGATACAACATTTATAATCCTTCCGTATTTCTTAACCATCATATCCTTAACGAGTAATCTGGTAACATTAAAGAATCCATTAAGATTCGTATCCAGGACATCACTCCATTCAGATGGCTCCATCCACAGCAGAAGATTATCTTTTCTAATTCCTGCATTATTAATTAAAATCTCAATATAATCAAGAGGATTTGCTGCCTTCCACTGTGATATTGCCCTCTCTGTATCCTCTCTGTTTGAAACATCAAATCTCATAAGTTCTCCGGAACCACCAAGAGCCTCAACTGCTCTCAGTACCTCCTCAGCAGCCTCTGTATTTGATTTATAGTTGAGGAGTATCTTATATCCCATACCGACCAGTTTCAAGGCAACTGCTCTGCCTATTCCCCTTGCGGCACCTGTCACCAGTGCATACTTCATATCAGTTATTTTTCAAATAATCAGTTACTCTTTCAATATCTCCACACATTGGTGTATCGTCTGTAAAGAGAGGGAATATCTCCCTAAGCTCTTTGTATATTTTTTTGCTCTCCATTGATATCTTATCACTTATTTCAAGATAATCAATAGCCTGCAGAAGCGACATATACTGTATGGCAATTACCTGGAATGCATTTTCAACAACCTTTGCCGTCATCAAAGCAGAGTTGGTCCCCATACTTACAATATCCTGATTGTCATTATTATTAGGGATAGAGTGAATATAAACAGGTGAACATAGTGATTGAGACTCTGCAGTTGTAGATGTGGCAGTAAATTGTGCAGCCTGCATTCCATAGTTCAGTCCCAGTGTACCCAAATTTACAAATGGAGGCAGGATGCCGTTAATTTTGTCGTGGAAAAGATAGTTTAGCTGCCTCTCAGCAAGCATAGTAAGCTTTGTTATTGCAATTTTGAGTTTATCCATCTCAAAACTTACATAATCACCATGAAAATTACCTCCGTGGTAGATACTTCCGCTCTCAGGATCCACTACCGGATTATCGCAGACACTATTGAACTCTCTTTCTACAATTTCTTTAGCAAAATTAATAGTATCATATATCGGCCCCAAAACCTGCGGAACACATCTTAGAGAGTAATACCCCTGAACCTTATGTTCAAATATCCTTTCATCATTCTTCCCTGAGTAGAGATAGTGCTCTCTTTTTCTTAATCTTGCTGAGGTTTTAAAGTGCTCTCTCATCTGCTCGGCAACAAACACCTGTCCATTGTGAGGTCTGCTTATTGCAAGGGGCTCAGAGACAAAATCATCATATGACTCAGCAATCTCATTCATCATCACAGAGGCAAGAAGAGACCATCTGAACAATTTTTCGGCATAAAACAAATTTACAGATGCAATTCCTGACATCACACTGGTTCCGTTAGCAATTGCCAATCCCTCTCTTATCTTAATTTCAAGAGGATCCAATCCGCAATCCTTCATTGCTTCAGAGGCCGGCATATATGTCCCCTTATAAGAGACTATCCCCTCTCCTATCAGTCCCAAACCAATGTGTGCCATTTGAACGAGATCTCCGCTCGCTCCTACGCCTCCGTGTTCAGGAACTACAGGATATATTTCATTATTAAGAAAAGCCACAAGAAGCTCAGCCAATTGCGGAGATATTCCTGATCTCCCCTGAGCAAAGTTTGACAACCTTGATAGCATTGCGGCTCTAACGAATCTGTTGTGCAGAGGTCTTCCCGCCCCACAAGAGTGGGATCTGATTATATTGAACTGGAGTTCACGAAGATGATCGTCATCCACCCTGTATTGAGCCATAGGACCAAAACCGGTATTGATTCCGTAAATTACCTTCTTCTCAGCAAATGAGTCAAGGAAAGAGAAACTTCGCGCAATTTTTTCAGCTGCTGCATCGCCCAGCTCTACCTGCTCATTCTCTTCAACTACCCTTGCAATCTCATCGAATGTTAGTCCGCCTGATAAATTTACCACCTTTTACAATTCATTTTAATTGGGCAAATTTATAAAAAATAATCGTTTACAAAGAATTAAAACTTACTGCCGGCACGCTTTTCATTAAGGTAATTTACAAATTCGGGGCTATCCAAAACCTCTATCTCATTGCACAAACCCAGAACAAATCTTGCTGCCCCCTGATAATCATATAAATCACAATCCAGTAAAAACATATTATCACCTATTTGAGTCAGATACTGCTCGCTTAAAGGGAACTCTTCCAAAAGCAGGGTAGCAGCTACCATTGTCAATCTCAGCTTAACTCTCATTGGATTATCACCAGAAAAGCGGAACACATCCACAGATGGTGTTTTATGAGCACCCCTGTGCTCCCAGGAGACCTCTGTCACATCAACGCCACCAATTCTTTCAATGCGAAAATATTTGCACATTCCGCTTTTAACTTCATAACAGTAAACACTAACCATATTCAGGCTGAACGAAAGGGGTTCAACCAATCTGTCGGAAATATTTCTGGTATTTATTGAGTGATAATCCTTTAGCACAACCTGTCTCTCCTCTGCAATGGCGAAGAGCAGGCTGCTGACAACATCCTCCCTTCCGGGTCGTGTCAGAAGTGTAGCGACATCTGAGAAATCGTAAATATTAGCAAGCTTAATTTTTATTGATCTTACAGCCTGTGAATCCGGGCTTAACACCTCAAGTGCTCTTTTAATTATGTAGGCCTCCTCTTTGTTGAAGTATGCCAGCTCAGAGATCATCCTGAAATATTTTGAATCTCTTGATAGGGATACTCTGCTCCCCTCTCTCTCAATCAGCAAACCTCCGGACTCAAAAGTGTCAAGATATCTGTAGGCTGTTCTTTGCGAGACACCTATGGCAGCTGCCAGCGTATCCACTGTACATACTCTGGAACGGTCAGTAAGCAGCTGCATCATCCTAAGCAACCTCTCTATCTTTGGTTGATCCATTATCTGTAGTTTTATTGGTTTTGCTAATTTAGCCATTTTTAGGTTACTTTGTCAAAAAGAGAGCCGATGAAGAAAGCGGAGGAATTGATGTCTATGTTCGGCGTGACCACAGATGATCTTAAAAAACTTGTAAAAGTTGCTTTGTCCAAAGGTGGTAATTATGCAGACATCTATTTTGAACACAGCATTTCAAATGAGATAAACCTTAGAGACTCGGAAGCAAACGGAGCGGGAACTCATATTGATTATGGAGTTGGAATCAGAGTACTTGACGGGGAGAGTACAGGTTACGCATACACAGAGATTACTACAATGGAGGAGATGTTAAAGGCAGCATCCACAGCAGCGGCTATTGCCAATTCATCTAAATCTTTTTATGCTGAACCCTCTGTCTCCGTTACTGATTTTCCTGAGAGATACAAATCATTGATCCCCTGGACAGGAATTGGATTCTCTGAAAGGGTTCCGGCTCTGGCTGAGCTTGATGAAACCATTTTCAAATCTGACAAAAGAGTTGTTAAGGTTCTTGCAAAGATTTCTGACTCAAACACAAAAATACTTTTTTTCAATTCGGAGGGGACATTAGCTGCAGATGAGAGACCAATGGCGTCAATTGCAGTAACTTGTATTATGCAGAACAACGGAAGAACAGAGAACGGAAGCTCTTCAAGAAGCTTCAGGATGGGTTATGAAATGATCACTAAAGAGCTGATTAAAGAGATTGCAGAGGAGGTCGTTAATAAAACATCTATTCAATTTGAAGCCGGAAGACCCTCAGGAGGAGAGATGCCTGTTGTGATGGGAGCGGGAAGTTCAGGGATACTTCTCCATGAGGCAATAGGACATGCCTTTGAAGCCGATTTCAACAGAATGGGAACATCAATTTTTTCTGACAAACTTGGTAAAAAGATATGTTCAGAGGATATCTCGGTTGTTGACGACGGAACAATCTATTCAAACAGAGGTTCAATAACATTTGACGACGAAGGCATTATCTCTCAAAAGACATATATGGTAAAGGATGGTGTACTAAATTCCTACCTTCATGACAGAATAAGTGCCGAATATTACAAAACAGAGCCCACAGGAAACGGAAGAAGAGAGTCTTTCAGGTTTATGCCTCTGCCCAGAATGAGAACAACCTATATGGAGTCAGGAAAATCTAAAGAAACGGATCTTATAGCCTCAGTAAAAAAGGGCATTTTTGTTGATAATTTTTCAAACGGACAGGTACAGATAGGAGCTGGTGATTTTACCTTCTTTGTAAAGTCCGGCTATCTTATTGAGAACGGAAGATTAACGAGACCTGTTAAGGATATCAACATTATCGGGAACGGGCCTGAAGCACTGGCTGATATTGTTGGAGTTGCGGACAACTCAGTTATTGACAACGGAACATGGACATGTGGCAAAGAGCAGTACTGTGCAGTATCTTGTGGGATGCCATCCGTGCTGGTCAGCAAACTTACCGTAGGAGGTGTGTAAATTATGACCAATAATATAAAAGAGATTGTAAACATAGCCCTGGAGATGGCAAAAGAGGCCGGATGCACAGCATCCAGAGCCGGCGCAGAAATATCAGTACAGAGCTCTTTTACAGTTAGAAACAATATTCTTGACAGACTTCAGAGTTCAACAGGATCAACACTTTTTCTTCAGCTTTTTACAGAGGGAAGGTATGGATACTTTTCAACCAACAGAACGGAAAGCGATGAACTTAGCGTTTTTATAAAAAACGCCACTGAGGCTACAAGATTAATTGCTCCTGATAGTGACAGAGTCCTGACTCCCAGAGAACTACTTTACAGTGGAGACAATATAGATTTGGGCCAATACGACAACTCCTTTTACAGTATTTCTCCTCAGGAGAAGAGAGAGGCTGCTTTCAGATGTTCGGAAGAGATATTTGAAAAGGATTCCAGAATTATATCATCAAACTGTGAGTATGGTGATTCGCTGGAGTTGTACTATATGGCAGACAGTGAAGGTTTCACCGGCGAGTCGGCTCAAACAACTTTTTCTGTAAGTGCAGAGTGCTCAGCCAGGGATAAGGGAGGGGCCAGACCGGAGGCGTGGTGGTATGAAAGCTCTATGTATTATTCTGATTTGAATATAAGCGGATGCGGAGATAGAGCAATGCAAAGAGCCCTTTCAAGGCTTGGATCAAAGAAGCTAAAATCAGGTAAATACAACATGGTGCTTGAGAATAGCGTGGCTAGCAGAGTCGTATCCCCAATAATCTCTGCCTTAAACGGTGCATCTATACATCAGAACAACTCATTTCTTGCCGGCAAACTTGGGGAGAGACTATTTCCTGAAAACCTGCACTTCATGGACAGACCACATCTGTACGGATATGAGGGCTCGCGGATGTTTGACAGTGAAGGCATCGCAACAAGATCAATGAACATAATTGATGGTGGTATAATTACTAACTATTACCTGAATACATACAACGCCAGGAAGTTGAATATGAGCCCGACAATTGAGGGACCTTCACTTCTCTCTATATCACTTAACGGCACATTTCCGGGAGAGAGTCCAAAGGTTGGTCTTGATCAAATTTTAAAAGAGACCGGCAAAGGAATTTTTATTACCGGCTTTAACGGAGGAAACAGCAACTCATCCAGCGGAGACTTCTCATTCGGGGTTCAGGGCTTTTACTTTGAAAACGGCGCAATTCTCCACCCCATAAAAGAGATGATAGTAACCGGTAACATAGTAGAGCTCTGGAATTCAATAAAAATTGCAGGAGACGATCCGAAAAGAGGAAGCAGATGGCTTATACCAACCCTAATGTTTGAATCAATAACTTTTAACGGAATATAAGATGAAGAAACCGGGCCTGGCACTCTCCCTATTGCCTATTATACTGCTAGTCTCTATGATTTCAGCTGGAGTGAGGCTGTTTGGAGAAGAGATCTCTTCAGGAACTTCTCAAATATCACTGTTACTGACTACAGTAATAACATCCATTATTTCAATAGTTGTCCTTAAAATTCCATGGAGTAAAATTGAAAAGGGCATGATGAATCATCTTTCAAAAACGGGATCTGCCATTTTTATATTGTTAATGATTGGGGCTCTGACAGGATCCTGGATGATCAGCGGAGTCGTTCCTGCGATGATTTATTACGGGCTTAAACTTATTCACCCTTCAGTTTTTCTTGTAGTCACATTCATCCTTACGGCTATAGTATCACTTATGGCCGGAAGCTCCTGGACAACTGTAGGGACAATAGGTGTAGCTATGCTCTCAGCCGGTCAAATTCTGGGTATTCCGGCTCCATGGCTTGCTGGTGCAATAATCTCAGGTGCCTATTTTGGAGATAAACTATCTCCCCTTTCCGATACAACAAATCTGGCCGCAGCCGTTGCAGGTGTTGATCTCTACACACATATCAGGTATATGCTTATAACAGTAACTCCGGCATTTATCATCTCTCTTTTGATATACGGTATTGCCGGGTTTGTTTTACCGGTTTCCGATACTGGTGGCGTAGAAGCCAACTTAGGCTCAATTTCCTCTGTATTTAATATTTCCCCACTTCTTTTACTCGTACCTGTATTTACAATTGTCCTTATAATAAAAAAAGTATCCCCATTTATCACCCTTTTCCTATCGGCTGTAGCAGGTGCAATCGTAGCATGTATAGTTCAGCCTGAACTTTGCAGAGAAATTGCAGGTGAAGGGTTTAACGGAGGTGCCGCATATTTTGTAGCCTCTCTTAAAATGATGTACGGAAGCATATCAATTGAGACAGGAGACCCCATACTTAACTCTCTTACAGCAACAAAAGGGATGGCCGGAATGTTAAATACAGTATGGCTTATCCTGTGTGTTGTAACATTCGGAGGAGCTATGGAGGCCTCAGGGATGATTCAGGTAATAACAGAGAGGATGGTTAAACTCGTCAAGAGCACATTCTCATTAGTAGGATCAACAGTAGCAACCACACTGTTTTGCAATATCACCCTCTCGGATCAGTATATGGCCATTCTCTTACCAGGTAAAATGTTCTCTGAAACATACAAAAAGATGGGGTATGAGCCCCGTCTTTTAAGCCGAACTTTAGAGGATTCCGGTACAGTCACCTCTGTGCTTGTCCCGTGGAATACATGTGGAGTTGCGCAGTCCGGGGTTTTGGGTATATCAACATTTGCCTACCTTCCATACAGCTTCTTTAATCTGCTTACTCCTGTTATGACACTTCTTGTAGCAGCTACAGGGTATAAAATAAAACGAAAACTTTAGCATAATTTTTGCATAACACAAATTTCTTTATACTAAACAACTAAAAAAAAAGACAATGAAAATTGAAAAAGACAAGGTAGTATCCCTCTCCTATACACTTACAGTTGACGGCGACATTATGGAGACCGTAACAGCAGATAAACCGATGGACTTTATTTTTGGAACAGGTTATCTTCTGCCAAAATTTGAAGAGAATGTACTGGGAAAAGAGGTTGGTGACCCATTTGAGTTTACTTTAACTGCAAAAGAGGGTTACGGTGAGGTAAATTCCGACGCAGTTATTGAGCTACCTAAAGATATGTTTATGGTTGACGGTAAAATTGAAGACGGTCTCCTTAAGGTTGGAAACGTCCTCCCTATGCAGGACTCTGACGGCAACAGACTTCAGGGGACTATTGACGAGATAAAAGATGATGTAGTTATTATGAATTTCAACCATCCTCTTGCAGGAGCAGACCTGAACTTTAAAGGAGTAGTGGTTGCTGTAAGAGAGGCAACTCAGCAAGAGATTACCGGAGGTCTGTACGGTGAAAAGCTCCAGTCCTCCTGCAGTAGCGGAAGCTGTTCAGGATGTAGCGGTTGCTAATCAGAATACTTTTCAAAAAGTTTAATATAAAGGCCGACTAAAATTAATTAGTCGGCCTTAACTATTTAGATACAGAATCTCGTGTTATACTGGATTCTGCTCAAGCTCAGGATTAGTATCAATCTCTGCTTTTGGTATCAACCAGTTCCAGTTTAAGGTACCCGCCGGCTCCTGGATTTTAATAGCATATGACTCAACGTGGAAACCCTGTCCTGCATTTGGACCAACAGAACGCACTAATGGTAAGTTTAATCTCTTAAGGTCAGTCCAGTTTCTTCCCTCACCCCATAATTCAATTCTTCTCTGTGTAAGGATTTCATTTATAAGATCCTGACCTGAGTTTGTTGAAAGAGTGTACTGAGGATCCCTATTTTTAGCAAGAAGATAAAGAACATCTCTTGCCTGAGTCTCCTTACCAGCCTGTCTTGCTAATGCTTCTGCCTCAATCAGGTACATTTCAGCAACTCTAATCCATGGGAAGTCACCCCTGCCATCAGCAGATGAAACTGCCTGGAACTTTGAGCTCATATAGTTGAAACGCACTCCGTTTGATTGAACAAATGGCTGTTTGTCAGCAACAGCATTCGGATACCAGAAACCTTTACGGATATCTGTATTTGATATCTTGTCATAAAGTTCTTTAGTTATTGACTTTGGACTCTGACGGATTGCTGTTGAGTTAAAGTTATTTGACATATAAGCATAGAAGGAGTAGAAGTACATAGTCTGATCCTCCTGAACATATGATGCCCAAAGATTTTCAGGATTGTTTTGCTTGCTGTATCCTTCCAGATGCTGAGCTGCAGACATAAAGCTGTAACCCTGTCTTGCAGCATTTGCTGAAGTAGCTGCCTGTGCCCAGTTTCCCTGAACTAGGGCCACCTGAGCCTGGATTGCCAAGGCAACAGATTTATTGATATGAGATTTATTCGCCCTGTTGTATCCCTCAAGAAGAGTAATCGCCTGAGTCAGGTCTGCATTAATTTTAGAGTAAACGTCTGCAACGCTGTTTCTTGGCTGACCATCAAAGGTAATTGACTCCATATAAGGCACACCGGGCTGAGTGTTTGCTCCGCCTGGAGTAAATCTCTCCGCAAATAGCTGAACTAGCATAAAGTGAGCCCACGCTCTGTATGTAAGAGCCTGACCTTTAATTGCCTTCTTTTCAGCCTCTGATCCGGCGATGCCATCAATCTGTGTAATTATCTGGTTAATATTACTTACTAGTCTATAAAGGTTTGTCCAATACAACACCATAGACGATCTGTCATTTCTATGATCCACCCACTGATAGGCGCTCCTGTACCAACCGTTTGCAGTTGTATTAAAAACAATATCAGTACCAATCATATCAATATACAGGTACATTCCGGCCATACCTCCGTGGGCCTGAGAACTGTTGTATTGTATGTACATTGACCTGTGAACGCCATTTAATGCGCCCCACGCACCGGCAACTGAGCTGAATACCAGGTTGCCTGAGAGCTGATCAGTTGGAGCTGTCTCCAGGAACTCCTTGGAGCAGGACTGAGGAACCAGGAGTAAACCTGCAGCTAATACTAATATATAAAGTTTAATTTTTTTCATTTCTGTAAACTGAATTAGAAGTTAACATTTACACCCAAAGTGATTGTACGGTTGAATCCGACATCGTTGAATACACTACCGTTAAAGCTCTGAGCCGGGTTCATACCCTTACGGGCAGAGAAGAGAGCAAGGTTTTCAGCAGATATATAAGTTCTCAAGCCTTTAACATTAAGGCTCTTAAGTACATTCCCACCAAAGTTGTAAGAGATATTTACGTTACGAATAGCCAGGTAAGATGCATCAACCAGCCATCTTGAAGAGACAGCATTGAAAGCTGTAGTTTTAGAGTTATCCATTCTAGGTACATTAGTTACCTGTCCAGGTGTTGTCCATCTGTCAAGAATCTCAACAGCTTTAGCTGCTCCAAAATTACCTGTGGACATCAGTGATGCCCAGCTATAATCATAAGCCTTTCCACCGATAGAGTAGTTAAGTTGTACAGATATCTCTACTCCGTATATTTTAAATGCAGGTGTTAAAGCTCCAAATAGCTTAGGAATACTTGTTCCTGACCAGTCATATTTAGCTTTTGCCTGATTTGAAGTAACTTTTGTGCCATTAGGAAGCACTTTGCAGTCAGCATCAGCCCAGGTTTGGTTCTCCTCATCAAAAAGATATAAGCCATCTCCATTGTCAGGATCAACTCCATACCATTGACGGAGCCAAAAATCGTAAATTGATCCACCCTCTACCCTTCTGAAGTTTCCGGAGATAATACCATTCTCTCTGTTCTCTTCAGGAAGTTTAGTAATCTGGTTTTTGTAAGTAGTTGCGTTAAGGTTTAAAGATGCCTCAAAATTCTTATTTGAGTAAATCACACCTGTAACATCAAACTCCCAACCTCTATTGTAAAGGTTACCTATATTTCTATCCTGCGATGTATAACCAGTTGAAGGAGAAAGTGCTACTGAGTAGATCAAATCCTTTGACTGCTTGTTGAACCAGTCAATTGCTCCTCTTAGTTTATTGCCAAACAGATTAAAATCAAGTCCTATATCGGTCTGAACTGTTGTCTCCCACTTCAAATTAGGATTTCCCGGAACGGTTGACTGAATAAATCCAGGTTCAGCAGAGTTATTTCTGTAGTCATAAAGAACCTGCCAAGCATAGTAACTGATACCTCCGTCATTACCATTTAAACCATATGACGCACGAAGTTTCAGGAAGTCAATCCACTCCTGAGTAGCCATAAAGTTTTCACGGTCAATTCTCCATCCGGCACCAACTGACCAGAAGTTACCCCATCTCATTGGCTGACTGAACTTAGAAGAGCCATCTCTTCTGTATGATGCCTCTGCTGTGTATTTACCATTGTCATATGAGTATGAAGCTCTACCAAGCCATCCCTCTACTTTATGGTTATCCATATAAGAGTAAAGACTGTTAGTAGTTGTAAAGTTTATAAGTTCAGTATTTCCAGGGATAATCTGTCCCTGGCGGAAGCCATATATTTCATTGTACTGGTTGTGATATGACTCATGAGCTGCAAGAACATTGAAATCATGCTTTCCGAACGATTTCTCATAAGTTAAGAGCTGCTGGTTTGTCCAGGTGTATCTTGTTGACTGCTCTTTCCTTGAACGCCCCTGAGGAGCTCCGTCGCCTACCAGAGTATTCTCAAATGTAGATCTTGTATAGTTGTTTATATCAAAAGCATAGTTTAGTCTTAGCTTCAAACCTTTCATAAAGGTAAACTCAGTAAAGGCTCTTGACTGAATTGTGTTTCTCTCAAAATTTATAATATTAAGCATGTGCTCTGCAATACCGTGGCGGCCGTTGTTCTGAGTTCTCGCCGGGTATGTAACACCATTCTGCACAACTGCTGCTCCAAGGTCCCAAAGTTTCTCACCCTGATCATTAAGAATGTACTCGCCTGTAAGACGATCGTGCTGATAAACAGGATAGATAGGTCCCATATTTCTTGCGAAATAGATAGGATTAGCATATCCAGTATCGCTGTCAGTGTTGGCAGCAGAAGATTTGTTGTAAGAGGCATTAAGGTTGATACCGAATGTAATCCACTTTCTAGGAGTAAAGTTAACATTCGCTCTTGCAGAGAGACGATCATAATTTGTCTTCTTAAGCCATCCTGCATCCTGAGTTACGCCAACAGACATGTAATAGTCAGCTGTTTCACTTCCACCGTTAGCACTAACCATAGCCTCAGTCCTGTTACCAAGACGCTCAACAGGTGAATACCAGTCAAGGTCGTCTCCCCAAAGTAGTTGAGTTGCATTTGGATTAAGCTTGGAGTTAAAATTTGCATCGTACTGAACAATCTCACCATTGCCAATGCCTCTGTAAGGGTTGTATCCCAATGCAGCAGCAATACCGTTTGATGTTGTTCCTGAAGCAAGCGCACTTGCATCTGCAATTCCTCTAGTAGGGGTAATCAATGAATTTCTAAGTGACTCCCACATAATTGGATAGTACTGATTTGCATCCAGTCTGTCATACTCAGGAAGTCCTCTTTGTGAGAAACCTTGAGTAACGGTAGCGCTTATGTTCAACTTCTCTTTCTTACCCTTTTTAGTTGTAATCATAACAACTCCGTTAGATCCCCTTGAACCATAAAGTGCAGTTGAAGCAGCATCTTTAAGGATGTTGATAGACTCAATGTCGGCTGGGTTGATGTTTGCCATTGCTCCGTTGTATGGAGCTCCGTCCAGTACAATAAGAGGTGCGGAAGAGTAGTTAACAGATCCAAAACCACGAATACGAATTGTTGGATCAGAACCAGGCTGGCCATAAGAGGTGTTTACCTGAACTCCAGCAGAAGTACCTGATAGAGCAGCTAGCGCATTAGTTACAGGGCGTTTTTCAATAGCAGCAGCATTAACTGATGCAATAGATCCAGTAACGCTTGACTTCTTTGCTGTACCGTAAGCGACCATCACAACCTCATCAAGGGCTAGTGCATCTTGCTCAAGTTCAACATTTACTACTGCGCGGCCTCCAATCTGAACCTCTAAAGTTTTGTACCCAATGTAGGTAAAGATAAGTGTGCCTGTGGAAGGTGCGTTCAGAACATAGGTGCCGTTATCCATAGTGGTGGCTCCTGTTGTAGTCCCTTTAACCTGTACTCCCACAAAAGGGAGAGGGGTTCCTGTACCCTTCTCTGTCACTGTTCCTGATATTCGAACATTCTGGGCTATAATACCCTGAAATGCAAATAACAGTCCAATGAAAAGCATAATAGTTCTTTTCATGAATGAAATTTTAGGTGTTAGTTAATAAGTTTTTTTGCATCAACGGAAGGCAAAGATAATTTTATTTTTGAGAATCCCGCCAAAACTTAGTTCAAACAGCTAAAAAATGTATTGAATGCGTAATTGTTAACAGAACAGTTAATTAACTATAATCACCTGAGCGTGAAACAGGTATAATATCATTGTTTGCAGTGTGACCAGAGATATATTTATAATATCCTGCAATCGCAATCATAGCAGCATTATCGGTAGTGAACCTTAATTCAGGTATGTGAGTAATCCACCCTCTTTTCTCCCCCTCAGAAATGATTCTCTCTCTTAGTCCGGAGTTGGCTGATACACCTCCGGCTATGGCTATTTCCTTAATACCTGTTGATTCGGATGCCTTACAAAGTTTGTCCATCAGAATCTCAATTAAAGTATGCTGAAAAGAGGCGCAAAGATCCTCTTTGTTCCTATTAATGAAATCAGCATCTTCAGAAATCTTGTCTCTTAGAAAGTACAAAAGTGATGTTTTTACTCCGCTGAAACTGTAATTTAATCCCTCCACTCTGGGTTTGGCAAACTTGAAGGCACTTTTGTCTCCCTCTTGTGCAAGCTTATCAACCATAGGTCCTCCGGGATAGCCCAAACCAATTATCTTGGCACACTTGTCAAAAGCCTCCCCAACTGCGTCATCAATAGTCTCCCCTATTAATTTAAAAGAGAGGTGGCTGTCAACTCTTGTTATTTGAGTATGTCCGCCAGAAACCAAAAGAGAGAGGTAAGGAAAATTTGGCTGAACATTAATCTCTCTTTCAGGAACCTTAATGAAATGAGAAAGTATATGTCCCTGTAAATGGTTTACGTCTATCAGAGGTTTGCCTGTGGCTATTGAAAGTCCCTTTGCGAATGAGGTTCCCACAAGAAGAGAACCAAGAAGTCCTGGGCCTCTTGTAAATGCAATTGCGTCAACATCCTCTGCAGAAATTCCTGCCATCTTAAGTGCCTGGTCAACCACAGGAAGAATATTTTGCTGGTGAGCTCTAGAGGCAAGTTCAGGCACAACTCCACCATATTTCATGTGAACATCCTGATTTGACATTACATTAGACAAGAGAAATTCATCCCTGATTACAGCTGCAGAGGTATCATCGCAAGATGACTCAATTCCTAAAATGGTTAAGCTCATTAACAGTTTTTAATAGTTTGCAAAATTGGTGTTTTTTTAACAATCTCCTTGATATATTTGATTATTTTTGCGCAAAACGTTGTAAGATTAGAATATTAAGAAAAATAATAACGGCATTGCTATTCCTGGTGGCTTTAGCCCCGGTTACTGCCTATGTTGCGCTTCAAATACCGGCAATTCAGACAAGTACAGCCAGAAAAGCAGCCTCACTGCTATCTGAGAGACTCGGAACTGATGTCGCAATTGGGAGGGTCTATTATATTTTTTTTAATAAGCTGATTGTAAATGATTTTCACATCCTGCATTCAGATAGAGACACTTTGCTTAACTGCAGTAAGCTCTCATTAACAATCTCTGCAAAAGATTTAATATTCAGTTCTAAACTGACATTAAAGAGACTTCTGCTTCAGGATGGCTCTTTTAATATTGTTAACGATACAGATTCTACAACAAATCTCACAAAAATATTTGGCCAGGGCGATAGTAACAGTGACACAGTATCATTCTCTCTGCCTGACTTTATTGCAGGAGAGGTCAGACTTGTAAATTTTAGTTTTAGAAGATTTAATCCCTACTCATCAATTGAGACAAAAAAAGGGGCAATTAATTTTTCAGATTTATCCCTGAATTCCATTAATATCCACATCAGAGGTATAGAGTCTAAGAATGATACGATTTATGCCGAAATCAGGGATATATCCTTTAGTGAGAGAAGCGGTCTAACTGTTAAGAGTATGAATGCAGGAGTCAAGTTGGCTTCAAACGAAATCCGCCTGACTGATCTTGATCTTCATGAGGGAGACTCAAATCTTAAGGCATCTCTGTTCTCTATGAAATTCGGGAGTTTCAGAGATTTTTCATACTTTACAGACAGCGTTGTAATGGAGTCTCACTTTGAGAATACCTTTCTAGATTTCAGGACACTGTCAAGATTTGCTCCGGAACTTACCGGAAACAGGCTGAGTTTTTATGTAACAGGTATTGTAGAAGGTCCTGTATCTAATCTAAGAAGTGACAATCTCAAGATAACATCCAAATCTGGCCTTACATATATTGACCTGAAAGCAAGAATTTCCGGTCTGCCCTATCCAAATGAAACAATGGCCTTTGTAGATATTCCGCATTGTGTAACAACCTCAAACGATATTGCCCAAATTGTCTCATCTATAAGTGGCAGCAGACCTTCGGCCTTTTTCAAAAAACTCTCTCCATTTGTAAGATATAACTTTAAAGGAAGGCTGGCAGGACTTCTTGACGATTTTGTGGCAAATGGAAATATTGTAACAAATATTGGAAGCATGTATGTTGATGTACTCTTAAAGGGTAATGAGGAGAGAGGAGGGCTCTACATGCATGGAAATTTAAAGGCTGACAACTTTAATATAGGATCCCTTATAGGGAGTAAAGAGCCTGGTGAAGTAACATTCAACAGCAACATGACAGCTTTAATCAAAGAGGGATCAAAGGGTGGCAGTGAATTCTATATTGACAGTATTTCTGTAAAAAAGATTGAGTTTAACAATTACGCTTACACAAACATTAACGCTACAGGAAGTTATCTTAATGACAGGTTTGATGGTAAGGTGATTTGCCATGACCCCAACCTTGATTTTATTTTTCAGGGAATAATCGGTCTCTCCTCCAGAACCGACTCCTACTATGACTTTTATGCAGACTTAATGTATGCTAACCTGTATAATCTTAACATTGACAAAAGAGACTCAATATCAACGGCTAGCTTAAGAACAATTGCCAAATTCACTCAGAAAACAAATGGGGAGGTGCTGGGAGATATTCAAATCAGAGACCTTGAGTATGGAAACAGTACTGGAAGATACAACATTGGTGACATCTCTGTTATTTCAAGTTCCGGCAGAGAACAGGAGAATTATGAAGCCTCTCTTAAATCAGAATTTATGGAGGCAACTTATTGGGGGAGCCACTTCATTGACAAGTTTATATCAAGAGTGGCCGATGAACTTATATACAAACACATACCAAACCTTAAATCTCAGGAGAACAATGCAGAAGCAAGTAAAGCAGAAGATACTGGGTTAAATGAAGGCTCATACAGATTTAGAGTTAAATTCTTTGATACAAAGGCTATAACCCAGTTGGCGCTTCCCGGCCTCTTTATTTCTCCTGGAAGTGCATTAAGTGTTGACATCTCTAAACAGGGTCGCCTTGATCTGAAATTAACATCAGAAAATGCCGGGTATCTCTCTAATATTGGTAATAAAATATCACTTATATCAACATCTGAAAAGCAGAATGTTAAGGCTGATATAAAGATTTCAAAATTGAGAGCCGGAGGGATTGAGTTTGACGATTTTACTGCTGAGGCAACAGGAAAATCAAATATCATTGACCTTGTAGTAAAATTCCAAAACAGAACAAAACTGAGAAACAGCCTTGATTTCTCCTCATTAATTAAAATTGGAAAAGAGGAGAGAGGGGGTGGAACAATCTTTAGAATAGCTATTAAGCCATCTACTTTATATTTTAATGATTATAAATGGTCGCTGGATAATTCAGCCATTGAACTTTCAGACTCTCTCTATACTTTTGAGAGGTTCAGAGCCCACAACAATAGTCAGCTTCTGGAAATTAACGGACGAATATCACCTTATGAGGCGGACTCACTGACGGTTTCAATGAAGAGTTTTGACATCTCCCCTTTAAATTACTTTATGGGCAATGCGCCATGGGTAGAGGGTCTTTTTACAGGTAAGGCGACATTAACAGCACTCTATTCTGAACCAAAAATTATTGCAAATCTCTCTGGTGCTGAGGTCAAGGTAAACAATGCAGATGTCGGAAGTCTGGAGCTCTTCAGCGAATGGGACAACCCCGCTCAGCAATTCAACCTTATGGCCAGAAGTACATTAGAAGGGTCTGTGCCACTTTATGCAACAGGAATCTTATCACCATCCCGGAATTATCTTGATATAAGTGCAAACCTTGACAGGCTCTCTGTAAAATATTTTGAGCCATTTCTAAGTGACATTATTTCAGAGTCATCTGGAACACTCTCCGGACTACTAAGATTAAACGGGAAAATGGATAAGCTCGTTCTATCAAGCAGCAGAGGAACTCTCAACGATGTTGGTTTTACGGTTAACTTTACTAAAGTTCCGTACATATTGAGCGGACCTTTCTCAATTGAACAGAGCAAACTAACAGTTGATAACGCCTTACTGAAAGACAGAGGTGGAAACAGTGGAAGGGTAAACGGCGGATTAAGCTTCCCATTCTTCGGTAATATTACCCTTGACACTAAGATTGATTTCTCAAATCTTGAATGCATTAATACAACCGAAAGAGACAACGAAAATTTTTACGGCATTGCTTATGGGACAGGAAACATCTCAATAACAGGTCCTATCAGTAAAATTTTGATGGATATTTCGGTCGCCACTAATAGAAATACAGCCATTCATATTCCACTCCCCAATACATCAGTTGCCTCTAGAACGAATCTCCTCACGTTTGTAGAAAAGAGCGAAGTACATTTGGAGGAGGCCTATTATGACGAGTATGGTTATATTACTCCAAAAAAGGCTGTAAGTGACAAAAGCCCATCTGAACTAGAAGTTAAGTTAAGAACCAGGGTGAATACAGATGCGGAACTTCTAATAGAGATAGACAAATCTGTAGGAGATGTAATTAGAAGCTATGGTAACGGATTGGTTAACATTGATGTCAACCCGGCTAAAGAGATATTTTCAGTTCACGGAGACTACATAATTGACAGAGGGTTTTACACTTTCGTCCTTCAGGGAATTTTCAAAAGAGACTTTAGTATAAGGGAGGGTGGCAATCTCTCTTTCAACGGAGATATTCTAAAAACAAGATTAGACCTTACAGCAATATACAACACAAAAGCCTCCGTAAACACCTTAATTGCAGACACAAGCTCAGTAAGTAACAGAAGAAATGTTGAGTGCAGTATCTCAATGCAGGGAGAGTTGCTCAATCCAAGACTAGGATTTGGAATTAATATCCCCGATATTGATCCTGCTACAAAGGCGAGGGTAGATGCTGCATTAAATACAGAGGACAAGGTTGTCAAACAGGTAATGTCCCTACTCGTATCAGGTAGCTTCATACCTGATATTCAGTCAAGCATAGTGAATAATTCTACTCTCCTTTATTCAAACGCAACAGAGGTATTATCCAATCAGATTAATAACATATTTAACCAGTTGGATATCCCGCTTGACTTCAGTTTTAATTACCAGCCCGGACAAAACGGCAGAGACATTTTTGATGCTGCAATTTCTGCGCAACTTTTTGACAATAGGGTAATTGTTAATGGCAATATAGGTAGTGCAAAATATCTTAATCAAAACAGCGATGTAGTTGGTGATATTGATGTTGAGGTTAAGCTTGACGAAAAGGGAAGATTCAGGGCGAAGGCCTTCTCCCACTCAGCAGACCAATATTCAAACTACCTTGACAATAGTCAGAGGAGCGGTGTAGGTCTGGTTTATCAGGAGGAGTTCAACACATTTAAAGAACTATTCAACAGACTCTTCAGAAGAAAAGGGAAAAGAGCAACTGATCCTAAATAACAATATCACAAATCTTTCCAATGAGAGACTTGTCATAAGGCACCTCAATTTTTATATAATTTCTTGTATATCCGAACATCATTCCACCTTTGCGTGTACTTTCAAAAAGCACTCTCTCTGCCCTCCCTCTGTTCTTCTCAACAAATTCGCAATAAAGTGAATCCGACAGATTGTTTAGCCGCTCTACCCGCCTATGCTTAACTGTCTCATCCACCTGTCCGGAGAACTCTGATGCAGGTGTATTGGCCCGTCTTGAATATGGGAAAACGTGGAGGAAGGATGGTCCAACCTCCTTCAAAAATGATAAAGTCTCCTCAAATTCACTCTCTCCCTCTCCGGGAAAACCTACAATTACATCTATTCCAAGAAAAGCGTATGGCATCTTCTCTCTTATCAGTTCAATTCTCTCTTTAAAGAGAGCTCTGTTATACCTTCGTCTCATCAGGGCAAGAATTTTATCGCATCCGCTCTGAAGAGGTATATGAAAGTGAGGAAGGAACTTATTACTCATTGCAATCCAGTCAATAATTTCTGGAGTAATAAGATTTGGCTCAATTGACGATATCCTGTACCTTTCAATCCCATCAATCTCATCTAGTCTCTGAAGCAACCCCAAAAAAGGCTCGCCAGTGGTCCTTCCAAAATGACCGGTGTTGACTCCGGTTAGCACAATCTCTTTTACTCCTCTTGATGCAATCTCCTTTGCCTCTTCTACGACAAATTCAACAGGGAAATTTCTGCTTTTGCCACGTGCTAAAGGTATTGTACAATATGAGCAGTTATAGTCGCATCCATCCTGAACTTTCAAAAAAGATCTTGTCCTGTCGTCCGAAGAGTAAGCGGGAAAAATAGTCTCTATATGTGATATCTCACAAGAGAAAGCTTTTGGAGCAGGTTTATTACCCCCGCTCTCTTTTATATCCGAGACTCTCATAAAGAGGTTCTCTTTCTGATCTGCCCCGAGAACTAAATCTACTCCCTCTATAGAGAGTATCTCCTGTGGTTTAAGCTGGGCATAGCAGCCTGTAACTGCAATAATCGCCTCCGGATTCTGTTTATGCAGCTTCCTTATAGCGTTACGGCATTTTTTATCTGCATGTTCAGTAACCGAGCATGTGTTGATCACATATATATCTGCCTCTTTACTTGATGGCACCTTTTCATATCCGTGTTCAACAAATTGTCTGGCTATTGAAGAGGTTTCAGAGTAATTGAGTTTGCATCCGAGTGTGAGAAAAGCTACCCGGTTGCCTATTTTTTCATTCATTGTCAATAATTTAATAAGAGATTGCAACCCTGGATGCTTCAACTTTCCCTCCAATTGGGGGGTTCATTTTTGCAACCGAAATTGAGATTTTTCCTACCTGAGGGTATGTCATCTTTACTCTTTTAGCAATTCTTAAAGCGACATTTTCCAGAAGTTTTGATGGTATCTCCATCTCCTCTTTAATTATATTATACAACTCCTGATAATTCACAGCATCCTCCAGCAGATCGCTCTCACCGGCTTTAAAAACATCACATTCGGCAGAAAAGTTCACGATAAATTTATTTCCTATAATTTGCTCTTCATGAAAATGGCCATGATATGAGTAGAACTCCATATTTACCAGTTCAATCATTGATATGGCCCTATTCTCTCTGTTCATATTATAAATACACATGGTTTTTTATTAATATCAGGTCGCTCCCGTCTCCATTCTGCAACACTTTTTGTAACAACAAATGAATCCTCAAGAGTTATATTGGCCGCTACGCAGACTTTTGTTGCCGTAGAGCATACCTCCAGTATATCCGAAAGCATAGCGTTATTTCTGTAAGGTGTCTCTATAAAAATCTGGCTTGAACCTGTTGAGCGGGAAAGAGTCTCCAAACGTTTAAGAGAACTCCGTCTCTCCTCCGGTTTTACAGGCAGATATCCATGGAACTGGAAATTCTGGCCATTCATTCCAGATCCAGCCAGAGCAAGAATTATTGATGAAGGGCCACTTAAGGGTACAACTTTTATCCCTTTAAGGTGGGCAACACCAACCAGCTTAGCACCAGGGTCTGCTACGGCAGGAATCCCGGCCTCACTTAAAATACCGGCATCATCTCCTCTTAGGAGGATATTAACAAACTCCTCAATCTCGGCATCTTTAGTATGCTCATTTAGCTCAAAAAGAGTTAAATTTTCAATATTACCCTTATGCCCGGCCGCAGACAGGAATCTTCTTCCACTTCTAAGCTCCTCAACAAAAAAGTGAGTCAGCTCAGGCACAAGCCTAAGCACCCCCTCAGGAATAACATCTGATAGCCGATCTGATCCAAGTGTCGTCGGGATAAGGTATAGTACCCCTGCTCTCTGCATTTTTTTTCGCAAAGGTATGAAATTTTTGTACCTTTATTTAATGGAAGAGTTCAATACTGCAAGACTCTCTTTTCTTGGAACAGGCACATCTCAGGGAGTCCCCATGATAGGTTGCAGTTGTAAAGTATGCAAATCTCATGATTCGAGAGACAAACGGCTCAGATCCTCAGCTCTACTGGAGTGGAGAGGATTTAAAATACTTATTGACGCCGGACCTGACTTTAGACAGCAGATGCTTAGCGCAAATATTTCAAATTTAGATGCAATACTTTTAACACACGAGCATAAAGATCACACTGGAGGTCTTGACGACGTTAGGGCATTCAACTATATTAACGGAAAGGCTCTGCCCATTTATTGTGAAGAGAGGGTGCTTAAATCTCTTGAAAATGAATACTCATATGCATTTCAGGAGCACAAATATCCAGGGGTGCCGGAGTTTGATATCAGAGTAATTGATGAGAATAAATTTCTTGTAAGACGGGAGAATGGAGTTTCTGATTTGCCCCCTCTTGAGGTGCAGCCTATAAGGGTTTACCACTATAAACTTCCTGTTTTAGGCTTTAGAATGGGAGATTTTGCCTATATTACGGATGCAAACAGGATTGATGAGGAGAGCTATAAGTTGATTAAAGACCTCAAAGTCCTGGTTTTAAATACAGTAAGGCACGCTAAACACATTTCGCACTTCAGCCTCAGTGAGGCTATTGAGGTTGCAAAAAAGTCAGGGGCCGAGAGGACATATTTAACTCACCTCTCTCATCAGATAGGGACTCACATGGAGCTCTCAGCTGAGCTTCCACCCGGTGTTTACGCAGCCTATGACGGTCTAACCGTACAGATATAGATAACTTTTGAATTATGGCAAACTACAAATCAAAGACCGCAGGTATCAGAGGAGCATCCGGCCTTGTAGGCAGTGCTGTGGCCAATTCTCTAAAAGAGGAGGGCTGGATAGTGACAAATATCGGTAGGGAGTTTTCTGCAAATGATTTAAAAGGCTTAGATGTGGTGATAAATCTTGCCGGGAGATCAATCAACTGCAGATGGAGCAGCACTCAGAAGAGAGAGATTATTAAGAGCAGGATTCAGACGACATCAAAGTTAGTAAAAGCAATAGAAGAGTGTGGTTCAGATGCCCCCACTCTATTGATCTCTGCCTCTGCAACCGGTATCTACCCATCTTCTTATAAAGCCTCACCAGATAACGCATATAATGAAGAGACAACCGAGAGGGGTGTCGGATTTCTTGCTGAAACATGTATTGCCTGGGAGAGAGAAGCTCTTAAGGCCTCCAAATTTACAAGGGTGGCTATTGCAAGACTTGGCGTAGTGATATCAACAGGGGGAGGAGCTCTCCCAAAACTCGCCCTCCCTTTTAGAATGGGAGTATCTGTAAGGTTTGGAAAAGGGACCCAGCCACTCAGCTGGATTTCCCTTTATGATGTAACAGAGGCCTTTAAGTTCATTATCAAGGAGACATCTCTGGAGGGGCCTGTAAATCTTGTTGCTCCTCAGATTATTGACATGAATGGTGTAAACAGTACACTATCCGAGATATTCAAAACAAAAATTTCAATTAACCTACCGGAGAGTGTGCTAAAAATTGCTATGGGGGGGTCGCACAGACTTGTTACAGAGGGACAAAATGTCAAGCCGGAAAAACTTCTGGCAAGGGGTTTTCTATTTAAAAATAATTCATTTCAAACATCAATATAATTTAAAAAAGAGATGGCAAAGAACATATTCAACAAGTTCGTTAAGTCTCTGCCAAATCTTTATACGAGGGCAATTCAAAGCAACGACGAGGAACAATTCATTAGTTCAATCCGCGCCTATGCTTCTATGAAGATTGAGGAGAGCATATCAGAAGAGTCGGTAAGATGCGCAAAGAGCATACTTACGATGGCAGAATACGAAAACAAAACAATATTTGAACTCTCAAAAGAGAGAAAGGTGTTCATTGAGACACTTTCAATGCTGTGGGCATTTCTTAAAGATCCATTACATAGCAATGTTAATACAGATCTTCTTGAGGATTTGTACAATTTATTCCTTATTGCCAATGGTACGAAGAGAGTTAAAAGACCATCGGAGACTAAGGTGAGGGGATGGATGAAGAGGTGGCCGTCGGGATTGGACAAAGAGGTAAGAGAGAAAAGAGAGGAGACTAAGAGACGGCTGATACTCCTGCTTGTAAAAAAAATTGAACGTAGAGGTTCGTTAAATTCAAGATATACATTCCCAAAAGAGATTAAAGAACAGGAAAAGCTGGCAATGGTTGAAGAGTGGTGGAACGACTTCAGATTCCATCTTTCTATGGCTGCCAGAACTCCCGGTGAGCTCAATTACTACTTAGAAGAGTCGCTACCCGTGAGAGTTATGAAGGTTCTGAATAAGGCGAGAAAAAAGGGGATTCCTTTTTTTGTCACACCCTATTATCTCTCACTGTTGAATACAGATGAGTCTGGATTTGATGATCATACTATAAGAGGCTACATTCTATATTCAGAATCTTTGGTTGAGACATATGGAAACATAAAGGCGTGGGAGAGAGAGGATATAGTTGAGCCGGGAAAGCCTAATGCAGCCGGCTGGACTCTACCTGAAAGCCATAGTATTCACAGAAGATATCCTGAAGTTGCAATAATGATACCTGAAACAAGAGGGAGAAGCTGCGGAGGTCTTTGTGCATCATGCCAGAGAATGTATGATTTCCAGAGAGAGAGGCTAAATTTTGACTTAGATGAGCTAAAGCCTAAAGAGCAGTGGGAAGTTCGTTTGAAGAGACTTATGAATTACTTCAGAGAGGACTCTCAGTTGAGGGACATTCTAATTACAGGTGGAGACGCTTTAATGACCAGCAACAAAAATTTGAGGAAGGTACTTGACGCCGTTTTAGCGATGGCTATAGAGAAAAAAATGGACAACACCAAAAGGGAGCATGGAGAGAAATATGCAGAATTACAAAGAGTTAGATTAGGCTCCAGACTTCTGGCTTATTTACCATCAAGGATTGATGATGGTCTTATATCACTTCTTAAAGAGTTTAAAGATAGGGGAAGCAAGGCTGGAATTTGCCAGTTTGTAGTACAGACACATTTTCAATCCCCGCTTGAAGTTACACCTGAAGCAAAAAGAGCAATTAAACAAATTCTTTCTGCCGGGTGGACAATTTCAAATCAGTTGGTGTTTAACGCACCAGCCTCAAGAAGAGGTCACACCGCAAAACTAAGACAGGTACTTAATTCTATGGGAGTTATAACATATTACACCTTCTCCGTAAAGGGATTTGCAGAGAACAGGTCTCTGTTTGCCCCCAATAGCAGATCTATGCAGGAGGCTATTGAAGAGAAGAGCATAGGAGCGTTAACACCGGAACAGGAGAGAGAGCTTAATCAAATATTTCTCTCAGGTGAAAATATTCCCGGAAAGATCAAAGAGATGATGAAGAGAGATGACATTCCGTTCCTGCCAACAGACAGAAATGTGCTCAATCTGCCTGCTATAGGAAAGAGCATGACTTTTCAGATGGTAGGAATTACAAGGAATGGAGAGCGGATTCTTAAATTTGACCACGACAGAACAAGGCGCCACAGCCCAATAATTGACAAGATGGGAGATGTCTTCATCTCTGAAAACAGATCAATATCATCATATTTAAGAGAGATTGAAAGTATGGGCGATAAAAGTTCTGAATATGAATCTATTTGGAGCTATACAGAGGGTGAAACAGAGCCCGTTTTCTGGCTTTTCAAATACCCTACAAAAGGGATGGGCTTTACAAAGGAGATGACAAATTTAACTCTTTAAAAAAGGCAGTTAGCAGATAACGCCGGAACCAATCAACTCGTCGCCTTCATACCATGCGGCGAACTGGCCCGGTGTTATTCCTCTCTGTGGTTCATCAAATATAATATAGAGGCCCTCATCTCTCTTGTAGAGTCTTGCTCTCTGAAGAGGCTGCCTGTATCTAATTCTTACCATGTAATCCCGGATATCACCACTCTTCATGAATTGGTCAGGTCTTACATAGTGAACTTCATCATTTAAAATGAGCAGCCCTTTTCTGTAGAGTCCCGGATGGTTCTGCCCCTCTCCGGTAAAAATAAGATTCCTCTCTGTATCTGTAGCAATTATGAATAGCGGTTCAGTATGGCCACCTATATTTAGCCCTTTTCTTTGACCAACAGTATAAAAGTGTGCGCCCTGGTGCTTCCCGATGACTCTGCCGGAACTCTTCTCATAGGAATATGGTGTGGCTGCAAGATTTAAGTTATCAAGTGTTATGCTATCATATCCCTTAATACTGTAAGAGGCTGTTTGGTTGCTGACATAAAAAGAGCCGAAAATTTCAATCACATCACCCTCTTTTTGAGCAATTTTTTGCTGGAGAAAAAGTGGCAGATCTATTTTCCCCACAAAACAGATCCCCTGAGAGTCCCTCTTATCAGCTGAAGGGAGTCCTGCTTTTGCTGCTAACTCTCTTACCTGAGGTTTCAACAGATTCCCTATAGGGAAAAGAGCCTTAGAGAGCTGATCCTGACTGAGCTGGCACAGAAAATAGCTCTGATCTTTATTGGGGTCTGTTCCGGCAAGAAGTCTGTGTATTGGTGCTCCTGACTCATTTAAAAAAGACTCCTTTCTGCAATAATGTCCTGTAGCGACTCTCTCAGCACCCAACTCAAGGGCCATTTTAAGAAATGCTTCAAATTTAATCTCTCTGTTGCAAAGAACATCGGGGTTTGGAGTTCTCCCCTTTGAGTACTCAGAGAACATATAGTCAACAACTCTGTCTGAATAGGTTGCGCTTAAATCCACAAAGTGGAATGGAATATCAAGTTTTTTTGCGACCATCTTTGCGATGGTTAAATCGTCCTTCCAGGGACAATCTCCATGGAGCGTTCCGGTTGTATCATGCCAGTTTTGCATAAACATACCTATCACTTCGTGTCCCGCCTCTTTCAACAGAAGAGCTGCAACACTTGAGTCCACCCCGCCGGAAAGTCCTACTGCAATCTTCATGACCTGATATAATAAAAAAGGGGCAAGCTTAATATATCGCACCGCTACAACCACCTACCCTTGCTGCCTTCCGGCCCTGGGGGAGTTCAGTGGGAGCTGGTCGTATATGACTTACCCCGCACAAAGATAATACAAAAATCCAAAATGGTAAAATTATCTCTCTGGCAGGTTGTCAAAAATAAACGGAAGAAGAGAAGATACTCCTCCCATAATTTGCACAACCTCTTCGCCTCCAATTATTACCTTTATTGGCTTACCGGCTCTGCTCTCAGATTCGGCCATTACCTGCCTGCATGCGCCACAAGGATATGTGGGAACCTTACAAATCTTTCCATTAACCATTGCCGTTACCGCTATAGAATCTATCGTAGCGTCAGGGTACTTTGCGTGGGCATAAAAGATAGCAACCCTTTCAGCACACAGTCCGGAGGGGAAGGCTGCATTTTCCTGATTATTTGCAGATACAATCTCTCCGTTTGAGAGTCTTACAGCTGCTCCTACATTGAATTTTGAGTATGGAGCATATGCAGAGGAAGCTGCCTTTGCAGCATTATCAAGGAGCTCTTTTTCACTCTCTCCCAGAATCTCCCCCTTTCTATACTCTTCGTATGCTATGCTGATTTCTTTATGAGTCATCATTCAAATATTTAGAATAGCGCAAATTTAGTAAATTTGCAGAACTGAGACATTTCCGCAATGAAATATTTAACAAGCTGGATACTTGCTCTCTCCACTCTTTTGTTTTGCAATTATTATGCTAATGCACAGAGAGTGACTAGAGCCCAATATATTGAGACATACAAAGAGCTAGCCATCAAGAATATGGCTAATTACGGCATACCGGCCAGCATTACGCTTGCCCAAGCGTGCCTTGAGTCCGGAGATGGGAATTCAAGACTTGCTAAAGAGGGAAACAACCATTTTGGCATTAAATGCCATAACTGGGATGGCGGTAAAATATATCACGATGATGATGAAAAAAATGAATGTTTCAGGAGGTACAAAAGTTCTGAGGATTCATTCAGAGACCACTCGGAGTTTCTGAGATTCAGAGATCGATACAAATTTTTATTTGACCTTGACCCTAGAGATTACAAGGGTTGGGCTCATGGACTAAAGAGGGCAGGATATGCAACAAACCCATCATATCCCCAGCTGTTAATTAAGATAATTGAAGAGTATCAACTCTATAAATATGACTCTCCTGGCTTAGTTCTTCCCCCACCACCATCTAAACTTGAAGAGGAGAGAGAATATATTATTCCGGCAGGAACCTCTCTCTATCAAATCTCTTTGTCACGCAAAATCTTTGAGAAGAATGAGATTCCGTATATAGTCTCTGCCAAGGGAGAGAGTTGGGAGTCTATAGCAGATGAATTCAACCTCTTTACTAGAGAGTTACAAAGGTTTAATGACGCTGAAAGGGGCTCCATCCTTGAGCCTGGCAGCATAGTTTATTTAAAGGCAAAGAGAAGAAAGGCAGAGCCAATGCTAACCAACCATGTTGTTGAGGCTGGCGAGACTGTTCTCTCTCTCTCTCAGCGTTACGGAGTTAAAGCATCCAGTCTTAGAAAGATGAATAAAATAAAAGCAGGAGAAGAGCCTGTTACAGGAACTATACTTAAGTTGAGATAACAGATGAAAAAAACAATCATACTCTTGGCGGCAGCCCTTACAATAACCACCTTAACAATAATTGCAACTGCTTACAACTTTCTTTTTAGTGACAATGTTCGGCAAGATGGATACTTATATATTTATGATAAGAGTGATCCGGTTGAATTTCTAAAATTAGCAGACTCTTCAGGCCTCTTTATTAAACTATCCAGGCTGCAAGTATCTGCAAAAACCGAGAAACTCTCTGTCGCAGAACCTGGTAGATACAGAATTGCAAAGGGGATGGGTAGCAGAGAAATTGTAAGAATGGTAAAATATGGATGGCAGGCACCTGTAAACATAACCCTTTCTTCTCACATAAGAACAAAAGAGAGAGTTGCCTCTATCCTATCCAGAAATCTAAGAGCCGACTCAGTTTCTATACTTAAGATGCTTAAGAATGACTCTCTTGCAAAATCTTTTGGTTTTGATAATGCCAATTTTATAGGAATGTTTATTCCAAACACATACGAATTGTTCTGGACTATTACTCCTGAAGAGATTGCAAAACGATTTAAACGAGAGTATGACTTGTTCTGGAAGGGAGAAAGGGAGCAGAGAGCTGAGAGAATTGGGCTCACCCCCCAGCAAGTTGTGACACTTGCCTCCATTGTTTCAGAGGAGACTAATGTCAAAGCCGAATACCCTGTTATTGCAGGAGTGTATCTTAACAGAATAGCCAAGGGTATTCCTCTTCAGGCCGACCCAACAGTCAAATTTGCAATAGGTGATTTTGGATTAAAACGAATACTGTTTAAACATCTTGAGACAAGCTCTCCCTATAACACATACAAGGTAAATGGTCTCCCACCGGGCCCTATAAATATTCCGCCTCTTCAGGCAGTAGATGGCGTATTGAACAGAGCAGAGCATAAATATCTCTATTTCTGTGCAAGTGAGGCACTTGATGGGACACACGCTTTCTCAGAGTCATTGGGAGAGCACAATAGGAGGGCCAGGGCATACCACTCTGCTCTTAACAGACTTAATATCCGGTAACTTCTCCCAAGCCACGTTCAAAAACCTCGTCGCCACCAAAGTTTACAACTCTGTAATAGCCCTCTGAGCCGAAAATTGAACGGGCTGCCAGAGCCTTTACAAAAATTTCAATCTCTTTTCTTGATATTTTAAACTGCTCCGGATTCCGTGCGACTCCCCTACTCTCGGCATAATCTGCCAACCCTTCAACTATTGATCCATCTTTGTCAAACTCCCTTAAGAATTTATCAAACTCCCTGTACTCTCTTCTCCAGTTATCTCTGTTGTAGTCTGAGAGATCATTCATATAATCAAGTATTATACCTCGCCTGGCTATAGTTCCATAATAGTTTGTATAACCAGTTGTATCAGCAGGAATAAAGATATCTGGCATTATACCTCCGCCACCGTAAACCTCTCTCCCCTTTATAAGTGTCCTATATTTTAAAGAGTCCGGAAAATGAATACTGTCCCTGCTAAAATATTCACCCCGGGCATATCTTTCATAAAGAGCTTTATAATATTTGCCTGCAGCACCCTCTTCGTATGGGGTTTGTATAACCCTTCCGGAGGGTGTATGGTACCTTGCAATTGTCAGCCTCATCTGAGATCCGTCAGGAAGTGGAAGCATCTGCTGAACCAACCCCTTTCCAAATGACCTTCTGCCAATAACAACACCTCTGTCCCAATCCTGAACTGCTCCGGCAAGAATCTCGCTGGCCGATGCTGATCCTTCATCAATCAAAACAGCCAGTTTTCCCGTCTTAAAGAGACCATTTCCATTGGCCCTTTCAACCATTCTTGGCATGCTTCTTCCTTCAGTAAATACTATAGTCTGTCCCTTTTCAAGGAACATGTTTGTAATCTCAAATGCTGTTCCAAGAAATCCTCCGCTGTTCCCCCTTAAATCAAGTATTACCCCTCTCCATTTTTTGGGACCATATGATTTAACAGCAGAAGTAATTTCATCTGCAGAGGTGGCTGAAAATCTGCTCAATTTAATGTATAGCACATCCTTTACTGGCTCATAGGCTACCTCTACACTGTTAATTGGTATCTTATCCCTTACAACCTCAAAGGAGAGCTCACCCTCAACACCTCTTCTAACCACTCCAAGCTTTACCCTCGTACCCTTTGCACCTCTCAAGTATTTAAATACTCTGTCATTTGTAAGATTTGACGAAGCTATCCTCTCCTCTCCCACCGAGACTATCTTATCCCCGGCCCTTATCCCGACCCTCTCGCTCGGACCACCTAAGACAGGGTTTACAACTGTTAATGTATCTCTAATTATTGAAAACTCTATACCTACGCCCTCAAAATTGCCCTCCAGAGGTTCGTTCATAGCCTTTACCTCCGATGCAGATATATATGATGAATGAGGATCAAGCTGGCTTAATGCCTCTCTTATTGCATTGCCAACCAGCTTTTCATTATTGACAGTGTCAATATAGTATTGATTAATATAGAAGAGAGCCTGTCCAAATGTATTAATATGGGTTCCCAGAGAAGAGAGTCCCTGTGCGGAGATTACGGCAGGTACAACAATAATTGCAGCCAGTATTATAGATTTAAATCTAATTTTCATCAACGGAATATTTCTTTAATGGTATTTCAATAATTTTCCCCTCTGTTGCTAAACAGGTTTCTGGAAATATGCTACAGGCCTCACTTTCATATAAAGAGAGGTCCCTGTATCTGGAAGAGAAGTGGCCTATAATGAGTTTTTTCACCCCTGCATCTGCGGCTAATGTAGCAGCCTGAGAAGCTGTTGAGTGAAATGTAAGCTCTGCAGTCTTTGCATTATCCTCCAGAAATGTAGCCTCATGATATAAAAGATCAACACCTGATATCCAGTTTTTAAGTTCAGGAAATGGGGCTGTGTCTGAGCAGTATGCAAACGACCTTGGAGTGTATGGAATATATGTAATCTCTCCACTGTCCAGTAGATCGCCATTATCTCTGATAATATTCTCCCCCTCTTTTAGACGGGCAATCTCTCTAAGTGTTAATGAGTATTTTTCTATTAAAAATTTGTGGATATTTCTTTGCGGTCTCTTCTCCCTGAAGAGATATCCATAACATGATACTCTGTGGTTAAGAGGGAAGGCGAGCACTTCGCTCCCTTTTGTCTCAAAAATCACTTCCGGCCTATCTCCGGATACAATTTTATGAATTGCTTTATATTTAAACTGAGCTCCAAACAGACGCAGAATAGACTCCAGCACCGGAGAGAAATTTTCAGGGGCATAAATAAAAAGATCTGCCGTTCTCCCCAGAAGGGACATAGTTGAGAGAAGACCGAAGAGACCAAAGATATGGTCGCCGTGAATATGGGTTATAAAAATCTCACTTAGCTTCAGAAAGGATATCCCCTGTTTTCTGAGCTGCATCTGGCATCCTTCACCACAGTCAATTAAAAATAAGCGCTCATGAACATTTAGAACATGAGCGCTTGGATACCTGTTCACCGTGGGCAGTGCCGAAGCTGTGCCCAAAGTTGTCAGTGTAAAGTTCATTAGTTATTTTCCGACTCCTCCTTGCTTTCCATTTCGCTCTTTAGAGCTGCAAGTTCGCTGATATCACCAAGAGTAGTCTTCTCAAGATTTGCCTTAAGCTTCTTTACTGCCTTCTGAGTAGAATCACCCTCGTCAATCTTCTCCTTCACCTCTTCTCTTTTAGCATCATCGTTTATTTTTGAGTGAGAGAGTACAATTCTCTTAGTTGACTTGTTGAACTCAAGAACTTTAAAATCAAGTTTCTCCTCAAGTTTAGCAGTTGATCCATCCTCTTTTACAAGATTTCTGAGGCTAACATAACCTTCAACTCCGTATGGAAGAGCAACGGCAGCTCCTTTATCAATAAATGCTATAACAGTTCCTTCGTGAACTGAACCATTTGTGAATACTGACTCAAATACATCCCAAGGATTCTCTTCCAGTTGCTTGTGTCCAAGGCTTAGACGGCGATTCTCCTGATCAACCTCCAGAACTACAACCTCAAGTTTATCTCCCACTGAAGTAAACTCAGATGGATGCTTAACTTTCTTTGTCCATGAGAGGTCACTAATGTGAACCAATCCGTCAACTCCCTCTTCAAGCTCTACAAAAACACCAAAGTTTGTGAAGTTACGTACTGTTGCAGTGCATTTTGTACCTACAGGATATTTTTCAGCTATTGTAGCCCAAGGATCATTCTTAAGCTGCTTGATTCCAAGAGACATTTTTCTCTCATCGCGGTCAAGTGTAAGAATAACTGCCTCTACTTCATCTCCGACTTTCAGGAAGTCCTGAGCACTGCGAAGGTGAAGTGACCATGACATTTCAGATACGTGGATAAGACCCTCAACACCTGGCTGAATCTCAATGAAAGCACCGTAATCTGCGATAACCACAACTTTGCCTTTAACTTTATCACCCACCTGAAGATTAGCATCCAGTGCATCCCAAGGGTGAGCACTAAGTTGTTTAAGACCAAGAGCAATTCTCTTCTTTGTATCATCAAAGTCAAGGATAACAACATTGATCTTCTGATCAAGCTGAACAACCTCTTCAGGGTGATTGATTCTGCCCCAGGATAGGTCGGTAATGTGAATAAGACCATCTACACCACCCAGGTCAATGAATACACCATAAGATGTGATGTTTTTAACAACTCCTTCAAGGATCTGTCCCTTTTCAAGTTTGCCGATAATATCAGCCTTCTGAGCCTCAAGTTCAGCCTCAATAAGTGCTTTGTGAGAAACAACAACATTGCGGAACTCATGATTGATTTTCACAATCTTGAACTCCATAGTCTTGTTTACAAATATATCGTAGTCTCTGATAGGTTTAACATCAATCTGTGAGCCAGGAAGGAATGCTTCAATTCCGAACACATCCACGATCATGCCACCTTTAGTTCTGCACTTGATGTAACCTTTAACAATTTCATCTTTATCAAACGCTTCATTAACACGATCCCATGAACGGAGCGAACGTGCCTTTTTGTGTGAGAGGATCAACTGACCCTTTTTGTCCTCAGCGTTTTCAACGTAAACTTCTACTTTATCGCCAATTGCAAGCTCAGGATTGTAACGGAATTCGTTTATACTGATAACTCCTTCGCTTTTGTAGCCGATATTGACAATAACCTCTCTTTTGTTGAACGTTACGACAGTTCCTTCAACAACTTCGTTTTCACTTACTTTTGAAAGTGTCTGGTCGTAAAGGTCTTCAATAACTTTTTTGTCATTGTCGTAAACATTCTCTGTCTCAAATGTATCCCAGTCAAATTTATCAACTGGTACAGAAACATTACTTTTTCTCTTTTTAGGAGCAGCTACCTCTTCAGTAGCATCATCCTCAATAAAAGCCTCAAGCTTTTCTTCAACTTTTGCGACAACCTCAATCTGGTCATCGTTTTCAATCTCTTTAATTTCTTTTGACATTTTTAATAAACGTTTGTTCTACAAGTAGTTAGACTTTATGTATAATTCCACTTCGGGAAGTTGCAAAAGTATAAATATTTTCACAAACCAACAAATAAATAACCCTTTGTCTCATAATAAAAAGGAGCTATCTTTGGCCTTCAACATTAATAAAAAAGAGATATGACCAAAGAGAGCAAATCAACTATCAGATCATTCTCCGGAAACTTCTGGACAGCAATTGGAATGGAGTTCCTTGAAAGAGGTGCCTATTATGGCGTAATGTCTGTACTAGGAGTATTTTTGATTCTGAGTACGGGCGAAGGTGGACTGGGATTCACTAAGGGGCAGGCAGGAGCCATTCTTGGAACTATTCCCCCCTTGTTATACCTTCTTCCAATTATTGCCGGGGCAATTGCAGACAGATACGGATACCGGAATGTTCTCTTTTTTGCATTCTCGTGCATGATCCTAGGCTACGGATTTACAGGACTATCTGAGTCGTATCTTATGATTTTTATATCCCTTATATTGATGGCTCTTGGAGCAGGCTTCTTTAAACCGGTGATTTCAGGGACTATTGCAAGAACAACAAATGAATCAAACTCTGGTTTGGGTTTTGGAATTTTCTACTGGTCAATCAACCTTGGTGCTTTCCTGTTTCCTCTGATTCTTGTCCCTATTCTTAAAGCCGAGTCTTATAGTTATATATTTTATATGGCCTCAATTACTGCAACTGTGCTCTTACTGATAAACCTGCTAATCTATAAAGAGCCTCAGAGAGCCAAGAGTAATAAGACTATAGGTGTCGTTCTCAGTGAAATGCTGATGGTTGTCAAAGACTGGAGATTCATCCTAATGATTTTTCTATACTCCGGTTTCTGGATACTTTACTTCCAGATGTTTGGAACAGTTCTTTGGTATGTAAGGGATTACCTTGATATGACACCAGTTAATAACGCTGTCAACGCGGCTCTCTCTCTCTTTGTTGAGAACCCTTCATGGAAGTTTGATGTAGAGCATGTAACAGTAATAAATGCAGGGGTGATTATTTTGCTGCAGCTGGTTGTCTCAACACTTGTAAAGAAGAGTCCTGCTCTGCCGACAATGATTGCAGGAATAGGTATGGGAACCGTCGGAATGCTGATCCTCTCTGTTTCTAATACACCATGGATATTTATGCTTGGTATAGTAACTTTTACAATTGGAGAGATGACGACCCATCCAAAATTCATCTCATATATAGGTCTGATTGCTCCTCCTGATAAAAAGGCTCTCTACCTTGGATACTCATTCCTGTACGGAGTAATTGGAAGCAGTATTGGCGGATTCCTGGGATCAAGGCTTTATATAAAATATGTTGATGAGATGGGCAACCCCTCAGCTTTGTGGATGATACTCTCTGCCATAGGCCTGTTTAGTATGGTATCACTTTGGCTATACAACAGATTTATAGTTAAAAGGAGTTAAAATAGCTATCGGTTTCCCCTCCTTCTCTTCGCTCTGAAGAGAAGTGAGGCGAGGGCCACTGAGATTAGCATCACAAATATCAGCAGAACAAAATCGTAGATTCCTCCGATTATTGGAAGATCTACGTTCATTCCGTATATACTGGCTATTAAAGTGGGTGGCATAAGCAGTAGTGAAACAAATGTGAAAATCCTCATTAGTTTGTTCTGCTCAAGATTAATCAAACCGATAACAGTATTCTGAAGATACTCCAGACGCTCAAAACTGAAATTTGTATGGTTTATCAGAGAGCTGACATCTCTCATCAGGATATTAAGCTTTGTGAAGACGTCTCTTGGGAATTTATCGCTCTTCATTATACTTGATATCATCCTCTGTTTATCTACAATATTCTCCCTTACCAACATTGTATTTTCCTGAAGTTGAGTAATCTCAAGAAGGAACTCCTCGTTTACTGCACCTCCGAGTGAAACTGTTTTTGAGTACTGCGCAATCTCTTTTGACATTAGCTCAATCATATCTGCATCAAGGTCAATCCTGTTTTCAAGAATTCCTACGAGAATATGATAGCCTGTCGGCATCATCCTGTAATTTGCCATTAGTTTCCTCTGAATGTCTGTAAAACTTCTAAGGGGAACATTTCTGATTGTAACAATAATTCCCTCGCAAAGAATAAACGAGACTGCCTCCATGCTATAGTTGTCTGGACCGGGAATAAGAAAGTTCGTATTTGCAAATATTGTTGTTTCGTTTTCGGAGTATCGCGAAGAGCTTTCAATCTCCTCTGCCTGTGCTCTACTCTGAATAGTTGTATTCAGATAGGTCTCAATTGCCCTCTTCTCCTCTCCGGTAGGAGACCAAAGATCAATCCAGAGAACATCATCATAACCCAGCTGGTCCAGCGATATTAATTCAGAGGTAGTTGCTACCTGTCCCTTATTCTTGTAAAAAATCTCAAGCATAATCTCATCCCTTTAATGGTTCTTAACTCAATTGTCTCTCCCGGCTATCGGGAGCAAATTAGCCAAACCATCGGACTCGGGACTTAAGCTCGTCAGGGGCAAGGCTCCAGAATTCTGACAGTCCCTTTCGCTTATCAGCATTAAAGTTATAAGAGATATTGTTTTTTAAATAATCCAGTGCATACTCTCTGTCAAAAACAGCAGAAAAACGCTCCGCACTCCTCTCAATGTTTGCCATACCAAATGCAAGAGCCTCATTGAAAGATTTTAAAAATTGCTCAGGCAACTCTTTGTTTGAAGTCCAGCAAGCAAATACAAACGGGAGCCTTTTGTATGAAATCCACTGCTCAGCCAAATCATAGGTATATCTGAATTTTTCAGAATTCAGCAAGGCCTTATCTCCAATAAGTATATAGGATTCATCTGTATCAAGGGAGTTCTCGGAAAAATTGAAATCAACGAATTCCGGGGAGATATTCCAGTAGTCTCTGCATAGAATTCTCGTCAGAAGGACAGATGTCCTGGACTCACTGTCAAGGTAAATCCTCTCAATATCCTTGACCTCTCTTCCGCTGCACAGAAGAACAGACGCAACCCTCCCCTCTGCTCCGATACAGTACTCAGATACAATAAACGGATTTGGGATATACGGGATTGAGGCAACAGGGACAAGACCAAGGTCTGCCTCGCCGGAGATAAGCTTGGCAGCAGTTATAGCTGGTGGCACAAACTCAAGCTGAATCATCCCGGATACAGGATGATTCTCTAGTCCATAAACAAATGGAGCTGTGTTAAGATAGGATATGGCAGATACACGTACCTTCATATCCTGCAAAGTTAATTCAAAATTTCCAAATGCTCAACCAAAATCTTAATTCCTATGACAATAAGGATTACACCACCAACCACACCGGAACGTTTACCGGCCTTTAGTCCAACATATCGGCCCCATTTAATTCCTGTTATTGAAGCTATAAGAGTAGCAGCAAAGATGACTACAGTTGCAACGCCAATCTCTTTAAGGTTTACAGATGCCATTGCCAGCCCTACTCCCACAGCCAGAGCATCAATGCTTGTTGCTACCGAAGCGGAGATAAGCACACCTGCTCTTCTTAAATCCAGACACACATCTCTGTCATCTGAAAGAGAGTCTTTAATCATCTTGATTCCTATATAAAGCAAAATTGCAAAGGCAATCCAGTGATCAACTGGACTTATAAATGACAAAAGTCCCTTCCCAGCAAACCACCCTGTCATAGTCAGGACAGCCTGAACTGAAGCAAAGGTTAAAACAATCCTTATAAATGCAAGCCTTGGTATCTGAGGAAGACATATGCCGGATGACAACGATACCGCAAAGGTATCGAAGCAGAGACCTATTGCCAGAAGTATGATCTCTGCCCCGGACATCTTTATGCTCTTTTACCCTCTCTTAGAAGATACATGCCTAAGAACGTGAACAATCCGTTAGCAATAAGAATAGTAAATCCAAAACCGAAGCCGAGCAACTCCTGTCCGGCATAATCAAGTATAAAGCACAATATTGGAGATGCAATTGCCACTAAAGGCATATACCTATCCTTGACAGTGTATTTTGTAAGAATTCCAAAGAAGAAAAATCCCAGTAGCGGTCCATATGTGTATGCAGCCAGAAGATAGACCAAATCTATTACCGTCTGATTGTTGACCTTATAAAGGACCAGAATTATCAGAAAAAAGAGGAAGGCAAACCCGGCGTGTGCGAATTGTCTGATTCTCTTTTTTCTCAACTCAGAGAGGTCACTCCTCTTTCCAAAACCCACGAAATCTATGCAGAAAGATGTGGTAAGTGAAGTAAGAGCTCCTCCTGCACTTGGATATGAGGCAGAAATAAGACCTATGATAAAGAACAGTCCTACACCTAAACCAAGATACTGACTGGCTATTGTTGGAAATAGTTTATCAGTCTGAGCCTTGGTAAATTCTCCAAGTTCGTTTGCTAGCCCGATGCCCTGCATTCCTCCAAGTTTAGAGCTCACAAAGATTGCTAATACAGCTCCCATTAACAGGAAGAAGAAATTCACCACTACAATTGTAATACTGGTAGTATATATGTTTTTCTGAGCCTCTCCAATATTTTTGCAGGAGAGGTTCTTCTGCATCATCTCCTGGTCAAGGCCTGTCATTACTATAGTGATAAATATCCCTGCTATGAACTGCTTAATTGCATTTGTAGAGTTGCTCCACTCCCAGTCCAGCCATTTAGCATACTCTGTACTTGAAACAGCTTTTGCCATATCTCCAATTCCCCATTGCATCTCCTTTGCCACAAAGAAAATAGTAAGACCAACTGCCAGAAGCATAAATGTTGTCTGTAAAACGTCAGTCCAGATTATGGTCTTAACACCTCCCTTAAATGTATAAAGAAATATAAGAAACATAAATACGAAAGCTACTACCCAAAAAGGGACAGAGTCCTGTGGCAGGAAGGTATGCAGTACTAAAACCACAACAAAGATTCTTACAGCAGCTCCGAGTATTCTGGAGACCATAAACACAGATGCTCCGGTTTTATAGGTAAAAAATCCGAATCTGTCTTCAAGATAACCATAGATTGACGTCAGATTCATCTTGTAATAAAGAGGGATCAGCACTTTTGCTATGACTATGTAACCCACTACAAAACCAAGCACCAGGGGCATATAGTAGAAGTTTTGATTCAGCACATTGCCCGGAACGGAAATAAATGTCACTCCGGATATTGAGGTTCCTACCATACCGTAAGCAACTATATACCATGGCGACTTTTTATTGCCTAAAAAGTATGATCCGCTGTCGGCCTTCCTGGAGGTAAGCCAGGAGATAAAGAAGAGAAGCGCTGTGTAAAGCGAGAAGGCTATCAGCAGCCAGGAGAGTGGAAATTCGTGTTGCATAGAATTGTTGTTTAAACTATTTATTAAGCGGCACAAATGGTTGACGGTTTTGGATTGAGCGTCCAAGGGTGACTTCATCTGTATACTCCAGATCGTCGCCAAAACCTACACCTCTGGCAATTGTGCTTATTCTTACATCAAATTGATTTAGCTTTTTAAAAATATAAAATGAGGTGGTCTCACCCTCCATAGTAGTGCTGAGAGCAAGAAAGACCTCCTGAACCGAGCCCTCTGCCACCCTGGATACAAGGTGGTCTATTGCTATATCGGATGGACCTGTTCCGTCCATTGGAGATATAATCCCTCCAAGAACATGGTAGAGACCATTATACTGGCCTGTATTATCAATGCTTATTACATCCCTTATGCTCTCCACAACGCATACCAAAGATCTGTCCCTTGAGGGGGAAGAGCATATTGGGCATAGGCCGGAGTCCGAAATCATGTTGCAGTTACTACAGTATTTAATCTCGGTTCTCATTCTCTGCAGTGTTCCTGTAAATCTTTCAACATTCTCCGCGGGCTGCTTAAGGAGGTGCAGAGCAAATCTGAGAGCACTCTTCCTTCCAATACCCGGCAAAGATGAAAGTTCATCAACTGCATCCTGCAAAAGTGAAGATAATAGGTTGTTTCTGAACATTTATCCGGCTGTTAGCGGTTCAGATAAAAATCCACAGCCCTTCTCACAGATCCATGTTCAAGAAGAAGCGATTTTGCCAATTCATAGTCCTCAATTGAGGCCTCTTCCATAATCATCTTTGTGCCTCTGTCAACAAGTTTGGCATTGGTAAGCTGCATATCCACCATTTTGTTTCCTTTAACATGGCCAAGTTTGATCATTGCTGTTGTAGAGATCATATTAAGGACAAGCTTCTGAGCAGTACCGGATTTCATTCTTGTACTCCCGGTAACAAATTCGGGACCGACAACTGCCTCAATTGGAATATCAACCTCTGCGGCAAGCGGAGAGTTTGGGTTGCAGGTAACACAACCTGTAAGCAAACCCCTCTTCTTAGCCTCCCTAACCGCTCCAATTACATAAGGAGTTGTTCCTGAAGCAGCTATTCCAATAACAACATCGTCAATATCAATGCCAAATTGCTGCATATCATTCCACCCCATCTCCCAATTATCCTCCGCAGCCTCAACTGCTCTTCTTATTGCCGAATCACCTCCAGCAATTAGACCAATAACCAGATCATAAGGAGCACCGTATGTAGGGGGTATCTCAGATGCATCCAGAATTCCAAGCCTACCGCTTGTTCCTGCTCCAAGGTAGAACAATCTACCACCTCGTTTTACTCTCTCAACAATCCCATCTACAATCTTTTCTATCTGAGGGATGCATTTTTCTACAGCTAGAGGAACAGTTTTATCCTCCCTGTTCATATTCTGGAGTAGTTCCAGCGTTGACATTTTATCAAGGTCGCTATACCTTGATGGTTGCTCTGTTATCTTCATCGGGGTCAGTTTTACAATGATTTATGATACTGTACAAGTCCCTCTATGGGAGACTTAAGAATGGTACCCAGTTTAACACCCAGTTTTTCTGCTACCTGCGCAATAATATCCTGATAATGGTATGCTACCGAACCGACAAGGTTAACCTTGAATTTTTTGTAATCATACTGCATAATGTTTCTGGTGAAGAACTCCTCAAAACTATCTCTTAAAAGCTTGTCAACATGAGGATTGTCTCTGTTATCATTAAGAAAGACAGAAAATGTTGCCAGATATCTGTTAGGGAATGGCTGCCTGTAAACTCTCTCAATAACAGAACCATATGTTAAATCATATTTCTGGTTAAAGGCATCATTTAACTCCTTTGGAAGCTGCCTTTTGAGATAGTCAGAAATAAATTTTCTGCCCAAAACAGCTCCGCTCCCTTCGTCTCCCAGGATATAGCCACATGCAGGAACATTATCTGCAATCTCAGCACCGTCATAATAGCAGGAATTCGCACCTGTGCCTAGTATTGCTGCAATTCCGGGCTTTCTTCCGCATAAAGCTCTTGCGGCAGCAAGAAGATCTGAATAGGCGTTAGCCCTTGATTTCGGAAACACCTTTCTAAAGCAATTCTGAAGGACCTGAATCTTTTCAGGAGAAGCAACTCCGGCTCCATAAAAATGAATCTCAGTAACAGTTGCACTGATATCAGGCAGGAGATGCTGTTCCAGCTCATAAATTATCTGCTCTTCGCTCTGAAAAAATGGATTAATTCCTGCGGTTGTTATCTTCTGAACCGAACCGTCGCTGTGGATAGCTCTCCAATCTACTTTGGTAGAGCCGCTGTCTGCTATTAAACGCATATATGTGGGGTTTATTGAGTTCGCAAAGGTAATCAATTTGACCAACTATTTCAAAACTACGGGGAACTTTCTCCAGTGAATATAACCCGCTACAGCGGCTATCATATATACAATATATAGTATTGCAGTCGCATAGAGTCCCTGCCAAAAGAACAGCAGTGCCGCAGCCATGTCTGCCACTATCCAAAGCAGCCAGTTTTCAATATGCTTTTTTGAAACCCACCAAGTTGCCAGCATACTCAATACAGCAACAAATGAGTCAAGCACTGGGAAGGGGTCATCGCTATAATTTTTCAAAATATAATGAACTGTAAGAAACCCTGCAAAACCGGCTATTATTGAAATAAGAGCCCTCATGAGCGGTAACCTGACGGTAATCTCGCAATCCATTCCCAAATCACCCTCATTATTATTATATCTTTCAGTCTTTTTGCCTCCCCCCCACTCTACCCAACCGTAAAAACTTACAAAAAGATAGTAGAACTGAAGGATAGCAGCTGCATGCAGTGAGGATTTAAAAAATACGACTATGTACATAAGGGCAGAGAGGGCTCCCACTATCCACATAGCCCTCTTCTGTCTAATCTCAAGGATTACATAAACAAATCCGGTTATAGCACCTGTTACCTCAATCCAATCCATCAGAATCTGAATGATGCCTTAACCATAAAATTAATTCCGGCCTGAGGATACAGACCCTCCTCAATATATTCCGGAGAACCATCTGCAAATTTTGCCATATATACCCATGCATTGGAAAAATATTTTCTGTTAAGCAGATTGTCAACATACAAACCAAGCTCAAGTTCAGATGTTCCTCTGATTTTAAAGCTCTTCATTCCTTTAAATCCCATTACAAAATAAGATGGGATTGACCTATCATCGCTTGAGGTGTTGTCGTAAAACTGCCTGCCGACATGTTTACCATATATTGATAGAGACGAAGTGGATGAGGGTATGATTGTAACCATTCCCATTCCGACAGAGGATGGCGAGTATGGCAAATTTGTGCTTTTAAAAAATTGGCTATACTGGGGCATTGGAGACCAGTCATTTGGATTGTCGTAAAGCTCCGTCCAGTGAGTGTAGTCCTTAATTTTATTCAGACTTAGTGAGAGATTTCCGTCAATTCTTATAAACCCTGCAGGAGACCAGGCGGCCGCAATCTCCACCCCTCTCCTGAAAGAGACCGGAACATTCTCTTTGATTACATAACCCGTTTCACTCAATCTTCCAGTAGGGACAAGCTGATCCTTGTACTCCATAAAATATAAATTTGCAGAAAGAGTGATACTTTTTGAAGAGAATGAGTATCCTGCCTCAATGTCAATTAACCTTTCTGGTTTTATCAGTTCTGCCCTTCCAGCCTTAATTGACTCCTTTATGTCGGATCTTCCCGGCTCTTTTCTTCCTATTGATGCCGACACATAGTATCTGCTTCTTCCCGGATTGTATGTTATACCCGCTTTTGGGTTAAAGAAGTTATAATTCATATCATAGTCCAGTGTTACGAAATCTTTATCTTTTCCCCTCAGCGAATAGTTGATTTTTCTGTACTGCAGATCACCAAATGCAATGATGTCTCCCCCAAGATTAAGCTCTCCCCTTGAAAATACAGAGAGATCTCCCTTATAACCATCGTTTATGTACCACTGATAGTTTTCAGGAATATTCTCCCTCCACATGGCCCAAATTAAATTGCCAAAATGAGAACCATCATAGTATGAGTAAGAGATTCCGGTTGTAGATTTAACCACTTTTGAACTGTAGTGCAGTGTTGATGAGGCAGCATAGTAGCTGTTGGCCAGCGCCTGTCTGATAATAACATCAGAGCGCTTATAATTAACTCCGTCTACATTTTGGACAGAAAGGCCATAATCAGAGAATTTTCTGTTCACTTTAAAATTCTCATAATAGCCTTCACCTCCTGTATAGTGCAGAGTAGTGCTCCAGTTAAGCCCCTCTGCCAGCTCACTGGTTATTATGGCCTGGATATGATGCTGAGAATAGTTGTCTGTTTCATTATCATAATATTTAACATTTCCGGCCTGATCCCAGTACATTCCGGCAGGATTGAATCTGCGGTCTATCGCCATCATATCTCTTGAAATACCCTCCCAGGTTATACCGGTAACCTGATTGCCAAATATATAATTTAGCCTTACAGAGCTCCTTCCTCCATACCACCCGGCTGTTGCAAACAGAGAGGACAGATTGCTTTTTGCATTTCTTACATATCCCTCTCCGATACTTTTTGAATACCTTATATCAAACGAAAGACCTGACTTTAAAAGTCCTGTTCCTGCACCTGCAGTTGAGGTAAAACTCTTATAGCTTCCCGCTCCAATTTCTGCCACTCCGTAAGGCTCAGGCGAGGTAAACAGGGTTCTTAGGTTTAAACTTGCTCCAAATGCCCCTGGTCCATTAGTAGATGTTCCGACCCCTCTCTGAAGCTGTATATCTTGAATAAATGAACTGAAGGCTGGAATATTAACCCAGAAAACTTCCTGGGATTCTGCATCATTAAGAGCAATACCATTTACCGTTACATTGGTCCTTGATCCGTCGCTGCCTCTAACTCTCATGGTAGAGTAACCAAGTCCGTTACCCCCTTCAGTTGAAGAGACTACTGAAGGCATGAGAGATAGAGCCATAGGAATTGAATGAACCGGGGAGATCTTTCTAACCTCGTCCCTTTTCAGTTCTGAGTGACTTACCGGTGTGTTTTTTCCGGCTCGCCATGCCTCAACGACAATGCTGTCTAGTTTGTTAATTATTGTTTTCTCATTCTGCCCCTCCATCTGGGCAAGGACCATAATTGGTGAGAAAAGCACCCCGCAAAATAAAGCTAATCTTTTCATTTAAAATTATTTTATATGCAGGGGGATACAGAGATACAAGGAATCGCTTTCCCTACGCCGGCATTATCCGGATCAGGTGAAAAGGGTGTAATCTCAGCCCGAAAGGGCACCCCCAAGCATTTGTTAATGCACGGCAAATATAAATAAAATTCTGAGCTTGGACCAATTATTAGTACATTTGCAACCGGTGGGTCGCTCTGTCGCTCTTCAGTAATGAGGGGAGGAAAGTCCGGACAGGAAAGAGCAAGACTCTGTGGAAAGCACAGCTGGGGGTAACTTCAGGTAAATCGTAACAGAAAAGAACCGCCCTCTTTGAGGGTAAGGGTGAAAATGCGGGGTAAGAGCCCACAGCCTGTAGTGGCAACACTACAGGAGTACGACCAGTCTCCTGCAAGGCCAAGTATACCGGCAGTTAAGGGCTGCTCGTCCGTTGTCGGGGGGTAGGCTGCATCAGATAAATGGCAGAGACCTTTTTTAGGTACAGAATCCGGCTTACAGACCCACCTTTTTTTATTGATTCAATTATTTTCTCAGAAAAGCGTCGGGTGATCTTCGTCAAACCTTGATAAAACGGTGGAGATAATAGCCTCTCGGCAGAATTTAGCCTGTGAACTCACCTTATACCTTTTACAGTATAACTGTATTGCCTCCATCTCCTTGTCGTTAAATAAGATGGTCTTTCTGTGGCGTCTTGGAGCACTTTTTTTATTTTTTTTCAAGGCGCTCCTTAAGTATAGATTTATAACCATCTAAACCCTTCAATGGATAGCTTTTCTCTGCCACATCAAGCCACTCTAAAGCAAGAGCATACTGCTCCATCATTTCCAAAGCAACAGCTACGTTGAACGCAGCAGATGCTTTTTTTACCGGAACGGCACTCTCTGTCAATGACATCCAAATCTCCATTGCCTCACGCCATTTGAACTCCTGAGAGAGTCTGTAGGCATTCCCCCAGCTACCATTTACATATGAGTAAAGATATCTCTCAACAGGAAGCCATGTGTCAAAAAATCTTGAGGTGAATGAGTAACCCAGCTTTTTAGATATCTCATACATTGAAGAGTAGAGTCTTGAAGCGACGATCTCATCATTCAGATCCATCTTAGTGATTACCTCCCAGTAAATTGTGTCAGCAACCTCTCGTTTCAATAAGGGAGCACCTGAGATTCCGTCATATAACCCCACATCCATTATAAACGGAAGTGAAACATAAGTTAATCCGGCATTTCCATCACCTCTCTCTCCTGAAACTTTGTAGAGCTGCATTGAACCAATCTCCAAACTCTCAACAATAAACAGCAGATCCGAACTTGAGTTAAAAGAGAGGCCTCTCACATAAGCCGGGTTATCAAGGTTTGCTCTGTCTGCCTCAGTATGATTGAAGACCTTGACAGATCCTGTATCCAGGAAGAGGTTTGCCTCCAGACCCTCAGCAATTCCGAGAGCCATATTAATCATTATAAGAGAGTCAGACTCAAATCTTGAAATATAAGACGAATCCTTAAGTTCATCCGTTGAGGAGAATACCGTAATTGTTCTTTCAGAAAAATCTACATTGAACTCAGCCGGGATTCGCTGGTCAACATTGAAAATCTCAATAACAGGACCGCATGATTGCAATAAAAAAGCAATCAAAATTACGCTTGCGGCAATTACAAATCTGTCTCTTTTCATAATTTTAAAGATATTCCCAGAATTTTTTCATTACATCATATAGAACATCAGACTCATACTCAACAAAAAGTGGCTCCTGGCCCTCGTCTTGCTGTACCTCCAGCTCCATTTTATAAGGGCTTTCCATTTTGAAAACACACCCTTTTTCAAGGTCTAAAAGGGCCCTCTCAACGCCAACTCTTATCTCTTCATAAACCCTTACCGGAGATTTGCTCATTGCGCAGTTCCTCCCATATGCAAATTTGGTCTCAACTGTCTCTATCGGTCCAAAATTTTCAAAAGCCTCCTTGCAGGCCATATTGTCGCCTGAAAGAAAAACAACAGGAACCCCAAACTGTGCAGCATAGAGAGCATTGAATGCGGGTTCAAAGAGTGGTCTTCCATTTATCCTGAAGTCATTTACTTTTAGAGACATTGTATGAGACAATGTACCCATAGACTCACCTGCTCTTGCATGGGCACCAATAAACAATAGTGCGTCATAGGTAGAGTCAATACCCAGTACCATAGTGTGAGGAGTTCCCGGGACTCTGCCCTTCGTGAGTTTTGCCCTTGAATCAAGAAGCAATGGGTTTACATTTATATTTCCTGAGTGGCCGTCTCTTACAATGATCTCTACAGCCCCGGCTGCAACCGCCCCCTCAATTGCAGCATTAATTTCTCCGGTGAGTATATCGCAATTCCTGTCAAAGTGGGGATGTCCCGGATATATTTCGTCCCAGTTAACGACGTTCGTAACACCCTCAAAATCTACCTGAATCATTATTTTCAGTCCCTTACCACTCTTGCCTCTGATAGAATTTAAATTTAGATTACTCATGATCCGGCATTTATTAATAATTACATCTTCATTCCGCCACACACAGAAATCACCTGTCCGGTGACATAAGATGAGAGATCAGAAGCAAGAAATGTGCACACATCTGCTACATCTTCAGGTTTACCACCTCTTCTCAGTGGAATCTGTTCAGCCCACTGCTTCTTGACATCCTCTGGAAGTTTATCGGTCATCTCTGTAATTATAAATCCAGGAGCAACAGCATTTGCTCTTACACCCCTTGAACCCAACTCCTGAGCAATTGATTTTGTAAGGCCAATCATTCCTGCCTTGGATGCAGAGTAGTTTGACTGTCCGGCATTTCCGCCAACCCCTACAACTGAACTCATATTTATTATGGATCCAGTTCTCTGCCTCATCATCACTGGTGTTACTGCGTGAACAAAGTTGAATGCACTTTTAAGATTTACATTAATAACAGCATCCCACTGCTGCTCGCTCATTCTCATCATTAGTCCATCCTTTGTAATTCCGGCATTGTTTACAAGTATGTCAATTTTTCCAAACTCCTTCACAACCTGCTCAACAACAGCATGAGACTCCTCAAAGTTTGCGGCGTTTGAAGCTATTGCAAGTGCCTTTACTCCAAATGACTCAATCTCCTCTTTTGTCTTTAATCCATTATCATCAATTGACAAATCAGTAAATGCAACATCAGCACCTTCTGATGCATATTTTAGAGCAATCGCTTTGCCTATTCCTCTTGCAGCTCCGGTTATAAGAGCCACCTTACCTTCTAGTAGTTTCATCTTTATTAAAAATTACATTAACAATCATTTAACAATATTTGCGGTAAGATCATACTCTCCCGCACTTTCAATCTTAGCGTCAACAAATGTACCAATAATATCTTTTGTTGAGAAACCTTTTGGAAACTCTCTTTTTCCCATCAGTATCTCTCCGTCAACCTCAGGGCTCTCCTTTGCACTTCTCGCAACGAATACATCATCATCCTCATAATCAACAATAACCCTCTCTACAGAGCCTACTCTTGATATATTATACTGCAAAGAGATCCCACTTTGAAGCTCCATAAGTGTATCGTATCTCTCCTGTTTCTCCCTTCCCCTTATTGTATCTTTTAGATTCGTTGCTCCCCAGGTACCCTCCTCCTCTGAATAGGTAAAAGCCCCCAACCTTTCAAACCTAGCCTCCTCTACAAATTTGAGAAGCTCCTTAAATGCCCTTTTATCCTCTCCGGGATGGCCTACAATCATTGTCGTTCTCAAAGAAATTCCCGGCACTTTTTTCCTGAACCTCTCCACAAGCGCTCTTGTAGCTGAGCCATCAATTGAGCGCCTCATATTTGCAAGAACTTTATCATTAACATGCTGAAGAGGAATATCCAGATATTTACAGATTTTATCATTAGAGGCCATAATCTCAAGAACATCCTCCGGAAAGCCGGCAGGATAGGAATAGAGAAGCCTTATCCACTCTATACCATTAATAAGGCTCAGCCTCTCCATCAAACCGGAAAGTGCTCTTTTTTTATAAAGGTCAAGACCATAGTACGTTGTGTCCTGTGCCACTAATATCAACTCCTTAACACCCATGGATGCAAGGTTAGAAGCCTCTTCAATAAGGAGTTCCTGAGGAACAGATTTATGAGGACCTCTTATGAGTGGAATTGAACAATAAGAGCACACTCTGTCACACCCCTCAGATATCTTAAGGTATGCATAGTGTGATGGGGTAGTTAGGTATCTGTGGGCCTCCAGACATGAGTTCCACTCCTTTCCCAGAGCTGCCATAACAGATTTTGCATCAAATGCTCCGTAAAAACCATCTACCTCCGGAATAGACTGCTCAAGTTCAAGAAGATATCTTTGAGAGAGACATCCAAAAACATGAACCTCCTTTATGTATCCTCTGCTCTTTGCCTCAACAGCAGAAAGTATTGCCTCAATGCTCTCCTTTTTGGCATCTTTGATAAAACCACAAGTGTTTATTACAACGGCATCTGCCTTTGCCTGAGAGAGATCCTCACCTTCCGGTGATATTGTAATACCAGATTCAAATATCTGCTTAAGCAAATGTTCTGAATCTACTCTGTTTTTTGAACAACCTAACGTAACAAGCTGAATACGTTCTATTTTCATTCAGCAGACTCCTCTTCTCCCTCCTGAAGAAACTCAAGAGTGGCGAACTCCTTAAGTGTGTTGTACCACTCAACAACCTTTTTCATATGAGAAGCATAAAACCTGTCCCTGTCATAGTCAGGTATCACTTCATTAAAGAAGCTCTTCAGAATTGCTGTGTCTGACTTTCCAGACGGAGCACTCTCCTCTCCAAGTTTTGTCTTCATCTTTTCAAACAGCTCTTGCAATTTAACATCTCCATCTTCTGTAAAAACAGATATGTCTGAAAGCGATGACATTTTAGCACTCATTCCGCATGCCATTCGCTTTTTGTCTGCAAGTGACTCTACAATAACTCCGGAATTTGCCTGCGCCACATATTTAAAAAGACCCGCATAACCGGATACCGTAAGAATTTTCTGTAAATTAGTCTTCATTCTCAATTATATTAATTTTTATACAATTCCTCTATCTTTTTTTATCTTTTCGTAAGCTTCATTTATCTTCTTGAACTTCTCCTCTGCCGCTCTCTGAACATCGGCCCCAAGACTTGAAACCTTATCCGGATGGTGTTTTACGGCCATCCTTTTATATGCTCTCTTTATCTCTTCATCTGTTGCACTTTTATCAATTTCAAGTATTTTGTAGGCTGCATCTATTCCGCTGTCAAACATCGCAAACACCGACTCTCCATCCTGGTATGGTATTGACATGGCTGCAGATATTCTTCTAAGCATTGCAATTTCATCACTGCTTACAAATCCGTCAGCTCTTGCTATACCTGTTAAATAATGAAGAAGTTGCAACCTTGTTGCTGCATTTGTATTGAGTTTGATTTGAGCACATACAGCCTCAATATCAACATCCTTTTTCAAAAGGTCTCTTAATAACAGGGTTGCTTCTGCTGCGGCATCCTCACCAAAATTTTGAGAGATAAATCTCTTAACAAAGTCTAATTCACTCTTCAGAACCCTGCTGTCCGCCTTCATTATTGCAGATGACAGCACAAGCAGAGAGACAAGAAAACTGTTCCTCTGTTCAGCACCTGAATAGGCTGAGCCTCCTCTGCCGGTTCTGGTAGAAGAATCCCCCTTTTCAAAAAACGAGCCCAGTGCAAAACCGAGCAAACCTCCAATCGGACCACCCAGAGCCCAGCCCAGAGCGCCCGAGATCCATTTTCCGTACCCCATTAAATTTCTGGTTTAATACCTGTTTGATTAAATATCTTCATCACCTGTGGCATAATTGCCCTCTTTCCATCTGCAAAGATAACGAAATCCGCCATTTTTAACCTCATCTCGTCGCTCCACTGTCTGGACATCCTCTCCCTGACAGCCTCCTCAGAAATTGAATCCCTCTTCATGACTCTTTTTATTCTCTCCTCTTCTGGAGCAACAACAACAATTACTTTGTCTGCAATAACATGAAATCTGTTAGTCTCTAAAAATATTGCAGACTCATATATTACAGCCTTATGTCCCTCTCGCTCCATCTGATCTCTCCAAATATAAAAATCGTTGAGAACTTCAGGGTGAACAAGGTCATTTACCATTTTCAGAAGTTCAGGATTAGAAAATATCTTTGCAGCCATTATGTCCCTTCTTATACCATTTTTAGACAGAATATCTCTGCCTAAAAGATTTGCAAGGTTCTCTACAAGTTTTGTGTTTGTTTTGTACAGCTCCTTTGCTCTTATATCGGCAATGTATGCAGGCAGTCCGAGTGAGGAGATGAGCCTTACAAGGTAAGACTTCCCGCTGCCTATCCCTCCTGTTACTGCAAAACAAAACATAATCAACTATTTTACTGTATCTGATACTGCATTTCTAACCTCAATAAAAGGAGGTTCTGCTCTCCATGAGAGAATTCCTCTTTGCTCTCCTGTTAGTCTGACCTTAACTACTCCGCTAAGTGAGTTTTCAAATTCCAGGTAATCCGCCTCTGCCCCCAATAGAGATTGTTCAACCGGAGAAGAGTCAAAACGCTCTCTGTAGTATAACAATACCTCAGCAGGAGATGCCTTTAAAGCAGCTCCAGGCGGAAGATTAACAAATGTCACAGGTACTACCCAGCTCTTCTCCACATATCTTACAACATCAAAGTAGTAGAGAATATCACCCTGAGAGAATCTTACCCCTGCCATTGGTATAAGTTCAGCCATCCCCTCAGCCGGAGAGTTCAGATTGTCAAGTTTAATTCCCTTTGTAAAGACTGAGTCAATTTGGGACAGTAGAGAGCTCTCTCCATAAATAGTTACTGAATCAGGTGTTACTCGCGGCTGTGAAGCCAGCATATGCTGTGAGGAAAATGAGATTGAAAATCTACTCTTAACCGGAACCCTTTTATTTGTCTGACCGGGAAACAGGAAGAAGAGTGAGTCTGTTGTAAATGACTCAACAAAAACGTTATTTCCAAATGACTGAATTAACTTTTCATTTACGTCTTTCACCAAAATAAAGAATCCATCCTTTACACCTGCTCTCTTCCTTACAGCTCGTCTATCAGGGGATATCCTGACTCTGCTTTCAACTCCGGAAAAGCGATGTTGAATAATGTAAAAACCGGTAGCTTTTCCCCTTACAATCAGAAGATTTTCCGAATCAGCCTCGGAGCTTCTGCCCTCCAAACCAACGGATGCAGTAACTTTGTACTGCATGTAGACTGTATAGCTCTCTGAGAGTTTATGTATAGACCATATGATAAAAGCAAGAAAGAGACAGAACAAAAACAGTAAGATTTGTCTGCCCCTTTCATAGGAGATGTTTAAAAACCTAAGCTTTATCATAGTAAAGCCTTTAAATTATTTCTGTGGGATATCTGAAATATCCTTTACAATAGAAGACTTGTCAACCTTGATTTTGACGTTGCTGTCAACCTCAAGAAGGATAAAGCTATCTTTATCGTTAACCTCAGCAACCCTTCCGTAAATACCACCTGCTGTTATTACCTTATCGCCTTTTGAAAGAGACTGACGGAACTTAACAAGCTCTTTCTGTTTTTTTTGTTGAGGACGTATCATAAAAAAATACATCACAACAAAGATTAAGCCCATCATTATGAGGAAGCTCCAGTTTCCTGAACCTGCGCCTGCCGGTTGAGTCTGTAAAAATGTTAGAAAATTCATCTTATCGTTTATTAAAATATCATTACAAAATTAATCATTCTGCCGAGCCTACCAAACCTCTGCCCCTCTTCTCAACCTTCCCCTCTGACATTAATCCGGAAATAACCTTATCAAGAATACCGTTTACGAACACGTAACTGTTGGGAGTACTAAAGAATTTAGAGAGCTCCACATACTCATTAATTGTTACTTTAACCGGTATATCGTGAAACTCTGCCGCTTCAGTTATACCAAGCACTATTAAAACAGTATCCGTTGCAGCAAGGCGTTCGATATCCCAGTTTTTCAAATAGCCACTCATCAGCTCTACATATTTTGTATAGTTAAGCATAGACTTCTCAAGCAGTCTGACTGCATACTCCCTGTCGTCATCTTTCAGAAAGAGAGATGGATGCCTGAGCTTGCTGCGTTCATTCAAAACCGATAGTCTCTTTGTTATAACATTGATGACATACTCAAGGTCGTCTGTCCACAGCAGAGAGAGATCTTCCAAAGTTGCATGAAGATCATCGCAATCCTCAAGCTCCTCCTCAAAAAATCTTATAACAAATGCAAGATCTGCGGCAAAGGAGCTCTCTTGTGAGTTCATATACTCTATGTAGTAGTCAGAGGATATCATAGATGAGAAAATCTTCTTTACCAAAGCCTGGTGGGCATTCCAGAAAAGAGATCTTTTTTCGCAGAACTCACTGAGCTCTCTGTTCTCATCTAGCATATTTATTACTCTGTTCTCAACAAAACGCATGTTGGGATTCATCTCCTCCTCTGTTGGATGGAACTTTTTCAGCCCAATCTCAATCTTCGCCTGGGCTGTTTTCATTACAGCAACAGGAAGAGAGAGAATAAAATAGTATAGTTCAAGACTCTTTTCGCAACTATTGAGCAACTCACCCTCAGCCCCTGTAATTGAAAAGGAATCGGATCCTACTCTTCCGAAAAGTGTTTTAAAAACCTTTACTCTTATTAGCCTTCTGTTAATCATAAATTTTATTCAATATGCAAATATTTTGCAAAGATAGGTTTTTGTGCACAAAAAATAATTTTATCTTTGTCAGGCAAATCTAAATTGAACAAAAATGTACTTCGAAGACTTTGACATTAACGATGCACAGGAGAGGAACGGGGATGATGTTTTTTCAAAACCGGTGAGAGCCGGCAAACGCACCTATTTCTTTGATGTAAAGGCAACCAAGAACAACGACTACTACCTCACAATTACTGAAAGCAAAAGAAGGCTGGACCGTGACGGAAGGTTCGTTTATGACAAACATAAAATATTCCTTTACAAGGAGGATTTTGAAAAATTCTCTCAAGGTCTTGAAGAGATAATAAAATATATACGTGATAATGCACCTCAAACGCTAGAGAGGCCAACAAGAGAAGGTACAGGTTCATTCTCTGATGTTAATTTTGAGGAGTTATAGACACAATTGCACAAATTGCATTGAAATATAAAAAGAAGAGCCGGTGTTTGAATACCGGCTCTTCTTTTTAAACACAGATTTTTAATCTGTCTGAGGTACCAAGCAGAATCGAACTGCTGTACGCGGTTTTGCAGACCGCTGCCTAACCGCTCGGCCATGGTACCAGTTAGGGGATGCAAATGTATGAATTTTTTTTATACATCCAAAATCCATCAATTCGCAAGCTCTTTTTTTCCTGTAATATTGCTAATAAAAATTCCTGAGACAATTAAAGCAAGCCCCGCTATAGTCAGCAATTGAATCTCTTCTCCCAAAACCCTGTTTATAATAATAAATGAGAGCATTGGTGCAAGATATATCATCTGAGTAATGATAACTCTGTCAGATGCAATATTAAGAGCCTTATTCCATAAAATAAAAGTAATTCCCATTTCAAAAAGACCAACATAAACTGCAGCAAAAAAAGGAGTACCGAAAGTTATCGGTTCAGGGAATATTAAGTACACTATCAATAGATAAATAACTCCTGTCAGGAAATTCCTGAACAGCTCCTCTGCCGGATCTTTTGAGTTATCAATTTTAAGCATCCAGTACAAAGCCCATATCACTGTACTAGTGAGAATTAAAACAATACCGGCAAGCGATAATGTACCCGATGAGTCAGCCCCGTTATTGAGAGATAAGATAACAACTCCGCCAAAGCTGACTGCAACTCCCAAAGCCTGTTTAAAGCCTATCTTCTGTTTCATGAATATTGCCATAAGCACTATCATTACAACCTGCCATGAGAAGTTCATAGGTTGTGCAATCTGGGCCGGCAAAAGCGAGTACCCTTTGAAAAGAATGAGGTAATAGATGAATGGATTCAATGCTCCCTGCCAAACGGAACGGATAAGAGTCTCTCTGTCAATAAGAGACCTCAATGTTTTTAATAATTTACCATTGATTCCTAAATTGATGGCAAATACAAACAGTGCAGTTGTTGATGATATTATCAATAGCGTTACAGCTCCCATACCACCAAGAGCGAGTTTGAATGCTGTAGCCACCGTGGCCCAGAAGAAGACCACAAACGATGCCATAACTATAGCTCGTCTCTGATTTCTCATTTTTTGAATTTAGGATTAATTATATGATCAGACTGCTGGAGAAGTTTCCCTTTTAAAAGAGGGTGAATTTCAGCCTGATTCAGGTAATTGGTAATAAGTTCTGAGGCATGATCTCCTCTCTGACCTGTGAGAAGAGCCTGGAGCCAGTTCCTTGGGAAGAAAATATCTCCTGTTTTCTGAATCTCCGGAAGGATACTCAAAGCCGGGGCAATATAGTCAACAGCCTCCTCCTGTCGCGAAGTATGACACAAAAAACCAAGGGCAGAGGTCGCCCAAGGTTCAACATCTCTCCCCTCGCTTTTTAACAGGGCTCTGAATACTGAGTCTCTAACAGCTTTATCCGGAGATGCTGCCGGATATATAAAATTGAACTCCTCTTTCCTGTCTTCTCCTGTCAGCCTTGAGAGAGTTACCATCTTAATTTGACTGTATAACTCAGGATTTCTGATTGCCGCCTCATAAGCAATATTCATTAAATCTCTTTCGCTAAAATTTAATCCTGGATATTTGCTACTATTTATCAAGAGGTCACAAATTCTTTCAGACCAAATCTCTCCCCAGGCAAATCTTGTTAATGATCTTATAGCAGTTATTCTGAACTCCTCTCTTCTGTCTGACATGGCAATATTCCACAAACAATCTGCTGCTCTCCCGGAGCTCTCACTATTAAATAAATATAGAGTATTTATCCTGGACAGATAGCTTACAGCCCTGGAAAATATTAGCTTATCCTCTTCAAGCTGAAGCATTTCACAAATCCCGTCAGAAAATCTTTCCGGCAGTAAAATTCCTGCCAACGCATTTTCAAATAGCGTTGTAAGAAGAGAACCCCTTGTTACAGGGACACAGTCAGATATTCTCTGGAGAAGCATCTCGATATTAGATGAGTCGGTAATAAAAAGCCCATATGCCCTTCCGTCAACATTTGGATAGATTACACCATCTTCTGAGGGGATATTCAACATACTCTGGCGCCACTCCAGGCCTCTCTCAAACGGGTCTCTCTGCTCAACAGAAACTCCTCCGCTGTCAGAGAGTTTTAATATTATTTCTGGTCTGCCCCGCTCTTTTATCCACACATCGCTCCAGGATTTTAAATCCTCCACTGTATAGCCATCCAGAATCTCAACAAGGTTATCCCAGGTGGCGTTGGAGTAAGCGTACCTTTGCAGATACTCCTGAATCCCTTTTCTGAAAGCCTCCTCTCCAATCATCTCCACCATCATATCCATTACAATAGGAGCCTTGTTATAAATTATGTTTCCATAAATCAAACCTGCATTTTCAAGATTATCAAGTGGCTGATGAATAGAATTTGCTCCGGCAGTACGATCTTCATCATATGCAGGCGGAAAATAGCTGTCTGTAAATGCCAGTTTATGGTCAATATCCGGGAATAGAGGAGCAACCATTCTGGCAGCAAACCAGTTAGCAAAAACCTCCTTTGTCCACACATCATCAAACCACTTCATCGTTACTAAATCTCCAAACCACATATGCGCAGTTTCGTGTGCAATAAGCTTGGCCCTTGCAAACCTTTCCGCAGTAGTTGGACGCTCTCCTGTAAAGAGTGTCCTGTCGGCATAAAGTGTGGCTCCAGCATGCTCCATTCCTCCGTATTGAAAACCGGGAATAATGGCAATGTCGTATTTTGAGAATGGATATGGTATTCCGGTATAATCCTCCAGCCACTTCAAAGAGGAGGAAATCTGTGCACCTATCGTGTCGCACTGAGCAACTCTGAATGGAAGACTTTCTCTGTGGAATATAGTTATGCTCCTACCACCGGAATTAACCTTGTGTTCGTTGAATATTCCTGCTACAAAAGAAAAAAGATATGTCGGCAAAGGTTCTGTTGGGGAGAATTTAACAACTCCCGCTTCTCTCTTCTCTCCATACGAGTTTGACATTGCCACCCACCCCTCAGGAAGTCTCAGAGAGAGCTCATATACGGCTTTTATATCCGGCTGGTCAAAACAGGGAAACAGAGTCCTGGCCCTGTCGGGTACTAATAGTGTGTATAAAAGGTCTTCTCTTCTGTTAAGGGATTGATCACTTGCAGTAAATTTAGCATAGAGTGTGTTCTCTCCTCTTTTGAGATACCTCCTCTTAATAGTCAGATGCTCGTCAATGATCTCCGGGAATATCTCTTTACCGTTTACAATAAGAGCAGAGACAGGATTCAGGGGGTCATGAAGAAAATCAAGGTAGATGGTTTCAACCCTATTTAAAGAAAATTTTATTGTTGCTACTCCTTTAACTGAAGAGTCAATGTGATTTGGTATGGAAAACTCCAGGCTATACTTGACAGATGAAATATTTTGGAACCTTCTCTCCGCTAACTCCTTGCTGACACCAGTACCCGGACCTCCGTTTTGAGGCGTACATCCGCTCAGCAGTAACAGAATCAGTATGAGAAGTGCCTGTTTCATGTCAGCCTGATATCTGAAGAGAGAAGCTCTTCCAGCCATCTCCTGTCGGTATCATCAAAGTCATTAAGTTTGTCAGAGTCAATATCCAGTACTGCTGTTATACGCCCCCCTCTTATTACAGGCACCACAATTTCTGATTTTGAAAGAGAGCTGCAAGCAATATGGCCCGGAAACTCATCCACATCAGGAACAATTACGCTCTTTTCGCTCTTCCAGCATGTTCCGCATACACCTCTTCCATAAGCAATCCTTGTACAAGCAACTGGTCCCTGAAAAGGTCCCAAAACCAGTGAGCTACCATGTTGCGAGGAGTCATTCCTTACAATATAGAATCCAACCCACCAAAAACCGAAAGCCTCTTTTAAAGCTGCAGATATATTTGCCATGTTTGCTACATAATCATCTTCACCCTCCGTCAGCGCAATTATCTGGGGTATTAATGCCTTATAAATCTGCTCTTTGTTACCATTTGGTATTATTAGTGTCTCCATTAATTTCTAAATTTCTATTCTACATAAATAACCAAACCCTTCAGATACTCACCTTCTGGATGGTAAATATTTACAGGATGGTCTGCAGGCTGAGTGAGCCTGTGAAGAATTTTAACAGACCTTCCTGTTGAGGCGGCGGCGGAAAAAACTGCCTCGGAAAACGATGTCTTATCAACAACCTGAGAGCAGCTGTATGTGAAAATAACTCCTCCGGGGGCAATTTTTGATATTGCCATTGCATTTAACCTTTGATAAGCTCTGAGGGCATTCTGCAATGAACCTCTGTGTTTTGCGAAGGCAGGAGGATCTACCACCATAAGGTCGTAGTTGCCAGCCTCTGAGTCCCTGAGGAACTCAATTGCATCAGTAGTATATGAATTGTGGACTCTCTCTTGGGCAACTATTCCGGCAGCCATGTTAATCTCAATATTCCTCTCAAGGAGACTCATTGCCTTAGCAGAACTATCAACCGAGTCCACAGAGAGAGCTCCTCCCTCCAAAGCATATATTGAAAATCCTCCGGTATAGCAAAACAGATTCAACACCCTCTTTCCTCTTGCATACTTTGAAAGAAGGGCCCTGTTATCTCTCTGATCAAGGAAAAAGCCGGTTTTCTGACCTTTAATCCAGTCAACCGAGAAGAGAATACCATTCTCTTTTACTATCTCCTCTCCCTCTCTTTTTCCAAAAATGTACCTGTCAAAGAGATCCAAATCTGCCTTAAATGGTGCTGTAGATGAGCTTTTGTCGTAAACGGCAGTGAGCCTCTCTCCGAAGAGAGTCTTTAGTGCCTCTGCAATCTCTTTTCCGGCAAGGAACATCCCGGCAGAATGGGCCTGCATAACTGCGCAATCTCCGTAAATATCCACAATCAAACCCGGAAGATTATCCCCCTCGCCATGAATAAGCCTGTACGCTGTGTTATGGACGCTGACCACTCCGGCAGCCTCCCTTAGTTTCAGTGCAGCAGTAAGCCTGTCTGTCCAAAAGTTTTTTCCCGGGGCCTCTCCTCCAAATGAGAGCATACGGACAGCAATGGAGCCAACCTGATAATGGCCAAAACCGATGGTCTCACCGGCAGACGAGACAACCCTTACAATGTCTCCCTCTGCCACATCTCCATCAATCCTTACAATTGCTCCGGAGAAGACCCACGGATGGAATCTTCTGAGAGACTCTTCCCTTCCTCTTTTAAGTATTATCTCTTTTTTCATTATTTTGTAAAAGTTTCGGTGTACTGAGCAGTTTAAGATACATCTGCCTGCAAATCCACGCATCAACTGCAGCATAGTTAATTTGAGCCTCAGTTAGCACCTCTGCCTCCCAGTTTGAGAGTTGCTGAGATTTGGAGACTTTCACCCCAAGCACTATTGCGGCCATCTTTCTTACGCTCTTCTCCTTTATTCCCCAGCTCTCGCCAATAGACTGCAAATCTACAAAACCTCTTGGAACAAATTTTGTGTACCTCTGCAAACCTCTGATATCGTCCGTAACAGCAGCACCAACTTTTATTATTTTTTTTGTAGAAAGCAGTTTACACAATGAATCGGGCATCCCTGTCTCGGTCAGTCTGAAGATAAATGCTCTTTCACCACCCGATAACTGAAGCAGAGCGACATTATTCCTTTTAACATTTGCCTGAAAAACAGGTTTTGTCTCAGTATCAAAGCCGATTATCTTTTGCGAAGTGAGGTAATCTAAAGCACTTTCGTAAATCTCATCAATTTTGTCCAATATTGTCACCTCGCCGGTAAACTCTGCACTTTTCAGCTTATCAAGCTCTTCAGGTGAAATGGTAGATTTAAAGATCATTTTGTATTTACAAATTTCATTAAGACGTATGTAGCCGGCAATCTATTCTTGATTCTCTCAAGACTCTCCTCTGGAATAAACTCTCTGGACAACTCCCTATACACATAAGTATCTTTAAGCCCTACCAGTCCCCTTCCATATTTGAAATCAAATGTAAAGCCACCTCTAGGATCAAGACTTTCGGCAGAAAGAGATGGATTGGGAATACTTATGAAGGTTCTGAGTGATGCTGCTCTTTTGCTTTTATTTAGCAGTGAGGCCTCTCTCAGAGCGATGTATGTCTCAATTGCAACATATCGGGATGGATCAATAAAGTTAACGTTCTGCGAGAGCAAATCTCTGTATGGGTAGGAATCTCCTCTTTTAAGGTCTCTCAGCTCATTAACCATATTTTTCATAGTGTCAACAAGATAGGGATAATGAGTGCAGCCAAGTATAATATTTTCAATTTTTGCACCGCTATCCATGTTCCTGAATTTTTCAAGCAAAGAGACAAGATGGTATCTGGCATAGTTACCCGGCGAGTTCAGCTGAATATTGAGAATATTACCCTCTTCAATACTGGTTAAAAGGGCATTACCGGCAGTGTCAAATTTATATGCATCCATAAGTGAGATGTTTATATACCCATCACCCTCTCCCAATGTTGGCCCCCTGTAATTATCCCTGGGGGCAACAGCCGTCAGATCTGTATAGTCAGGCTCCAGATCTACAGACTCTGCAAAGCCGGATCCCGCCTGGCTGACTACAATCGGTTTATAATCTCCCCTCTTTGCAAACATATCATTAATGGTTCTCTCATATCCGCCTGATGCTATAGTTCCTTCAGTGGCAAGAACACCAACCGCAGAGGGTGAGTCTGTGTTAACGGAGGAGAGCAGCTCCTCAACAGCCGCATTTATAACCCCAATAACTCTTGTCCCTTCATGTTCAGTCTTAAGGTAATCCTCAACCTCTGACAGAGCATTTGCAGTAGCTGTATTGCAGGCAATAACAAGAATTTTTGAGTTTATCTGCCTTTCTGTAAGGAATCTGGCATCGTTAACAACAAGCTGCTTTAGTACATCCCCTTTACCCATTGAATTATATATTCCATAAGGCATATTAACCTGATCCGCTAAAAAGACAAACTCTTCGTTTGCAAAATCAGGCAAACCGTCAGCTCCTCTCTCCCCATTAGTATTATTAAACTCATCAAGAGTAAGGAAAGCCTCCAAAACTGTCAACCCTCCGGTTCCGGAGTCAAACATCCCAACCGGCTGCCTGCTCTTATCTGTGCATGAAACAAGGATAACTGAGGATAGCAGCAAAAAGAGTGTGCCTCTACTTAACATACCTGAACGTTCCATATTGTGAAATTATTGTCGTCTCTGTCTCCTCTGACCTCTCAACTCTTCCTATTATTTTTGCATCAATCCCAAACTCCTTTGAAACAGAGATGATCTCTTTTGCACTCCCCTCATCTGTATAAATCTCCATTCTATGCCCCATATTAAAGACCTTGTACATCTCCCTCCAATCTGTGGCTGACTCTCTCTGAATAGCCCTGAAGAGAGGAGGAACGGGAAAGAGATTATCTTTTATAACAGAGAGTCCGTTTATAAAGTGAAGTATCTTAGTCTGCCCACCTCCGGAACAGTGAACCATACCATTGATTCTGCCCCTGCAACTCTCCAATACTTTTTTAATTACGGGTGCGTAGGTTCTTGTTGGTGAGAGTAGCAATTTTCCATATGTCAGTCCACTCTCAGGCTCAATCTCATCAAGTTTTAAAGAACCTGTATAGACGTACTCTTTTGGTATCTCTGAGTCGTAACTCTCGGGATATCTATCAGCCAAATAGGATGAGAAGAGATCGTGTCTGGCTGATGTGAGCCCATTACTACCGGTGCCTCCATTATACTCCTTCTCATAAACAGCTTTTCCATAAGAGGCCAGTCCAACAATTACATTCCCCGGAGATATGTTGGAATTGTCAATTACATCTGCTCTGCGTATCCTTGCGCACACCGTAGAGTCAACAATGATTGTTCTCACCAGATCTCCTACATCCGCAGTCTCACCTCCGGTTAGCCTGATATTGATTCCGTAATCTGCCATCAATGATGCAAACTCCTCCGTTCCGGCAATAATCTCAGCTATAACCTCTCCAGGAATTCTGTTTTTATTTCTCCCTATTGTAGAAGAGAGAACCATCTCATCAATAGCCCCAACACAAATCAGATCATCTGTGTTCATTACGACTGCATCCTGGGCAATACCTCTCCAGACGCTAACATCTCCGGACTCCCTCCAATATGCATATGCAAGGGAGCTCTTTGTGCCGGCTCCATCTGCATGCATTACCAAAGCGTACTCATCATCTCCTGAAAGGTAATCCGGAACAATTTTACAGAAGGCACCCGGATACAGACCTTTGTCAATTTTCGCTATTGCCTTGTGAACATCCGATTTAGAGGAGGAAACCCCTCTCATTGCATATTTATGTGCCTCTGTCTCTTCTTTACGCATATCTCAAAAATAGAACTATTTTATCTTAAAAAAAGCAACTCCCTGTATTTTGGCAGTGGCCACAGCTCGTCATCTACAACCATTTCAAGCTTGTCTGCTATATATCTTATCTTCCCCATATAAGGCAATACTGTATCAGAGTAAACCCTTGCTCTGTCTGATGGGCTCTCAATCTTGTTGGCCTCCTTTCGTGCCTCAACCAGATAGTGAAAATCCTCTCTAAGTTGCTGGATATAACCTGATATCTTTCTTATTGCAGTAAGCTGTCTTTCTGACATTACTTTATATTCATCCGGACCAAACAGATCCTTTATACCACGCACATTATCAATAAGAGTGTTCTGGAACTTAATTGCAGTAGGAATAATGTGATTTATTGTAAGGTCACCTATTACCCTTGCCTCAATCTGAAGTTTTTTAACGTAAATCTCATTCATCACCTCATACCTGGCCTCAACCTCTTTCTCTGTAAGAACCTCCATCTCCCTCATAAGAGAGATGCTGCTATCCTCCATGAAGGCCAGAAAAGCCTGAGGGACATCTGATATACCTCTTAGACCTCTTCTTTCAGCCTCCTCAAGCCACTCCCTGCTATATCCATTCCCCTCAAACCTGATAGCTGCTGATTCACTGATAAACTCCCTGATAGTCTCCAGTATTGCCTCATCTCTTGAAGCACCATTTGCAATTCTTGTTTCAGCCCTACTTCTGAAAGCTACAAGCTGTTGAGCAACAGCTGTATTGAGTATATACATTGACGAAGCGACATTAACCGATGAGCCCACAGCTCTGAATTCAAATCGGTTACCAGTAAATGCAAAAGGAGAGGTTCTGTTTCTGTCTGTGTTATCCGGGAGAATCTCAGGTATCTTTCCAACAATATTCAAGCTTTTAATCATCTCATCGGCTGAAATATTTTCAGTAACCATCCTCTCTATTGAGTTAAGAACAGCTGTAAGGGTTCTCCCGACAAATACAGACATCACGGCAGGAGGAGCCTCGTTGCCACCCAGTCTGTGAGAGTTGTTCAGACTTGCAACACTTGCCATCAAAAGGTGGTGGTGTTCATGAACTGCTTTTATTACCGAAACAAAGAAGCTGAGAAACTGCATATTTTTGCCAGGAGTTTTTCCGGGAGAGAGCAGATTTACCCCTTTGTCAGTAATAAGCGACCAGTTACAGTGCTTTCCGGATCCGTTTATGCCTGCGAATGGTTTCTCATGAAACAGTACCTTTAGCTTATGCCTTTTAGCAATCTTTCTCATCAGAATCATCATCATAAGATTCTGATCAACAGACAGATTCGCTTCTGAATAATATGGTGCAAATTCAAACTGGTTTGGGGCAACTTCGTTATGTCTTGTTTTAAGGACAACACCAAGTTTGTATGCCTCTGTCTCAAAATCCTTCATAAAGGCCATAACCCTTGATGGTATGGCTCCAAAATAGTGGTCCTCCAACTGCTGATCCTTTGCTGCAGTATGTCCAATCAATGTTCTCCCGCAAAGCATCAGATCCGGCCTTGCCCTGAAAAGTGCCTCATCAACTAAAAAATACTCCTGCTCAATACCAAGAACCGCATTGACTCTGGAGGATCCCTGCCCAAAAAGTTCAAGGAGCTCCGAAGCTGCTCTGTCCAGAGTCTGAAGCGACTTTAAGTGAGGGGTCTTCTGATCAAGCGACTCTCCTGTATAAGAGACAAATACAGAAGGAATACATAGAGTCTGGTCAATTATAAAGGCTGGAGAAGTAGGATCCCAGGCAGTATAGCCCCTTGCCTCAAATGTATTTCTCAAACCTCCGTTAGGGAAGCTTGAAGCATCCGGCTCCTGTTGAACAAGAGCCTCTCCTCTGAAGTTCTCAAATACACCTCCGTTTTTTGAAGGGTCCACAAATGCCTCATGCTTCTCAGCTGTTGCATCTGTAAGAGGATGAAACCAGTGAGTATAGTGTGTAGCGCCATTCTCAACAGCCCAGGCCTTCATACCTGAGGCTATCTGATTTGCCACCTCTCTACCAATCTTTCTCCCTTCTGAGATCGCATCCTGCACTGCATCAAATGCCTCGGCAGAGAGATACCGTCTCATCTTCTCCATATCAAAGAGATTTTTGGCAAAATATTGTGAAACCGGCTCGGATTCCACATAGAAACGTTCGGGCTTGTGCAATGAAAACTCATCAAGCGCCCTTTTTCTGAAGCTGCTCATATTTTATTTACAGGGTTGGGGGTTATTTGCGGGCAAATGTAACGAAAATTTAAAAACCCTCCCCCATTTTTTATACTTTTGCCTTACACATTAAACTAATTCAAAATGAAACCCGCTAAAGCTTTTGCAACACTTCTGGCTTTGATCTTCACAACTGCCGGACTACACGCCCAGAAAAACATCAGGGGCTACATTGAAAACCTTAAAAATGACACACTTTTCTCAAATGCAGTCGTAGGAATTATGGTTATGGACGAGAGAGGCAAAGAGGTAGCATCATGGAATCCGGATATGCCTCTTCTTACTGCTTCAACTATGAAGACAATATCTACTGGATTGGCACTTAAGGTACTGGGACCTGACTACAGATACAAAACAAGGATCGGGTACACCGGAAATGTTGAAAACGGTGTTCTTAGAGGCAACCTCTACATTGTTGGAGGCGGTGACCCTACTCTAGGTTCAAGGGACACTGTTGCATATCCTATTGACTCAATTTTTGGAGTATGGGAAAAGTATGTAAGACTTGCCGGAATTACAAGGATTGAGGGGAGTATTGTTGGAGACGACCGGTATTTCAAAAACGAAATTGTGCCTGGCGGATGGGCTGTCAGCAACCTTGGACCCTATTACGGAAGCGGTACTTCAGGCCTCTCGTTTATGGAGAACCTGCAAGAGTTCACTTTTATACCGGGTGAAGCGGAGGGCGACCCTGTCACACTTGCTTCTGTTTGGCCAAATGTTCCAGGTATGAAGATAGAGAACAGGATTAAAACTGGTGCTCACGGAAGCAGACAGCAGACAAATTTAAGGCTGACAGATCTGGAGAGAGTTGCAAGGTACACTGGATATATTCCAGCAGGATCCAAACCATCAATTTTAACAGGATCCTGTAAATTCCCGGCTGTAGCATGTGCAGAGGAGTTCAGAAGACATCTTGAGAAAGTAGGGATAAGAAGCAATCCTCTTGCATACGATGTACAAAGCATACCAAATGCTCCTGAACAAGATAGCATCATAATTATTGGCGAGACACACTCTCCTAGATTGGTCTCAATTGCAAATGTAACCAATAGAATAAGCAATAATTTTTATGCTGAGACTCTTTTCAAAACAATTGGAAAAGAGCTTACAGGGAGTGGCTCTTATGATTCATCAGCTGTAGCAGTCAGACGGCTTTTAAACTCAATGGGGCTTCCTTACAGAGGGTTTATGCAGGATGACGGTAGCGGTCTCTCAAGACAAAACTATGTATCTGCAAGATTTTTCTGCAATTATTTCTCCAAATTGAAAGAAAAAAACGATAACTTTGAAGTGTTTTTTAACAGTTTACCACAACCAGGAGGTCCTGGAACCTTGGAAAATATTATAAAAGAGGCGACACCGGAGCAGAAAGCCAGACTCCATGCTAAGAGCGGCTCACTCTCCAATGTCAGGTGTTATGCAGGTTATGCCGAAAGAAGGGGTGGCGGAATGTACTACTTCGCAATACTCACAAACAACTTCCAGGCAAAGACTGCACAAATGCAGCCAAAGATAGAGGGCTTTATGAAAGAGTTATTAAAATAAACCATTTAATAAGATAGAAATGCTGACAATATCAAACAAAGCAAAGGCAATGCCTGCTTCACCAATCAGGAAACTGGTTCCCTATGCTGAGGCGGCTAAGAAGAGGGGAGTAAAGGTTTACCACCTGAACATTGGACAGCCGGACATCGCCTCCCCGAAAGAGGCTCTGGATGCTGTAAAAAACAATACCCTAAAGCTGATTGAGTATCCTCACTCAGCTGGTATTGGAACATACAGGGATGGCTTGGCAAAATACTACCAGTCAATTAACATCAATGTAACTGCAGACGAAATCAATATTACTACAGGAGGCAGCGAAGCTCTGCAGATAGCCCTTGCGGTTACCTGCAATCCTGACGACGAGGTAATAGTAATGGAGCCTTTCTACACAAATTACAATGCTCTGTCACTACAAAATGACGTAAAGCTCGTTCCTGTATCCACATCAATAGAGAATGGATTTGCACTCCCGGAGATCAGCGAGTTTGAAAAATACATTACCCCTAAGACCAAGGGTATAATCCTTTGCAACCCCGGCAATCCGACAGGTACCCTGTATGCAAAGGAGACAATAGTAAAACTTGGTGAGATTGTTAAAAAACATAATTTGTTCCTATACTCAGACGAAGTTTACAGAGAGTTCTGCTATACAGACGAACCTCACTTCTCCGCAATGCATCTTGAGGGTCTTGAGCAGAATGTAATTCTTCTGGATTCTGTATCAAAAAGGTATAGTCTGTGTGGAGTCAGAATTGGATGCATAGTCTCCAAAAACAAGGAGGTGATGAGTGGTGTTCTAAGATTTGCTCAGGCAAGACTCTGCTCTCCGGCTTACGGACAGATTGCAGCTGAAGGGGCACTTGCTACTCCGCCTGAGTACTTCAAAGCAGTAAGAGAGGAGTATATGAACAGGAGAGATGTTATGATAGAGGCCCTTAATAAAATGGAGGGAGTCTTCTGCCCTAAACCAATGGGAGCATTTTACGCTGTGGCCAAGTTACCAGTTGACGACAGCGATAAATTTGCACAATGGCTTCTTGAAGAGTTTGACTATAACAAACAGACAGTAATGGTTGCTCCGGCTGCAGGATTCTATGCTACTCCCGGAAGAGGAACCAATGAGGTAAGAATAGCTTACGTACTCAAGATAGAGGATCTGAAGGCCGCCATGGAGTGTCTGGAGGTTGCTCTGAAACAATATCCGGGAAGGAAGCTATAGCGCAAGGTATTATCTGATTATTTCAGACAATCTGGCAACAAGCATAAGAGCAAGGAGAATAATCCACTGAATCTTATGCTTGTTGCTTTTTTCATAATTCAAAAGATACTCGTTCATCAATACTGCTGCAGGTATTGAAATGACAGGAGCAAAAGAGCTCATTTTGCCAGGAAAGAGCATAATTATCAACAACATAAGCATAAGCATCAGTACAAATCTTGTTAGGGTTCTTGCCTTCTCAATTTTAAATCTGCCCCTTTTCTCAGCTATATGCCAAACGGCAGAAAGCAAAACAACAAACAATGCAAGATAAAGAACAAGGTCTGCAAAACTTTGTAACCCGATTTGCATTGGATCTGCTGATAAAACTGCCTCGGCAAACAACTCGGTAAATATGGCCGCATCCTGATAAAGAAGATACCTTACAGATAACATAAACAGAAAAGGTATCATCATAGATGAGAACATCATCACAAGAGATCGGGCAGAAATACCTCTGGACTTAAGGGCAAATCCGATTATTAAAAATTCCAGCAGAACAAGTGCAGGTTCAAAAAGCGCCGCAATTGAGGCAAGAAATCCCGATATAAAAAAGTGAAGGTCGCTCTGTTTTGATGTCGTTATAAAGTAGAGAGACCATAAGACCAGTGAAGCAGCAGCAGAAGAGCCGGAAAAATATAGTACAGAGGGGGATACCAGTACAAAAATCAGATAGATAACAGGCAGTAAAAACTTATTCTTTCCGGTATTAAGCCTTTTCAAACCAATAACATAAAGTGAGAAGGCGTTAAATATAAGAAGTCCGGTGGCAATATACATTGACCACATCTCGCTCAGCTGAGAGATATCAGTTACTGAGATTAGTGCAGGAATCCAGTGACTCTCATTACCTGCATAAGGGACGAATCCGGCGGAGATCCATGATGCAATCAGCACCATCAATAGAAATGCCGGATTAGAAAACAGAGAGTATCTACTGGCTGTATTGTTCATTATTGGTTTAAAAGCCTTTTAATATCCTCCCCTATATCTCCTCTGTAGTACATCCCGTTAAATGAAATTTTTTTAATATCGGTATATGCTCTCTTTGCAGCAGAGTCAATACTATCTCCCATTGCAGACACAACCAATACTCTCCCGCCGGAGGTGACTACGGATCCATCTTTTAAAGCTGTACCTGAATGAAATACCAGACTATCAATATTATCTTCCACACTTATCTCAATACCACTTTCATACGCCTCCGGATAGCCTGCTGATACCGCAACAACAGCAACAGAGGTATTCTCAGATATTGCTATTCTCTCCTCCTTTAGAGCGCCCTCTCCCATAGCAACAAAGTGAGCTAAAAGATCGCTCTTAACTCTGGGCAGAACAGCCTCAGTCTCAGGGTCTCCCATTCTCACATTATACTCAATTACATACGGATCTCCATTGCAATTCATCAAACCAAAGAAAATAAATCCCTGATAATTTATCCCCTCTTCGCCAAGACCTCTCAATGTCGGTACAATCACTCTATCCTCTACCTTTTTCATGAATAATTCATCAGCAAAGGGGAGAGGCGAAACAGCTCCCATTCCCCCTGTATTCAGTCCCGAATCACCCTCTCCTATCCTTTTGTAATCTTTTGCAGAGGGCAATAGCATATAATCCTTTCCATCAGTAAGTACAAATACCGACAGTTCAATACCTGTCAAAAACTCCTCAATAACAACTCTTTTGCCGGCACTCCCAAACTTTCCGCCGAGCATCTCTCCAAGCTCCCTTACCGCACTATCATAGTCCTCTGGTATTACAACACCCTTTCCAGCAGCAAGTCCATCTGCTTTAAGCACATAAGGAGGATTTAAACTCTTAAGAAAAATTTTAGCCTCCGCCTCCTCTCCAGCTTCAAATGTTTTGAACCTTGCTGTAGGTATTGACCACCTGCTCATGAACTCCTTGGCAAACTCCTTGCTCCCCTCCAGTTTTGCCCCCTCTTTACCGGGGCCAACAAAAACAACATTCTCCAGAATACCCCTCTCCTCCAGATAGTCTTTCAATCCGTCAACCAGAGGATTCTCAGGCCCTATTACGACAACATTTATCTCTTTTTCAGCAATAATTCTTGCAAAAGCATCAAAATCTTTAAGATCAACCTGAATATTCTCTGCAAATGGCGAGGTACCCGGATTACCGGGTGCGCAATAGAGCTTATCTAAGATAGGGCTTTTTGAAAGGGATAATGCCAAGGCGTGCTCTCTGCCGCCGGAACCTGCTACAAGTACTCTCTTCATAACTGAGTATATGGATTGTGTTAAAGGAATATTAGGCAAAAATAATAATAAAAATTAACTTTGTACCGGTCATTATTTCCGCAAAATGAAGCATCTCTCTGCCATTGCAATCACTCTCCTGTTGCTACTATCATGTAGTAACAGTTTAATTCCAAGAGGCAAACTCTCTAGGATAGTTGCTGACATTTACCTGTCTGACAAATATGTGAACAATACCGCAGAGATGGTCTCCAAAGCAGACTCCACAATGCTATATGAACCAATACTAAACAGTTACGGTTACACTTCAGATGACTTTATCAGGACAATTGAGTATTACGTTGAGAGACCTGCAAAACTAAAGAGTGTATATCTGAAAGCGCAAGAGAGCCTTCAGACGGAACTTGATATGATTAACATCCAGTTGTTGCTTGAGAGAAGAGTTGACTCGCTCAGAATAAGTCTATCTCATGAGCTGGCAGAGAGCAGTTTAAATAAAACTAATCCTGACTCAAGGAGCAGATCACTAAGGTGGATAATTTTTTCTGAAATGGATGAGATCCACTATGTAAAAACACCTTTAGTCAATGCAACAGACTATGACTCACCTGTTTCCGGTTTTTGGTGGAAAAGAAGCCTGGAACAGAACCAGAAACCATTTTATAAATATGAGAAAGATCGCCGCACAATACCTCTTCCCCGTAAACTCGAACCCGGTAGAGAGAGGATACTTGAAGTTGGATGATGACGGCACCATCCTTGAAACTGGACAATTAGGAGACAATATTGAGGATGCTGAATTTTATAACGGAATTTTAGTCCCCGGATTTACAAACTCTCATTGCCATATAGAGTTGTCTCATCTGAAGGGCAAGTTTTACCAGGGGAGTGGGATGGCAGGATTTATAAAACAGATCCGGGAAGGTAGAGAGACCCTGCCTAAGGAGGAGAGAGAAGAGGCAGTAGAGAGAGAGCTTGAGCATCTCTATAAAGAGGGGACCGAGAGTATGGCAGATATCTCAAATTCAGATGAAAGCTTTTATGCAAAGACAAAATCGCCTCTCTATACCAGAACATTTCTGGAGGTATTCGGTTCAGAACCGGATGATAGTTTTAAAATATTGAACCAACTCAGTGAGCTGAAAAAGAGGGCCGACTCTGCAGGCATAGACTCATCCCCTACCCCTCATTCATACTATACAATGAGTAAAGTATTGCTTGCAGAAACCACCCGATTAGCGTTAGAGAGCGGTTATATTTCATGCCACAATCAGGAGAGCTGGGAAGAGGATGAGATGATAAGGAGAGGCCGGGGGCCATTGGCCGACGATTATAAGAGCCGAGGATTAAGAACACCTGAGCTAAATCCGGGGGGGCCGATGAAATACTATTCTGACCTCCTGAGGGGTATGAGAAGAGGTGCATCAGGAAAAATTGAGGGACAAGTACTCTTAGTACACAATACATTCACTGATAAGCAAAGTATTGAGACAGCCAAAGAGATCTTTGAAAGTATATACTGGGCAATCTGTCCCATGTCAAATATGTTTATACACAGAGCACTGCCCCCCATTCACCTGATGAGGAGAGAGGGACTTAAGATAACTCTGGGGACTGACAGCCTCTCAAGCAATACAAAGCTCTCTATGGTAAGCGAAATGTACACAATTCAGAGGTATTTCCCGACAATTCCGCTACCAGAGATTGTTAAGTGGGCTACAATAAACGGAGCTGAATTTTTAAAGAGAGAGAAGATTGGAGGATCTTTTGAACCTGGAAAGAGACCTGGTGTTGTATTAATAGAAAACGTCAACCTGCAAAATCTAAAACTGCTTCCTGAGAGCAGTGGCAGAAGATTGGTATAATAAACATGAGTTATGTCAACAATATTATTTGATCAGATTATCTTTGGCCCAATATCAAGCAGAAGGCTGGGCTCGTCACTCGGGGTAAACCTCCTGCCAAGGCATGGTAAGATATGCAGCTTTGACTGTCTCTACTGTGAGTGCGGTTTTAATGCGGATGGCCGAGGAGACAACAGAATGCCAACAAAAGAGGAGTTTATTGATGCCCTGTTTAGCAAATTAAAAGAGATAAAAGCCTCAAATGGAAGAATAGATACAATAACATTCTCGGGTAACGGAGAACCCACATTGCATCCGGCTTTCCCTGAAATTATTGCTGAAACTCTGAAAATGAGAAGAGCCCTCTTCCCTCTTGCCAAGGTATCTGTTCTGACAAATGGCAGCAGGATACACATTCCTGAAATAAGAGAGACTCTTCTTAGCGTAGATAATGCAATAATTAAGCTTGACTCTGCTTTTGACTCAACAGTCAATCAGATAGACAGACCTCAGTACAGATACAGTGTAGAGGAGACTAAGAAAAACCTGGAACCCTACAAGGGAAAATTTGTATTACAGACAATGTTCCTCAGAGGAGAGTATGAAGGGATAGCTATAGACAATACCACTCCGGAGGAGGTTGCTGCCTGGCGAAAGATTGCAATTGAGATTGAGCCCAGGGAGATAATGATATACACTATAGACAGGGAGACTCCTGCGAAGAATCTGATAAAAGTATCCGTTGAAGAGATGGAACAAATTGCAGGACCGTTAAAAGAGCTCGGTTTTAAAATTACAATAAGCGGTTAATATGAAAGTCGTTATTCAAAGAGTAGAGAGCGCAAAGGTAGAGGCCAATGGCACGATAACGGGGGAGATAGGAAGAGGACTTATGATTTTGCTGGGGATTGAGACTGGTGATTCAACTGAAGATGCGGATTATCTGGTAAAAAAGATAGCCTCATTAAGAATTTTTGATGACAGCCAAGGGATTATGAATCTTTCAGCAAAAGAGATCTCTGCCGGGATACTTCTTGTAAGCCAGTTTACACTCCACGCTAACACAAAAAAGGGGAACAGACCCTCCTACATTAGGGCAGCCCGTCCTGAACAGGCAATACCATTGTACGAATATGTTATAAAATCCCTTTCAAAGGAGTTGGGAATAGAGGTAAAATCAGGTATATTTGGAGCTGAGATGAAGGTAAGCCTGATAAATGACGGTCCGGTAACAATAATAATTGACACAAAAGAGAATTTATACAGAAATGGAGAGAATTGAAAAATGGAATAACAGCGAAGTAATGAGAGCATGTCTGGGATTGATTGATTTAACATCACTCAACTCAACTGACACAGTATCAAAAATTGACTCTATGGTGGAGAAAGTAAACTCCTTCCAGGAGAATTTTAAGGGCTATCCATCTGTTGCAGCAATATGTGTTTATCCGAATTTTGCCTCAACAGTAAAGAGAAATCTTAAAGAGAGAGGGGTAAAAATTGCGGTTGTTGGAGGGGTCTTTCCCAGTTCACAAAGCTTTCTAAACATAAAGGAGGAGGAGTGCAAAGCAGCTGTTGGGCAGGGAGCAGATGAGGTTGATATTGTATTGGCCTTAAGCCATTTTCTTGCTGGAGAATATGAGGAGGCGGCAAATGAGATCAGAGTGATTAAAAAAGCTTGCGGCAAAGCTCACCTAAAGGTTATTTTAGAGACAGGTGCTCTGACACCTGAACAAATTGAGAGAGCATCAATGCTCGCAATGGAGGCTGGTGCAGACTTTATAAAGACCTCTACAGGCAAGATGGAACCAGCTGCAACACCTGAAGCAGCAAGGATAATGTGCTCTTCAATAAAGAAATACTATGAAACCACCGGTAAAATGGTGGGATTTAAACCTGCCGGCGGAATAGTAACACCAGATGACGCTATTCTTTATTACTCAATTGTTGACTCAATACTTGGAGAAAAGTGGCTGAATCCTGAATTTTTTCGTTTGGGAGCAAGCAGACTGGCAAATAATTTGCTGACAAAACTTGAAAACAGAACTATTAATTATTTCTAAAATATGAAAAGAATTATCATCGCCGCAGCAGCTTTACTTATTACTACAGCTGCATTGTCACAAAACTACAAAACAGCTATTGGTTTGAGAACAGGTACCACACTTGGTGCCTCGGTGAAGCATTTCATTAGTCAGCCCGGAGCACTAGAGGGGATACTGGATGTAGATCTTGTAAGACACGACGAGATGAAGATCAAGGCGACAGGACTTTATGAGTACCATTTTGACGTAAATGTTGATGGCCTCTACCTCTACGCCGGTGCAGGCGCAACTGCAGGAGTTCATGTTGCAGGGCTATACAGTAAACAATTTATGATGGGAATTGATCTGATTGGGGGCGTTGAATACAAATTCAACAATATCCCTCTTGCCCTATCTGCCGACTGGAATCCACGAATACAGCTGATATCAAACCCCGGCTTCAAGGTGCCAAACCTTGGCTTTACAGTAAGATACATTATCAAATAACACTTTTATGAAAAATTACATTGACCAGAACAAAGAGAGATTTCTCTCAGAACTTTTTGAGCTACTGAGAATCCCGTCTGTTAGTTCTATGGCCGCTCACAAGCCGGATTTGGAAAAGGCAGCTGCAAAATATGCAGAGTTTCTGCTGGCAGCCGGGTGCGAAAAAGCACAGGTTTACCCAACCAAAGGGCATCCTGTAGTATTCGCTGAAAAGATAATTGACAAGAAGCTTCCGACAATATTGGTTTACGCACACTATGACGTTCAGCCGGCAGATCCGATGAACTTATGGACAACCCCTCCCTTTGAGCCTCAGGTAAGAGATGGAGCAATCTACGCCAGAGGAGCAAATGATGACAAAGGACAGGGATTCATGCACATCAAAGCCTTTGAATACCTGGTAAAGACTAACCAGCTTAAATGCAACGTAAAGTTCATTATTGACGGAGAGGAGGAGATTGGATCACCCAGCCTGCCTGAATGGGCAGAGGCTCATAAAGATATGCTGGCCTGTGATGAAATCCTTGTATCTGACACAACAATGATTGACGAGAAGATTCCTTCAATAAATGTGGGTATGAGAGGACTGGCATATATGGAGGTTGAAGTTACAGGCCCTAACAAGGACCTGCACTCAGGTCACTATGGCGGAGCAATTGCAAATCCAATCAATGTACTTGCCGGAATGATTGACAAACTTATTGATGACAAAGGCAGAATCACAATTAAAGGATTCTACGACGATGTTGTTGAGCTTACAAAAGAGGAGCGTGAGATGCTTGCCAGGGCACCATTTGACGAGAAGGAGTATATGGAGTTTCTGGATATAGACGCAGTAACCGGAGAGGCCGGATATTCAACTATGGAGCGCACAGGAATCCGCCCTTGCCTTGATGTAAACGGAATCTGGGGAGGCTACACAGGAGAGGGTGCAAAAACTGTTCTTCCATCAAAGGCCTTTGCAAAAATATCTATGAGAATCGTTCCTAACCAGGACAACAAAAAGATAGCAAAACTGTTTGAAGAGCACTTTATGAGCCTGGCTCCAAAAGGTGTTAAGGTTAAGGTAACCCCTCACCACGGCGGACAGGGTTTCCTCTGTCCAATAACTTCAAAAGTATATAAATCTGCACACAGAGCTATTCACGAAGTTTACGGCATTGAGCCGGTTCCTAACCGCGGAGGAGGAAGCATACCCGTTCTTGCAGACCTTCAGCAAATTCTAAAGGCAAATCCACTTCTGATGGGATTTGGTCTGGAGAGAGACGTTATCCACTCGCCTAACGAGAGCTATCTGCTGAGCCAGTTCTTTAAAGGGATTGAGTCTATTGGTTTGTTTTATAAATACTATACAGAGTAAACCACTATAGTATTTTACATTCTTAAAGAGGCTGACCTAAAAGTATTTGGTTAGCCTCTTTTTGATATCTGTAATCTGTCTCTTATTTACACACATTTTGCTCCATCCAGGCAACCTTCTGTTCTGAAGTATGCTCTCTGCCAATAATTTCAGAATAGAGTTCCGGTCGCCTTGCATTAGTATAACGATAACCACCGGCTAGAGTAATCTTATCAGAAGTCAGCTCAGCGGTGACCATTGAATCTCCAAGTTCCCGGCACTCTGCAATAATCTCTCCGTATGGGTCAAGTATCATTGAACAACCATTTTTAAGCTGGTCATCATCCATACCTATCGGATTTGCAAATACGGCATAAATGGCGTTATCGTGCGCCCTTGAGGGGAGCCATCGCATCAGCCACTCCCTCCCTTTAGGACCGTCAAACTCCCTGCGGAGAGTATCGGCATTAGCCACCCTCTCCTTCCAAAGGGATGCATCAACAAACCCGGATCCCGGCCTAGCCGATGGTGTACACATTGTTACGTGTGGCATAAAGATAATATCGGCACCAAGAAGCTTTGTAGCCCTCACATTCTCCACCACATTGTTATCATAACAGATAAGAATTCCGCACTGCCATCCTCGCAGTTTAAAAATTGTATATGAGTTTCCCGGTTTTACAGCCGGATTAATAAACGGGTGTAGCTTTCTGTGCTTTGCAATAACCTCTCCTCCATCTACACACACATATGCCTTATAAATATCGTTTACATCATCACGCTCAAACAGACCTGCCAACACAGCTATCCCGTACTTTGCAGAAATTTCTTTAAGCCGATTAACAGACGGGCCGTTAGGAATTTGTTCAGAGATATCGTATATCTCTGAGTGAGAAAGGTTTCTGGCAAAAGTATAGCCTGTCACCGAACATTCGTGAAAAGCGACAGCATCAGCCCCCTTTTTCGCCGCCATAGCTGCAAACTCTTCAATAACACCCAGGTTATACTCTTTATCGCCAGAGCGATTTTCAAACTGGACTGTGGATATTTTTATACTCTTCATATTTATTCAAAAATAGTGAATATCACTGATATCCAAGAGGTGTATATATAAATAAATTGGAACGGGAGTTTGAGTCGCCGGGGCGATATCTTCTGGTTGAGATCAAGACAACACCGGACAGCGATTTGTAAAGGAGCCCGTCATTGCCGTTAAGGACTATCAGAGTCTCAACATCTCTTATATCCATCCCTTTAAGCGCAGGGAACTCCAGATCATCATCATTATATCTGACACCGTCAATATAGATGATTGTTTTATTGTATGATGGAGAGCCACCACTTCCCTTTGTAGTGATTGATCTCCTTGAATATAGATAATCATTAAATGCAAAAAAAGAGGGGTAATTTGCAACAATGTATTCCAAAACAGATTTGTGGTCATCTCTCTTCAAATCCTCCCGCTCCTTTACGCTTCTCCTCTCAAAGGCGTTTCCAAATGGAGAGGGGTTAATCTTTGGTCTGTATAGTCCGTTAATCTGCTTTCTGTCAACAATAACCTTTACGGCATCCAGTTTTATTACTCCCGATGTGTCGTACAGGATTACCGGAGATGAATTGTCTGATCTCTCTGTAATATTTCCCGATTCATTACTATAAAGAGACAAATAATCATAATAGGGCGCAAAAGTCTCTTGCAGACAAACCGGATAATATCTCTTTTTACCGCTCAGGTCAGTAGCCTTGATAATATACTGAGTCCCTTCAGGAGTATCCAGTTCGGTAATCAGAAAATTGACAGGGTTATTTTTCACTGTTGCCTGCCTAGTAAAGCCGGTCTGTGGTGAGAAAACATCCAGAATATAACTGTCAACTCTTTTGCCTGAAGCATTTTCTACCCACCCCTCAATATAGTGGGAAGACTCTTTCAAATAGGATTTTGGTTTATTCTCTTCAATTGACTTATTTGTAGTATAATCAGCAATGGAAAAAGTGCTCCTCCCCGGAGTAAATGGTTCATTCGGCTTAATTATACTTATTTTGGTAAAAAAAAGATCTTCCGTTGGTTCGTTTAACATATACCGGGTGTAAGCTCTTACAATATAATCTCCATACGGCAGATCTCCCCTGAGAGGAAAATAACCTCTAAACCCCTCATCAGATCCCCCTTTACTATCCTCTTTCTCACTCTTTTCATCTCTCTTTATCTTTACCCTGGCTATCACGCTATCCTTAAGAAGCTCAATATAGATATAGTTGCTTCTGATATTAGAATAACCGGCATCGCTATCAAAAACAGAGGCTTTAAACCTTATTGTATCACCGGGAATAAAGTATGCTCTGTTTAGCTCAAGAGTGAGAACCTCTTTTGCTGTGAGGGAATTCACAACAATGAAAAATACAATTGAGATAACTAAACATTTAGCGTTCACTTCCCCTTTTTAAGTATATTCTATTATGATGCAATTTAAACAAAAATGTTTTACATCGCACTAAAAATACAGATAATGCCTCAGAGCGCAGCAGGAAGCGGAAGCAGGGCGAGGCGAAGTAGCCAAGTCAAAAAAAAAGAGGCCTAAGCCTCTTTCATCATCTGCAACGCCCCGGTGAACTTGGCCACCTTCTCTCTGGCGTAGGGGAGTTTGATTGTCAGACTCTTTTTGTTCTGAGATGGGGTTTCGTACATTGCGTCAACCATTATGGCTTCACAGATTGACCTTAATCCCCGTGCCCCAAGTCTAAACTCTATTGATGTATCTACAATATAGTCAAGCACCTCATCATCAATACTCAACTTAACACCATCCATTTCAAATAATCTGAGATACTGTTTAACCAGTGCGTTTTTAGGTTCAGTAAGAATACTCCTCAACGCCTTTCTGTCAAGTGGCTCCAGATAAGTTAAAACAGGCAGTCTCCCAATAATCTCAGGAATAAGGCCGTATGCCCTCAGATCCTGAGGAGCAATATATCTCATAAGGTTCTCCCTGTCAATATGCTCGGTCTTATGTGCTGCTCCGTAACCTACAACTTGTGTATTAAGCCTTTGAGAAATTTTTCTCTCTATACCCTCAAAAGCTCCCCCGCAAATAAAGAGAATATTCTTAGTGTCAACAGCTATCATCCTCTGCTCAGGATGTTTTCTTCCTCCCTGGGGCGGAACATTCACAACACTTCCCTCAAGAAGCTTAAGCATCGCCTGCTGAACACCCTCACCAGAGACATCCCTTGTTATTGACGGGTTGTCCCCTTTCCTCGCTATTTTGTCAATCTCATCAATAAAGACTATTCCCCTCTGAGCCCTCTCAACGTCATAATCTGCCTCCTGCAACAACCTTGTAAGGATACTCTCAACATCTTCTCCAACATAGCCTGCCTCTGTAAGGACAGTTGCATCCACAATAGTAAACGGAACATCCAGCATCTTTGCTATGGTTCTGGCAAGAAGCGTTTTGCCTGTTCCGGTTCTTCCAACAAGAAGTATGTTTGACTTTTCAAGGTCAAGATCATCTCCGTTGTTACCGTTTATCCTTTTGTAATGGTTATAGACTGCAACAGAAAGATATTTCTTTGCCTCCTCCTGACCAATTACATAATCGTCAAGGAAAGCTGTGATCTCTTTTGGTTTGAGAAGGGGTTTTGCCGATGTTTTCCTCTTTCCCTTTTTTGCGGCAAGGGCCTCTCTGGAATAATCTATAGCCTGCTGAGCGCACTCGTTACAGATAGATGCAATTTCACCTGCAATAAGTACATCAACCTCACTCTTTCCCCTTCCGCAAAAAGAGCAGTAGTCTGTGTATTTGGAGGCCATCTACTTCTTTGCTTTAATAAGAATTTCGTCTATCATCCCGTACTCCTTCGCCTCCTTTGCATTCATCCAGTAATCTCTGTCGGCATCTTTCTCAATCTGCTTCAGAGGCTTGCCGGAATGCAGTGCTATAATTTCATACAACTCCTTTTTAAGAGTCACTATCTGCTTTGCAGTTATCTCAATATCGCTTGCCTGACCCTCTGCTCCTCCCATAGGCTGATGTATCATAACCCTTGAGTGAGGAAGCACAGAGCGCTTTCCTGTAGCACCTGCAGTAAGCAGGACAGCCGCCATTGAGGCAGCCATACCGGTACAGATTGTTGCTACATCAGAAGAGACAAGCTGCATAGTGTCATAAATACCCAAGCCGGCATAGACTCCGCCCCCCGGTGAATTTATGTAGAGCTGAATATCTGATTTTGACTCTGTGGAATCTAGGTAGAGTAACTGAGCTTGGATAATATTGGCTACATCGTCTGTGATGGGTACTCCCAGAAAGATGATTCTGTCCATCATCAAACGCGAGAAGACGTCCATTGCAGCTACATTAAGCTGTCTCTCCTCAATAATTGTAGGATTGATGTATGCGCCGCTTATTGAGTTAAATCTGTGCAAAGAGAGGCTGCTTATTCCCCTGTGATGCATAGCATATTTTTCAAAATCTGTAGCCATATATTGTAAACTTTAATTTTAGTTTGTCATTTCCCTGAGCTTCTCAACAGAGACGCTCTTCTTATCAAGTTTTACGACAGACCTTACATAGCCTATTACTTTGTCCTCTTCTACTTTATCAAAGATTCTTCTGCCCTCTTTTTCGTTTGAAAGAAGAGACTCAGCATACTGATTGAGTTGTTCTTCAGGAACGTTAGGCAGTCCGTACATTGCAAACTGATACGCTGCAATATTCTTAGCCTGCGCCAGAAGATCCTCTCTCTTCACCTCAAGTTTCTGCTCCTTAACAAAGTACTGTCTTATCATCTGCCAGCGGAAGTCTTTAAGAAACAGGTGGAAATCCTTCTCAATATCCTCCATAGAGAACTTGCCCTCATTAGCTGTAAACAACCATCTCTTCAGAAAGTTCTCAGGAACAGCTATGGCCGCCTTTTCAATCAGGTAATCTCTTGCATCAAGCATAAATCTGTAGTCGCTCTCCTGGGCATACTCTGCTCTCATTCGCTCAACAACCTTAGCATCAAACTCCTCATCGGTTGAAACAACACCCTCTCCAAACATCTTATTATACAGCTCCTGATTAACTTCAGGCTCTATAAATCTTTTAACCTCTTTAACTGTAAGGCTCCAAACTGGTTCAACGGATGCAAGCTCCTCTTTCTTAACTTTCAGAAGTGCGGCTCTGTCTGCCTCATTAGCAAAGGCTTTGTTCACATCAACATCAAATGTGTCTCCACTCTTCTTGCCCATGAACTGCTTTTTTATCTTCTTATCCTCAATTGACCTTAAAGCAACATATGTGCCCTCAATCTTTGTCTCACCCTGAAGGAGATCTGCAATGATAAAATCTTCGTCCTGCTCAATTGAATCAACAACTCCAAGCTGACCAAACTGCCTCAAAACATTTGATTTATATTTAGCAATTTCCTCTTTAGAGAGCTCTGCCTCATAGTATGCAATCATATCATCTGCTGAGAGAGCAATCTCCACCTTTGGAGCAAGCGCAATATCAAATATAAACTCCATATCCTCGCCAGCCTTCCAGCTTACAGGCTTCTGCTCTGTTTCATTAGCCAACGGCTCTCCGATAATATTAAGCTTATTTTCATTGATATAGTTGTTCAGACCTTCAGATATTAGATTATTCACGGCATCCACCATTGCAGACTGACCATGCATCTTCTCAATCATAGACATAGGAGCCATACCCTTGCGGAAACCTTTGATGTCTGCATTTCTGCGGTAGTCTCCCAGTATCTTTTTAACTTTTGGAGCATAGTCATCGTTTCCTATGGTAAGAGAAACCATAAGCGTTAGATCTTCAGCTTGTTTCTGTGTAACTTTCATCGTTTATTATTTTTTGTATTATCTCTAATAAAATCAAAGCAGACCACCCAATGGGTATCTGCTTTTGAGTGCGGGCAAAGGGACTCGAACCCCCACGCCTTTCGGCACCAGATCCTAAGTCTGGCGCGGCTACCAATTACGCCATGCCCGCTTTGGGGAGTGCAAAGGTAAAACAATTTTTCAAACATCCAAAAGCATCTTTACAAATGCCCACCTCTCCCGGCTCTCAGAATGCACAAATTTTAACCCACATGCCTCTCCTGCCTTAATCACCATAGCGACATCCTCCTCATAGAAACCACTGAGTAAGAGCACACCTCCGGGTAAAAGCGCCTCTGCATAAGAGCCCATATCATTTATCACAATATTCCTGTTAATATTGGCAAGAATTGTATTAAATTTTTCAAACTCCTTTATCTTTCCCGCATCGCCAAGATAGACCGATATCCTCTCTGCCACTCCGTTTCCGGCCGAATTCTCCCTTGCGGAGTCAGAAGCATCCGGATCATTATCTATTGCTACCACCTCTGATGCCCCCATCTTTGCCGACAGGATTGCAAGTATTCCCGTACCGCATCCCATATCCAGCACCCTCCTTTCTGCAACACTCTCTTTCATAAGCCCTGATGCCATAAGGTGAGTAGTCTGATGGTGACCTGTGCCAAAGGCCATTTTCGGGTCAATTACAATATTATATTGTGTATCCGGCAACCCTTTGTGGAAGCTGGCCTTTACTGTGCACTTTTCGTCAATAACTAGCGGCGGGAAATTTGACTCCCATACAGAGTTCCAGTTTTCTCCCTTAATTAATCTGCAATCAATCTCCACAGAGAAAGCATCAATATTACTAAACCTCCCGGCAACAGCCTCAATCAGCTCATCATAAAATTCAGAGGCCCTAATATAACCTTTTACAAATGGATCCTCCATTGTGAAACTCTCAAAACCGAGGTCATCCAAAAAAGCCGGAACAATTTCGGCATACTCCTCTTTGAATGGCTCAATTCTGAATGAGACCTCTTTATAATCCATCAGAATGATTTTACAATTGCTACAAAGTCCTGAGCATCCAGCGAAGCTCCTCCTATCAGCCCACCATCAACATCATCCTTGGAGAAAATCTCAGATGCATTTGATGGTTTACAGCTACCGCCGTAAAGAATAGGAATTCTGTCCGAATGATCCCCAAACTTATCTCCAATTACTCTTCTTATATAGGCATGCATCTCCTCTGCCTGGTCAGAAGTTGCTGTCATACCGGTACCTATTGCCCATACCGGCTCATAGGCCACTATAACATTGTCAAGCTCAACGCCTCTTAGTCTGTACAGCACATCTTTTATCTGCTGTGCTACCACCTCAAAATGTCTGTTAGCCTGCCTCTCCTCCAGCTTTTCACCTACACAGAATATGGGTTGCATTCCCTCATTTATTGCAAGGTTAATCTTTTTGTAAAGGCTCTCATTGCTTTCAGAGTAATACTCTCTCCTCTCAGAGTGTCCAAGAATTACATATTTGCAGCCCAGATTCCTTAGCATCGCCGCTGAGACCTCCCCGGTATATGCTCCCTTATCGTGATCTGCACAGTTTTGAGCAGCTAAAGCAATATTAATTTTATTCTCCTTCAGATACCTCCCCAATACTGCAAGATGCGTGAAAGGTGGAGCTATAATTATCTCAACATCTGTCTCCAACTCCTTTGTAAGAAATTCCAGTTGCTTTACAAGCACCTCCCCCTCCGGCAGCAAAGTGTTCATTTTCCAGTTGCCGGCAACAATTTTTCTTCTCATCGCTGTGATTTTTTTGGATTTGTATAGTGCTGCAAAAATAACAATTTTTTTTGCACTATCTTCGCAGAACATTAATGACAATTACTCGGTTGAAGTTCAGAAAATCATATACTGCAATATATGCGGCCATTGCTGTAGCTCTCCTGATTCTTACAATTCTTAACCTCATACTCGGTTCAGTAATAATTCCCCCGGGAGAACTTCTGGCCTCACTGACAGGTTCAGAAGCTCCAAAATATGTAAATGATATTTTATGGAACTTCAGGATTCCAAAGGTTATCACGGCGCTTCTGGCCGGAGTTGCCCTCTCTGTCTGCGGGCTTCAGATGCAGACAATGTTCAGAAATCCGCTTGCAGATCCATTTATTTTGGGGATTAGCTCCGGAGCAGGTTTAGGAGTGGCTCTATTTGTAATGGGTTCATCCGCCTTTGGCCTTAGCATTGCCGGAGGTCTATTTTTCAATCTCGGTATAGCCGCCTCTGCATGGGCCGGAGCAGCAGGTGTTACACTGATAATTCTACTCGTCTCACACAGACTAAGAGAGAACTCATCACTCCTGATATTTGGAATAATGATAGGAAGTGTAACAAGCGCCATCATAACACTTATTCAGTATTTTTCATCTTCATCTGAGCTTAAAGCCTTTGTTACATGGACAATGGGAAGCTTTTCCGGCCTCACAAACAGTCAGATATGGATATTATCACTGCTAGTTGTTCCAGGAATCGTACTATCAGTTTACAACATTAAGGAGCTGAACATACTCCTCCAAGGCGAAGCATATGCAAAGAGTCTGGGACTAAACCTTCAAGCAACAAGAAGAAGGATACTCATAGCCACTACCCTGCTTGCAGGGAGCGTAACCGCATTTTGCGGGCCAATTGGTTTTATAGGCATAGCTGTACCTCATATTGCAAGGCTTTTCTTTAAAAATGCCGATCACAAGGTTCTTGTTCCCGCAACGGCACTTACAGGTGCTGCAATAATGGTTTTAACCGACATGGTGGCCCAGCTTCCGGGACAGTCAGGGGTAATTCCAATCAACACAGTAAGCGCACTTATAGGTGTTCCGGTTATATTATTTATCATCATGAGGAGTAAATTTTCATGAATCAGGCAAACCTCATACTGAATAGCCTTTCTCTGGGATACGACAAAGATATCTACAGCAGAATATCTGCCAGTGCAAATTACGGAGAGATGGTAGCATTGGTAGGTCCTAATGGAATCGGAAAGAGCACACTTCTTAAAAGTATTGCAGCAATTCAAAGTTTCAGATCCGGGGAGATATTGATTGATGCAAAGAATATTTCGGCGATTTCACAAAAGGTACTCTCAACCCTTATATCATTTGTCCCCTCCCAAAGCCCTAAAGCATTGAATCTATCAGTCTTTGACATGGTTTCATCCGGTTGCTTCAACAGGTCAAACTGGTTAGGTGAGGCAAATGAAGAGGACAAAGCTCTGGTAATGGAAACTCTTGACAGAGTAGGTTTAGATGGATTTGCATTCAGGGATTCAGGAAGGCTAAGCGACGGAGAGTTCCAAAGGGCTGCAATAGCCAGGTCTCTGGTTCAGAAGAGTGGAATAATGCTGCTTGATGAACCCACAGCATTTCTTGATATAGAGAATAAACTAGTGGTAACAAGGCTTCTGGCTAAGCTTGCAAAAGAGGAGAAGAGATGCATAATATTCTCCACACATGATCTTCAGCTAGCGATAAAGCTTTGTGACAGAATATGGCTTATGGGAAGGGACCATTTTACAGAGGGCTCCCCATTGGATTTAATAGAAAACGGAGCCTTTGATTCAATGTTCAAAGACTCCGGTCTAAAATTTGACAAAACCCTTTATACCTTCATTTAGAAAGTTGAAGGAGTCTCAGGCTTTGGTGTTGTTTCAAACATTTTAGCAATTGCTTTTGCCAGCCTCTTCACACCCTCCTCTGTTCTCTCCTCATTCATAAATGAGAAATTTATCCTCATGGTATTCTTACCGGAGCCATCACAATGGAAAGCCTCTCCAATAACAAAGGCGACATCCTCCTTAATCGCAACATTAAATAACTCTGTAGCATCATAACCTTCAGGAAGAGTAACAAAAAGGAAGAGCCCCCCTTCAGGTGTTGTCCACCTTACACCTTCAGGCATATATTTTTCAAAGCAAGAGATCATATGGTCTCTCTTAACTCTGTACATATCAATTGTCTTTTTAAGGTTCTTTTCAAAAAGACCCTTTTCCAGATACCTTGCTGCCACAGCCTGATCAAATACCGGTGCGCAGAGGTCGGTTGACTGTTTTGCAACCACCAGTCTGTCAATAATATTTACAGGTGCAATTATCCAACCCAAACGGAATCCGGGAAGGAAAGTCTTTGAAAATGTGCCTAAAAGAATTACCCTTTCATTATCCATTGAATACATCATTGGCATCTCCTCTCCGTCAAAACGGAGCTCTCTGTACGGGCTATCCTCAATAACAAGCAGGTCATACTTCTTTGCAACTGCCAGAACATCCTTTCTTTGCTGTACGTTCATTGTTATGCCTGAAGGATTCTGGAAATCCGGAATTGCATAAACAAATTTAGGTTTCTTACCACTACCTATCAATGCTTTAACAACAACCTCAAGCTCTTCATCCTTTGTAATACCTATCGGCTTTGCCTGATAAGACCAGAAAGCCTGCAACGCCCCCAGATATGATGGTAGTCCGCAAATAAGCGTATCACCCGGATCTATGAAAACTTTAGTGACAAGGTCTATTGCCTGCTGAGATGAGGTAGTTATAAGAATATTCTCTTTAGTAATATCCAATCCCTGAGCCTGATATCTTTTAGCGAGCAATTCCCTTAGTTTACCATTACCTTCTGTTGGCCCGTACTGAAGCGCAGAGGTACTCTCCTGTTCAAGGACCTCCTGCATAATTACCTTAAGGTCCTCTACCGGAAAAGTAGCAGGATTTGGGAACCCGCCGGCGAATGATATCACTTCCGGTCTGTTTGCAACACTTAAAAGGTCTCTGATTGCAGACCTTCTCATGCTTTTAGCGTTGGCAGATAGAATGTTTTGAATGTTCATAGCCATTTTTTAGTTAGTTTTTTACAAAATTAAAGAATTGTAACAAAAATTCAAACTTTAATTTACTTTTTTAATTATTATGCTTACATTTTATAACAGGACGTTATATAAAAGGGCAAACCGCAGATTCCCCTTTTTTTCATATTTTTGCAAAAAAAGAATGTCAACAATACGAATCACAAAGGAGTTCCGTTTTGAGGGGGCACACGCCCTTCAGGATTATGACGGAAAGTGCAGACATATACATGGCCATTCATACAGACTTTTTGTCACCCTCAAGGGCAGCCCTCTTCAGGAGAAGGGAAGTCCTAAAAATGGTATGGTAGTGGACTTTGGAGATCTAAAGAGGATTGTAAACAGATTTATTGTGGACCCTTTTGACCATGCGTTGCTCTTGAGAGGGGATGCACCCCTTAAGGAGGAGATTTCGTCTGCATATCAAAATGTCATTGTACTTGATTTTCAACCAACATGTGAAAATCTGGCTATATATTTTGCCGGACTGTTAAGGGAAAATCTACCTCCACAGACTGAACTACACAGCATCAGACTATATGAGACTCCAACGTCATATGTTGAGTGGCTGGCGTCAGAAAACTGATTATTATGAAAAAGCTATACCTTATTGATGGGCATGCGCTCATATTCCGCTCATATTACGCATTTTTAAGAAGGCCCATGATAAACTCAAAGGGTGAGGACACATCCATACTCTTTGGCTTTACAAAGACCCTGACAGATCTTATTATACGGGAGAGGCCCACCCACCTGGCTGTAGCTTTTGATCCACCTGCAAAAACATTCAGACACGACCTTTATCCAGAATATAAAGCAAACAGAGCAGAGACACCCGAGCTGATTAAAAGTGCTCTTAATCCACTTATTGAATTGGTAGAATCAATGTCCATCCCGGTAATAATGAAGCCAGGCTACGAAGCTGACGATGTTATAGGGACAATTGCAAAAAGGGCAGAAAAAGAGGGTTTTACTGTATTTATGCTCACTCCCGACAAGGACTACGGCCAACTGGTCTCAAAACAGATATTTCAGTGCAAACCGGGAAAAAACGGAGGAGATAATATTATTATCGGCCCGGATGAGATTAAGGCGGAGTATGGAATAGACAATCCGGAAAAGATAATAGACATCCTTGCAATTTGGGGAGATGCATCAGACAACGTCCCCGGTGTCAGAGGTGTTGGCGAAGTTGGCTCAAAAAAGCTGATAAACAAATATGGCAGTTTGGAGGGGATATACAATAACCTTAGTGAGCTTCCTTTAAAGCAACAGGAGGCCTTCAAAGAGGCAGAATCCCATATTGCATTGAGCAAGAAACTTGTGACAATTGAGACTGAAGTGGAAATTGATTACAGTGAAGAGGAGCTTGTTTTGGGAACTCCACACTTTTCTGCATTAAAAGGTCTATTTGGCAAATACGAGTTTCCATCACTCTCAAGACAAATACCTCAACTGGAAGAGATATTTACTACAGAGAGTAGAATTTCAGATATTGAGACAAGAGAGGTTGAGAAGCACAAGGCAGACAGTGGAGTGTCATACAAAGAGGAGCTGCCGGAAAAGATAATAAAAGAGGCATTTGAGAGGGGCTCCGTAGGGGTTATTATGAAAGGAGAGACTCTCTATATCTCGGTTTCCGGCATGGTTGCACCCATAGATAAAAATGACAGAAGCAAGATAAAACTTCTGATGGAGAGTGCATTTATTGACAAATGTGGCTATGATATTAAGTTACTGATAAACGAACTGGCCGCTGACAATATTAAAACAGAGGGTAAACTATGGGACTCAGAGCTTATGCACTACCTGCTAATGCCGGAGAGATCTCATAAATTTGAAATTCTGGCTCAGGCATATCTGGGAATTGATATGGAGGAGAGCAGGGAGATGGTTCAGGCAGACCTTTTCTCAGCAATAGAAAACAGAGATAGCGGAGAGGATCAAAAAAGGGCAATGGCTGAAGCATCACTTTCTATTCAGCTTGCGCACAGACTGAGAGAGGAGCTGAAGAGAGGGGATTTAACCCGGCTGTATGATGAGATAGAGATGCCTCTTATATATGTTCTGGCCTCTATGGAGCAACAGGGAGTCAGGTTGGACACATCTATGCTTAAAGATTACGGAGCGACTTTAACCTCTGAACTTGAAAGTATTGAAAGCGGTATAAGGGAGATGGCTGAGGAACCCGCTCTTAATGTCTCATCTCCGAAACAACTCTCTGCAGTACTTTATGACAAAATGAATCTTGGCATTAAGGGGAAAAACAGCCGCTCAACAGATGAGGAGACCCTTACAGAGATTCTTGATAAACACCCTATTATTCCGGCAATATTGGAATTCCGGAACATTAAAAAATTACTTTCCACATACATAGAGCCCCTGCCCTCACTTGTATCTGCTGAGACCGGAAAACTTCACACTACTTACAATCAGGCACTGACATCAACAGGAAGGCTAAGCTCAGTAAGGCCAAACCTTCAGAATATTCCTATAAGGACAGAGCGGGGAAGAGAGATAAGAAAGGCGTTTATCCCGTCCCGTAAGGATGGGCTGATCCTGTCAGCCGACTACTCCCAGATAGAGCTGAGGCTTATGGCGCACATGAGTCAGGACCCAGATTTCATTGAGGCCTTCAGGAAGGGCGAAGATATCCACTCGGCCACTGCTTCAAAAATATTCGGTGTCCCTGTGAATGAGCTCTCAAAAGAGCAGAGGGGAAGGGCAAAGACCGCAAACTTTGGAATAATTTACGGAATCTCTTCATTTGGTCTCTCACAGAGACTTAACATCCCCAGAGCCGAGTCCAGACAGCTGATTGAGGACTACTTCAGGAGCTACCCAAAAGTTAAGGAGTTTATGAACGAGATGACAGAGAGAGCCAAAAGAGATGGATATGTCAGCACCCTTTACGGAAGAAAAAGATATCTTCCGGATATTAGTTCAAAAAACCCTGTTGTCAGGGGGCTTGCAGAGCGGAACGCAGTTAATGCACCTATCCAGGGAAGTGCAGCAGACATTATAAAAGTTGCAATGGTAAGGCTGCATGACAGGCTTGCAAAAGAGGGGTTTGAAAGCAGCATGGTACTTCAGGTACACGATGAACTTGTCTTTGACGTAGTTCCGGGAGAGGAGAAGAGACTTGCGGAGGTTGTAAAACAGGAGATGGAGAGGGTAACAGAGCTCTCAGTTCCACTAATTATTGAGTGTCAATATGGAGAAAACTGGCTTGAAGCGCACTGAGGATGAATCGGATAAAAATCTGGCAAAACTCAGCCTTGAGGGGAGTGAGGAGGCCTCCCGTGAGCTTGTCAGGAGATATGCCGAACGAATAAAAGCTCACATCCAGACACTCGTTCCCGATCACAGGGACGCAGAGGATATTTCACAGGAGGTATTTGCCAAGGCGTTTCAGATGCTTAACAGTTATGATTCAAATTACGCCTTCTCAACCTGGATTTACACAATTGCAAGAAACAGCAGCATAGACTTCGTAAGAAGAAAAAGGGTTGCGACAAAATCAATTGATAGCTTAAGTGCAACAGAGGAGAGCTCAGGATCGGAGCAGTGGGTGCCCAGTCCGGAAGAGCATCTGATATTTGAACAGGAGATTGAGAAAATTCGCTCAGCAATCAATAGCCTTCCGGAGAAATACCGGGATGTGGCAGAGATGAGATTCATACATGAATACGCTTATGAGGAGATGGCAAGAGAGCTGGGGGTATCACTTGGAACTATAAAAACAAGAGTAAGACGAGCAAAAGAGAGACTGAAAAATGATGGAAAACTTAATATACAATTACTTCCCTGAATTAACAACGAAACAGAGGGTTCAGATTGAAGCACTACTCCCTCTCTATACGGAGTGGAACTCAAAAATTAATGTGGTTTCAAGAAAGGATATTGACAACCTTTATCTCCATCATGTGCTTCATTCACTTGCCATTGCTAAGACGCTTTCCCCCTTTCCGGGAGCCAGAGTGCTTGATGTCGGCACCGGTGGCGGTTTTCCGGGAATTCCTCTTGCAATTCTCTATCCGGATGCGAACTTTACCCTGTGCGACTCAATTGGTAAAAAAACTCTAGTTGCCAGCAGTGTTGCCAATGAGATTGGTCTTAATAATGTCTCTGTACTTAATAAGAGAGCGGAGCATGCCGGTGGTGGCTATGATTTTATTGTCTCCAGAGCTGTGACAGAGTTAAAGAGCTTTCTGCCATGGATTTGGAATCAAATCACCCCAGGCAGGGAGAAGGGTGTTGCCTCTGGGGTTTACTATCTTAAAGGTGGAGATTTAGGCCGAGAGTTGATTGAGGCTGCAGAGAAAATGAAAATCCCTCCGGCAAATTTTATAGAATTTAAAATATCTGAATGGTTTAAAGAGCCTTTTTTTGAGGAAAAAAGGGTAATATTCATAAAACGGTAAAACAAATATTTGCGTTTACAAACATTTTATTTATCTTTGCACTCCCTTTTGCGAATATAATAATAGTAGAATATAATATGAAACGCACTTTCCAACCATCTCAACGCAAGCGCCGCAACAAGCACGGCTTTCGCGAGCGCATGTCTACACCAAACGGCCGTCGGGTACTTGCTGCACGCCGTCGTCGCGGACGCAAAAAACTGACAGTGTCATCTGAAGATCGTTTCTAATCCGGAGGAGGCATTCAATAGAATTACAAAAAGAGGCTAAAGGCCTCTTTTTTGTTATATTTGCCCTTCATTAATTAAAGAGACAATGGCTGTAAGAGTTGGATTTGATGAGGCCCTTATGCTGTATGACAGTCTGGATATGAATAAACTCTCCAGACTAGCAACAGAGATCAGAGAGAAGATAAACGGCAACAAAGTTTACTACAACAAAAATTTTCATCTTGAACCCAGCAATGTATGCATCCACAGATGTACCTTCTGCTCATACAGAAGAGAGAGCGATCAGGAGGCGGGTTCCTGGTCTATGGATATTGAACAGGTAAGAGAATATTGCCGTAAGAAGTATAAAAATGGGGAGACAGAGGTTCATATTGTCGGAAGTGTTCATCCTGACAGAGATTTGAGTTACTACCTTAAAGTGGTTGAAGCTGTGAGGGAGGAACTTCCGGATACTGTGGCAATTAAAGCATACACAGCTGTAGAGATAGATGACATGACAAAATCTTCCGGTCTCTCTCCAAAAGATGTTCTCAAAGAACTAAAAGCCAGAGGCGTGATGCTGCTGCCCGGTGGTGGTGCCGAGATTTTCAACCCGTCGGTAAGAGACAAAATCTGTCCGGATAAGACAGATAGCGACAGATGGCTTGAGATACACAAAGAGGCGCACAAACTTGGGATGAGAACAAATTGCACGATGCTATTTGGACATATAGAGAGCAGGGAGCATAGAATTGAACATCTTATGGCTCTCAGAGAGCTGCAAGATGAGACCGGGGGATTTGATGCATTTATCCCCCTCCTGTTCAAACCCGCAAACAATCCACTCTCACATCTTGGAGAGGTTAGCATAATTGAAGTTCTGAAAACATTTGCAATTTCAAGGATAGTTCTTGACAACATCCCCCACATTAAGTCCTACTGGCCTATGCTAGGCAAAGAGTTATGCCAGATGGCCCTCCTGTACGGTGCCGATGATATGGACGGCACAATAAACGACTCAACTAAAATATACAGTATGGCAGGCTCCAGGGAACAAAATCCTCAAATGACAACTTCAGACCTTGAGAGGCTTGCAGCCGAAGCCGGTTTCATGGCCGTTGAGAGAGACAGCTTCTACAACATTATCCCAAAAAAATCATAATTTTGCCAAATAAACCTCAAACCATGAAAAATAAAGGAGCAGAGAGACCCTGGTACAAAGGGTGGTTTATGATTGAAGTCTATAAGGTGGCAGCAGTTCTGGTAGCCTTATTGGTTATTGTAATAATATTCCTTAATCTTGTCACAAGGCATAACAGAGAGCTGGAGGTTCCTGACTTTACAAGAATGTCAATGACAGAGGCAACAGAAATTGCCAATAAGAGCAACCTGAGACTTGAGGTTACAGATTCTGTATTCCTTCCAAGGATGGGAAGAGGGGAAATATTCCGCCAAAACCCTCCGGCAGGAAACAAAGTAAAGAAGAACAGAAGAATTCTTTTAACTATAAACTCTTTACAACCCAAAAAGGTGGCCATGCCATCTGTTACAGGTTTTTCAATGAGACAGGCCAAGGCAGAGCTGTCGGCAAGGCAGCTAAGGGTAGGGAGGCTTATATATGTAAGTGACATGGCCACTAACAATGTTCTTGGACAAAGATTCAACGGAAGGCAAATTGAGCCGGGCACAATGATAGAGACGGAGAGCGAAATTGACCTTGAAGTTGGAATCAGCAGCGATGAGGAGAGGACGTTTGTCCCCGATGTAACTGCGCTTCCACTTGCTACCGCAAAAGATATACTTCTTGATAACTCACTGAATGTTTCCAGAATAAGATACGACAACTCAGTTAAAAGCTACTCAGACTCAATTTCCGGCTTTGTAATCAAGCAGGAGCCGGAACCGTCGCAGACACAGCCTAAATCACTTGGTTCTGCAGTCCAGCTAACAATCACTGTTGACAAAAACCTGATTGACAGTTTAAAGAACAGAAAAACAAAATAGCATGATTACTGAGGAGCTGGATGACATAATGGATTTGGATCCGGATGAGATAGGAGATGATGAAGAGAGTGGCGGCTCCTTTGAACATTTTCGCTATGTAGCAGACAAAGGGCAAGCGCTCCTTAGGGTTGACAAGTTCATCACAGCCCGGATGGAGAAGACATCCAGGCACAGGATTCAGCTTGCAATAGCTGCCGGATATGTACTTGTCAACGACAAACAGATAAAGGCAAACTATCTGGTTAAGCCAGGCGATGTAATCAGGATTGTACTCCCATACAGAAGAAGAGGGATGGAGATAAAACCTGAAAACATCCCGCTTGACATTGTTTACGAGGATCAGTTTCTTATGGTATTGAACAAACCGGCAGGATTGGTTGTCCACCCTGGTCACGGACATTTCACAGGCACCCTGGTAAACGCTCTCGCATACTATTTAGGGATATCCCAGGGTGAGGATGCACCCGATGAAAGGATGGGTGTTTTAGTCCACAGAATAGATAAAAACACATCCGGTCTGCTTCTTATTGCAAAAGAGGAAGAGGCTCAGCTCTATCTTGCAAAGCAGTTTTTTGACCATACAATTAAAAGAAAATATATAGCCCTTGTGTGGGGAAATGTAAAAGAAGACTCCGGAACAATAACAGGAAATATAGCAAGAGATCCAAACAACAGATTCAAATTCAAGGTATTTCCCGATGGTGAAATTGGGAAGCACGCCGTAACACATTACAAGGTAATTGAACGATTTGGATATACTACTTTGGTAGAGTGCGAGCTGGAGACAGGAAGGACTCACCAGATCAGGGTTCATATGGATTGGCTCGGACACCCTCTTTTCAATGACGACAGATATGGTGGAGACAGAATCTTAAAGGGGACACTATATTCAAAATATAAAAAGTTTATAGATAACTGCTTTGAACTTCTGCCAAGACATGCTCTGCACGCTAAGACACTCGGCTTTGTACATCCAAAAACAAAAGAGAATCTCTTTTTTGAAAAAGAGATTCCCTCAGATATGGTGTCCGTAATTGAGAGGTGGAGAACCTACTCCTCCTCCCGCTAGCGGTGAAATCTGCCTCCGCCCATTCCAGGGCCTCTCATTGGCTGACCACCACCCCGTTGCCCTCCGAAATTGCCGAATCTCCAGGTGAAGCTTAGCATAAAGTACTGCTGAAGAGTGTTATTCTGAACATCCTCAATGTAGTTGTCAGTAGTAGTTCTCCAAACACTCTTTGATTGGTTCAGGATATCAAAAACCTTAAGTCTTAAAGTTGCAGAGTTTTTGAATAAAAGCTTTGATATTTCAGCATTCCATACTGCGGCAGGCGTATTGTAGCCCTCGCCATAGCCAATGTAGAAATTGTAATCAAAATCAGACGCCAGGTTAATGCCTGCAGGCAAGGTCCAGTTTACAGATCCGTTAACTGCATTATTCCATGTTGCAGGCTGGACATTCTGCTGAATTGTGTACCAAGCGTAGTTATATCTTACCCTTCCCCCAAGTGAAAACTCAATTTTCTCTCCTCTGTACATAAATCTCAACATCTCGCTTATTGAGAGGGTAGTTGTAAATCCCTTCTGAAGAGTCTCAAGGGTTCTTCCGGAAAAACTTATCCCTCTGTTAACTCCAGCATTTGTAAAGTTCATTATTGAGAATTTGGACTTCTTTATAGGCGTATTGTACATAAGGTTGGCATTCACGTTAAAAGCCCCGGAAGCATTAACAGGCATTGTATATTGAACACCTGACTCATCATACCATCTCTGGGTGACAATCCTGTCCTGAGTATAGCTTGCTCTCAAACCTGCATCAATGGTTCTGAAGGTCTCCCTCTTTGTATCTCTGTAATTTGTCCATAGTGAGTGTTCAAACTCAGGAAGCAGATCAGTATTACCCATAGGGATCAACAGAGGATTTGAGTTGTCCTGAACAGGCTGAAGCTGATTTATGGAGGGCTGTCTTGTCCTGCCGTTATATCTTAATCTTAAATTCTGAGTATCAGAAAATTTAAGATCAAGTTGAGCAGATGGGGCAAAATTTACAACAGACCTGTTGATGACTGTACCATCACTTCTGACACTTCTTGTAAGTGATGGCTGAGCATTTACACCCAGTACATAGCTGTATTTTTCCTCATTTTTTCTAAGATTAACCTCTGCTCTGTGATTTATGAAGATGTTCTCAAAATAGTTAGAATATGTCTCGTCCAGTATGTCATAATCTCCTGTTATACTGTTCTTGTTGTAAACCTTCTTGTCTGAGTCAGTATATCTGTATCCAAATCTGTAGGCAAGCTCCATAAAGTAATTCCTTCCTAAAGGCTCTGTATATGATGCTCTCGCCGAGAGATCGTAAGACCTGGAATCTGTGTTGTAATTTTGGTCAATTATAGTTGAATCTGCCCTGTCACCTATAATGGTTCTGGATTGGTTAACTCCATTGAACAACTCATTGTTTGAATACTCAAAATCCATATTGACAGAAAATGTCCTTCCTGGTTTTGCAAATCTGTGTCTTAACAACAGGTCACCTTCAAACGCCTGAGCACTATTCTCTCCCCTTAGAAGACTGCTACCCTCATTTATCTTTGTACCATTGCCTCCCCTTGTCCAAAACTCCCTTGTATCCTCAAAGCTTCCTCTGGTTATGTTAACATTGGGTCTGAATAAAATGGAGGTTTTATCATTGAATTTATACTCAAGGTTAAGTGCAACTCTGTGCCCGTCAGAAAACTGATTAGACTCAGACTCCTCAGAATAGTTGAATGTGCTGTCTTTCAGGAAATTTTGACGAAAAGTTTTGTTTTCGTTAAGCCTGTCACTACCGCTATAGAGATAACTCCCGCCAATTTTTAATTTCCCGTTATTTATATCTTTATTTGCGTTTACTCCCCCCATCCACGAGGTTGTCAGGCCACTACCACCGAATCTCATTGTGGCTCCCCCCATTCTGAAAGATCCTCCACCCATACCGGATGAGTTTCTCATAGCAGCCATCATTCCTCCGGCGATATCTGAAAAACCTCTGTTATTTGTATTATTAATATTTGCAACTGCTGTCAACTGAGATGTCTTAGTGAAATTACCTACCATTCCCGCACCCTGATATCTCTCCTCAGTCCCGTAACCGGCAGAGACATTTCCAAACCAGCCATTCATCATCCCTGGTCTGATACTTAAATCTATAACGGTCTCCTCCTCTCCATCATCTATGCCTGTAAACTCAGCCTGCTCAGACTTTTTCTCCAGCACCTTCACCTTCTCAATAATTTTTGCAGGAAGATTCTTGGTAGCAAGTTGTGGGTCGTTTAGGAAAAAAGCCTTCCCGTCAATCATAATTTTGTTTATCTCCTTGCCATTTGCTGTAATTTTACCATCTGAGTCTACCTCAATACCGGGAAGCTTCTTTAAAAGCTCCTCAAGCATATCGCTGTCGGTAGTTTTAAACGACGAGGCGTTGTATTCAATTGTATCTTTCTTGACAATTATTGGGTTTCCCACAGCAGACACAACAACTGAGTTCAGGGTGTTTACCTGCTCCTTTAACTTTACCTGTCCCAAATCTATGACTCTGTGTTCTCCCAGAGTTACGCTTTTCTGATATGTTTCAAATCCCAGATACTCAATTTTAAGTATATAGTTACCGGGAACTATACCTCTGATCTCTGCCGTACCTTTTGAATCTGAGAGAGCATATTTAAATGGATGCTCTTCTCCCACTCTTGTTACAGACGCAGTGGCAAACTCAACAGGATCACTCCTTAGACTGTCAACCACAACAACCTTTATTCTAATCTCTCTTTGCTCCTCCCCACGTAATACAGCTGACATTGCAACTGCAAGGGCCACTAAAAAAATGTATTTGCCGAATTTCATATTTAATAACAATTACAACCCTTTGACAAACGAAAGGGCAAAAGGTTAAATGGTCTGGAAAAAAATTATTTGATTCTGTCTGGATTGGCCTTTACAAAGGCATCCCATCCCCTTCCAGGAGTGCTCTGTCTGAGTTGTCGGCATGACTCATAATAGTGACATAGTGCAACAGCCAGACCATCGGTAGCATCCAGAAAATCAGGGAGATCCTTGGTTTTTAGAATATTTGTGAGAAGCGAGGCTACCTGCTCCTTTGAAGCAGCACCCTTTCCGGTAATAGAGAGCTTTATTTTTCTTGGTGCATACTCATAAACAGGCATATTTCTGTTCAGAGCTGCAGCTATGGCAGAGCCCTGAGCCCTGCCAAGCTTTAGCATAGATTGAATATTTTTCCCGTAAAAAGGGGCCTCAACGGCAAGTTCATCAGGTTTGAAATGCTCAATAAGTTCAGTTACCTCCAAAAAAATCTTTCTGATTTTAGCAAAATGATCACTCTCTTTTCTCAAGTCCACAACACCCATATCTACATATTTAGGTCCGGAGGAGGTAACCTCCAGTACCCCGTATCCTAGAATCTGAGTACCCGGGTCAATTCCCAATATCACCTTAGCTGCCGCCATTAGATAAAATTAGTCAATAATATCAAAACCGCAGTATGGTCTCAGGACTTCAGGGACAACTATCCCTTCAGGCCTCTGATTGTTTTCAAGCAGTGCCGCCAATATTCTTGGGAGGGCCAGAGCACTTCCGTTCAAAGTATGTGCAAGCGCCGGTTTGCCGTTTTCATCCTTATAACGCAGTTTCAGTCTGTTTGACTGGAAAGACTCAAAATTAGATACTGAACTAACCTCCAGCCACCTCTCCTGAGCAGCGGAGTAAACTTCAAAATCGTATGTAAGCGCAGATGTAAAGCTCATGTCACCACCGCACAATCTCAATATTCTGTATGGAAGACCAAGGGATTTGATAATTGACTCAACATGAGAGACCATACCTTCCAGTGCCTCATAAGAGCTATCCGGATGTGAAACCTGCACTATCTCAACTTTGTCAAACTGATGCAGTCTGTTTAGCCCCCTAACATCTTTTCCATATGAGCCCGCCTCCCTTCTGAAGCATGGCGTATATGCCGTCATTTTTACCGGCAAATTGTTCAGCGGAAGTATTACATCTCTGAAGATATTTGTTACCGGTACCTCAGCAGTTGGAATAAGGTAAAAATTATCAAGTCCGACATGGTACATCTGCTCCCCCTTGTCAGGCAGCTGACCGGTTCCAAAGCCGGAAGCTTCATTTACCATCAATGGAGGCTGAACCTCTGTGTATCCTGCCGCAGTATTTAGGTCCAGAAAATAGGAAATAAGAGCCCTCTGTATCTTTGCTCCCTTCCCTTTATAAACAGGGAATCCCGCTCCTGTAAGCTTAACACCTAAATCAAAATCAATAATGTCGTACTTTCTTGCCAGTTCCCAGTGAGGAACAGGATTATTTAGTTCTGGCATCTCACCCCCCTCCTTCACATTAACATTCTCTTCAGCGCCCTTTCCTTTAGGTACAGAAGAGTGTGGAAGATTTGGCAACTGTACAAGCAAATCATTAAGCTCAGATGCAAACTTATTCATCCTCTCGTCAAGAAGTTTTGACTCCTCTTTGAGTTGTGATACTTTAAGTTTTGCAACCTCAGCCTCATCCCTTTTGCCCGATTTCATCAAATTGCCAATCTCCTTTGCAAGAGAATTTTGTTCAGCCAAACAAGCGTCCAGCTCAGTTTGTATATTTCTTCTTGAAATGTCCAGCTCGTTTACTTTCTGAATAATATCCGATGCATCAAAATTCTTGACACGCAGTCTCTCCAATACCAGGTCAGGCTGCTCTCTTAATAATCTAATGTTAAGCATATGGTTCTATGATTGAGGCCTCAAAGTTATGAAAAAAAAGACCGACTTGATTACTCAAGCCGGTCCGCTTTATAAAATATCTGAATTAAGCCGGGCTAATAGCACTAACAGGGCAAACATCTGCACATGAACCGCAATCTGAACAGATATCCGGATCAATTTTATAGATATCGCCGGGAGAGATCGCTTCAACCGGACACTCATCAATACATGTACCGCAAGCGGTGCAATCTTCTGAAATTTTGTAAGCCATTTTTTATATAGTTTTGAATTGGTTTATTATTTGCAAAGATATAAAAAGGTTGTAACAGAACAAATACAAATGTATCTTTGTTGTCACAGACATAACTTGAAAAACAAGATGAGAGTTAACAGAATATCAGGGTTGCTCACTATTATCGTACTGCTCTTGTTTGCAACGACATCTGCAGCCCAAAACAGTACCAACAGTCAAATTGAATTCAACAAACTAGTACACGACTTTGGGGACATAACACTAAGTTCCGGCAAACACACATACGTTTTTACATTTAAAAACATAGGCAATTCCCCACTGGTAATTCAGACCGTTATCTCCTCATGCGGATGCACAACACCGGTATGGACACGAAATCCTGTTAAGCCCGGTGAGACCGGGAAAATTGAGGTCACATTTCTGAATGATCAGGGCCCCTACCCTTTTGACAAAGCTCTTACAGTCTATGTAAGCGGTCTGAACAGACCTATAATTCTCAGAATAAAGGGCGTTGTTCACGAAAAGGCAAAAAGTCTCTCTCAGTTATATCCATATAAGATTGGAGCACTCTCACTGAGATCAAACTATGCAGATATTGGACAGATAGCACAGGGAGAGGTTAAACGGGAGAGTCTGTCAATTGCGAATACAGGAAGCAGACCTATTAAAATTGATTTTACAGATCTTCCGGAAGGATTAAAGATTAAGGCAGAGCCTCAAACCCTCCAACCGGGAAAGAAGGGAGAGATGATAGTTGAGTTAGACACAAAAAGTTCATTAAGATGGGGAGCTGTCAAGCTAGAGGCAGCGGTTGCAATAGACGGAAAGAAAACAGCAAGTCCTAAACTTGAGGTCCGAGCCAGAGTACTGGACAACTTCTCCAATCTAACCAGAGAGGAGACAGAAACTGCACCTGTCCCAATGGCAGAGGATAATGTACACGCATACGGAAAGGTAAAGGCCGGAGGAAAAATACAGCACACTTTTGAGGTTAAGAACCTGGGCAGAAGAGCTCTGATAATACATAAATACGACACAAATGTTGAGGGTGTCTCTGTAATACATCCAAAGACTATTGCTCCGGGGGCAGTTGCTAAATTTACAGCAACAATAACAGCCGGCTCTCAGCCAGGAGAGCAGCTCTATCAGATAACATTCATAACAAATAGCCCTGCAAGGCCGGCATTCAACCTGCTCTTGTCAGGAAGTATTGAAAGATAAGGATACTCAGATGCAGGATATGAACCAACCAAACCACGATAGCGCACTAATAGTAAACGAGGGGATTGAACAGCCCCCTATCGTCAACCCCTACATTGGGAATTTCTATAAAAAGAACAGGGCAAAGAGCCTGACAGCAGACGATTATGTGGAAGGAATTTTAGCCGGGAATATAACAACTCTAAGCCAGGCTATTACTCTTGTTGAGAGCAACAGACATGACCACAGAGTTATAGCGATGGAGATTCTTGAGAGGTGTCAGAGCCACGGGAAGGAGTCCATGAGAATTGGGATTACCGGTGTCCCCGGAGCAGGAAAAAGCACCTTTATTGAGGCTTTCGGAGGGATGGTTACCTCTTTGGGTCACAAACTGGCAGTACTTGCTATTGACCCCAGTTCTGAAAGAAGTAAGGGTTCCATTTTAGGGGACAAAACAAGGATGGAGACTCTTTGTACGGATCCAAACGCCTTTATCAGACCAAGCCCAAGCGGGGGGTCACTTGGAGGAGTGGCCCGGAAGACAAGAGAGAGTATAGTTTTGTGTGAAGCTGCCGGTTTTGACGTAATTTTTATTGAAACAGTAGGTGTCGGGCAATCTGAGACCACAGTACACTCTATGAGCGACTTTTTCCTCCTGCTTATGCTTGCAGGTGCAGGAGATGAGCTCCAGGGTATAAAACGAGGGATAATGGAGATGTCAGACCTAATAGCTATTACAAAAGCAGATGGGAGCAATATAGATAAAGCCACTCTTGCAAGGGCACTCTATTCAAATGCGCTGCATCTTTTCCCCCCTTCAGAATCGGGATGGGTACCCACAGCAATGACTTCATCATCTGTTACCAAAGCCGGACTAAAAGATATTCTGGATAAAATTGAAGAGTATTTTGCAATGGCAAAATCTAACGGTTACTACTACAAAAAAAGGAAGGAGCAGTCTAGATTCTGGATGTACGAGACTATTAATGAAGGGCTAAGAGACAGATTCTTTGACAATGAGCATATTCAGTCAAAACTCTCCAGATACGAAGAGGATGTTATGGAGGGGAGACTAGGATCCTTTGCCGCAGCAGCTGAACTTTTGGATATTTATAAAAAGAACATATGAATATAATACTTGAGGCACTAAAAAACAGCATACTCATTACAGGTCTTGTAATGGTCATGATGCTCCTCATAGAATATGTAAACATCCGCTCACACGGAGAGTCGTTTAAAAAACTCCGAAAATCTCCTGTAAAACAGGTCCTTCTTGCAGCTCTGCTTGGATTGATCCCCGGATGTATAGGCGGATTTGCGGTGGTTTCGCTCTTCACCCATAATCTTCTTAGTTTTGGTTCACTGGTGGCTATGATGATAGCATCATCAGGAGACGAGGCATTTGTAATGCTTGCATTGATACCAAAAACAGCAGTTCTGCTTTTTGTAATACTGTTTGCTATAGGTGTGGCTGCCGGGATCCTGGTTGACAAATTCTACAAAGGTGGAAAGAGACCATTCTCTCCTGAGGAGTTTAAACTCCATGACGAGTGTTGTCACGAGAATCATAATCACAGAGAACACCACCCTGTTTCCCCGGCAAAGAGAAGCATGACCAGAGAGAGAATCATTATAATGGCCGGAATTGCAGTCTTTATCATAGCGGTATTTGCAGGAATTTTAGAACACGACCACTCGGCTCATGCTCATGAAACAGCTCCTGCTGTTACTACCGATATACATGACCACACAGGTCACGACCACGCAGATCACGACCATGCAGATCACGACCATGCAGAACTTGGCCACACAGAACATGGTCACGCAGGATTTGACATCTTCTCTGAGAGGTGGATGAATCTGCTTTTTGCCGGAGTCAGTATATTTTTGCTTATTCTGACTGCCAGAGCCGGCGATCACTTTATTAAAGAGCATCTATGGGGTCATGTCGTAAAAAAGCATTTCCGCTCTATTTTCTTATGGACATTCGGTGCACTGCTTGTAATCCACTTCGGAATGCAGTTTCTTAACATTGAACACTGGCTGAAAGACAACATCATTCTAATGATAGGAATAGCAGTTCTTATAGGTATAATTCCAGAGTCAGGTCCTCATATGGTATTTATCACCCTTTTTGCCGGTGGCTTGATCCCATTCTCAGTATTACTTGCGAGTTCTATTGCTCAGGACGGACACACTGCCCTTCCACTGCTGGCAGAAAGTAAAAAAGGCTTTGTACTTGCCAAAGCCATTAATATTACAATAGGATTTGTGATAGGAGTTGCCGTACACCTGGCGGGGTTTTAATACCCCGCAGGTTAAGGCTTATATTTATTACTCTCCATTCATAGAGCTCAGAAACTCCAAGTTATTATCTGTTCTCATGAGTCTCGTCTTCATAAACTCCATAGCCTCAACAGAATTCATATCAGCAAGGTAGTTTCTCAGTATCCAGATTCTGTTCAATGTCTCTTTATCAAATAGTAAATCATCTCTTCTTGTGCTACTTAGAGTAACATCAACTGCCGGGAAGATCCTCTTATTTGATAATTTTCTGTCAAGCTGGAGCTCCATATTACCCGTTCCCTTGAACTCCTCAAAAATCACCTCGTCCATCTTAGATCCCGTCTCAGTAAGGGCCGTAGCAATGATTGTCAGTGAGCCGCCATCCTCAATATTTCTTGCCGCTCCAAAGAAGCGTTTTGGTTTATGAAGAGCATTTGCATCCACACCGCCACTAAGTACTTTTCCTGATGCAGGCTGGACTGTATTGAAGGCTCTGGCAAGTCGGGTTATGGAGTCAAGAAGGATAACAACATCATGACCGCACTCAACCAGCCTTTTTGCCTTCTCCAGAACAATATTGGCAACTTTAACATGCCTCTCTGCCGGTTCGTCAAAAGTGGAGGCGATAACTTCTGCCTTTACGCTCCTCTGCATATCTGTAACCTCCTCAGGACGTTCGTCAATGAGCAGTACAATCATATATACTTCAGGATGGTTGTCGGCAATTGCATTGGCTATATCCTTTAACAATACTGTCTTTCCTGTCTTAGGCTGAGCCACAATCAGTCCTCTCTGCCCTTTGCCAATTGGGGCAAAGAGATCCACTACCCTAGTTGATAAATTATTATGCCCGTTTGATGTGATATTAAATTTCTCCTCAGGAAAGAGTGGAGTCAGGAAGTCAAATGGTACTCGGTCTCTTATAAATTCAGGGCTTCTGCCGTTTATCTGTTTAACCTTTACAAGCGGAAAATACTTATCTCCCTCTCTTGGAGGCTTGATCTCTCCTGTAAGGGTATCTCCCGTTTTTAACCCGTAAAGCTTTATCTGAGACTGTGATATATAAATATCATCAGGTGAGTTCAGGTAATTGTAATCAGATGACCTTAAAAAGCCATATCCGTCAGGCATAATTTCAAGAACACCTGTAGCCTCAACCTCTCCCTCAAATTCAATTTTTGGTCTGGCAGGCTTTACCTCTCCCTGATTATGTTTTACAAATTCACTGACAGTTTTGGGTTGAGTATTCTCAATTTTTAACTCTCTTGTAACGGCAACGATTGCAGCTACTTCAGCTTCAGAGCTTTGCGATTGCTGAGCAGATTCTGTTTTCTGCATAGTGCTCTGCGCCCTCTCCTGATTCGGTTTAGCTTCAGATTCAGAAGAACTTTTTCTTGCAGGACGTCCTCTTTTACGCTGAGATTTTCCGTCCTCTATTCTGCCATCTGTTTTAACCACTATATTAGATTCTGCCATTATTTCAGGGGTTTGCTCAGATTTAGCCTCCAACTTCAATTCAGGCTTCACAACCTGTTTTGGCTCTGATTTAGGCTCCTGTTTAAGCTCCGGCTTAGCCTCCTGTTTGACTTCCGGCTTCTGCTCCCCCTTTTGTTCAAGTGGCTGTTGCTGCTTAGGCTTAGGCTTATCCTCTTTCCTCTTTGGACCTCTCTTGGCCGGTTTAGGAGCACTATTCTGAGGCTGTGTCTTTTTTACAATAAGAGGTGCGCCGGATTTACTCCCTAATCTCGCCTGCTCATCCAGAATTTCATAAATGAGATCCTCTCTAGTCATTTTTTTGTAATTGCTCAGCTTAAGCTCTTCAGCAATTGCAAACAGGTCCTCCAGACCTTTCTTGCTTAACTCTACTATGTCGTACATCAAATTTGTTTGGGAATTGAATTGTGGATTTATCTGAAATATAAATCGCCGAATTATGCGCAAATATAGTTAAATAGTTGAATAACCACAAAAAAAGTGGAGCATTACTCCACTTTCAGTCTACTTTGCAGCCACAACATCAGCTTCAATCAGGCTTCCTTTTGGCAATCCCTTTACCGCAAAAGCAACGCGAGCAGGGTACGGCTCCTTAAAAAAGTTTGCATAAATTTCGTTCATGGTGGCAAAATCCGCCATATCTGTTAAATAGACAGTCGTCTTAACAACATTTTCAAAGCCATATCCCGCCTCTTTAAGTATATGGCCAATGTTTTCAAAAACCTTTACACACTGCTCCTTTACTCCTCCCGGCACAAACTCTCCGGTTGCGACATCTATTGGAAGCTGGCCTGAGACATATAGAAATCCGTTAATCTCTATAGCCTGGTTGTAAGGTCCAACAGCCTTAGGGGCTGCAGGGGATGAAATAATTCTTTTGTTCATATTTTTTATTAGTTGTATTGTGAAGTTAACAAATTACTAGAAATTATCCCAATAACTTGATCCCTTTTTAAATTTAAGCAAATCAGCAAGTGCCGAAGCAGTTGCACTTATTCTGAAACTCCAGCTCTGCCACTGCCCGGTAGGCACCCAGGAGACAGAGATATTGAAGCAGTGAAGATCATATGTTGCGCTTAGCTGTGTTGTTGTAAGAGTAAAGCTGGACAGATCAATATTGGTATTGACATTTATATTGAAAGCCTTAGTTATCCTTAACTGTCCGGAGAGACCAAGAGTCTGCATATGCATGTGTTTAGTCATCAGCTTATCCTGCTGAGTGTCGTACTCATAACGTTTGCCATAGGAGTAATTATAATTAAAACTGACAGTCCAGGGAATTGACGGATCAAGATAATAGACCCACCCTCCCGGTATATACTCTCCGGTAACAGGATGATGATAAATTTTGGTATAGTCTCTGGGCTCAGATTTTACCCCTCCAAATGTATCTCCGGCAGGTGTCTGGTTATTGTCACCGGGGAATTTACGCACCCCTCCTCTTCGCTCTCCCTTTCCTGAAAGCTGATAAGAGAGAGTCATGCTGGCATTCTCAACTCTTGCAAGTTTGAGCCCGCCCTCTTTTGCAATATTGAACTGATTTATTACCCTTCCTGTTTTATCAACGGCGTACGGATTTAAGGATGCATTTGCACTAAAGCCAAGTGATCCGAAAATAGTAGTGTTCATATTTACAGATATATTTGAGAGCTTCAGTGAGTCTGCAAGAAAGTTATAAGATCCCCCAATGGCTAAATTATCAATTAGCTTTATCTTCTTAGTACCTGTACCGGTTGTATCATCCAGGTCCCTTAACTTTGCCTCAAGGTTATTTCCAAGAGAGAAGTTCAAAGAGGCGTTTCTCCCTTTGCCGGGGGGTGAGTATATCAAACCGTCATATCTGTTATAGTCCAGTAAATGCTGAATACCATTCTCGTCAATGTAATCAAGAGTCCTGTACCCATTGCCCGGAGTACCCAGTTCAGGTCTGTAGCCAAAGGAAATTGTCGGAGTCATCATGTGTCTGACTGCCTGCAATTTTCTATTTTTCCCAAAATTGAATGTTCCGTATACCCTTGTACTCATTGAGAGGGAAGCAGAAAAATCCTGAGTTACCCCAAAATGGCTGAACATCTTTGAGACCTGACTCTCTACCCTTTGAGTCTCCTCATTGAAATACTTATCATTAGTTTGAAAAAACCAGTTCATCCCGTAAGCTACACCAGGTGAGAAATTAAGATAGTTCAGAAGGGTAAATGTAGGCAAGCCAATAGAAAAGTTGTGCCTCATTCCGCTCCTGAATTTTGAAAGAAAGTCCGGAGAGCTGAAGTCCTTTAGTTTAAAATTCACCTTGTTGTCTAAAGATGTATTGTAGCTCAATGATATTGACTCATAAAACCTCTCCTTGCCTGCCCTCTCTTTCTTTTTAAAAGGGTATATCCTGTTCATTGTAAGGGTAAAATTTGGTACGGTCAGGGCATACGAACTGTCAAGAGAGTTTTGGCTGTGCAGCAGGTTGACAGACAAACTGAAAGGTGAGTCAGCAAAAGATTTTGAGTATGATATTGATGACGATACCTGGTTCTGAAGGCTCTGCTGAACATCCATTGAGTTAAACCTGTTGTTCAAAGGTGTAGAGAAGTTAACAGAGGCCCTGAAAGATGCTCCCGGCATTGACTTTGAGTCCTGCGAATGGCTCCACCTTACAGAAAAATCCTTTGACTGGAAAAAGTCTGTACTTCCCCTCTCGCCTGTCTGGTTATTAGAATAGTTGACAGAGAAGTCACCGTTGAACTTATATCTTTTACGATATCTGGCAGTAAGCATTGCATTCCAGGAGCCCAAAGAGTAAAGGTCCCCTGTTATTGAAACATCAAAATACTCCCCAATTACAAAATAGTATCCAAGTCCCTTAAGGCCGAATCCTCTGGCCGCCTCCTCCTGGAATGAGGGTATCAGCAACCCTCCGGATCGCTCAGGTTTCTCCGGAACAAAACCAAACGGAAGGGCAAAAGGGACCGGCACATCCTCCAGAACAAGATAAGCCGGGCCAAAAACAGTAGTTCTTTTAGGCTCAGTAACCATTCTGGCTTTTGTCATCCTGAGGTAAAAATGGGGATGGTCCAGATCACAGGTGGTATATTTACCCTGAGAAATATTGTAAGAGTTATCTGACATCTTTTTAATGTTTGTACCATGCAGATATCCTTCAGACTCCTGAGTTATCATATTTGTAATCCTGGCTTTCTTAGTAAGAAAATTATAGTAAACTTTCTCCATTTCATATGATCCATTGCCCTCTTTCAGAACTGGCCTCCCCTTCATAACCCCTGTACTATCCTTTACACCGGTTGCAAATACTGTTCTTGTATCAAGGTCATACTCCATATACTCAGCTGTAAGCTCAATATTTTCGTAGGTCACTCTAACCTCCCCGTAATAATAGATCATCTTTTTCCCGCCGGAAAAATCCTCAACAATTGAATCCCTTGCTACCGAAAAGGCCGGAAACTCAACTGCCCCCTTCTTTTTAAGAGTATCAGGAGTTATCTTTAGAGTATCAGCAGAGGTTACCAGAGTATCCAGCTTCAAAGTCTGTCCGGCAGCATTGTGCAGAGACAAAGTGAGAGCGAAAATGGCCAGAATGATATATGTGATTCTCTTCAAAAACAAAATAATTGCTACTTTTGCAAAGTGCAAATTTAAATATAAATCAACATAAATAATGCTCCGCAAAGTACTTTTGATCTTTTTTTGCCTGATGCTTCAGTTACCACTCAATGCACAGTCCGACACAAGGGTTGCATTGAGAAAAGTGGTAATAGATCCCGGTCACGGCGGGAAGGATCCAGGAGCTGTCAGCATAAATAAAAGACATCAGGAAAAAGACATTGTGCTGGCTGTATCTCTAATGCTGGGCAGGTTGATCAAAGAGTCTTACCCTCAGGTTGAGGTAGTCTATACAAGGTCAACTGATGTATTTATACCGCTTGATAGGAGAAGCGAAATAGCGAACAAAGAGAAAGCAGACCTGTTTATCTCCATACATGTTAACTCAGCAAGAGCACGTGCAGCATCGGGAACAGAGACATTTGTAATGGGCCTTGATAAAAGCAGTTCAAATCTGGAGGTCTCTAAGCTTGAGAATAGCGTTATTGTACTTGAAGGAGATGACTACTCAACAAAATATGAGGGTTTTGATCCAAATATTCCTGAGTCCTATATAATCTTTTCCCTATTACAAAATGCACACCTTGAGCACAGTTTAGCATTTGCCTCACTTGTGCAGGAGCAGCTATCAAACGGACCTGTTCAAATAAACAGAGGAGTTAAACAGGCCGGACTTCTGGTTCTGTGGAGGACAACGATGCCGGCAGTACTTGTAGAGCTTGGCTTCATCTCGAACAGCAGTGATCTGGCTATACTCGTACAGAGAGAAAATCAGCAGAAAATGGCTGAGGCAATATTCAAAGCTTTTTCCAACTATAAAAAAATGTACGAAGATGGAGGCGGAGGTTCTCTTCTCTATGCTCCTGTGACAAATCAACGGCCACAACCGGTTGTAAAGGAGGAGAAAAAGATTGACGAGCAGAATACAGGAACACACATTTCCATTCAGATACTTGCCGTTACAAAGCTACTTAAACCGAACTCACCAGATCTAAAAGGATTAAAAGAGTACGACTATAAAAAGATTGGTGCCTTTTACAAATACCATACTGGTAGATTCCAGACACTATCAGATGCATCAGATGCACTAAGGGAGATAAAGAAGAGATTCCCTCAGGCATTTTTAATCAAGATTGAAAATAATACAATTGTACCATTGAAATAAAAGAGATGAAATTAAAACTGACAAAAGAGCAGAAGACTGGCCTCTTTGCACTTGTAACTCTGATTGCCACATACTTTATGATTAATTTCCTGAAGGGGCAGGATTTCTTCAATAAAAATAATATCTACTTTGTCAAATATGAGAATGTTGAAGGTTTGACTCCTACTGGTCCGGTCTATTTCAAAGGGCATAAAATCGGAACCGTAGAATCAATAGTCTATATCAAGGAGAGCGGCAACTTCATCGCTAAGTTCAAAGTAAAGGCAGATTACCCCATTCCGTCAAATTCAGTTGCAATGATTTACTCAGCAGATCTTCTGGGATCCAAGGCTGTCAAAATTGTCCCCGGAGATTCTGAGCATATACTTAATAACAAAGACACCCTAGCCTCAGGCATGGAGGAGGGTATTGTTGAGATGCTTGTATCTGAGATACTTCCTTTAAAGGACAGCATAAACACACTATTATCCTCTCTAAACACCACTGTAAAAGGCATAAACCAGATTCTTGACGAAAAGGGACAGGCAAACATTAAATCCATTATAGCCGGTCTGAACAGGACCATCAAGAATTTTGAAACAATCTCTTCAAACCTTGGAGAGAGCGGACCAGAAATAACTGCAACACTGGAGAACCTTAAAAATCTCACGGCCAAACTTGATATTGCCGCAGAGCCACTCGGCAAAACAGTCAGCAACCTTTCAAAGATAACAGATTCACTTGCCGCAGCAGACCTTGCTGCAACCATCGGCTCGCTTAAGACTCTACTTGATGAACTGAGAAATCCTCAGGGATCTATTGGAAAACTTATGGCAACAGATTCTCTCCATAACTCAGTTAACACTCTGGTGAAAAATCTTGATGATTTGATTGAGAATATCAATAATAATCCAAAAAAATATATCAAGATTACCGTGTTCTAAATCAGTGAATTACAATATCGGAAAATTTATTGTTTTTCTTTTCTGAAAAAATTTATGACTGACCAACAAGCACTTGAAAAATTCTTGAAATTTACAAGTGCTTTTTGATTTTTTTTTACAGAATTTATCCCCAATTTTGTAAGCAATCTAAACTTCATACCATAAACTATGACCGATCAGAAACATATAGCTGTGTGGGATAATTGTCTCCGGATAATAAAAGATAATATTCCTCCCAGCAGCTTTAAAACATGGTTCGTTCCCATCAAGGCGGTCAAATATCTGGACTCGGTATTAACAATCGAGGTACCTTCGGACTTTTTCAGGGAGTATCTGGAAGAGCAATTTATTGAGCTTATTGGAAAGACACTCAGAAGAGTGGTGGGCAGCAGCGCTAAGCTGGAGTACAATGTTAGAGTGGTTTCAAACGAAGAGGCTGTCACAATGCCTCAGCAAGGACTACACGAAATTACAAACAGAACTGTCCCTTTTCCGGCACAAAACGGAACTTTTGCAAACCCATTCGTAATCCCCGGACTACAGCAGAGACAGATAGATCCGCAGCTAAACCCAAATTTTAGTTTCAGGAATTTTATTGAGGGCGAATGCAACAGACTGGCTAGAGCTGCTGGTCTTAACATCTCATCAAACCCTGGAAACAATTCATTTAATCCACTCTTTTTGTATGGCGGCTCAGGGCTGGGAAAGACACACCTTGCTCAGGCCATAGGAATAGAAATCAAAGAGAGATATCCAGAAAAAATTGTACTTTATGTGAGCGCGAATAGGTTTCAGACGCAGTTTATGGACGCTGCAAATGTAAAAAACAAGCTCACAGATTTTCTGCACTTCTATCAGATGATAGATGTTCTGATAATTGACGATGTTCATGAGTTTGCGGGTAAACCGGGAACTCAAAATGCATTTTTCCACATTTTCAGTCATCTTCATAATATTGGCAAACAACTTATTTTAACTTCAGACAAAGCTCCTTCCGAGCTTCAGGATCTTGAGCAGCGTCTTCTATCCAGGTTCAAATGGGGTCTTGTTGCTGAACTTGCTCAGCCTGATTATGAGACCAGAGTGGCAATTCTAAAGGCAAAAAGCTATAAAGATGGTATTGTACTGCCTGAGGAGGTTATTACATATCTTGCAAACAATATAACGAGCAATGTAAGAGAGATTGAGGGGACACTTATATCTTTGCTGGCTCAGTCAACCCTTACAAACAGAAAAATAACACTTGAACTTGCCGAATCTCTTACTGAGAGATTTGTAAGCAAAAACAAAGCTGAAATTTCAGTTGGGAAGATACAGAAAATTGTGTGCGAATATTTCAAGATTAGTACTGAGTCATTCCTTTCGCCATCCAGAAAGAGAGAGTTTGTACAGGCAAGGCAAATTGCAATGTATCTCAGCAGAAACATGACAAACAACTCACTGGCGTCAATAGGAGCCCAGATTGGCGGCAGAGATCACGCAACTGTACTCCATGCATACAACACAGTAAAAGATCTGATAGACACAAACAGATCATTCAGGAAATATGTTTCTGACATTGAGAGCCAGCTTAAATCCAACTAAGAGAACAACCATGGAATCATCAAGAGTCTTTTCAATATTCAGTGAGATTACTAAAATTCCCAGAGAGTCAGGACACGAAGAGCACATTATAAAATATCTTGAGGACTTCGCTCTTTCTGCGGGTTTGGAGTTTAAAAAAGACAAAGCCGGGAACGTTGTCATACTCAAGCCTGCCTCAGCTGGGATGGAGGATGCGCCTACAGTAATTCTGCAAAGCCACTCCGATATGGTTTGCGAAAAGAACTCAGGTACAATTCATGACTTCAGGGTTGATCCCATAAAAGTCACAGAGGAGGATGGATGGTTGATTGCAAAGGAGACAACGCTTGGTGCGGACTGTGGTATTGGTATGGCAGCCCAGCTGGCCATATTAGAGGCAAAATCGCTTGTTCACGGCCCAATAGAGGCCCTCTTCACGACTGAAGAGGAGACCGGGCTAACAGGAGCGAAATCACTGGAATCAGGTTTTTTAAAAGGCTCTGTCCTTATTAACCTGGACTCAGAGGACGAAGGAGAACTTTTTATTGGATGCGCAGGAGGAATTGACACCACCGGATGGTTTAAATATAGTCCAAGAAGGTGCAGGGATGGCGTAAAATTTCTAAAATACGGAGTATTCGGAGCTACGGGAGGACATAGCGGAGACGATATTGAAAAGAACAGGGCTAACGCAAACCAGATACTCTTACGATTTTTATACGAAGCCTATACTATGTACGAAATATCTCTCTGCGAAATTGACGGAGGGAACAAGAGGAACGCCATATCCAGAGAGGCTTATGCTGTAATATCGGCTGATCCTAAAGATGAACAGCAGCTTAACGAACTATTCCAGAGGATTGTATCTGAGGCTCAGCATGAACACTTTATTTCAGATCCTAATCTAGCGGGAAAGATAGGGAATGCGCAGCAGTCTGAAAACTGCATAGACAACGAAACATTTATAAGGCTGGTATGCTCGCTATACTCAATGCCCCACGGAGTACTTTCAATGAGCCAGACAATACCGGGCTTTGTAGAGACCTCTACGAACCTGGCGAGCATAAAAATGGTAAGCGAAGGAATAATAAAGGTTGCTACAAGTCAGAGAAGTGCAATCAGCAGTGCTAAACATAATGCAGCAAAAAGGGTTGAGGCCGTTCTAAAATTGGCTGGAGCAGAGGTTACACATGAGTCGGAATATCCGGGATGGCAACCGAATCCGGACTCAAAGGTATTAAAGGTTACAGAGCAATCGTACAGAGAGCTATTTCCTAATCCTCCAATTATTAGGGCTATTCACGCAGGACTTGAATGTGGAATTCTTATTGATAAATTCCCCCACCTGGACATAATATCATTCGGCCCCACAGTTAAAGGCGCACACGCTCCCGGAGAGCGTCTTGAGATAGCATCCGTGGATAAATTCTGGAAACTACTGGTAGATGTACTAGCTAAATTAAAATAGACCAAAATGGCTACTCTAATAGCTCCGTCAATGCTCTCTGCAGACTTCGGCAAACTTGCCGCAGATGTTCAGATGGTGAATGAAAGCGATGCAGACATTTTCCATCTTGATATTATGGATGGCCTCTTTGTCCCAAACATATCCTACGGCTTCCCTGTAGTTGATGCCATCTCCAGACTTGCAAAAAAACCACTTGATGCACATCTTATGATTGTTGACCCTGACAGGTATGTAGAGAGATTTGCTCAATCCGGAGTAAAGTATCTCAGTGTACATATTGAAGCCTGTACACATCTCCACAGAACTCTTCAGAACATAAGGGAGAGGGGTATGAAAGCGGGGATAGCCCTAAATCCACATACGCCGGCATCACTGCTGAAGGATATTCTTCCCGATGCGGATTTTGTCCTTGTAATGTCAGTAAATCCTGGATTTGGAGGACAAAAATTTATTGAATCTTCTCTGGAGAAGATAAGTGACATCAGAGAGATGGCCCTTAAAAGGGCTCCGCATCTGTTAATTGAGGTAGATGGCGGGGTAAACAAAGAGAATGCCCCTCTTCTGGTGAAGGCAGGGGCAGATATTCTTGTTGCAGGAAACAGCATCTTTTCAACCCCCTCTCCCGCAGAAGCGGTGAGAGAGTTAAAAAGCATCTGCTGCTAAATCAGATTATATATTTTATCTCCTTAAAGGCATACGAGGAAACCGTTCCATCCAGCTTCTCTATCTGCAGACAGGCGTTTTTATCAGTACCAATAATTCTGCCCTCAAATATTTCACCGGAAGGGGTCTCCTGGAATTTGTGCAACTCCTCATATCTGTAAAGATTTCTGTGATACATGGAGGAGATTTTTTCAGATATGCTTCCCCATGAGAAGTTCTTAAATGGAATGTAAAGGTCATAAAGGAAGAATGCCAGTTTCTCCATCTCCTCCTTTAGGTCATACCTCTCACCGGTAACCATTTTAACAGATACAGGGTTAGGAGCGTTAGATTCAAATTTATCCTGATTCAGGTTAAGTCCAATGCCAACAATTGATCCTGACAAAGTGTCACCCTCAATTGTGTTCTCAATCAGTATTCCGGCCACCTTTTTATTGTTGATATATATATCATTAGGCCATTTAATCTTAGCCTCTATACCCTTACTCTTTAGATATTCAAATACCCCCACTGCTGCGATTTGAGAAATAATAAACTGATTTTCAGCTTTTATCATCTCAGGTTTAAGCACAAGTGAGAATGTGAGATTGGTGCCTTTGGCGCTCTCCCAAGAGGTCCCCTTTTGTCCCCGCCCTTCTGTCTGGTATTCAGCGGCAAGAATAGTAAAGTCAGTCAGCTCCGCAAACCTTCTAAGTGCCTCTTTGTTAGTGGAATCAGTGGATTCAAGCCAAATAATGTCAATTGCCATATCAATAAAAGTTTAAATTGGTCACAAAATTGCAGTATTTTTACAAGAAATTACGAAAAAACGACAATTATTGTGCCAGTAAAGAAGACTACAACAAAAAGAGTAAAGGCTTCAGAGAAGCCGGAAGTAGAAAAAATTCAGACAGAAGAGAATGAACTAAAGTGCATAGCAGAAGCAATGCTTGACAAAAAGGCCCAGGCTGTTTGTTCTATGGACTTGAGAAAAATCGGAACCGCAATTACTGACCACTTTGTAATATGCAATGCAGATTCTGCCCCGCAGGTAATAGCAATAGCTGATAATATTGAGGAGCAAATGCTTGTAAAGTGCAACAGGAAGGTTGTCAGGTCACAGGGTAAGGAGAATGCATTCTGGATTATTATGGACTATACGAATATAGTGGTTCACATATTCAAAACAGAGTACAGGCAGTTCTACAGGCTTGAAGAGCTCTGGGCTGACGCTGAAAAGACAAACTATCAAGACTAGGAAAAATGAGCGAAGAGAACAGAAACAATATCAACAAGAAGTTTACAAATATAAAGCCTCAGAAATTTAACAGTCTGTGGATTATTTTGATAATTCTTACCGGTATCGCAATCATGTGGAACTCCTATCAGGGAGGGGAACCGGTAAAAACTGAGTGGTTTACCATAAAAGAGAAGATGATCCCTCAGGGTGACATTGAGAAACTTGTGTTTGTTACCAATCAGAATACAGCTGAGGTTTTTATCAGAAAGGACAGCCTGTACAAATACAAAAACAAATTTGGAGGTAAAGAGCCAAAGTTTGGTCCTCAGTTCTACTTTATAGTGTCCGGCAACTTCAATCTGGAGGAGCAGGTTGATGCAGTAATGGCAGGAATTGAACCTGAAAAGAGATTTGCTGTAGAGACAGAGCAGAGAACAAACTACTTTGGAAAGGCACTGGAATGGCTGTTATTACCGCTAATGCTTATAGGGCTTTGGATATTCTTCTTCAGAAGAATGAACAAATCTATGGGAGGCGGAGGGTCACAGGGAGGCGGAATCTTCTCTGTTGGCAAATCTCAGGCAAAACTATTTGACCGCGACAACAACGTCAAGGTGACCTTCAAGGATGTTGCCGGACTGGAGGAGGCCAAGGTAGAGGTCATGGAGATAGTTGACTTCCTTAAAAATCCAAAAAAATATACAAATCTTGGAGGAAAAATACCAAAAGGGGCACTGCTGATAGGCCCTCCCGGCACTGGTAAGACTTTGCTTGCAAAGGCAGTGGCAGGAGAGGCAGATGTACCCTTCTTCTCAATTTCAGGTTCAGACTTTGTAGAGATGTTTGTGGGAGTAGGTGCCTCAAGGGTTAGAGACCTCTTCAGACAGGCAAAAGAGAAGGCTCCATGTATAGTTTTCATTGACGAGATAGACGCAGTTGGAAGGGCAAGGGGTAAGAATGCAGGTTTCTCCTCTAATGATGAAAGAGAGAACACTCTCAACCAACTTTTAACAGAGATGGACGGTTTTGGCTCAAATTCGGGCGTTATTATACTTGCTGCTACTAACAGGGCCGACATACTTGACAAGGCTTTGATGAGGGCGGGGAGATTTGACAGACAGATACATGTAGACCTGCCGGAGCTTAAGGAGAGGATGGAGATTTTCAAGGTACATCTCAGAAATCTTAAACTTGTAGAGGGATTTGACATAGAGTTTCTTGCAAAACAGACTCCCGGTTTCTCCGGAGCCGATATTGCAAATGTCTGCAACGAGGCTGCACTGATAGCAGCAAGAAACAACAAAGAGTTTATTGAGAAGCAGGACTTCCTTGATGCAGTTGACAGAATAATTGGAGGACTTGAGAGAAGAAGCAAGATAATCTCTCCTGAAGAGAAGAGGACTATCGCCTTCCACGAGGCAGGTCATGCAACTGTCAGCTGGATGCTTCCTCACGCAAATCCGCTGCTAAAGGTTACCATTATTCCAAGGGGTAGAGCTCTGGGAGCAGCATGGTATCTGCCGGAAGAGAGACAAATTACTACAACAGAGCAGATGATGGACGAGATGGCCGCAACTCTTGGTGGAAGAGTTGCTGAGGAGATTGTGAATGGAAAAATATCCACAGGTGCCCTTAGCGACCTTGAGAAGATCACAAAACAGGCATATGCAATGGTATCCTATTTAGGAATGAGCAAAGAGGTTGGAAACATCTCTTTCTACGACTCCTCTGAATCAGCCGGATTCAATCTTGGAAAGCCATATAGTGAAAAGACTGCAGAGTTGATTGACGCAGAGGTTAAGAGAATAATAGAAGAGGCATACAAAATGGCCAGAAAGGTTCTTACAGAAAATAGAGAAGGTTTTACCAGGCTGGCAGAGCTTCTGCTGGAAAAAGAGGTTATCTTTGCAGAGGATCTTGAGACCATTTTTGGCAAAAGAGCAGGAAAGCAACCTATAGAGAAGTAATGAATAACACAGTTGTGAGGACATTGAGCGGACTGGTATTCCTATTAATAATGATAGGCTCTCTGCTCATTGGCCCCATAGCTTATGCAATCGTAATGCTGTTCATTATTGGGGTGGTCATGCATGAATATCTTGAAATAAGTCTGGGCAACAGCTTCAGATACTCCAGGATGCTGGCCATTTCAACAGGACTATCCCTCTTTCTGATACTCTTTCTAATACTAGAGTACAAAATTGAGGTAAAACTTCTTCTTTTAACGTTGTTACCTTTGACTGCCACATACATCTCTCTTTTGTGGAGCAATTCTCCTGACTACTATCAGCGAAACCAGTATCTTGCAGGTTCAGTATTGTATGCTGCACTTCCATTTGCTCTGACTACTCTAATAGTTTACAAAGAGGATGGTACCTTTGACGGCTCAACGCTGCTCCTTTTCTTTGCCATACTATGGATATCTGATATTGGGGCGTATGTTTTCGGCATGCTCTTTGGCCAGAAAAACGGTCATAAACTATTCCCTTCAATCTCACCAAAAAAATCATGGGAGGGTTTCTGGGGTGGACTTATCTCGGCACTAATACTGGCGACAGCAATTTATCTGACAGGGTGGTCGGACTTTAGCCTCTTCCATACATTAGTAATTGCGCTAATAATTAATATCGCCAGTGTTCTCGGAGATCTGGCCGAATCTCAGTTCAAGAGAAGTTTCGGAGTCAAAGACTCCGGTTCGCTTATGCCGGGCCACGGAGGTCTGCTTGATAGATTTGACGGTGCCCTTACCTCCTTTCCTATTGCAATAGCATACATTAAACTCCTTTCACTTTTTTAAACATGAAAATTCACAAAGAGGGATACAAAATAATATTCAATAGCTTTTTAATTCTTGCTCTGCCTGTAGTGGTCGTCTCCTTTTTTTTCCCAGGCAGCAGAGGGTTCTGGTATCTGCTGACAGCTGCAATTATCTTATTTATTTTAATTGTAAGATTCTTCAGATTTCCGGCAAGAGAGCCCAATATTGACAGTACAGCTGTAATTGCCCCTGCAGATGGCAAGATTGTAATAGTTAAACAGGTTTATGAAGGAGAATTCCTTAAGCGGGAGTGCATTCAGGTTTCTGTATTCATGAATGTCTTCAACGTACATATAAACTGGTTTCCGGTAAAAGGGCTGGTTAAATATTATAAATACCACCCTGGAAGGTATCTTGTGGCAATGCATCCAAAATCCTCGGAAAAGAATGAGAGAACAACAATAGTCGTTGAGAACGAACGTGGTATAGTTCTCTTCCGTCAAATTGCAGGATACCTGGCAAGAAGGATAGTATGCTACGCAAAAGAGGGGGAAATGACAGATCAGGGAGATCAGGCCGGATTTATAAAATTTGGATCAAGGGTAGATCTATTTCTACCGTTAGATGCCAGAATTCAGGTAACTAAGGGACAAAAGGTAAAGGGAAGGCAAACAGTAATTGCAAAGTTATCAGACAACTAAATTCCTGCAGAATTAAGATATTCAGACATCTCAAGGGCAGCTTCGGCTGCCCTTTTTTCAGCTGCTACGGCAAAATCCTCACCCTTTCCGGCAAAAATAATATTTCTGGAAATATTAACCAGAAGTCCGCATTTAGAGTTCATTCCTGCTGCAGCAACCTCTGCGATTGTGCCTCCCTGAGCACCAACACCCGGAACAAGAAAGAAGTGATCAGGAGCCAAAGATCTGACTTCAGCAAGCCTTTCAGGGCGAGTAGCTCCCACTACAAACATAAGTTTATCTGACGAACCCCACTCAATGCCTTTAGCAATAACTTTTTTATATATATCAAGTTCAAAATCAACAGCCGACTCATTAGATGTAAGTGCCAGTAGAATAGCCCATTTATTCTCAAATTTCAGGAATGGCTCAACAGAGTCCCTGCCCATATATGGAGCCAGTGTTACGGCGTCAGCATCCATTTTTTCAAAAAAGGCCCTGGCATATCTGTCAGCGGTGTTACCAATATCCCCTCTCTTTGCATCGGCAATTATAAAAAGAGTCGGATCAACACTGCGAATATACTCTACAGTCCTCTCAAGCTGCTCCCAGCCAGATGCCCCTTCTGCCTCATAGAACGCCAGATTCGGTTTGAATGCGACAGCATATTTATGTGTGGCATCAATAATTGCCTTATTGAACTTGAAAATTGAATCTTTTTCCGATGCAACTGAAGCCGGAAAAAGGGAAGGGTCAGAATCAAGACCCACACAGAGGAAGCTCCTCTTTTTAACAATATACTGAAAAAGCTGCTCTCTGTTCATAACAGATTATTCTCCTGACTCCTTAAGTCTCTCTGCATTCTCAGCAATCTGCAGAAGATCAATTACCTCCTGAATTGCTCCATCCATAAAGACAGGGAGATTATACATTGTATAATTTATTCTATGGTCTGTAACTCTTGACTGGGGGTAATTGTATGTTCTAATCTTAGCAGATCTGTCACCAGTTGACACCATTGTCTTCCTTTTGGCAGATATCTCATTAAGATACTTTTCATACTCAAGGTTATAAAGACGAGTTCTTAGTTCAGCCAAAGCCTTGTCATAGTTCTTAATCTGAGATTTTTCATCCTGGCACTGTACAACTATTCCAGTAGGCATATGGGTTAGCCTGATAGCTGAATATGTAGTGTTCACAGACTGACCTCCCGGCCCGGAAGAGCAGAAGGTGTCCTTTCTTACATCATTTATATTCAACTCAATATCAAACTCTTCTGCCTCCGGAAGAACTGCAACTGAGGCAGCAGATGTGTGTACCCTACCCTGAGTCTCGGTCTGCGGGACACGCTGAACACGATGTACTCCGCTCTCATACTTAAGGACACCGTAAACACCGTTACCGGATATCTTACAGATTACCTCCTTAAAACCTCCTGAAGTTCCCTCACTCTGGCTATTAATCTCCAGTTTCCATCCCCTCCTCTCAGCAAACTTAGCATACATCCTGAAAAGGTCTCCTGCAAATATTGATGCCTCATCTCCTCCTGCTCCGGCCCTGATCTCCACAATTGCATTTTTAGAATCCTGCGGATCTGCCGGAATCAAAAGCAGCTTAATCTCCTCCTCCATTGCAGGCATTGCCTCCTCAATTATTGATATCTCCTCTTTCGCCATCTCTCTTAACTCCTCATCCTTCTCATTTTGTATAATATCCTTAGCATTCTCCAGATCTATTACCATCTTACGGTACTTGTTACCCGCCTCAACAAGAGGTTCCAGCTCTCTGTACTCCTTATTAAGAGAGACATACCTCTTCATATCCGACATCACTGCCGGATCTGATATCTGGGCTGCAATGCTCTCATATTTTTCCTTAAGCCCCTCCAGTTTGGAGTATAGATTATTATCGCTCATAATTCATTTTCAAATTGGATGCAAAATTAGTGAAATTAGTTGATTCCCGGAATTTTATTCAGAAGCTTCTCTTTTATATCTGATTCTCAAAATATTCTTATCAGGATCAAAGTCTGAAGATATAATTTTTACACCTCCAATTTCAGATGTGTTTTTCACATGCAACCCAATGCAGGGACAGTGGTCATAGTCTCCCACAGAGATTATTCTTACAATATGACCTGCCTCCGGAGGGAGCTTATCTGTGTTAACCCTCATTTCCGCCTCCTCTCTGGAGAGATACGATTCTCTCACTTCAAGATTCAGAGATATAATTCTGTTAACCTCCGTTTCAAGCCCTGCAATCTCCTCCGTAGTCAAAGCCCTTTCAATCTTGTAATCAACCTTTGATTTCTTTTTTTCTATGTGGTTACTCACAGACCTGCCCGTTCCAAACATCCTCACCATTGTCTGGTTAATAATATGCTCAGCTGTATGCATAGGGGCGTTGTAATCTTTTTTAGGCTCGTTTATATCCATAGTAATTATAGTTTGCCTGTAAAGTTAATTATTTTGCAAGAGTCTTTGCTCTTCTCAGGGGGATGACATGATGATACCTCGTGCCCGAGGAGGGAGGGGACCCCGTGAAACGGGGAGGTGTATCATCATGTCATCCCCCTGAGAAGAGCCATCATGTTAATCAGGTTATTCTTAAATATCCGCAATATAAAAAGAGGCCGCCTTTGCAGACAGCCTCAGTGGGGTTGTAAATGTAGTAACTAACCAAATACTTACTCGCCCAGGAATAGTTTCATATCCTCATCAACAGTTCCAATAGGGGCTATACCAAAGTTCTTCACGAGCACCTCTGCCACATTTGGAGAGAGGAATGCAGGAAGTGTAGGGCCTAAGTGGATGTTTTTCACGCCAAGATAGAGGAGCGCTAAGAGAACAATAACAGCCTTCTGTTCGTACCAGGCAATATTGTAAGCAATAGGAAGCTCATTTATGCTATTAGCATTAAACACCTCCTTTAGTTTAAGGGCTATTACAGCAAGTGAGTATGAGTCATTACACTGACCGGCATCAAGTACTCTTGGAATTCCTCCAATATCACCCAGAGGCAGTTTATTGTATCTGTACTTTGCACAACCTGCTGTCAGGATAATTGTATCCTTAGGAAGCGCTGATGCAAATTCAGTGTAGTAGTTTCTGTCCTTCATTCTTCCGTCGCAACCTGCCATTACAAAGAATTTACGGATTGCACCACTTTTAACAGCCTCCACAACCTTGTCTGCAAGAGCGAACACCTGAGCGTGAGCAAAACCACCAATCAGTTCTCCTGTTTCAATCTCCTTGGGAGGTGCGCATCTCTTTGCATGCTCAATAATAACCGAGAAATCTTTTGCTTTTCCATCCTTTCTGTCCTCAATGTGTTTGAATCCTGGGAATCCAGAAGAGCCGGTAGTATAAATTCTGTCAGCGTAAGTAGATGATTTTCTGGGAGGAACAATACAGTTTGTGGTAAACAGAACCGGACCGTTGAATGTCTCAAAATCCTCAATCTGGTGCCACCATGAAGAGCCGTAGTTACCTACAAAATGGCTGTATTTCTTAAATGCAGGATAGTAGTTGGCCGGAAGCATCTCAGAGTGTGTGTAAACATCAACCCCTGTACCTTCAGTCTGCTTAAGCAACTCCTCCATATCCTTAAGGTCGTGACCAGATATCAGAATAGCCGGGTTATTGCGTACTCCAAGGTTTACCTTTGTTATTTCAGGATTTCCGTATGCAGATGTATTTGCCTTGTCAAGCAGGGCCATTACCTTTACACCGTGCTCACCTGTTTTAAGGACAAGAGCAGTAAGTTCATCGGCAGAGAGGGAGTCATTTGTAGTATCAACAAGAGCCTGCTGTATAAATGCATAAACCTCCTTGTCTTCATGTCCGAGATTGAAGGCGTGCTCAGCATAAGCAGCCATACCCTTAAGACCATAAATAGTAAGCTCTCTGAGTGAACGAACATCCTCGTTTTCTGTTGCAAGAACACCTACTTCAAGTGCTTTTGCATCCATATCAGCCTCGTCCTTAGATGCCCAGAACGCACCTTCAAAAGTGATTTCTGCAATATTTCCACCCTTTGAAACATAAAGGGCCTTTACAGCCTCTCTTAGATCTATTGCCTGTCTGACTCTTGTTATAAACCTCTCTCTGTCAAAATTCGCATTTGTTATAGTCATAAAGAGTGAATCAACAACAAATTTATTCACTTCGTTGCTCTCTACTCCTTTAGTTCTCAATCTCACAGTATAGTGTGAAATTCCCTTGCAAAGAAAAATCAGCAGATCCTGAAGATTTGCAACATCTGCAGGCTTTCCGCATACTCCATTTACCGTACATCCGGTGTTTTTTGCTGCCTCCTGGCACTGAAAACAAAACATGTTACTCATAATTCTATTGTATTTGGTTAATTATTACGGATACAAAAATAGATGGAGCAAAAACAAATAAGTGTAATTCTTGTTACACTATCAGAAAAACTTGTCTCCTTAAATATAATTATATTAATTTAGCATAACAAACAGATTATATGCAGAATTTGGATTTTTCCAGGTGTCCCATAATGGGTGATCTCGGCAACGAAAGAGTACAAAAGCTATTCTCAGGTGCGAGCTATAAAATGGAGGTTTTTGAGAAAGGAGAAGTTATTGCAATGCAAGGTTCACCTTGCAAACATCTCTACATTTTACTCACAGGCTCTGTAAAGACAGAGATGACCACTGAGAACGGAGGTCTGATGACAATTGAAAATATTGACGCAGTAAGGCCTCTGGCATCAGCATTTCTATTTGCTGAAGACAATAAGTTTCCTGTTGATGTTACGGCTATAACACAATGTCGTGTACTTATGATACCAAGAGACGAGGTTATCCGAATGTTTCAGATGGACGGAAAATTTCTTGAGAACTACATAAAATTCAATTCAAATAAGGCACAATTCCTTTCAAACAGGCTTAAAGTACTTAACATAAAGACCATAAAAGGAAAGCTGGCTTACTACATTATTGAAGGACTTGATCAGGCAAGGCAATCAGTACCGGGCGCTGATTCATATAAAATGGACAAAAACCAGACAGAACTAGCCAAATTTTTTGGTGTAACAAGGCCGGCACTCGCAAGATGCATTTCAGAACTGGAGAGTGAAGGGATTATTGAGTTGAATAAAAAATTTGTAAAAGTAAAAAGCTTAAGAGCACTGAATAATCTTCTTGGCTGATATATTTTGTCTATATCTTCTTGTTTTATATCTATTTGATTTATGTTACAGAGGAGTCTATCTTTGTAAACATAAAAACCATTTAACAACAAATAAATATTAAAATTATGGAAGAGCAAATTTATTCAATGCCAAGAATCGGCGACAAAGCGCCTGAATTTAAAGCAGTAACAACTCAGGGTGATATTAATTTCCCAGGAGATTACAAAGGGAAATGGGTTATACTTTTTAGCCATCCTGCAGACTTTACACCTGTATGTACATCTGAGTTTATGACGTTTGCTACAATGGCAGAGGACTTCAAAAAGATGAATACAGAGCTGGTTGGTCTCTCTGTTGACGGTCTTTACAGTCACATCGCCTGGCTGAGGACAATCAAAGAGAAGATTGAGTACAAAGGGATGAAAGATGTAGAGGTTAAATTTCCTCTGATTGAAGACATCACAATGGAGGTATCAAAAAGATACGGAATGCTTCAACCCGGAGAGAGCAGCACAAAAGCAGTAAGAGCAGTATTCTTTATTGACCCTAAAGGAACCATCCGCACAATCATCTATTACCCTCTTGCAGTAGGCAGAAACTTTGACGAAATCAAACGGGTTCTGATAGCACTTCAGACAGCAGACAACTTTAGCGTAGCCCTTCCTGCCGACTGGCGTCCGGGAGACGATGTAATAGTACCCACAGCCGGATCATGCGGAGTTGCAAAAGAGCGTATGGAGAGCAAAGAGGAGATGCACTGCTACGACTGGTTCTTCTGTACAAAGAAGCTGGAAGAGGAGAAGGTTCTTAAGGCGTTAGGCAAATAGGCAACTAACTGGTATAGCTTAGTAAATAAAGAAGAGAGAACTCAAATGAATTCTCTCTTCTTTATTTAGTTGACCAACAATTAGTCAGTATAGCTATCCAGTATCTCCTTTATCTGGCCGGGTTCAACTCTTCCATACACCTTCTCTCCTATCAGAACAACAGGTGCAAGGCCGCATGCACCAACACAACGAAGGCAATCCAAAGAGAATTTTCCATCCTCAGTTACACCGCCAACCTTGATATTAAGCTGCTTTTTAAGTTCGTCCACAACCTTCTCAGCTCCGCGAACATAACATGCAGTACCCATACAAACAGATATTGCATGCCTTCCCTTAGGAGTCATGGTGAAGAAAGAGTAGAATGTAACAACTCCATAAACCTTAGCGACAGAGATATTCAGCTTTTTAGCTATCTCACGTTGCACACTTTCAGGTAGGTATCCAAAGTGAGTTTGCGCAGAGTGAAGTATCTTAATAAGATCGCCCGGATCGTTTTTGTATGAGTCACATATTTCGTGAATACTCTTAATATGGCACTCTTGTAGTTTCAAATTACTCATGACTCTTAAAATTTATTTTTTTCAAAATAGTGTGTATGGAGCAAGTGGTGAGCCTTCTCACTCATAGGATGGCCCAGATACTCCTCATATAGCTTGATAATGTATGGATTCTCGTGAGATTTACGAATCTTCTTCTGTGAATCCTCTCTGTAGATAGCCTCTGATCTGGCCTTAATTACACTTGAATCACCGTGGTGAAGTGGTTGACCTGCACCACCGATACATCCACCCGGACAAGCCATAATCTCAATAGCATGGAAATTATACATACCTGCACGGATTCCGTCAAGAAGTTTTCTTGCATTTCCGAGCTGGTGAGCAATACCGATATTGATATTAATTCCACCAAAATCTATTGATGCCATTCTTATACCCTCAAGACCGCGAAGTTCATGAAAATCAACTTTTTCAAGTTTTTTACCTGTATGAAGTTCGTAAGCCGTACGAACAGCAGCCTCAATAACACCTCCTGTTACACCAAATATAACCCCAGCACCTGTTGACTCACCGAGAGGCTGATCAAAATCCTCCTCAGGAAGCAAATCAAAGTTCATATTGCAGCTCTTTATCAAAGAGGCAAGCTCTCTTGTTGAGATTGAGAAATCAACATCAGGATTTCCGTCTGTACTGAACTCCTCGCGCTGGCACTCATACTTCTTGGCAAGACAAGGCATCACAGATACAACAACAAGATCCTCTCTCTTAACTCCCAGAATCTGGGTGTAGTAATTTTTGGCAATTGAGCCGAACATCTGCTGAGGAGAACGGGCTGTTGATGGTATATCAAGCATAGATGGGTAGTACTCTTCAAAGAAGTTAACCCATGCAGGGCAGCAAGAGGTAAGTATAGGTAGCTTCACATCTTTGTCTCCATTTAGGAACTTGGTAAGTCTGCCCAAAAGCTCAGCACCCTCCTCCATTATCGTAAGGTCGGCTGCAAAGTCTGTATCAAACACTTTGTCAAATCCTAATGAGCGTAAAGCCGCAACCATCTTTCCGGTTACAAGTGTACCGGGCTCAAGTCCGAACTCCTCTCCCAAAGCGGCGCGCACCGCAGGAGCGGTTTGAACGATAACCGTTTTAGCAGGATCTGCAAGTGCCCTCAATACCTTTTGAGTGTCGTCATATGGTGTCAGGGCACCTGTCGGACAAACAGCTACGCACTGTCCGCAGAATGTACATGGTGAGTCAACGAGATCCTGTTCAAATGCAGGGGCAACAACGGCCATAAAGCCTCTGTTCACTGCACTCAGTGCTCCCACTGTCTGAACATCATTACAAATTGTCTCGCAACGACGACACATAATACATTTATCCATGTCTCTCTTAAGAGCCGGAGAGAAGTCTTTTCTGTAAGTTGACATCTCTGCATGCTCAACAGCATGTATCTCTCTGATACCCATTTTTTGAGACAGAGTTTGCAGGTCACACTGACCTGATGAAGAGCAGGTAAGACACTCTTTAGGGTGGTCTGAGAGAATCAGTTCAAGAACCGTCTTTCTCGCATTCATAACCCTGAGGTTGTGAGTGTGGATTACCATACCCGGAGTACATTCAGTTGAACAAGAGGGGGCAAGATTTCTTCTTCCCTCAACCTCAACCACACAAATACGACATCCGCCGGGGCGGCTCTCAATATTCAGGTGCTCAAGGTTCAAATAGCAGAGAACGGGGATATCAACTCCCACCATCTTTGCTGCCTGGTAGATTGTGGTACCTTTCGATACCTCTACATCAATATTGTCTATTTTAATTTTGATTTTTTCCATGAGTGGGAGATTATTGAACGTGAATAGCTGTGAACTTACACTTCTCATAGCAGGCACCGCAGCGGATACATTTTTCAGCATCAATTACGTGAGGCTGGCGCTTCTCTCCTGTAATTGCGTCAACAGGACATGCCCTGACGCAAGCAGTACAACCTGTACACTTATCAGCAATGATAGTATATAGTTTCAGCGCTTTACAGCTTCCTGCCGGACAGACTCTCTCTGTTACGTGAGCCAGATACTCATCATAGAAGTTCTCAATAGTTGAGAGAACCGGATTTGGAGATGTCTGACCCAATCCGCAAAGAGATGTATCCTTAATTACTCGGCTAAGGTTTTTGAGGTACTCAATATCCTCGGGAACACCCTTGCCGGATGTGATTTTCTCAAGCATCTCATGAAGTCTCTTGTTGCCGACCCTGCATGGAGCACACTTTCCGCAAGACTCTTCAACGGTAAATTCCAGATAGAATTTAGCCACAGAGACCATGCAGTCATCCTCGTCCATTACAATCATACCGCCCGAACCCATCATAGAGCCGGCTGCAAGCAGGTTGTCAAAGTCAATAGGTGTATCCAGGTGTTTTTCAGTCAGACATCCGCCTGAAGGGCCTCCTGTCTGAACAGCCTTAAACTTCTTGCCATCCTTTATTCCTCCTCCAATCTCATAGATAACCTCTCTGAGGGTGATCCCCATTGGCACCTCAATAAGGCCTACATTATTGATCTTACCTGCAAGAGCAAACACCTTGGTACCTTTAGATCTCTCTGTTCCGATAGAGGAGTACCACTCAGGTCCCTTCAGATATATAGCAGGTACATTAGCAAAAGTTTCAACGTTATTTACATTTGTTGGTTTTCCAAGATACCCCTTTTCTGCAGGGAATGGAGGTTTAACAGTAGGTTCACCGCGAAGTCCCTCCATTGAGTGAATCAATGCAGTCTCTTCGCCGCAAACAAATGCTCCGGCTCCATATCTCAATTCAATATCAAATTCAAAATCTGATCCAAGGATATTTTCTCCAAGAAGGCCATACTGACGAGCCTGTCTTGCAGCAACCTTGAGTCTCTTAATTGCAAGAGGATACTCCGCACGAATATAAACAATACCCTTTGTTGCACCGATACAATATCCGCAAATTGCCATAGCCTCAATTACCGAGTGAGGGTCTCCCTCAAGAATGGAGCGGTCCATAAAGGCTCCCGGGTCTCCCTCGTCTGCATTGCAGACAACATATTTCTGGTCCGCCTTATTTTTAGCGGCAATCTCCCACTTGAGGCCTGTAGAGAAACCTCCGCCACCACGACCTCTTAGCCCTGACTTCTTAAGCAACTCTACAGCCGCCTCAGGAGTCATTTCGCTTATAACCTTTCCAAGAGCTGCATATCCGTCTCTTGCAATATATTCGTCAATATTTTCAGGATCAATGAAACCGCAGTTTCTCAAGGCAATTCTCATCTGTTTCTGATAGAAGCCCATATGTTTTGAATCCTCTATATGTTTCTGAGTTTCAGGATCCTCATAAAGAAGTCTGTTAACTTTTCTTCCCTTAAGGACATGCTCGCGAATAATCTCTTCGCAATCCTCCTTCTTAACCTGTGTGTAGAATGTGTTGTCCGGAATAACCTTCACTATAGGCCCCTTCTCACAGAAGCCAAAACAACCTGTAGTAACAACCTGAGCGTCATTCTCCAGCCCAAGATTTTTAATTTCCGATTTGAGATTCTCTACGATCTGCTCGCTCTCTGAAGCTCTGCAACCCGTTCCGCCGCAAACCAGAAGATGCATTTTATACTGTGCCATTTTCTCCTTAGTTTTTGTCGTTAATTGTTTTGTAATTGGTAGGAATGATTCCGTCAAGCAGCTCACCGTTTACAATGTACTTCTCAACGATTTCAATTGCTTTTGCAGTATCAACATATCCAAAGACTACGGGGTCCTTTCCCGGTACTCTTACCTCAATAGTTGGTTCTGCGTAGCAATAGCCCATGCATCCGCCCTGTGTTACAACCGCAGGAATTTTATCCTTTTCGATCTTCTCCACAAGAGTGTTCATTACCGTTCTGGCACCCGATGCAATACCGCATGTGGCCATAGCAACACGGATCTGAACAAGAGACTCAGGCTCATTACTCTTTTCACGGATGTTCATTCCGTGTTCGAGATTTTGCTTCATCTTGCGCAAATCTTCTAGGGACTTGATTTTGTTCATATTTTATGATGTTATTGAAATTCCCTTGTTAAAGTATAGGTAAAAATAGATATTTTCCTACCATTATCAAAATAAAAAAGGCAACAAAGTGTAAAATTATAAGTTAAAAGTTTGAAATTAAAAGAGAACAGAGTTCGGGAAGCCCTTCAGACGCTCTCTTTTTTATATGTTTAAACACTCTGTAAGAAGCTTTTACATCCGTCGGATCCACAAGAAAACATGGCACTCCGTACGGCACATTATTGACCAATCCGGCAGCCGGATAGACCGCAAGCGAGGTTCCCACAACAATGAATATTTCCGCAAGTGAAACAATCTTTGCCCCTCTCTCCAACTCAGGAACCTCCTCACCAAAAAATACTACATGAGGTCTTAGCTGAGCCCCGTCCGGAGCACATTCCCCAAGGGAGACATCACCTCTGGTCTCAACAATAATATCAGGATTTTTAATACTTCTGCTCTTTAAGAGCTCTCCATGGAGATGGAGTACATTTGAGGACCCAGCCCTCTCATGCAGATCATCAATATTCTGAGTAACTATATCAACCTGAAAATGTCTCTCCAGATTAACAAGAGCTATGTGAGCATCATTTGGCTCCACCTGAAGCAACTGTCTCCGTCTCATGTTATAGAAATCCAGCACTCTCTCCGGGTTCCGTGCCAATGCCTCGGGAGTGCAAACATCCTCTATTCTGTAATTTGCCCAAAGACCATTTGAATCTCTGAACGTATCAAGTCCGCTCTCTGCACTTATACCAGCACCGGAGAGCACAACCACCCTCTTTCTCATATCCCTTTAAGACCATTTATATTTTCACGAATCATCTCCTCAACCATCCTTATTACCCTTACATCGCTTATTGAAATATCACCTAGTACCTCAGCCACCTCCTGACTGTCAAAAACATACTCCCCGCCATTGAAAACATATCTTAAAACGAAATGGATTTCAGGATTTGCAGATGCCATAAGGACAAAGGAGTTGGCCACATCTCCAAGGGGGGGCCTGTCAATATTTGAATGCACAAACCAAGCTTTAACGGTGGTTCCAACGCCCTCCTCTGATGCAATGGAGAGATCCCCGCCACTCTGCATTGCAGACTGTTTGAATAGTGGGATACCCATCCCTACCCTTCTTGTTGTCCTGGTTGTATAAAATGGATCCTCCAACTTTTTTGCCGTTTCCCGGCTCATCCCCCTGCCATTGTCCTCTATCTCAATAATCAGTCTGTCCTGAGGAAGATTTTCCTCCACCGTCAGCCTGATAAATCCTGCTCCGGCACTGAGTGAATTTTGGATAATATCAATTATATGCAGCGAAAGATCATTCATTTTACCCCATGTTTTGGTTTTTCAGAGACAGAGCCTATCGCCCTTTTTACTCCTGAAAAAGTGAACTCCTTAATCTTCAAAAATGTATATGCACTTCCAATCTGCTCCTGATAGTGAGCATCTGAACTTTTAATGAAATTTTTGCCTCTCACTGACTTGTCTTTTTCAGCCAGTAATGTCCCGTCTGCCCTTTGTGTAATCTCCAGCGCATCGGCATCAAGTCCAAAAGGGAGAAAGCCCAGCTGACTATAAACTGAGTTTGAACCTTTGTCTATATGTGCCGGTATGAATATACCGTCAAGAGAGTGAACGAATTCGCAGACCTCCTCAATGCTCTTATCAGTAGCACTTATAAGAAGATAGTCAATCTGTGCCACCACCTCCTCAGATGCATTCACAGCAAGCTGATATCCAAAAACATCAGGGTCATTTGGTATCTTAACTATGCTGTTATCAATGTACCTCTGGAGCTCATCCAGGCGATCCTCTTCAACAAAACAGAGTACATGAACCTCCTCCTTAGTGGTTATCTCAGCACCACACAATACAAAAACACCCTTATCAGCACCCACTCTTTTAACCTCTTTGCAGTTCAGTGTGCTGTTATGGTCTGTTATTCCTATGATTTTCAGTCCCTCTTCAACTGCCCTGCTGATAATATTGACGGGCGTCATCTCAATATCTCCGCATGGAGAGAGAACTGTGTGTATATGGAGGTCTGCCCTCGTCATTTCAACATCTCGTAGAGCTTTCCTGAGAGTTCAAACGCCTGCATTTTTGTTCCAAGAACGGGTATCCCCTCTTTTGCAGACAGCTCAAGAGTATCCTGATCCGGAACAAATCCCTTTACCAGAATTATTGCCGCAAGATCCTTTAAAGAGGCAACAGCCATAATATTTTTATGGGTTTGCAGGGTAATCCAGATTTGACCCTCCTGAGCGTGTCCCATAACATCTGAAAGCAAATCGGACGAGTAGCCGCCTGCTACCTCCCTATCCAGCCCCTCCGGAGCAGAAAAAACATTCAGAGATAATCTCTCTGCAACTTCCTTTACATTCATCTTATTATTTTATAAACAGTTTATCTCTTGTCAAACCTGGAGTCCCCCCATATCTTCTCCATTATCTTAACAGCCTCGTCAATTCCCAGTTCTCCCCTCTTCTCATATATTGTCCTGAGAAAAATGCAAGATGTTATATCCCCCTGTCCTTTTGCAATATCCTCTGCCAAAGCTTCACAACTTGGTGCTCCGCACGCCCCGCAGTCAATTCCCGGAAAGAGATCCTTCAGCTCTCGCGCCTTCTCCATCTTCTCCAGAGCAATCTCAATATCCCAGTCATATTTAACCATAGAGCGAGGCTCTATCTGCTCCATATGTATCACAGCAGATGTATATTTTTTATAATCCTGAACCAGATTGTGAGTATCCGGCACCTGAGCCGCATAGTTCCTCATTGTCTCAGCTGTCAGAAATCTGTTTCTGTGAGACAGGATTCCTCCGGCGCATGATTCGTCACATGCACGAAGCTCAAGAAAATCAACCCCTTCAATCTCCTCATTCTCTAACATTTCAAGAAAATCCGTCACATTGGCCATTCCGTCTATGGCCAGAGTTCTACCCTCAATATGTCTGGACTCTCCACCTGTAGTGGGGTAGAGTATCCCCTTTGAAGATATCTCACCGCTAACTCTAACCTTAGTTGTAATTGGAATTCTCTGTTTATAGGCCAGATAAACCTTATTAAAAAAGAAGTCCATATTTATCACCCCTGTTATGGGTGAAGTATAACCACCTACCGGAGACTTAACGGCTGCAATTTTTCCAATACATGGAGTCAGGTAAAACAGCCCCAGATCATCCGGATTTCCACCGTCAACCTCATGCCTCTTTTTGTAGTACTGTGCAGTAATCTCCAAAGGTGGCAAAAGTGTCATAATCCTGTCAACAAGAGAGGGGAAACGCACCTGAATAAGCCTTATTACGGCCGGACAAAATGAGGATATTACGGGCTTTTCGGCATTTTTTACATACTCACGCTCCTCATCAAGGAGGGTATCAACACTCTGTTCAACAGAGCATACGTCCGTGAAGCCCAACTCTCCTATAATCTCAAAAATCCTATCTCTTGGTATTGAGTCGTCAAACTGAGCGAAAAAGACTGAAGGGACAAGCAAAACTCTCTTTGTGTATTTGAAAATCTGCTTGAAATCATCATCCATTACCCTTATTGCCCTGTTTGGACAAATTCTGTAACACTCCCCACAATCAATACACCAGTCTGAATGAATTTTAGCCTTTCCACCCTTGACCCTAAGTGCCTCCGTGGGGCAAACCTTCATACAGTGAGAGCACCCGATGCAAACGTCATTGAGTATCTCCAGCGCACGATTGTAAGTTGTACTACTCATTTAAAATCTGAAATTAATAAAGAGAGTGGTTCCCTTCCCAACCTCGCTCTCAATTTTAAACTCATCTGCATTTTCGCTTATATTGGGAAGCCCCATTCCTGCACCAAATCCCATCTCTCTAACCTGAGCTGAAGCTGTAGAGAATCCCGGAGTCATTGCCTGCTTAATATCAGGTATGCCCGGCCCCTCATCCTCAAGTTTCAGCCTTACTCCCCTGGGGTCAATCTCCGCATATATCACCCCTCTGTAAGCGTGGGCAACTATATTAACCTCGGCCTCATAAAGGGCTATAACAACCCTTTTGACAATCCGCGGGTCAACATTCAGCTGCTTTAGCATCTTCTTTATCTGAGAAGATGCATTGCCAGCCAGTGTAAAGTCGCCACCCTCAACCTTGAACTCAAGATTCATATCAATAGATTGGTTTTAATCCGGCAGAGTATAGTATTCCTGCACATTTAAACATAGAGAATGGTGAACTTACAATAAGCATGTCATTATCAGCTGCCAAATCAAGCATCTCCTCCGACACCTCCTTACCTCTGCAAATCAGGATATAGGGAGTATCCGACATCTCAGCCGTCCTGATGGCCTGCAGATTTGCCAGCCCTGTAATAAGTATAAACTCATTAGTCTTCACGGTGAGTACATCCGACATAAGATCTGAGGCGAAGGCCTGCTCAACCTCTCCCTCCAAATGCTGCTCGCCGCAAAGTACGGTTCCATCAACAAGTCTGCACAAATCTTTGATTTTCATTTTTTATAAGTTACAAAGTCTTAATATAGCATCTTCTTTTCATATATGGCTGGGCATCATACCTCTCCCATACCTTAAAGGCCGAGTTGTTCTCCGCCTGAGGATTTGTAATCCCGGTCATCACTCCCATTTTGTGAAGATTTGTCCCAATATGGGTGTGAAAAATTGAGGTAACTCCCTTGTGTTGCCATTCAGGCGCGGCCCCAATCATCATAAAATCAATTGTATCGTATTTCTTAAATGTTTTAAGTATATGGAATAATCCAAATGGAAAGAGTTTGCCCTTTGCCCTTTGAAAAGCTTTACTCAAACTTGGAAAGCATATTCCAAAGGCGGCAATGTTATTTTCGCTGTCCACTACAATACTAGTAAGCTCCGGCTTAAGCTTTGGGAAATACTCCTTTCCAATATTTTTTATCTCAAGGTCAGTAAGGGGAACAAAGTTATCTATATCCCTGAAACTCTGATTATAACTCTTGAAAAATCCCTCAACCAACTCATCTCTGTTTTTTATGCTTTTAATATCAAGCACTCGCAGCTTATACTTCTCCAGAAGCATATTGTTTACCCTTACTATTCTCTGGTCAATCGGACTACCTGTGGCTATCTTAAGCTGTATCCAGTCCAGTTGCTTCACAAAACCCATCCTCTCCATATACCGGGGATAATATGGATAATTGTATATGCAGTTTACAGGTGGTATATTCTCAAAACCCTCAATCATCATCCCCTGCTTACCCCATGTGTTAAAGCTTAAAGGTCCATGAATCTCCTCCATTCCCATCTCTCTTCCCCACTCCATTACCCTCTGCACAAGAGCCTCTGCAACAGCAAAATCCTCAATAAAATCCAACCAGCCAAACCTTACTCTTCTCTCTGAGTGAAACTCATTTGACCTTGGGTTTATCATACCGGCAACCCTTCCCACCACCTCATCCTTCTCATTTAAGGCTAACCACATCTTTAGTTTACAATACTCAAGGGAGGGGCTTTTTGTTAAAGATGATATCTCATCTGCATCAAGAGAGGGTACGTACTCTTTGCTCTCTTTATACAATTTATGCGGAAACTTAACGAATCTCTTTATATCTGATTTGGAAACGACCTCTTTCAATAATATTTTCATCAGGAACAGAATAGTTTAGGAATACGCAAAAACAAATATAATCATTTTTTCCCATTAAGAGAGAGGATATCCTCCAGAACAGCCTGAGCGCACAGGCATCCGAAAACGGGTGGAAGATAAGATATTGTACCCACAATTGACTTTTTATTCTGCTCCTCAACAGGAACAATGGCATCCGTGTCCGGCAGCTCCTCTGAAAAAACTACTCTGAAGCCTTTGCTAATACCCTCCTTTCTCAGCCTTTTTCTTAGTATATAAGCAAGGGGACAATTGAAAGATTTGGATATATCCTTAATAACAACCTTTGTAGCATCGCTCTTGGCACCTGCTCCCATTGAGCTAACCAAGCTGATTCTGTTTGAAACGGCATATTTTATCAAAGCAATTTTTGGCGAGAGGGTGTCAATTGCGTCAATTATGTAGTCTGGTTCAAAGCCGCCAAGAAGTTCACAAACATTTTCCTCAGTCAGGTACTCCCTAATCGAGACAACTTCAAGCAGAGGATTTATGTCTCTAAGACGCTGCTCCATAAGTTCGCTCTTATAGAGCCCCATTGTACTCTCCAGAGCCAACAACTGTCTGTTTTTATTTGTCGGGGTAACTACATCAGAATCCAATATTACAACTCTTCCCACTCCTGCCCTTACAACCATTTCTGCTGCATAGGCCCCTACTCCTCCAAGCCCCACAATAACCACCTGTGATCTTCTCAGGAGCTGCATCCTCTCCTCTCCCAGAAAGAGAAGTGACCTCTCCTGCCAGGCAAACTCATTTACACTCTCCATCATCCTACAATAGATTTTGACTCCTCCCATACTCTGTCCATCTCCTCCATAGACATCTCTTTGATACTCCGGCCATTTTCGGCAGCCCATTTTTCAAGGTAACCGAATCTTCTGATAAACTTCATATTGGTCATCTCAAGAGCAGTATCAGGATTAATATCATATAGCCTTGCCGCATTAACCAGAGAAAAGAGAAGGTCTCCAAACTCTCTCTCCATCCTGTTGCTTTTCAACCCATTATGTCCATCCTCCACTCTTGCTTCGGTCTCAAACTCTGCAATCTCCTCCCTTACCTTACTCCATACATCGCTCCTCTCACTCCAGTCAAAGCCGACAGCCCTGACCTTATCCTGAACTCTGTAAGCCTTTACAAGTGAAGGCAATGATGATGGAACTCCTGATAAAATTGTCTTGTTTCCATCCTTTTCTCTCCTCTTTAGCTGCTCCCAATTCTGAATTACCTCACCCGCTCCGCTCACCTCTACATCTCCAAACACATGAGGGTGTCTGAAAATAAGCTTATCACATATAAGATTCATAACATCGGCTATATCAAACAGACCCATCTCCTTGCCAATTTTTGCGTAGAATACTATATGAAGCATTAAATCTCCAAGCTCTTTGCTTACTGATTTATAGTCTCCCTCCATAATGGAATCGCTAAGTTCATACGTCTCCTCAATGGTGAGTGGTCTCAAACTCTCCATTGTCTGTTTTCTGTCCCAAGGACACCTCTCCCTCAATTCGTCCATTACATCAAGAAGGCGGACGAATGCCTTAATCTCATTTTCCCTGTTCATTTTCAAATTTTATTCTGATCTCCGAGCCCGGTACAATACTCTCAATTTTTGCAAGAGAGTCTGTTGCAATTCCGATTTCCAGCAAACCCAGAGAATTAAAGAGAGCCATAAGCCCCCCCGGAGTGCCCTGGTAGTACCCTCTGGAAATACTCTTTATCTTAATATGGGGACCCTGAACATAAATTGCAAAAGGCCTTGCTTTATGCACCCTGTCAAATACACTCTTTTCAATATTGCTTATAGCATTGCCGAATGAGTCTATGTATATTACTTTTCCTATAATACTGTTCTCATCATAAACTACCCTGGCGACAGACTCCCTTTTCAAATCGCAGGCAGTTGTATTTGCCTCAAACGAGTTTTCCAGTATAGTCTTTACCCCCTTAGCAAATAGGGCAGGTGCCATAAAGGTAGAGAACGGCTCCTCCTGATTTATCTCAAAAGCCATAGAGGGAGGGTTTTCAAACAGTTGTGAGAATCTGCCATCGTTTACTCCTATGAAATAGTGGCTGTTTGCATATACTATTACCATAGGACTTTCAGGTGTCGGCTCACACATCACGCCAAGAAGATGGATGGAATTTGGAGGAAAATGGAGATAAGTGCTCCTTAATATGAAAGTTTCCTGCAAAACATCAAAACTTGGAACAGAATTTGCAATCTCAAGCAGATTAATTTTTAAAGACAGTGATGCCAGTTTGCCCTTAAGGACACCCAGATAAAAGTCGCTTTTATTCCAATCACTTGTTAATGTAACAATTGTCATTCGGGGCTGAAAAGTATCATACAAAGATAGAAAATTTCAATACACAATTATATAACTAAAATATAACTAATTTCTAATTACTTATCATGCACAGCAATTTCAAATTTATCAGTGCCGACGAAGCAGTCAAGGTAGTAAAATCAGGGGATCATATCCACCTGAGTAGTGTGGCAAGTGCCCCAAAGGTACTTATTGACGCACTAGTAAGAAGAGGAGATGCAGGAGAGCTTAAGGATGTAAGAATTCACCACCTCCATACAGAGGGTGTTGCGCCCTATACCGAGCAAAAATATGAGGGTGTATTCTTTCACCAGGCTTTCTTTGTAGGTGCAAACGTGAGAAAGAGCGTTCAGGCCGGCTACTCAGACTACATTCCGGTTTTTCTGAGCGAGACACAAAAGCTATACAGAAGCGGCACATTGCCAATAAATGTTGCAATGATCCAGGTTTCATCACCCGACAAACACGGATTTGTATCGCTTGGAACATCTGTTGACGCAACTCTCGCAGCAATTGAGTGTGCTGACCATGTAATTGCTGTTGTTAACAAAAACGTCCCAAGGGCGTGGGGAGATGCTATGATTCCACTAAGCATGATTGACCTTTTTGTTGAGGATAACACACCGCTTGAGGAGGCCCACTTCTCAACACCGGATGAGATTGAGACAGCCATTGGAAAACACTGCGCATCCCTGATAGAGGACGGAGCTTGTCTCCAGATGGGTATTGGAGCAATCCCTAACGCAGTTCTTGCTCAGTTAGGCAGCCATAAAAACCTTGGTATCCACACTGAGATGTTTGCAGACGGTGTACTTCCACTAGTGGAAAGTGGCGTTATAAACGGAGCCAACAAGGCAATTGACAGGGGAAAGATGGTTGCAACCTTCCTTATGGGCTCACAAACCTGCTATGACTTTATTGACGACAATCCAATGGTTCTTATGCAGGATGTTGCATACACAAATGATCCCTTCATAATTGCAAAGAATCCTAAGGTTACCGCTATCAACTCAGCTCTTCAGGTTGACCTGACTGGTCAGGTATGTGCTGATTCACTTGGAACTACCTTCTACTCCGGAGTAGGCGGACAGGTTGACTTTATTTACGGAGCATCTTTGTCCCAGGGAGGAAAGGCCATAATCGCAATGCCATCTGTTACCAATAAAGGGCTAAGCAAGATCTCCCCAACACTATCACTGGGAGGAGGAGTCGTAACTACAAGAAATCACATCCACTGGTTTGTAACTGAGCATGGCGCAGTAAACCTGTACGGAAAATCACTCCAGGAGAGGGCAAAGCTAATAATCTCAGTAGCCCATCCGGATCATCGCGAAGCTCTTGATAAAGCAGCTTTTGAGAGATTTGGCCCGCACTTTCACTTTGTAGGTTAAGTCTAAAAAATAAGACTATACAATAAATTAAGAGAGGCTGACCAATTACTTTTTGGTCAGCCTCTCTTATTAAATCAGTAATTAGGAAAACTTAATTTGCGGTTTTCTCAGCCACTTTAATCTCAAAGAAGAGCGGCTGATATACTCCGAACTTCTGCTCCTGAGCTCCATAACCATACTCAGAAGAGAAGAATGTAACAGCAGTCTCCCCATATTTCATCTTAAGGAATGTAATACCCACCCCTTTGATTACATTGTTATTTGGATTGTCAACATTAGATCCGTCAGGGTCAGATACAGTATGAGTAGCCGCTTCGTATGAATTTGCAGGGTTGTAGATGCCATACTTCCTGGCCGTATCCTCAATATTTGTATCAAAGACATGACCGTTCAGCAACTTGCCGACATAGTAGTACTCAATCATGTCGCTTACCTTTATTGTATCACCCTCCGTAGCTTTTGTTACTTTAAAATAGTAGTCAAGCTTTGTTGAGTCAATACCCCCGTAATACTTGTTGCTGTAAGCCTCCAGCGTATCTCTCTGAAATTTCTTTATATCCTTAACCACTCTAAGAATCTTAAAGTCATAAATTGTTGGAACAGAGTGAGACTTATTAGTATTATCATCTGTGTATCCTGAAAGCCAGGAAGGAATAATAAAGCTGTACTCCCCGCCAACTCTCTTTCCTTTCAGCCCCTCCTCAACACCTCTTATCAGCAGATAGGCATCCTTCTGAAGCAGGTATGGACCATAATAGCTTCCTACAGAGTATGTTCCCACTCTCTTTGCTATAACCTCGTCAGTAGTTGATATATAGTTTCCTTTTAAGTCTCTTGAGGAGAATGTAACATATACATAACTGGAATCCTTTACCTCCTCTCCTGTACCTCTGACAGAGGTAATTGTGTAGAGACCGGTTCCGGACGGAGTCAGAGTGTCCTTATGTACAACCTTTATATAGGATTCAATCACCCTCTTCTCCATATCCTCAGCAGATTCATCTCTCTCTACCGCACAGGAGTACACTGCCAACGAAAGGCCGAATAACAGGAAATATCTAAAATACTTGTTCATTTGATATTCAATATGTGCTTTTATTTAAAACAGACAAAGTTATACAATTTAATTTTCTTCAAGCTCCTTTCTGAGCGATTCTTCAAAATATTTCCCCACATCCTCCACAGCCATAAAGAGCCTTCCTCCTGCCGCCCTCTCGTGTCCGGCCCCATTGAAATACCTCCTTGAGAACTGATTAACAGAGAAATTGTCAGATGACCTCAAAGATACTCTTATATGCTCCTCCTTCTCGGTAAAGAGAGCAGAAATTGTTATCCCAAAGATATTAAGAGGCATATTGACAAACCCCTCGGTATCACCCTCTGCAAATTTATACCTCTCAAGCTCCTCTTTGGTAAGAACTATATAACCCGCTCCAAGTTCAGGCAATATCTTCATCTTGTTAAGGAGAGAGTGCCCCATAAGTCTCATCCTCTCCTCAGTAAACCCGGCAAACACCTTAAGCTGAAGAGTCTCTTTATCCACTCCATGCAGCAAAAGCTCATAAGACATCAGAAAAGTGCCTGCCTCAACGGAGTTTGAAAAGTTATTAGTATCCGTCATCATCCCCACATACAACGATTGTGCCGAAATGTCGGGGATTGAACTCACAGACCCTCCCTCTATCTCCCTGATAAGCCAGAAAAGAAGTTCGCAGGTGGAAGAGACCTCAGTATTTGAAATTACAAGATCAAACGCCTCCATCTCCGGCTGTGGGTGATGGTCAACCAAAATCTTCTTTGAAGCAGATGCCCTTACAATTGGCTCAAGCTCGTCAATCCTCTTAAGCTGGTTAAAGTCCAGAGCAATCAGTAAATCCGCAAATTTAATTGCCCTCTCAGCAGCAACCCTCCTTCTTGTATGGATAAGAACATCTCCCCGCGGGTCAAGAAATTTAAGATTCTTAGGATATGGGTTGGGTATAACTATTGTCGTTGTTTTACCTTGTCTTGCGAGATATGAACTTAGTGCAACAACAGACCCCAGTGCATCTCCGTCCGGATTTGTATGGGTAACAATGACAATGTTGGAGGAGGAGTTCACAGCCCTTTTGAAATCATCCGCCGAATTCCTTTTTAAATAGCCCTTCATCAAAAAAAATGTTAGAACAAAAATAGAAAATATATTGTGGGGTCTGAATATTTATTTTAATTTTGTGGAACTTTGCGTGAAAATTAATACAAACAGATAACCACTAATGAAAAAGGTCTTAACTATTGTTGTGCTGCCTGTTATAGCTATTGTAATAGGCTATTTGATCTATACCAGCATCCAGGAGCCGGTGATTTTCGAAAAACAGAGAAAATTCAGAGAATCCATTGGTATTGAGAGACTAAAAGACATCCGCACACTTCAGGTTGCGTACAAATCAAAGTATAACAAATTCACAAGCAGTATTGATTCACTGATTGACTTCTACAATACTGGTCAAATTACAGTTATCAAGCAGGTAGGTTCAATGGACGACTCGCTTGCAGTTGCTCAAAAGAGAGTTTTCAGAGACAGTATAAGAATAGCTGTTCGCGACACTCTTCTTAAGAGAGACGGATTTATAGTTGATTCAATCAAATATATCCCGTTCAGCGGAAAGAAGGAGATTGAGATGAAGGCCATCATTGGTAAGGTTTCAGGAGTAGATGTTCCTCTATTTGAGGCGACCATTCCATATGAAATTCTTTTGAACAACCTTAACAGACAGCTGCTTATTAACCTTAAATCTGACCGCGAAATGGTTGGAAAATATGCCGGCTTGAAGGTTGGTAGTATTGAAGCACCTAATAACAACGCAGGTAACTGGGAATAATAATGCCTGTAATTGTCAACAAACAGCTTGAGCTGGACAAGACAATTCAATACAGACTATCCATTCAAGCAGACTTGAATGGATTTTCTTTTTCAATTGTCAATGATCTGCAGAGAAAGTGTCACTTCCTCTACCAGTCGGATTTTGCCTATATTGAGGATCCTGACACCTACAATGTGGCAATCTATAAAATGATTAAATCATTTCCTCTCCTCTCAAAAAAGTTTGCCTCAACAGATGTAATTATAAACACCCATAAATTTACAACTATCCCTCTAAGCAACTTTAAGAGTGAGGATGCAGGCTTGATTTTGGGCCAGCTGCACTTTCTGGAAGAGCTGGACGAGGTGGACATTTTAATTGAAGAGAGCCAGGAGCTTGCGCTTCTATTTGCAGTTAACAGCACTTTGCTAAACACAATAAAAACTATTCAGCCCGAGTTTAAGGTTGTCCCTTCAATATATCCTTTTATAAAGAGTCACAGATTTTTCCCTGCCCCCTTTAAAATTTTCGTACAGTATCATAAAGGGCACGCTCACATAGTTATGTTTAAGGGGAGCAAGATGATATTCTGCAACTCGTTTCCTGCTCTACAGTTTAACACAGTACTTTATTTTATGATGCTGGCAATAAAGGAGACAGACTCCAGACAGGAGGATTTTACAGCTATTCTTTCAGGCAACATAAGAGAGGAGGAGTTGCTTCATCTTACAAAGTACTTCCCTAAGGTTAAATATTTCAGACACCCCTCTATACTGCTTGGGGGCGGAGAACTGGAGCTAAAGTACGCATCTATGATGTTTCCGCTATGAGGATAATCTCAGGGGATTTAAAGGGGAAGCAATTTATACCCCCCGCCGGTTATAAAGCAAGGCCAACAACAGACTTTGCAAAGGAGGGGCTTTTCAATATACTTGTAAATCAGTATGACTTCAGCGAGGTAGCTGTTCTGGATCTCTTCTCCGGAACCGGAAGCATATCATTTGAATTCGCCTCCAGAGGGTGTATAGATATTACTTCTGTAGAGATGAACCCCTTGCACTTCTCATTTATTAAAGCAACGGCATTAAAACTTGGTCTTAAAGGGGTACAGGTACTAAGAAATAATGTATTTGACTTCCTCTCAATTTGCAGGAAAGAGTTTGATATTGTTTTTGCTGACCCACCCTATGATATTTCCGGTCTTGAAGGGATTCCTGAAAAGATACTTTGCAAGCCTATACTAAAAGATGGAGGAGTTCTAATTTTTGAGCATCCTGCCTCATACAGCTTCAAATCTAATCCTCGCTTTATCAAGGAGAAGAAGTATGGCAATGTCCATTTCTCCTTTTTCTCTAATAAAATGGATTGAAAAATTTTGTAAATATTAAAAACATCTCTATATTTGCAGTCCCAATTGAAACACAAACGGTGTGGTAGTTCAGCTGGTTAGAATACCTGCCTGTCACGCAGGGGGTCGCGGGTTCGAGTCCCGTCCATACCGCAACGCTTACTGAATATAAGTAAGTTACTTAAAGAAGGGACCAAATCAGGGATTAAACTCAGATTTGGTCTCTTTTATTAATTCATAACCCCGTTTATTATTAAACTTTCTGAATCTAGGTTTTTCAAAACACCTAATACAAATTATTTTAAACTATCAATTAAATCTATAAAAGAAGTATATCCTTTCTACCATTTTTTATAGTCAGATTGATAATTTGTCTTTTAATCTCATTTTTGGTCCCCTCGCTTATTATTGTAGTGACCTACTCCCATTTTTCGGACAGCTCAAAAGTAGAAAATTCGGGGTTTTTGATATATTCAATTTCTGCTTCTTCGGGCGTCATTCCTTGCAAAGAGCTATGTGGGCGGTATGAGTTATAATCTCTAAGAAAGGACTCCATTTTAGCCCTCGCATCAGATAAAGATAGGAACCAATTTGTATTTAAACACTCATCTCTGAAACTTCCGTTGAATGATTCAATGAAAGGATTATCTGTTGGCCTGCCAGGTCTTGAAAAGTCAAGAATTACACTGTTTTCGTAAGCCCAACGGTCCAATTCTTTCGATACAAACTCAGGCCCGTTATCTACTTGAATCCTTTGTGGAACACTTCCTGTCTCTTCTTTTATTCTGTTTAAAGTATTAACCACATCAACTCCTTTCAATGACTGACCAACTTCAATGGCAGGACATTTCCTGTTGAAATTATCAACAACAGTCAATGCTCTGAATCTTTTTCCGTCAAATAATTGATCAGAAACAAAATCCATACTCCAAGATTGATTAATAGCTGTTAAATCCGTCCTTTCCATTCTGTGAGCTCCGGATCTGCTACGTTTGTTCCTTTTGGTTCTCAAATTAAGTCCTTCCAGGCAATATAGTCTGTGTATTCTTTATGATTATCACGCCACTCTTCTCTGCGTAATAAAACACTAATCTTCCGGCAACCATATCTAACGCGAGTCAATGCAATTTCACGCATCCTCATTTGAATCACAGTATAGTCTCTTCCAGAGGGCTTGTAGTACCATAACGACCTATGAAGCATTATTAACTTACAAACTTTGACGACTGATGCTCTGGAATCTTCTATTAACTCATTAGCGGCGCTTCTCTTTTGAGCCGGTCTCATAGCTTTTTTTAGAACATCTTGTAGCATTTGTTTGTCAAGAGATAAATCCGCAACTATCTGCTTTAGCTTTCTGTTTTCTTCCTCAAGTTGTTTGAGCCTCCTCATCTCGCAAACACCTAAACCTCCATATTTTTTCTTCCAAAGGTAAAAAAGTGGCATCACTTATACCCATTTTCCGGCAGACCTCTTCAACTTTTACCCCTGTCTCAGCTTGCTGAAGGGCAAAAGAAATCTGTGATTCCGTAAATTTTGAGCGTTTCATAGGCAATAATTACATTTTTAAAGTTATTAATTATGCCTGAAAACTCTAGTTTTGAATGTCCGGTTTTTGGGGAACAGGTCAGGATTTAGACATATATGAAATATCTACCATATAGTTTAAAGCTTAAATCAATAACCCAGAATTTTCATTTAAAATGAAAATTCTGGGTTGAAAATATGTCTCTACTTCTACTAAAGTTTCCTTTGCATCAATATACGCAAATATGCATAGATAAAATTTAAATTGTTGAACTACAATATTGCAATGAAGTAATAATTCCATTTACATGATGAATATCTAATGGAAAGTCACTTAAATAAGTAAAATTGTATAATTCAGCATTCACAAACTGCAATGTTCCAAATCCTAATTGAAGGAATTTATTTACTGAATCTCCAACTCGTATACCACCATTTATTGCAAATGTATATATTGCAAATCTATTATCATTCAATATAAAACAATTAAATATGCCATTATTAGTAAGTCTAATAGCATTCTGGCCAAATCTGTATTCTTCATCTTTACCAAATTCTGTAGTTATGCTTCGGTAATTGTCCGGTTCACCAAACTTTGTTACAAGACTATCTCTTGTTTGAGCATCCTTAAAGATGTATCCATTCAAGTCCATTGAAGTGTGTTGTACTTGAGCATAGCTACTAATTGCAAATCCTAGAGTTACAATTAAGATAGTTGCAAATACTGAAATTTTCATACCAATAATTCTTTTAATAAACATAATATATAAGTTGATTAATAATTACAAGGGGTTTTAAGATATATCTCATTTTGATTATAAGTTACATTTAAAAAGTCAAGCGGATTCCTATTACCTCTATTAATTGTCAAATGTAGATGTGGATTAAGAATATTTGCATTACCCGTTATCCCAATATAACCAATTATATCACCGGGGTACACTATATCTCCTAATTTAAAAAAATCACCTGTACGAGGATTGATTGCTATCGGATTACCCGCTTGTAAGTGAAAGTACCCAGCCAACACATTCTCCCCATTTACTATAGATTCAATATAAATTCTATTTCCTGCATCATTCATATCTCCAGAATATCCAGCTGGATATGATTTGCTAATTCTATTTGGCTGTCCATCTATTGGGCGAAAAGCAACTTTCCCTTCAAACATTGAATAAATAGGATCGCCAATTTCGCCATCTAAATCAATTCCATAATGCCAAACGGGTTTCCCGTCTTTCATTCTTGTTTCCCCCCAAAGTGCGCCTCTAATATTATTAATCGATGGAGGAGCCAATGTCATTATTGGAAGTGGATTGCTTTTCCCATTTATTAAATCCATACAGATTGATAATTTTTTGAACAAGGCAGTACCAGACATATTACGAGTTAGCGGAATTGAAAATTCTTGTGGTTTTCCTGCGAAATCACCAGTCCACTTGTCAAATTTATAGCCTTTATCTGGAGTCGCTGAAATAGAAACACTAGTATGTGAAGGAGGATATTTTCCTCCGCCACTTACCCTGCCCCCTGGGCCTGTAACTAATGATATTGTAATATCAGATTCCATTCTTTGCTCTTCGCTTGATGAACCTCCGGCTAAATGGTCAGGCATCATCATGCTCCAAAAAGTAGTAATATGCTGTGTATGTGGTAACACATACCGATTTAAAGTAAAGTCTATAGTTGGTCTTAAGGCGACACATACTGCTCCTCCATCTATTGAAAGGTTCCATTCATCTTCTTCTAATAATAATGAGATGTTTACAGTTGTGTCTTTATAAAAATTTGGTGTTGTACCTTGTAAACTATCAGGGACAATCAAATACTTCAAGGTGCTATTTTCAAAAACACAAGAGTATGAAACATCTCCATTAGGTTCTGAATACGTAAAAACACCTGTGTACATTCCGTCAGAAGAGAGTTCATCATCACCAACCATGATTACTGTTGGGTCGTCATCACCATCTCCTTTTGTTTGAATACCTTTAAAGGCGAGATATCCTCTAATTGAATTGGAATATGTTTTCTTTAAAGAGTTTGTAAAACTAAGCAATCTTAGGGATTTGTCAACATCCAAGGGTACAAGTATATGTGTTCCTGATTTAGTAACGACAGTAAAAGCACTATCCCAAATAGGCGTAAGTGAAGACTGATTCTGAGATTTAGTTAGATTAATTTGAGCAGAATAATTTGGCATTTTTACTACAAGGTCTTTGCGAACCAAGTTCCCAATTGATTTTCCTTGCTTATCTTCCTCTTGTATGTTATCAAGCTTTGTACATCCCAAAAGTGATAATACAAATGATATTAATAAAAATTTTTCATAGAAATTTTAAAAATCAAGAATTAATCATATAATGATTAAAAAATAATAATAGTTTAATTATTTCAGAATTAAGGTTTTCAAACCTCATTGAAACTAAGTACGAATTATTACTTAGTTAAAATCGCTATTAGGATTTTAAAAAATCTATATTTGTATGCCGTTTTGTTTTTAATTTATTTAATAAGTGGCTCTGTCAGGTTGCCTAATAATTAAGTTAAATCAAAGCGGTTTTTAGTTGGCAAGACTAATCCTTGTCTAACTCTCTTATTGATTGCCAAATATAATCTTATAACTATAAACAAAAATTACATTTTACTTAAATTTTACTTAATTATTACTTAATTGTTTTTCAACGAAATAGATAAGATATTAGATTTAACTTAAAAGATAGTTGGTTTTAAAGTGAATTCAATTATTTGAGTTAGGTTGTAAGATAGAAGGACGGCCTTCTAATTCATACATAATTACTTGTATTAAAATTTTGCGCATTCAATTTGGAATCAG